>ERZ894229.3-NODE-3-length-447031-cov-83.1774_pt1 | contig 447031 bp, 349 predicted proteins | sample MGYA00380295_ERZ894229 | MGnify/ENA primary metagenome ERZ894229 (study PRJEB32331, sample SAMN06328479) | human gut metagenome | biome: human gut microbiome; feature: stool | host: Homo sapiens | collected 2014-09-17 ...
GCCAAAAAAGTTGGTGATACTTGGTGATACTTGGTGAGGCTTTTTTTTAGCCAAGTGTCACACATAAAAAACTGATAATCAATTCATTGCAAGATTGGTGATACTTGGTGATACTTTCTTTCTATCATTTTATGAGGGACAAAGCATATTTCCAAAATAAATGTATCTTTGTGTGGTACTAGGAATATGCACTGTTTATGAATAAAAAGGGTTATTACATATTGTTTCTGCTCTGCTTCATGCTTCTGCCCCATCTGCACGGGCAAAGAAACAGTTACCAGCTGTTTGAAAACATCGGTTTGGGACCGGAAGCATCTGTCACGAACTGTTTTCTGCAAGACCGGCAGGGCATTATCTGGATTGGGTCCAACAAAGGTTTATTCAGTTACGACGGCTATTCCGTACAGGCTCATCTGGGGGCGGGGAAGGCCAACAATGCATGGATATATTGCGGGGTCATCATCGACCAAACGTATCTGTATCTGGGTACCGACAACGGTATGCTTATTTATAACTACAAAACCGATCAGTATGAAACGCCTGCCATCTCTTTCCCGAAAGATTTCCGAAGCATGGCATTGCAGGGCGATCATCTCTGGATTGGCACGCTAAACGGACTGTTTGTGTATCACGTTAGGAATCATACGTTGAAGCAGTTTGATACAAAGAGGTACAAAGGGCTCACGCACTCGGCCGTTTATTCGATTATACATACCACCGATAATCACATCTACGTGGGCACGTACAACGGTCTGTCACGCTACATTGTTGCCGAGGATCGTTTTGAACCGGTGCATCTTCCGGCAGCTCCGGGCAAAAAGAATCTGTTTATCAATTCGTTGCTGGAAGATGTGTCTCGTCAGTGTATCTGGATTGGCACGGAAGGCAGTCTGTTTAAATATTCACCAAGCAACGGGCAGGCGGAGCAGATTGAGAGTGTGCATGCCAATTCCATCAAATCACTTGCGCTCGATGCCAAAAAAGATTTGCTCATCGGAACGGACAACGGACTGTATGTGTACCACGAAAAGAAGGCTGTGCTGCATGCCTTGCATGATTCGCGCAACAGGCAGTCATTGGCCGATAATATTGTTTGGAACATCTTTGCCGACCGGGAGCATAACATTTGGCTGGGCACCAATTACGGCATATCGCTGTCACGCAACAACAGTGCGTTTCAATACATTCCCATCGCTCAAATAACCGGTACAGGAGAAGGGAACCAGTTTTTTTCACTCTACAAAGATGTGCAGGGTTGGTATTGGCTGGGGGGAAGCAACGGAATTATCCGTACCAAGAGTCCGGCCGACAACCTGCCGGATGCCATCTGGTATAACATGGGCGATGCGCTTTATCACCTGCCGCACAACCGCATCAGACACATCTATCAGGATAGCAGTAACGACTTGTGGATTGCAACAGACGGTAGCATCAACCGCTATGATTACCGGCAGAAAAGATTTATTCATTATAACATAACCGATAAAACGGGCAAGTACAATGCCAACTGGGCGTATCACCTGATGGAAGATGGGCAGGGTAACTTGTGGGTTGCCACTTGCCTGGGAGGTATTTTCATTGTCAACAAAGAGAAGTTGATGAAAAGTCAGTCGGAAACGTACGTAGCCGAATATAACTTCACCACCAAAGACGGGTTATCGGGCATGTTCATCAATCAGCTTTTGCCCGATAAAGAGGGAAATGTATGGGCTTTGTTATACAACAACGGAATTGATAAAATCAATATCCGGACTCGTCAAATTACGCATGTAAAAACGGACTTGCCTACCAGAAATAATAAACCGAATTATCTGCTGGCCGACAAAGAGGGTCATATCTGGGCGGGCTTTCGGGGTGGTGTGCTTCGCATGAATCCGCGTAGCAACGAAATTCAACCGGTGTACCTGGGTAGTTTCAGTAACAACGAGATATTGTCGATGCTCGAGGTGGAGAATAACATCTGGATTTCGGCATCCAATGGTTTCTGGGTGGTTAACAAGAAAACACTGGCCCCGCGCCGGCTCGACTTTACGAGCAGACGTTTCACCAGTATGTTTTATGATCGGGAACTGCGTCAAATCTATTTGGGAGATGTTGACGGAATAGCCATTACTTCGCCCGATGTGCTTAACATGCACCCCACGACTCGTTCCATTGTAGCCACGGCGCTTTATATCAACGGACTTCTCAGCGAGCAAACCAGCGAAGGAAGCATTCGTTATGCACGTAACATCAGCCTCAATCATCAACAGAATAACTTGGCTATTGAGTTTTCCGATCTTCCTTTTTCACTCGAAGAAAGGAATAAGTTTGTTTACCAGCTGAAAGGGGTCGATGCCGGTTGGCATTTGCTTGATCCAAACAGCAACCGGATTACCTACAACAACCTCAACCCGGGCAGTTATGTGCTGCACATCAGCAAGATTGATGCCAACGGAAATCCGGCCGAACAGGCTTACACGCTGAACGTTCACGTCAGTCCGCCGTGGTATTACACCACATGGGCTAAATTGTTTTATTTCCTGCTGGGCGTGGGACTCATTTTGTGGGCTGTTAATTTCTTCCGCATGAAGAACCGTCTGCGGATGGAACGAATGGAGAAAGCCAAAATCATGGAGCAGTCCCGACAGAAGATTGACTTCTTTACCAACCTGTCACATGACTTCAAAACTCCGCTCAGCCTCATCATTGCTCCGGTAAGCAGGCTGTTGCCCGAAATCAGCAATCCGCAGGAGAAGAAGGTATTGGAGGGTATTCAGCGCAATGCCATGAAGATCAACTCTTTGGTGCATCAGGTGCTCGACTTCAGCAGAATTGACGGCAACGCTAACACGTTTCTCATCTTGTCGCACACGGAAATGGTATCTTTCACACGCAACCAGTTTCAATCTTACGAAGAACTGGCCAAAGAGAAGAACATCACGCTTCGTTACGAAACAAACCGGGAAGAGTTGTTTGTCAACATTGACATCATCAAGTGGGAGTCCATACTTCACAACCTGCTTTCCAATGCACTGAAGTATACACCGGCCGGTGGCAGCATTTCTCTTTCGCTGAATTACAAGGAAGCGGAACAGGAGCTTGCCATCAGTGTGAGCGACACGGGTATCGGCATCTCGCAACAAGACTTACCGTACATCTTCCAGCGTTTCTTCCAATCGTCCAGAACCAAAGGAAAGAAAGAAGGAACGGGTATCGGACTTTATCTGGTAAAAAGGTATGCCGAATTGCATGGGGTGAACATAACGGTTGCTTCTGAGGAAGACAAAGGAACTACCGTGACACTCACCATGCCAATAACAGCAGATACCGAAACAAGCGGAGTTGTTCCTGCTTCCTCCGGCTTACCGGATGCAACCGGCGGACCGACAACCGACGAAGGGGCTTTGCAACCGTTAATCCTCATCGTTGAAGACGAACCGGAAATCTGCCGGATGATTAAAGAGGTGCTAGGTAACCGATACCGGTACAGCGAAGCATCTAACGGAAAAGAGGGATTGAAACATTGCATCGAGGAGGTGCCCGACTTGGTTATTACCGACTTCATGATGCCGCTGATGAATGGCATGGAGATGTGTAACCACATCAAGAAATACCTGCCCACCAGTGCCATTCCAATTATCATGCTGACCGGCGTAAGCAACAAGGAAACGGAGCTGGAAAGCATACGGCATCACATTGACTCCTTCATCACCAAACCTTTCGAAGCCAGCATGCTGCTCTCACGGGTGGAACAGCTCTTGAGCAAGAAACAGATTCTGGAAGCTCAAACGCGTATTGAAACGCTGTCGGTTCCTCAGAAATCGGATGCGGTTTCTTTTGATGAGAAGTTCTTGGCGGATGTAACGCGAATGATTGAGGATCACATGGATGATGCCGGGTTGAATGTGAACATGCTCTGTCAGTTATCAGACATCAGCAACAAACAAATGTACCGCAAAATAAAACAACTAACCGGCTTGTCGCCTGTGGAGTACATCAAAAACATCCGCATGAAGAAAGCTGCCATGTTGCTTGAACAACAAAAATTCTCCATTGCCGAGGTGATGTACATGGTTGGATTCTCCAGTTCATCATACTTCTCCAAATGTTTTCAAAGTGAGTTCGGTGTAACTCCCAAACAGTACATGGAAAAGAGTTAAAAACCGCCTGTTAACCGACAAAACAGGGCATTGTCCTACTTTTGTCCTTTTATGTCCGATTTCTACTTTGAGGTAAGAAAACGCATCTTTACTTTTGTCCTCGTTATAAACCGAAAGAATTTATATATTATGAGGAAGCATTTTCTTACCTTGTTTATTACCCTATTCGCCGCTCAGGGCTTTGCACAAAAAACACCTACCGTTTTCATTGATTCCAAAGGAACCATGAGGTGGAGTGACAGTCGTAAGGAGGCCGTTTTCTACGGAGTCAATTACACGCTGCCTTTTGCGCACGCCTACAGGGGAATGAACTATTTGGGAATAGATCATAAAAAGGCTATAGACCGTGATGTGTATCACTTTGCCCGTCTGGGTTTCAACGCATACCGTATTCATGTGTGGGATGTTGAAATCAGCGATTCCATCGGAAACCTGAAAGAGAACGATCACCTCCGTTTACTGGATTACTTGTTCATGCGTTTGCGTGAGCGGGGAATACGCATTGTTGTGACAGCACAAACCAATTTCGGCAATGGTTACCCGGAACGGAATCAGCCCACGGGTGGTTATTCTTATGATTACGATAAGTGCGATGTTCACCAAAATCCCAAAGCCATTGCTGCTCAAGAGAGGTACATTGCTGCGCTGGTAAATCATGTGAATCCGTACACGGGGGTGAGTTACAAAGACGATCCTTACATCATCGGGTTTGAGATTAACAACGAGCCTTGTCACCCCGGCACAAAAGAGCAGACAAAGAGTTACATCAACCGAATGCTCGGTGCGCTCAAGAAAGCGGGCAATAAAAAGCCGGTGTTCTATAACGTAAGTCACAACCAGCACGTGGTTGAGGCGTATTATGACACGGCTGTTCAGGGAACAACCTATCAATGGTATCCTACCGGACTGGTAGCGGGGCACACTCGCAAAGGGAATTTCCTGCATCATGTAGATGCGTATCACATTCCGTTTTCCAATGTTCGGAATTTCGGGAAGAAAGCATTGATGATATACGAATTTGATCCGGCCGATGTGATGTATTCGCATCTGTATCCGGCCGTGAGCCGCACGTTGCGCTCTACCGGTTTTCAATGGATTACGCAGTTCGCTTATGATCCTATTGACATGGCGTATGCCAACACGGAATACCAGACTCATTTCCTGAATTTGGCTTATACGCCGGGTAAGGCTATCAGCATGAAGATTGCCGCTGAGGTTGCACAAAGTGTGCGCAAGGGCGACTCTTTCGGGTCTTACCCTGCCGACACGCTATTTAAAGATTTCCGGGTTAGCTATTCACAAGATTTAAGTGAACTGAACCGACCTACTGCTTTCTTTTATTCCAACAACACCCAAACACAACCGGTTGCTCCTCGTGAGCTACAGGCTGTTGCCGGATGCGGTAGTTCGCCGGTGGTGAGCTACGAAGGAACGGGCGCTTATTTCCTCGACAAGCTGGAAGAGGGTGTTTGGCGACTGGAGGTTATGCCGGATGCCGTACAGGTCAGTGACCCTTTTGCCAAACCTTCATTGAAGAAGGAGGTCGTGGCGGTGATAAGCCGTGCCTGGGATATGAAACTGAGTCTGCCCGATTTGAGCGAGAGCTTTAGTGCACAAGCGTTGAATGCCGCAAATACGCGTTCGTTCACTGCGACTAACGGTACGTTGAGTAATCTCACACCGGGTGTTTACTTGCTGGTGAGAAAAGACACCAAACCTTCGGACGACTGGACAGCCGAAAAAAGATGGAGGAACATCAAACTGGGAGAATTTGTTGCGCCGGCAGAGAAGCAGTGCGACTCTTACCGCATGGTTAACTATACTCCCAATATTTACGAAGCAGGCAAGGAACTGACCTTGAAAGTACAGTTGGCGGGATGGGAACAACCCGATTCGCTGATTGTATACACAGATCAGATTTCATTTTGGAACGAACACAATCCATATAAAAAGATGACGCGGAAGCAGGGTGCTATTTACGAAGTAACTGTGCCTGCCGCGGAGGTGAAAGAGGGCGTTTTCAGGTATAACATCGTTGCATTCAACAAAGGAAAGCGACAAACATTCCCCGGAGGAATGGAGGGTACACCGCTCGACTGGGATTACATTGGGGATCAATATTGGGAAACCCGTGTTGTCAATCCGTCAGCCGAAATATCGTTGGTTGCTCCTTCCGTTTCTTCGCAGTGGAACGGTGTGGAACAGTACACCGTTCCACTGGAAGGGGGTGCTTGTTTCTTACGGAAGTACATCCGCGATGAGGTGGCAGGACGTGAAAGCAAGCTGCAACAAGTGCAGTACCTTTGCGTGCAATTAAAAGGAAAGGTCAACGGAGTGGAAGCCGGATTCATCACATCCGACGGATTCACTTACAAAGCCAAAGGAAACACTTCGCAACAGGGAATACTCAGGTTACCTTTGTCGGCCTTGAAGCAAACGGCCACCACATTGCTTCCTCATGCTTATCCCGTTTTTCTGGATAAACAGTTTAAGCCTACTACGAATATTCCGTTCGAAGTGCAGCAGATTGAATCGCTGGAGGTTTCTCATCTCACCGAGAATCTGGTGCTCGAAAAAGCATGGATAGAATAACAAATAACCAATAATACCATAAAAACAGAAATTATGAACAGCAAAAAATTAAATCCGCGTATTTGGATGATGTTGTTACTACTGTGTGCGCTGGGGAGCATGTTCCCGGCCTTGGCACAGCAAACAAAAACAAGAACCATTACCGGTCTGGTTACAGATGAAGCAAAGGAGCCGTTAATTGGCGCCAGTGTTGTAGTAAAGGGAACCACGGTTGGAACCATAACGGATTTTGACGGCAATTTTGTGTTGTCGGTCCCCACGGGTGCCATCGCACTGGAGTTCTCTTACGTTGGATACAAATCAAAAACAATCACCGTTCCTGCCACAACGAAGGTGGTCAACGTTCAGTTGAGTGACGACGCTCAGGTGTTGAGTGATGTGGTGGTTATCGGATATGGTACTACCCGCAAAAGTGACTTGACGGGTTCGGTATCAAACGTAAGCAGCAAGGAGTTTAACGCCGGACTGATTTCTTCTCCGGAACAGTTGATTAACGGAAAGGTATCGGGCGTACAGATTATGTCGGCCAGTGGTTCACCCACAGCGGGAAGTACCATCCGCATTCGTGGAGGAGCGTCGCTCAACGCCAGCAACGATCCGTTGATTGTGCTCGATGGTGTTCCGTTGGAAACAGGAGGAATCAGCGGCAACAGCGGTAACTTCCTCAGTCTGATTAACCCGAGCGATATTGAGAGCATGACTATTCTGAAGGATGCTTCTTCAACAGCTATCTACGGTTCGCGTGCGTCCAACGGTGTAATCATCATTACCACCAAGAAAGGAAGCAATGAGAAAATCAAAGTGAGTTTCAACACTACCAATTCCATACAAACACGTACCAAACTAGCCGATATGCTTTCGCGTGATGAGTTTGTGGATGTGATTAACACGTACGGAACTTCTGCTCAGAAGTCATTGCTGGGGAATGAGAATACCGACTGGAACGATCAGATTTACCAATCGGCGTTCGGTACGGACAATAACCTCAGTCTATCGGGAAAAATTGCCAAAGACTTTCCGGTCAGGGCTTCACTGGGATATTACAATCAGAAGGGTATTTTGAAGACAGACAAAGCGGAGCGTTTTACCGGTAGTCTATCAGTAAGTCCTTCGTTCTTTGACGGTTACCTGAAAATTAATTTGAATGCGAAAGGGTCTGTTAACAACAACCGTTTTGCAGAAACGGGAGCCATCTGGGCTGCATCTACATTCAACCCTACTTTGCCCGTTTATTCGGGAAACACTAATTTTGGCGGATATTATGAAACACTCGATAATACGGGTGCACCGGTGAATGCCGCCGTACTTAATCCACTGGGAAGGGTGAAACAAAACAAGTCGACCAGTAAGGTACAACGTTTCATCGGTAATGCCGACATTGATTACAAAATGCACTTCCTGCCCGAATTGAAAATCCACACAACCCTGGGAGTTGATTATGCCGAGGGCGAAGGAAAGATTTATGTGCCCGCAGAAGCCATGCAGTACTACACAACGGCCGGCCGCAATTACGAATATGGTCCGCAAAAAAACACGAACCGACTGCTCACGGCTTACCTGAACTACAACAAATACCTGGAAGGTTTGAAAAGTAACATAGATGCCACGGTAGGTTACGATTATCAGTATTGGAAGAGTACCAGTCCGGCTTACGCTGAGCTGAACACATTGGGAGAGACACAGACCAGTATTGCTGCATCCGATCAGCGCCACACACTGTTATCTTACTATGCTCGTTTGAACTACACATACGACTCACGCTATATGCTCACCGCCACCATCCGTCGTGATGGAACCTCGCGTTTCGATGCGTCGACCCGTTGGGGTACCTTCCCGTCGGTAGCGCTCGGATGGCGGGTAACGGAAGAGTCATTCCTGAAAAATAATGCCGTGCTAAGTAACCTGAAGATCCGTGCCAGCTTCGGTATCACCGGACAACAAGACGGTATCGGTAATTACGGTCATCTGCCTGTTTACACCATTGGACAGGACGGTGCACAGTATCAGTTCGGTAACGAATACTATTATACATACCGTCCGCAGTCGTACAACAAACTGTTGAAATGGGAAACAACAACAGCATATAACATCGGATTCGATTTCGGCTTTCTGAAAGACCGTATCACCGGTAGTTTCGACTACTATACGCGGCAAACAAAAGATTTGATTGCTACCGTTCCTGCTCCAGCCGGAACCACTTTCAACAAAACCATCACCACCAACGTGGGTAATGTAGACAACAACGGTATAGAGTTCACACTCAACGCTACCCCTATTCAGACTAAAGACTGGACATGGGACATCAGTTACAACATGACTTGGCAGAAGATGAAGGTGAAAAACCTGTCGCTCGTAGAAAGCAGTGCTAAAACCAACACATTGGTAGGACCTAGTATTGACGGGTATCAATTTCAGGTGTTGAGTGAAGGGTATGAGCCTTATATGTTTTACGTGTACCACCAATTGTATGATGAAAAAACAGGTAAACCCGTAGAAGGAGCGTATGCTGATTTGAACAAAGACGGACAAATCAATTCGTCGGATCTATACCGATACAACTCTCCCGCACCCGACTATATCTTCGGACTAAGCACTTCACTGCGCTACAAAAAATGGAATCTGGGAATGAGCTTCCGAGCCAATGTGGGCAACTACGTATACAACGGTATGGCAATGAACACCGGTGCGTGGAGCACCGTGAGCTATAACTCGTATCAGCTGAATAACCTCAACCACAGTTTCCTGAATACCGGATTCAAGAACCGCCAATATCTGTCGGACTACTACGTAGAGAATGCTTCTTTCCTGAAAATGGACAACCTCACGCTGGGTTATAACTTCGGACGAGTACTTAACTGTTTCAATCTGAATGCCAGTGCCATGGTACAAAATGTATTCTGTATCACCCAATACAAAGGAGTAGATCCTGAAGTACCCAACGGCATGGACGTATCGTTCTATCCGCGTCCGCGTACTTTCTCTGTTAGCGTGGGACTTGAATTCTAATTATTTAAAGATTTACGAATATGAAAAGAATACTATATACACTTTTGCTAGCCGGTACGTTCATGTTTTCATCGTGTACGGATGAGTTAAACCAAATTCCTCACATTGAAACAACCTCGGCTAACGTGTACAATGAACCGGCCAACTACAAACAGGTACTGGCTAAACTGTATGCCTCGTTTGTTATTAACGGACAAGAAAAGGGCGGCGGCAATGCCGACCTGAGCAGCAACAACGGACAAGATTACATGCGTTGTTACTTCAACCTTCAGGAGTGTGGAACAGATGAACTAGCTTCTACCTGGTTAGAGGGTGACAAGGTGGGCGACTTAACCTACCTGAGCTGGGATGCTAACGACACATGGGTGTCTGACATGTATTACCACATCTATTATACCATTGCCTTGTGTAACGAGTTTCTGCGTAATGCAAGCGATGATCAGATCAGTAAATTTGCAGAGAGCGATCAGGCAGATATACGTACATACCGTGCAGAGGCTCGTTTCCTGAGAGCATTGGCCTATTACCATGCACTCGACTTGTTCCGGAACATTCCTTTTGTTACCGAAAATGATCCGGTAGGTTCGTTCATACCACCGCGTTACACAGGAACACAAGTGTTCAGTTACATTGAATCGGAACTGACTGCTATTGAAGAAGTGTTACCTTCTCGCAGTGAAGCAGAGTACGGCCGCGTGTCACAGGCTGCTGCTTATACCTTGCTGGCCAAACTGTACCTCAATGCAAAGGTTTACACCGGCACGGAACGATACACCGATTGCATTACGTATTGTAAAAAGGTAATTGCCCAAGGATATACCCTAGAACCGGAGTACGCCAAACTGTTCAATGCCGACAATCATAAGCGCACCAACGAAATCATATTGCCGCTCACTGTAGATGCGGAACACACGGTTTCATGGGGAGCAACCACTTACATCATCTGCGGAGAGGTAAGTAATACGTCCGATTATCAAAAGCCCGAAGCATACGGCGTAACTCAGGGATGGGGTATGTTCCGCATCCGGGGCGAGGTGCCTGCCCTTTTTGAAACGGCAGACGGGCGTGCCATGTTCTTTACCGAAGGACAGTCACAGTATCTGGATGTTATCGACGACCAAAGCAACGGCTACTTCGTTGAGAAGTGGACCAACCTGACCGATGCCGGAGAGGCAGCCTCAAACACGGTTGACGGTGGCGTTGATACTGATTTCCTCCTGTTCAGACTGGCGGATGTGTACCTGATGCTGGCTGAATCTGTGGTACGTGGCGGACAAGGAAGTGACCGCGCAACAGCATTGGGATATGTCAACCTGTTACGTCAGCGGGCTTTTGGCAATGATTCGGGCAATATACAAGACGGAGAAATGACACCCGACTTCATTCTCGATGAACGTGCTCGTGAATTATATTGGGAATGTACCCGCCGCACCGACCTCATTCGTTACGATAAGTTTACAACAGCCAATTATCTCTGGCAATGGAAAGGCGGAGTCAAAGCAGGAGCGGCAGTCAACAGCAAGTACAACGTGTACCCCATTCCCACTACTGACCTGACTGCAAATCCGAACTTGTATAACGAGAATTATTAAGTTGAACATTAAAAGAACATTCCATGAAAGCAATCATAAATAAACTCCTGCTACTGGCAGCCATACTGTGCATCACTGCTTGCGAGAAAGAGGGAGATAAAATATACCTGAGCAGCCTGGAAGAAGGAGAACTCGTTTCGTCCGAAAGTGAAGTGGCTCTATCCATGGCAAACAGTAAACAAATAGTTCTGTCCTTAGCCTGGAACAACAGTGATTTGTCGGTTAGCGACCCCAGCATGCAGGCCCCCAATCTGGTATCTGCCACGTTGCAGGCATCCACCTCGGAAACATTTACCGAGAATGTGCTTGAATCGGTAGAGACCTCTTTATCAAAAGCTTATACCGGCAGCGAGCTCAACACCCTTGCCAAAAACCTGGGTTTAACTCCCGACGTAGCGGTTCCGGTCTACTTCCGGTTAAAATCAGTAACCGGGAACAACATGGAGCCCGTCTACACCAATACCGTAACCGTTCAAATCACCTCGTATTTCATTGACATGAGCATCGGCTATGTACTCGACAGCAAACAGGCTGAAACGGGTGCCAAACTCTATTCGGCAGCATCCGACGGTGTGTATACCGGATTCATGGGAGCTACAGGCTGGTACAACTACTATTTGAGAGAGGGCGACGGCACCATCTGGGGAAATGACGGAGTAGATGGCAGTCCGTTCCTAATCTCTTCCGAAGACACCAAATGGAACATGTGGTTCCCGCAGTTCGGCGGATGTTATTTTGTAAACCTGAACACCAGCAAGAAAGTATGGTCGGCACTTTACATTCCGGAACTCACGGTGAGCGGAGACCTCACGGGCAGCCTTACATTCGATCGTCCCAACTTGAAATGGACGTTAGTATTTAACGCCACTCAAACAGGAAACATCACCTTGCAAGTGTCGGGTAGCGGTAAGCAATATGACTATTCAACAGGTGACGCCGATGATGCAGCCAAAACTACCGCTGTAGGTTTTACGCAAAACGGAGAGTCACTGGCGTTTGGTCAACAAAGCGGGAACATTACTGTTCAGGTAACATCCACCGGTACCAACACGTTGGTAATCGACTTAAGCAATCCGCAGCAATGGGTCGCTAAGGTAGTGGGAGGTAGCGATACACCTACCGAAGTCAGACAACAGATTTATTTATCGGGTATTGATGATTTAATCACCGGAAACTGGAATTTTAATAATAAACTGTACCTTTACGATGAAGATAACCAAGCGTACGCCGGAGTAGCTTATGCTTCCTCGGAGTGGGGATACAACATCTTCCTGGAAGCTGATAACTGGGACGATAAGTACACCTTTGCGAGTGGCGACGCCTATCAAGGAACAATGGAGTTAAAAGGACAGGGCGGTAACTTGAAAGCACCTGCCACGGGACTTTATTTCTTCGATGTATCGCTCAAGGCACTTACTTATAAGCTAGTGACCCTAGAGAACAAGATTTACTATTCAGGTGTCAATGACAACTGGGACCTGCACGATCTGAATGCCACAGCCACCAAAGGAGTTTTCAGCGGTAGCGTTACCATTGAGAAAGCATCCGAATGGGGATTTCAGATTATTCTCGATGCAGCGTGGACCTATAAATACGGGGGAAGCAACGGCAAACTAAGCTACAAAGGCAGCAACATAACAGACGATGCTACCTTGTCGCCCGGCACATACACCCTCACGGTTGATCTGATAAACGGAACTTATGCTCTTACTAAATAATGAATACAATGAAAATAAAAGCAATATTAATGGGCTGCCTCCTGATGGGCATCACGGCGGCCTGCAGCAATGACGACAAGCCGCAATTCCCGGAGAAGCCCCAGTATGACATGAGCGGCTTCGCCAAAGGAGCCGATGTAAGCTGGTTAACAGAGATGGAAAAGTCGGGCAGCAAATTCTACAATGCCGACGGCAAAGAAACCGAGTGTATGACCCTCCTTCGCGATTTGGGAGTTAACTCCATCCGGTTACGAGTATGGGTAAACCCCGCCAACGGTTGGTGCAATAAAAGCGATGTCGTTGCCAAGGCCTGGCGGGCACACCAACTGGGCATGCGCCTTATGATTGACTTTCATTACAGCGATTCATGGGCAGACCCCTCTCAACAAACCAAGCCGGCAGCTTGGGCCGGTTATACGATGGATGAGTTGAAAGTAGCTGTTGCCAACCATACCAAAGAGGTGCTGAATGCCCTGAAAGATAAAGGCATTACCCCCGAATGGGTGCAAGTGGGCAATGAAACAGGAAACGGCATGCTATGGGACGAAGGCAAGGCTTCTGATAACATGGCACAATATGCAGCTCTGAACAATGCCGGTTACGATGCCGTGAAATCAGTCTTCAGCAATGCCAAAGTCATTGTACACCTTCAGGAAGGAAACAAAAACGACTTGTTCCGCTGGCTTTTCGACGGACTGAAGGCAAACGGTGGAAAGTGGGATGTCATTGGCATGTCACTCTATCCGCAGGCCGATACCTGGCAAACCATGAACACCCAATGCGTGGCTAATATACAAGACATGATCAGCCGTTACGGTTCAGAAATCATGCTGTGCGAAGTAGGCATGCCCTGGGATGATGCAGAGAACTGCAAGAACTTTTTGTCTGATTTATTGGCAAAGACCAAAGACATAGACCAATGCCTGGGCATCTTTTATTGGGAACCCCAAGCATACGGCGGATGGAATGCTTATACACTAGGGGCTTTTGACAACACCGGAAAGCCAACTGTGGCGCTCGATGCGTTCAAAGAGTAAGCTTCTCTTGTAAATAACAAATAGCTTCCTGCCCGTTCATCTTGGAATGAATTAGCAGGAAGCTATTTTATTATCAGGCATAAAAGTATTATCTTTGCCCACAACATAATGCTAAGATTCTACAATTATGCTCGAAACACTTCTTCAATCATCTTACTTCTCTCTCTTTTTGATTATTGCACTAGGCTTTATGCTGGGCAGGGTTAAAATTATGGGACTTTCGCTGGATGTATCGGCGGTCATCTTTATCGCCCTTTTATTCGGTCATTTGGGAGTAGTCATTCCCAAAGAATTGGGAAATATCGGTTTGGTACTGTTCATCTTTACCATCGGTATACAAGCCGGACCGGGTTTCTTTCAGTCGTTTCGCTCCAAAGGTAAAACCTTAATCATACTCACCTCTATATTGGTGGGATCAGCATCATTAATAGCTGTTATCGCTAAATATATCCTAGATATTGATACGCCTAGTGTTGTGGGACTCATTTCCGGTGCGTTGACCAGTACCCCGGGACTGGCGGTAGCCATTGATACAACCAATTCGCCCGCGGCTTCCATTGCCTACGGAATTGCTTATCCTTTTGGAGTTATCGGTGTTATTCTATTCATTAAACTACTTCCGAAAATGATGCGGATTGACATACAAAAAGAAGCACAATTGGTGGAGGAACAAAGAAGAGATATGCATCCCAAACTATCAACGGCTTCATTCCGCGTAAGCAATGCCAATGTATTCGGCAAAAGTCTGGCACAACTCAACGTACGCAGCATGACGGGAGCTGTTGTGTCCAGAGTCAAAAGCGGCAACAAAACCATTATTCCGGTAGCCTCAACCGTTTTGCTGGAAGGCGATCTGATTAAGGCCGTGGGCAATGAGCAATCACTGGAACAACTTGCTATATTAATGGGCGAACGGGTGGATATTGACTTGCCATTGGGAACTACACAGGAGCTACAATCTTTGTTGCTTACAAATAAAGAAATAATCAACAACACACTAGGTTTCTTAAATCTTCAAGGAACATTTGGCTGCACCGTGACACGAGTTCGCCGAAGCGGTATTGATCTTTCTCCGGAACCAAATCTGGTACTCAAATTCGGCGATAAACTAATGGTAGCCGGAGAACGTGAAAGCGTAAAACAACTGGGACATTTCATTGGTAACGATGAGAAACGATTGTCGGATACAGATTTCTTCCCCATTGCCGCCGGCATTGTTTTAGGCATTTTATTCGGCAAGCTGAGCCTCTCCTTTTCCGATTCATTCAGCTTCTCTTTCGGGCTAACGGGAGGCATCTTGATGGTTGCCTTGATTCTGAGTGCCATCGGCAAAACAGGTCCCATAGTATGGACTATGTCGGGTGCAGGCAATCAATTGTTGCGCCAACTGGGACTGCTTCTCTTCTTAGCCGAAGTAGGGACATCGGCCGGTGTTAATTTGGTTTCTACTTTTCAGGAAAGTGGATTAACCTTGTTTGGCGTAGGTATTGCTGTCACCTTACTACCCATGATTATAGCAACATTAGTTGGACATTTTATCTTCAAAATTAATATCCTCGACCTGATAGGAACCTTAGCCGGAGGAATGACCAGCACCCCCGGACTAGCAGCTGCCGATTCGATGTCGGACAGTTCGGCGCCGAGTGTGGCTTACGCCACGGTCTACCCCATCGCCATGGTTATCCTGATTCTTTTCATTCAACTGATTGCCAATGTGGTTTATTAGTACTTACATGCTATACGTATGTACACTCACCCCTTGTGCCGAAGGCAGGTAGTTAATACCATACCAAGCCATTTGCAGTAACAGAAAAGAGAGAAGTAGCATGATCAGTGCAATTGAATATGAAGTCTTGCGATGTAACCGATAATGAATATAACTTAGGTAACAAAACCAAGTAATGGCCGCCCAGGTTTCTTTGGGATCCCAGCTCCAATAATGTCCCCAAGCCTCTTTTGCCCATAACGCACCGGATAAAAGTCCTAACGTCATAAAGGAGAATCCTATCTGCACCAAGTTATCACACATATCCATTTCCATTGCTGCCGGACGTTTGTTTTTTCTCAAAAGCAGGTACAGCGCCATAACAGTAGCCGCACCCAGCATTGCATAGGCAAACATATAAACAATTACATGAGGCACAAACCAAGGACTTTGCAAAGCAGGCATCAAAGTCTTGTTATGGATATCGGGTTTTAACAAATTCACGCCAATAAAAACCAGTGCCAGCACAGTGCTGAAGGAAAGAATCCATTTATACCTCCAGCGCAGGTACGTCATAAGACCCACCAAAGGAAGAAAAAAAGAATACCACAAACGGGTTTCACCCATCGTACGCATGGGAGGACGTTCCAATGACACCCACAATCCGATGATAAATGCCGCAAAAATCAATAAACCTGCCAAGGTAAATCCACAGGCCTTAGCAATCCTATTTCCTCGCCAGGCAAACCATGCACCCGCCAACCAGCAACAGAAAGCCGGTAAGGCAAACAGCCAAAAATCAGTCCAGCTTATCATGAACACCCTCCTTCCTTTTTTGAAAAACAAACAAAGCCAGTGCACCGGCAATCATCATGAGTATACCCGTATACACCACGGGCAACCATGGATCTCTCACCAGCTGAAACACACTGACATCACTCCAGCGCCCTTTACTTTCATCATAACCCAATTGATAAATCTTCCATCCGTCTACCTGTACGGGCTTATTGACTTCAATCACTTCACGAATGGTTTTACCCGATTCCGTGTAAACCGTCACATCCGAATAAAAACGCTTAGGCTCAGGTTCCGGCATTACCAAACTGACTTTCTCATTTAAACGCATGGCTTTATAGGGAAACATATAATTACCGCAACTAACCCATCCTTCATGTGTCTCGCCTGTTTTTCTATGACTCACCCGAATGTACAAAGCCATTGTGGCCCCCACAGAATGAAACTCCACGTATTTCAACGTATCACCCGTAGGCACACCAGCCGCCATGGGCAGTTTAGTAATAACTGCCACATCCCAGTCGAGAAGCTTTCCTACAGCAGCACTATCTTCTACCAAAAAATGATCCGGCTTCCCCTTGGGTAACATATCGCCGGTTTCATTGTCTATCAGCATCAGCTTAGGCGGATATTCTTCTATGGAAAACTCATGCAATTCAATAGCCAAAGGTAGTTCCAACACATCCCCCCGTTCATTAGTTGCCATCCACTGGGGGCGCCCCACTAACGTATTCATCTCAAGTTGTTGAATATCTGCGCTGCCCAAAACCGCACCGGTAAGGGCAATAAGCAACCCCAAGTGATTAAGTACAAAAGGGATGTCCTTCCATTGGGCAGAGAAAAGCCGTAGAAAAACAGTCATGCCCAACACCGCAATGAACCAAACGAATAGAAATGCAAAAGCCCAGTTAGATAACATCTGTGCAAAGCCGGGCCAGGCATCTCCTTCGTGCATGTAACTGGGTAGTTGTTTCACTAATCCCATAACCAAGGTCAGTAAAGCCAAAGAAGAAATGGAAGAGATGGCAGCCTGATAACTGCTCAGCCATCGCAAAGCAGCAAACTTTCTTCGAAAAAAGTGCAACAGAAGTAACAAGAGAAAAAAGACAACGGCAGCCAATAAATTGATCGGATAAGCCAGTGTCTCGAGGTGAAAGCCTCCTACGGCAGCCTGCAATGACAAACCAGTCAGAAATAGTCCTCCACAAATGACGTAACCTTCTTTATACCCCCAGGGTTGTTTCCACATACTATCAGATATTTAATTAAGAACCACCGTCACGACGCGGGCAACGGTGGTTCTGCAAACATAGCTATTTTTATTATATCTGTGCCAATCTTCCTTTGGCTTTTGCTTTTTCAAGCCATTTGGGAACAGTCACTTTCAGGAATTGTTCTTTTTCCTGATGTTCCTTTTTCATATCCAATCCGATGTATTGCTGTGCCTTCTCTTTGGTTGAAATATCGGGCATCGGCACATCACCGGTGAAACCGTTTTTAGCTAGCACTTTGGCAATAGACAAGCGAGCCTGTAATGCCCTGTCTAAACCATGTCCCAGAATACGTTGTATCTCCTGAGGAGCATGGAAAGAAGCCCCATGCGAAGCAACGGAGAAATCCCAGCGCCACTGTGCCTGACGAATCAGCTTGAGTACATCCTTCATTTGTGCTTCGGTAGCACCTTTGTCCCAAGCGAATTTAGCTTCTATGTGAGCTTTAGCCAGTTCTTGTTCCAACCTGTTACGAGCCTCATTGGCTTTACGCTGACGTTCGTACACATTGTTACGCAATGTCTCTTCACTTTCCCTGTGGCACACCAGACAAGTGCGGTCAATCTTAGCCAGCGGACTTTGTACATGGTGATCGCTGTACTTAATACCTCCTTCCGCCATATAAGGCATGTGGCAATCGGCACAGGAAACGCCCCGTTGTCCGTGAATACCCATCTGAGCAATTTCAAAATCAGGGTGTTGCGCTTTGATGACAGGCGTCTGACTCAACGCATGCTTATAATCATAAAATTCGGCCTCATCGTAATACTCTTCAATTTTCTCGGCGGTAATACCTTTATCCCACGGGAAAGTCAGGTAATTGTCACTTTTACGAAAATAATATTCTACGTGACATTGAGCACACACCAGTGAGCGCATCTCCTGCGGAGTAGCCTCATCGATATTCTTTCCCTGACGGGCAAATGCCTCACGCAGAGCCGGTCGACTGATATGCAGATTCATCGTTTCCGAATCGTGACAGTCGGAACAACCGATAGGGTTCACGATTTCGCTTCCCCAAAACGCCCATTTCTTGTTATAAAAAGAATCAACTCCTACAGCCTCCATCATCCGTGGTACGTCCGGACTTTTGCAAGTCCAGCAGGTAGCCGGTTGCGGACCATCATGATCACCAGTAGGTGCACCGGTACGGAGCGTGCGATGCACATCCTCAATGGCATGCATGTGTCCGCGAGGCGTTGTGTAGTCTTTAGAAAAAGCATATCCGGCCCATAGAATGACCATTTCCGGTCGTTGAGCCAGCACATCAACAGCTTCGCTGCCGTTGAACTCGCTTTTAAAGTCAGTCTCTGCAGTACGCAGCCACGTGGCATATTCTCTGGGATAATTATCCTTGAATATTTCATTGCGCGGTTCAATGCCTTTAATATCCACCTTCTTGTTATTAAAGACACTTGCCACCTCAGCTCTGTGTTCCAGCATAGAGGCAACTACCAGACCAAGTACAAATACAACAACCATTGTTCCGGCGAACAACAGCCACCCTTGCCAGGTTTTGAGTTTTCTTTCCATATCCGCTATATTATTTTTTCATTATTTTCTTCAACCATTGAGGTACCGGTGATTCCGGGTAAGGGACCAACGCATTGGGAGTTGTCGAAAGACTCACCTTGCCATGCCCAACTTCCTTGTGACAATCCCAACAAGCCTTGCCCTCACCAACCTGAGTCTGCATGTAAGAAAGGCGTCCGTCTTTTACAAATTCAGTATTCAGCTGAGTATGGCAACGGATGCAGTTGTTCATAATAACCTCTGAACTTTGAGGAATTGCCTGAATAACCTGAGGTTCCGTATTCGTAAGGAACACAGCAGTATGGCGCGTACCGTCCATCGCCTTGAACAAATACTTCCGAAACATATTTTCATGAGGAACATGGCAATCATTGCATGTGGTGTTACGACCGTGTGAACCGTGCGCCCACGTATCATAGTAAGCGCCCATGAGGTGACAGTTAACGCAGGCCGACGGATCATCTCCCAAGTAGGTATGAGCCCTTAGCAGATACAGGAAAAGAAAACCACCACCGAAAATGAATCCTGCGGAAACAACAAGAAACAGCTTCAACCTGTATGAAAGAGTTATAGGTACTTTTTTCATAAAACTATTAGATTCCGTAACGGTGCTAAAATAAAAAAACTATTCCGTAAAAACAAGTAAAGAGTAAAAAAATAATTAGTCAGAGTAGACTTATTTATCCAGATACTCCCTTTTATAAATATCAAAACAGAGAATAAACACCGAGATCAGAAGCGGGCCAAAGATAACTCCCATAAAACCAAACAGCGGTAAACCGATGACCACACCGAACACAGTTATAAGCGGATGAATGTTGGCCATTTTCTTTTGCAGCATGAAACGAATAAGGTTATCAACATTGGTGATGATAATCAACGCATAAGCAGCCAGTCCGGCAGCATTTACCCAATCGCCCAACAGCGCCATGTATACAACAAGGGGCAGCCAGATAAGAGCAGTACCAACCAGCGGAATAACAGTAGCGAAACAGGTTAGGAAACCAAAGAGCAGTGCATTGGGTGCCCCGAAAATAAAGTAACCCGCCATAGCAATTCCTCCTTGAATAACAGCCAGCAAAGGAATTCCGATAGCGTTGGAAGTCACTATACGATTCATTTCCTTGAGAACCGATTTCCTGTCGGCTTCTCCAAAAGGAAGAATGCTGTACACATACTCCTCCATTTTAGAACTACCTATGAGCATAAAGAAAAGGATAAAGACCAATACAAAAAGATTCATGATCAGTCCACCAATATTGCCTAGAAACGATTGAGCCAGCTTCGTAAAGAACGATGCCGCGGCCGACAAATTTTCCTCTTTAAACAGTTCATAGCCTGTTTTTTCACGAATAACCTGCACGGCATCTTCTACAGAAGCCATGAGTACGGCAGGATCCAGATTCAACGTCTGCAACTCACCAATGAGAAGCCAGACAAAAAGAGACAACGGAATCAGGAAAAACAAAACAGTTTCGCCAATCAATAAAATGGCAGCCAAACTGCGTTTCATCTTTTTCTTTTCGGAAAGATATTTCATCTGTCCCCTTAACAGCGCATAAATGGTTATCGCACCCAGAATGCCACTCAGAAAGGGAATCAGACGAACGAAAAGAATTCCTCCCAGTAAAAGGATAATAATGATTAGTGAATATTTCGTATAGCGTTCTTTCTCATTCATAGAATCAAGTTTTTAGTTTCACAAATTTATAAATTATCACTTTATTCGTATCAATACCATCCGATTATTTTAAAAAGCTTCGATTTTATTCCTATTTTTGCAAACAGATTCATTTATTACCAAACTGAAATTATGCGCTACAAACTTTCTGCGCCTTTGCAACCGAAGGCCGTCATAGAACTCCCCGCTTCAAAAAGTATCAGTAACCGAGCACTTATTATTCACGCGCTGGGACGCGGAACAACTGTGCCGGCTAACTTGTCGGATTGTGACGATACCCGGGTAATGATTCAGGCACTCACAGAGAATCACGATGTAATTGACATCTTGGCGGCGGGAACGGCCATGCGGTTTCTTACGGCTTACCTCTGCGTAACGCCTGGTACACGCGTCATCACCGGTACGGCGCGAATGCAGCAACGCCCCATTCAGATATTGGTAAATGCTCTTCGTGAATTGGGTGCGCAGATTGAGTATGCCGGCAACGAAGGATTTCCGCCTTTACGCATTATGGGCGGTGAATTAAACGGCCAAGAGGTTACGCTGAAAGGAGATGTCAGTTCACAATATATTTCGGCTTTGTTGATGATAGGACCTGTGCTGAAAAACGGACTCACGCTCCATTTAACCGGCGAGATTATTTCTCGTCCTTACATCAACCTGACGTTGCAACTAATGACCGACTTTGGCGCAAAGGCTGAATGGATCTCGGAGAACTGCATTCGCGTGGCTCCTCATCCTTATTCGGATACGGCTTTCCGGGTGGAAAGCGATTGGAGTGCAGCCTCTTATTGGTACCAGATTGCAGCGTTGAGTTCGCAGTCGTCCATCAAGCTAAAGGGACTTTTCAAAAAGAGTTATCAGGGCGACAGCCGAGGAGCAGCGGTGTTTGCCAAATTGGGCATCGCAACGGAATTCATCGACGGAGACGTCATACTTCGCCAAACCAGTGAATATCCCGAACGACTGGACGAAGATTTTATCGACATACCCGACTTAGCACAAACGTTCGTGGTAACGTGCGCCTTGCTCAATATTCCTTTCCGCTTTACAGGCTTGCAAAGTCTGAAGATAAAGGAGACCGACCGCATTGCTGCCCTCATAACCGAAATGGCTAAGCTAGGTTATGTTCTGCGCCACGAAAACAATTCCGTATTGATATGGAATGGTGAACGATGCGAACCGCATGCCACAGCTGTTATCAGCACATACGAAGACCATCGCATGGCCATGGCATTCGCTCCTGCAAGCATTGTCTTTCCGCAGATACGCATAGACGAACCTCATGTGGTAAGCAAATCGTATCCCAACTATTGGAACGATCTTCGTCTGGCCGGTTTCGGAATAGAAGAAGAGTAAAATCAAAAAAATGAAAGACAAACGTTACACAGTAAATTGGAGTCGCTCCGTAAAGGCACTAACCATAACATTGAGCATTATATTCGTGTTAACAGAGTTATTTCTCCTGATTGCTTCTTTCAATTTTACTGATGATTGGCATGATAGAGCTTGGTGTTTGTTTACCTTCATCGTTATACTTTCTGTTAGTGCGTACACGATGGCACTAACACCGTTATCCATATCATTAACTCCAGCTGAACTGATTCTTTATAGACCAATCGGTAAAAAGAAGTTTCCCATAGATTGCATTCAGCATATTGATGTGTACAATGGAGAAGCAGGAATCAGGATATTTGGGAGTGGTGGTTTTTGGGGATTCATCGGTTTGTTCTACTCTAAACAACTAGGCAAACATTCCGCTTATGTAGGTGATTACCATGAAGCTTTTTATATCATTTTAAATTCAGGAAAGAAGGTGGTTTTAAGTTGTGAAAACAGAGATTTCATTATCTCTTCAATAACCAAACGCAACGCACCTAATAGTCCCAAACAACCCACTAACTAAGTCATTTGCTACTTATGACTATTTCGTCACAGGTACCTATGCCATTCGTCCCCGCATGCGGTGATTTACGTCCCCGCATGCGGGGACATTCGTCACAGGTAGCGGGGACGAACTGTTTATAAAGAAGAATGACCTTAGTATACAGGCACTTTGGCCTTATATACCGGTCATTCTGATGTTAGCATATACAGAACCGGGGATTGACCGGCGGCTTTTATTTTTTGCGTGCAATTTGCAAGTTCGACTGGCGTGCGTATCCAATGCGGAAGTTCAGCGGTTTGGGATCGGCTTGTTCGTAGGCTTCACGCAATTCGGGTTGTACATATTTGCCAAACATCGAAATGGGTTTTTCAAAAGTACCGTAAAGTGTTACGTCCCACTTATCTGTATCGTAAAATGGCAAAGGAATACCGGAGTCATCTTGAAGCACAGCCGAAGTATGGTTCAGTATGCCTTCACGAATTCCCGAGAAATATGTCATGTGCATCAGGTAAGAGGCCGATTTGATAAACGTAACCGTTGTGCCTGCGTCAAACTGATTGACATAAGCCGTAAGCGCTTTGTTGCGGGGGAAACCGCCGTTACTCAAATCTGCCTTGAGGTAATAAAGCGTTTGCAGCTTGTTGGTTCCGTGACGAAAGTACTTAAACTCAACCATATCGCCTTGTTCAATGGGCTGTCCGTCTTCTTTCGTGTCGGCTATAGCGCCTCGTTCGGTGAGACGCACATTACGGATGCTCACAATTTCCCTGCCCGAGCGTACCATCAGCACAGAGATAATAGGTATTACTCCGTCAATGGTGTCGTTAAACAGTTCTTGTTTCATGTCGTCCGTGCGGAAGAAGCTGAGATTCAGAATGTCCGATACGGCATTTTGGTAGAGCTTATAAGTTTCTTTAGAAGGTTTTTCTATTTTTGTCGGCGAACCGGTTTTCTCCAGTCCGATTAGGAAATAGGTATTCATCTCGGGGAAAAAGGTGTTGGGAAAGAGGTAATCCGGACCGCCAAAGGGATAAAATACCGTACGGCAGTTTTCATTGATGTCACTCAACTCCTTCTCCGTGAAAGCAATGAGGCGTGGGGCAGTTTGCTGAAAAGCATTCCATATCTGCTCCATGTTACGGGCGTGGGCTTTCCACGTATCCGATTGCGAGAGTTCATATAAACGACCCGTTTCGTTACGCACCGGCAATCCGGCAACAAAACGTGCAGCATCAGTCAGACCCTCATCGGCAACTAATTTGGTTGTGTCCGCAGGTAGCGTATCGGTCTGCTCAACCGATGCATTCACAGGCACAACAGGTTTCTTTTGTCCGCAGGCTGCCACAAGCAGCAAGGCGAAACTCCATGTTAAATAGTTCAGCGTAGATTTCATATATACGTATTGTTTTACTGTTTTTTATAATGTACTATCAATTGATTCATCACGTAAACCATCATGCCCGAAAGCAAAGTGCCGGCGCTCATCAAACTCATCCACATCACCGTTTGCGTATGCTCCACAAACGTATTGTAGTAATCTTCATGAATCAGGTACACAACCGACCAGAGAATGAGCGCAATGAAAAGAAGTGGCACTACCGGATAGCCCCATGTGCGGTACGGGCGAACCACGTGAGGGAAACGATGACGATGAACAAAGAGTCCGGCTACCGTCATCAAAGCAAAGAACGACAAGGTAACGCCGGTATATTTGGTAACCAATTCAAAAGAATCGGTAATGATAAGTAATGCACTGATGCCATACTGCACCCAAATGGCGACAAAGGGCGTACCACCTGCCGATTTACGGGCCAAGGAACGTAGAATATACGTATCTTCTCCCATGACTTGCGACACCCTGGGACCTAGAAAAGCCATGGAGCTGATGCTCGACACCAGCAGCAAAGCAATGAGCAGTCCCATCAGGTTGCCGCCCCATTCGCCAAAGATATAACGAGCGGCAATCAGTCCCACTTCCACTTGTCCTTGCATCGCCTCCACCGGAGCGGCAAACAAAAACACGGCGTTGAGCAGCAGATACAAAATGGTAACAATAACCGTACTGATAAACAGAGAGCGGGGAATGGTACGTTGGGGTTCGCGAATTTCGTTAGCCATGTAAGCTGAGGCGTTCCAGCCCGAATAAGCGTAATAAACCCAGATGAGCGACACGGCAAATCCTGTTGAAAAGACATCGTCGAAAGAGAACGTTGCCGCAGAGAAACCGTCGACTTGTCCGTGAGGCGGCAAACAAAAACCGCAAATAATAAAGACGATGATGATAAGTATCTTGAAGAAGGTAAACACCCGTTGCAGGGTCCCTCCCATTTTTACATCGTAAGCATGAATCAGTGTTACCGCGGTGAGCACAGTGATTGCCGTTGCCAACGGGTTAAAAGCCGGAAACATTTTATGCAGATAAGTGCTTAATGCCATGCACGCCAGAGCAACCGGAGCAGCGAAGCCCACAATCAGTGAGGCCCAGCCCGACATGAATCCCAAAAGTGGGTGATAAATTTCGCGCAAATAATGGTACTCTCCTCCCGAGCGAGGCATCACCGCACCCAGTTCTCCGTATACCAGCGCGCCGCACAAAGCAATAATGCCACCAAGCAGCCACAGCAACATCAACGAAAAGAAGTTCGTGGTACCCAACAGTTGAAATCCCAACGAGGTAAATACACCGGTGCCAATCATATTGGCAATAACAAAAGCCGATGCCGTAACCAATCCGAACTTATATGTGCCGTATTTGTTCTTATTCATGTTTTAACTCTGACAAGGTGCAAAAATACAATTAAATAAGTAACTTTGCAGAAATTTCTTGATTAATTATGTGGATACTGATCATTGGTTTACTGGTACTTGCCATCGTAGCGATGACTGCCGGCTATATACGTAACAGAAACATACAAAAAAAGATAGAAAAAGGTGAGCTGAACGACTTCCCCGATATTGTGGAAGCAGATGCCGAATGTTGCGGTCAGCACGAAATATGTGAAAAGGATAGCTTACTGGCTGCATTAAGCACACAGATTGAATATTATGATGACGAAGACCTGGACGAATACATCGGCAAGGATCCCGATAGTTATTATCCGTATCAGGTAGATCAGTTTCGTGATATTTTTTACACCATGCAAGATATCGACGTGGCCGGCTGGGTAAGAAGTCTTCAGTTGAGAGGAATCAACTTGCCCACGGAACTGAAAGACGAGATTTTTTTAATCATTGGTGAAAGAAGACACTAATCACTATATATGACAGAGCTGATTCAATATACTTTTTTTCAACATGCTTTGCTGGGCGGACTCCTGGCAAGCATTGCCTGCGGCATCATTGGTACTTACATCGTGACCCGCCGATTGGTTTTTATTAGTGGCGGCATTACGCATGCTTCGTTTGGCGGCATCGGAATCGGTTTGTTCACCGGAATTTCTCCGCTGCTCTCTGCCGCTGTTTTCTCTGTCTTATCGGCCTTTGGTGTAGAGTGGCTCAGCAAGCGCAAAGACATGCGTGAGGACTCGGCCATTGCTGTGTTCTGGACACTCGGCATGGCGCTGGGTGTTATATTTAGTTTTCTTTCGCCCGGCTTCGCACCCGATCTTTCGGCTTATCTCTTTGGGAATATCTTAACCATTACCGTAACCGATCTGGCTATACTAGGCGTTTTGGCATTGGTGCTCATCGTGTTTTTCACTCTGTTCATTCATCCCATCATTCATGTGGCGTTCGACAGGGAATTTGCACGTTCTCAAGGACTGCCCGTGGCATTCTTTGAATATACCCTCATGCTTTTCATCGCATTGACTATAGTAGCCTGTTTACGAATGGTAGGCATTGTGCTTGCCATATCGCTGCTCACCATACCGCAGATGACGGCCAATCTGTTTACTTATAAGTTTAAACGAATTATCTGGCTATCGGTTATCATTGGTTTTCTGAGTTGCATGGGCGGTCTTTTCATTTCTTACTTTCTGAATGTGCCTTCGGGAGCTTCCATCATTTTCTTTTCTATTCTGATTTACGCTGTCTGCAAGGTAGCAAAAAGCATTTCAACCAGAATACAGAGAGAAGAAAACAAGAAGTTATAAACAGGACTAAAGGAAGTTATTAACAAGAATCCAACAGTTATCAACAAGCAATAAACATTAAAAGCATCATATATGGAAATAAAGATTCAATCACTCGATCAGATACATGAGGCAGCCAAAGAATTTATCGCTGCAATGGGCGAGAACACTGTATTTGCTCTTTACGGTAAGATGGGAGCCGGTAAAACAACGTTTGTAAAGGCTGTATGCGAAGAGCTGGGCGTAACGGATGTGATTACCTCACCAACCTTTGCCATTGTCAATGAATACCGTTCTGAAGATACGGCAGAATTAATTTATCATTTCGATTTCTACCGTATCAACAAGTTGGAAGAGGTTTACGACATGGGTTACGAGGATTATTTCTACAGCGGTGCGCTTTGCTTTATTGAGTGGCCTGAGCTGGTTGAAGAACTACTTCCGGGAAACACCATTAAGGTAAGCATTGAAGAGCAGAAAGACGGAACCAGGACTGTTACGCTGAACCAATTATGAGCCCGCAATATTTTGTTCAGGGCTTGTTTGCCTTAGCCGGCATCGTATCCATCCTGGCTGCTGTTTTGAATTGGGATTGGTTTTTCAATACACAGAACGTGCAGTTTATTGTAAAGAACGTAGGGCGCAAACGCGCCCGACTGTTCTATGGCATACTGGGATTGATACTAGTTGCCACGGCCATATTTTTCTTTTTTCAGAAAGAGTCTATCTGATCCGTCACCTTTATTTCCTGAGACTTTACCGAAGCATGTCCAAATTGATAGCCCATTCCGCTATATATAAATAGGAGTCCGATAGCCTGTCCGAAGAACAGAAACAATGCCATGAAGCCTGATAGAATGTTGAAGCCGACACTCGCAGACTCTGTCGCTGCGTTTTCACTTAACGAAAACACATATTCCACCATGGTAACAATATACCAGGGAGCACTGGCAGCCAACTGTATCAAACCGGCTATGATTGCCATCACCAAAAGGACTGCAAAAACGCCACCCCAGGTAATGAAACCCATGCGGTATGACGAGGCAAGTGTTTTGAAGAAGGATTGTTTCTCGAGCATATAAGCCGGCATAAGCAAAGCAAGAGGCAACATAAATATAAATAAGAAAGGTATAAAAGCCAATACAACCCAAGGAGAAATACCGGCCAAAAGCCCCATAAGCAAGGCTATAACAAAACCCAGTAAGATATGAAACGCGAACAAACGCAGTCCCTTAAACACATTGCTTACGTAAAGAGGTTTCAATTCTTGAAAACGAAGTCCGGTCAATCCGCCCTCTCTTTCGTAATTCAACTTCAACAGTGAGAAAAACAAAGCGATAAGACAGGTACCGGCACCAACAGAGACCAGCATCATGCCTCCGTACAAAAGCAGGTGTTTTACACCCAGCAGACCGGCTATTGCAAACACGTCAGTAGAATCAGCGATGGCGGCAAAATCAATTAAAGCTCCCGAAAGCATCCACATTAGGATGGCTTGAATAACATTCCAAGGTAATATAAGCAGTGCCATGAACTTCAACAGACACTTCAGGTTGTTTTTCACAAAATCTACAGAGTAATTCAGCGTATCACCCAACGAACGTTTGGCGTAGAAAAGTCTTGCAGTTTCTTTTTTTTCCATGTTTTTAAAATATAAGTAAAGGTTAGTATAAGAAAAAAAGGGAGAAATAACCTTTAGCTTCACTAAAAGCAATTCTCCCTTCATTATTCGTAATCTGTGAAACCGGATTATTCCACCTGCCCCAATGATTCACCAAACTCCATCTCTCCCTGAACGACAAAGAGGATTTCTTCGGGATCATATTCTCCCATTTCATCTTTCTTTGCTTCAGCAACAATGTAGTTGGCTACTGCTTCAAGATCAATTTCCACGTAACCGTCATCATCGGGCTCTCCTTCGAGGACTCCGCTTTCAATGTAATACTCGTCAATCAGGTCAATGAAATAATGCAATTCATCGTCCGAGAATTTAGCTTTCAATTCTTGCGGTAAATACGCCTTGATAAATTCAATAGTTTCTTCATCATCTGCGTATTCCGGCAGAATGTCTTCTTCCTGTTTCATGTTCTCTTTATTAAATTAATGCTTTGATTTTTGCATCGAAAACTGCTTTACTCACAGCACCTACCTGCTTATCGACTATTTCGCCGTTCTTAAAAAACAAAACAGTAGGAATGTTACGAATACCATATTCTGCGGGCAAATCTGCATTCTCGTCTACATCACATTTACCAATAACAACCTGTCCTTCATATTCCTTTGCCAGTTCTTCAATGATTGGACCAACCATTTTACAAGGGCCACACCAAGGAGCCCAAAAGTCAATCACAACAGGTTTTCCCTCAGATAATACGCTTTTTGCATTAGCGTCTGTAATTTCTAAAGCCATATTCTTATAAATTATATTAGTTAAAATAGTATTCTTTCATCAATAGCATAACACCGATAAAGTTACTAAAGTTTCGAGAACCGTGTAATAATACACATAAAAAAATCAATTTATGCTAAAACTTAATTCCGGATTCTCTTCCAGATACGACACCAGTTCTTTGCCAACCGACAGTTTAACCGGGCGCGATAGAAACTCTACGTGCGAACGATTTTCCGGATCGGTTACCTTGAAATATAACTCCGTATTACCCGGATGTTCCTTGGTCAGCACACTCAAATCGGCAATCATTTGTTTGTTTAACTCGGGCAACGGAATGGTAATCGTTATCTTATCAATGAGCCTTTCCTTTACATCGGGCAACAACTCCATGGACGTGATCTTTAATTCCAGCTCTTCCTGACGCCATTGTTTGGGCTGGCAACGAGCTTTCATGTAAAGAAACGTACCTTCATTCAAATACCCCTGATAGGTTATCCAGTCGTTACCGAAGAACGGAATTTCAGTTGAGCCCGAATAGTCTTCTATCCGTGCAATGCCGTAAGGATTGCCGTTTTTACTGGTTCCCCGCCGCACACTAGTCACAATGCCTCCCATCGTAATTTCCCGTCCGGCCAGTGCAGGTTTATTATCCAGTTCGTCCATGTGCGTATTACATACATGCTTCAAAACAATGGCATATTCATCCAACGGGTGAGCCGACAAGTAGATTCCCACCAACTCTCTTTCCTTGTTCAGTCTCTCCAAATCATTCCAACGGGGAGCCAACGGAATTTCGGGAGTGGCTACGTCTACCACGTTATCTCCACCGAAAAGCGAATTAGTAGCTGCTGCCTTGTCAACCTGATAACGGTTCCCGTAACGAATCAACGCTTCAATAAACACTTCTCCCCTGCTATTCAAAGCAAAGAACTGCTCGCGCTTTATCTCCGGGAAATTATCAAAACCACCCGCCAAAGCCAGAGATTCTATATTCTTCTTATTGCAGGCATTGAGGTTAACACGCTGTACAAAGTCGAATATCCCTTGGAAAGGACCGTTCGCTCTGCGCTCTTCAACAATACATTGCACCGCACCTTCGCCAACTCCCTTGACAGCTCCCAGTCCGAAACGGATGTTCCCCACCTCATTTACCGTAAACTTCAAATTACTTTCGTTGACATCCGGTCCTAATACTTCAATAGACATTGCCTTACACTCGTCCATCAGCTTAGTGATTTCCGTGATGTTTGAAATGTTGCGGCTCATGGCGGCAGCCATATACTCCGCCGGGTAATTTGCCTTGAGGTATGCTGTTTGATAAGCCACCCATGAGTAACAGGTAGCATGCGATTTGTTAAACGCATAAGAAGCAAACTTCTCCCAGTCGCCCCATATCTTTTCAAGTACCTTCGGATCGTGACCGTTCTTTTGTCCGCCCGCAATAAACTTCGGCTTCATGTGATCCAGCTTATCGCGTAACTTCTTACCCATTGCTTTACGCAGCGCATCAGATTCACCACGCGTAAAGTTTGCCAACAAGCGCGACAAAAGCATGACCTGTTCCTGATAAACCGTAATGCCGTATGTATCTTTGAGGTACTTCTCCATGACGGGTATGTCATACTCAATGGGCTTCCTTCCGTGTTTACGATCAATAAAATCGGGGATGTAATCCATTGGACCCGGTCTGTACAAAGCATTCATGGCTATAAGGTCCTCAAAAGTAGAAGGCTCTAACTCTTTGAGATATTTCTGCATACCACCCGATTCAAACTGAAAAGTACCGATGGTGCGACCCTCACTGTACAACTTATAAGTAGCCGGGTCAGTAATGGAAATCGTATCAATATCAAGTGTAATGCCACGGTGCAAACGAATATTCTCGACTGCCTCTTTGATAACCGACAGCGTTTTCAGACCCAGAAAGTCCATTTTGATCAGTCCCGTATCTTCAATAACAGAACCTTCATACTGAGTAACCAGCATCTTTTCGCCCGTTTCCTTGTCATCAGCCGTACTTACAGGCACCCAATCCGTAATGTCGTCACGACAAATAATTGTTCCGCAGGCATGCACACCCGTGCCACGAACGTTTCCTTCAAGCATTTTGGCGTACTTAATGGTATCGCGCACCAGCGGGTCTGACGACATTTCAGCCGCTTGCAGTTCGGGCACATACGCAATGGCATTCTTCAGATTTAATTTTTGATTGGGAATCTTATCGGGCACTAACTTAGCCAACCTGTCGGACTCTGACAGCGGAAGTTTCTGCACACGCGCCACATCCTTGATGGCTAGCTTAGAAGCCATGGTGCCATACGTAATGATGTGCGCCACCTTCTCCTTACCATATTTATCAGTCACCCAGCGCAACACCTCTCCTCGCCCGTCATCATCAAAGTCTATATCAATATCAGGCAGAGAAATACGATCCGGGTTCAGGAAACGCTCAAACAGCAAATCATATTCAATAGGGTCAATCTGCGTAATTCCCAAGCAATAAGCCACGGCCGATCCAGCTGCTGATCCGCGTCCGGGTCCCACCGACACACCCATATTTCGGGCAGCAGCAATGAAATCCTGCACAATCAGGAAGTAACCCGGGAAACCCATTGTCTTCATGATGTGCAACTCAAACACAAGCCGCTCCATCACATCATCCGCTAAAGGATCGCCATATCTTTTTTTAGCTCCGTCAAAAGCTAGTTTCTTCAGGTAGTCGGCTTCTAATTTAATACGGTACAACTTGTCATACCCTCCTAACTTCTGAATCTTATCTTCCGCAGCCTCCTGTGACAGTACTACGTTTCCATTTTCATCACGGGTAAATTCATTAAAAAGATCTTCTTCAGAATAGGTTTGCCTGTAGCCTTCCTCCGTTCCAAAGTCCTCCGGAATAGCAAATGTGGGCATAATCGGTGCATGATCAATGGAATACATCTCCACCTTATCAAGTATCTCAGCCGTATTGCTCAACGCTTCGGGCACGTCGGCAAAAATAGCAGCCATCTCTGCCCGGGTTTTCATCCACTCCTGCTTGGTGTAATACATTCGGTTCGGATCATCCAGGTCTTTCCCCGTACTCAAGCAAATCAAGCGGTCATGCGCCTCCGCATGTTCTTCACTTACAAAGTGTACATCGTTGGTACAAATCAGCTTGACACCATATTTTTTGGAAAGCTCAATCAAATGTTTGTTCACATTCTCCTGCAGCGGATAGGCTTCATGATTGGCATTGGGCACAGTCGCTTTGTGGCGTTGCATTTCCAGATAGAAATCATCACCAAACAAATTCTTGTACCACCTGATAGCTTCTTCGGCATCCTCGTACAAACCCTGAGTTATCTTTTTGGGAACTTCTCCTCCCAAACAAGCCGTTGAAACAATCAGCCCTTCATGATATTTCTCCAATTCGCTCCTGTCGGTACGCGGGCGCATATAATATCCTTCCGTCCAGGCACGAGATACCAACTTTATCAAATTGTGGTATCCCACTTTATTCTTGGCAAGCACCACCAAGTGATAGCCACTCTGGTCGGGTTTTCCTTCCTTTTTATCCATCGAGCGGCGTGCCACATACATTTCACAGCCTATAATCGGTTTGAAGATACGGCTTTTAGCCTCTTCCAGTTTCGCTTTACATTCAGCAATCCGTTCTTGTCTATCGGCACTATCTTCCTCTTTCTCCAGCAATGCCAACTGTTTTTTCAGGTCTTTGATTTCACCATTAACGGGACCATTCTTCTTGTTCACGTAATTACAGAACTCCTTAATGGCAAACATGCTTCCATGATCGGTCACCGCTATCCCCTTCATACCATCGGCAATCGCCTTGTCAACCAGCGCACTGACACTGGCCTGACCATCGAGAAGTGAATACTGCGTGTGAACATGCAAGTGTACAAAGTCTATCATATCTTACTAATCTCCTATATAAAATGAATCAGCGTAAAAATACAACGTCTGGCACTACTAACAAAAACATTTGGCAAAAAGTTATCAACACAGCGCATTTCTCTCCTTATTTACTTGCTTGATTTTTAAAATAAGCATACTTTTGCAAACAATTCTATTAATTAGCATAAATGGGTCGATTAAAAAAACTGAAAAAGATAAGAATACACCATGAAGGAACACATATTCTAATTGGTGCGCTTATCATCTTATTGGGAGTGAATGCAGCATTATACTACGGTTTTGAATGTAAAATACCATTCTACCTGGTGGCTGCTCTGAGTATAACCATCTACTTATTAATGGTCAACTTCTTCCGTTGCCCCATACGTCTTTTCGGTCAAGAAACAGAGAAAATAGTCGTTGCCCCTGCCGATGGTAAGATTGTTGCCATAGAAGAGGTGTACGAAAGCGAATATTTCAAAGATAATCGTATCATGGTTTCTATCTTCATGAGCATCCTCAATGTTCATGCCAATTGGTATCCGGTAGATGGTACGGTAAAAATGGTAGGACATCAAAACGGTAAGTTTATGAAAGCCTGGTTACCTAAAGCCAGTACCGACAATGAACGCTCTACTATTGTTATTGAAACTCCCGAAGGAAAGGAAGTGCTGGCACGTCAGATAGCCGGTGCTATGGCACGCCGCATCGTGACGTATGCCGAGGCTGGTGAAGAATGCTACATCGATGAGCACATGGGATTCATCAAATTCGGGTCACGCGTAGATGTTTATCTACCATTAGATACTGAAATATGTGTTACATTGGGACAAATTACAACCGGTAACGAAACAATTATAGCTAAATTAAAGTAATACATCCATGGCAAATGCAATAACCCGCCATATTCCGAACACCGTAACCTGTCTGAACTTATTCTCCGGCTGTATTGCGAGTGTTATGGCATTTGAAGCCCAATATGAATGGGCACTCGTGTTTATCGTATTAAGCGCAATCTTTGATTTCTTTGATGGTATGCTGGCACGTGTGTTGAAAGCTCCGTCGCTTATCGGAAAGGAACTTGATTCTTTGGCAGACGACATCAGCTTCGGACTCGTTCCGGCTCTCATGTTGTTTTCACTACTTAAAGAAATGCCATACCCCGACTTTTTGTCAGGCATTTCCGTTTTTGTGCCCTACGTCGCTTTTCTTATAGCTGTGTTCTCGGCTTTAAGACTGGCTAAATTCAATGTTGACGAGAGGCAGACTAGTTCATTCGTAGGTTTACCCACTCCTGCCAATGCTCTTTTCTGGGGAGCCCTCATTGCAAGCGAACACGGCTATATCACTTCCAGTCCTACGCATGTATTCTTCCTAATCATAATGATTCTGCTGTTCTCTTGGTTAATGATAGCGGAAATCCCCATGTTCTCGCTCAAATTCAAGAATCTGTCATGGAAAGACAATAAAATCAGTTTTATATTCCTGATTGTTGCCGCTCTGTTACTTGTCTTTTTGGGAATCAGTGGTTTCTCTGCCGTTATTGCCTGGTACATTCTATTGTCTTTATTAACAAGAAAAAAGAAGTAACGATTCTTTTTGGCACGCTTCTTGCCACAAGAACTAAAAAAACAGTTAGCAAATGTATATACTTTTATTTTTATTTATCCTCGTGGTTTTCATTCTGGTACTGGGACTATCTATTGTAGGCAGTATTGTAAGAGCCATTTTTGGATTCGGAAGAAGAAGCACCTCACGCATGAATCAATCATACGAAGGACAGAATAACCAGTCGCAGGAAGAGAATACAACAGCCAGCGCCAAACGCAAGAAACTTTTCACAAAAGACGAAGGCGAATACGTTGATTACGAGGAGGTAAAGGATAAGTAAGGATTATCTTTTCGATTGAAAAAAAGCTTTCATCCGGGCGGCGGCTTCTTCCGCTAAAATGCCCTTAACCACTTCTGTTTTAGGATGTAACGAATTAGCAGCATAACGCTGATACCCTCTTTTTTCATCATCAGCGCCAAAAACAAGCCGTCCCGTCTGAGCCCATGCTATGGCACCTGCACACATCACGCAAGGTTCCACGGTCACATACAACGTACAATCAGTCAGGTATTTGCCGCCCAACACATTTGCAGCAGCCGTAATAGCCTGCATCTCGGCATGCGCAGTGACATCGTTCAGCGTCTCCGTTAAGTTGTGCGCACGTGCTATGATGCGCCCGCGACAAACAACCACAGCCCCCACAGGCACCTCTCCTCTTTCAGCAGCCTTATCGGCTTCGAGCAGAGCTTGTTTCATAAAATAAGTATCGTCCATCACCATCATCAGCGCCTCATATCATGTTCACCGAACAAAGTCGGATAATCTTCATCCATATTCTTGTGAATAAACATGAGAATTGTTTCACGAAACCAACGCGATTTATTGCTGATCTTGTATTTTTCCAAATACCGGTCAACAATCAACTGCTCATCGTCACTCAGCAAACAAGTCATACGCTGAGTACGTTTGGGTTCATCTAATGTTGCTTTTACGCACTTTTTATCTCTCTTTCTCATATTCTTTGCAAAATTACTTTTACTTTGTTAATTTCAAAGAATAAAAAGAGTAAATTTGCAAAAAACAACCATGGCAGAGCATAATATATTCGGTAAAGAAGGAGAAGAGGCGGCTGTTGGCTATCTAGAGAAACAAGGCTACATCATCAGGCACCGGAATTGGCGCAGAGGACATCTGGAACTCGACATCGTTGCTTTTAAAGACGATGAATTAATTGTAGCCGAAGTTAAGACTCGCCGAAATACCGATTTTGCGCTACCCGAAGCCGCAGTTGATAAAAGAAAAATAAGAAGAACAGTTTCGGCGGCTGATGCTTACATACGGTATTTTCAATTAGACACCCCGGTACGATTTGATATCATAACAGTTGTGGGAGAAAAAGGCAATTTCTGCATTGAGCACATCCGGGAAGCCTTTTTTCCACCCATGTGGTAAAACAAAGAAACGATGGATATAGAAACCGCACGCAACTATTGTTTGCAAAAAAAAGGAGCAACCGAAGGTTTCCCTTTTGACGAATATGCACTGGTCTTGAAGGTCATGGACAAAATGTTTGCTCTCATTGATTTGGAAGGCAGCAACTCCATTGCTTTGAAATGCGATCCGGAATATGCTCTGGAACTTCGTGAAAAATACGACGGCATTGAAGGAGCCAGCCATTTCAATAAAAAATACTGGAACAGGGTTTATCTCAACATGGATGTTGATGATAAGCTGATTAAGCAGCTTATTGACCATTCCGTCGAAGAGGTTCTTAAAAAGTTTACCCGTAAAATGCGAGCCGAATATGAAGCCATGGATTGAAACTGCACCCTTTATAAATAGCTATGTTGGGCAGACTGAATCGACCAACCTGTTACTTAATTCCTGGTGTAACGAAAAGACTGTCGCCCAATTTACTACGGTTGTAGCCGGTTTTCAGACAGCTGGACGTGGGCAGCGTGGCAATAAGTGGGAGTCAGACGAAGGCATGAATTTACTCTTTAGCACAGTGCTTTATCCTATATTCCTTGCGGTAAAGCAACAATTTCTGTTGTCACAAATCATATCGCTGGCCGTAAAAGAAGTATTAGACAGTTTCTCAGAAGGCTTTTCTATCAAATGGCCCAACGACATTTACCACTGTGATAAGAAAATAGCCGGCATACTGATTGAGAACGATTTGAGTGGAAACACCATTAACCGTACCATTGTCGGAACCGGCTTAAACATCAATCAAGAAGCATTTCACAGTGATGCGCCTAACCCTATTTCACTCAGGCAAATAACCGGAACCGTTCACGACCGAAAGGACATCCTGCAAGCTGTGATGCTTCGCCTCATGGAGTACTATAATCAATTAAGCAACGGAGAAACAGAAGAAATATCCTCCCGATATCTTGCTTCCCTATACAGAAGTAGAGGGATGCATACCTATACCGATGCGTCAGGAGAATTCCAAGCGGAAATATTCACGGTAAGTCCGGAAGGATATCTTTGGTTGAAAGATGACAAGGGAGCGCTTAGAAAATACGCATTTAAAGAGGTGCAATATATTCTTTAAATACTGTTTAAACTGTGTATAAACAACACAAAACCTTATCGGTTAGCAGTCTTTTCCACCGCCAAAATTTTATTCAGCGTCTTCTGTACCTCAGCCGAGGGAAAAGTACGCAACACATTCTGCAAATACTCTTTCGCTTTGGCATAGTTACTTGAAACAACAGCATCGATAGCATCCCGGTAACGAGCATACTGCATGCGTGTAGGAGTTGTTATTTTCCGGAAGTCCGTTTCAATCTTTTGTTTTTCTTTTTCGGCTTCCAGGTAATAGTAATTCCCTATAAAAATATTGGCTGCCAAGTTATCACGATCCAGCTCCAACGCTCGCTCATACAGGCGCAAAGCATTCTCTTCTTTCCCGCGCATCACCTCCATCTCGGCACAACCGTTCAGGTACTTCACATTGCTAGGTTGCAGTTGAGTCAACTCTTTGTAAAACAGAAAAGCCTTATCGTAATTCCTCGTTTTTTGATAAAAAGAAGCCAACTGATAAGCCAAACGATGGCAAACAGCACTGCTTTTATCAACTTGAGTCAGGTAGTACATCTCCGATTTAAAAGCGTCGGCCTTAATCGCTTTTGAGAATAGTTCAACAGCCCCATCCCAGTTCTTATTGCTTATAGCCGTTGTTACCTGAGATAAGTAATCTCCCCCCGTCTGCGCCATCGAAGTCAGCGGTAAGAGTATAAATGCAAAAATCAATGTTAAGGTTTTCATTATCCTGAAAATGTTTAGTAGTCCTTTTGTGCAAATATACTAATAAAAAATTGTAGTTTTGCACAAACTAACAAACTTTAATGATATGGCGAAATATAAACGAATTTTATTAAAATTGAGTGGAGAAAGCCTCATGGGTGAAAAGCAGTATGGAATTGATGAAAAGCGCTTGAGCGAATACGCCGAGCAGATCAAGGAGATACACGCTATGGGCGTTGAAATAGGCATCGTAATTGGTGGTGGCAACATCTTTCGCGGACTGAGTGGGGCCAACAAAGGCTTCGATCGTGTCAAAGGCGACCAAATGGGTATGTTAGCAACCGTTATCAACAGCTTGGCACTCAGTTCGGCATTAGGATCTGCCGGAGTAAAATCACGTGTTCTCACTGCTGTTCGCATGGAGCCCATCGGAGAATTCTACAGCAAATGGAAAGCCATTGAATGCATGGAAAAAGGCGAAGTAGTTATTCTTTCGGCAGGTACTGGAAATCCTTTTTTCACGACAGATACCGGTTCGTCTCTTCGCGGCATTGAAATTGAAGCCGACGTCATGCTAAAGGGCACCCGGGTAGACGGCATCTATACCGCCGACCCCGAGAAAGACAAGACAGCCACCAAGTTCACCGAAATCACTTACGATGAAATTTATCACCGCGGCTTAAAAGTGATGGACCTCACTGCTACCACCATGTGTAAAGAAAACAACTTGCCTATCATTGTTTTCGACATGGACACTCCGGGCAACCTCAAAAAAGTTATGGAGGGAGAAGCTATCGGTACATTAGTGCACAATTAACGGCCGAATATTGCAAATGAGCAAAAAACAATATACTTTTGTTCTAAATTAGGTAAAAAGCAGCAATTTATAAATAACTATTATATGATAGACGTAAACAACTGTATCAACGAATCACAAGAGAAAATGGATATGGCGATTATGTATCTGGATGATTCTCTTTCGCATATCCGTGCCGGAAAAGCTAGTACCAGACTCATTGACGGTATCCGTGTAGACTCTTACGGAAGTATGGTACCCATCAGCAATGTGGCTGCCGTATCGACCCCCGACGCACGTTCCATCACCATTAAACCATGGGACAAAAACATGTTTCGCGCCATTGAAAAAGCTATTATTGATTCTGACTTGGGTATTATGCCCGAAAACAACGGTGAGATTATCCGTTTGGGTATTCCACAACCAACAGAAGAAAGACGCAAGCAGTTGCTGAAACAATGCAAAGGCGAAGGCGAAACAGCTAAAATAAGTATTCGTAACGCACGTCGCGATGGTATCGAAGCACTGAAAAAAGGCTTGAAAGACGGTCTGCCCGAAGACGCAGAAAAAGATGCGGAAGCTAAACTCCAGAAGATCCACGACAAGTTTATCAAGAAGGTTGAAGATATGCTTGCCGACAAGGAGAAAGAGATAATGACCGTATAATTGTGCGAGGACTAGTCATTAAAAATACAGGAAGCTGGTATCAGGTAAAAACCGAAGACGGCAGATTCATTGAATGTAAAATCAAAGGTAATTTCCGTTTGAAGGGCATCCGAAGCACCAACCCGGTGGCTGTGGGCGATTATGTACACATCATCATCAACCAAGAAGGAACAGCTTTCATCAATGAAATAGAGGAGCGGAGGAACTACATCATCCGCCGCTCTTCAAACTTATCCAAACAATCGCACATATTGGCTGCTAACCTCGACCAATGCATGCTGGTTGTAACGGTCAACTACCCCGAAACCTCAACTACTTTCATCGACCGCTTTCTGGCATCGGCCGAGGCATACAGAGTGCCTGCCAAAATCATATTCAATAAAACAGATATTTATAACGAAGACGAACTGCACTATCTGGACGCACTAGTTAACCTTTACGAAAGTATCGGTTATCCTTGTTATAAAATATCGGCCTTACAGGGTGAAGGCATCCAACAAGTACGTGAAGCTCTTCAAGAAAAGGTTACTCTTTTCTCCGGTCACTCGGGTGTTGGCAAATCAACCCTTATCAACACCATTTTGCCCGAAGCAGAAGTCAGAACCGCTGCCATATCTTCTTATCACAAAAAAGGAATGCACACCACTACCTTTTCGGAAATGTTTCCGGTAGACGGCAATGGTTATATCATTGATACACCGGGAATCAAGGGCTTTGGCACATTCGATATGGAAGACGAAGAAATAGGGCATTATTTCCCTGAGATATTCAACGCTTCAGCTCATTGCAAGTACAACAACTGCACGCACCGGCATGAACCCGGATGTGCTGTACGCAAAGCCATAGAAGAACATTACATCAGCGAATCTCGGTACACCTCTTATCTAAGCATGCTTGAAGACAAAGAAGAAGGAAAGTATCGGGCCGCTTATTAATAAAGAATTATCATGAAACAATTTATACTTATCGTATTATTACTTGCTGCTCACATTACCTCCGTTTTCGGACAAGATGAGGTAAGCTACAAGGAAAAACAGCAATACAAAAATTGGGTACATCTGGCACCCAAACTGGAAGACAGTTTTTTCCAAACGCAAGAAGCTATACGCATAGCCGAAAATGTATTGCTTTACCAGCTTAACACAGGTGGATGGCCTAAAAATATCTACATGCCAGCCGAACTCAGTGCTGCCGAGAAAAAGGCCGTTATTGCTGCCCAAAAAGACGAAAACGAAAGTACGATTGATAACGGAGCTACCAGCACCGAAATTCAATACTTGGCAAGAATATACAATGTCACGAAAGACGAACGTTACAAAAAAGCCGTCATACGCGGATTGGAATACCTCTTTAAGGCACAATACCCAAATGGTGGATGGCCTCAGTTCTATCCTCGTCCTAAAGGTTACTACACTCAGATAACCTATAACGACAACGCCATGCTCAATGTGTTGCAACTCATACGTAAAGTATACGAGAAGCAGGAGCCTTACACTTTCTTACCTGAAAATATGGTAGAAAAGGCTCGTAAATCATTTGATTTGGGCATAGAATGCATTCTTAAAACACAGGTGCACATCAACGGCAAACTAACCGTGTGGTGTGCGCAACATGACCATGTTACTCTTTTGCCGGCTAAGGCACGCGCCTACGAATTACCTTCGTTGAGCGGACAAGAGTCAGACAACCTGGTGTTGCTGCTCATGTCTTTACCTAACCCATCCGAAGAGATCAAAAATGCCATAGAAGGAGCTGTAGAATGGTTCAAACAGGCCAAAATAGAAGGACTGACAAAAGAATACTTCACTGACAGCGAAGGCCGTAAAGATTACCGTATGGTAAGTTGCACTGATTGCGAACCCTTATGGGCACGTTTCTATGATTTGGAAACAGGAAAAGCCTTTTTCTGCGATCGCGACGGAGTGAAAGTTGACTCCGTATCAAAAATAGGATACGAACGCCGCAACGGTTACAGTTGGTACAACAATGACGGTGGCAAAGTAATCAGAGATTACGAGAAGTGGAAAAAAAGGAATAATTTCTAGTTTCTGCATACACATAAAAAAAGAGCGGCATACCTTAACGTACGCCGCTCTTTTTTTATTAATGTGTGATTTTACTTGCAGTCACCACTTACACAAACCGGTTTAATCTGTTTGAAGAAGTCGTTTCCTTTATCATCAACCAAGATAAATGCGGGGAAATTTTCCACTTCAATCTTCCAGATGGCTTCCATTCCCAATTCCGGATACTCTACACATTCAATGCTCTTGATATTGTTCTGAGCCAAAATCGCAGCCGGACCGCCAATGCTTCCCAAGTAGAAACCACCGTGTTTCTTGCAAGCATCAGTTACCTGCTGACTACGATTACCCTTAGCCAACATAATCATGCTACCGCCACGGCTTTGGAACAAATCAACGTAAGAATCCATACGTCCGGCAGTTGTAGGTCCCATAGAACCGCAAGCCATACCATTAGGCGTCTTAGCCGGACCGGCATAATAAATAGGATGATCCTTCACGTACTGTGGCAAATCTTCACCTCTGTCTAAACGTTCTTTCAGCTTAGCGTGAGCAATGTCACGTCCCACAATGATTGTACCATTGAGTGATAAACGCGTAGCTACCGGATACTTAGATAACTCTTTCAGGATCTCAGCCATTGGTTGGTTCAGGTTAATTTTCACAGCTTCACCCTCGCCCGCTTCACGCAACTCTTCCGGAATATATTTTGCAGGATTATCTTCCAGCTTCTCAACCCAGATACCATCCTTATTGATTTTGCACTTAATGTTACGGTCGGCCGAGCAAGAAACGCCCATTCCTACCGGACAAGAAGCACCGTGACGAGGCAAACGAACAATGCGGATATCGTGTGCAAAATATTTGCCGCCAAACTGCGCACCCAATCCCATCTTCTGAGCTTCCAGTAATACTTTCTTTTCCAGTTCCACATCACGGAAAGCTTGTCCGCCTTCATTTCCCTCTGTAGGAAGTGAATCGTAATACTTAGCAGAAGCCAATTTTACTGTTTTCAGATTTGTTTCGGCAGAAGTACCACCAATCACAAAAGCAATGTGATAAGGAGGACAAGCAGCTGTACCCAGTGTTTTCATCTTTTCAACCAAGTAAGGCACCAGTGTATCCGGATTCAGCAAAGCCTTTGTTTCCTGAAACAAATACGTTTTGTTGGCAGATCCTCCTCCCTTAGCAATGCAAAGGAATTTATATTCGGCCCCCTGAACAGCATACAAATCAATCTGTGCAGGTAAGTTGCAGCCCGTGTTCTTCTCATTGTACATATCCAGAGGTACATTTTGAGAATAACGAAGATTTTCTTCTGTATATGTTTTATATACACCTTTGGATAGAGCTTCTTCATCACAGCCCTCAGTCCACACCTGCTGACCTTTTTTCCCTACAATGATAGCCGTACCGGTATCTTGGCAAAAAGGTAGCTTGCCCTTAGCTGAAACCTCAGCATTGCGCAAAAAAGTGAGCGCCACATATTTATCATTTTCACTCGCTTCGGGGTCCGACAAAATCTTAGCTACCTGCTTTTGGTGTTCGGGACGCAACAAGAATGATACATCGCGAAAAGCCGCATTTGCCATTTGCGTAAGCCCTTCAGCCTCAACTTTTAAAATTTCTTTCCCTTCAAATTCACTTACCGACACATAATCCTTTGTCAGCAAATAATACTCAGTAGTATCCTTTCCCGTAGGAAACGGAGCCTGATACTTAAACGGAGGTGTTGCCATATCTTTAATTTATTACGTAATGTTAGTTAGTGAGGCAAAGTTAGCTGTTTCCATGCAGAAAACAAAGCATAAAAAACAAGTAAAACCTCATTTCTTTTAGGCCAACTTTCCTATTCTATTAATGAGTTCATTGCCCAATGCCGTTTTCTCATCAATGTGTTTGAGCACAGCTGTAACAAACGGATTACTTTCAAAATCACCGCGAACCTGCTCAAAGTCGAGCTTACGCTCATCCTGAGTTCCGTCGGCACCAAAACCTGTCATGGAAGAAAGCGAGAACTCCTTGCGGGCATCATCATACACCATGCGGTCTAGACCTATAACAGACTCCTTCCACACCTCCACAATCCGAATCACATCTGCAGCCGTAATTGTTTCCGTGTCAAATCCATAAAACTCTTGTATTTTGTTATATGCCCATGTCCACTCATACGTATAATAATTCCTGTGCATATCTTCAAAGCGCGCATTGATTTCTTTCAGCGTGTTGACTCTGCCACATTCAATGTCACACAACAACTTATCAATTTCACTTTTGGGAGCAATCAAGCCCGATACATCCACCCACTCACCCAGTCCGATTTCCGTGTCGGGTTTCAAGCGTTGTCTTATTTCTTCATTATTAAGGAAGTTAAGCCCTTCGAGACGTTTAATGATGGAGTTTCCCAAGAATTTATGTATGGCAATCTCGTAATATTTGATACCACCATTCAAGGATGAATTCTTTATTTTCGCACTTTGATACGAGTAGAGTTCTGATGTTTCACCCGATACCCTTTTCAGATCCTTCAATACCGAACGGCCTTTGAACATCTTTTGAATGGTATACGGGCTAAGCAAGTTGTAATTAATGCAATCCAACTTATTAGCATCCTTACGTTTATCACGTTTAGGCCATTTCTGCGCATCGCGAATCGTACCCACACTTCGGAGGTTAACACCCGGCACCAGGTACGTGGTATTTCCCTGTTCTATCAGGTAAGAAAAGGGCAGATTAGATGTATCGGAATGATTCACGTGGCGCCCCATTACAAGCGAGAACGCTCCTACCTTTGCCGGCCACAAGATGTAAGAATCCGACGTTGTTTTAGCTCCACGCTCCATCGTTCCCTGATGAATCGGTCCCAGTTTATACATGTGATTACTCTGGTTAGAGCCCGAGCCCGCATTCATAAACGAGAACATACCCGCAATGAGCAAGGTCGATTTATGATGAGTAACGGTAAACGGCCCGGCAAAAATAGCACATGCCTCTCCGTTCTCCCCTTGACAATTACTGAAGAACAGAGAATCCGAAGCAGAATAATTGTGTCCCAGCTGACAAGCCTGCCCCACGAAACAACGGCTTAACATGGTACCATCATCTACATGAGAGCCGGATGATATGATAAAGTCCTCGCAAATCACTCCGTAGCCAATGTGCACCGGCGCCATCTCATTGCTATTGATACTACCGTTTTCCAGCCGGCACGTACCCTCTATGCGGCAACAATCGCCCACCTTCACATTCTTCACTGATCCCGTATTAAGAATCATTACCCGGTTACCGATATACCCTCTATCTGATGCATGCTTGTTTGAATAATGATCCGTAATCTGCCTCATGCGGTTAACCAATTCGGGACGGTGTCGATACAAAGCCATTACATAAGCCTGATGAGCCGACAACTTATCATTAATAAGTACCTCACGCCCTCCTGTTTCATTGAGAACGGCAACTTCCACGCCATTCCCAAACTTCGAAACTTTGTCGACCACAATGATATCAACATTCTCGATAAATGCATCATCGCCAATATCATAATTGGCAATGTAATTCTGAATATTTTCAATGCAACAGTTATCACCCACAGTTACATTGTGGAGAGTCACATGCCTAAGTCCCGCATGTTTTTTAATGCCTCCGGGCAGTGAGAAACAAGAGCGAAAAATGCCTAGTTTCACTAAACCCGAGAAGCGGGTATGGTGTACGTGTTTCGTATCAAACCCCTCTGACACCTCAATATCCCCCCAATTGTCGGCCACACACGACTGACTTTTCAACTGAAGCACTTCATCTTCAGTCAGTTTCCGATAAATTTTCATTCTATTTCCTCATCTTTATCATACGTCTGATAAAGAAAATCGTTGTACGGAAAACGTTGCACGTGCAGAGCTTTCACTCTGTTATAAACTACACTTTTGAACTCCTCCATATTGACTTTCTCGCGAGCAGAGATAAAAAGACAATTATCTTCCATCTTCGCCATCCACGTATTCATTAGTTCTTCGAGTGTTAAGTTATCTTTGGTTCTGGGGGTAAGGTCGTCGGGAGCTTTCTCCACGTACGTATAAGCATCAATCTTGTTAAATATAAGAATGCACGGTTTCCCGGCACCACCTATATCAGCAAGTGTTTTGTTCACAATTTCAATTTGCTCTTCAAAGCCCGGGTGAGAAATGTCTACCACATGCAGCAATAAATCGGCTTCACGCACCTCGTCCAAAGTCGATTTGAACGATTCAACCAAGTCTGTTGGCAGTTTGCGTATGAATCCTACCGTATCCGAGAGCAAGAAAGGCAAATTATCAATGATAACCTTTCGCACAGTTGTGTCCAGCGTCGCAAAAAGTTTATTCTCAGCAAACACATCGCTCTTCGAGAGTAAATTCATCAAGGTAGACTTACCCACATTGGTATATCCAACCAATGCTACACGAATCATGCGGCCACGATTCTTGCGTTGCGTAGCCTTCTGCTTATCAATGTCCGCCAACTGACCTTTGAGGAGAGACATACGGCCTAGAATGATACGACGGTCCATTTCGAGCTGCGTTTCACCCGGTCCGCGAAGTCCCACAGAGCCGCCCTTTCCGCTACCGGAACCGCCACCTTGCCTTTCAAGGTGCGTCCACAAACGAGTCAAACGGGGCAACATATACTTATATTGCGCCAGTTCCACTTGTGTTTTGGCATGAGCCGTTTGAGCACGCATGGCAAAAATATCCAGAATCAGAGAAGTACGGTCTAATATTTTCACCTGCAGTTCTCCTTCAATATTTCTAATCTGTTTAGCAGAAAGTTCATCATCAAAGATCACCATTCCCACTTCATTTTCAGTCACATAGTCTTTAATCTCCTGAAGCTTTCCCTTTCCTACATACGTTACCGAGTTGGCCATATCGAGGCGCTGAGTAAACTTCTTCACCACATCCGCTCCGGCTGTCTCAGCCAGAAATGCCAGTTCATCGAGATATTCGTTCGTTTTCCGCTCATCCTGGCTTTGCGTGATTAATGCAACCAATACGGCGGTCTCGGCCTGTGCTTCGGAAATTACAAATTCTTTCATATATACTACCCAATCTTTTTTTATTAATGGGAGCAAATATAGTTATTTTTAGAGATATGTTTACTAAATATATAAATAAACAAACGGAGATACCCTAAAGGATACCTCCGTTATTTTATTCTAAAGTTTAAAACTTTTATTTATTTGCCGGATGCGGATTGGTAGTGGTACGAGCATCCCAAAACATTTTGGTATAATAGTTATTGGTACCATCAGTCAATTTTGCCACAGCTGCATTAAAGCTCTCGCCGTTCAGCGTACTTTCATTTGTAGGATACTTCACGCGTGAAATGATATCACCTTTTACTTCAGATAGCGGAGAGAACGTCAACGCTGACTCTTCTAGTATTTTCTTAGTTACAGGATCTATCTTAGTAGCTATAATCACAGATTTCTGTCCGGGCTTGAGCAACTGAGTAGGATAACCGGTACGACGATATTCTACCCATGCTTCTGTCCCGTTCATATACAAATCTATATATTTCTGGAGCGCTACGGTTTCAGCATTTACATTCTTGCTAACTTCAGTAACGTAAGCATCGAGGTCGCTAGGTACACTTTCTCCGGCTAAGTCACTCCAATATTCAACAGAAGCTTTAACGCCAGCCTTGTACTCAGCCTCAGAGAAACCTTTGTATTCAGAAATAATAAACATCAATTCCGCATACGTCATCAACGGAACAGGGAAATTATCATTAAGTACTACCGGTTGAGCAGCATAAATGTTTGGAGCAATATTACGAAATGCAGAAGTCATATTTGAACTTGCAATTCCATAAGGAACTCCAATGTAGTACCTTCCGTTTTTATAGTATTTGTTACCAACTAAAGTAGAATCATTGTCGGCTTTTACTGTTCTCGGACCACCTGTATAAATAGCAAGACGTGGATCCTCAACTCCTTCCCAAGGGTGAGATTTCACATTCAACGTATCAGCCTGTCCTTTCAAGATATCCATAAAAGGACGTGAGACGGTGAAGTCATTTCTGGCGTCAATGTAAAATCCTTCGTAAAACATACAATATTCAGGAGCAGTAGAAGAATAATGATACAAAGCATTGTCGCTATTACTTTCAAATACACCACTCGCCAATGCTTCAGCTATGTATGTTTTCCAATTAGTATCAACTTTAGAGGTGTGCAACGCTAAACGGCACTTCAAAGAATTAGCAAATTTCTTCCATTTAGCTGAATTGCCACTGAAAATCATATCGCCACTTGTAAATGCTTTCTGGGACACATCAATCATCGCAGCAGCTTCGGTCAACTCCTTAATTAAATCGGCATAGATTACTTTTGCATCATCATATTTAGGATAATAAAGACCATCTTTCAACTGTCCGGCTTCTGAATAAGGAATGCTTCCCCAAGTATCTACCATGACACTATACAACCATGCCTTCAAAATTCTGGCGGCAGCAATTTGATTCTGATTGGCACCATAAAGAGCAGATACATTTGCTGTAGATTCATCCGTATTCAATTTGATCACCTGATTTAAGTCGGCAATCAACGTATAAAGCACATTAAAATAGCTATTATTTACACTTTCGCGAATCTGATATCTATCTTCTTCTGTGTAATTACGTTGAGCCCAATACTGGCTGTACACCAAACATTGACGACCGCTGAACCAGTTGTCGTATACATAATCCATTATTTTCTTTTCAGTGCCACTCATCAACATGTGCGAAGGCACCTCATCGGGGTTATTGCCATCTACGTTGGTAACCTGCAAATCTTCACACGAAGAAACAATTAAAGACAATGCAGCTACAATAAAGAATTTATATATTATTTTTCTCATAATGTAATCTCCTATAAATTAAAATTTCACACTTACGTTGAACCCGAAACTTGCAATTCCAGGTAACGCAGCACCTTCAATACCTTGAACATTACCGGATCCTGTTACAATTGATTCCGGATCAAAGTGTTTGGTATCAGGTCCCCACACAGCCAAGTTACGTCCGTAAGCAGACAAGCGAAGAGACTTAATGAATGCACTTTTACTCATTGGGAATGAATAGCCTACATTGATTTCGCGTAATTTAATGTAATCAGACTTGAACACATTCTGTGCTGCAGGTCCTGAATAGTGACTTTCACCGTAAGTCTGTCCACTAATCTTCACAGTATTCTTACTACCATCCTCCTGTACACCATCAAGAATAATACCGTCTTCACGAATGTTATTGGCAGCAGATTCTTCGAGCATACCAGAGTACATACCCCACATATAAGAAGTAGAGAAATATTTGCCTCCCTTTGAGAAGTCCAGTAAAACACTCAAATCCAAATTCTTATATTTAAATGTATTGGTCCAACCACCTGTAAAATCAGGATAAATACTTCCCAATTTCTCATTTCCATTGGTTGCTGCATAGTTACCTTCCTCATCAATAACCTTGTTACCCTTTTCATCGTAAACGAAATTAGTACCCATGATTACACCATAAGCTTCATTCACTCTAGCACCAACTTCTACCTTGAACGGCGCACTAGCCAAACGATAATAGTCAACACCGTCTAAAAGTTCCTTCACTTTATTTTTATTAGATGCTACAGTCAAAGAAGTATTCCATTCAAAATCAGCCAGCTTAAGCGGAGTAGCATGGAAAGCCAATTCGAGACCTTTATTTTCAATCAAACCAGCATTGATTACTCTGGTTAGATAACCTGTTGAGCCCGATACACTTAAAGGAATAATCTGATTCTTGGTTTTGGCATAGTAATATGTAGCTTCAAAGCCTAAGCGGTTGTTTAGGAAGTTCATCTCCAAACCTGCCTCATAAGAATATGTTCTTTCAGGTTTCAAGCCTGTATTCTTTAACTCCGTACTCATAATGTAACCCGGCGTAGAAGAATCAACGTTGGTATATTGAGTGTAAGTATCTATAATTCTATAAGGATCTGTATCATTTCCTACTTCAGCATATCCCAATCTGATTTTACCAAAGCTCAACCATTCAAAATCTTCTTTCAGCAACTCTGAAAATATGAAACTACCGGTTACAGAAGGATAGATATAAGAGTTATTACCATCGGGTAACGTAGATGACCAGTCATTTCTTAATGAGCCTTCCAAATACATCATGCTCTTCCAACCCACACTCACGTTTCCGAACAATGAATTAGTCGCTCTTTTTTTACGTATATTCGCTGAAGTAGGAGATGAAACCGAATTTTTCAAGTTATAAAAGTCAGCAATAGCCAATCCGCCAACTGTCTCCCCCAAAACATATTCATAGTTACTCTTCATAAGGTTGGCACCTGCATTGGCAGTAACAGAATAGTCCCCAAAAGATTTATTGAACATCAACATAAATTCATTGTTCAACTCATACTGCTGACGAGAAATCTCTTTGTATTTTGATTGTTCCTGAGAGTAAACTGCATTTCTTTCAAATTGCTTATCAACAAAGAAATCCAAATTCACCTTGTACTGCGCTTTCAGGTAGTCAGTAATCTGATAACTAGCACCTACGTTACCGTAAACACGATTACGCGTATCATTCTGATAATTTTTGTATCTACTCCAATACGGGTTATTGCTATAAGCAGGCGTTGGATCATCCCATCCGGAGCGGTTCCATGTAGCCTGAGTTCCATCAGGCATAATATACATATCCTTTAGCTCTGTCATATCCAATTCACGATGTCCCCATTGCACAAATTTCTGCATGACGTTGTTGTCAGCATAACCAGTTTCGGAACGTCCTTTGGCAGCAGAGTTGAAGTAAGTCAAGTTAGTAAATACTTCCAGCTTTTTATCGGCACTAACGGTCGAAGCCGAAATATTGAATACATTTTTCTTCATCGAGCTATTAGGCATATACCCTTTCAAATCTGTATTGGTATATGATAAACGAACTGAAGCTCTATCAGTTGCTTGAGTGACAGATATGCTATTCGCAAATGAAACACCTGTTTCAAAGAAATCTTCTATATCATGTTTAGGTGCTTGCCAAATAGATGTTGTAGGATCACCAACTTGGCCACCTGCTTCCCATTTCGCTAAATCATACCAGCTAAGAACAGATTGCCCTTCATATTTAGGTCCCCAGCTCTCATCTGTTGCATAGTCAGGATAATTGTACACCTTACCATTAATTGAGACCTGTTCAAATGTTGATCCATAACCACCACCATACAACCTCTGCATTTGGGGCAATTTGTTGACTACTTCAAATCCTACCGAAGAACTGAATGTAACTCCATAACCTTCACCCTTTTTGCCTTTTTTGGTTGTAATCATGATTACACCGTTACTTGCACGAGAACCATAAAGAGCCGAAGCATTAGCACCTTTCAAAACAGATAAACTTTCAATATCGTCGGGGTTGATATCTTGAATCAAGTTTCCGTAATCATAACCACCCGCACCTCTTTGCGTATCAGCAGAGTTATAATCGGAACCTTCAATGGGCACACCATCAACTATAAATAAGGGTTGGTTATTACCAGATAGTGAGCTCACACCGCGGATTAACACCTTTGATGATCCTCCCATATTTCCGGAACCACCCGCTATTTGCAAACCGGCCACTTTGCCCTGCAAAGCGTTGACAGGATTGCTCACGCCACCGCGTGATTTCAGCAACTCGTCACCTTTTACTTCAGAAACTGAGTAGCCCAATGACTTTTTCTCGCGACTGATACCCAATGCAGTTACAACCACTTCATCGAGCGCTTTAGCGTCACTTTTCAAAACAACCTTCACAGAAGGTTTAATAGCAACCTCTTGCGATTGCATGCCAATGTACGACACCTGCAACACCTTTGCAGAAGTAGGTACACTAGACAACGTAAAATTACCATCGATGTCTGTTATGGTACCTACAGTGGTTCCCTTAACCAAAACAGACGCTCCAACTACCGGCAGCCCGTCTTCCTCTGAAGTAACGTTACCAGTTACCCGTTGCGTTTGGGCTGTTACCAGACCAATACCCACAAAAAGGCAGGTCAATAACAACATTAGTTTTCTTTTCATAAATTCTCTCTTAAATTTAACTTTTAAAAACAATTACTACTCTCTAACATTTTGCAAAACTATAAATAAAATATTCATCTGCAAACTTTTGATAACAAAAATGCGATTTAAATAGCAAAATGATTCTATTTAGCGATAAAGTCACACATAAAACCAAACAATAAGCTAATGAAGCTCACAAATAAGCACTCTTAAAAACGAATATTAAACGAATAAATATATATAAAAGGAGATTAAAAAAACAATTTAATACTAATACAAAGTAATTATAGCCATATTGTCACTTATATCATGTGTTAATTTCACCTTTAATGAGGAAATGTAAAACATGTATTGAGCCATATCAATCGCATAAATATAAAACATACATTAAATATTATTTTGTAATATCTTGGAAAAGCATTTATTATATCTTTGTATAAAAAACATAAAATGAGAACTACCTTACCGAATTACATCAAAGTAGCAATGGTACTACTAAGCGTTACATCAAGTTTATGTAACATCACGTGCGCAGCACAAAAAAATAATAATCAGAACTTGGATAAAGGTTTAAAACTAATTTATAGCAAATCGAATCTCCCGGGATTTGCTGTAGGAATCATTCAAGATGATTCCACATTGTTCTGTCAAGGGTACGGTTTTGCGGATATACAACAAAAAAAGGCCTACACACCAGAGACTATTCAGCCCATAGGTTCTGTGAGTAAAACCTTTATTGGGCTTGCATTAGTCAAGGCTCTGGAGCTTGGTTATTTCGATTTAGCAACCAATATCAATAAAATATTGCCTTTTCAAATCATAAATCCTCATCGTCCCCAAGACACAATTCGAGTTATTGACTTAGCCACACATACATCAGGTTTGGTAGATAATGACAGTATTTATGCGATTACATATTGCATGGGAGACAGTAGCAATACACAACTTGCAGAATTTTTAAAAGACTACTATACGGCAAAAGGGGCCAAATATGATTCTAAAAACTTTATCTCCGGAAAACCCGGAGAATACTACAGCTACAGCAACATTGCAAGCGCACTAACTGCTTATATTATTGAAGTAAAATCAGGAATGTCCTTTGATGATTTCACAGAAAAGTACTTGTTTTTACCTTTGAAAATGAATCATACAACATGGCAATATAAAGCGGAATATAATCCAGCGTATGCTACTCTATACGAGATAAACAAACAATCTTTGCCATTATATAAAGCAATAATAAATAAGGACAATAGTTTAAAAAGGTATTCATGCATTACTTATCCTGATGGAAGTTTGAAGTCATCTGTAAACGATTTAATTAAATACCTTAAAGAAATAAATGCAGGATTCAAAAGAGTGGGCATTGTAACAACTGCTCCGTTTTACGAACAATTATTTACCAAACGGTTTAAAGAAGAAAATATGCCCTTGAATATGCCGATAGCAGAACCTAATAGAGCACTATTTTGGGCCTATAACAGGAAAAGTAAATTATCACATAATGGCAGCGATCCTGGAGTCACTACATTTATATCTTACGATCCGTCCACACGTATAGGCAAGATTCTGTTGATGAATACGCAAATTGAAGGCGAAGACAATATCAAAACAGTTGAGTGTTGCAAAAGACTAATTATGGAGATAGAAAAGTATGAGTTCAGTATACAACAAAGATTAAAATAAAAAAGGTTGCAAGGTTATTAATAACTCCCCAGCAACCTTTTATATATGAACTAAATAATATTAATACAAATCAAAAGCCATTTAATTCAATGTAAATGTTTCCTCTGCTTCACCAAAAGAACCTGCAGACACAGTCCATTCCCCTAACAAATGGAATGTTTTGGTCGTAGAATTATACGTCCAATCAGACGTTATAGGAGAATAAGTAACCATACCGTATTTTGAATGAACATACCCTGTAGTAACAGCATCCTCAACGGGTTTAACATTACTTGCTTTATCCCAAGTAAAAACTAAATGGTATCCATTAGCCCAAACATTTGGGAATCGATATTGATCAAGCAATGCAGAGTGCTGTAAACTTTGACTCCAAGAATCTTCAAAAAAACCTGAAGTAAAAGTCCCTTGTGCATAATCCGTCCAATCCTCCTGTTGAATATTAACAACAAAATTTGTTGTACCTAACTCATTAACCTCATAAGGGTCAGATGCTTTCTCATCCAATCTCAAGCCTAAAGTATATGTTTTAAATTTATCAAGATTAGAAAACGCAACTTCAATTTGGGCTGTACTTTCACCAGCTGCAAAAAATACGCTATCAGGCACAACAAACACCTCTTTGATGTCCATTGTTTTGTATAGTTTAATTTTAGCTGAAGTATCAGTTTTAACACGTGACAGACTTAAAGTAAATTTTGTGGCATCAATACCAACACTAAAAGTGCTACTTTGTTTTGGAAAAAAAGCATTAACAGTACCTTCGCTTACGACAGGAGAGTCTTCCCTAGAAGGAATATCTTCAGAGCATGAAGTTAGAACTCCAAGGACTAAAGAGACAGAAATAAACAGTATTTTATTTATTGTTTTCATCTTTCCAAATATTTATAATTAATCAGTTATACCATCTCTCAGAGTTGCATTATCACCACTTACAGGTTGTGAGCCCTCATTGTTATTCGCAGATTCAGGAATTCCTTTATTGTTATTTGTCTCTCTTTGAGGTATACGCAAAAGAAGATAACCATCATTTGCTTTAATATTAAACTTAAATGCTTCTGGGAAATTCGATTCTTTGTTGTTATGATGACGAACAACTGGTTTACCTAAACGCATAATGTCAGACATTGAAAAACCTTCACCCCAAAGTTCAACTCTTCTTTGAAACCAAACTTCATTTTGAAGTGCTGTAGCATCATTTGCATTGCATACATAAGAGGGGTTACGATATCCTTTCACGAAACTTTCTAAAAGTGTTTTTGCTCCAGCAACATTACCTGACATTGCCAAGGCTTCAACACGAATTAAGAGCATCTCTTCCGATCTCATTATACACCAATCGCCAGCATTCTGGGTGCTACCAGGTCCACCATATTGAGCAAATTTCACATTTGTATATGGGTTATAAGCATACTTTACGTTCGGGATAACAAGTTTAGCAACAGCATCACCAGACACTCCATTCCAAGTAACAGAAGATAAATTCGACGAATGTAAATTTTCGTCAACCCACCATCCTTTACGTACATCAGTTGAAGGTATTTTATTAAATAACAAAACATTAATATCTTTATAACACCCTACACCTGTAGAATAAGCATCACCTGAAAAAGACCCTAGAACAGAAGGCCAACTAGGATAAGCATCCGTAAAGTTATCAGGGGTAAGATTTAAACCCCACATCCAGTTAGCATCAGTTATATCATTAAAAGCCGGCTGAGAAACTTCTTCCTTAGAATAAAAAGGATAACCATCCATTGCTTTTGCGGCATCTTCAGCAGCTGCAGCCCAATTTTCCATATATAAATTGGCACGAGCACGCAAGCCATAGGCAACCTGCTGATCTATCTCCGTTTTTGCGACTCTAGTGTATCCTTCAAGTCCTGCTATCGCTGCATCTAAATCTTTCATTATTTGTTCATAAACCTCTCTTACTGTAGCACGAGGATTATTTGAAGGATCATCAGACAATAAATAATCTAAAACTAATGGAACAGAAGGCTTATCTTCGTTTCCTTTATACTTAAACTGATAATAAGGTGCTAAAGACAAATAATCAAAAGCTCGCACAGCTTTGGCCTGAGCTAAATACACTTTAAGCGCTGGATTTTCAGTTTCAGGGTCAATTGATTTTATGACATCATTTGCTAACTTGATCTGATTATAAAAAACAGCCCATCTTATATAGGGATTAGCATAAGTGTAAATCCTATCAGCATATTCACTACTTGCAGAAAACCAGTTATAAGAGCTATTATCACTAACCATATCAGGGCCATTCAAGTCCTGACTTAGACATACAGTTGGAAAACCTGCATCATCATCACGACTACTAGTCGAACCGAAAACACAAAATTGATTTCCAATAACAGAAAACATACCTGTCACATCGGCCTTAAGACGATCTGGTATTGCACCTGAAATGTCAGTTTTTTGCTCCTCAGTAATTGTTTCAGACTCTGGAAAAGTATCAACGCCACAAGACGAAATGATCGTCATGCCTGCTAACACCCATATATATTTTTTATATTTGAATTTCATAACACACAAATATTAATAATTAAAATGTAAGATTTAAACCTAAGGACAAAGAGCGCATAGCTGAGTAACGGAAGTTACCAGCACCGCTAGTAGAGCTACCTCCACCCAATGCCTGTCTTGGATCTAACCCTCTGCGGGTAGACAACAAACCAAGATTATCTCCCGCAAAGTAAACGCGTAATTTGCTAATTGACATCTTAGCGATCAACTCTTTAGGAAGAGTATATCCCAATATTATACTATTCAAACTTAGATAATCTGAACTTGTTAAAAAACGAGATGATTGATATTGATAAGATGTGTCTGTTGACGAAAGACGAGGAACATTCGTATTCCTATTCTCAGGAGTCCAAGCCTTCAAAATATCTTTGTGCCAGTTCTGTCCTGCATTATCACCATTATGCATCATTGCTTCATATGAACCATCATAAATTTGGCCACCTAATTGATAAGAAAACTGCATAGAAAAATCAAACCCATATCCAGTAACAGATGTACCAAATCCTCCATAAACATCAGCTAAAGTTGTACCTAAATTGGTTTGTTTAGCCTTGGAATAGTCACTAGTAGTACTATAATCCCCATTTGATGGATCAAGATAATACAACGCTTTACCAGTTTCAGAATCCACTCCTGCATATTTACGCATATATACATCATACAATGAACCGCCTATCTGATAAATATAGCTACTACCTTTAATACCAGTTTCTCTAACATTTTCAGCTAAATCTAATATTTCATTTTTATAATGTGTTGCGTTAAAATTAGCCGTCCAGGTGATATTTTTATTTTTGTAAATCAAACCATTCAAATCTAATTCAACACCTTTATTTATCATATCACCTACGTTCATGGGTATTGAAGAATATCCATAAGAAATAGGTACAGGCTGATTATATAGCAAATCAACAGTTTTACGACTAAAGTATTCAATTGTTCCGTTTAGTCTGCGTCCAAATAATTCAAAATCGGCACCTGCGTTAAATGAGTAAGATGTCTCCCAAGTAATATCCTTATTTCCTTTATATGCAAACTTAACCGCAAAATCATTACCGTTTTTAGCTACACTATACTGATCTTGATAAGCATACCAAGTAGAATAATCACCATAAGCTGGGCCGTCATCACGTCCTAGATCATCATTACCTTGTATACCGTAGCTCGCTTTAAGCTTCAACATATCAATCCATTTGATATCTTGCATAAAGTCTTCACTTGAGATCAACCAAGCCGCACCAAAACTTCCAAAGTCTCCCCATCTATTGTCTGGGTGAAAAACAGAAGACGCATCACGACGATACGAAGCACTTGCAAAATATTTTCCATCATAGTCATATTGCAAACGAGCAATATAGCCTTCAGTTTCATAAGTATTAGTTGCTGATGAAACAGTAGGAGGTGTTTGATAAGCATTTCCTAATTCTCCAACCCATGGATTGTAGAGCATAGTATTAGTGCCACTCAAATCTTGAATTTTCAAAGAATAGTGTTCATAACCTAAAAGAGCATCTATATTATGATGTTCCGCTATGGTTGTTTTATAATTCGCCAAGAATTGTTTATTTATAGCAAATTCACGATAGTGAGTAACAGTAGCAGAACCTTGACTCCCTACGCTTCCACCATAAAATTGGTTTGACAAAGAATTATAACGATAATTACGAACATTTGCACCCAAGTTTGCGGTAATAGTTAGCCCTTCCATTGGAGTTATGATAGCATACCATTTACTATTAATTACATCTGTATACTGATTTGCATCATCAAGTTTAGCAGTAATAGCAGGATTAGACATAGACATAAAAGCACGGGTAGAATTAGTACTACCAGATCCAAAGTCATAAACCGTAATGCCACGTGAATCAACCTTTATAGATCCATCGGCATTTCTAACATACATTGGATAAATTGGAGCTATATTATTAACTAGATAAAAAAGATTACCACTAGATCCCCAGCTAGTTGAAGTATTCGATTTTGAATTATAGTAAGTGTAAGCCAAATTTGCTCCTAACTTCAACCAAGATTTTGCCTGGTAGTCACCTTTAACACGTCCCGTATAGCGAGTAAATCCAGAACCATCAATTAAACCAGAATCATCCAGATATCCCGCAGACATATAATAATTCAACTTATCTGTAGACCCAGCAACCGAAACATTATACTCTTGACGCAAGTTATCGTTCTTAAATAGTTCCTCATACCAATCATCGGGGGTATAATAATAAGTACCATCGGAATACCCTAGTTTTGCATTTGGATTCAATTTGAAGTTTGTACCAATCAAATATTCACCCTGTGGCACTGTATAAACATTGTATCCCAAGCCACCATTACCAGCGTCAAGCAAGGCTTCTCTAGCAAATTTATGAGATTCAAAAGAAGAAGTACCATTATATGCCTTTGAATTATATAATGCTTTATAAAAAGTTTCATAATACATTGCAGGATCATCCATTACTTCATAGTTTGGAACTGCTCTTGAGTTTGTACCCCATTTGGTATCGACAGTTACAACAGCATCTTTAGAATTGGCTTTCTTTGTGGTTATAAGAATAACTCCATTTGCGCCCCTTGAACCATAAATCGCATTTGCAGAAGCATCTTTAAGTACAGTCATACTCTCAATATCTGCGGGGTTAATTGATGAAATACTTCCATCAAAAGGAATACCATCAACAACATAAAGAGGATCATTACTTGCATTCATAGATCCAATACCACGAACTCGAATAGTTGCAGACGCCCCTGGAGCTCCACTCGAACTAGTTACCTGAACGCCAGCAACCTGTCCTGCCAATGCATTTGAAACGTTCGACACAGAACGTTCAGCAATTTTATCAGCTTTTAGGACAGAGGCAGAACCTGTGAATGCTGATTTCTTAGCCGTACCATATGCTACAATCATAACTTCATCTATCACTTGTGTATCAGCCTTCAGGAAGACCTTCACAGTAGACTTGATTGCCACTTCCTGACTCTGCATACCTATATATGAAATCTGCAGCACTTTAGCTGAAGAAGGTATGTTTGACAACGTAAATTGGCCATCTACATCAGTAATGGTTCCAACAGTAGTACCTTTTACTAAAATAGAGGCTCCTACTACCGGCAAGCCGTCCTCCTCAGATATAACAGTCCCTGTCACTCTCTGAGTTTGAGCAGTTGCCAAACCTATACCTACAAAAAGGCAGGTTAATAACAACATTAATTTTCTTTTCATAAATTCTCTCTTAAAGTTTAACTTAACATTAATTTGTTCAATACTCTAACAAATTGCAAATTTATTAATATTATATGAAAAAACAAGGCTTTATGAAATAAAAGCCTAAATTCATAACAAATCGTTAAAAAGAAAGTTCTATTTATGCTATAAAACAGAGAAAAAACAGTTATAAACTACAATTCATAGGTAAATACCTAACAAATTGAGGAATCATAAATTTGCAATTTAGCGAGAAAGGAGCAGCAGAAAGACAGCAGAAAGAGATAATTTACATTTTTACATTTATAATGTGACTCAGTAAGTATCACGCATAATATATGCAACAAGGAGTAGCAAGACCTTGGTAAAACATAACCAACTTTTTCAAAAACATAACCAACTTTTTCAAAAAGATAACGAGCAATTTTAAATCATAAACCGTCTTTTGGTTCATGAGCAACCGCCTTACGATCATAACACGGTTTCTCAGGAACCTTTTGCTACCGTGCGAACCGGCGCGAGACACCGTGTTAATTCCAAATCATTGTGGTTATTTTATCAGGCTATTATTAGGGCACAAACCGCGGTGTTTTGAATGTAACGAAAACGGCTAATCCGCAAAATAAATACATAAAGGAACTAACGAAAAGCCCTATACACAAACAACAAGCAGATACATATTCATAAGGAATAATCACCAAAAAAGTTGGTGATACTTGGTGATACTTGGTGAGGCTTTTTTTTAGCCAAGTGTCACACATAAAGAATTGATAATCAAGTTGTTGCAAGATTGGTGATACTTGGTGATACTTCTTTTTATACATTTTATGAGGGGACGCAGGCGTTTTTTCTATAATATTCCCATCACTTCCTTCAAGCTGCTAACCTCATAGGTTGATTGAAAAGGAGCATCGGCTGTACCCTTTACATTGTAGTATAGTTGATGCATGCCAATACCGTGTGCTCCGGTAATGTCAGCCTCCCAGCTATCGCCAATCATAAGTGACTCATTCAGATCCGACTGCGTAGCTGAGAGGGCAAAGTGAAATATTTCAGGCCAAGGCTTCATCACACCGATATCTTCGGAAAGAATCACTTTTTTGAAATAACCATCAATGCCTGCCGAGTGCATCTTGCGGAATTGAAGTTCGCGAAAACCGTTCGACAAGATGTAGAGGTTGTAATGAGGTGCCAGATATTCCAGCACTTCTTTGGCATGGGGCATCAGTGCGCTTTTTGTTGGAATCAGCTCAAAAAAATTGGCCGAGTAGGTTTGTGCCAACGTTTCGTCAAACACACCCACACTCTTGAGCGGATAGTAAAAACGCTCATTGTTAAGTTGCTGCTTGGTTATTTTGCCATCGCCATACTCCGCCCATAACTTCACATTGATATCCTGATAGATGGAGTAGAAATGATGAAACGAATCGAAGTACCGATTAAATTGATACTTGTGATAAATTTCTTCGAACGTATTTCGGGCATTCAGCGAGAACGCCCAAAGCGTGTCGTCCAGATCAAAAAACAGATTTTTATACTTCATTATAAGATAGAAAAAAAACCGGTATGCTCATCAGCGTGAAGCATACCGGCTATAATTAAAACCAGGTTCTATATTTACTTCACCTGAATAACTAAATACTTAGATACGCTCCAAAATTCTTTCGGGTTGGAAATGCGAAGAGTAAGCTGACCCTTGTCGTCCTTATCAAGTGTGTAAGAACTTGCCGGATGGTTGGTTAACACTTCTGCACGTTTGGAGTAAAGCTTTACCTCTTTGGTAGTGCGAACATCAATCTGTGTAAAGTAGTCCTTATTAAAATCAGAACTCTTCAATACATCACCGCTCTGCAAAATCTTCTGAGACTTCAGTTCCGCTTTGGTTCCAAACACATACCAAGCGGTATTGATGGCCTTGTCTTGTTCAGAAACCGTTTTTGCTTTCGCTTCATTTTCGGCACTAAGATTCTCCTTGTCAGCTGTCAGTCCGGTAACTGCTTCGTCCAACTCCTGAATACGTATATTCTTAGCAGCCAGTTCGGCCTGCAACTCTTCAATGCGTTGAGTCTTGGCAGCCAGTTCGGCTGTAAGTGCTTCAACCGCTTTCTTCAGTTGAGCCGAATTATTTTTGCTATTCTTCAACATAGACTGCAATTTAGCAATCTGTGCCTTGTTCTCTTCCATTGTCTTGGTAATGAACTCGATATCAGAAGCAATTTGCTGTTTGGCAGAAGCCGCATTTTCAGTAATGGTTCCTCTTTGCAAATCAACACGGCTTTCGGCGGCATTGATCTGACGGAATCCTTCCTGAACTTCATTGAATGTACCCATCATCTCGTCCAGCTCTGAATTGCGTTGTGTCAATTCGCTCAAGAGTGAGTCATTTTCAGCTCTAAGTTGTTCGTTGCTTCCACCTTTATTGTTACAAGAAGCAAAGAATGCTGCGCACATAATTAATACTACTAACTTTTTCATACGCTTTAATTTTACGTTTCTTAATTAAGTTATTTTTTATCGTCTATTCCTGCTAAGATAATCACAATTTCGCCACGCGGCTCGGTTGCGGTAAAGTGTTCCACCAGTTGAGCCAACGTGCCTCGCACGGTTTGTTCATGGAGTTTTGAAATCTCGCGCGAAACAGCAGCCTGCCGTTCGGATCCGAAATATTCCACAAACTGAGTGAGCGTTTTCAACAAACGGTGGGGTGATTCATAAAAGACCATGGTACGCGGTTCATCAGTGAGCGACTTTAGTTTCGTCATGCGTCCCTTCTTCTGGGGAAGAAAACCTTCAAAACAAAACCGTTCATTGGGTAATCCCGAAGCCACAAGAGCCGGAACAAATGCAGTAGCACCCGGCAGACACTCCACGTCAATACCATTGCGCACGCACTCACGTACCACTAAAAAGCCCGGATCGGAAATACCCGGCGTACCGGCATCCGAGATCAGCGCCACCGTTTCACCTGCTTTTATTCTATTAACAACGCTCTCTACCGTTTTATGTTCATTAAATTTATGGTGAGACTGCATGGCATTCTTTATTTCGAAATGCTTCAGCAGAATACCCGATGTACGTGTGTCTTCGGCCAGAATCAGATCGGCCTCCTTCAGCACCCGAATAGCGCGAAAGGTCATATCCTCCAGATTTCCTACCGGCGTAGGCACTACAAACAGTTTTCCCATGTCGTTGTTAATTATAGAATTTCCTTATCAATTCCGTAAAGTCGGCCAGCGTTTCCTCGTCACACTGATCATCTACGGCGAAAGATACATATCTTATTGCTTCATCGGCAGAAGAGCACCCCTCCAGATGGAGCAACGTTTCATTCATCTTATCAGAGTCGCCCCCGAAAAGTTCTCTCGCAAAACGAAAAGTATCGTTCAGGCTCATCGCCTTTCGCAGACTTCCCGCCCTTTTAATCCTGTCGGCCAAAATCACAGTCGGAGCCGGTTCAACAATCGGTATGACCGGAACAAGAACCTCTTCAGGCACAGTCGGCTCAACAGGTTCAGCCGGTTGCACCGAAAAAGCATGCTGAACTGCCGGTTCTTCTGATGTAACAGGTGTTTGCGCATCAAGCTGTTGCGCCAAGGCATCCAGGTGCGCATGCATCTGGCGTATGCTACGGCGTGCCACGTCTTTCAAGGGCGATTGCGGATCGCGCTCAATGGTATCTATGAGATACTTCAGTTCCTTTATATCGAGTTCTATATCAGTCAATAATGTTTGCATATCATTTCCATCTGCGAACGATAGCGCAAATGTAGAAATAAATAATGAAATAATATCTTTAAGCCAACAAAAGTGTTATTTTTGCAGCTAATTATAACACACTTTAAAATGGTACTATTTTCGGAAGATCAGATACATGAAACAAAAATGAGAGGAAGAATTGAGGTAATCTGCGGCTCCATGTTCTCGGGCAAAACAGAAGAACTCATCCGCAGGTTGAAGCGCGCCAAGTATGCCAAACAACGAGTTGAAATATTCAAACCGGCCATCGACGTGCGCTACTCGGAAGAGAACGTGGTGTCACATGACAGCAACACCATTGCTTCCACACCGATTGATTCTTCGGCCAGTATTCTGCTCTTCACTTCGGAAATAGATGTTGTGGGCATTGACGAAGCGCAATTCTTTGACGACGGACTGATTGATGTGTGCAATCAATTGGCCAACAACGGAGTACGCGTTATCATTGCCGGACTTGACATGGATTTCAAGGGTAAACCTTTCGGCCCCATGCCGGGCCTTTGTGCCATTGCCGACGAAGTATCTAAGGTGCATGCCATCTGCATGAAATGCGGACAGCTTGCTTCTTTCTCTCACCGTACCGTGAAGAGCGACAAACAGGTTCTGCTGGGTGAAACCGCCGAATACGAACCCCTTTGCCGCACTTGCTATAACCGGGCTATAGAAGAAGATAAGAATAACCTCTAACCTACCCGACCATGCTCGAGAAGAAAATCACATTCGACAGTTTCATACGGATGGTCCTGAGCATGGCCATCATAGTTGGCATACTGATGTTGGTAGAGCGGCTGAGCGGCGTACTGCTGCCGTTCTTCATTGCTTGGCTCATTGCTTACCTGCTCTATCCACTGGTTAAGTTCTTTCAATATACATTAAGGTTGCGCAACCGCCTCCTCTCCATTTTTGCTGCATTTGCCTCTATAGGTGCCGTAGGAACAGCTGCTGCCTTCCTACTCGTTCCACCGGTGATGGAAGAGTTTACCCGCGTGAACGACCTGCTGGTGATGTACTTTACCGATGAACTGAACACGAACACCATACCTCACAACCTGTCTGAATTCATCCGGCAGAACATTGATGCAGAGGCAGTAAACAAATTGTTCAGCCAAGAGAACCTATCAGATATGGCTAAAAACATCATGCCCAAGCTATGGGCTATGTTATCTGATTCCATCGACTTTCTATTCAGCATCTTCGCCTCGTTCATCATACTGCTGTATATTGTGTTCATTCTGCTCGACTATGAATCAATAGCCGAAGGTTGGATTCACCTGTTGCCGGTAAAATACCGGGGCTTCGTGGCGACTTTGGTCAGTGACATGCAAAAAGGCATGAATACGTATTTCAGGGGACAGGCATTGGTGGCATTTTGTGTAGGCATACTGTTCAGCATCGGCTTTCTGCTGATAGATTTCCCCCTGGCCATAGGTTTGGGACTATTCATCGGTGTATTGAACCTGGTTCCGTATCTTCAGATTATCGGGTTCATACCCACCATTGCCCTTGCCATGCTGAAAGCTGCTGAGACGGGAGAAAACTTTTGGGTGATCATAGCCATGGCACTAGCAGTATTCGCCGTGGTGCAACTCATACAAGACGGCTTCCTGGTTCCCCGCATCATGGGAAAGATTACCGGACTAAATCCCGCCATCATCTTACTATCGCTCTCCATTTGGGGATCGTTGATGGGCATGCTCGGTATGATCATTGCACTACCCATAACCACTTTGCTACTTTCGTATTACCAGCGTTATATTATAGGACGTGGACAAGAAAATAATTCACCTACGGAATCCTCTGATAATGAGCAGATAAGCGATTATACCGAAAAATAAATGAAATATTTCCCCGCCAAATGCTTGCATTTAAAAGAAAAGTCCCTATCTTTGCACCCGCTTAACAGCAATAAAGGATTGATTCGCTAGCTCAGCAGGTAGAGCACAACACTTTTAATGTTGGGGTCCTGGGTTCGAGCCCCAGGCGGATCACCAAAGGAAAGGAGTTCATTTTGAGCTCCTTTTTCTTTTTTACTTCACTAAAAACGGATAAACTCAGCGAAACTTGTAAATTCAGGAACATACATATTTAGCCATTGGCATATCCCAGCGGTAAAAGCAATTCCCTCTCTTGATTATTAAATCTCATAAGTAGTACCTTTTTAATTCAACGTTTAGCCCATGAAGTGTTCTATATCGGTAAGAAATAATGCAATCAAAAAACAAATATTAACTATAATAGTGCAGTTTGAGAGTAAAAAGGATACGAAATAGTGCAGTTTAAAAGATTAAAAGAATATCTTTGTCGTGATATTTAAGAAATATACCGTCATGAACATCAATGAATATGCGCAGATTGTAGCTGATCAAAAGGAGGAGTTGGCATTAATCAACCCCAAAGATTTATGTTCCCGAAAAGAAGAGAGACTATTTGATATAGACAGTCCATTAGCACAAATCGTTATAGGAGTACGTAGAAGTGGAAAATCAACAATCTGCCATAAGGTTCTCAAAGAAAGAAACATTCCTTATGCCTATGTGAATTTCGATGACGAACGATTATATCGATTAGAATCCAAAGACTTAAATTCTCTATTGGAAGCAATATATATGGTGTACGGAGATTTTCAATATCTATTTCTTGATGAGATACAAAATATTGCAGAATGGTTTCTTTTCGTAAACAGATTGCTTAGGCAGAAAATTCATCTTGTTATTACCGGTTCTAATGCCAAACTTTTAAGTAGTGAACTCAGTACCCATTTAACCGGGCGGTATAATCAAATAGAACTTTATCCTTTTTCGTTTACTGAATTCTGCCGTTACCGAAAGGTAGATATGAAAGATGTATCGACCAAGGGTGTAGCCTTCAAAAAAGCAGCATTTGAAGAATATCTCAAAAAAGGAGGTTTTCCTGAATTGTTTGAGGTTAAAAATAGTCGTGGATATATTCAAGGATTATTCGATTCTATCATACGTAAAGATATTCAGCAGCGTTTTAAAATAAGATACATAGAATCATTGCGCATGCTTGCTAATCACATGATAGATAATTTCGGTCAAGAAATTATCTACTCTGACCTTGCAGAACGCTTTGGATTTGGTTCTTCGCATACTGCAGAAAACTACGTTTCATATTTGAAACAAACATATCTTTTATTAGGCATTCATAAATTTTCATTCAAAAGTAAAGAGCGCATCCGCAATGAGAAAAGTTATGTGGTTGACACCGCCTTTATTACAGAGAGAGACGATGCCATGAACGGACAAAACATAGGATGGAAATTAGAAAATATTACTTATGTTGAATTATTGAGAAGAAATAAACCTTTATTTTATGATGTTTTCTATTATCGGGAGCAATATGAAATTGATTTTGTAGTTTGTGAGGGGAATTATGTGAGGGAATTAATTCAGGTGTCTGTTGATATTTCTTCTGCAAAAACTTATAACCGGGAAGTATCTGCTTTATGCAAAGCTGCAACTGATTTAAAATGTAATAAGCTGACGCTGATAACCATGAATGATAATAGGATTATAGAAGAGAATAATCATACCATACAAGTTATGTCAATTATAGATTGGCTACTGACTTTTTAGTATGCCAATACAGCTAAACAATAAAACGATTCATAATTTCGATTTTAATTTAATCTAATCAAAAATGGATAAAGAGTATTTAGATAGTTTTGAAGATAAGCTGCAGGAGGAATTGCTGCGCTTGTGTACATCATACAACATGCTAGATGGTAAACTGCTTGCCACCGATGACATAGACAATCAGTGGAATGTGCTGGCACCAGAATACATGGCAGATGCCGTGGGACAAATCAATGAATATCCAACTGTATCGGTCGCTTGGGCTGCTTATCTGGGTTTGGCCATTGCCTACGGATGGGACACTGATTGGAATTTCATTTCGAAAGCTGCATACCAATCGTTCTATGGCGAACAGGGTTTTGATGATATGGATGAACATATAGTAAGGGATTTGCTAGGTATCCCCTTGGATAGCGAAGAGGCTCAGAATTTGGAAAGTATGATTCGCAGAAGTGCACAAACAGCGGTGACGCTCATTAGGGCTGAACAGATAGAGCCTCAAAGTCCGATGGCTTTTTATGTTTTTGCACGCGCCGTGAAGGTTCTATTCCGCATAGGAGCTGCCATTGAGTTGAAACGATTAGGATATAAGTTCGAAAAGGTAGAGTGCTAAAGGTTGATCCCTGCTTTACGTGCCTGAGAATGTTGAAACGGGCGTTTGATGGAATAGAGTTTACCGTCCTTGATAAACTTTGCACCCGTCTGTTTAAACCAGAATGAAACGTTATGTTCCATGCATACCTTACGAAGTTCCATCACCCAGTCGTAATCGCACGGGCGAGATTCGTTTCCCGACTCTCCGCCTGCAACCACCTGTTCAATCCACGCGCCAATATTGAAAGGTTGTAAGTCTATTTTTTCCAAAAGTGGTTCACAGATGATGATTTTATGCTTAATGGGTGCTTCCTTGTAAATTGGTAAACGATAATCGGCACATGCCTGATTCTCCACCGTGCAACAGATGGTAACGTTATTATACCCATCGTTCCAGTCCTCAGGCATGCACTGCGCAAAGCGATCAATACGTTTGGTGATAATCAAGAAATTGAGATCGCTGCGTTGTTGCATCATTTGCCAAGCTTCCGGACGCCACGGATCGGCATCTTCTACAAAAAAGTCGGAAGTAAAGCAGGTATATACCAATGTTCCCGCAGGAACTTTATAATCTCCGTTACGTTTCTTGCGTAAAGGCAAATCAAAATTCTTAGTTTGTGTTACCACCGAGCTATCTATATCGCGTTTGGCATCTCCACGATAAACATAGCAGTGCTTGCAGCCGGGACTTAACTTGTGACAACCGTGCCACAAATTCCACATCATTGATCCTTTAACAATAGCATTCGTTGGGCTCATGAGACTTTCATTATAATCAAATGGTGAAGACCAATTAGACCTTACTTCCAGCACAAAGATAAGGTAATTGTTCATTATTAACAATCTCAAGGCAGGCTTCTTGTTCCTTATGTTGTTTTTCCAAATACTACACTTTGTATTGGCATGATTCGATAAAGTTCAAATAGTTAAAAAGCCAAATCGCTAATGATTGAACTAGCGATTTGGCTTTGGCAAATGATAAACAAGCAAGATACAATATCCCCTGTTTTATTTTTCTACTTGTAAGGACACTTCTGCTCCTTTTAAAAGAGGTGATGTGAATTTCACCTTCACCGGTCCTTGTTTGCCGACCGACTGTATATAAGCCAGCAAACGTCCGCGATAGACGCGTTGATGATTATCGGTATAGTCACCCATATCCTGATTATCCGACCCTTCTAATCCGAGTAATTTGGCAGGGCCTTCAACTTCACATGTAATGTTATTGTCGGCCAGCTTAACAGCAATGCCATTTTCATCAACTACTTCAATAGTTATGTGTGCTACCGCACGATCACCCGAAAGGGTTGCACGATCGGCAGTTACTTTTAACGCATACGGACGACCTGATGTTTTAATAGAATAGTTCGACATAACGCGGCCGTCTTTGTCGCAACCTTCGGCTACCAACTCACCAGCCTGATAAGGAATGTCCCAACTGATAATACCTGTTTTCTGATCGTATGGTTTCATTTCACCCACAACCTTCCCGTTCAGCAACAAGCGTGCCTGTGGTGCATTGGTGTAACAAACCACCCGAATAGGTTGTCCGGCTTCATAATTCCAGCTATCCCATGCATCGATAGACAAGTAATTGTGTTTGGGATAAGTTCCGATGTAAGTAACCGGTTTCTCTGACCAGAGAGAAGCCCGAAAATGTCCGCGAGGTTTGGCGAAACTACCCAGATCAAGCAAACCGGTGTACAGTCCGCGTGAAGGCCAACTGCCGGATTCCCCCAGGTAATCGGTTCCTGTCCAGATAAACTGACCGAAGATAAATTCTTTATCGCGCACAGCACACCAAGCTTCATAATCAGAACGGTTTTCGCTACCGTAAATGATACGTTTGGGATAGGTGGCATGATCCTGATCATAACGATCCTCGGTATAGTTGTACCCAACGACATCAACAGCTTGCGGATAAGCAGTCTGATTTGACATAACCACTCCTGCCAACGCACCGGTCACCGGACGAGAAGTATCTACTGCACGTACACAAGTTGCCAATCGTTTGGCAATGATGCCAATTCGCATGGCGTCGGGAGCTTTCGGATCATATCCTCCAAACATGGGTTGACTGATGGTTGACCCGTCTAATATGGGGTGCGAATAAGGATCATTAGGATAATCAACTTCATTACCAATGCTCCACATAAAAATACTGGGGTGATTGCGGTCTCTGCGTACCATATCGGTCACATCGCGCTCAATCCATTCTTCAAAGAAATCGAAAGTACCATCGAAACCAGGCTTGCCTACATTCCATCCTTGCAGCCACTTGCGTTTAGGGAACTCCCATTCATCTGATGCCTCATCCATAACAAGCAATCCCAATTCATCACACAACTCATAAACCACCGGTGCTTGCGGGTTGTGGCTCATACGAATGGCGTTTACACCTATTTCTTTGAGATTTTGCAGACGACGTTTCCACACGTCATGCGGAACAACAGCTCCTAATACACCGGCATCGTGATGCAGACAAACGCCTTTCACTTTCATCCATCTGCCATTGAGCGCAAAGCCCTTGTCAGCGTCAAACTTCAAAGTTCGAAGTCCTACTTTGGTTTCACTACCATCGATACGTTTTCCATTACTAAAAAGTTCTGTTTTCAATGTGTAAAGATAGGGAGAGCTTAAATCCCATCTTTGCGGTTTGGGAACTTTCAATGTAACAGTTTCTTTCGTTATCCCTTTTTTACCGTCGGACACGCGAACGCGTTTGCTGGCAACCTGCTTGCCAGCAGCATCAAAAAGGGTGGCCTGTGCTTCTAATCGGGTAGTTGTGGCTGCATGTTTTTCAACCTCCATGTCGACCACCACCGAAGCCATTTTATCATTTATTGAAGTGGCGTGCCAGCCTATTCCCCATTGAGCAAAATGAGTATCGGGAGCTGCAATCATCCATACATCCCGGTAAATACCCGAGCCGGTATACCAACGTGAATCGGCATAACGACTGTGATCAACTCGAACAGCCAATACATTGTCTCCTTCTTTGAGGTAAGGAGTCATGTCATACAAAAACGAAATATAACCGTTGGGACGCTTACCCAACAGATGTCCGTTGAGGTAAACTTCACTGCGGTTATAAATCGCTTCGAAATAAATGTAATGACGGGCGGCTTTATCCGCTATATTAAAGTGTTTGCGATACCATGCAATTCCTCCCGGCAGGTAGCCGGTGCAACTAGCCAGCGTGGGTGACAACTGAGCCTCAACCGACCAATCGTGTGGTAGTGACAGTTTTCTCCATTGACTGTCGTCAAAAGCCGGGCGAACAAACGTGGAGTCGTCCGACAGGCTAAACAGCCAATGTTCATTAAATAGTTTAGCATCTCCGAATGAGACCTGCGCCTTCAGCGGGCTGCCTGCAAGGAAAGCCGCTATAAGCAGGGCGATAAAGTAAAAGAATCTCTTCATAAAAGTATATTTATAAGTTATAAATTACGGTAGTGACACTTCCGGCGTCTAGTAGAACAGGCTGACCTGAAATCACAGTACCCTCGGTGAGGTTCTTATTTCCGGTAGTAGTATAAGTTTTGATTGATTTTGCCTCACCTTTCCAACCTACATGTGTTTCATTGAGACGTACGGCCTTGTCAGACAGGTTGGTATATACTGTTACCACCTGATCACCTGCCGGAGAAAGCCATGCCGAACCGAAGAAGCTGCGCGATTCATTGAGTTCCATAGAAATGCGACGATATCCGGGACGGATGAAACGGCTATAATTCCCCAATACCCAGAGCGTTGGGGTTGCCTGGAAAGTTCCTTCCTGTTGTATATCACCGTCGACTCCCCCTGAAGGTACCAAGGAAATAAGTAAAAAGCGGTTTTTATGTCCCCAGCGAGACACGTCCATAGAGGTCCAGTAGCTCCATGAAGAGACACCTGCCACCGTCAAATCGTTATGTATAACCTTCGACATGTATAGAGCGATATCCATTTCAGTGGCGGAATTGTAACCCACAAATTCGGAAGAGCTGTAACCATCACCCAACATACTCCATTCGCTCTGCCATACCTCCACCCCATATTGTTCGGCAGCTTGCGCTAATTTGGTGCGTACATCACGCATACCATCCCATGTTCCGTCTGTCCAGTAACTATGTCCGCAAATAAGTTTCTTCAGATGGCTAAGTCCCCCTACATAAGCAGAAGAAGTAGGGTTGAAAAATGCAGAAAGCACATTGCTGCGGTTGGCGTCATTCTTAACCTTATATAAATACTCCCAATCACCTGACTCACCCAGTAAAATACCGGTTGACAAACTGCGGGATGTAAGTGCTTTGTCGAGCTCACGAGCAACCGAAGCAACTTCGTCATTAGTCCAACCACTTCCCTCTTGACCACCGTCCCAGTTGTACTGAGGTTCATTAATCGGTGATATGTGTGTAACCGGATAACCCTGACTCACATAACGTTGCGCCACATCGGCCATGTATGAAGCGAAGTCATCATAATACTCGGGGCGTAAGTTTGAAACACTGCCACGTGCAGAAAATCCTTTGTTGTTATACGTATACTGTACCGGCGGCGTGTTACTGAAAAGAACAATATTAGGACATCCGAATTGCTTGGCTCGATCCAGAAAATAACGTTGTCCCTCACAGCGAGTCCAGTCAAGCGTAAGGTTACTGGTAAGGTACGACTCTGCCCTGCGTGATTTATCAGTTATGCCACTGGCATCACCTTGTTCGGCAGAACCACCACCCAAGTTGACACGCCACATAGAAAGTCCGATACCTTTTGGCTTCCCAGATTCAATATCCGACGAGAAAAGCAATTCACTAATTTTGTCTCTACCTGCAGTCCAATATTTCCCCACATAGGCCGGTGACCAGCAATCAGATGCTCCGAAACCGGTAATGGTCTGAAACGTTTGTCCAGCGTCAATCCTAACTACCTTTTCAACACTAACCACTGTTCCCTGATCTGTTCCGGGCGTTTCACTGCCCGGTGCGTCATCACCGCAAGCAAAAAACAGCGACAAAAGCGGTACGTATAATAAATATTTTTTTTTCATTTTACCTTCATTTAAAAAACTGTCGCGGATAATCCGCAAACTACCCGCGACAGTAACCTAATTAACCTATTAAAAACTAATTCCAGCCGGGGTTTTGCTCAATTGTCCCGTTCGACATGGTAATTTCATACAAAGGTATTGGGAAGAGCAAATCGCGATTTTCATCAAATGTATATCCCTTATTACTAGGTTCGTATTGATTTTCCCATTCATACGCATCGGCCGTGGTTTGATTGGTGTTATATGCCACGAAGGAGCCATTGGGACCCATGATGTTGCAAATAACTTTCTTCCCGTTATCGTCTGTCCAGCGACGAAGGTCATAGATACGATGGTTTTCACAAGCCAGTTCTAAACGGCGTTCAGCACGAATAGCTTTACGAAGTTCATTACCACTAGCCTCTACGTTAGCCAAATTAACCCTTTTACGTACCTGATTCAGGGCAGTGCGTGCATTTACGTCATCATTGGTTTCATTGCAAGCCTCAGCGTACATCAGTAAAACATCCGCATATCGCATAATGCGATGATTCAATGGTACTTTAGGTTGATTATAGTTTTCGGGGCGTTTTGCATAAGGCAAATAAAACTTTCGGTTGATACGTGCCGACTTGTGTTTGGCTGGATCAACACAGTACGTTCCATTTCCATTTTGATCGCCTTGTGCAGCAACAAGCTCTGCAAAATGATCTTCACCAGCAATTTCAGTAGCACCATTCTTAATGATAGTCCACTTCAAGCGTTCGGTATCACCGGCTTTAATAAAAGCATTCTCCAGATTGGCAGAAGGCAATCCCCATGCCCAACCATCTTGATCGCCACCCGAACGGTTGCCGGTTACGATTGACAAGCTACCGCCCAAATCATACGTTTCGTCATACGCATTTTGCACCTCGAAAAGAGATTCTTTGTTGTTTTCGGCATCAATACTCCATGTATCACCGAAATCAGCCATCAGTTCATATTCTTTTTCGTCAATAACAGTCTGGAATGTGGTCTTAGCCTCTCCAAATTTGTCCTGATAAAGATAAGCCTTACCCAGCATACCAAGAGCAGCTCCACGAGTAGCCCTGCCCATGTCAGATGAAGCGAGTTCACTGCGTTGCGGAAGAATAGCCGCAGCCTCCGTCAGGTCTTTTTCAATCAACGCATATACTTCTTCGGCCGTAGAGCGTTTAATACCACTCACCTCTTCGGGCATCAAGAATCCGTCAATAATGGGTACCCCACCAAAGTTTTTCACCAGTTCAAAATAAAAATACGCACGTAAGAATTTTGCTTCAGCGATGAGTCGATTCTTTTTACTTTCATCAAGAATAGACGCTTCTGGAATACGCTCTATGGCAATATTGCATCGCAAAATACCCTTATAACGGTATTGCCAAAAATTAGAAATAGTACCGTTGCTTTGTCCAACTCCCTGATAATGAGCCAGAGAAATATATCCACTTTGATCTTGAGTGGTGTTACCCATCCAAAGATCATCACTACACATATCCGTCAATATCCAGAAATTCTCAATCTGCCACCAACCGTGATAAGTAATTGCATTGTAACATCCGGTCAGAAACGCTTCAGCATCTGCCTCACTCTGAAAGTAAGTGTCAAGATTCTCTTGTCCTCTCACATCCTCCTCCAGAAAATCTGAGCAGGACGAGAAAGTTACGGTGGCAAAGAGTGCCAATATAATGAATAACTGTTTCATAACAAATTAGAATTTTAAGTCAATACCAAATAAGAAAGTACGCGGATTAGGGTATGCTATCCAGTCAATTCCAGTCTCAATAACACTCGCACCAAGCTGAGGACGTTCAGGATCCATACCCGAATAACCTGTAATAGTAAAAGGATTCTGAGCAGAAAAAGACAGTCGCAAGCTGGCATTACCCAACAATTTCTTAGGAAGTGTGTAACCTACCTGAAGTAGTTTGCAACGGAAATAAGAACCATCTTCCACATAAAAACTAGAAACACGAGTGTAGTTGAGGTTATTATCATTAGCTGTGAGGCGAGGAATATCATTGCTCGTTCCTTCTCCGTGCCATGCCTTATTCAACGTACCGGCATACACATTGCTGCCATTTGCACCCGAATATAAGTTGCGGGTTGTGTTAAAAATATCATTTCCAAAGGTTCCGTAGAAATTGGCAGTAAAGTCAATGTTCTTATAATTGAAGCCCATATTCACACCCATCATCAAATCGGGGTAAGCATTACCAATATAGGTTTTATCTTTATCATCCAACGTACCGTCATGATTCAGATCTTTAAAACGGATATCACCCGGTTGGGCATTAGCTTGCAAAACGTTTCCATGTTCATCTGTATGAGCCAGTACCTCGGTCTTATTCTGGAACAAACCATCGGCAACATATCCGTAGAAACGTCCAATCTCCGAACCGTCTTGGTTCCGAATAATCTGATCAGAATTAAAACCACCCGTATAGATAGGTCCATCACCCGATAGTTTGACAGCCTTGTTTTTTACTGCCGAAAGATTCAGCCCAACGTTGTAGCCAAAATCTTTAGCAATCCTATCGTTCCAGTTGAGGCTAAGTTCCCAACCCGTGGCTTTCATGCTACCAATATTCATGGTAACCTGACTATTCCAGTTTGGATAACCTACAGCCAAAATGTTCTGTTTAGCATAAAGCATGTCACGTGATTTCTTCTGATACACATCAAACGTTACATCTAAGCGAGATTTCAGGAATGTCATATCAAGTCCAAGATTGTAATCTTCTACAGTCTCCCATTTCAATGTTTTATTGCCCACTGAAGAGATTGTTGATCCTGTGAGACGTTGCTGGTCTGTTCCAAATACGGCATCTGAACTGTCAAGCAAAGTAAGATAAGCCGAATTTGAAATACTTTGGTTACCTACACGTCCCCAGCCTGCACGGATTTTAAAATTATCAAAAACAGTTTGTCCTTCCATGAAATTTTCACCGATGACACGCCATGCTGCCGAAACAGAAGGGAAGAAAGCGTATTTATTACCCTTAGGAAACTTAGAAGAACCATCAGCACGCAAAGAAGCAGTCAGGTAATATCTGTTATCGTAATTATACATCACACGACCAATATACGAGAGCAACGTATTGAAACTAGTGTTGCCATCTGCCTTTTGATTGAGCGTTCCTGCATGAACTTCCTGCAAGTTGTCTGAGTTATTTGGAGTATCATCACGAGCACCGCTCACCCAATATTCAGCGAAACGTTCGGCTGTAAAACCAACCATCGTGTTCAGATTGTGCTTTTCAGCAATGGTTGTCATGTAACTAGCCGTATTGGTCCAGTTCCAATCAAGCCATTCAGTCATTTTGCGCGAAACATTGCTATAAGTTGATTTCTCCAGCTGATCAATTTCAAATTCGGGAGTAAATTTATCTTCTCTGCGAATATGGGCATTTATACCAAATTGCGTACGCAAAACCAATCCTTTCAATGGAGTTACCTGCAAGTAAGGATTCATAATTACTCCGTACTCACGACTGTGCGAATTGGCACGTGCGATAGATGCCACCGGATTCCATGTTTGGTTATTGTGTGAACGGGCATAGTTGTTATATTCATTATCGACCCATTCTGATTTATCCCGAAACACAGGAGTAGTAGGATCCATAGCCATAGCGCTTCCAAACTGATTGGGTGTATCATCCCATGATTCAACACGCGGAGCAATATCAAAACCCATCTTCACATATTTGTTGAATGTGTATTCTGTATTGAGGCGAACATTGATTTTATCCCAATATCCTACATCAAATTGTGAATTATTACGGAAATAGCCTAAACTCAGATTATACAAAAGCTTTTCGTTTCCACCGGAAATGCTTAATGCGTAATTTTGAACAAGAGCTGTTTTATTTACGACTTCATTCCACCAGTCAGTACCTTCTGCATCAGTCATATTTTCCTTACTGTTCCACACAGGTGTACGTCCTTCATTGGTATAACGTGTTTTAAAAACTTGTTCATATTCCGAAGCCTTTGCCATATCGGGATTACTGATGGTCTGAAAACCTACGGAACTGGTAAAGTTGAAACGCGTGCTACCCGCTGCTCCCTTTTTAGTGGTAATCAAGATTACACCGTTTGAGCCACGTGTACCATAGATAGCAGCAGCCGAAGCATCTTTCAAAACCTCCATTGATTGAATATCACTGCTATTTAAGAAGTTAATATTGCCACCCACCGGCATGCCATCGACCACATAAAGCGGATCGCTACCGTTAACGGTGGTTACACCACGAATTAAGACTTTGGGTTGTGTACCCGGTCCGCCACCACTCATAACCTGTACTCCGTTTACTTTTCCCTGGAGTGCATCCATGGCATTACCGGTAGTAGTCTCAGTGATTTGCTCTCCCTTTACCGTAGAAATTGAACTGGTCAGGTCGCTTTTCTTAACTGCACCGTAACCAATTACCACCACCTCATCAAGCAATTCAGTAGATTCTTTCATCGCAACGTTGATAGTAGTACGTCCGTTAACTGCTATTTCTTGGGTTTCATAGCCAATCATTGAAAATACCAGCGTACCATTTTTAGGAACGTTTGTTAACGAATAATCGCCATCTAGTCCGGTAATCGTTCCATTACCCGTACCTTTTACTTGTATTGTTGTTCCTATCTGCGGTTCTTTATCGGAGGCAGAAGTAACTATTCCTTTTACAGTAATCTGCGCATAACTGCTCAGAGAAAGCAGACACAGAAATATAAATATGATTCGTCTCATATAATTCACGATTTTAATTTTAATATTTCACTCACTTCACCGGAACTAGCTTAGCCCGACCCAGATGGGCATCAAACGAGAACTTGTAATTACCCGAAACCTTTACAGTTGGTTTTGCCCAATTATCCTTAGCAGTCGGACCGCTCCATGCCGGATTCACAAACTGACCATAATAATCGAATATTTCAGGTTCCGCACTGTTATCTACACGCCATGTGCAATAATTCCACCAACCATCACTGTGATAGCTTGTAATAATAAAGTTCATGTTTTTACCAGCTTCCAGTTCCAACGGATCTTCCAAATAGAAAAGGTGAGGATTCGTAGCATCCTGAACAAAACGAGTAACATTTGACGGTCCACTGGTTGTATAACCGATCCAGAACTCCGTAAGATCCGTATTGTTATTGGCATCAAACCATTGGTGCATACTTGTAGTTCCAATTTTGTGAGGAATGGGGTCAATAGCATCGGCAATGGAATATGTCTTCAGCGCATACGCACCTGTCATTACATTGAATGTAATTTCATAATATACGTTAGCTTGATTAAGTACAATCGGTTTAGCCGTTTCAGGATCATCAGTCAATTTGCTGTTATCTGTAGGATCAATACCAAAACAGATGGGTGAGAAGTCTGTCTTCTGAGGTAAGAAATAAATTTCTGTACCTGCTTTTTGGCAATAATAATTGGCTTTGTATTGGTATTCACCTGTATGCTTAATAAGCATAGGCACACCAAATACATCACTATTAAGTTCGGCAGCAGTAGCCACATCTGCCAAATACATGGTTGCAAAGTCGGGCATGGCAGATACTGAAATAACACTAGTTAATACAGTGCTATTACCAGCCATATCCTTAGCTGTTATGGTTGCCGTATACTGCTGCGGTACATTAGGCAAAGTTATTTTCTCACTGAAATCTAATGTTTTTTGACCATTAGCGCTAATCGTTAATGGATTAAAATTATCAATTCCGGGAATGGATACAGTGACGTTGTCGAGTGCCCGATCATCAGATAGAGAAAAACGCAGATTGAACTTTGTATCCGTTTTAATTAAGACAGTAATATTGTTACTAGGTGACACGGTGAAAACCGGCTTTTCAAAGTCTCCATCCATCGTTACCAACAAGTCTTGTGACACGGAACGCCCACCAACATCGGTGACTGTTACTTTAATCGTAAAGCTATCACCAATTTCGTTTTTGGGGATACTAAACTTATAACTCAACTCATAAGTTTCTTGAGGTTTGTCATAAATCTCAATCAGATTGATTGTTTTTTCAAGATTCAGATCAGCACATTCCAACTTTATAGAGGAAATACCATCTTTATCTGTAGCCGTCCCTGCAATAGTGAACGTTCTGCCTGCTCCACTCTGAATATGTTCGGTTGAGAGCGAAACAGTGGGGTTCTGCCCGTCGACATCGGCATAACCATCATCATCGCTACACCCGGCAGCACATAAAGTTAGCAATAAAAATGCCCCGGACATCAAGACATTAAAGAAATGCTTCTTCATAAATATCATTTTAAAAGTTAAACAATTAGGTTTGTTTCTCTGGTTGTTTTTTGCCTTAACAGATCTTTTTTGTTAGTATAGGCGACGCAAATGTATGCTTTCAACGACACCCCATAGCTCATAAATCGTGCGTTAAGAGCATACAAATCAATCAATGCACGATTTATACACCTCAAATAACGGATTTATTTGTATTTTTGAGGCAGTAACAACAAACCGTCTACCATGAGGAGAACACTCTGTGCCATTTTGTTATGCATGCCCCTGCTTGTCGCTGCGCAACCTTATACAGTAAAGCAATTGGGCATCAGGGAAGGATTGTCGAATAATCATGTAGTAAGTATAGCTCAAGACAAAAAAGGTTTTTTATGGTTCGCCACCGAAGAAGGACTCAATAAGTTCGACGGTATACGTTTTATACCGTATTATAAAGAAGAACAAGACAAAGGAGGAAGCATCACCGGCAATGAACTGAACTGCCTGCTGGATGATCCGGTGGACTCTATCTTATGGATAGGCACTCAGCGAGCCGGACTGAATGCGTATAATTACTCCAGCAACACCTTTAAAATATTCAGGCATGATAAAAACAAGGCAGGTAGTTTGATCACTGATGATATTACCAAGATTGTTCCTGCCTCCGACGGAAACCTCTGGATTTGCACTTATTGGGAAGGCGTTGATTACTTCAATAAACAAACCGGTACATTCAGCCATTTTAATACCCGCACCGTGCGCGGACTGGTAAGCAACCAAGTATGGTCAGTAGCCGATGATGGTAACGGACTGCTTTACATAGGGCACGTGCATCAAGGCTTCAGTGTGGTTTCCCTTAAAGAAAAAACCGCCAGAAACTTTAGCCATAAATCAGAGGATCCCAACAGCTTACCGAGTAATGAAGTAACCTGTATCTACAAAGACCATAGTGGCAACGTCTGGGTAGGAACTAATCAAGGATTGGCCTTATTCAATCCAAAGACAGAGAGTTTTGTTACCATAAACGATAAAGAGAAAAATCTTTCACGCTGCGTGCATGACATTAAACAGATGAAAGACAACAAGCTTTGGATAGCTATGGAGCTAGGAGGTATCGCTGTTATTGACTTATCACAACATCTCTTTAATTCGACAGGACAGATTTCTTTTCACTTTATAAAAGAAGGAGACGACGAATATGGTCTATCAAGTTCCAGTATGCGCTGTCTGCTTCAGGATTCGTTCAACAATATATGGATTGGCTCTTGGGGAGGTGGAATCAATTTTATCAGCCACGAAACTCCTCTTTTCAACTCGTACAGATATTCTCCTCTTTCATCGGGAAATTACAGTATGACCAGTCGCGTTGCACTAGGTTTGGCCATTGATAAAGAAGGAAAAATATGGGTAGGAACCGAAGGCGGAGGCATCAATGTGTTTGAGAAAGAAAAGCGTGTAGAAGTTTTGAACACAACCAATTCAAGTTTACATACCAACACAGTTCAAACGGTGCTGTGTGACTCGAAGGGCGGACTTTGGTTTGGTTTCTTTAATGGAGGTATAGCCTATTACAACCCAAAGACGAAGCAAATACGTCAAATATTACCCAAAGATAAATCACAGACTGATGTTCGTACCTTTTACGAAGACAATAGCGGTAATATATGGACTGGAACCAGCGAAGGCATTTACCTGATTGATCGCGATAAGCTATCTGTCAAAGCGCATTATAATCGTGAAAACAATCTGGCGCGATGTATTCTAAAGGACTCTAAGGGACGTATGTGGATAGGTTTTTTCGGTAGTGGCCTCATGGTTTACGATGATAAGCTCAATGCTCAGAAACAGTTCAACGTAATGAGTAAGTTCCCTTCAAACACCGTCAATGCAATTTATCAGGACCGGAAAAAACGATTGTGGGTAGCTACCGGTGAAGGATTAGTGTGCTTTCCCTCGCTCACTAACTTTAATTATAAAGTTTACCGTCGCGAGAACGGACTACAAAATACTCATATACAAGCCATCGGTGAGGATCATAAGGGAAACATCTGGGTCAGCACCAACAAAGGAATCAGTTGTTTTATTGACGGCGAAGAAACGTTCTATAATTACGACCATCGCGACAATCTACCCATGGGTAGCTTCAGCAGTGGTAGCATTGTGCGCGACAGAAAAGGAAATTTGTTTTTTGGCTCCATCAACGGACTGTGTTACTTCAACCCAGCACAGGTACTAAAAGAAAGACTGTCTCCCCGGGCATTCATGGCCAATCTGGAAATATTCAATTCGCTGAACAATCCTAATTACCAGCACATCATTTTAGTAAACGAGCAAAAAGCCGTCAAGCTACAATATAAACAGAACAGCTTCAAGATATCGTTTAATGTTCAGAACTACGCCTTAGCCAATCAGGTGGAATATGCATACATGCTAAAAGGGCTTGAAGACACGTGGTACACAGTAACTGACCCTAACAATGTAACCTTTCGTAATCTTCCACCCGGAGAATATCAATTTCTGGTCAAAACGCGCATGCGCAACCAAAAATGGTCAGACGAGATCACTTCACTTAAAATAGCCATTGCTCCTCCTTTGTGGCTTACCTGGTGGGCAAAAACGCTGTATCTATCTATCGCTTTGGGTACTTTGTTCTTCATTCTTTATGTCTACAAAAAGCGATTAAACGCTGAGACTTTATACAAAATAGAGAAACAAAGTCACGAACAAGAACAAGATCTCAACAACGAACGTTTACGCTTTTACACCAACATAACCCATGAACTGCGTACACCGTTAACACTTATATTGGGTCCGCTCGAAGATATTTTAAAGAGCAGCACGTTAACAACCAAAGATGCTCAAAAGATATCCGTTATTCACCAAAGTGCACTGAGGCTTTTAAACTTGATCAACCAAATTCTGGAGTTTAGAAAAACAGAAACCCAGAACAAGAAGCTGTGTGTTAGCAAAGACAACATCGCTGCCCAGGTTCTGGAAATAGGAATGAAATACAAAGAATTAAATCAAAATGCACGAATAGATATCCGCCTGCAAATAGAAGAGGAAAATATACTGCTGTATTTTGATAAAGAGGTGTTGCAAATGGTGTTGGACAATCTAATTTCTAACGCCATTAAATACACGGAGAAAGGATCAATTACCATTGGAGTAGCCTCTTCCGAACGTGGCGGCACAAACTATACCGATATTTGGGTAACTGATACCGGACACGGAATAGGACGCGAAGCGCTACCACATATCTTTGAACGATATTATCAAGAAGGAGGGAAGCATCAGGCATCGGGTACAGGCATCGGACTCTCACTGGTTAAAAGTTTGGTAACTCTTCATGAAGGCGAAATACACGTTGAGAGTACTCCCAACGAAGGAAGTACTTTCAGAATTAGTTTACTCACAGACAATAGTTATCCCAACGTATTACATGCTGACTCGAAAGAAAAGGAAGAAGTAATTGTATCTGAACCTATTCAGGAAACGGAGACACAAACCAACCAGAAGCCTATTCTATTAGTAGTCGAAGACAATCCCGATATCCGAAATTATATTGCTGAATCATTAGGCGACAGCTTTGAGGTGCTAACAGCCGATAACGGAAGGCGCGGAAAAGAAGCGGCATTGAGAAGCATCCCCGATATCATCGTATCAGATATAATGATGCCGGAAATGGACGGAAACGAAATGTGCCGAGAGCTAAAAAAGGATGTGCAAACCAGCCACATCCCCATTATATTGCTCACTGCCAAAGATACGCTTCAAGACAAAGAGGAAGGATATCAGGTAGGAGCTGACTCTTACCTCACCAAGCCGTTTAGCGCCAGTTTGTTGCGTAGCAGGATTGACAATCTGTTGCAATCCCGGCACAAATTGGCCGAACATTTCGGTGCAATAGCGGGCAAATTAGATGATAAAGCAGCTGTTGTAGCCCAGTCGCTGAATCAGATAGACAATGATTTTATACAAAGGATTGACCAACTGATTGAGGAACGTCTCTCCTCAGACAAAGTCGACATAGGCTATCTGGCCGATAAGATGTGCATGAGCAACTCAACACTCTACCGCAAAATGAAAGCTCTTACCGGACTTTCTACTAATGAGTATATTCGTAAGATGAAGATGAAGCACGCCGAGAAGTTCCTCCTCGAAGGCAAATATACCATTTCGGAAATCGCCTTCAAGGTTGGAATCAACAATCTGTTCTATTTCCGGCAATGTTTTAAGGAAGAGTTTAATGACACTCCTTCGGAGTATATTAAGAAGTTGAAAGAAAATTCAGGCAAATAACCCTATTCATACAAATAAAAAATACGCTCCATCTTCTTCCACTTTTCTGCGGAAGTTTCACCCGGCTTACAGAGTTGGAAGACCGCCATATAGTCTTCCCACTCTTTTTGCAGAGGCAAAGTAGCTAGTTCCGCCATCGCCTTATCCCAATCAAAATCAAGCGGAGTTTCAACAATCATGAATAGACGATTCCCCGAGATGTAGATTTCCATTTCTAAGATACCAACCGAACGAATACCCTCCCTGATTTCGGGCCATGCATACGCTTGACTATGAAACATAATGTACTCTTGTATCAACTCCGGAACATCTTTCAGCTCCAGAGTTTGACAATATCTTTTCGTGGAACAACCGTGCTCTTTTACCCGGTACCCTTTATCACTCATATTACTTTATTTTAAATACAGGAGCAATCTTATTAGTCTGTTTATCGGGCATATTAATGATCAACCCCTGGTTGGTACGGGTAAATGTTACTTTTCCGTATCCCAATAGTTCTACTTTGCTAATCTTACCGGGGTACAACGTATTGCCTTTAGCCAATGATTTTATGATGACCTGCTTCTCTTCCGGCCATGTCAAAACCGTAGCATATAAGTTTTTATCTTTTTGGGTGAAACGTATTTCTTTGGAAGTAGCCTTGTTGTAAGTTCCTTCATTGAACCCTTGCGCATTCATGGGAACAGTCGATTCGGCTATAGGTCCCTCTCCAAAAACTTTCCAGGGACGAGTATCGATAATACCTTCTTTGTTAACAGTCATCCAATCGCCGAAGTCATTCAATATAGCTTCTTCTTTTTCATCAAATGTACCATCTGCACGCAAAGGAACACTCAACAGCAAGTTTCCGTTTTTACTTACAATATCAACGAGTAATTTAACAACAGACGCGGCCGATTTATAACCGTTATTTTCATATATAGACGTATTATAATGCCATCCACCAATACAAGAACATGACTGCCAAGGCTCATCAACAATCTTATCGGGTGCTCCACGCTCCACATCCCAGACCAACGCTTTACGTTGCTCACCATCTAATATCTTACCAAACATGACAGCGTCCAAACGCCCTTTATTGGTAGCCATGTTATGATTATAATAATGAGCGGCGATCTTTAGTCCGGCATCACTAACCGGATAGAAAGGGGCAACAGTCACATCAAAATAAATCAAATCAGGATTATAACGATTGATAGCATCGAGTGTTCGATTGTAAAAGTTGGTAATATACTCCTGAGTAGGCACACAAGCACCATTCTCCCATCCCCATTGTTGATGAATCATTCCATCACTCCAACTACCTTTACTCAACGGATGATTTTGGGCATACAAATCCTGAGGATCATATCCTTCCCACCATTTTCCTTTCCCATCGGCTTTGGTCAAAGTTCCGTCATAAGGGATGCCTGCCTTTGGGCCCAATCTGTCGTAACGCTGTGATGGTTCGTACCAAATCCACGCATGATCGGCATGAAAACTAATACCGAAAGGCAATTCATATTTACGTGCAGCTTTCTCCCATTCTGCCAGAATATCTCTTTTGGGACCCATGTTTACAGAATTCCAAGGCTGATACTTACTGTCCCATAAATCCATGTTATCGTGATGATTACCTAAGGCAAAAAAGTACTGTGCACCAATTTTTTTGTATAGAGCAACCAACTTATCCGGATTCCACTTCTCAGCTTTAAACAGGGGAATGATGTCTTTAAAACCAACTTCGGAAGGATGCCCATAGTGCTCCAGATGATATTTGTATTCCCTTGAACCTTCCATGTAAAGCGAACGGGCCATCCAGTCACCTGACCCTTCTACACATTGAGGTCCCCAATGTGCCCAAATACCAAACTTAGCGTTCCGGAACCATTCGGGCACCTTGTAATTTTTTAAAGACTCCCAAGTCGGTTTGAATTTCCCTTCCATCATCTTTTCATCTTTCTCAGAAACAGGAACCTGATAGTTCTGTGCACCTGTCATCTCAGCAAATAATAAGAATGTGGCAGCAAATAGAAGTTGTTTTGTTTTCATGGTATGATTCTTTTATCTGTTTTTCATTTTTGAATGCTACAAAGATATGAAGCAAGACAACATCATGGTAATACAAAGGCGCTATTATATAGTCTTTTATCGACATTATTGCATATAATAGCTTAAAGAATAGGATAAATGAGCGATCGAATATGAAAATATCGACTCCCGGCTTTGATATTACCAAGAGATGTATTTATTTTGCATACACCATGACACAATCTATTGACCAGTTGCACCTGTTAGTGCTTAACGTAGGACTTGCCATTCACAACGCCGATTGGAATTGGCAAAATATAAGCAGTCCTTTTACCCGGCTTTATTACGTTACCGAAGGGAGTGCTTACATTCAACTACCCACAGGGAAACAAGAATTAAAGCCGCATCATTTATACCTTATACCCGCATTTACAACTCACAGTTATGTGTGTCACTCGCATTTTGTTCATTATTACCTGCATATTTACGAGGATCATCAATCAGAATCAAGCATTCTGGAAGATTGGAACTTTCCCATAGAAATTACCGCCGGCGAGTTTGAGTTGCTACTTATCAAAAGATTATGCAGCATCAACCCCACCATGCAGCTATCGCAATCGGATCCTACCAGCTACGATAACGATCCGACACTTATTCAAAACATCATCAAAAACAAGCAGCGTACTTTTTCGGATAAAGTTGAATCAAGAGGCATTGTGTACCAGCTCATCGCTCGCTTTCTTAAAGAAGGAAAACCTAAAATAGAATTGAATGACAACCGCATTCAAAAAGTACTTTCTTTTATCCGGAAAAACATCTATAAACCGATGAACATTGACACGTTGGCAGAGATATCTTGCTTATCAAAAGATCATTTTATCCGCCTTTTCCACAAAGAAATAGGTATTACTCCTTTGCAATACATCAATCAAAAGAAAATTGAGAGAGCACAACTTATTTTAATAACGGAAAACATACCGGTAAAAAACATAGCCTACTTATTGTCGTATGAAGATCATTCCTATTTCAACAGATTATTTAAAAAGACAACCGGAGTTGCACCACAGCAGTATAGAGGGATGTATAAGAAATAAAAGGATATGTGCCATTTATAGATGAATTTCATTAAGCGCAGATACAATACAAAATTCGTAGCCGCAATGCGGCAAGCATTTAGCAAAGTCACTCAACATCCTCAGAATGAGAACATTTGGGTAAAGTAAAAACAAATCGGCTTCCTTTGTTCTCAACACTATCTACCCAAATCTTTCCACCTTGTTTTTCTACAAACTCCTTACATAGTTGCAAACCCAAACCGGTTCCCTCCTCTCCATTGGTTCCACAACGTGAAACGGAAGAGGTCAAACTCCACAATTTTGATTGAATTGATTCATTCATGCCAATACCCGTATCAGTTACCGATATTTCAACGTAGTGATGATCTATTGATACACTTAAGTTCACAGTACCATATTGAGGTGTAAACTTTATAGCATTTGAGAGTAAATTACGTAATATGGTTCGCAACATACCCACATCCGCAACCACGCAAAGTTTTTGCGGAACATCATAATGAATATGAATTTGTTTCTGCTGAGCCAAGGGTTCCAACAATTCAAATACAGATTGACATGCTTCATAAAGCGATACGCCTTCGGGATTAAAGGACAGTTTACCTAGCTGCGAACGCGACCAAAGAAGAAGATCCTCGAGCAGTTGATAGGTCTGATAACTCGTTTGATGAATAGCACTAATCATCTCTTTTACATTCTGTACATCATAGTCATCGAGATTCTGAGCCAACAAGTCTGAAAAGCCCAATAATACAGAGAAGGGATTTTTCAAGTCATGTGCTATAATAGAAAAGAATTTATCTTTAGCTGCATTGGCTTCATTCAAACTATCATTTGCTTTCTTAAGCTGAATCAATGTTTTTTGCAATTCAAATTTTTCTTTTATCAACGAACGCTGCAAGTCAATAATCTGATGATTTAATAATCTCATCGATTTATTATGAGCTATTAGCAAGTTTGAATCTAAAGTGCCAATGATAAGAAAAATATCATTTTTTCTATAGACACGAGAATCTAGAGAAAAGTTATCGTCTTGTGATTCTTGTCCAAATGTAATATAACCTTTATAAATCAATTTATCAGTAACAGGGAAATGAATCAGTTTGCTAAATCGAGGATTCAGTAAATCGTTAGGAGAACGGCTGATCAACACCTCTTCCATAGCTTTATTGGCAAACAACAAGGTCCCTTCTATTGAAAAAACAGCTATATAAATAGATTGATTGTCAAACAAAGAGATTTCCATCTCTTCTTCCCATTCTTTAAAAAACGTACTATTTGAGTATTTGTACATTATTCAAAATTCTTACTATTTTACTTTTTGTTTAGAAACTTCTCTAATGCATAAATGTCAGCCATATAAGTAACTTGCGAATACTTCAACAAAGGATCGCGACTGCCACGTGTAAATGCCTGCCCCCCAACGAGAATGGGAGTCTCTGGGAACTCAGACTGCAAAGCGTTAAGCATTTTCAACAAATCAGGCAAATGAGAATAAAGACTCATGGAAATTCCTATAACGTCAGCATTTATACCGCGAGCAAAATCAATAAAATCAGAAACAGGTACATTGGCACCTAAGAAGAAAACCGTCCATCCGTTTTTCTCAAACATATCCGATACCATTTTAACCCCGATCTGATGATATTCATTAGGTACGCAACCTATTACTGCCTTCTTTTCTATTTTTACATCAGTCAACACTTTCAAATACAGTTCATTAAGAATAGATTCAGCGATCGACGAAGCTAAATGTTCTGATGCGACCGTTATTTTACCTGCTTCCCAAAGATCTCCCACTTCGTAAAGGGATTTACGAATAACATATTCATAAATATCTTCTACAGAAACAGTAGCATCAAGCAATTGATTAACTACATCCATACAAGCCACTCTATCACCTTTCAGTAAATAACTTAGAAATTCTTTACTTTCAGTCATAATTCACACATATTAGATTTAATAATTTCAATTTACTTTTATTCTAGTAAAAATAGATAAAACATTTGATATAAAACAGAAAAAGACAAATAAATACCAGCAAAAGCAAAAAATAAAATAGACCAGAAGATTATCTATACTATTTTTCCAAAAAGAGCACATTTAAACAGCAGAAGACGAAGAAAAGAATCAATCGGATTGAGGAAAGCACCTATTTATAAATAGCTCAAAACTTCCTCTATCTTTTCTAATCTGAAAAAATCATGAGAAACACTGTCATCAATCTGTGTTTCATACTGCCAGGTTATGTGATGCGGAATATGCACAGCACGCCCTCCTATTGCTAGGACGGGCTCAATATCAGATTTGATAGAATTACCAATCATCAGAAACTCTTGTGGTTTACATCCTATGCCATCAATCATTTTCTGGTAGTCGGTCAAAGTTTTATCACTCATTACTTCAATACGGTCAAAATAATGCTGTAGTCCGGATTCTCTTATTTTTCTTTCTTGATCTAGCAAATCTCCTTTAGTGGCCAATACCAATTGATACCTATTAGTCAATGCCGAAAGAACAGTTTCAACTCCCGGAAGAATTTCAACCGGAGTTTGCAACAACCCATGTCCCAGCTTTAGTATTTCCTGCACGGCCTTCAAACCGTTCTCTTCTTTGGCCACTTTACATACTGTTTCAATCATACAAAGCATCATTCCCTTAGCTCCATATCCATACAAATGTAGGTTTCTTATTTCCGTACGGAGTAATTCGGCCGAAGCCTGTTCACTTGTTACGTAACAACCTACCATCTTACAAAAATTCGCCTCAAACTCTTGAAAATACGCCTCATTTTCCCAAAGGGTGTCATCGGCATCAAAAGCAACAACTTTTATTCCATCTATCATACATTAAACTACATTTCATATATTTGTAGGAACAAAGGTAGATCGATTACAACTAACATAAAAGGACAAATGTCCTAACAACATCTATGCAGCAAACAAATAATATCATACTATCGCTTATAGAAAAGGTTTACGCAAATGAATCTGCCAAGAATGTTTCGTTAAAAAAGTATCTAAAAGGAGCAGACATCTTAAAGCAAGGGCAAATAACGCAGCATGTTTTAATAGTAAAAAACGGTCTGGTAAAATGTTTCTATAGCGAAGAAAACTGTAAAGAGTTCATTTTTGATTTCCTAGGTTCAGGCGAAGTAGTAGGTGAGATAGAAGCCATTAGGCATATAAAATGTTTATGCAACATTCAGGCAGTAACAGATGTTGAAGCATATAGTTTCTCGACTTCGTGTTTTCATTCCCTTATAGAACAGAATCGCGAATTTAGAGATGCTATTTTAGGAGAACTAGCCGAACGGTTAATTAAAACAAGCCAGAGAGCTTCTTTTCAAAAAGCATATTCTGCAAAGTATGGACTACTTAAGCTGCTTGATATACAGAAAGAGGGAAACCTAAAATTGTCCAAATCAGACATGGCTTCTTATTTAGGCATTGACATTAGGAGCCTGAACAGATTATTGCATGCCGAGTAAGACAAGGACGTCAGACTAATTTCTCATACAATTTGAACCAATGAAGTCCATAATTCCCCAAGCCTAGGTCGACGGTATCCATGTAGTGAAACCCGCATTTTTCATAGAGAGATATAGCAGGTAAATTCCTCTCGTAAACATCTAGTCGAATAGATTTTATTCCACATAAAGCCGCTTGTTCAATAGAGAATCGCATTAAGGCACGACCAACGCCCGTATGCATAAAGGCAGGGTGAACCACGAAGGTACGGATCACAAATATTTTGTCATAACCAACCTCTGTTGCCCACGTAGTAGAACTAATTTTACAAATCCACCCCTTTACATCATGAATCAGACAAATCTTGTCAAGAGCAGTTTTATATATTATTAACGGGTAAACCGGGAAGTAACAAGGAACAGCAAGACTTTGGTAAAACATAACCAACTTTTTCAAAAACATAACCGACTTTTTCAAAAAGATAACGAGCAATTTTAAATCATAAACCGTCTTTTGGTTCCTGAGCAACCGTCTCTTCGCCATCAGACGGTTTCTTATTGACCATTTGCTACCGTGCAAACCGGCGCGAGACACCGTGTTAATGCAATCATAAACCGCTAAGACATAAAAAAAGGCAAGAGTATGAGCTCCTGCCTTTGCGCCTATAATAATTTGAATATACTATAAGATTATAAGTACAAAGATAATACATTATCCTGTCAATTCCAAATCATTGTGGTTATTATTAGGGCACAAACCGCGGAGTTTCGACGAGTTACGAAGTCGTTTTTCGCCGTTTTTCATCAAAAAGCACTCAGAACAGCTCAAACGTCGTCGCTTTTTTAGTTAAATTGGAGTTAATGAATCTATAGTCTTAGTTAAAAGTGATAGATAGTGAGGGTAAAACAGCCTATTTAGTGGTAGACATATTTTACTATCACTCTTCTGCATCGCCTACTAACAAGGGGTTTCAAGCAAGTTAGTGAGGGTAAGTGAGGGTAAACCACACTTTTTTATCTCTGGGAGAAGGGCTTAGAAATACACAAAGGAAATCTCTACGCTTTTTAAAACGAGGCAAACAATCAATATTCTGTATAACAAAAAACAGAAGTGGCCGCGTTACCACAACGCAGCCACCATCCAACAAAAACTAATTAAGAATAATGCAATTTATTTGGAGAATAGCAGTTCCCTGTATTTAGGCAACGGCCATATCTCATCGTCGACTTCAAGTTCCAGATGATCCACATGATCACGGATTTGCTCAAAGTACGGTCTGACGTTCTCTTCATAAGAAAAAGCTTTTTCTTCCTGACTGCTCAAATGATTGGCTGTTTTACGAGCTTCAATCATTTCACGAACCAGTCTTTTTATTTCGGTTACCCTGCGTGATATTTCACGAATCAACTCCTTGCGGTCGTGGCTCAACTCGTTGAACTCTTCCTCGGAGAATACTTCTTTCATTCCGCGCAGGTTATCTAGTAATCTGTTTTGATAGGTAATAGCAGTTGGCACAATGTGGTTGATGGCCAAATCGCCCAACACGCGGCTTTCTATCTGTACTTTCATGGTGTACTTTTCCAATTCCACTTCTACCCTGCTTGCCAACTCGTTTTCGTTGAACACTTTCTCACCGAGCAATACTTTGCGGGCTTGTTCGTCGTTGTACTTCATCAACGCTTCGGGCACATGGCAGATGTTGGTCAATCCGCGACGGGCAGCTTCCTGCTTCCATTCATCCGAATAGCCGTCACCTTCAAAGCGGATTGCTTTTGAAGCCAGAATATTTTCTTTCAGTATGCGGAAGATGGCCTCATCACGTCCCACTCCGGCATCAATCAGCTTGTCTACCGCTGCTTTAAACTCATTCAGTTGATGAGCCATTGCGGCGTTAATGGCAATCATGGCAGCCGCACAGTTCGACGAAGAGCCTGCCGCACGGAACTCGAAACGGTTTCCGGTGAAGGCGAAAGGCGAAGTGCGGTTACGGTCGGTATTGTCGAGCAAAATCTCGGGAATACGACCGATGCCTAGTTTAAGAATCGTCTTTTCTTCGGGTGTCATCTTGGTATTGCCGGCTTGTTCAACCTGCTCAACCAACTCATCGAGCTTATTGGTAAGGTGCTTCCCTAAGAAAATGGAAAGAATGGCGGGCGGTGCTTCATTGGCTCCCAAGCGATAGCAGTTGCTGGCACTGGAGATTGACGCACGAAGCAGGTCTTGATTCTTATAAACCATCATCAGCACGTTGACAATAAAGGTAATGAAAAGCATATTGCCTTTCGGATTTTTACCGGGTGCAAAGAGGTTGATGCCGTTGTCTGTACAAAGCGACCAGTTGCAGTGCTTACCGGAACCGTTAATACCGCTGAAAGGCTTTTCGTGAAACAATACGTTAAATTTGTGTTTCTGAGCGATGCGTTTCATCAAATCCATGACCAACTGGTTATGATCATTCGCTATGTTGGCATTCTCAAAGATGGGCGCCAACTCAAACTGATTGGGCGCTACTTCGTTGTGGCGGGTTTTAACCGGAATACCTAATTTGTGGCACTCCAGTTCCAGTTCTTTCATAAAGGCGGTTACGCGGGGTGGTATAGAACCAAAATAGTGATCTTCCAACTGCTGATCTTTAGCCGACGAGTGTCCCATCAGCGTTCTGCCGGTCAGACAAAGATCGGGACGGGCGTTAAACAGGGCACTGTCTACCAAGAAATATTCTTGTTCCCAACCCAAGTTGGTATAAACACGGGCTATGTTTTTATCGAATAGCTGACATACATCGGTTGCCGCCTTATCAACAGCTGCCAAAGCCTTAAGCAGTGGTGTTTTATAATCGAGTGCATCACCCGTATACGATATAAATACGGTAGGAATACACAAAGTAGAATCAACAATAAATGCGGGAGAAGAGACGTCCCAAGCGGTGTAGCCACGCGCTTCGAATGTATTTCGTATTCCTCCGTTTGGAAAGGAAGAAGCATCGGGTTCTTGCTGAATAAGCAGTTTGCCCGAGAAGCGTTCAATCACTTCGGTGTCATCACCAAACTCAATAAAACCGTCATGTTTTTCGGCTGTTCCGTCGGTTAGTGGCTGAAACCAGTGTGTGTAGTGAGTTACATTGAAACTTTTAGCCCAGCTTTTCATGCCGTTAGCAATCAAGTCGGCCATTTCACGACTAATGGGGGTACCTTTCTCTACAGCATTCAGCACGGCGTTGAACGCTTCACGAGGAAGGTATTCCTGCATCTTTTTACGGTCGAACACGTGTGACGCATAGTAGTCAGACAGTTTGTTCGATGGATTGGTTACCTCTGCGGGTTTTCTGTTTGCCAGCTCTTGAAGAGCAAAAAAACGCATTTTAGACATATAGGGTCTCTTTTTTATTGGTTGTTGCTGCAAAATTATATGTTTTTCCGAATATACCCCTAATTTTTAGGGGGTTATTTTTATAAATACATAAATTTAATGGAGAACACCCCCTAAAAACAGCTTCCGACATCTCATTGACATATAAATATGTAATTACCATGCTTTGGGAACTATTTATCATCATAAAAGAACTTTTTATGTTTTTTTAGTTGGATATAATGAATCTATCTTCTATCTTTGGCCGAAACATATAATTATTTTTGTTTAACCTATTGCATGTCATTGTAGTATGAAAAAAATAGCTCTCATACTTTTACTTCTCGCCGGCGGATGGAAACTATCCGCTCAAGAGCCGTCTGGCAATGGGTTAGTAGCTGCAAGTGGTTTCAAGAGTTCCTTCCTGATTATTGGCAATACTCCCAATGAGAATATGGCAGAAACCGGTGCTGATATTCGAATTTATTCCAATCCTAAAACTGATCGTATCTGCATAAAAGCCGAATCTTGTATTAAATCCATCTACATATCCGACACAAACGGACGTTTGGTACTGGTTAACAAGCCCATGGTAGCGGGCGAAATTACCATACCGATGAACGGCCTCAAGAACGGAGTCTATCTGGTTCGCGTTAACTCAGAAAAAGGATGCATGGCTTATACATTCAACAAGTTATAAAGGTGTTGAATCGTTAAAATTGCAGTTACATAGAACCATTCTAACTTAAAAGCGTTACTTTTGCAGTAGATTTCAATAAGAGGGGTGCCTTAATAAAACGGGCTGAGATCATACCCATTAACCTGATCCGGATAATGCCGGCGGAGGGATAAAATAGAAAAGTCCCCTTTTCTGTTTAATTTAATTTTTTATTTAAAATGAAAAAGAGAGCTTTAATGCTGGTCGGGATAGCTATTTCCGGCTCCATGAGTTTTGCACAGAAAGTACAAAACGACAGTCTCAAACAAGTGAACCTCCAGGAAGTAGAGGTTGTATCAACGCGTGCCACCGCCAAAACACCGATGGCTTTTACAAACATCAGTAAAGACCAAATAAGTAAGCAGAACTCGGGTGTAGATATTCCCTATCTGCTGAGTCTGACACCTTCCGTTCTTACCACCTCGGATGCAGGAGCTGGTATCGGGTATACATCGTTACGCATTCGCGGAACGGACGGCACACGTATCAACGTAACGGCCAACGGTATTCCCATGAATGACGCCGAGAGCCACACCGTGTTTTGGGTGAACATGCCCGACTTTGCATCTTCACTCAAAGATATTCAGGTGCAACGTGGTGCCGGATCGTCAACAAACGGTGCCGGAGCTTTTGGCGGTAGTGTAAGTATGCAAACCGAAGGGGTTTCCATGCAGCCGTATGCGGAATTTAATGGTGCGTATGGTTCATTCAATACGCACAAGGAAACCGTAAAAGTGGGCACGGGACTAATCAATAAGCATTTTGCTTTCGATGCACGTTTATCGAACATCGGAACCGACGGCTACATTGATAGGGCTTCGGTGGATTTGTATTCGTACTTCCTTCAGGGAGCGTATTTCACTGATAACACGTTAATCAAACTGATTACTTTCAGCGGATTGGAGAAAACATATCATGCCTGGTATTATGCTTCGAAAGAGGATATGAAGAAATACGGACGCCGCTACAATCCTGCCGGAGCTTATACAGATGCCAATGGAAAAGTGGCTTATTATGATGATCAGACCGACAATTATCATCAAACGCATTACCAGTTATTGGTTAATCACACGCTTTCTCCTTCGTGGAGTTTGAACGGAGGTTTGCATTACACTCCCGGTAATGGGTATTATCAGGAATACAAAACCGGACGAAAGTTAGTTGAATACGGACTGAAGCCATACATTGTAGATGGAGTAACAATAGAAAAAAGCGATTTGATACGTCAAAAGAAGATGGACAACGACTTTTACGGGGCTATCTTTTCGCTCAATTATAAAACGGATCAGCTGAATGCTGTTCTTGGCGGAGGATGGAATAAGTATGACGGTGATCACTTCGGAAAGGTTATTTGGGTAAGGAACTACGTCGGTGCATTGAACCCGGAACAGGAGTATTATCGTAATAACGGGAAAAAGACCGACGGGAATCTATATTTGAAGGCTGATTACAGTCTCAATAAACACCTCAGTTTGTATGGTGACGTACAGTATCGTCACATCAATTACCAAATAAAAGGAGCAAATGATAATTGGGATTGGAATACGGCAGCAATGCAGAAACTAAATGTTGATGAAACATTCGATTTCTTGAACCCAAAAGCTGGTATCAACTGGCAAATAAACAAGAATAATCGGGCTTATGCTTCATTCTCTGTTGCTCAGAAGGAACCAACCCGTAACAATTATACAGATGGTAAAGCGGCTGAACATCCCCAAGCGGAACGACTGCTCGATTATGAATTGGGATACACCTTTGCTAACAGCTGGCTCACCGCAGGTGCTAACTTGTACTACATGGATTACAAAGATCAGTTGGTGCTGACCGGCGAACAGAATGAGATAGGAGAACCAATGGCAGCCAATGTACCCAACAGCTACCGAATGGGTGTTGAGCTAATGCTGGGAGTGAAATTAGGTAAATACCTGCGATGGGACATCAACGGAACGTTAAGCAAAAACCGGGTACAAAACTTTACCGAGCTATTGTACGAAAACGAAGAAAAGAATCCTATTGAGATAAAACACGGCGATACACCAATTGCCTTTTCACCTGATTTGATTCTAAATAATTTGTTCAGCTTCAACTATAAGAACCTGGAAGCCGGTTTGCAATCACAATACGTGAGCAAACAATACATGAGTAATGCCAAACAGGATGAGCACATTCTTGATGCCTATTTTGTAAGTAACCTGAATGTGGCTTATCGTTTCAAACTGGCTCACACCAAATCGGCCAGTGTAGGTTTTACCATCTACAACTTATTCAACGAAGAGTATGAAAACAATGGGTATGCAGGTAGCGGATATTATATGGATAACAACCAAGCCATACGTTACAACTACGCAGGTTATGCAGCTCAGGCGGGTACTAACGTAATGGCCAACTTAACTCTTCGTTTTTAATGGATTACCTTGAAATAGCAGGAACGGTTATCGGCTTACTCTACTTATGGCTGGAGTATAAGGCGAGTATTTATTTATGGATAGCAGGCGTCATCATGCCTGCTATCTATATCTTTGTTTATTACGAGGCGGGACTGTATGCCGACTCAGGCATTAATGTGTATTACTTGCTGGCAGCTGTTTACGGATGGATTATCTGGCAACGGGGCGGAGGTAATAAGAAAGAGCTACCTGTAACGTATACACCGCTACGTGTGTACTTACCACTTGCATTGGTTTTTGTAGTAGCATTCTGGGTTATCGGATGGATTTTGGTGAATTTCACCGACAGCACGGTTCCCTGGCTGGATAGTTTCACCACCGCACTCAGCATTGTAGGTATGTGGCTGCTGGCCAGGAAGTATGTGGAACAATGGCTGGCATGGATTGCTGTTGATGCAGTCAGTTGCGGGCTATACATCTATAAAGGACTTGATTTTACGGCTTTTCTATACGGTCTTTACGCAGTTATAGCTATCTTTGGCTACTTTAAATGGAAGAAAATGATTTCAGCATGAAATACTATCCTTTACTTCGTAGCCATTCAGCCATTGAAACAGTTATTCTGGCCAATGGCGAGTATCCTTCTCATCCGCTTCCGGCCGGATTGTTGCAGCAGGCAAGCTTTGTAGTTTGTTGTGACGGTGCAGCGGACGACTATATCTGCCGTGGCAACACTCCCTCTATTATAATTGGCGACGGTGATTCCATATCGCCCGAAAATCGTGAACGGTTCAAAGAGATACTTATCACGAGTGCGGACCAGGAAACAAATGATCAGACAAAGGCGGTCGCTTATTGCCTGCAACAGCAAAGGAATCATCTTCTGATTCTTGGAGCCACCGGCAAGCGCGAAGATCACACGCTAGGAAACATCAGTCTGCTAATGGATTACATGCATTTGGGGGCGGATGTACAAATGGCTACCGATTACGGTGTATTCACTCCTGTTCAGGGTGATGCTTGTTTTGAGTGTGTACCCGGAGAGCAGATTTCTCTCATTAACTTTGGCGCAACAGGCATTAAAGGTGAAGGATTGGTATACCCGCTCAGCGATTTCAGTAACTGGTGGCAAGGAACTTTGAACCAAACAACTGGCGATAGCTTTACCATACAGGCTAAAGGGGAATATCTTATTTTCCGCACCTATTAAGCAGACTGTTCAAAGGCTACAATGGTTTTCCTAAAACCAGCATGGAACGGAAAGCGAACGATAACAGTCCGATGAGACAAAGCAGAAGGCCTGAAATGATAAACATATTACTCAATCCGATGGCATCTGCTATGGCTCCGGCAGCCACCAGCCCGATCATGGATGGCAATAGAGCCAGACTAAGGTAAACGGAGAAAATCCTTCCGAGTATATGGGGTGGTATTTGTATCTGAATAACAGTAATAAAGCATGCGTTATAGATGCTACCCGCTACTCCGCCTGCCAAAGTAAGGAACACAAACGTCCAGAAACCGCTTTCGGGTAATATGCCTGAAAAGTAAAAGCTTAACCCGATCAGTACATACATCAGATTGATAAGGATGACTTTATTTGTTTTAATAGAGAATACGCCCATCACCGCACCACCCAACAACATACCTGCACCCCATGCAACCTCAACGACACTCATCTGAAAAGCATCTCCCGAAAAGTGCTTCAATGTCATCAAAGGGAAAAGGACTGCTACCGGCATAATGACAAAGGTAGATAAGACCGAAAACAGCACCAGTGGCGTGATGCCCTTTATTTTTTTTACGATGTGTAGTGCTTCTTTTAATTCGATCCAGATGCCGGTGCGTTTATTTTCGTCCTGCTCGGGATTGGGTATGCGGACGAAAAGGAGTGATAAGCATGCCATCAAAGCTCCTCCTACATCCAACAACAAAATATAGCTAATGTCCATCAGTCCGATAAACAAAGCTCCCAAAGCTGGACCGGCAATGTTACACACCGATTCGAGCATCTGGTTTATACCGGCAATACGGCCCAGCTGATCGGCAGGTGCCAATAGAGGAATAGAGGCTTGCATAGCAGGCATGTGAAAAGCTGATCCGACAGAACGCAAAGCCAACAGTACATAGATATGCCAGATTTCGGCCAGATTCAGGAAGAAAAGTACCGCAAGAAGGAGTGTACAAAATGCAATGAAAGAGTCGGCTGCAATCATGGTTCGTTTCCTGTCCCACCGATCAATATAAACTCCCGCAACCAAACCAATAACCGATTGGGGAAGCAAGGCGGCCAAAGCTGATAAAGCCAATACTTCAGCCGAACCTGTTTCAAAGCTTAGCCATAAAATTAATGCAAAACTAACGATAGAGCTACTTAGAATGGAGAATAATTGCCCCGTCCATATAATGCCAAATACATTTTTCCAGTTACTCATACCTGCTAGTCATAAAAAAATCTCGCCCGGCAATATGTCGAACGAGATTCCAAAGATATTTGATTTGTGCTTAAAGTTTCAATAAATAAGCTTTAAAATCTGCAAATTCTTTACTCAACGGCAAGCTTTGCTTTTCTCCTTTCATAAATTCCTGCAACTTGGCGGGAATAGTTACCTTGTGGGCAATGATATCCTCTACTGTTTCAAGGAACTTGGCCGGATGAGCTGTTTCCAAAAATACGCCGACTTCTCCTTCCTTTAATCCTTCTTTCAAAGCACGGAAACCACATGCTCCGTGTGGATCAAGTAAATAACCGGTTTGCTGATAAGTGGTTTTCACCGTTTCACGAATCTGCTCATCAGTATAGGTGGTTCCCGAGATATCACGGCAGATAGCTTCGTGAGATTCTTTATACAGATCGAGTACACGAGCAAAGTTACTGGGATCGCCCACATCCATTGCATTGGCTATCGTAGCAACCGACGGACGGGGGTTGTATTTTCCGGTTTGCAGATATTGGTAGAATATATCGTTCTTGTTGTTGGCTGCAATGAAGCGATACACAGGCAAGCCCATCTGCTTTCCAAACAAGCCGGCCGTGATATTACCAAAGTTACCACTCGGCACACATACCACAACCTTTTTGTTGTCTGCTTGTCCCATCTTTTTCAGTTGCGCATAAGCATAGAAATAGTAGAATGCCTGCGGTAGGAAGCGAGCCACATTGATGGAGTTGGCCGAGGTAAGCAACAAGTGATCGTTCAGTTCTTTATCCATAAAAGCCGACTTCACCAGTGCTTGGCAATCGTCAAACGTACCGTCAACTTCCAGAGCTGTGATATTTTGTCCCAATGTAGTAAACTGCTTCTCTTGTATTTCACTTACTTTTCCTTTGGGGTAAAGCACGTAAACGTGAATGCCTTCTACACCGAGGAAGCCATTAGCCACTGCACTGCCGGTATCTCCCGAAGTGGCAACCAATACATTCACATCTTTCTGACCTTCTTTGCGGATAAAGTAGCTCAATAGCCGGGCCATAAAACGACCGCCAACATCCTTGAAAGCAAGAGTGGGTCCGTGAAACAACTCAAGCGAATAGATGTTTTCTTCCACCTTCACCAAAGGAACATCAAAATTGAGCGTATCGTACACAATGTCCTTCAATGTGTCTGCCGGAATGTCTTCACCAAAAAAGGCATCAGCTACACGATAGGCTATCTCCTGAAAAGACAGGTCTTCAATGTGATCGTAGAAACTTGATGGAAGAGCTTTGATCGCTTCGGGCATGAAAAGCCCGCGGTCTGAAGCCAATCCTTTCACTACCGCTTCTTGCAAGGAAACCGACTGGCTTTGTTTATTTGTACTGTAATATTTCATAGCTGTTATTTGTTTGCAAGCATAAACGTTTTCATAAATTCATCCTCCTTCAACAATCCGTAGCTTCCTTCACAAGCAGCCACTTCATCATAAGTCTGCACGCTGTCGGCTTCAATTCCCGGATACCAAATCAAGAAAGGAATCGGATCTTTAGTGTGTGTTCTAAGTTCGCAGGGAGTAGGGTGATCGGGTAAGACGGCAATCGCAACAGGTTCATCCCAGTCTTTAACAGCTTCGTAAATGGGTCCGACTGCCCGACTATCCAAATTCTCAATCGTTTTAATTTTCAAGTCCACATCTCCTTCGTGGCCGGCCTCATCACTGGCCTCAATGTGAAGATAAACAAAGTCGTCCTTTTTCAAAGCATCCAGTGCAGCAGCCACTTTGTTTTCGTAGTTTGTATCGTACAAGCCGGTTGCTCCTTCTACCTCCAAACGGCGAAGTCCGGCATAATAACCAATCCCCCGAATCAGGTCGACCGCCGAGATAACCGCTCCCGACTTTATACCGGGAAAAGTGTCCGACAATGTTTCCATTTGAGGACGGTAACCCGGCGACCATGGCCAGATACTATTGGCCGGATCCTTGCCATCCGCTATTCGTTTCAGGTTGATCGGGTGGTTTTTCAAAAGTTCCTGAGACTTCAAGATCAGCTCGTTAATCAACGAAGCCGTATCTTCAGCCTCTGCCTGCAAAGGTTTTACCAGTAGCGGGCGGAACGGTTGCAACGGCACATCATGAGGCGGTGTGCAGTCTAACTGCTTATTTCCGCCTTTGATAACCAATAGATGCCGGTAAGAGACTCCGGTATGAAAGCACACCTTGTCACTCCCCAACTCCTCCTGCAAATATTGAATAAGCACATCAGCCTCTTCCGTCGAAATATGCCCGGAAGAGTGGTTTTTAATAACCTCTCCATCTATGCAGATCAGGTTACAGCGCATGGCCATCTCTCCCGGTTTGAGATCAATACCAATACTTGCCGCTTCGAGTGCTCCCCTGCCCTCGTACACTTTAGGCAGGTTGTAACCCAGAACTGATAAGTTAGCCACTTCGCTGCCCGGATGGAAGCCATCGGCTACGGTTTGCAGCCTACCGTTGCGTCCCATCCGGGCGAGCATGTCCATATAAGGCGTCTTCGCATATTGCAGGAGCGTCTTGTCTCCCAGAGACTTCACAGGCCAGTCGGCCATGCCATCTCCCAATATAATAATATGTTTCATCTCATTAAACATTAGCTATACTCATAATATCTGCAAACACGCCGGCCGCTGTAACGCCTGCACCGGCACCATATCCGCGAATCATCATCGGATATTCTTTATATCTTTCCGTTGTCAGTAAGATGATGTTGTTGCTTCCCTCCAGTCCGTAGAACGGATGAGAAGCATCGACTTCCTGCAAACCAACAGACGCTTTGCCATCTTCCAAACGGGCTACGAAACACCAATGTTTCTTCTCGCTTTCAAGCAACTTGCGTTGTGCTTCAAAGTTGGCGTCAAGCGTGGAAACCCGTTTCCAAAAGTCATCCAGCGAGCCTTCAAAATATTCGGCAGGTACAAACAGGTGTTTTTCCACATCCTCCTGCTCTAAGCGATAACCCGCCTCACGCCCTAAGATCACTAATTTGCGAATAACATCTTTCCCGCTCAAATCAATGCGGGGATCGGGTTCGGAGTAGCCTTCTTCTTTCGCCATCTGAATGGCTTTGCTGAAAGAAATATCAGCACTGATCTTATTAAAGATGTAGTTGAGTGTACCCGAAAGAACCGCCTCAATCTTTAATATTTTATCACCGCTATTGATTAAATCATTGATCGTATTGATAATAGGCAATCCGGCCCCCACATTGGTTTCGAAAAGGAACTTTACTCCCCTGTGACGTGCCACTTGCTTGAGTTCACGGTAATTGTCATATTTCGAAGAAGCCGCAATTTTATTAGCAGCCACCACCGATATATTGTGTTGCAGGAATTCTTTGTATAAAGCTGCAACTTCAGCATTAGCCGTACAATCAACAAATACCGAATTGAAAATATTCATTTTTATCACCTCATCGTGAAATATCTTGGGAGAGTTCTTGATACCCTTCTCTTTCAGTTCAACACGATAATTGGAAAGGTCTAGCCCTTCTCGGCGAAACATAGCAAATGAACTATTGGCTATACCCACCACATTCAGTTTCAACCCGTTTTCCTGCATCAACTTCTGTTGCTGGCAACGTATTTGTTCGATAAGACTATCACCTACAGTACCTATTCCACAGATAAACAAGTTCAAAACCTGATATTCGGAAAGGAAAAAAGAATCATGAATCACATTCAGTGATTTGCGCAGCGATTTGGATTCGACTACAAACGAAATATTGGTTTCCGAGGCTCCTTGTGCACAAGCAATCACATTGATACCGTTACGTCCTAACGTACCAAATAGTTTACCCGCAATACCGGGGGTGTGTTTCATATTCTCACCGACAATGGCTACGGTAGCCAAATCTTTCTCAGCACATACGTGACCAATTTCGCCCATTTCAATTTCTTTGGCAAACTCTTCGTTTAATACCTCACAAGCTAAATCGGCATCGGCATTTCGCACACCGATAGAGGTACTATTCTCCGAAGAGGCCTGAGATACTAGAAACACGCTGATTCCACTCTTTGCCAAAACTTTGAAGATGCGATAGTTTACACCGATCACTCCAACCATTCCCAAGCCTTGCACAGTAATAAGACTTGTATCGTTAATGGAAGAAATACCCTTAATGGCCTTACCTAGCGGACTGCTCACTTGTTGTTTGATGATAGTACCAACTGCTTCAGGGTTGAATGTATTCTTTATCAGAATAGGAATGTTTTTGTGGCAAACCGGATAAATTGTTGGTGGATAAACCACTTTGGCTCCGAAGTTACACAGTTCGGTTGCCTCCACATAACTCAGTTCGGTTATTGTATAGGCAGTACTGATCACGCGAGGGTCGGCAGTCATGAAACCGTCAACGTCTGTCCATATCTCCAGACCGGAAGCGTCAAGCGCAGCAGCAATGATAGCAGCCGTATAATCAGAGCCTCCACGTCCTAAGTTAGTTACATCACCAGTCACCTTGTCGGACGAGATAAAGCCCGGAACCAATGACACGTTGGGTAATACTTTAAACGTTTCTTTAATCAATTGATTGGTAAGTTCCGCATCAAGCATGTGCCGGGCATGTTTTCTTTCGGTTTTAACAAAGCTACGCGAATCAAACCATACCGCATCCTGAATTAATGCTGCCACTATAATAGAAGAAAGCCTCTCACCGTAGCTGACAATCATATCAGAAGTTTTCGGAGAGAGGTCTTTTATAAGGTAGATACCCTGAAAGATATCTTTTAATTCATTAAGGAGTTCACCCACACGGCGCTGCAAATCCTGCTGCTTCTCTCCAGCCGGAATAACGGCTTTTATCATTTCCACATGGCGGAATACAATTTCGCGGAACTCTCCTTCATAACGAGAATCACCGGCAGAAGCCATTTTAGAAGTATTGATTAATTGGTCGGTCACACCACCCAATGCTGAAACGATCACGATTACAGGCTCTTCTGCTGCCTCTACTATTTTCTTTACGCTTAAAATGCTGTTCACGGAACCTACGGATGTTCCGCCGAATTTCATTACTTTCATGAAGATGCTAATTTAAGTACACTAATTCCCTCAAAAGGAAATTCAATGACGATTAAAATAAGATTTATTGAAATTGCCTGCTATTGCAAGCGTGTATCACGTAGAAACACAAATACTATCCCTAACCCCTAAGGGTTGTGGTGCACATGGATGTGGTTGTATGTGGATAGTAATGAACCATTCTCTTTGTTTCTATTATCGTTTTTGATAAGTGTTGCAAAAGTAAGAATAAAAACAATCAATTTATAACTTTTTGCCTTATTTTTCTTATAAAATAATTTTAGCCTTACAAAATGTCATTGATAACAAGAATAATACTATATTTGCAAGCCAGATAACAGTACAATTATGCAAGAAAAAGCGCAAAATACTTCCGTATTGCTAATTTACACCGGTGGAACCATCGGTATGATTGAAAATGAAAAAACCGGAGCGCTCGAAAATTTCAACTTCGAGCAGCTCAGACATCATATTCCTGAGTTGAAACAACTCAATTTCACCATCGATTCTTTGCAGTTTAATCCTCCTATGGACTCATCCGACATGGACCCGGAGATCTGGAAAAAACTGGCACAGATCATTGGCGAGAACTATGACAACTATTTCGGTTTTGTGATTCTTCACGGTACGGATACAATGGCTTATACGGCATCGGCATTGAGTTTTATGCTGGAAGGGCTCAATAAGCCTATCATTTTCACCGGTTCACAGCTTCCCATAGGCGTACTGCGTACGGATGGCAAAGAAAATCTAATGACCAGCATTGAAATTGCAGCCGCACATGATGCCGAAGGCAATCCCATTGTACCCGAAGTATGCATCTTTTTTGAAAATCACCTGATGCGTGGTAACCGTACCACCAAGATGAATGCCGAAAACTTCAATGCATTTCGTTCTTCCAACTACCCCATACTGGCCGAAGCAGGTATTCATATCCGTTTCCACCGCATGCATATTCATCAATACGAAGAAGGCAGGCAGTTAAAGGTGCATACCTGGCTCAACAGTAACATCGCCGTATTGAAACTCTTTCCGGGCATACAAGAAAACGTAATGGCTGCTACCTTGGCTATTGACGGACTAAAAGCATTGGTACTGGAGACTTACGGCTCGGGTAATGCTCCCAGCAAACCGTGGTTTATCCGGTGCCTGAGTGAAGCCTGCGCCAAAGGCATTGTCATAGTCAACGTAACGCAATGCAACGCCGGCACGGTGGAGATGGAACGCTACAATACCGGTTACCAATTATTGCAGGCAGGGGTTGTTAGCGGATATGACAGCACTACAGAATCGGCCGTAACCAAACTGATGTTTCTAATCGGACACGGATACTCTCCCGAGGAAATCAGAGAACGAATGAATCACTCATTGGCAGGAGAAATCACAGTTTAACAGATTCAAGGCAAGTACCATCTTCATTCTGATTATTTTCATTACTTTTGTCATTGTTCTACAAATAAAGAAATTGAATGGCAAAGGAAAAGAGCGTTTATGTGTGCAGCAACTGCGGACAGGAATCACCTAAGTGGATTGGGAAATGTCCCGGTTGTGGAGAATGGAATACGTATGTGGAAGAAATCATCCGCAAAGAAAGCGGACCGAAAAAGGTTTCAACCGGTATGGAAAGCGTAAAAACCCGCCCCATTACGCTCAACGAAATCGAAGCGGCCGATGAGCCTCGTATTGATATGTACGATGAGGAGTTGAACAGGGTTTTGGGAGGCGGATTGGTGCAAGGTTCGCTGGTGTTGATAGGTGGTGAACCGGGCATCGGAAAATCGACCTTGGTTTTACAAACCGTGCTTCGCATCCCCGAAAAACGTATTCTGTACGTATCCGGTGAAGAAAGCGCGCGTCAGCTTAAGCTCAGAGCTGACCGCTTAGGAAGTGCTTCGGGTGAATGCCTCATTGTTTGCGAAACATCACTGGAGCAGATATATGTTCACATTAAAAATACGCGTCCCGACCTTGTTATTATCGACTCCATACAAACCATTTCGACAGAGATACTTGAATCTTCGCCCGGAAGTGTAGCGCAGGTTCGTGAATGCTCCGCGTCCATTCTCCGCTTCGCCAAAGAGAGTCATACACCCGTTATCCTAATCGGGCACATCAATAAGGAAGGAAGCATTGCCGGTCCCAAAGTGCTGGAACACATAGTCGATGCGGTCCTTCAATTTGAAGGAGATCAGCATTACATGTATCGTATTCTCAGAAGCATCAAAAACCGATTTGGCAGTACGGCCGAGTTAGGCATTTATGAAATGCGGCAAGACGGGCTCCGACAAGTAAACAATCCTTCCGAATTATTGTTATCACAAGATCACGAAGGGATGAGCGGCGTAGCCATTGCATCTGCTATTGAGGGCGTTAGGCCTTTTTTGATAGAAACACAGGCTCTTGTTAGTTCGGCTGTTTATGGGAACCCGCAACGATCGGCAACAGGCTTTGATCTGCGAAGGATGAATATGCTATTGGCCGTTCTTGAAAAGCGGGTGGGCTTTAAACTGGCTCAGAAAGATGTATTTTTAAACATTGCCGGAGGTATAAAGGTGAATGATCCGGCTATTGACCTGGCAGTTATTAGCGCCATACTGTCTTCCAACATGGATACAGGGATAGAGAGTGGCATGTGCATGGCCGGTGAAATAGGATTATCAGGAGAGATAAGACCCGTAAACCGTATTGAACAACGCATTGCTGAAGCCGAAAAATTAGGTTTCCGTCAGTTTGTTCTTCCCAAATATAATTTGCAGGGCATTGACACCAAACGGATTAAGATTGAGCTTATTCCTGTTAGAAAAGTAGAGGAAGCATTCCGGGCTTTATTTGGATAAACCGGAATTTTATTTCATATATAAATTTAGAATGATACAAGAATACCAACTTAGAATTCTGCCAGAGCAGGCAGCCAACGAGCAGGTACTGAAGCAGTACATTGCCCGTGAAAAGGGTGTGAAACCAGATACGATTTATGCCATTCGCATACTAAAGAGAAGCATCGATGCCCGGCAACGAACCATCTACCTCAATCTGGGTGTGCGTGTTTACATCAACGAAATGCCTTCGGGAGATGAATTTCAAATAACCGAATACCGAAGTGTCGAGAATAAACCGCAAGTGATCGTGGTAGGTGCAGGACCCGGCGGACTCTTTGCAGCGCTGCGTCTCATTGAGCTAGGGTTGCGCCCTATCGTAGTGGAACGGGGAAAGAGTGTACGCGACCGGAAATCGGATATAGCCCTTATCAGTAGGGAGCACATCGTTAACCCTGAATCGAATTATAGCTTTGGTGAAGGCGGTGCCGGTGCGTTCTCGGACGGAAAGCTCTACACCCGCAGCAAGAAACGAGGTAATGTTGATAAAATATTAAATGTGTTCTGCCAACACGGAGCAAACCCGGCTATCCTGGCCGATGCACATCCGCATATTGGGACTGACAAGTTACCCAAAGTCATTGAAAACATGCGTAACACCATTCTGACCAACGGAGGTGAAGTGCACTTCGAAACACGTATGGATGCACTGATTATTAAGAATAACAGAGTGGAAGGGATTGAAACCAATACCGGCCAAACATTTCTCGGACCGGTTATACTGGCTACCGGACATTCAGCGCGCGACGTATATCGCTGGTTAGCCGAAAACTACGTTCCCATTGAAACCAAAGGACTGGCAGTAGGTGTTCGCTTGGAGCATCCTTCCGAACTGATAGATCAGATTCAATACCATCGGAGAGAAGGCCGCGGCTCATATCTTCCGGCTGCCGAGTACAGTTTTGTCACCCAAATAAAGGAAAGAGGTGTATATAGTTTCTGCATGTGTCCGGGTGGCTTCGTTGTACCAGCCGCAAGCGGTCCCGAACAAGTTGTTGTCAATGGCATGTCGCCCTCCAACCGAGGTTCTAAATGGAGTAACTCGGGAATGGTGGTTGAAATACGACCCGAAGATACAGAGGTAGACCAATGGCTCGTGGCCAATGGCAAGGCCGATAAAGTAGAAAGTGTTTTAAAACTGATGCACTTTCAGGAAGAGTTAGAAAGGCAAAGCTGGCTGCAAGGAGGTATGAAGCAAACGGCACCGGCGCAACGTATGGTCGACTTCACCAACCGCAAGTTAGGAGTCGACTTGCCGAAGTCTTCGTATAGCCCCGGCTTACTTGCCTCACCGCTTCATTTCTGGTTGCCCGATTTCATCTCAAAAAGGTTGGCACAAGGATTTTTGCAATTCGGGAAAAGCTGTCATGGCTTTTTAACCAACGAAGCTGTAATGATGGGTGTTGAAACACGAACTTCATCACCCATACGAATTGTGCGCGATAAAGAAACGATGCAACACATCACTATTGCAGGCCTATTCCCTTGCGGAGAGGGTGCGGGATACGCAGGAGGTATCGTATCTGCGGGCATGGATGGGGAACGATGTGCAGAAGCCGTTGCTGCCTTCCTGAACAATCCGGCTTAAATAGAATGGTCTTATGGAAATAGCAATCATCAACCCCGATACATTATCGGCTATCGGACTCAAAAAGTTGCTCAGTGAAATAAGCGAGGAATTTATTATCCGTACGTTTGCCGACTACGGTACATTTGCCGATGATACCCCTGATATGTATACGTGGTACTTTGTTTCTTCGCAAACCTACGTACTATATAATTCATTTTTTCTCCCCCGCAAAGAAAAAACGGTTATTCTGATGCACGGCATAGGACTCAATACCGCATCAGGCGGAAATCATATATTGAATATTTTCCTTCCGGAGAAAATGATGAAAGCTGAATTGAGCAAATTCTTCTCCGATAGCATTCCACTCCCTCCTCCGCACGAGGAGGCTGAGCTATCGGCACGCGAAATAGAAGTGCTTGTTCTCATCACCAAAGGGTATATAAACAAAGAGATAGCCGATAAGCTGAACATCAGTCTCACGACGGTTATCACTCACCGAAAAAACATCACTGAAAAGCTGGGAATCAAATCGGTTTCCGGACTTACGATGTATGCCGTAATGAACGGATATGTAGAAGCAGACCGTATATAATCCTCATAAATTAGGATTGTATAGCCCAAATATAAACTGTTTCTTTGCCCTCGTTACAATCAATGCAGCGTTTCCCGGTCCCGGTCATACAGAAAAAAGGATCCAAGGATGCTGTATTCACTAAATTCTGGTTTATTATGAAGAAAAATAAATTTCTATTGAGCCTGGCGTTGCTGGGCTGTGTTCCAGTTTGGGCCGAAGATTTGCCCAAAGATACTGTTCGAGTGATTGATGTAGAAGAAGTGGTCGTCATTGCTACGCCTAAAGAAAGCCGAAAGCTACGTCAACAACCCTCTGCCTCAACTATTTTGTCACAAAGAGACATGCAGAATAGTCAGGTCACCTCTCTGAAAGGCCTTTCAGCACTCGTGCCAAACCTCTTCATTCCCGATTATGGCTCTAAGCTGACTTCAGCCATTTACATACGAGGCACCGGCTCGCGTATTAATAACCCTTCTGTTGGGTTGTATGTTGACAATGTACCTTTTATGGACAAATCGGCATTCGATTTCAACTATGCTGATATTGAGCGAATTGACGTATTGCGCGGACCTCAGGCTACTCTATACGGCCGCAGTGCCATGGGAGGACTGATCCGTGTATTCACCAAATCGCCGTTTAGCTATCAGGGTACTGATCTCCGTGTGAGTGCCGGAACTTATAATCAGTATAATACATCGGTAACCCACTACCACCGCGTATCCGAAAAATTTGCATTCTCGGCAGGGGGGTTCTATGAATACGCAGGTGGCTTCTTTGAGAATAAGGCACTCGACAAAAACATCGATCACATCCATTCAACCGGAGGCCGTATCCGTAGTATATTCTTGCCTACGGCTAATTTAAAGTTAGACTTGAATGTGAATTACGAATACAACGATCAGGGCGGATATCCTTATGGGTTATATGATAAAAGTACGGGGAAAACAGCCGATCCGGCTTACAATTTGGAGTCGACCTACCATCGCAACTTGGTTAATACCAGCCTGAATACCGAATACAACGCCAGAAACTTCACGTTAACATCTGTAACCGGTTTCCAGTATTTGAAAGACAGACTGATGATGGATCAGGATTTCTCTGTAGCCGATAAATATAGCATCATGCAGAAACAGAAACAGCAAACCTTCAGCGAAGAGCTAACGCTCAAAAGCAAAAACAACAAACGTTGGGAGTGGCTGTTTGGAGGATTTGCTTTCTACCAGGCATTGGATACCGAGGCACCTGTTACCTTCATGGCCGACGGAATGGCAATGCTTCAAGGATACATGGACGCAGCCATGGCATCCAGTCCGGTAAAAGTAAAATTGCTAGATCAAACCATGCCGATTTTCGGATTCTACGACACACCTACTTTGGGAGCAGCTTTATTTCATGAAAGCACGTTTAATGACCTGTTGTGGAAAGGTCTGAGCCTGACCGTAGGTTTACGTGCCGATTATGAAAAAATGGATATTACGCATGACACGCACACAACCATGAGAGCACAAGCCTACATGATGGGCAAGCCTATGGGTGATATTGCATCGAACACCTATCAGGTTGAAGGCGAAGAAGATGATGATTATTGGATTCTGCTACCTAAGTTTGCGTTGAAATATACTTTCGATCCTAAAAACAATCTGTACGCAACCGTGAGCCGCGGATACCGCAGTGGAGGTTACAACATTCAAATGTTCTCGGATATTATTCAGGCCCAAATGATGAGAACCGGAGGCAGTACGACCGATATCAGCAAGGTGATAAGCTACAAACCCGAATATGCATGGAACTATGAATTAGGAAGTCACCTTACCCTACTCGACGGTACCTTGTGGGCCGATTTGGCAGCCTTTTACATGGATACGAAAGACCAACAGATTGCTCAGTTCTCCGGCAGTGAAATGGGTAGAATGATGGTCAACGCAGGCAAAAGTCGCAGTTATGGAGCGGAAGCAGCCATACGGGCCAACGTAACCGATGAGCTTATGCTAACAGCCAACTACGGTTACACCCATGCTACCTTTGCCGACTTTAACGACGGGAAAGCCGATTACAAAGATAACTTTGTTCCCTTTATTCCTCGTCACACACTGAATATAGGCGCTCAATACACTGTAAAATGTGACAAAAACTCTTTGTTTGACGAAGTGCGTTTCGTAGCCAATTATTCGGGAGCAGGCAAGATATACTGGACGGAAAAGAATGACGTGGCACAGAATTTCTATGGCACTGTAAACTGGAAAATATGTACTTCCATTGGTCGTGCGGAAATTGATTTGTGGTCACGCAATTTCCTTAACAAACGCTATAACACCTTCTACTTCGAGTCATCGGGTAACGGCTACGCTCAGCTGGCACGCCCCATGCAGTTTGGTGTAGACATGCGTTGCCGCTTCTAAGAAATCATTGATTGATAGCACCGCAGTATGGACATTCACCTTTCTCTTTTATCTTTCGGCCGCAATTGCCGCATCGATATCTATAACCCATACTGCGGCGCATTCGTTGGAAACAAATGCACGTAAAGACGGCCAAGAAAAGATAGCCCACATAAAAATGAGTTGTCAGAATAAAAAAGAAATAGCAGAAAATACAGCAAGACATCAGCCCCAGCAAATAAAAGACAGCGGCTGAAGGCGTTAATTGCCTGAACAAATCATCAAGTACCGCTAAAAATACAATTATAAACACCCAGATACTGAGTAAAAAGACTGATAGAATAACCGGTACATTGAAAGGTGATAGAGTGGGATTGAAATAATAATATTGCCAGGTTTCGGGAACAAATACCTGCATTGATTCGTAAAGAGTAGCACTAAAGGCCATTAATAAACAGAGAAACAAAGGATATACGCTATCAATATCATTAAAATAAACCAGTTGAAGCTGTTTCTTACGGAACACCCTGAAAAGCCATACTCCTACAAACACGAAGAAAACTATGACAAAGTAAGAAGCGTGTGTATCACTGAAAAAATGAATGAATTGCGATATGCTGTCGGACGGTACAAAGTTCTGAACCAATTCGCTCTGCCGAATCCAGCCCTGCACCTCCTGTGAATGAGCCACTTTCACCCAAATGCTGTCAACGCTGTCGGTAGCATGTACATTTAATTCTGCAACCACTACCCTATCGCCTTTATGCAGGTAGGTAAACGAGTTTTTTACCGGTAACCGTTCCAGTGCAACCGAATCAGTAAAGACCTCCAAATTGGTGTTCTCTTTCAATGGACTTATCTGCCCCTCTTCCCGGGGATACCGACAAGAAACCAACAATAAGAGAAGAACGAGTAAACCAAGCAAGTTTTTCATACGGCACTTACCTTCATCTGACAGTTTTTACAATCAAAACTTAAACGGAATCGTTTTCCATCGGAAGAGACCAAGTAATACGGTTCCTTATAAGGTGAACGGCCTTTTTGATGTACCGGACACCAGCCCATGCTAAAGCGCAGGCAATGCTTGCAGAACATCAATACCGCATCTTCAACCGGTTGTTTTTCAAACGCCGGAGCAATATTCTTCACCCCGTGAGCCGCATAGAAAGAATGCGCTTTGGAGTTCATGACATTACCCAGATACGTAAGTTCCGTTTGCGGATAGGCATGTGAGGTAGATTTCCATACAGATACCTCGCGCTTATAATTGATGCTGCGTAGGGTTAACAATTCGTCTACCGCTTTACGACGTAAATCGGCTAAAGCAGACACCGGGATAAACCAGTTATCGGAGAAGCGAACCTCTACCTTAATTGCCTCAAAAGGTGTATTGCCTAACTTGGCCAACTGTTCCTCCAGATTCTTAGTTTGTGGCGAACGAGCCAATTCTTTGTCACGGGGCAAAGCCAATGTCACCAAGTTACGATCCTCATCCGTTAGCGTAAGGGAGAATCCGAAAACATGATCCTCTAAAAGCAATTCAACCGCTATTTTTCGCTTGGCCGATTCACGTGACAGTATTTTTTCAAACTCCTGATCATAGTTACGATACAAAACAGTTCGTTGTTTAATTTCGGGCATCTCCTGCAAAAACAATTTATTGCCATCCACCCTGTTAATTCGGAACCCTTGCAAGGTTCCTTTTTCATCAAGATAACAAACCCCGTCGCCGTTGTTAAATGACTTCAAACCGGCTACAGTCAAGTAATTGCCTCTTATCTCTTTCACTGTTCCCATCTCCTCGCCTAGTGATTTAGGCGTATCAAAAGAAGCGATATCACGATCACGTCCATTCACAAAATAATGAGTAAACCCTCTGCTGAAACTCTTATCCAGCTGGGGTTTAAAGTCAAAGTAGCAAGTCCCCGAGGAAGCTCTTATCAGGTCGGGCCGGCGATTCAGTATTTCATCCAGTTTCTGGCGATAAGCCGCTGTTACATTCTTCACATACGAAACATCCTTCAACCGTCCCTCAATCTTAAAGGAAGACACACCGGCATCGATTAACGCCTCCAGCTGGTTCGACTGGTTCATGTCTTTTAATGACAACAAATGCTTGTTACTCACCATGACCTGATTATCGGCATCGACCATGTTGAAAGAAAGACGGCAAAACTGAGCACATTCGCCCCGGTTTGCGCTTCTACCGAAACAAGCCTCACTAACGTAGCACTGACCGCTGTAACTAACACAAAGAGCACCGTGTACAAAGGCCTCCAAAGCCACATCGGGATTTTCGCGATGAATGCGGTCAATCTCCTTCAAAGACAGTTCACGCGCTAACACTACCTGACGAAAACCTGCATTAGCTAGAAATTTGACTTTATCAGATGTTCTATTATCGGTTTGCGTACTAGCATGCAAAGGAATGGGAGGCAGGTTCAAACCCGTTATGCCCATATCTTGAACAATGAGGGCATCTACACCCATGCCATATAACTCCCAAATCATCTTTTCGGTTTCTAACAATTCTTCTTCTTTCAAGATTGTGTTTACCGTTACATAAATGCGTGCATTATACAGATGTGCGTGCTTCACCAGCGTTTGTATGTCGTCAAGTGAGTTGCCTGCTGCCGAACGGGCACCAAACTTGGGTGCGCCAATATATACGGCGTCGGCACCGTGATTAATAGCTTCCAAGCCACACTCCAGATTCTTAGCCGGTGCCAGCAACTCTATTTTACGCAGTTTCCCCATTATTTAATATCTTCTATATTGTAAGGCGTTTCTTGGTATACGAAATAGTTCAGCCAATTGGAGAACAAGAGATTGGCGTGTCCTCTCCAACGCACAAGCGGTTCTTTGGTCGGGTCATTGTCTCTGTAGTAGTTTTGAGGCAACTCTATGGACAAGCCTTTTTCTTTGTCTCTGCGGTACTCCACATCTAAGGTGAAAGGAGAATACTCAGAATGTCCGGTCACGAAAAATTCTCTGCCTTCACGACCTTCTACCATGTACACACCCGCGCCTTCAGATTCAGAAAGCAACTTCAGCTGGGGCACATTCAATATATCTTCTTTTCTCACTTCCGTATGGCGACTATGAGGAACGTAAAACACATCATCAAAGCCACGAAATATAGGATGAAGCGGGTCGAGTGCCAAATGCTCGTAAACGCCAAACTTCTTTTTCTCGAGCGGGTACTTCGGAATTCCATAATGATGGTACAACCCTGCTTGTGCCGCCCAACAAATATAAAAAGTGGAGGTAACGTGCGTGCGTGCCCAGTCGAATATTTCGGTGATTTCGTTCCAGTAACTAACTTCTTCATAATCCATCAGTTCCACCGGAGCACCGGTTATAATCATACCATCGAACTTCTGATGACGCATTTCATCAAAATCATTATAAAAAGTCTGCATGTGCTCTATAGGTGTATTCTTAGAGGTGTGGCTTTTTATTTTCATGAATGAAATTTCCAACTGAAGCGGTGTGTTTGAAAGTAAACGCACCAGATCTGTTTCCGTTGTGATTTTAAGCGGCATCAGGTTCAACACCACCATGCGTAGCGGACGAATGTCCTGTTGATTGGCACGCGAAGAATCAATAACGAAAATATTTTCTCCTTTCAAAATTTCTATTGCAGGAAGCTTATCGGGTAAGTTTAATGGCATAATATCCTCCGTTGTTACTTGTTTCGGCTGCAAAAATAGCAAAAAAAGAAGTTAGTAAGCACAGAATCAGCGACAAAGCTTGTTTATGTCAAAGCATTTAACGATTGTTCTTATTTAGAAAAGATACAAATTAAAACAAATTAAAGGGCAAACATGGGTGACTAATCAATAAAACTCTTATTTTTGCGCAACTAATTAGTACTAATATTTAAAATTTTGACAAAATGGCTTACGTAATTACTGATGACTGTATTGCTTGCGGAACTTGTATTGACGAGTGTCCGGTAGAAGCTATCTCTGAAGGAGATATCTATTCAATCAACCCTGACGTATGTACTGATTGCGGTACTTGCGCAGATGTTTGTCCTTCTGAAGCAATTCACCCTGCAGAATAATTCCTGTAAGGTAGAATATAAAAAAAGGCTGCACTTCCGTGTAGCCTTTTTTTATATTTAATATTAATCTTAAGCCAGCTTGCTTAAAGCTTCTTTTATTCTACGCATCGCCTCAACGATGTTTTCATCTGAGGTAGCATAACTCATACGAATGCAATCGGGTGCACCAAATGCCGCTCCGCCTACACAAGCCACATGACCTACTTCGAGCAGATACATGGCTAACTCGCCTGAATCAGTCACCTTTCGGCCTTCTGCAGTAGACTTTCCAAAATAAGAATCACATTTTGGGAAAAGATAGAAAGCACCTTGGGGTACATTCACTTCAAATCCGGGAATCTCTTTAGCCAACTTAACAATCAAGTCCCTTCTACGTTCAAAAGCCTGACGCATGTCTTCCACCGGCTGTTGATCACCCACATAAGCAGCTTCTGCCGCCTTTTGAGAAACTGAACAAGGCCCTGAAGTATACTGTCCCTGTAATTTATTGCAAGCAGAAACAATCCATTGCGGACCAGCAATGAAACCAATTCTCCAACCCGTCATGGCATAAGCCTTAGAGACGCCGTTTACAATTACCACTCTATCACGCACTTCCGGAAATTGAGCAATACTTTCATGTTGACCAATGTAATTAATATGCTCATAAATTTCATCAGCAATAATCACTACTTGCGGATATTTGGCCAACACAGCAGCCAAACCGGCTAGTTCCTCTTTACTGTACACAGAACCGGTAGGATTAGAAGGCGAACAAAGAATCAATGCTTTTGTCCTAAGTGTAATAGCTGCCTCAAGTTGAGCAGGAGTGATTTTAAAATCTTGTTCTATTCCTGCAGAAACAATTACGTTAGTGCCTTCGGCCAGCTTTACCATCTCGGGATAGCTCACCCAATAAGGAGCAGGGATAATCACTTCATCACCCGGACCAATAAGTGCCATCAAGACATTACACACAGATTGTTTTGCACCATTCGAGCAAAGAATCTGAGCCGGCGTATAATCCAGACCATTTTCTTTTTTAAGTTTGGCTACAATAGCATCACGAAGAGCAGGATATCCCGGTACTGGTGAGTAACGAGAAAAATTATCATCAACGGCCTTTTTCGCAGCTTCTTTAATGTGATCAGGAGTATTAAAGTCGGGTTCTCCAACACTCATGTTAATAACATCAATGCCCTGAGCCTTCAGCTCATTACTTTTTTGCGACATCGCAAGTGTCTCCGAGGGAGACAAACTGTTCAAACGGTCTGATAATTGATTCATTTCGTATCTCTTTTATTGTTGTTGAGTAAATATCGTTGCAAAATAAACGATAATATTTGATATATGAAAACAAAAAGACAGTTTACTTATTAAAATGTAGCGTATGGCCCATTCTGTCTTTCTTGGTTTTCAAATAACGTACGTTATATTGGTTAGGCGTAACCTCAATGGGTACATTTTCTGTAATCTGTAAGCCGTAAGCTTCGAGACCTATTCTTTTAACAGGATTGTTCGACATCAGTTTCATTTTAGTCACCCCTACTTCACGAAGAATCTGAGCACCCACACCATAATCGCGTTCATCAGCATCAAATCCTAAGTGGATATTGGCATCAACCGTATCATAGCCCTCTTCTTGCAATTTGTATGCTGCAATTTTAGCCATCAAACCAATACCTCTTCCCTCTTGATTCATGTAAACGATAACCCCTTTACCGGCTGCTTCAATCATTTCCATCGCTTTCTGCAACTGTTCGCCACATTCGCAACGGCAAGAACCAAAAATATCGCCCGTCATACAAGAAGAATGCACTCGTACCAAAACCGGTTCATCTTTCTCCCATGTACCTTTGATTAAAGCCACATGTTCCAGTCCGTTTGACTTCTGACGGAAAGGAATGAGACGAAAATGTCCGTGATGAGTAGGCATGTCAACTTCCACACCCTTATCAACAATCGATTCCATTTGAGCACGATATGCAATGAGATCTTTAATAGAAATGATCTTGAGATCGAACTTTTTTGCGATTTCCACCAATTGAGGCAAACGCGCCATGGTGCCGTCTTCATTGATAATTTCAATCAACGCACCGGCCGGATACAATCCTGCAAGCTTGGCTAAGTCGACAGTTGCCTCCGTGTGACCGGCACGACGAAGTACACCTCTGGAGCGCGCACGCAAAGGATTTACATGTCCGGGGCGTCCTAAATCAGTTGGTTTCGTATGGGGATCTGCCAAGGCACGAATAGTCGCTGCGCGGTCATGCATAGACACTCCCGTAGTACATCCTTCCAACAAGTCAACCGTAACGGTAAACGGAGTTTCGTAAATTGACGTATTAGCGGAAACCTGCATATTTAAGTCTAACTCTTCACAACGTTCTTCGGTAATAGGTGCACAAAGTACGCCCCTACCGTGTGTAAGCATGAAGTTCACCTTTTCGGGAGTAATTTTCTCAGCAGCTATGATAAAGTCGCCCTCGTTTTCACGATCTTCATCGTCGACCACAATCACAAACTTACCCTCTTTGAAGTCGGCAATAGCCTCTTCAATCGTATTCAGTTTAATATCTTCCATACCTTATTATTTATTATTCTTTATAATGGTAGTAATTTCTTCACTTGTTTTAATAATCTTATCAATATCCTTCTGCAGACGAATTCTGAAAGCCCATATCCTGAAATAGAAGAATAGCCCTACAGGAACAAATAAACCGGCGAGTATGTTCAGCCAATAAATGTCAAACGGGCGAACGTGTGCATGCACCGGAATAAGGGGATAATTATTCAGCTGATTAAGTAAAACGATAGAGCGCGTATTAGATAACTCATCAACCAGCGCCTCCATCCGATCATTTAATTGCTCAATTTCATGATCATTCTTATTCACCATCCATAGCGTAAAATAGTTGGGAGCTTTCGTCAGCTTTTTCTTTTGAGCATAAGCCTGACAGTCGGCAGATAATTTCTCTAAATCGCCCACAATCCTTTCATAATCGGGATCAACAATGATAACTTCTTTACGGAACATGTGGCGAACGCTCCTTATTCCAGCCACTTTTTTAAACCAATCAACATAAGCATCGGCATTGAGCACCACAGAATCATTATTCGATTTATAAGTAAGAAACGCGCCTAACGGAGCCAACACGGCTGTACTGGTCCACATACCCATCCACACAACCCAGTTGCCGTCACGCGCCATTTTATAGCCCGTATTGTTAATGATGTAATAAATAATAAAGATAAGAACCGAAGCGATAACCGGCATTCCCAATCCACCTTTCCGAATAATACCTCCCAGAGGAGCACCTATAAAAAAGAAGATAAGACAAGCGAGCGACAACGTAATTTTGTTATGCCATTCCGTTTGATGCTTCCTTATATCCTGATCATTCTGCTTAATATTGAAGCTTTTAAAATTCCAGTCATTGGCCAGATTCCCTACCGTACTAGATGCCGAAGAGATGATTCGTTGTTTTTGCATCAATGTAGAGGACTGAAAAAGACTATCAACGTTGTAGCCACCGTGACCCTCAGCCAGCATTTTTACGGTATCTTGTTTGGTTAATGATGGAGTTAACCGATAAGTTCCTATATTATTCACTTCCCGGTAATAAGATCGCCCCACACTATCGCTAATGGCAGTCATGGAGTCGACAGATGCCTGTAACTTCTTCATATCTTTACTACGCGACTGGTTGCTCATGATACTGGCATCCACCATACTGAAGTCAGAGTTAAACTCAATAATAGTATGTTTTTCTCGGAAAGTTTCTCTTCTGTACGGAACATTTTCCGCACTCATGCTTTGCGCCTTTAGATTCTCGAACATTTCACCGTGATACAGATGAAGGAAAAGATGTTTCTTATCCGCTGTCATTTCCAACTTTCCAGAATCGGCTACAATAATATGTGCATTCTCAAATCCATCGGAAAAATTATAAATCATCACATTATAGAGTACACCGGTTTCTCTGTTCTTCTTTTTAACGTAAAGATTATACCCATCAATGGCATCATAAAAAACACCTTCCGGAATATCCAATTCTGGTGATTTTTGTTTCATTGAAATAAGTAAGGTCCATAGTTTGACTTCAGCTTTGGGGCCTATTACATTTTGAAAATAGAAGGAAATTCCGCATACAAAAGCGATAAAAACGATGAGCGGTCGCATGATTTTGAGCAGTGAAATGCCTGCAGCCTTCATGGCAAGCAATTCATAGCGTTCACCAAAATTGCCGAAAGTTATGAGCGAAGCCAATAAAACAGCGAGAGGTAAGGATGCCGGAACTAAGCTTACTGCCGAATAGAAGAAGAATTGCACCAACACTTCCATTTCCAGACCTTTACCCACCAGTTCGTCTACATACTTCCACAGAAACTGCATCATAAAGATGAAAAGGCAGATAAAGAAAGTGCCTAGGAAAAGCATTAGGAAGCTCCTAATAACAAAAATATCTAATCTTTTTATGCGTAGCATCTCAATATGTAATATAATTAAGACACAAAATTAGCACAAAAAAAGCACAGCAAAAAATTTTTAGGCATTAGAATCCGCACGTCCTTCTGAGCGTCTCTATCTGAGAATCCCACAATTCTTTGAAGTCGTCAACCTCATCGTGATAAGCAAAGTCAGTAATCTCTAAAACATAATCATTCGTTAGTTCATTATTTGTCATCTTTAATTCAAAATAATCACGATCATCATTGTCATCTTTCCATCGGAAACGGATATACGAAAAAGCTCTTATTGCAATTATTTCGGCTTCTCTTTTTTCTTCTTTTCCCCAATAAAAAGATACTGTTTTGTCGTTTGAAACTACTCTATCGGCAAACCATCCTTCCAGTCCGCTAGGCGTACTGATTGCCGACCAAATTATATTCCTGGAAGTTGCATTCAGAAGATACTCTAAATGTATTTTCTCCTTTTTCATAGCTATCGTATTAAATTGCGTGCGCCAAGATAAACACTTTTTTTTAAATGCGCTATGCTTTTAACTCTCTTTATCTATGTACTTCATTTTGAGATCAAAGTTTAGTCGACAAAACTACTTTTCGAGGTATCTGAGGTAGGATCACTACAAAAAGTTTAATTTTGCCGACCATAATTTTGGAGTTTTCAGAAAAAGCTCTATCTTTGCACCCGCAATCAAGAAATGATGGCGCGATAGCTCAGCCGGTTAGAGCGCATGATTCATAATCATGAGGTCCCCAGTTCAATCCTGGGTCGCGCTACTTCTTAAAAAATAAGCATTTGGGAGGCTTCCACTCTCGGGTGCTTTTTTTTATTTCCATCAGTATTCAATGTGCACAGTTGCTTTCTTTTTGAGAACAAGATTCAATTCAGCCTCTTCGTCGGTAGGCTCCCAATGCACCACACGCAAGCTATCAGCCGAGACACGACCACCTTTGTTTCTGCCCGAACAATGAATCGTATTCATGGTTGAGTGCTCCGTTGCCCATTGCTCAACAAAGTCTAAATTCAAATACGCATCTTCAATTTGACTCTTTATAATTTTTACATTCGTATAACAGGCATCCTTTCCGGTAAACGAAGCTTTTTCGAAACGACAAGAGTCAACCAAAATTACATCTTTTCCGCTAAAACAAATATCCTTCTGAACAATGCCCTTAGCGTGTATTGACAAGCCACCCACATCGCTCAACACATCTTTCAATGCAGAATCGGCAACCAAAATCATCGCCACCTTATCGACGAAAATATCTCTGGTATTACTCTCTGCCTGAGCCTTTCCTTTCGTAAAATCGACCTCAACAAATAGTGTATCCTTCCTGATTGTATGTTTTATGTAGCCTTCCAAATCTTTAGGATAGTAAAGCGTATTGGGTTTATGTTGAGCATCCGGTGCCACCACCTGCAAAGTGCCAAAAGCATAAACTCTATGAGGAGTGTTGGCTTGCATTAAAGCAAGAGCACGAACCCCGGCTACGGACAGCTCTTTGTATTCAGCAGACAATTCTACCGCGTATTTCTTTGTTTTGCTCCGTTGCACAACGAAAAAAATGCTCGATAACAATGCGAAGAGAGTCAGCGTCAACATGGCGATAATAATATAGGTAGTACGTTTCATTGTATGTCTTGTTTATGATTATTAGTAATATATTCGTTGTACATGGCCGACAGCTCAACGACAGAAACATTCATGCTGCAAAGCTGTTTGAAGAAATACTCCAATTCATCTTTAAGAAACATCTCTTTTCTAAGCTTTAAGATAGCCCCTTTGGCACCAACAGCCACAAAATACCCGATACCACGTTTATTATATATGACTTGTAGCGACTGCAAATAATCAAATGCCCGCATCGCTGTGTTAGCATTTACCTCCACCACCGAGGCGTACTCTCTCACAGAAGGAATTCGTTCTTCTTCACCATACGTACCCAGAAGAATTTCATCGCAGATTCTGTCTGCTATTTGCAAATAAATTGCCTTGTAATTCTTAAAATCCATAATTACATACGGTTAATGATTTCTGATTCCTTGAAACGATAATAAGCCAAGATCCAATTGAACAAGGCTAAAACAAAGAAGATACACGAAGCCACGTAGGCATTCTCGGCATCAAGTAAGTTGAAATTCCAATTTACATTTGTACTTCCTTGCATCAATGCTTTAACTAATAAGGTACTTATAAATAGGAACGTAAAAAACAATCCCAGTCCGGTGGCAAATGTTTTTAGAAACGCGTTCTTAGGCCAAACAGTACTTCCCAAAACGAAAAACGACTGCAAGAACAAGTACGAACAAACAGAGATCAGCACGTCTGATGCCGACTGATAAACGATTTCATTTCCGTCATTCCATAAGAAAAGAAGTCTCAAACTAGTAGGAGTTATGCCTTTAACATCGGGAAAAGATAGCGAACAAACAACTACCCGCGTGTAATCAGCCAATTCAAAAGCAACCAGATAAGCCACTACAAAAACCACAGTAAACACCAGCCAGCGGGCAACGTACTTTTCAAAAGAAGTAGCCGGAAGCATTAAAAACGAAAAACGTCCTGCTTTGGTCTTCATTCTTTCCATTATCAAAGATGCGCTGATGCAGCCATAGATACAGCCTGCCACCAGAAAGACTCTCAATGACCCTTCCACAACCGGATCCTTCATCAATGTTGTTGCTCTTTCATAATCGATAAATCCCATAAAGATAAAGAACACGGTAAGCGCTCCATACATTAACAACATGCGAAGTAAATTCACTTTCCAACCTTCTACCATCTCTTTGCGGCAAAGATTGATAAACCGATGTAAATCGAAAAAAGTATTCTTGCTCATCATTTATCGTTTTTTAGAAACAACTCAATCAACAGCTTGGGCTGTGACAAAGTAGCGTTAAACAAAAGTTCCAGGTTGATATCCGACTCTTCGTCTTTCAAATTGCGCAGCATCAAGCTGTGCCCCTGTACACTGGGCAAAGAATAAATAGCATTTGCCAGCAGGCTTGCATCATCGGTTTCTTTAAATAGCAAACACTTTTGTATGTTCACAGTGGACTCGTTGAGCAACACCCTACTGTTGTCCATTATCAAAACATGATCTAAAATACGATCAACATCTCTTACCTGATGAGTCGATATGATAATGATCTTATCCTCGCTCATCCCCGAAGCAATAAATTTACGAAACTGACTCTTTCCGGGTATATCGAGCCCGTTAGTAGGTTCATCCATCAGCAACACTGAAGTGTTTGAAGCCAAAGCAAAGCTCATGAACACTTTCTTCTTCTGTCCCATGGAAAGCGTTTTCAGATTGAGATCCATATCCATCTCAAAATAATGCAGATACCTCATCATATCTTCCTTGCTGAATTTGGGATAAAAAGGACTATTCAACTCGATAAAGCTGACTAGGGAAACAGGAGGCAATTCAAACTCTTCGGGCACCAGGAAGATGTCCTGCATGGTAACAGGCAAACGTTTTCTAACATCTGTTTCTTCAAACAGCACACGTCCGCTGCGAGGCGTGAGTAATCCCGTCATCAAGTAAAGCAACGTAGATTTCCCCACGCCGTTTTTGCCAAGCAGTCCATAAACTTTTCCCCTTTCCAGATTCAAAGAAAAGTTCTGGATAACTGCCGGCTTCGAGCGCTTGTAAGCGAACGACAAATTATCAATTTCAATCATAGTTTGAACAAATAAATAGATTCAACATATAAAACAAAGTGTATTATTGTACTAGTACACTGCAAATATATGTATCTTTCTTAAAGAAACAACTATGAAAGAAAAAAAATAATTTATTTATTTAATTCATTCTTCAGAATGTTTGTTATAACACTTGATCCTTCGAAACCTGTCTTGGAATACACTTGTTCTCCTTTCTTATTAATAATTAGGTAAGAAGGCACTCCCCGATAATTGAATTTCTTTTTTAACTCATCAAATTGAGAAGGTGTTAACCGGTAATGTTCGCCGGGAATATTGGAAATCATGTTTTGCCATGCGTTGATTGGAGAAGACTCATCGGTAAGGTAAACAAAGACCACTCCCTTTTCTTTTAATGCCTTCTTGGCTTCTTCAAATGATTTGATAGCCGAACGGCAAGGAGAACACCAGGTAGCCCAGAAATCAATCATCACAACCTTTCCTTCAAACGGTTTCATGATGTCGGCAAGTAGTTGTTCGCCTTTTGTTTGAGGCACTTCGTGAATGGTATACCCACCTTTAAGCTTGTTCTTCTGGTTGATAGCAACTATTTCTTTACTTTTATCCGATAAATAAGTGTAGAAAAAAGGATCTTTTAGTTCGGACACAAAATTCAATTCTTCTTCGGTAAGTGGAGTAAACTCCTGAAATTTACCGGCAAACGATTGGGCCGTCATCAAGTCAAACAATATACCCTCCGAGCTACCAACTAGATCGGCCACAAAAGGTTTGATTCTTTCATTTAGCGCTTGCATCATCTTGAAAAGTTCCAGCTGATCTTTGTATTTATTATAGAAGGGTTGCAGGTTGGCAACTGCAGATTGAGGCAACGTATCGTTCTGAGCAAGCCCCTGATTGAATATCACTTTTGAGACTAATTTATCTAGGTAATCATTGGTATATCTTTTGGAGATAGCAAATGCTGCCTGAAAATTCACTCGTTCTTCAATGACATCTTTGATTTTAGACTCAGGAGACAGACATAAACCCATTGCTTTTTGGGCAGCCACACTATCTTCCTTTGTTAGAGACAAAGAGTCAATCAACAACTGTACAACATTGGCTTCGTACAATTTGCGAGAAGCAACCAATTCTTTGCTCCAGTTCTCCATGCTATTTTTTTTCAGAAACTGAGCGATAACAAGTTCCTCTGCAGTGAGCTGTCCCGAATCAATCAGTTTTTGATACGCTTCTGCAGGAGGATCACTCAAAGTCACCGGCTTGCTATGGTGCACGGCGTATTTGCAAGAATTAATGTTGTTATAATACATATTATCATAAAGCGATAAAGCGTTATTCACCCCCATCTCTTTGACTAAAGAATAATACTCTTTATTAATAATAGGCGCCTTATAACCGGTTAACGGTGCATCCCAATTCAATTTGTTCGCTGTACGATATGCATTTTCAAGATAGTAATCTGCAGACAGAAGATAATAGCACGCCATTCCCCGCAACCTAATACCAGCAAACTGCTGTACCTTTTGCGATAGTCCCAATGAAGCCAAAGAACTGATTCCTTTGTCTAGTTCACCTAATATATAAGCCTTGTATTGTAAAGCTGTCATGCCTGCCACTTCATTAGTTAGCTTATTCTGAGTAAAAACGCCTTCAATGCATTTAGTAACTTCAGGAAGGAGCATTTGATTGTTAATTTCCGCATTCGCTCCCTCGAAGAAGATAAACTGTTCGTCCGGACGTTTTATGGCGCCATTAACGGTTTTCTGACTACTCATTTGCTGCATATCAACATAGATCGATGTTTCCTTACCGGGAGACAACAACATGTAATCGTTAAAGAACTGAGTCCTAAACAGAACAGATTGGAAAGTAGTAACCAGTGGTATCTCTAATTCAAAAGTCCCATCATCCTTTATTTTCGTATTATATTCTTCCTGAGTTCCTATTACCGGGTTATTGACATACACATCTATACCTCTATTCATGTCTGTTCTGAAAGCCAAAAACTTTCCTTTCAGCAGTGCCTTGCCCGATTTAAATGCCGGAACCTCCAGCGGTTTTCCGTCGTCTTTCACCTTTGCCTGTTTGCGGATATGCGCCGGCACATCCCGACGATCGGTGAGGTTCTTAGACTGTAGTTCAACGCCCCATATTTTAAAGCAGTCTTCACAGTCACTCTCTATAAAATCAAGGCGTTCAGTCTTGGGGTCTATTGAAGGAAACGTCAAAACGAAATAGGTTTTATTCGTTTGATCAGAAAAAACTTCTTTATCCAATTCAATGCCTTCGGATGAGAGCACAATGAATTTGCTGTCGCCAACCCGAATGTAAGTTTCTGAACTGATACGCATCCAGTGTCGGGGACTGTGCATCATCATCATGTGAAGTTTTGTTGACTGTGGAGTGATTTCAACTTTTTCAATAATCACATTGTTATGAGAAGCAACGCTAAACGAAGGATTCTCTACCACTTTTTCTTGAGATTTTACTCCAATTGAAGTAAAGACAATACAAATAAACAAAATAAGGTTTTTCATGGAACATTAGGAGTTTGGTATATAATACGAATATGTTAGGCATTCATACAAGCAGCTAATAACAAAAGCCAATACACGTTTTTAGAGACTGATTTTTGTGTCATAATATCGTTTTATAAAATTAAGTAGAATTATTTTTCCGTAAATCTAGGTATTAATATCAGTAAATACAAATATTATTTGTTTCAAAAATATATTATCATGTTACATCTTTCTGTCAAAAACTCATCAAAATGCCGTAACACCACACGTTTCCATTCATGCGATGCATATTCGTATTCCATCAGAGCAACGGTTGTTGTATGTCAACAACCCACACAGACTAACATGTTTCAATAAACAAACTAAGTAATTTCTTCTTTATAAACAGTTCGTCCCCGCTACCTGTGACGAATGGCACTGCATGCGGGGACATGAGGCACAGCATGCGGGGACGAATGGCACCCATACTGGTGACGAACTATTTCCCCTTAAGAAATGACTTAGCATCAGGTAATGAACAGCTAAGGTATTGCACCATTTATAGTTAAATAGTAGTTAACGAGAGGAGATAGACTAGTATATAAAACATTTCTTTCCTACATTTGTTATTTCCAATAGAAACTATTTATATCTTAAAATAAAGGAGTAGAATGAAGATTGTAATTATTGGAGGCGTAGCCGGTGGAGCAACCACGGCAGCACGCATCCGCAGAGTAGACGAAACAGCACAAATTGTTTTGCTGGAAAGGGGTAAGTACATTTCTTATGCGAACTGTGGGTTACCTTATTATATTGGGAACACAATTAAAGAGCGCGAAAAACTTTTCGTGCAAACTCCCGAGGCGTTTTCAAAGCGCTTCATGGTGGATGTAAGAACGGAAAACGAAGTTGTGGCTATCGACAAAGAGCAAAAGCAGGTGATCATCAAAAGAAAAGATGGCAGCCAGTACAACGAAACGTATGACCGACTGGTTATTTCTACCGGTGCTGCCCCTGTGCGTCCGCCCTTACAGGGTATCGACTCGGAAGGTATTTTCACTTTACGCAACGTAAACGATACCGATAAAATCAAAGCTTTCATTGATTCTCACGATGTGAAACGCGCCGTTGTTGTGGGCGCCGGGTTTATCGGTTTGGAAATGGCCGAGAACTTGCATGCTTTGGGTGCATCGGTTTCTATCGTCGAAATGGCCAATCAGGTAATGGCACCTATTGATTTTTCAATGGCGGCATTGGTACACCAGCACTTGATGGAGAAAAAAGTAAATCTTTACCTGGAAAAGGCTGTGGCATCGTTCCGCAAAACAACCAAAGGCATCGAGGTGGTTTTTGCCGACGGACAAGTTATTGAGGCCGACGTGGTGATTCTTTCCATTGGTGTTCGGCCAGAAACGTCCTTGGCGCAGGCTGCCGGACTCACCATCGGTAAAGCCGGAGGTATCTATGTAAACGAGTTCCTGCAAACATCCGACGAGCATATATATGCCATCGGTGATGTAATTGAGTTCCCCCACCCCATAACCGGAAAGCCTTGGCTCAACTATCTGGCCGGACCGGCTAACCGACAAGGGCGCATCGTTGCCGAAAACTTGTTGTATGGTAACCAAAAAGCATACGAAGGATCTATCGGAACATCCATAGCCAAAGTGTTTGACATGACGGTGGCTTCAACTGGCTTGCCGGCAAAGAAACTGAAGCAAGAGGGCATTGTTTATCTCTCATCCACCACGCATCCATCTTCTCACGCGGGGTATTACCCCAATGCTTTGCCCATGAGCATTAAGATCACCTTCGATCCGCAAACGGGCCGATTGTATGGCGCACAAATTGTGGGATATGACGGAGTCGACAAACGCATTGACGAAATGGCGCTCGTGATCAAGAAGAATGGCACTGTTTATGATTTGACGGAAGTAGAACAGGCGTATGCACCACCTTTCTCTTCGGCAAAAGACCCCGTGGCGCTGGCCGGCTATGTGGCTGAGAATATATTAAAAGACAGAGTGAAACCGGCTTATTGGCGTGATGTGCAGGACGCAGATCCAAATACTTCTTTCTTGCTCGACGTCAGAACAGTCGATGAGTATTCGCTCGGTTCCATTCCGGGGGCGGTGAACATTCCGCTCGATGAGCTTCGTGAACACCTCAGTGAAGTACCGACAGATAAAACGGTGTACATTTTTTGTGCCGTGGGTCTACGCGGATATCTAGCGTACCGCATCTTGGCACAACACGGTTTCACTAACATTCGCAATGTGTCGGGCGGATACAAAACATATCTCGCAGCCACTTCACCGGTCACGTTGCAGAAGCAAACAATAAAAGAGGTGAATGATGACGGTTCGGCAAGAACTGCCTTTAAAGTGGTGCAGGTCGATGCGTGCGGATTGCAGTGTCCTGGTCCTATTTTAAAGATGAAGAAGGTGGTCGACAAGCTGACTCCGGGCGAACAAGTGGAGATTATTGCCACTGATCCGGGCTTTTTACGCGATGCCGCAGCTTGGTGTAACTCAACGGGCAACCGACTGGTTTCTCAGGAGTCAAGCGGTGGCAAATCGGTCACAGTCATTCAAAAGGAAGAAGCCAAAGCGTGCAAGCTGGTTAGCTCGCAAGACAGCAAAGGGAAAACTTTTATCATGTTCAGTGATGATCTTGACAAAGCTTTAGCTACCTTTGTATTAGCAAACGGCGCTGCGGCTACCGGACAAAAAGTGACCATATTCTTCACTTTCTGGGGTTTGAACGTGATTAAAAAGCTTCATAAACCTCAGGTGGAGAAAGATATATTTGGCAAAATGTTCGGCATGATGCTACCGGGAAGTTCCATGAGTTTGAAGCTTTCAAAGATGAGTATGGGTGGCATAGGCGGCCGAATGATGCGTTACATTATGCATCGCAAAGGCATTGACTCGCTGGAATCTCTTCGCGATCAGGCATTGGAAAACGGAGTGGAGTTCATCGCCTGCCAAATGTCTATGGACGTGATGGGAGTTAAACGCGAGGAATTGCTCGACGAGGTTACGGTAGGTGGCGTGGCGACTTACATGGAACGTGCCGATAATGCCAACATTAATTTATTTATTTAAAACAAGAGAAAGATGAAATCAATATGCACCATGCGAGACATATACAAAGCCATCTCCACTTTCGAGGAGGAGTTTGAAGGCGTATATGGCATTTCGCTCAATGAGGCAATGGTTCTTTGCACCCTTCACGATGCAGGGAAACCTTTAAGTTCAACAGAAATAGCGGAACGTACTCAGATGAAAACATCACATACATCGAAGGTTATCCGCACTGTAGAAGAAAAAGGTCTGATTGAACGGGCATTGGGTGAGGTTGATAAAAGACAGATGTTTTTCTCACTCACTGCAGCAGGCGGCAAGCGTTTAGAGGAGTTACAGTGCGACAAGGTGGTTATTCCCGAATTGCTGAAGCCTTTATTCGTTTCATAAACTCATCTGCGGTTGAATGTTATAAAAGTAATTCCCGGTTTGCCATTGCAAGCACGGGAATTACTCTTATATATAAGGACACTATTCAACGGGAGCCGGTTGCATCAATGCCCTGTAAAGGGTTTCTTGTATATGCTCGCGAATCTCTAGATTGGAGAGTTTATTGACCCACGCATCGGGATAGGTGCGGTTGCTAAGGAACACATACACCAATCCGTTGTCGGGATCAGCCCAAGCACACGTGCCCGTAAAGCCGGTATGACCGTAAACGGAAGCAGGTGCCGACGGGGCACATGGACTGCTGCCCACATCTTCCGCATCGGGTTTATCAAAACCGAGTCCGCGACGACTGATCTTGGATGTCTCGGTGGTAAATAGCTGACAGGTTTCTTTGCTCAAGTAACGCTGCCCTTCATATTCGCCTCCGTTAAGCAGCATCTGGTATACTTGCGATACTTCATAGGCGGTAGAAAAGAGTCCGGCATTACCCGAAATACCACCTAAGAAAGCAGCCGATTCGTCGTGCACAAATCCTTGCAACGTTTCTTTTCTCAGAAAACGATCAACGGATGAAGGAACGATGTTTTCCTTTCGAAAATACCGAAGCGGCAAATAGGCTGTGCGAGACAAATTCATGGGGCGATAAAATTCACGCGTCAGGAATTCATCCATCGGCACGCCTGCTAACTGTTCAACAAGCTGTTGCAACAAAATAAAGTTCAGACAGCTGTACACGTATTTCTTTCCTTTCAGTGGCGCACCGGCAATTTTCTTAAGCATCACATCGCGGAACGATTTATGCAACCACAAACTGTCGGCCACATGAAGGGTATAGTCACCTCCGCCAACCGCTGAGGTTAATCCTTCTTTGAACCGGAAACCGGGTTGTGCAAAAGTCTTCGGTCCTATCTGCACGGTATGCAGCGCGTCTTTTGCTCCTTTAAAGAGGCTCCCTTTGTAGCTCTTCTTATCAATGGCATCCTGATAAAACACCAAGCCCGACGGCAGTCCCGATTGATGCAACAGCAACTCGCGGATAGTGATTTTAGCTTTATTCGTTCCTTTAAGGAAAGGCAGATAATCACCTATAGGATCAGAGAGATTAAAACGTCCGTTATCATATAATTTCATCACCGCCAATAAAGTTCCGGTTGTCTTCGACAAGGAGGCAAGGTCATATATATCATTGGTACTTACAGCCTTTTCATCTTCATAGGTAAAGGTGCCGAAACTCTTATTATACATGGTTCTGCCGTTTTTAAGAACCACAATCTGACAACCCGGATAGGCTCCGGCGTGAATGCCCCGCATAGCAATGGTGTCTATGCTTTGAAGAACTTCGGAACGCATGCCATACTCTTCGGGCACAAAGTGATAAGGGGTGGATGTTGTAACCGTCAATCCTGCACCTGCACGGAACAATCCACCTATCCCGGCAGAGAGTCGTCCGTTAGCCGCTGCCTTGCCAAACAATAAAGCAGCGATCTGTTCTTGCACCTCATCACTATCTGTATGCCCCAACACAACGGAAGAGGCATTGGATATGGCCCGATGTATTTGCAACATCAGTTTGGCCGGAGTAAAGAAAGCGTAAACCACCGGAACCTGAGGGGCAAATTTAGCAAAGAATGACTGATAGGGCGCCAAACGGATTTCGTTAACCGGAACAATGATACGACGATAGGCAGAAAGTGAATCGCGTAACTTCTGCTGCAAGGAATCGGGCATTTGTTTTCCCAGCTCAAAAGTATGAACCTCTACGTACTTTTTTAATTCATTCGTAAAAGCTTCCAGCTCTTTGGCCTTACCAACAGTCAGCACCGCTACTTTTTTCACATCAGGGTGAATGGGAAGAACACCTTTTTCATTATTTAAAACCGTAACAGCTGCCAGGTTGAGCCGACGTATCAAATCACGCGTATGTGGGGTATTAATTCGTCTTTCAAGCCCCGAAAGGCGAACAACCGGTTTACGGTTCAGTCCCATAGCATATTTAAAAAGAAGTACTTTGCGACAACGTTCGTCAATTTCCTCCTCACTGAACTCACCCTTTTTAACCGCTTCGACAACATAATCAATCTCTTTCTTCACATCACGTGGTGCCAATACCACATCATTGCCGGCTTTCAACGCTTGCAAACAGACTTTCTGAGCAGACGAAACACCTTTCATGGCTAAAGCATCAGTAAAAATGAGTCCTTTGAAAGCCATTTTCTCGGTGAGAAGTGTGTAAACTACGTTGCGGGAAAGCGAAGAAGGCAGTTTACCGACCGGCTCAAAGACGGGTACTTGCAGATGACCTACCATGACACCGCCCAAGCCGGCATGAATCAATTTTCTAAAAGGATAAAGCTCTACGCTGTCTAATCGTTCGCGCGTAAATGGAAGTACCGGCAATGCTTTGTGCGAGTCAACATCCGTATCACCGTGACCGGGAAAGTGCTTAGCAACAGAAAGCACCCGTCCGCTTTCCAATCCGGAGGCATAAGCAATGACTTTATCGGCTACCAACAACGGATTCTCACCGAAGGAACGCACATTGATAACCGGATTTTGGGGATTGATATTGACATCGGCAACCGGAGCAAAGTTAACCTGCACACCCAGTTCCCTACATTGGCGTGCCATCTCCTGTCCGTATTCATAAATCAAACGATCATCTTGAATACAACCTAGTACCATGTTTTTCGGAAAAACAGGCGTGCCGCGCAAACGCATGGATAACCCCCACTCTCCATCAAAGGTGATCATCAGCGGAACATCAGCCATTTTTTGTGCCTGATTCGTTAATAAAGCCTGATTATCGAGTTTTCCGCCCGAGAAAAGCAATCCTCCCACTTTGTGGGTATGTACTACATTCTTCAGTAAAGCCAAGTTGCGTTTACTACGATCGGGCGCAATGGTATAGATAAACAGCTGACCTATTTTCTCTCTCAGGTTCATTTGTTTCATTTGTGACTCCACCCAGCGGTTGCAAGCCTCATCACGACTAATTTTATAGGTAAAAAGAGGTTCTACCTGAGCCCTTGCTTGCAACCCCATGCCACACATCAACCAACCTGTAAGCAGGTAAACCAGTTGTTTCTTCATCACGCTCAAAACTTATATCCGATCCATTTATTTTTTAAATTTCAAATCCATTCTCCCTACGTAAGCTCCGTTCTTCCACATCTGAGAAACGGGAACATCCTTGCCTACTGCATTCTTGTAAATCACAGGTTCTTTAAGGAAGGTGTGAGAGTGCCCTCCCAGAATTACATCTATATTGGATGTTTCTTTGGCAAGCCTTACGTCACACGAAGTATCTTCCTTGGAAGAAGGAGTATATCCTAAGTGCGACAAACAAATAACGGCATCGCACTTTTCCTGATTCTTCAAGTAAGCCGCCACTTTATCGGCAGTGCGAATCGGGTCGTTATAAATAATACCCTCACATTTATTGGCCTGTACCAGTCCTTCCAACTTAGGCCCTAGCCCAAAGACCCCAATCTTCAGTCCATTGCGATTCAGTATAACGTACGGCTTAACCAATCCTTCAAGCACGGTTCCTTTCACGTCATAATTAGCACAAACAATGGGGAATTTAGCCATCTTGAACAAACGAGCCATATTATCCAGGCCGAAATCGAACTCGTGATTGCCAATAGTTCCTACATCATAACCCATCGTATTCATGAGCCTAATCTCCACCTCCCCTTTAAACAAATTGTAATAAGGAGTTCCCTGTGAGAAGTCGCCACAATCAAACAACAACAAATTCGGAATTTGCTGACGCACCTCGTTTATATAAGTAGCCCTCCTTACATAACCGCCTTTATCTGCTAAGTCTTTATCAGGAGAATTGATTTCTACCGGTTCAATGCGACTATGCGTGTCATTTGTATGCAGAATAGTTATGGTTTTGACCGACTGTGCAACGACCGGCGATAAAAAAGCCGGCTGGCCCAAAGCACATAGCAATAAAACAAAGAGTGTATAACTATTTATTCTTTTCATCTTTTTATTCTTTCGTTATTGATCCTATTAAATACAGTTCTCACTTCACAACAATGCGCCCCTCTATCGAAGAGGTTATCTCCTTGCCCGCTGCAGTTTGCTGTTTTACGTATTCCAGAAAGATGTCACGCATGGTTGCACCCTCCGGACAGATTTTCTTTTGTCCTTTCAGGAAAGCTACCATCTTGTCGTTTCCTTCGGCCAGATAGTCAAGTGTAGCAACTTCATATGTCTTATCCGGATCAATCGATTTCCCATCAACAAAAGCACTTAACAATTTCCCGTCTTTGGTTATTTCCAGTCTGGCATTGCTGATTCCTTCCCCCCGCGCCAAAGCTATATTTTCCATTAAACTTTGCAGGTCGCTGCCCTTCAGGGTAACAATGCAAAGAGAGTTTTCAAAAGGTAGTATCTGATACACATCGCTAAAGGTAATATTTCCTTTGCTAAGTGAACTACGCAAGCCTCCCACATTAGTTACCGCCATGTCGGCCGGTTTGCCGATATAGTTGGAAGCGGCCTGACGCAGCACATCGGCCACAAGATTGGATAACAGACTTTCGGGTCTGTCGGCCTTCATGTCCATGGCGCTCTTGCCGATAACCGGAGTCATAATACTATCTATTTGTGCTTTATAAGGTGTCAACACACTTATCGCCTCTTCATTGGGGTTACGGTCCCACTTCGATGAGATTTCCGTTTTACTACCTTCAACGGCTACCAAACGATACGCCGATTTACATCCCGAAAAGAGCAATACGGCAGCCAGCATGGTAGCAGAAAGACCATTTACAAAATACTTCTTATTCATAATCCTCATTTATATTGCTACAAATATAATATTTATGAACTTAAATCATTTGGTCATATCATAAAAAATTCGTTCCTTTGCACCGCTTTCGCGCAATCGCTGTCACAGAAGAGTTACTTGATATGTTGCGTTGTATCGATGAAACAATTTAATAATAACAACAATGGATTTAATTAAAATTGCAGAAGAAGCATTTGCTACCGGCAAACAACACCCAAGCTTTAAAGCTGGTGATACTGTAACAGTAGCATATCGTATCACTGAAGGTAACAAAGAACGTGTACAGTTGTACCGTGGTGTTGTTATCAAGATTTCAGGCCATGGAGAAAAGAAACGTTTTACAGTTCGTAAAATGTCTGGAACAGTTGGAGTAGAAAGAATTTTCCCAATCGAATCACCTGCTATTGATAGCATCGAAGTGAACAAAGTGGGTAAAGTACGTCGTGCTAAACTGTACTACCTTCGCGCTCTTACTGGTAAGAAAGCTAGAATCAAAGAAAAAAGAGTTATCAAGTAAATTTCGATTTAACGACCTCTTATTCGAGATAAAAAAAGGAAATGCAAATGCATTTCCTTTTTTTATTTGATTTATTTAATTTCTTTCAGTTCCCAAGCCAAAGCGCTAGCGCCAAGAACCGCCGCATCCGAATCTTTTAATTCAGAAACAAGTAGTTTGGTTTTTCCTTTGAAAATAGTCAGAACATTTGCATCCAAAGCTTTTTGAATAGGATTCATAATGTAATCACCCGATTTAGCCAGACCTCCAAAGAGCACAATAGCTTCCGGACTGGAGAATGCCACAAAGTCGGCCAAAGCTTCTCCCAACAAAGTTCCCGTGAAATTAAAGATTTCCTGCGCCAACATATCTCCTTGCACAGCCGCATCATATACGTCTTTTGAAGTGATACTTTCTGCAGGAATATTACGAAGCAAGCTTGAGTCTGTACGCGCAGCCAATAATTCTCGGGCCGTACGTGCAACACCTGTTGCCGAACAATAAGCCTCTAAACATCCGTGACGACCGCAACCGCAAAGACGACCATTGTCACGACGCATAATAACGTGTCCCAATTCACCCGCAAAACCATCATGACCATAAACAACCTGTCCATTAATAACGATTCCGCTACCCACACCGGTTCCTAAAGTAATCATGATAAAATCTTTCATACCACGTGCAGCCCCGTAAGTCATCTCTCCCACAGCTGCAGCATTCGCATCATTGGTCAATGCGGTAGGAATACCCAGCTTTTCTTCAAACATAGCAGCCAAAGGAATAATTCCTTTCCACGGAAGATTGGGCGCAAACTCAATGGTTCCGCTATAATAATTGCCGTTCGGTGCTCCAATACCAATACCTTTGATTTTTTCGATACCTCCTTGCGCAATAATAAGTGGGAGCAGGTTTTTGCATACTTCGTCCACATATTCGGTAGCCGTAGCATACGTTTGTGTCTTCACTGCTCCGCTCGAAAGAATTGTTCCTCGTGCATCAACAATGCCGAAAACAGTGTTCGTTCCGCCAATGTCAATTCCTACTACGTAGGGCTTTTCCATTCCTAAATTCATGATAATATATTAAAAGGGTTAGTTAATTAAACGTTTATAGCACACAAATTACGCAAAGAAGATTGAGTCCACAAAATCTTTTTTTAAAAAAGTTTGTGTGCTCTGCAACTTTTAGCCAATAGCTTGCGTCTAATAGATTAATAATACGAGAAACAAAAATTTAAAAGCTACACAAGTGATACATTTAAAAGACATTAACAAGACCTATTACAACGGGGCGCCGCTGCATGTGCTCAAGGGTATCAATCTAGATATCAATAAAGGTGAGTTCGTATCCATCATGGGTGCTTCCGGATCGGGAAAATCAACCATGCTTAACATCCTTGGTATTCTGGATAATTACGATACAGGGGAGTATTTCTTAAACGATGTGCTTATTAAAAACCTGAGTGAAACCAAAGCAGCCGAGTACAGAAACCGTATGATTGGATTTATATTTCAATCATTCAACCTGATTTCATTCAAGAACGCTATGGAGAATGTAGCTCTGCCTCTCTTCTATCAAGGAATAAGTCGAAGAAAAAGAAATGTGTTAGCAATGGAATATCTGGATCGTCTGGGATTGAAAGATTGGGCTCACCACATGCCCAATGAAATGAGTGGAGGTCAGAAACAACGCGTTGCCATTGCAAGAGCACTGATTTCTCAACCTCAAATTATTCTGGCCGATGAACCTACCGGCGCACTCGACAGTAAAACATCTGTTGAAGTAATGAATATCCTTAAACAACTGAACGAGGATGGAATGACTATTGTTGTGGTGACTCACGAAAGTGGAGTTGCCAACCAAACAAACAAGATCATACGCCTCAAAGACGGTATCATTGAGCGAATAGAAGAAAATCATAATCATGATGCATCTCCGTTCGGACAAAACGGCTTCATGAAATAAACACAATATTACTTTTATGATAGATATTTGGCAAGAAATATACGGAACGATCAGGCGAAACAAACTGCGTACTTTTCTCACAGGCTTTGCAGTGGCATGGGGGATTTTTATGCTGATTGTGCTGCTGGGTGCAGGCAATGGTCTTATCCATGCATTCGAAGCTTCTTCTTCGGACATGGCAATGAATTCCATCAAGATATTCCCGGGTCGTACCAGTAAATCATACGATGGTTTAAAAGAAGGCAGAAGAATCAGACTCAACAATGAAGATGTGGACATCACTGCTAAAAACTTCCGTAAAAACGTAATCACAGCAGGTGCTACCGTTGAACAGGGAAGTGTAAACATCAGTCATGGAAAGGAGTATGTGAATGTAACCTTGAACGGTGTTTACCCTGATTATACAGAGGTAGAAAGAGTTAAATCGGCCGGCGGTCGATTCATAAATCACATTGACATTCAGGAAAGAAGAAAAGTGATTGTTATCAATAAGAAAACAGCCGATATTCTATTTCCTCGAGGACAGCAAGCAATGGGACAGTTCATAAACGGCAACGGAACTGCTTATCAGATAGTAGGTTTATATGAAAATAAAGAAGATCGAGACACCCGTGAAGCGTATGTACCTTTCACTACTTTACAACTTATATATAACAAAGGCGATACCCTGAACGATATTATTTTCACGACCAAAGAGCTAAACACGGAAGAGGCTAACGAAACATTCGAGAAAGATTATAGAAAGGCAATTGGAGCACACCACCGTTTTGACGCAACAGACGACGGTGCCATTTGGATATGGAATCGCTTTACGCAATACCTGCAACAACAAAAGGGAATGAACATTCTGCGTACCGCTATCTGGATCATTGGTATTTTTACATTGCTCAGCGGTATTGTTGGAGTAAGTAATATTATGCTTATTACTGTAAAAGAGCGCACTAGGGAATTTGGAATTCGAAAAGCTCTAGGGGCTAAACCATCTTCTATCTTATGGCTCATCATCATTGAGAGTGTTGTTATTACAACTCTGTTCGGATACATTGGCATGGTGGCGGGTATCGGAGCAACCGAATATATGAATATGGTAGCAGGAAGTCAGACCATGGATACAGGAATGTGGACTGAAACTGTATTTCTAGATCCCACCGTTGACGTAAAGATTGCTATTCAAGCAACTCTGACACTTATCATAGCCGGTACTCTTGCCGGATTTTTCCCGGCAAAGAAAGCAGTCAGCATAAGCCCCATTGAGGCGTTAAGAGCTGAATAAACTTGTAATAACAAACAATTCTGAATAGTTATGAAATATGATATAGATACGTGGGAGGAGATCTTTCTCACCATTACCCGAAACAAAACCCGAAGCTTATTAACAGCCTTCGGGGTATTCTGGGGCATTTTCATGCTTATCGCATTGATTGGCGGTGGAAACGGAATGCAAGACATGATGAAGGCTAACTTCGAAGGATTTGCAACCAACTCGTGTTTTGTTTGGCCTCAACAAACCGGAGAGGCTTACAAAGGTTTCCGAAAAGGCCGCTGGTGGAGCATGGACAATAATGATGTATTGCGATTACGTCGTGAAGTAGAAGGAATAGAAGTCATAACTCCGACCATCAACAAATGGGGAGCCTCTGCAGTGTACGGCGACAAGAGCAGCTCGTGCATTGTCAAAGGATTATACCCGGAATATGACAAGATTGAAGTGCAAGAGATGTTATACGGACGTTTTATAAATGATGTTGACATTGCTGAAGGACGCAAGGTCTGTACCATTGGTAAACGTATATTCGAAGAACTGTTTCCTAAAAAAGAGAATCCGTGCGGACAGTATGTGCGGGTAAACGGAATTTACTACCGAATCATAGGCGTTTGTGTTTCAGAAGGAAATATTAATATCAACGGACGTGCATCCGAAAGTGTAGTTTTGCCCTTTACAACCATGCAGCAAGCTTATAATTTCGGTAAAAACATAGATATGGCTTGTATTACAGCTAAACCCGGAGTGAAAATAACTGATTTGCAAGACCAAGTTGAGAAAATTATAAAAGAAGCACATTATATCAATCCCGATGACAAACAGGCAGTAATGCTATTAAATGCTGAAGCGATGTTTTCCATGATTGATAATTTATTTGCAGGAATTCGCATGTTAATCTGGATGGTTGGTCTCGGTACATTGTTAGCAGGTGCTATTGGGGTAAGTAATATCATGATGGTGACAGTTAAAGAACGTACTACTGAAATAGGAATCCGCCGTGCGATAGGCGCTCGTCCTAAAGACATACTTCAGCAAATTTTGTCTGAGAGTATGGTGCTCACTTCTATTGCAGGAATGGCGGGTATATCATTTGGTGTACTGGTATTACAGGTAGCCGAAATTGGGATTAACGCTTCCGGTGAAAATCATGCGCATTTCCAGATTAGTTTCTGGTTGGCCATCGGAACCTGCTTACTATTACTCACTTTAGGCATGCTTGCCGGACTAGCGCCTGCATACCGGGCCATGTCAATCAAACCGATTGAAGCCATACGTGATGAATAACATAAGACCTTAAAAACGAAGCAAAACAGGCGTTTATGTTTGCACAAACAATGAAAAATAATTAATAGAATAAGTACAATGAAAAAGTATGTAAAAATTGCATTAGTAGTGGTGGTAGCAGCCATCTTCGTGGGAACATTTGCTTTTTTGTATAGCAAATCAAAACCCCAAATCAAACAATATGAAATTGTGACTCCCGAGATAACTGATTTGGAGAAGACAACAGTTGCCACGGGAAAGGTTGAACCACGTGATGAAATCCTTATTAAACCACAGATTTCGGGTATTGTTGATGAAGTGTACAAAGAAGCCGGACAAACAGTAAAGAAGGGTGAAGTCATAGCTAAAGTAAAAGTCATACCGGAACTGGGACAGTTAAACAGTGCTGAAAACCGTTTACGCCTTGCCGAAATTAACTCTAAACAAGCTGAGACGGAATTTGCCCGTATGAAAAAACTGTATCAGGACAAACTGATCAGCAAAGAAGAATATGAGAAAAGCGAAGTAAGTGTTAAGCAGGCCAGGGAAGAGAAAGCCACTTCCAAAGATGCTCTCGACATCATTAAGGAAGGTATCACAAAGAAAAGTGCTTCTTATAGCAATACAATGATTCGTTCTACCATTGACGGTCTCATATTAGACGTTCCCGTGAAAGCAGGTAATTCAGTGATTATGAGTAACACATTTAACGACGGTACTACCATTGCAACAGTTGCCAATATGAATGACCTCATTTTCCGTGGTAACATTGATGAAACGGAAGTAGGACGTATTCACGAAGGTATGCCTATCAAGCTGACGATCGGTGCTTTACAGAACCTGACCTTTGATGCTACATTAGAATATATCTCTCCTAAAGGAGTTGAACAGAACGGTGCCAATCAATTCGAAATTAAAGCAGCAATTAAGGTTCCCGATTCAGTTAATATCCGGTCAGGCTACTCGGCCAATGCAGAGATTGTACTTGACAAAGCATCAAAAGTTATTGCTATACCGGAAAGTACAATTGAGTTCAGTGGCGACAGCACATTTGTATGGGTGCTAACAGACAGTGTGCCTGAACAGAAGTTCATCCGCCGTCAAGTTACTACCGGTTTGAGTAACGGTATCAAACTGGAGATCAAGAAAGGTTTGACAATGAAAGAAAAAGTACGCGGTGCGGAGAAAACCGACAAGAAGAAATAAAAGCAAAAGGAACAGAATATGAAGAAAAAAATAATAACTCTTTGGATCGCTGTCGGTGTAATACCATTAGGTAGCATGGCGCAAGAGAGCTGGACACTCCGCCAATGCATCGACTACGCCATCAGCCACAACATCAGCGTGAAACAAAGCGAGAACGCAGCTGAACAGAGCAATGTGGATGTAAGCACTGCCAAATGGGCTCGTTTACCGAATCTGAACGCCGGAGCAGAGCAAAGTTTTAATTGGGGACGTACCAGCAGACCGGTACAAGATACCGTCACAAAGGTATATAGCAGCGTATATGAAAATGTTAGTAGTAGAGGAACTAATTTTTCATTAAGCACCAACGTACCGTTGTTTACAGGTTTCAGTATACCCAACCAATATGCTTTAGCCAAATTAAACCTAAAAGCAGCCACTGCTGACTTAGAAAAAGCGAAGGAAGATTTAGCTGTAAATGTAGCATCTGCTTATGTACAAGTCTTGTATAATCAAGAGCTAAGTAAGGTTGCAGAAGAACAAGTGCTATTAAGCAAAGAGCAACTTTCACGCATTGAGAAAATGAATGAAGTAGGAAAAGCATCTCCGGCAGAGTTTGCAGAAGCCAGATCAAGAGTGGCACAAGACCAGATGAGCGCTGTACAAGCAAAAAACAATTACCAGCTATCACTTCTGGAGTTAACCCAATTACTTGAACTTTCTACCATGGAAGGTTTCAGTATTGCTGCGCCCGATGTGCAACCAACGTTTGAGGTATTAACACCTCCAGATGAGATTTTTCTCACAGCAGCTAGTAATAAGCCCAGTGTAATGGCAGCTCAGTACCGGTTGGAAGGAAGCAAAAACAATATAAAGATTGCTCAAAGCGGATACTATCCCAAACTATCGTTAAACGGGAGTTTAGGTACAAACTATTATTCAACCATAACAAGCAGCTTCAGCAAGCAGATGGAAGATAATTTCAGCAAATATATCGGACTTAGCCTAAACATTCCTTTATTTGATCGTTTCGAGACTCGCAACAGGGTACGCGCAGCTAAGCTGCAACAGCAAAATTATTCTTTGCAACTCGACAATGTAAAAAAAGGTCTCTACAAAGAAATTCAGCAGGCATGGTATAACGCCTTGGCTGCTGAAAGCAAATATCAATCTAGTGATGTAGCCGTTTCTGCTAATGAAGAAGCATTCAAGCTGATGACACAAAAGTTTGAGAACGGCAAAGCCACTGCCATTGAATTTAATGAGTCAAAACTAAACTTAATGAAGTCTGTATCTGATCGTATACAAGCCAAGTACGAATATATGTTCCGTACTAAAATACTTGATTTCTATAAAGGAAAACCAATCGAGTAACAGTTTCTATAAATTAAATGTGTGTCAATTAGTAGCCGGCGATCGATAGAATTTATCATCGCCGGTTTTTTATTTCACATGAAGCCTTTGCTAAAATGAAAATACGTAAATTTGTACCGCTTTGAAAAAACAATAAAAAAGAGATGAATACTGCACTCAAGAAAAAATTGATAAAAATCATTGGAATCATTTCCGTGCTACTCGTTTTAACTGTATGCGGATTATACATAGCAAGAAACAGTCTGCTCAAAATATCAATGGATAGAAGAATTGCCAAAGCCAAAAGAGAACAAGGTCTTTCCATCAGCTATCAATCACTTGAGTTAAAGGGGGTATCGCATATAGAAATGAATGGACTGGCAATCATTCCTGAGCAGCGCGACACGCTACTCCAGCTACAAACACTCCGTTTGGAGTTTAACTTCTGGAAGCTTTTCGGCGGACACCTGGAAGTAAAAGATGTACAACTCGACAAATTGAAGATCCAACTCATCAAAAGAGATTCCATTGCCAATTATGATTTTCTCTTTCAGAAAGAGAAGAAAGAAACTCCTTCAAAAAAAGAAGAATACAACTATGCCAAACGAGCTGATGAATTATTGGAATTAGCATTCGATTTATTACCCGAAAACGGAGAGATACGTCATCTGTCAGTCACTCATCAGCGCGATACAAACCTTATTGAGGTAAAAGTACCACTACTGACAATCAAGAACAATCAGTTTTCATCAGAAATCACTGTTCGAGAAGAGAACCAGTACCAGCGATGGACAACCTGCGGAGAGCTGAATCGTTCAAGCCATACCATAAAAGCAGAATTATACAGTCAAAAGAAACAGAAAGTATACTTACCTTATCTGAAGAAGCAGTTTGAAGCAGAAGTCATGTTTGATTCGCTCTCCTATAGCCTTACCAAAACCAACATCGGTAGTGGTCAGATTGCATTAAGCGGAGTTGCTGCCATTACAGGGTTGCAAGTTTTGCACCACGCATTATCTCCCGATAGGATCAATCTTGACAGAGGCAAATTCAGCTATCACATCCACATGGGGACCAATTTCGCAGAGCTTGACAGTAGTAGCCATGTACAGTTCAACAAATTAGAGTTTCATCCTTATTTATATATAGAAAAGAAACACGACAAGTGGCATATCAAATCCTCCATTAACAAACCTTGGTTCCCTGCAAACGAGCTATTCGGTTCACTCCCCAAAGGGCTGTTCAGCAATTTAGAAGGAATACAGACCAAAGGAATGTTATCTTATCATTTCTTGTTCGATCTTGATTTCTCACAATTAGACAGTTTAAAACTAGAATCCGAATTAAATCACAAGGATTTTCATATCATAAAATACGGAGCTACCAACCTGGCAAAAATGTCGGAAGAATTTAGTTATACAGCCTACGAAAAGGAACAACCTGTAAAAACATTCAATGTAGGTCCTTCTTATGAACATTTTACTCCGCTCGATAGTATATCACCTCTGCTACAGATGTCTGTGCTACAAAGTGAGGATGGATCATTTTTCTATCACAAAGGTTTCTTACCTGATGCACTACGCGAAGCACTGATATATGATTTGAAAGTCAAACGCTTTGCACGTGGAGGCAGTACCATCACCATGCAACTGGTAAAAAACGTATTCTTAAATCGCAAAAAGAATATTGCCCGCAAGCTTGAAGAAGCCCTTATTGTCTGGTTGATTGAAACAAAGTGTCTCACCTCTAAACAGCGTATGTACGAAGTATACCTCAATATAGCAGAATGGGGACCCATGGTATACGGCATCTATGAAGCCGCCGACTATTACTTCAGCAAACGTCCTTCGGAATTAACCACAGAAGAAAGTATTTTTTTAGCCTCTATCATACCCAAACCGAAACATTATAAAAGCTCCTTTACTACCGAAGGTCAGTTAAAAGACTACATGAAAGGTTACTACCATCTGATAGCCAATCGTTTAAAGATAAAAGGACTTATCAGCGAGTTAGATGCCGATAGCATTAAGCCCGAAATCACCATCAGAGGAGGGGCATTGAACGATCTACGAAGTAAACGTGACAGCATACCGACTGTCCCTACGGAATAGAAAACAAACATCTATCACTTAATATAGGTATTTTGAACTTCATTATGATTATTTGTGGTTATTGTGGGCGGCAATAGGTGTATCTACCTTTGCCGCATCATATTTAACCAAGTTTGAAACACGTAAACATTTAATCGATGAAGCAAAAATCAGGATTCGCTAAACGGCTTTGGTTGTTAGCGCTTATAACACTATGCAGTGCTACTTACATGTATGCCCAAACAGGCAAGATAACAGGGAAAGTCGTATCACAAGACGATGGATCACCAGTGGATGCAGTGGCTGTTAGTATTAAAGGGAAAAGTACCGGGAGTTACACCAATGAAAAAGGAGAATTTTCCTTTAACGCCAACCCGGGTAACTATATTATCCTCTTCTCGTACATGGGAAGTAAACCGATAGAGAAAGCAGTTAATCTGGCCTCAAATCAAACAGCTAACCTAGGTACTATAAGAATAGATGTATCTGCACAAATGCTTGAAGAAGTTGTTGTTGACGGAATGATAAAGAAGTTTGCACAAAAGAAATCAGACTTCGTAGCCAGAATGCCTATAAAAAATCTGGAAAATCCACAAGCATATACCGTTGTACCTAAAGAGCTGTTTACCGAACAAGTGGCCGTTGATTTTCAAAGCGCACTTATGTCATCACCAGGAGTTGGGAATGTCTCACAAGGGCCCGGTTCTGGCGGAATCGGTTTGGGTATTCGCATGCGCGGCTTTTCAAGTTTGAATGGTGCCGGAGCCATCAGAAACGGTATGGCTACCAATTTTGTTTCGTTATCAGATCCGGCAAACCTTGAAAGCCTCGAAATCATCAAAGGACCTTCAGCTACTTTGTTCGGGTCAACACTCATATCATACGGAGGCCTAGTTAATCGTGTCACTAAAAAAGCATTTGCCGGCAAGGCAGGTGAAGCAGGATTAACAACCGGCGCAGGTGGTTTGGGGCGCTTAACTTTTGATTATAACACACCATTGAATGATGATAAAACGTTCATGGTACGCTTAAACACTGCAATACATAGAGAAAAGAGCTTCCAAGACTATGGAATTAATCGTTCCATTATGATTGCTCCCACGTTCACATACATTGTAAACGACAAACTAACCGTAGATGTAGATTTTGAATATTTCCAGACTGAAAGAACAGCAACATACGTAAGAGTTGGATCTGCTGCAGGTATCACCAATATTGATCAACTGAATTGGGACTTCAAGAAATCATATACATCAAACGAATTGTTGTGTGAATCTAAAGTATTCAATGTTTTTGGTAAGGCAACTTATCAATTATCAGACAGCTGGACTTCTCAAACTCAGTATTCATATGCTAATACGGAAAACAATGCCAACTATCTGTTCCTTACAGTGAATAAGAAAGACACCATTACCCCAAGCATCATGAATATTCCAAGTACATTTACGACCAATCAGGTACAGCAAAATTTCATTGGTGATTTTAAGATAGGCAACATCCGCAATCGTCTTCTGTTGGGCGTTGATTATACACAACTAGTCAACACAAACGATAGAGCTACGGTAGCTTACAGCAATATTCCTGTTAGCGGCACTTTTGCCATCAACATCTACAAGTATCAGCAATCATTGGCTAGTGCAAAACGTGCCCAAGCCCTACGTTCAGAACGGACAGTCAGTGCCTACGCCTCCGATGTAGTTAACCTTTCGGACCGTTTCACATTTATGGCAAGCTTGAGGGTAGACAGATTTCATGATGTAGCCAATGATTATACTCAAACTACGCTCTCCCCTAAAATGGGACTCGTATATCAACTCCTCAAAGATAAAGTTTCCGTTTTCGGTAATTTTATGGATGGTTTCCAAAACATAGCCCCTGCTTTATCAGAAGATAACCCCGATAAGCCAACTAGCTTTAAGCCTGAGCACGCGAATCAATGGGAAGGTGGTTTGAAAGTTGAACTGTTTGATGGCAAATTGAATGGAACACTAAGCTATTACGACATAAACGTGAAAGACAGAGTCCGAACCGTTGCAGGAACCGATGGAGTAACATACAGCATTCAGGACGGAACTCAAAGAAGTAAAGGTTTTGAAGCGGATCTTATAGCCAATCCTATCAAAGGCATGCACATTATTTTAGGATATGGATACAATGACAGCAAATACACAAAAGGAGATCCGTCTATTGTAGGTAAGCATCCTTACGCAATACCTCATCATATCGCCAACTTCTGGGTGAGTCACAAATTCCAGCATGGTGTGATAAATGGTTTCGGATTAGGATTAGGTGGTAACTACTCGAGTGATCATTTTCTTGACTCTGACAACAAGATAACTGTACCGGGATATTTCAAACTTGATGCAACAGCATTCTATGAACAAACCAAGTATCGTATCAGTCTTAAACTGAATAATTTAACTGATAAGGAATATTGGACATCGAGCTTTAATGCAACACCGCAAGCGACTCGTCAGTTTATTGCCAATGTAACTTATCGCTTCTAAATAACCAAACTCATACATTTTTACAAGGTGTGTCGATGAAATATTTATCGACACACTTTTTATTATCCTAAAAACAATGAAGCATATTTTATCTCTATTCATAGTTATCTTTCCTTTGCTCATTTCAGCACAAGAAAGTATTGTAATAGGTCACAAAGAAAAGCTGTATTCTGAAACATTAAACGAAGAGCGCAATTACTGGATTTATTTGCCTCCTTCTTATCAGAATAATAATTATGGTAAAGCCTCGTATCCGGTTATTTATCTACTTGACGGCGACACACATTTTACAACAGCTGTAGCTATCCAAAAAACATTCACTAGAGGAATGTACAACAACATGCCCGAATGTATTATTGTTGGCATACTCAACACCGATAGATCAAGAGATCTCACACCGTCAAAATCATCTTTCAAGCATAACGGCAAAGTTCTTTTTGAAAATAGCGGCGGTGCTAATCAGTTCAGCACTTTTATACAACAAGAACTTCGGCATCAAATTGATTCCCTCTACCGGACTAACGGATACAACATACTAATAGGACACTCTTTTGGCGGGCTATTTACCATAAACACTTTATTGGACCACCCTCTTTCTTTCAATGCATATATAGCTATTGATCCCAGTTTGTGGTGGAACAACAGTGAGACATATATAAAGGCTGAATCAAAATGGAAAGAGACCCAATTTTTAAATCGTTTTTTATATATAGCAATGGCCCAGGAAGACCAAGCAGAAGACAAACAGCAACATTCCAGTACCATTAAGCAATTTTGTACTCATTTGATAGATTCTAAACAGACAAACAATTTAACGGCAGCATGGAAATATTATGCCACCGAAAATCATGGAACGGTAATCATGCCGGGCATATTTTATGGATTGAAAACATTATTCGAAGGTATGGAACTACCGGTAAAAGAAATTCCAAACAACCCAAAACTAATAGAGGAACAATATAGAAAACTATCCCGGAAACTTCACTTTAACTTTATACCCGATGAAATATTAATAGAAAATCTTGCTAAATACGCTATATCAGTAGATCGTAAAGACAGTGCGTTAGAACTTTACGAGTATAACTGTAAGAACTATCCGGATAGTCATAACGCTCAAAAAAATAAATCCAAAATCACTTCACCACTAACGACTAAGTAATTGAAAGTACAAAAACAGAGAGCACCCTGATTTTCACAAACCGGGGTACTCTCTTGGCTTTGCTAAAATATTCAGTTAAGCCTCAATAAAAAATGCTCAAATTAAATTAGAGAGAATAGTTAAGTTAAGGGTAAGTGAACAATCAAAACGATTGTAGATTACCAACTATTTTTATTTACCTTAAAAAAAACTGTTATCTTCTTTCTGATCGTGAGCTCCGGCTATCTCTTTCGTTATCGGAGGAACTTCTTCTTGATGAATTACCTGCAGAACTACGGCTTTCACTTCTTGTATTCGAAGGTGCGGAGATACTGCGAGTCTCGTTATTACGACCGGAATTCTCAGTGCGAACGTTTGATGGAGCAGAAGGACGATTCATGTTTGCACGTCTGCCAGAAGAAGATGACTCACTTCTAACACCCTCACTCCTACCCTCATTAATGAAGGGACGACTATCAGACCGAGATTCAATTGTACGTCTGCTGGATTCACTGCGGACCTCTTTCACCGGAGTGAAGCGAATGGAACTACCGTTTGAACGTACCTCCGGAGCAGTATGGCGTCGGCTGTTATCACGTTCCCGGTTCTCTGTTTCAATTCTTCTGCTATCCTCACGACGAACATTCTCGTTTCTGCGGCTATTATCATTCTCTGTACGGCCAGTTGTTACATTGGCACCTTCAATCCGAATTCGGTTCTCTACAGAAACGTTGTTTCTTCTTGATGAGTTACCCTTACGATTTGAATAAAGATCATCCATATTGCGGTGTTCAGGACGTCTGTGTGAATCAGAGCGGAAAGTAACCTTGCCAAAATCTGAACGTCTGTGTGAGTAATACACTCTGTCATTGCGTACACTATGAACTCCTACAAACACGTTATGATGGTAACGTCCACGATAGAAACTAACGTCGCCGTAATAAACCCTACAATGAGAACCCGTATAAGTATGATAATGAACCGGTAAGCCGAAATAGAACAAGGTTGGATTCGAGTAATTCAGATATATTCTGAAAGACCATCCACCGCGATCAGCGTAAATGGGGCGATAAAAATATTCCCGACTCATAAAGCTACGATATTGCCAATCATTCAACACCCAGCGCAAGTCATCATTTCTTAAATCAAGATAGTAATAATAATCGTCGAGTGCCCATTCTTCACCTCGAGTAACATCATCCAAGATATTCCGGACAGCATACAAGAAGTCGAAGTTTATCTCATAAGCATCATTATACTGACGTGTATTGAGGTTTAGCTCGTAAGCCATTTTATCTGTGAGAAAACGAGTTTCTTTGCGGACTCTGCTCGTGCTCATGGCCATACTTGTGCTGCTCATGGCAACCATTCCGATGGCAAATAAAGTAATCATCATTCGTTTCATAATTCAAGTCCTTTAGTGGTTTAACATATAGCGTCTATTCAATCTCTTAATCTTATGCAACAAAAATAGGGCAAGGAAATTCCCTGCCCTAGTGATTCTATCTATTCCTTTATAGGATTTTTCCTATTCTTAAAGGGGATTCTCCGCCAGTCCGGTTTCAAGCAAGCTTTAATCCGTTGTCAGTCAGCACAATCAAATGTTTCTTATACAAATCGCCAACTGCTTTTTTGAAGGTTTTCTTGCTCACACCAAAGATCTGATAGATATCATCGGCCGGAGTTTTATCGTTTAATTTCACTGCTCCTCCATGTTCCTTTATATAATCGAGTAAAGAAGATGCAAAATCATCTACTTTTGCAGCGCCCGGTTTTTGAAGAATCAAATCAATTTTCCCATCAGGACGCACTTGTTTCACAAAAGCTTTCAATGTCATTCCCGTGCGTAAAGACTGAAAAATTTCACTATCATATAATAAGCCGGGGAACTGTTGATCAATAATTGCTTTGAAGCCCAGATCCGTTTTCTGCCAAATCAAAATATCCACTTCTGCGCCCGCCTGATATGTAGGTGTTTCTTTAGACAGATAACGTTCAATTTTGGCAGAAGCAACGATTCGATAACTTTCCTCATCAATATGAGCATGAACCACATAGCTCTTGCCAACCTGCATTTTCATCTTCTGTTCCCTGAAAGGCACGAACAAATCTTTCATGAGTCCCCAGTTCAGAAATGCTCCGAACTCATTGACCCATGCCACTTCCAGACAAGCGAATTCGCCTACTTGCACCAAAGGAGTAAGCGTAGTCGCAATAAGTCTCTCCTCATTATCCAGATACAAGAATACATTTAAGAGATCGCCCGGCACGCAATTTTCCGGAACATAACGAGTGGGGAGTAATATTTCTCCTTCTTCCTTTCCGTCCAGATAAACGCCGAAATCTACAGTTTTAACCACCTCCAGGGTGTTGAATTTGCCTAACTCAATGCTCATACTTTTGTATATTAGTATGCAAAGATAGAGAAAAACAGCGTATATTTGCCCTTGGATAGATAGAAATGTATATACAACCCAAACAAGTCCGCATTAGGCAAACAAAAATGAAGAACTTTTGGTATCACACCATGGCCCTGATAACCGTTATTATATGGGGAACAACCTTTGTTTCCACAAAAATACTGTTACAGCAAGGCCTCAGTCCGACTGAAATATTGCTATATCGTTTCATCCTTGCTTATGTAAGTATATGGTTCTTTTGTCCGCGAAAAATATGGGCAGACACCAAACGCGATGAACTTTTATTGCTTGCTTCGGGCGTATGTGGAGGCTCCCTCTATTTCATTGCTGAGAATACAGCATTACAATACACATTGGCATCCAACGTATCACTTATTCTATGCACCACTCCTATACTAACCGCCTTTGTGTCTCGTGTTTGGGGTGATAAACAAAAGCTGAGGTCCCGACTTTATTACGGTTCTTTAGTGGCACTCATCGGCGTTGCACTGGTTGTCTTCAACGGCAATTTCATACTTAAGTTAAGTCCGGCCGGCGATCTGCTCACCATAGCGGCAGCATTGATGTGGGCTTTCTATGGAACGATACTAAAGAAACTAGATAGCAAATATGGTGTACTTTTCATTACCCGAAAAATATTCTTTTACGGCATTGTCACCATGTTGCCAGTCTTTGCATTTGATCCGTCACAACTACATGTAACAACTATAACAGATCCCATTGTATTAAGCAATCTCGTCTTTCTGGGACTCATTGCCTCTATGCTTTGTTACATTATGTGGAACCTCACAGTCAAACAACTGGGTGTGGTCCGAACAACCAACTACATCTACATCATTCCCCTTATCACCCTGGTAACCTCGGCTATGGTTATTGATGAAATAATTACTCCCGTAGCATTGGCCGGCTCCGTATTCATCCTTTTTGGAGTGTACTTTGCTGAACAGGGAGGCGATTTGCAGAAACAGCTGGCGAGTATCCGAAGAAGAAAACAAAGGTTATAACAAGAAATTTGTGTTGCCATGAAATTACTTATAATAGAAGATGAACATGATTTATCACAAAGCATAGCCGATTTCCTGAAATCAGAAGATTATCTTTGTGAACAAGCATTCAATTATCAGGAGGCGCTGATGAAGCTTGATTTATATAGTTATGACTGCATTTTGCTCGATTTAATGTTACCGGGTGGAAATGGACTTGACATTCTACGTAAAATTAAAGACCAAAACAATCCGGCAGGTGTTATCATTATTTCAGCTAAAGATTCCTTAGATGATAAAGTACAGGGATTGAAAATAGGTGCCGATGATTACCTTGCCAAACCGTTCCATCTCCCTGAATTAAGTATGCGCATCTACGCATTGGTACGCCGACGACAATTTTCCGGAGGCAATGTGCTACACAGCAACGGCATAGAGATTGACCTGCTAAGTAAAGAAGTCACCGCTGGTAATAAACCGGTGATACTAACCAAGACAGAGTACGATTTACTTCTCTATTTCATTGGCAATAAAAACAAAGTAGTATCCAAAGGAGCGTTAGCCGAACATTTGAACGGAGACCTAGCCGATATGTTCGATAACTACGACTTCCTTTACTCGCACATTAAAAACTTGCGTGCCAAATTATTTGAGGCTACATCGTGTGACTATATCAAAACAATTTACGGAATCGGTTATAAATGGCCCGAATGAAAAGTTTACTATATAAAAGTCAACTACAGTTTATTCTGTGTACTGTGATCATATTCACATTAGCAACGCCGGTGTTTTATTTTCTCACCGAGCACTATTACGCAGAAGATTTAATTGAAATAACCAATGCTATCAAGCAGAACAAACCGTTACCTACACTCGATTTGGAAGAAGATGTACTTCAGGGAGTGATGTTACAGTTTCTTGTTATTTCTTTTATTCTGAGCATATCATCCATCTTCGTGATGTTCTTCATTTCAAGAAAGCTGTGGACACCCTTTGATGACACACTAAAGAAGATAGAACGATTTAATCTGGAAGGAGGAGCATTGCCTCAATTCTCCGAATCCGACATAAAAGAGTTTAAACGACTCAATAACTCACTGACACATCTCATAGAGAATAATTTAAAGAGTTACAGATTGCAAAAGGAATTCACAGAGAATGCCTCTCATGAATTACAGACCCCGCTTGCCGTCATACAATCCAAGTTGGATATGTTATTACAGCTTCCGGAACTAAATGAAAAACAATCTCAAATCGTTCAGTCGTTGTACACCGTATCCAAACGAATGTCACATCTAAACAAAAATCTTTTATTGCTTTCTAAAATAGACAATAATCAATATGAGGAAAAAGCATCTGTAAACGTAACCACAACAGTGGACAATGTGCTTCAAACATTAAGCGCCATGACAGCTTCTCTGCGTATAAAAAAAATATACGAAGAGAAAGAAGTTTGCGTGCATGCCAACCGCTTCCTGTTAGAAAGTCTCATCAACAATCTGATCGTGAACGCTATCCGGCATAACATACCCGACGGAGAAATTAGTGTATCGGTTTCGCCGGATCGACTGATTGTGTCCAATAGTTCCAACGAAAAACCGATGAATGAAAACATTCTTTATAAACGGTTTCAAAGCAAAGCAGGGAAGCAGGAAAGCAACGGACTGGGACTGTCCATTGTCAAATCAATTTGTGACTACCACCACTGGAGAATCAACTATCGCCACGAGAACAACAAGCATGTTTTTATCGTTTCATTTGCGTGACATCTAAAGGCACAAGCTACAATAAATACAATATTTCTACAAAAACATGTTTTTACTTTGTGCCTAAACAAAAAATAGGTTATGCTTGAATCAATTTTAAATTCAGACTCCAGATTATTACTGTTTCTTAATCAATTTCATTCCCACTTTTGGGACCATTTCATGTGGTTAGTTGCTAATAAATGGACATGGATTCCTTTGTACATACTGATACTGTACATCATGCAAAGAGGGCAAGGATGGAAAAAAGCCGCCATTGCATCGGTGGCATTCGCACTAGTTATAGCATGTACGGATCAGTTGTGCGGCTCCGTATTAAGACCTTTTTTCCATCGGTACAGACCTTCACAAGTGCAAAGCGGAATTTCCTCTCTATTACACTTGATTGACGGTTACAAAGGCGGTAAATACGGATTTCCCTCATGCCATGCAGCCAATTCTTTTGGACTGGCATTCTTTTTAGTTTTGTATTTCAAAAGCCGGATATTAAGTATTTTCATTATGGTATGGGCCGTATTAGTGTCCTATTCACGCATCTATATGGGAGTTCATTATCCGTCAGACATTGTTGTAGGAATGTTGGTGGGCTTTGCCGTTTCCACTCTTATTTACTTCACCTTGAAATGGCTGTATGCATCCAGACTTCAAATCGCTGCTCAATATAACATCATACATCCGTGTTGCACGCAACAGCACATGCTTTTTCTATCGTTTGGAGGCATAATCCTGATCTTCGCCATGCTGGTAACCTGCTTCTTCATTTAGAACACATGAATAGTATACACCTCCCTTGAAATGTCTTTCCAAATGCTCATTCAAACGAGTATGTTCCATTTCTTTATTCTCTTAGTGAATAACAATTTCCTGCACAAACACCCCTTCATCAACGGCAGTGACGGTCAGCTTGCACTCTCGTTTCTTGTTATGAAGAGGCAACTTTACCATACGACTGGCATAATTATACAACACATTCCGTTTCCACTCTTCACTACGCCCCTCGGTGTGGAAGTCAAGCTCAATGGGCTGTTCGTTGTTCAACTGCAAGCGATAACGAACAACATTTCCGTTCGTGGGATGAACCGGTAACGTACGTATTTCCACCATTAGCGAGTCGGCATTGGCCGTTTCAACCAAACAACTGATGTCCTTACCGGGCAACAACTCAGTACCGATGCACAAATCACTTTGAAAAACCAACTTCCCATTGGTGCGGGCAGTTAGCGGAGCATCAACGTATTCCTCTTTCACAGGAGCAAAAACAGGCAAGTTACGCGGTTGCCAACTCATAATGCCCTCCCACTTACCATCTTTCAAAGCATTATATTTCTCCGTCAATGTCACAATGTGGTTAAACGCCTCCAGCGGTTTGTCCCACTTAGCCAGACGATGGCGCGCCAACTGTGCACCCAACATCTTTTCATTCATGGCAGCCATAGCCGACAACGGATATTTCACCAACTGAAACCAAGCATCCAGTCTGGATTGAGGAACACGCTTTTCCAATCGGTTCATGGCATCAATCATCTCCCGGCATTGTGAAAGCCTTTCCGTGATTTCCTTTTCATTCATCGGAACATCACTCACCAATTTATATTTCGGGTCTTTCTCCTCCGTTCTGGTCCCGCCAAGAAATTCGGGACGAAGTTTGAACGAAAGATCATAATATGTTTTCCATAGCGGTAAGAGCTCCTTGCCTTCCATGCCCAACTGCTCTTCATACCAACGCGCCATGTAGGCACCGAGTTTGTCCTTCCCAAACCTACTGCCCTCCCAAGCCATATCAACAAACAAAGAGATGAGGTACTCGGCCGGTTTTATATCACCTACATTCAGCACCCATACCTTATCTACACCGTGGCGATAAGCACGCTGCATCTCAGCATGAATCAATTCGGGGGGAGTAGTAGCCAGCCATAAATAATCGTGCGGTCGGCCCCAGTAACTGGCATGGTAATACATACCGTGACCACCCTTACGGGTTCTCTCCTGCTCGGTTGGGAAATGGCGGATGTATCCATAATTGTCGTCGCACCAGATGAGAGTCACATCATCCGGAACCTGTAAGCCCGAGTGATAGCAATCCAGCACCTCTTTGTAAGGGATGAACTGCTGCGGAACCTTATCGACTTGCGCATTAACATGCTTAGCGAGCAGATCACGTTGCACCTTCAACACATCCGTGAGCACCTTCACCTGTTCGGGTATGGTTTTAGCACCCTCCATAGCACTGTCGTGCACACCGCGCATACCCAACGTATATAGACAATCCGATCCCGATAACTCTTTCACCCGTTCCTCCCAGAAATGAACAACCTGCTTTGCGTTCGTCACAAAATTATAATCACCCAGTCCGGCTTTTCGCCATTCACCATTTGTATTACGCATCATGGGTTCGCAATGCGAAGTACTAATCAAGATACCATATTTATCGGCCACCTCTCTATTGCCTTTGATCAGATAAAAAGGCACCGTGCATTCGTGCATAGCCGGCCAAAAGATATTAGCACGCAAACGAAGCAATAATTCAAAGATACGCTCGTGCGTATAAGGGCCTATCTCACCGTTTCGCGGAGTAGAATCCTCACCGTTTCGTTGTCTCATCTTAGGTTCGTAGTTATTGCTGCTCCACGGATTCAGTCCCCAATCTTCGTCATTGATAAAGATTCCCCGATAAGCCACCGAAGGAACTTCCAACCTTTCAAAGTCGGCCTCAAGTTGAAACATCTCCCTCGGTGTCGGTTCACAATCGGCCCACCACTGCCACGGAGAAACTCCCATCATACGTACAAGAGTCATCAGCCCGTAGGCCGTTCCGCGTTTATCGCTACCCAACACAGCCAACCGGTATTTATTCCCCACGCCCAAAACCTTCAGCAGAAACCCCTCGTGCTTTCCTTGCAAACCATCCAAACAGATGCCTTGTTCGGCAGCCCAAGCTGCAATTTCAGAATTGTCGATCGTTCCCACCACAATCCGCGCCTTTTTCAATGATTCCGTTCGAGGCGATGCCGTCAGCACTTTTACGTAATCTTGTCTGAACAAATTCAAGGCCGTTTGCACAACCAAGGCTTCGTTCTTATGGCAATAAAGGGTGACTGCTTCATTTTTCGTGAGCAGAAATGCTTTAGCATCCTTCGCTTGCATCGCCGTGGCAAGGAAAAGTAAGTAGATGAAAATAAAAACCTGTTTCATGTGTTTCTGGTATATCTGATTGAAAGCAAAAGTAATTGTTTAGGGCGTGATATTCAAATTTTATCATATATTTGCATTTAGTAAACTTAATAGAATAAAGCTATGATTACTAACAAACAGCTCCCATGTATCAAACGAATGAGTGCGATACTGATGTTCCTGCCTCTATGTCTCTCAGGCTATTCGCAGTTTTTGCGAACTTCTTATTTTATGGAAGGCGTTACCTATCGACTTCAACTCAATCCGGCTTTAACTCCCACTCGTGGATACTTCAATTTCCCGGTTGCAGGAGCCATCAATGCGGCTGCATCTTCCAATTCGCTTGGTTACAATGACATTGTTGATGTAATTGATAATTCGGACGATAACTTTTACTCCGATGAAAAATTCAGGAGTCGCTTGTCGGATCAGAATCGGATAAACGTAACGGCCCATACCGATGTTTTGTCTTTCGGATGGTATAAGGGCAAGAATTTCTGGTCTGTCAATGTAGGTGCACGAGTGGATTTAGGGGCGGAGGTTCCTAAAAGTATGTTCGATTTCCTGCGTGACATGGATCAGCAAGATGCCGTTGACTATCAAAACATGGACTACCTGATAAAGCATGAAAATCTTGAAATTAACTCTTATACCGAGCTGGGACTGGGTTATGCCCGCCCCATTAACGAACGCTTAACCGTGGGAGGAAAATTCAAAATTCTGCTTGGCGCAGGCAATCTGAAGTTGCGGGTAAATGAAATTCAGGTTCGGTCGAGCATTAACGGTGATCCCGATGTACCCTACACTTGGTTAAACAGCACCGCTTCCATTCGTGTTGATGCCAACCTTGAAAGTTCATATAAAGGAATGAAGCTGCGCGAAAACGAAGAAGGCTATATTGACGAGTTCGACTTTAACGGCTTCGGCATTGCCGGTTACGGAGCGGCTGTTGATATGGGCGTATCTTATCGATTGCTTCCTAAGCTCACGCTTTCGGCTTCCGTACTCGATTTGGGATTTATTTCTTGGACAAAAGGGAGTACCAATTACGCCCGTTCTGAGACTAACAGAACGTACTATTACACTAATTATCATGAGTTTGAAGACATCGTGCAATCAGGCGATGTGCTTAATTATGACTTATTGGGACTTAAGATTGATGACTCTCAAAGCAAGTCGCGCACCACCTCTCTGCATTCAACGTTGGTATTTGGCGCAGAGTATAGTCTGCTGAACAATTGGTTGGTTTTGGGCGCTCTTTCAACAACACGAATGGTGGAACCGAAAACCCAAAGTGAGCTAACACTGTCGGCCAATATTCGTCCTCGAAACTGGTTTAACCTAGCTGCCAGTTATTCCATTATCCAGAGTGCCGGCAAATCATTTGGTTTAGCGATGAAGCTAGGCCCTTTGTTTGTGGGAACAGACTACATGTTTTTAGGATCGAACACCAAAAGTGTGAATGCATTTTTAGGGATTTCGTTTCCGCTAGGCAAGAAAAAAGCATCAGGAACTTAGCTTTCGGCCTACATAAAATGTATGAAATAAAGTATCACCAAGTATCACCAACCTTATAAAAGCCTGATAATCAGACTATTTCGTGTGACACTTGGCTAAAAAAAAGCCTCACCAAGTATCACCAAGTGTCACCAACTTTTTTGCAGCTATTTATTACAATTACATTTTTAAAAACATAAGTAATAAAAAGACAAAACAGACACGTGCGTGCATTTATTTTGATGGTGAACAAAACCCATGTACACCCGGGTGCACAGAGCCTATACATGGGGGTGTACGTGATTTGTACATCCGGGTGTACGCCAGTTATAGACCCGGGTGTACGCAAACATCGTTCACCTAGAAATTAAAATACATACAGTACGTTATTAATATGGATGTTATTTGTACAATGCTCTTTTTGAGGGAGCAGCAGAAAAGAGCAAATATTATCGTATCATTTCTTTGATTATGACCATTTTCTTTATAACTTGCCGCCGTTTATCAGTAACATTACAAAACTCAAAACAAATTCTATAATCTGCTTATGAAAACAACGCTTTATCGGTTCTTTTGGACAAACACATTTCTGCTACTAACCTCCCTGATTTACGCACAAAGCAATTACCGTCCCGGATACATTATTACGCTTCAAAAAGATACTGTATATGGAGATATTGACTACTGCACAGATGTAATGAACGCCAAGCGTTGTGTTTTCCGGCAACACGGAAATGACTCGGAACCCATAACATACAATCCTTTTGATATTATCGGATACCGTTTTTCTGATGATGGCAAATATTATGTATCAAAAAATATAGAACTCAAATATGGATATCCTCAGCCTGTGTTTCTCGAATATCTGGTACAAGCGATGAAAAGCCTTTATTATTACGAGACAGAAGATAATATCCCGATTTACTTTGTTGAAGATCACAATCTTCTTATAAAAATAGACGCTCCCAGGCTTGCGCATAAGCCAACTACCAATATGCAGTTCAAAGGGGAAACCGACCGATACATTCCTTTACTTCACTACGCATTCAAAGATTGTCCTAGCTTGAATGCCCAAATAGATCAAGCCAAATTCAATCGAAAGGACCTCATAAATATCACTAAGAAATATCATGAAGAGATGTGTACCAGCCAAATGGACTGTATTGAATTTGAAACCCACGAAGCCAAACGCTCCATACAACTGGATGTAACTCCTTACATAGGCATTATACAATATAAGATACCATCTGGAAGTTCAATAGGGCTATACAGCTCACCCGATTTATCTTTTCTGGCGGGCGTCACATTTGCTATAACCAATAAACGTTGGATGAGTGCATTCAGCGGATGCTTCGATGTTTCGCTTTCGCGTATCACATCGTCTGCCCAATCACTAAATGAAGACAACTCGATCAATGTATTTAAGCACAGCGGAACAATGCTTTCGGGCAAACTGGGAATTCGCTATACTTACCCCAAAGGAATGATACGACCATTCGCCGAACTTGGAATAGATATCAGTAGCATACTCAATGGCACAGAAAAACAATACGAACGGAGTGAGAAATGGATGGATGGCATATTTCCTGGATATTACGCAAATGCAGGGATAAACTTCAAACTTTCAAGAAAGAACAAACAGATGATATCTGTCCGTGCTCAATTCAAAAGTCTGAGAGACGTTGTGGAGAAATGCAGTTTCTTAGACGGTTGGTCTAGTGTGATAGGGTACACTTTTTAATAAAGAAATCAATATAGAGATAAAAAAATCCTCCGTAAACAGTTAGTTTACAGAGGACTAATCGTACTCGAAGCGGGACTTGAACCCGCACAGCTGCAATAGCCAAAGGATTTTAAGTCCTTCGTGTCTACCATTCCACCATTCGAGCAACAATTCAAAGATCATTGGAGCGAAAGACGGGACTCGAACCCGCGACCCTAACCTTGGCAAGGTTATGCTCTACCAACTGAGCTACTTTCGCGTTTTTTCAACGGGTGCAAAGATAATAGCTTTTACCGTATCTGCCAAACTTTTTTATACCAAAATTAGCAGGCAACAAACATTTATTAAGCAACACCCATCTATCAGCCTCACTTTCAGAGGGTTTATTCTCCCGTAGCCAACAAAGCTTTCTCGGCCTCAGCCATGGAGCAGAAGTTAAACCCTTCAATGACTTCCTGCATCAGCAAGTTAATGCGATCGTTGCAAAGGTTTCCTATGCTACCCTCGTGTGTGTGGTGCACCTCTTTGCTATGGGTAAACTTACCGGCCTCAATATCCAAGCCAACTTTCTTATATGCGTCACGAAAAGGCATTCCTTCGCGCGCCAAGCGGTTCACCTCTTCCACGCTAAAGATAAGCAGGTAACGATCATCATCCAGAATGTGCTCGTTGACTTTGATTTCATTCATAATGTAAGTAGTCATTCGCAAACAGTCCTTCAGCTCATCAAAAGCCGGGAGGAAGACTTCCTTAATAATCTGCAAATCGCGGAAATAACCCGATGGCAGGTTATTGGCAATCATCATAATCTGTTGCGGAAGTGATTGTATCTTATTGCATTTGGCTCGCGTAAGTTCAAAGACATCGGGATTCTTTTTGTGGGGCATGATGCTGGATCCTGTGGTACATTCGTCGGGCAATTTAACGAAACCAAAGTTTTGGCTGTTAAACAAACAAGCATCGAAAGCCAATTTCGACAGGGTTCCGGCTATGCTGGCAAGTGCAAATGCCACGTTACGTTCCACCTTTCCGCGTCCCATCTGTGCATATACCACATTGTAATTCATAGAATCAAAACCCAACAGACCGGTGGTCAGGCTACGGTTTAGCGGGAAAGAGGAGCCATAGCCGGCAGCCGAACCTAACGGATTTCGGTTGCACATCTTAAAAGCCGCCTGAAGAAACATCATATCGTCCACCAAACTCTCGGCATAGGCACCAAACCAAAGACCAAAGGAAGAGGGCATGGCAATCTGAAGGTGGGTGTACCCCGGCATCAGTATGTTTTTAAACTTTTCGCTTTGATTGATGAGTACATAAAAGAGTTGCTCAGTGAGTTCGGCTACTTCTTTAAGCTGAGCACGGGTAAAAAGCTTCAGATCAAGCAGAACCTGATCGTTACGGGAGCGTCCGCTATGTATTTTCTTACCTACATCGCCCAAACTCCGGGTCAGCATCAATTCAACCTGCGAATGAACATCTTCAACTCCTTCTTCAATCACAAAATTGCCTTGTTCTACCTGAGCATGTATCTTTCTCAACTCAGTCAATAATTGTTTCAACTCATCTTCAGTGAGCAGGCCGATGCTTTGCAGCATGGTAATGTGCGCCATCGAGCCTAACACATCATGTTTGGCTAGATATAAGTCCATTTCACGGTCACGACCTACGGTGAATCGTTCAATTTCCTTGTTTACCTGAACTGATTTCTCCCAAAGTTTCTGCGCCATAGCTATGTTGATTAGTTGTTAATTACCTGTTGATTTCTTGTTAATACTGTATCATAGCCAACATGTCGGCCATCTTCTCAATGCCTTCTTGCAAAGGCTTTTGAACCATTGCTTTCATAAACGGATTGATATCAACACGGATGGTTAATTTCATTTTGCACCCCTGTTCAGAGTCGGGCACTAACTGAATCCACAAATTAAAAGGTAGTGGCGACTGTGTTGTTTCAAATTTAATACATTTGAACGGCTCGCGTTCTATAACTTGAAGGGTAATCTTACCAACCGGGTCCACGCTAAAGGTAAGCGTATCCGAGTCAAAGCTAATGTCTTTCACTTTGTCTTGAGGAATACGGTCTTTCATCGACTCCAGATTACTTAAATCGGATAACTTGGCATACACGCGTTCCTGACTGAAAGGTATCTGCTTCACGCTGCTTTCGAATTGACTCATTGCTTTTGTTGATTTAGGATGATAAAAAATAATTCAGACACTCTCGCGCCCGAATTACATATTTTATTCTTAGTTACGGGAATACTCCCGAAGTTCAATTATTTAGGCTCCCAATGAGAAGGGTCTTTGCGCCATTCTTCAAGCACAGCCACATCGGGTTCGTCAATATACTCCGTACGAAGAGCCACTTCAATCACTGCTTCATAATTTGTCAAGGTAACCAAAGGAACCTTGGCATCTTTAAATGCTTTAACCGCTACATCAAATCCGTAAGTAAAAGCGGCAATCATTCCTATGACTTCACATCCGTCGCGACGAATTGCTTCAACCGCTTTAAGACTGCTACCTCCTGTTGAAATCAAATCTTCAACAACCACAACCTTCATTCCGGGTCGCAATTCTCCTTCAATCAAATTCTCCAACCCATGATCTTTGGGAGTTGAACGCACATAGACAAAAGGTAAGTTCAGTGCATCAGCAACCAAAGCCCCTTGCGGAATGGCACCGGTTGCCACGCCTGCTATAGCGTCTACCTGCCCAAAACGTTCAAGAATAAGGCGGGTAATTTCAATCTTAACAAAATTACGGAGAGAAGGATAAGAAAGCGTTTTACGGTTATCGCAGTAAAACGGAGATTTCCAACCTGAAGCCCACGTAAAAGGATTGGCGGGCTGTAGTTTAACTGCCTTGATCTTTAGCAATTTCTCTGCAAATAGTCTCTCTAACGTTTTCATAACTAATAGCTACTATAATTATATGGCACAAAAATAAGGAAACTCAATGAGAATGAAAAGAAGAATTCAAATATTTTTGGATAAAATACAGAAATCACTCAAAAAACTCATCATCTTGTTTGCCTACACACTGGTAAATATCTTTTAAATGAAAGCCTCTGCTCAAAGCAAACCGTATGAGCTTGCCCTGTATTTGATACTCATTACCGCCTTTAATCGTTCTCTTTTTTTCGGCAATAAGATGGCGCAACATCGCTTTATATTCATCTTCATCAATCTGCAACAAATACTTCTGAATAATTTCATCATCTATTTTCTTCAGGGATAATGCCCTTGATATTTTCATTTTACCCCACTTGGCAAAGTTTATTTTATCGGCAACAAAAGCGCGGCAGTATCTGTCATCATCCACGTATCTTTCTGACTCTAGTTTTTGCAGTATCCGCCCGATGACTTGTTCGTCGAGCGACCATTTTCTCAATTTCTCTTCTACTTCGTAACGGCAATGTTCGGCAGAAGAACAATAGAAAGCCACACGGCTCAAGGCTTCACTTTCCGTTATTGTTTTCATATACAGGCTTTAACAAATCTCTTATTGTTAAACATATCTTTTATTAAACGCACACGGCTGTAACCCATATCATTCAACATTTCGCAAACCTCTTTACCGTAGGCTTGGTTTACCTCAAAATACAATTTGCCTTCGGAAGAGAGTAGAAAGAATCCGAGTTCTGCTATACAAGAATAGAATAACAGCGGATCATCATCGGGAACAAACAGTGCAGTAGCCGGTTCCCACTCCAGCACATTCGGATCCATTCCTGCTTTCTCGGACTCGGTTATATAAGGTGGATTGCTAACTATCACATCCAGATTAAGCATTTCCTCCAGATTGGCCGGAAATTTGTATTTCAAAATGTTTTGCTTTTCAAAACAAACAGATGCACCTAAGCGCTTGTTGTTCCGGCGGGCAACCTTCAAGGCTTCGGCCGAAATATCACAGGCCCTTACCTCACAATCAGGCAGTTTTTTAGACAATGATATAGCAATGCAGCCGCTCCCGGTACCCATATCAAAAATCAACTTCGCTTTGGGGTTTTCCTTGGCAATGAGTTCAACAAGTTCTTCCGTTTCCGGACGGGGAATCAGTACATGTTGATTGACCTCAAAAGAATGACCGCAGAAGGGAGTATACCCTACTATATACTGAATTGGTTCGTGATTGATTAATCTGTGAAGAATTGTTTCGAGCTCTTTCTGTTTATTTTCAGATAAATGAATATCTTTGCGAACATAAAAGTCGAGCTCACTGATTTCCAACAGGTCGCAACAGATTATTTTCGTCAGGCTTTTTAATTCGGCAGGCGGAAAATGACTCTCGAGCGTTTTTTTAATATATGGAAGAAGATGATTCATGCTTTAAATTTTTAGTGTGCAAAAGTACTAATTATATTGTTACAAGCCTAAGAGATGACAGAAGAAAAATACATGCGGCGATGCATTCAGTTGGCCAAAAACGGCCATGCCAATGTTTCGCCCAACCCCATGGTAGGAGCAGTAATAGTATGTGATGACAAAATCATAGGTGAAGGCTACCACATACGTTACGGAGAGGCACATGCCGAAGTTAATGCCATTCGATCCGTAAGAGACGAATCACTCCTGAAACGGTCAACCATTTATGTAAGTCTGGAGCCTTGTTCACATTACGGAAAAACACCTCCCTGCGCTGATCTGATCATTTCCAAAGGTATTCCACGAGTTGTTGTAGGCTGCGAGGATCCGTTCATTGAGGTTGCCGGTCGCGGCATACGCCGCCTAAGAAATGCCGGTTGCGAAGTTATAGTGGGCATGCTCCAAGAAGAATGTAAAAAGCTCATCAAACCTTTTACCACGTTCAATCTATTGAAACGACCTTACATCATTCTTAAATGGGCCGAATCTGCCGATGGTTTTATTGATTTGAACCGCACAGAAGGAACACCCGCTATCTTATCTACGGAGCTAACTTCCATGCTTGTACATAAAAGAAGAGCAGAAGCCGATGCCATTATGATAGGAACACGTACGGCAAAATTAGACAATCCGTTTCTCACCGTGCGCAATTGGGAAGGCAAACACCCTACACGCGTGGTGTTGGACCGTCACCTCACGTTACCCGATGACTTGCATCTTTTTGACGGAACAGTACCCACGTTAGTCTTCACCGCCAAAGAAAGAAAATCAACTTCCGGTGTAGAATTCATCACGCTGGATTACACAGAAGATATCCTCCCGCAAATTTTAACGGCTTTATACAAAAAGAAAATCGAATCGTTATTCGTCGAAGGAGGCAGCCAACTGCTACAGTCATTCATTGACAGTGGTTTATGGGATGAAATTTATATAGAGAAAAGTCGTAAGCAATTGGGTTCGGGGGTAAAATCTCCGGAAATAGACGAGAGAATAAGCCATTCCGTCGATAAAAAGTTTGGCATACCCATCTGGCATTTCATTCGTAATAGACAACAAACTCAGAAAAAAGATGATTTATAAAGCTTTTAAAAAGAGGGCGATTATCTATAATTTTATATAAAACTTGCCCAAGATGTTCAATATAGAGAAATTTGTTTCTATTTTTGCAATTTGTAAATAAACACCAAGCTCCAAATGAAAATAAAGTTTTTATCAGTAATTCTTTGCTCCTTTGCTACGGCTATTATTGTCAGTTCATGTTTGAGCTCCGACGAAAAGAACATTGAATACAGTTCAGACGACACAATTCACGCATTTGCCATTGATACGATATATGGCGAAAACTACGCTTTTACTATTGACAACGCCAATAATAAGATATATAACGTTGACTCGCTCCCAGTAAGTTCCGATACGATTATTAACAAGGTATTGATTAAAACGTTGACGGTATCCGGTTATGTGACTTCAGCCGACACCCTGTTTAATGTGGCCGACTCTCTGGATCTGTCTAAGACCATGGAGAAGCCACTCGAATTAACCGTTCACTCGGCCGATGGTAAATACACTCGCAAGTATAGCGTGGAAGTACGCAGACACAAGCAAGATCCTGATTCTTTGAATTGGAACAAAATGACTGATTCTTTCTCTGCCGGAGAAATTACCGGAACACAAAAATCAGTTGTACTCAATAATCGCATCTGGACATACGGAAGTTATTCTGTTGCTTTCAGTGCATCTGTGAACGATGGCAAATCGTGGACGAAAAGCGCTGTTACCGGTCTGCCCGCCGATACTAAGATGCATTCTTTAATGGTGTTTGGCAGCAAAATATTTGCAGCAACGCAAAGCGGAAAATTGTTCTACAGTGAAAATGGGACCAGCTGGTCGGAATGGACTGCATTAAGTGGCCATGTGGTTGCACTGACAGCTGCATTCCCCAATAGCTTGGCTGCTGTTGTTGAAGCAAACGGAAAGAATCTGTTTGCCATTTCAGACAACGCTCTTACTTCTTGGCAAACAGGTGTAGAAGTCCCTGCAGCATTCCCGCTTGAAAACATTTCGACCACGGTATTCACCAGCAGAACTCAAATGACAACTGCATTCATTGCCGGAAAATCAACGACTAAAACCACTCCTTGGTTCTCTTTTGACGGATTGGAATGGAGTGATTCCGAAACGACTTCATCTTATGCTTTGCCGGCTATGACAAGCCCGCACATCATGAGATACAGTAATAAATTCTATGCTTTCGGAGGTGACTTCAGTGCCTTGTATGTATCAGAAGAAGGCATCGTATGGAAACCTGCCGAAACCAAAACGCTCTTGCCTTCTCAATTTAAGGGAAGACAAAACTGCTCCGCAGTTGTAGATGCAAACAATTACATCTGGATTATGTGGAGTAAAGCAGCTGGCGCAACAGATGAAGTTTGGCGCGGGCGAATTAATAAACTAGGTTTTATAATCAACAATGATTGAATATAACATGCTGATAAGGCGTGCCTAAGTATACTTAAACAGTTACAGTAATGGACAATAAAGAGCAAATAGATATTAACCGGATACCCGAACATGTGGCTATAATCATGGACGGAAACGGACGATGGGCTAAGCTCCGCAACAAGGAGCGTAGTTACGGCCATCAGGTTGGTGCAGAGACTGTCCATGTCATTACTGAAGAAGCAGCTAGGTTGGGCATTAAATTTCTCACGCTGTACACCTTCTCTACCGAGAATTGGAACAGACCCACAGATGAAATCGCCGCCCTCATGAGCTTGCTCATTGACTCCGTAGAAGAGGAAACTTTCATGAAGAACAACATCAGTTTCCGAATCATCGGTGATATTGAAAAGCTACCGGCCAGCGTGCGAGAGCGCTTACAACAATGCGTTTCACATACGGCCAACAATACGGGTATGTGTTTGGTACTTGCTCTCAGCTACTCTTCGCGCTGGGAACTAACAGATGCTATGAAGAAGATAGCCGCACAGGTGCAAAAAGGGGAATTGAAACCCGAGGACATTGATTGCGACTGCATAAACAGGCACCTAAGTACACACTTCATGCCCGACCCCGATTTACTCATACGTACCGGAGGAGAAATACGTTTAAGCAATTACCTGCTGTGGCAATCTGCCTATTCGGAACTCTATTTTTGCGATACCTTCTGGCCTGATTTCAGGAAGGAAGAATTTCATAAGGCAATTCTCGACTATCAACAAAGAGAACGCCGCTTCGGAAAAACCAGTGAGCAAATCAGTTAACTTTAGAACAATAACTCAAAATAAATAAGTAAATGCACAATCGTATTTCTGCTATACTCATCGCGTTTGTAGGCTTATGTAGCCTAACAACTTCAGGTTACGCACAAAATGTAAGCACAGACGACTCCTCAAAGCCGGTGATTCTTTATTCGGGTACTCCCAAAAAATATGAAATTGGCGGTATTGAGGTTACCGGTGTAAAAAACTACGAAGATTACGTTCTGATTGGTCTTTCCGGACTATCCGTTGGCCAAACCATTACCGTACCGGGTGATGATATAACAGGGGCTATTAAGCGATATTGGCGGCATGGACTTTTCTCTAACGTGGCCATTACTGCCGAGAAAATAGAGAATAATAAGATATATCTGAAAATATCTTTGACGCAACGTCCTCGTATCTCTGAAATTCACTATTATGGAGTGAAGAAATCTGAGAAAGAAGACTTGGAAGCCAAATTGGGCTTGGTGAAAGGTAGTCAGATTACACCGAACTTAGTTGACCGTGCCAAAACGCTCATCAAAAGATACTTCGATGACAAAGGCTTTAAGAATGCCGATGTAATCATTGGACAACGAGACGATGCTTCGGCCGAGAATCAGGTTATTGTTGATGTTAAAATTGACAAGAAGGAAAAAGTAAAAGTGCATAAAATAACCATCGTGGGTAATGAGGCTCTTAAAGCGTCCAAGTTGAAAAGAGTCATGAAGAAGACCAACGAGAAGAATAAACTGCTGAATTTGTTCCGGACCAAGAAGTTTGTAAACGAGAATTATGAGGCCGACAAGCAGTTGATCATTGACAAGTACAACGAGTTAGGTTACCGCGATGCACGCATTGTGGAAGATAGCATCAGTCCGTATGATCAAAAAACAGTGAACGTGTTTATGCGTATTGATGAAGGTCAAAAATACTTCTTACGTAACGTTACCTGGGTGGGTAACACTTTGTATCCGTCCGAACAGCTCAACTTCCTGTTGAGAATGAAAAAAGGCGATGTTTATAACCAGAAGTTGCTCAACGAACGTGTTACTACTGACGATGACGCTATTGGTAACTTGTATTACAACAACGGTTATTTGTTCTACAACCTGGAACCCGTTGAAGTAAACATTGAAAACGACTCCATCGATTTGGAAATGCGTATTTACGAAGGTCGTCAGGCTACAATCAGCAAAATAAAAATCAATGGTAACGACCGCGTGTATGAAAACGTTGTAAGACGTGAGTTGCGTACTCGTCCGGGACAATTGTTCAGCAAGGAAGACCTGATGCGTTCTATGCGTGAAATTCAGCAAATGGGCCATTTTGACCCTGAAAATATCAAGCCAGACATTCAACCTGATCAGGTAAACGGTACGGTTGACATTGCTTATGACCTCGTATCAAAGGCCAATGACCAGGTAGAATTCTCTGCCGGCTGGGGACAAACGGGTGTCATCGGTAAGCTTAGTTTGAAGTTCACTAACTTCTCACTGCCTAACTTATTGAAACCGGGAGAAAACTACCGTGGTATTTTGCCGCAAGGGGACGGTCAGACACTGACCATCAGCGGACAAACCAATGCTAAGTACTACCAGTCATACAGTGTGTCTTTCTTTGATCCCTGGTTTGGTGGAAAACGCCCTAATTCATTCTCTGTTTCGGCTTTCTATTCTGTGCAAACAGATATCAGTAGCAGCTATTACAACACCGGCTACATGAACAACTATTACAATAGCCTTTACGGTGGCGGATATGGCAATTACAACTATAACAACTACGAAAATTACCTTGACCCCGATAAATCTATCAAGATGTTCGGTGCCTCTGTAGGTTGGGGTAAACGTTTAAGCTGGCCGGATGACTACTTTACTTTGTCGGCCGAGCTTTCTTACCAACGCTATATCTTGAAAGAGTGGCAATATTTCCCTGTAACAAACGGTAGATGTAACAACATCAGCCTGAACCTTACACTGGCTCGTAACTCTACTGATAACCCCATCTACCCACGTCAGGGATCTGATTTCTCACTATCTGTACAGGTTACACCGCCTTACTCTCTGTTTGACGGAGTAGATTACGGTTCATACAATCTGAGCAACCAAGACGATGTAAACAAGATGCATAAATGGGTTGAATACCACAAATGGAAGCTGAAATCAAAAACATATACCGCCTTCACCAGCGGTGCCAAAGCTCCGGTATTGATGACGCGTGCCGAGTTCGGTATCTTGGGCCATTTCAACAAAAACAAGAAATCTCCTTTCGAGACATTCGATATGGGAGGTGACGGTATGACCGGATATTCAAGCTACGCCACTGAAAGTGTTGCACTTCGTGGATACGAAAACAGCTCACTGACTCCTTACAGAGGAATGGAAGGATATGCCTACACACGTTTGGGACTGGAATTAAGATACCCGTTAATGCTTGAAACAAGTACCAGCATCTATGCATTAGGATTCCTCGAAGCAGGTAACGCATGGAACGACATCAAAGACTTCAACCCGTTTGAGCTAAAACGCTCTGCCGGTGTGGGTGTACGTATCTTCCTGCCTATGATTGGTATGATGGGTATCGACTGGGCATACGGATTTGATAAGATATTAGGTTCCAAACAATACGGTGGCAGTCAGTTCCACTTTATTTTGGGACAAGAATTCTAACTTATGTATAATTATTTAAAGCTAAACGTCATGAGAAGATCTGTTCTGTTATTTGTTTTGCTGCTCACAACAGCTGTTGCAGCCAATGCACAAAAGTTTGCATTAATTGATATGGAATATATTTTAAAGAATATTCCATCGTATGAGAGAGCCAACGATCAGTTGAATCAGGCTACCACCAAGTGGCAGTCGGAGATTGAAAACTTATCGAAAGAGGCACAGAACATGTATAAAAGTTATCAGGCAGATGCCAAAACATTATCTGAAGCTCAAAAAATAAAAAGGGAGGAAGATATTGTAGCCAAAGAAAAACAGGCATCCGAACTGAAACGCGCATATTTTGGTCCGGAAGGGGAAGCCATCAAACTCAGAGAGAAACTGATTAAGCCCATTCAAGACCAAATCTATGAAGCAGTTAAGCAAGTGGCTGAGTTGAAAGGATATTCTGCTATAGTTGACAGAGCGTCGGCAAATAGCATAATATATGCTAATCCACGTATCGATATCAGCAATGAAGTATTGGCGAAATTAGGATTTTCAAATTAATTTCATACATTTGCATCCAAGAAAAAATAATTATTTAAATAAAGAATAGAATTATGCTTAAAAAAATTGCAATTGCTCTTATGCTTATCTTACCGATGGGTGTAGCTGCTCAAACCTTGAAATTCGGTCACGTTACATCGAATGAAATCATCATGGCTATGCCTGAATTCACAAAAGCTCAGACCGACTTACAGGCTCTTGAGAAAAAATACACGGACGAAATCAAAAGAACCAACGACGAGTTCAACAAAAAGTACCAAGAGTTTCAACAAGCTATGGCGAAAGATTCTTTGCCACAAAATATCGCTGAAAGAAGACAGAAAGAATTGCAGGATATGATGCAGAGAAGCGAGCAATTCCAACAAGAAGCTGCTCAGAACATGCAAAAAGCGCAAACAGAACTGATGGCTCCTATCAGCAAGAAGGTAGAAGATGCAATCAAGGCTGTGGGTGAAGCTGAAAATCTGGTTTACATCTTTGATTTAGCCAGAACTTCTATTCCTTTCGTTAATGAAAAACTTAGCGTAAATGTAACACCGCTGGTTAAAGCAAAACTGGGGTTGAAATAATAACAATATTGTTAACGCGGATAACGCGGATGAAGCGCCAATTCGCTTCATCCGCGTTTTTTTAGTATAACTCTTATGATGAAGAAACAGTTACCCGAAGCACCAGGCCCCATCGGAGTGTTCGATTCCGGTTACGGGGGACTAACCATTCTGCAACAAATCAGAAAAACTTTGCCCCAATATGATTATATCTATCTGGGCGACAACGCACGTACTCCTTACGGTACGCGTTCTTTCGAAGTTGTATATGAGTTTACCCGGCAAGCAGTGACCAAATTGTTTGAGATGGGTTGCCATCTAGTCATTCTGGCTTGTAACACAGCATCGGCCAAGGCTCTTCGTAGCATACAAACCAATGACTTGCCTCAATTGGATTCATCGAGAAGAGTTCTTGGAGTTATCCGCCCCACGGTAGAAAGGATTGGCGAAATGACTCGTAGCCGGCACATTGGAGTGGTTGCAACAGCCGGAACCATCAAGTCAGAGTCTTACCCGCTCGAGATTCGCAAGCTGTTTCCGGATATCACCGTGACCGGAGAAGCTTGTCCCATGTGGGTGCCTCTTGTTGAGAACAACGAGGCAACGGGTGATGGGGCCGACTTCTTCATTCGCAAGAACCTCAACAGTCTACTCGGTAAAGATCCTCAAATAGATGCGATCATTTTGGGCTGTACCCACTATCCGCTCTTACTTCCTAAAATAAATCAATACGTTCCTCAAGAAGTACAAATCATCACACAAGGTGAATTCGTGGCTGTCAGTTTGCAAGATTATCTTAAAAGACACCCCGAGATAGCCGATAAATGTACGCAGAACGGAGTTACCCATTTCTATACCACAGAAGCAGAAGAGAAATTCTCGGAATCGGCCAAACTTTTCCTGAATGAGGAAATTGAAGTGAAGAGAATATCACTGGAATAAAACTTCATTCGTCGTTAACTTTTCGCCGGTTTACTTTGTTCTATCATAAAGAAACAACTAAAGAGAAATACCATGAAAGAGAATGATGCCAATAAATTAACGGAAGTTTTTGTCGGAACGCCTTGGCAAGCCGAACTAGTCAAAGGGTTATTAGAGAGCAACGGAATACAAGCAGCGCTCAAAGACGGAATCATGGGAACCTTGGCGCCTTACATAAGCCCGGAAGTAGCGGTTTTTGTAAGCGAAGAGAACTATGAATCGGCTGTGACCCTGATCAATGAAAACGAAGATAAAAAAACCGACTAAAGTTGTTTTAAGAACCGCTCCAAGCGGTCAAGCCCTTCCTTGATATTCTCCAGCGAGTTGGCATACGAAAACCGGATGAAACCTTCGCCACAAGTCCCGAAGTCAATACCGGGAGTGACACCTACGTGTGCCTCCTCCAATATTCGGAATGCAAACTGATAGGAATCTTTCGTGAATTTACGGGCATCGGCAAAGACATAAAAGGCTCCCATCGGTTCCACATCGATACCAAAACCCATCGCTCTGAGGCGTTCAATCATGTACAATCGTCGTTCATTGTAGATGCTACACATATTCTCCACATCGGGAGCCGCTTCACGCAAAGCAGCTATCCCCGCAGCCTGCGCCATAGACGGAGCACAGATAAACAAGTTTTGCTGCAACGTTTGCAAAGCCCGCATGTAGGGCTTGGGCGCAATAAGATACCCCAAACGAAAACCGGTCATGGCAAAACGTTTGGAAAATCCGTTGACCACGAAAGCCTTGTCGGTAAACTCCAATATGCTTCTTGCTTTACCGTCATAAACCAGTCCGTGATATATCTCATCCGATATAACGGGCACTCCCAAAGAAGCTATTTCTTTCAAAAAAGAGTCGGGCAACAAGTTTCCCGTGGGGTTCATGGGTGAGTTTATAAAGACAGCCCGTGTGCGCGATGAAATGGACTTACGGATGTCGTCCATGTGGTACTCCATTCCTTTGCGCAACGGTACCAATACCGGATTGGCCTGAACAGCCAGCAGGAAATTACGGTAACAGGCATAACCCGGATTCGAAAGAATAACCTCACAATCGGCCTCGCAGAGTAACATCAAAGCCAATAAAATGGCAGGTGAAGAGCCCGAAGTTACCACAATGCATTCGGGGTCGACCGTCACATCGTATTCATCTTTGTAAAACCGGGCAATTTCTTTCCTGAGCTGCACATCGCCCAAAGAATGGGTGTAATGTGTGCACTGATTATCCAACGACAACTTAGCCGCTTGTAACACACAAGCAGGCGTGTCAAAGTCGGGTTCCCCCACTTCTAAGTGGATAATGGAAACTCCTTCACGTTCAAGTTCTTTGGCTCTTTCGAGTACATCCATTACAATAAAAGGAGTCATTTGCTCCACCTGGGGATTGATATGCTTCATGAATTATTTTGTATTAAAAGGATGCGCAAAAGTACAAAAAAGAGTGCGAAAACGTATCAACAAAATCAAGAAAGCAGAGCGGTAAAATACTATTTGATGACTTTTAATGGGCTCCTAGCTTACAGATTAGCAAAAATAGGCTATATTTGTAATTCAAATCGTAATAGAAATGGAGCATCAGTTTACACGCATCGCTGTTAAAATAGGGAGCAATGTGCTTACACGAAAGGATGGCACACTGGACGTCACACGCATGTCGGCCCTGACCGACCAGATTGCCGGGTTACACAAAGCGGGAATCGAAGTGATTCTCATCTCTTCGGGGGCGGTTGCTTCGGGAAGAAGTGAGGTGAAAACCAACAAGAAGCTCGACAGTGTGGACCAACGACAGCTTTTCTCGGCTGTGGGACAAGCCAAATTGATTAACCGTTACTACGAATTATTTCGCGAACACGGCATTGCGGTGGGACAAGTTCTTACCACGAAGGAGAATTTCGGAACCCGCAGGCATTATCTCAATCAGAAGAACTGCATGAGTGTGATGCTGGAGAACAAGGTGATTCCCATTGTAAACGAAAACGATACCATCTCGGTCAGCGAACTTATGTTTACCGACAACGACGAGCTATCGGGCCTTATCGCTTCGATGATGAATGCTCAGGCATTGATTATCCTCAGTAACATCGACGGTATCTACAACGGGGTGCCAAGCGACCCTTCGGCCTCGGTAATCAGAGAAATAGATCGAGGGAAAGACTTGTCGAACTACATTCAGACGAGCAAGTCAAGTTTCGGACGGGGTGGTATGCTTACCAAGACCAACATTGCCCGCAAAGTGGCCGATGAAGGTATTACCGTTATCATTGCCAACGGCAAACGAGACGACATATTGACCAACCTCATCAATTATCCCGACACCACCTTGTGCACTCGTTTCCTGCCCTCCGAGCAGCCGGTGTCCAGCATCAAAAAATGGATTGCCCACAGCGAAGGTTTTGCCAAAGGAGAAATACACATCAACGAGCAAGCCACTCAGGTACTTACATCCGACAAAGCAGTAAGCATACTGCCCATCGGCATTACCCGTGTGGAAGGAGAATTTGAAAAAGATGATATTGTGCGTATCATCGACAACCAGGGAAACGCCATCGGAGTGGGTAAAGTAAACTGCACCTCCCGACAGGTAATCGAAGCACTAGGCAAGCACGGGAAAAAAGCCGTAGTACATTATGATTACCTATACTTGGAATAACGCTTAAAAACAAAAATATGATGGAACAGTTAAACAACACGTTTGCTGCCGTGCAAGCGGCCAGCAGAAAACTGGCATTGTTAACCGATGACCAAATTAACAGTGTGTTACTGGCCGTTGCCGATGCAGCAGTGGAACATACCGCATTCATCCTGTCAGAGAACCAAAAAGATCTGGAAAGAATGGATCCGGCAGACCCGAAGTTCGACCGGTTGAAGCTGACTGAACAACGAATCAAAGACATTGCAGCCGACATACGCAACGTGGCTTCCCTACCCTCTCCGTTGGGAAGGATTTTGGCAGAGACAGTGAGGCCCAACGGCATGAAGCTCACCAAAGTCAGTGTGCCCTTCGGCGTGATCGGTATCATCTACGAAGCTCGCCCCAACGTGAGCTTCGATGTATTTTCCCTTTGTTTTAAGAGTGGAAATGCTTGTCTGCTGAAAGGCGGAAGTGATGCCGAATTCTCCAACAAAGCCATTGTAAGCGTTATTCACAACATATTGAAACAACATCAGCTCGACACACATATAGCTGAGCTGCTACCGGCAGACCGTGAAGCAACCAACGCCTTGCTTCACGCTGTGGGTTATGTAGATCTTATTATACCTCGCGGCAGTTGCGGACTTATTAATTTCGTCCGCCAAAATGCGTCCATCCCCGTTATTGAAACCGGTGCAGGTATTTGCCATACCTATTTCGATGAAGACGGCAACTTGGAAAAAGGAACCCGCATTGTGAACAATGCCAAGACCAGACGTGTAAGCGTATGTAATGCACTCGACTGTCTGGTGGTTCACCGCAAACGCCTGGCCGACTTACCAGCTTTGTGTCAACTGCTTCCGGCCAGTAACGTACTGGTTTACGCGGATGCCGAGGCTTACAACGCACTACAAGGACATTACCCTGCCGAGTTACTGAAACATGCTACAGATGAAAGTTTCGGTACCGAATTCCTGTCGTATGCCATGTCTGTGAAAACAGTTGGCAGTCTACCGGAGGCATTGGAACACATACACATCTACAGTTCCAAACACAGCGAATGCATCATCACTGAAAACAAAGAATCAGCAATCCTTTTTACCAAAGTGGTTGATGCGGCTTGTGTGTACACCAACGTATCCACGGCCTTTACCGACGGTGCTCAATTCGGATTGGGTGCTGAGATCGGCATCAGCACGCAGAAACTGCACGCCCGGGGACCTATGGGACTGGAAGAGATTACTTCCTATAAATGGATTGTTGAAGGCGACGGGCAAATAAGAGTATAAACCAACTAAATAAAGTGAACATGAAACAATTTACATGTGTACATGACTTGGGCGATTTGAAAAGTGCCCTCGATGAAGCTTTTGAAATAAAAAAAGATAAATTCAAATACGTGGAACTGGGTCGTAACAAAACCCTGATGATGATATTCTTCAACTCCAGTCTGCGCACCCGTTTAAGTACGCACAAAGCCGCAATGAATCTGGGCATGAACGTCATGGTACTTGACATCAACCAGGGAGCCTGGAAACTGGAAACAGAACGAGGCGTGATTATGGATGGTGATAAGCCCGAGCATTTGCTCGAAGCCATACCCGTCATGGGATGTTATTGCGACATCATCGGTGTACGTTCTTTTGCCCGTTTTGAAGATCGCGAATATGATTACAACGAAGTAATCATCAATCAGTTCATTGAACATTCCGGTCGCCCGGTCTTTTCTATGGAGGCAGCCACACGCCACCCCCTGCAAAGCTTTGCCGACCTTATTACCATTGAAGAGTATAAGAAAACGGCACGTCCCAAGGTAGTAATGACTTGGGCACCTCATCCTCGCGCACTTCCTCAGGCAGTGCCCAACTCGTTTGCCGAGTGGATGAACGCAACCGACTATGAATTCGTCATCACACACCCCGAAGGTTACGAGCTTGCTCCCGAATTTGTGGGCAATGCGCGGGTAGAATACGACCAGATGAAAGCCTTTGAAGGAGCCGACTTCATATATGCCAAGAACTGGGCTGCCTACACAGGCGACAATTACGGCAGAGTTCTGAGTAAAGATATGGACTGGACCGTGAGCAACAAACACATGTCTGTTACCAACAACGCCTATTTCATGCACTGCTTACCGGTACGTAGAAATATGATTGTTACAGACAGCGTGATTGAAGGTCCTCAATCTATTGTTATTCCCGAAGCTGCCAACCGCGAAATATCGGCTACCGTTGTATTGAAAAGAATGATTGAAGGGTTGAAATAAAAACCTCTCCCCTATCAAGTAAAAGAGCTGCAACCCTGAAAGAAGTTGCAGCTCTTTTGTTATTTATCTACCGGTTTACCGGCCTGTTGCCAACCGTTGAATCCTCCAGCCAGTTCGTAAACCTGAAAGCCTTGCTTTGCCAAAATAGAGGCAGCCTTTTTGCTGCGATGCCCGCTGCGACAATAAAGCGCTACCGGCACATCCTTCTGCAACAGCGAATCGGCTATGGCCTGAAAAGATCCGTCGAGCACATTGATATTAATGGATTTGGCAATGTGGCCTTCCGAGAATTCAAGTGGTGTGCGCACATCAAGACGTTGCACAGACTCCTCTTTAATCAGCGATTCGAACTCATTAGTGGGAAGAGTTGTATAGTTTTTCGGTTGCTGACAACCAAACAAAGACGACAATATAAACATGGTAGTTACAACTAAGTGATACATTTGGTCAATTATTAAAGTTAAACTAATTCGACGAAGGCGCAAATTCGTACCGATAGGTCTTCACCCCTTCATCGTACGTGTTAACGCTAAAATAAACAACCACCCCATTCGTATTGTTTAGAAGATACCCGTTCAAAGGCACAGAAACATAAGCCCGGCGGGTAAACGCCTGCAAGTCGTCCCCATCATCGTGATACAGTTTGAGGTACACTACCATTCTTCCCTCACCGTCAATAGCAAGCGCCTCCTCCACAAAGTGAAACAGGTGTTTGGCACTGTGCATTTTTACCAGCAGCACAGCATTCAGGTAAGCATTTCCTTTCCACACACTCTGTATGGCCACCGGATCAGTGAATACCCCATTCTTAAAGGCAGAAGCCGGTTCGGGCTTCGGTGAAATGGCTTGCAGTAAAGCATAAATCTTCACCCGGGGTACTCCATTCTGACTCACCTCTTTCGTTTCATAATTGGCTACCAAACGCAACGTATCACCCGGCGATGCCGAGGTGGCCGATGCATCCTCCGCTACCTCCAACAACTGTCCGTTGTCTCTGGTTAACGTAGCCAAACTCCCATTGACTCCTGCTCTTCCGGTCAGAAATTCCAGTTGAACCGAAGGATAAACATAATCGTCATCTTCCTCACAAGAAGACAGACAGCAGATGCTTAGGAGACTGATTAGAAAGAGTCGGAACGTTTTCATCGACTTGCGGCCAGGTAATTGATTACAGGATTCGCATACATCACTAATAACTTCTCACGCAAAAACTCCACATCTTTATTGGGAATAGAAATTTTGTCGAGCTGCCCTGCAATATAATCCTCGAATGTTTGCTTCTCTTCAGCCGAATAATTACCGGCAAAAGTGGTCGTTCCATCGAGTAAATCACACGCCACATAATTGCCAGGATACAAACGATAATTGGCATGAATCTTCCGGTCAATCAAGGCTGAGACACAAGCAAAAAGTTCCGTTTTCGGTAAAGAAGCATCCAGTTTCAAAAGGTCGTCATTGATCAGCTCCGCCACTTGGAAGTGAACCCTTCCCTTGAAACCGAACAACCCGGTTTTCATGTTCAGCAAATCATCCTGAGTTGATTTCTTGTAACCCTCAACATCTCTTTTCAGTTGAAATTCCTGTGCTTTGAGATAATCACACGGATCATACTCATACGAAAGAGACAGCGGTGCGATGTTCATCTCCGCCAGTCGCTCCAGCACAGAACCCTCACCACCCATGGCCAACATCTTGAGTACACTATCTTGCGTGCGGTCGTTGGAATCTTTTGCACGTCCCTCGCGCTGCGCAATCCAGATAGATTGTTTCTTGTCGCGAATGGTGTAATGCATGTAGTTCGACATCAGTGCCGATGCTTCCAACATCTGGCGCATGGTAAGCGCCCGTTGCACGATAAATGATTTGTTGATACGCACTAACTTTTTTATCCACGGATAAATAAGCAGATTGTCACCAATGGCAATCTCCACCGTATTCATATCCAGATCGAGCAACAAGATAGACAAGAAACCCGAGTCGAGAATAATATCGCGGTGATTGGAAATGTACGTATACGGCTTCTCCTTATCGGGCAAAGCAGAGTGGTCAATGGTAAGCCCACTGGCACACTCCTTTACGATATTCCAAAGTAAACCATAACAAAAAGCCTTCTGAAACTCCAGCTTAGTACGGCAAGAACGCATTTTCTGCGCAATAGCCTCGAAAGGCACCCCCGGCATAATAGACGAAACAGCCTTTTGAAAGGCAGGATCGGCAATCAGCTCCTCATAAACGGCAGGAAGCTCCTCGTCATGATAAGGTCGGATGTCATCAAAAGCAGTCGGATTCATAATTTATCTTCAATAATATCAGTCATTACATCTTTAATATCCAGTCCGGCAGCACGAATCTGCTGTGGAATAAAGCTGGTTGGTGTCATTCCGGGCGTGGTGTTAATCTCGAGCAGATTAATTTTTTGCGACTCGGTAATGATATAGTCAATGCGTATAATACCCGAACAGCCTAGAATATCATAAATGGCCGAAGTGAGCAGTTGCACCCGTTCGGTCAACTCTTCAGGCAAACGTGCTGGTGTAATTTCCTCCACCTGTCCGTTATACTTCGCATCATAATCAAAGAATTCATTTTTAGTAACTACCTCCGTAATAGGAAACACTACCTCTTTTGATTTTGTTTTGTAACATCCGCAGGTAATTTCTATTCCGTCCATAAACGCCTCAACAATTACCTCATCGGCTTCGCTAAATGCTTTCTCGAGAGCCGGTTGAATTTGCGATTCCTCCTTCACCTTCGTCACGCCGAAGCTAGAACCACCCAAGTTGGGCTTAATGAAACAAGGCAATCCCACCTTGCCGATAATCTCCTGATTGAGCACCTCGTGCCCTTTGCGAATCATAAGAGATTCTGCCACCCGTATGCCAAACCCTTTGAGATACTGGTTGCAGGTAAACTTGTTGAATGTAATGGCGGCAGGCAATACCCCACAGCACGAATACGGAACGCGTAACATATCGAAATAGCCTTGTAGCAGACCGTTTTCACCGGGTGTACCGTGAATGGTGATATAGGCAAAATCAAACTTCACCTTATCCGTTCCGTTGTGGAAGCTAAAATCGTTACGGTCAACAGCAGCCTTTTCGCCACCGGGCAGTTGCACTTCCCAGCGAAGTCCCTGCATTTCAACAATGTACAAATCATATTTTTCCTTATCAATAAAGGAATAAAGCCCCTGGGCGCTGCGAAGGGAAACAGGCAGTTCAGAAGAATCTCCACCTGCTACAATGGCAACAATTGGTTTCATACTAAATCTCTATTACTAATATAGCCTCTCCATCTGTCGATAAGCTGCGTCATGTCATCGGGCATTTCAGAGGTAAAATACACCTCCTCACCGGTGTGAGGGTGTACAAAACCCAATGTCATGGCATGAAGCGCCTGTCGGGGACAAATATCAAAGCAGTTGTTTACAAATTGTTTGTATTTACTAAAGTGAGTTCCTTTGAGAATTTCGTGTCCGCCGTAGCGTTCATCATTAAACAGCACGTGCCCAATGTGTTTCATGTGCACGCGTATTTGGTGTGTTCTTCCGGTTTCGAGCACACACTCCACCAGCGTAACATAGCCCAGCCTCTCCAGCACCCGGTAATGCGTAACGGCATGTTTGCCTATCTCCGGGTCTTCGAAAACCGCCATCTGCATGCGGTCTCTGGGGTTACGGGCGATGTTTCCAACGACTGTGCCCTCGTTTTCCTCAACAATACCCCACACCAGCGCGCGGTATTTGCGTTTGGTTGTTTTATTAAAGAATTGCAATCCCAGATGCGTCTTGGCATCGGGAGTTTTGGCTATAACCAGCAAACCCGACGTGTCCTTGTCAATGCGGTGCACCAGTCCCACTCTCGGGTCATTGGCATCGTAATCGGGATCATCCTTCAGGTGCCAAGCCAAAGCGTTGACCAGCGTGCCGTGATAATTACCGTGCCCCGGATGCACGACCAGTCCGGCAGGTTTATTCACCACCATCAGATACTTATCCTCGTACACAATGTTGAGCGGAATATCCTCAGGCACCACCTCATTTTCGTAACGCGGACGGTCCATCATGACCGTGATTACGTCCAGCGGCTTCACCTTGTAGCTACACTTCACCGGCTTACCGTTTACCATGACGAATCCCGCCTCAGCCGCCTTTTGAATGCGGTTGCGCGAAGCATTGACAATGCGGTCGAACAAATACTTGTCAACCCTTACGAGTGCCTGCCCTTTGTCGGCCACCACCCGGAAATGTTCGTAAAGCTGAGCCTCGTCGCCAATGGCTTCTATCTCATCAATATCGTTATCTTCTATCTCTTCTGAAAAGTTTTCTATCATCTGACACTCAAAAACGGATGAATTATTTAGAACCAGCTATCCTCAGATTTCGAGGGCGCCTGCTCCGCCCCGGTGTCATCACCGCTATCGTCGGCACCGATGCTGTCGGTACCCATATCCAGACTCTCCTCCGTTCCATCGCCCACCATGAGAGTAAGCGTTGAACCGGCCGGAACCTTCTCGTCGGCCATCAAGCGTCTGCCGCGGTACTTCACTCCATACACCCAGTCCTTCTCACCGCTCACATATTCGTTCTCGGTGAGTTTGAATCCTACAGCCGACAAGCGTGCCTCGGCCTGACGTACCGAACTGTTATCGGCCACATCGGGCACCGGTTTCAGCGGCACGTTCAACGTGTTTATGGTCAGATAAATGGTTCTGCCCTCCTTCACCTTTTGTCCGGCAGCCGGAGTATAATCGAGGATACACCCCGCAGCTTTATGTTTATCGTAACTAGAGTCCGTTACCATGCAAAGCAAACCCCTGTCAGCAAAGATTTTGGCAGCCTGCTGCACCGTCATGTTGCGCACATCGGGCACGGCAACCGATTCACCGTGGCGCGTGTAGAGATCAACTCCCGTGAGTGCACCGAATACGAGCACCACGGCTACAACCACCATCACAATGATGTTTACCCAAAAGTATTTATTCTCCCTGAAAGAAAAAAAATCTTTTATTGTCATAATTACCAGTCATTATTTGGGGTCAAAGATAGTATATTTAGTTGATAAGATGCATACGCTTTCGGAAGAATCGGTTGTTTGAGGTGACAATTCCGTACAAATAATCCGTTTTAATAACTGATTTTGATTCCGGCAAAATAGCTTCGAGGCATCGAAGGACCGTAAATGTAGCCTGAGTCTCGCTTCCTGCCTTTATCGAAATCATTCTGATAAGCATTAAACAGATTCTGCGCACCCGCATTCAACTGTAATTTCGTTGTTTTATAAACATCAAAATCATAAGCCAGCTTGATGCCCAAATCAAAGAAGTCACGGGTAGTAACCGCAACATCCTTTTCCACATAGCCGGCCATGTGCTGAACCAGCATGGAGCCCGTGTAAGTGCCCGTATCTTCGAGTACAAATACATCGGCTAACTTGGTATAGAAAGCTTCCACCAAGAAATTAGTTTGAAAAGCGCCAAACCGGTGATACCAATCGGCCGAGGCACTGAAACTTTGTGATTTCTCCTCTTTCAAATCAGAAGCCAGTTCGATCATGGAAACAGTTCCCCCCACATTATCAATATGCAAATCCTCATCAAAGGCCTGCGGAGCGCGGAAACCTGAAGCATAACTCAGTCGGAAGTTCAGGTTCTCCGTGGGGTTGAAGCGCAAATTAGCGCGCGGACTCACAACGGCATCATCCATTAGGTTATGCTTGTCGATACGAGCCCCGATCAGTATTCCCCACCTGGCCGTTTTCCATTCGTTTTGCAAAAAAGCACTGGCTATGTTGATGGTTTGTTTCGTGTACCGGTTGTAGCCCCACATATTATCTTCCAGAGCGTCACGGTTATACTCCACGCCCGACGTCAAATCAGACGGCATAAACAACAACTGATCAAACCGGTACACATACTGCGCACCCGCCATAAAGGTAAGATCGGTTGTTTTCCCATAAGCATTCAAGTCCTTTCCACCACCATAATAACTGTCCCTGTCGGTATGCTGAGCTGAAGAAAACACACTCAGGCGATGCTTCTCATCGGGAGAAAAATAGTCGAACTTCAGTCCACCGCCATTGATGGAATGCTCCAATTGTTCGGCAATATCAGCCATCGTCATGATCATAGCTCGAGCGATAACGGTTCTGACCAAACACATACAATCCTGCCCGCTGATCATCCGTCACCAACGAAGCATTCAAGGTCGTATTATTATCGAAAGCCGACGCATCGCCCACCGCAGTCAGCGTATGCGCTAGCTGGCCGGAGTTTCTCAGCGGCTCCTTGGTGATGATATTGATGGTACCTGCAATGGCCGAAGAGCCGAATAAAGCTGAGCCACCGCCACGCATCACCTCCACCCTTTCAATCATATTGGCCGGTATTTGTTCCAAGCCGTACACACCCGACAAAGCACTGAATATGGGGCGCGAATCTATTAATATCTGCGTATAAGGTCCGTCGAGTCCATTAATACGTACCTGCTGGAAGCCACAATTCTGGCAATTCGTTTCCACCCTCACACCCGGCTGAAAATTAAGTCCCTGCGACAGCGTGGCCGAGTTGGTCGTTTCAAACATCTTAAAATCAACCACGTTGACCAGCGTAGGCGCCATTCGGCGGGTCGTTTCACTACGGTTAGCCGAAATAACCACCCCGTCGAGCGCCACCAAGTCTTCCTCAATCTCAAAATCTTCTTCCAACGTACGTCCCTTCTTGAGACTTACATTTCGTTTAACCGTTTTGTAGCCCACCGCGCTAACCTCAAGCACAAAATTTCCTTCGGGTAAGTTCTTCAAGAAGTAATGCCCCGTAGCATCTGTTACAGTACCAATGGTAGTGCCTTTTAGCGCCAGTGTGATGTAGGGTAAATGTTCTTTGGTTGCTTTATCGAGCACATGGCCGATTATGTTTGCATCTGATTTTTTTAATTCCGGCACCTCCGGAGAAACAGCCTGTGCCGACAAATAAAAACAGCACAAAGCGACTATGGATAATATATATTTCATTTTGCTTTTAATTTTAATACGTGAAACACATGCGTTGCTCCTCATGGGGCAAAGCACATCAATGCCTTCCGCTCTATACTATAGCAGAAGGGTAGAAAACTCTATTCTCAAATCAATCAAGAAATATCAAAGAGAGTAAGAAGGAGGTGCACGCAACTGAATGCCTGTTAGCCTGGAAGACACAATGACTTGCAAGCGAGCATCAGGCAGCAGTTCTAAAAAGAAAAGCAGTAATGGGGTTACCAACAAGGAAAGAACAATGGCTCCGGTAACCCAAATTTGCGACAGATGACTTATCAGCTGAAACTCTGCAGAAGAGTGCGTATGCTCTACATCCTTATTGAACGGATGGGAATGCACAATTGTGACTCCGTTCACCACATGCGAGTGAACAAATAAACTGACCAGCCCCACGTAAGATATAAACAAGGCCGGCAAGAAATATTTGAGTATGCGAAGCAACAATCGTTTCATTTTTCACTGATTAACTGCAAAAAATAGGTTTATAATTGACTACCCCTATCAAACATCTTAACACCGAAAACATGAAGATTGTTTTCATAATTATAACTTACCTCCCATCCATGCATGATGCATATTTGTTGAACAATGGCTAATCCAAGGCCATTACCTTTCTTCTGTTCCGAAGAGCGGCTAAATCGCCTGAATACCTTGTCTTGATCAAGCGCATGATCTATCCCAGTATTTGAAACCTTAAAACAATTGCTGTCTACTTTTATATTAATAATTCCCTCTTTTACATTATGGCGAATCGCATTCACCACCATATTATTTATCAGACTTTCAACAAGCAATTTATTGGCCTTTAGGTTAAGCGATTTGCCTGTTTCTACATGAACAGTGAGACCTTCACTCTCTGCCAGCTCACGTAAATACATTAGTTGATCGTGTAGTATTTTCACAAAATCAACAACTTCCATATTTGACAATTGAGCATTATCTATGCGTGCCAGAAACAGCAAATTCTTATTTAAGCGCGTCATCCTAGCCGATACTGCATACAAAGATCGTATTATTTCCGTATTTGACTGTGTCAATCCTGGTTGCTGCAAAAGAATATCCAATTGCGATTTAAAGACAGCCAATGGTGTTTGAAGTTCGTGAGAAGCATTTTCTATAAACTCCTTTTGCTGTTTATAAATAGTAATATTGTCAACCATCAACCCGTTCAATTTCTCATTAAGGCGAGAAAATTCAATCGTAGTTGTCTGCTCAAAATCAGGCTTTTGCCCCGATTCCAACTTAAAACCTTCTATCTTATCTAACGTATCATAAAATGGTTTCCATAGCTTCTTAGACATCATACGTTGAAGTATGGTCAATGACACCAATAAAGCCAAAAACAAAAGACCATATTGCGAACCCATCGTGGCAAGCAGATCTTTGTTTTCTATCATCGGAATGTGTGACATCAAGACAAAAGGTTTTCCGTCAATTACAATTTTACGATAGAATACCCGGTAATCTACCGGATACCCTTCCGCACTATTAAAAAAGCGTTCTTTCACGGGCTTGTCAAACACATATAAATCACTATACGGCACAATAGCTACATCTTCATTGTATTTATTCCAATGGTCAATATCCTCCTTTGAGAAAGAGGGAAGCCGTTTCGAAATAAATTCATCACTTCTAAAGATAATCAGTTCATCCAGATCTTCCGCATAAAAATGCTTCATCAAAAAAAACAGCAATGGCGCACAACACAACAGTACTAGTGTTGTGTATATAAAAAAGCCTCTGAGATTTTTATCTGCCAGTGTTCTCATTCTACCCATTGATATCCGGTTCCATAAATCGTTTTAATCATACAGTCACAACCTTCTTCTGAAAGTTTTGCCTTCAAGTTTTTAATATGAGCATAGACAAAATTATAATTATCAAACATATCAGCCATGTCACCCGAGAGGTGTTCTGCTATAGAATCTTTAGATACAATTCGTTTCTTGTTTCCTATGAGAAATAATAGAAGATCATATTCTGACCTGGTAAGATTAATAATCCGATCTTTTACTTTTGCGGTTTTTGAAAGCAAGTCAATTTCCAGATTTCCTGAAGTTAGCAGGTTACTATGTGAGAACTGTTGACGTCGCATGAGCGCGTAGATCCGAATACTTAATTCGGAAAGAGAAAAAGGTTTTGAGAGATAATCGTCAGCGCCTATTTTTAGGCCCTCAATCTTATCATCCAGAGAGCCTCGGGCTGACAAGATAATAACGCCACTATTTATATGCCGAACCTTTATTGCTTTGAGTAACTGAATGCCATCGCCACCGGGAAGGTTTAAGTCAAGCAAAATACAATCGTAGGTGTACAAAGAGATTTTTTCTATTGCACTATCAAAGTCATAAGCCTGTTCGCAGAGATAATTGTCATCTGAAAGAAACTTCGCTATGTTTTTTGATAATTCTTTTTCGTCCTCAATAATCAATATTTTCATGTCACTTCCATGTCTTTTCGTTATTAACAAATAACCAATCGGTTTTTATTGCTAATTCATCTTCTAATTCACATTTTTTCTTTCAAGGCGAACCAAGCTATTAGAGTTCTTTTGTTCAATCAGGTACCAGCTATATTCGCCAGTTTTTCCAACCGGCGAATATCTGCCTATCCACTTTATAAGCTCTTCATCATGCAACAGTTCTTTCTTACGCACAAATAATATCGTCTTGTTCCAGTGATGCGCCATGGAATCTAATTGAGATACAGTCTCTGTTTGCTGAAGCTCTGAGTTCAGGTACACATCCATATTAGATGCTGTATTGAACTTATAACAAGCGTAATGAACCACCTGTTTTTTCTTCGCCAAAACTAATGCAGAACTTGCCATTTCTCTAAAACCAATATACTTATTTACAGACGGTATGATAAATGATCCGATAAAGACCAATCCTATTATTCCGAAACTAATCACACAAATGGCTCTAAGAGTTTGCTTTTTATGCAACAGTATAATGGCTACAACGCCTCCGAAAGTCAGCATGATGCATGCAGCCAATAGAAGAATAGGGCTGTTGAGTATAGCGAAAATTTCATGACCGAATGCAATTATGACAGGCAAAATGAGGGCAAATAATAGGGCCGGTATCGTAATAGCTATTTTCACGAATTTATTATTGAGGTTATCCATCAGAATAATGGAACACAGATAAACAATAAAAGGATATTCGGGCAACAGATAAATATCGAGTTTGGAACTAATTGCCGACAACAAGATAAGACTTGTGCTTATAACAATGAGAAAGAACTTTTTCAAGTCGTCATTGATTGTTTTTTGCTGAATGCCCTTCCATAGTAAAACGACATAAAGCAATGACCAAGGAGCAAATGACCATAGCATTCGTGGCATGTAAAACCAAAAAGGTTCTTTATGATGAAACGAGTTAACTCCTCTACCGATAGTCTGTTTGAAAAGTATATTATAGAGATAGTCTCTTCCTCCTTCAACGTAAATCAAAGCAAACCATAATGCACATAACCCGGCAAGTATCGTCCATTGCTGCCAACCTAAATAACGACCAATGGTACGAATTTGCTTTTTGAGCACCAAAAATGAGATAATAGATACTACCGGTATTAGCAAGCCTATAGGACCTTTAGTAAACAAAGCCAAAAAGATAAAAACCGGTAAAACAGACCTTCCAATACGCACATGCTCATCGTTCTTATAAATAGTCCAAAAAATATAAAGTGAAACGACAATAAAAAAAGTCATAAGCATATCCATACGAACAACCAAAGCCGAGCCTAGAAACATACCGGTGGTAAGCAGCAACACATTACTCACCAGCGGATTACTGGCGATACCTTCTTTCCTCACCCACCGGTCCATCACAGCCATTATACCAATGGTAGGTAGCAGACTGAATAAACCTATGAGCCACATGTTATAAGTACCTGTTATCAATTTAATCAGCATAATAAGCCAAAAAAACAAAGGAGGTTTATCTGCGTAAACCGCACCATGATTATAGAAGGTAAACCAAGTGCCATTCTTTAACGCTTCGTCAACAATGCTGATATATTTTAATTCATTAGTAGGCGTATAATCCCTAAAAAGGAAAGCAGGAATCAGCAATAATATATAATATAAATATCGATAACGCATTTTCAGTTGTTTTGCTTGAGCCTCCAAAATAGAAGAGCAATTTTGTAGAAAAATAGAATTATCACTATTTTTGACGATATTTCAGGATTAATAAAATTTGAGATAATAAAATGAGAAATATTCTTTTTTGATAGAATTCGCGTTTTTAGAAGGGATAGACTAATTCAAATATACTCCTTTCTCAGATTGCTCCCCAACAATTAAAAATGCTAGGCCAACTTTTTTAAATCCTAGGCGTAGAAATAAAATTTGCAGGCGAACAATAGGCAGCCTATCGTAACATTAATACATAAAATGCCATGATATGAAAATATGTAAATCTCGGAACTGCAGCAACAACATTACGTAATTATTATTCTTTAAAAAAAACATTAAAAAAGATCCTTAATGTGACATATTACAACCAGAACAATCTTATAACAAACCTTATTCATCCTAACCCAAAGCAAGCAGTTCTTCTTTTCGACGAATGAAGCAACTCGGACCGGAATAGCGAAAACAAAGTACAAACAACCAAGGCAACTCACGAAAACACAAGGAAAATCTCCTATTTTTTATATATTAATTATTATTCTTTATTATATCAGGGCTGAATCAATGGCTGAACCTCTTTTTGTCAAACCCTGTAAAATACTCAAATTCAACACGTTACAAACTCAAAATAATGGCTGAATCAATGGCTGAAAATTATTGGTTATTTTTGTATACAAATACAAAAGGTTTAAATAACTAATTAGCAGTCAGGCTTTCAATCGATTGTCGCTATGGTTTAGCCCGTCCCAACAATCAGCAACAGGAGGTCATATCGAGCCGATGACATACTATAGAATTGAATCACAGAAAACGAACCTGCCAACAACTTGTACTGCAACCAGAACTAAGGCACTACTTAAACTCATTATTACGCCCGTCTTTGCAAACAAACACCAAAAGACAAGGCACTACTCATCCGAGAAGAGAAAACTAAACAGAGAAGTTTAAAACAGCACTAGTGAGCACCCAGATAGCAACAAGGCATAATACCAACAACAAAGAAGCCAATTATGGGTTCCCTATATGCTCCACAATCAGCCTTACCTTGCAACGGGTGAAACAATGGATTATGAAGAGAATTCCAGTTGAAAGTCTGTTTACGAGTGGCAACAGAAACGCAGACACTCGCCACCAAATTCATACACATTTAGGAATGCGGTCATTTAATCAGAATGTAATTATAATCAAACAAACAGATGCAACCTGATACTTATGAAGCACCTTGTTTTTAGTATTTCAACTTTCAATTTATGAAGCTGTGGTTCGAGGTTTTTGCGTTGACGCATCATCTCGGGCACCAGGTCCTCTCTTTTTTACGGAGGTAAATTTTACCACTGTTGCAAAGATAACAAAGAAAAGAAGTGCAACTTGCGGAAAGATATTGTAGGCATGAGGAGATTGAGAGGCTACTGCACAAAAAAAAGAAGGCATCTTTAAAAAGATACCTTCTTTTTTATTTCGTTCACACGGATCTTACTTTGTTCCGTTGTATTCGTCAGAGACAGTTAATTTCTTTCTGCCTTTAGCACGACGTGCTGCCAATACTCTACGACCATTGGCGCTAGCCATTCTTTCACGGAAACCGTGTTTGTTCTTTCTCTTTCTGTTAGAGGGTTGAAATGTCCTTTTCATTACTGTATATTGCTTTTATTTGTTATAACTCATGGGAAATCGGGTTGCAAAAATAGGTACTTTTTTTAAATTAACCAAGAGTTCCGTCATTTTTAGTCAAAACCTTTTGTGTTTTTTACCTATTTAGATTACTTTTGCGCTCGGAAACGACTGCAAGACAGGTAGTAATCTAATAAACAGTATAATAACAAATTATTTTATGATCAATTCACAAGACATCAAGAACGGAACCTGCATCCGTTTAGACGGAAAGCTCTATTTCTGCATCGAGTTTTTACACGTAAAGCCCGGTAAAGGAAATACTTTTATGCGTACCAAATTGAAAGATGTAATTAACGGATACGTGATAGAGCGCCGTTTTAACATCGGCGAGAAACTGGAAGATGTACGCGTAGAGCGTCGTCCTCACCAATACTTGTACAAAGAAGGAGATCACTATATATTCATGAATCAGGAATCTTTTGACCAAATTCCTATTGCACACGATTTGATTAACGGTGTTGACTTCCTATTGGAGGGCATGATTGCCGAAGTTGTATCGGATGCTTCTACTGAAACCGTTCTGTATGCCGACCTGCCTGTTAAGGTGCAAATGAAGGTTACGTACACCGAACCGGGCATGAAGGGTGATACCGCTACTAACACATTGAAACCTGCAACTGTGGAATCGGGCGCGGAAGTTCGCGTACCGTTGTTCATCACTGAAGGTGAAACCATTGAAATTGATACGCGCGACGGTTCTTACCAAGGACGCGTAAAAGCATAATTTTCCCGAAAGGGTAACCCCATTATAACCATTTGCTATTTACTGCTCTTCTTCGAGGGGAAAACGGTAAATGGTAAGTGGTTATTTAGTATCTATGCCTATGTTTTATTCCGTAATTATTCCGGTGTACAACCGACCCGATGAGGTAGATGAACTACTTCAAAGTCTTACGAGTCAAAGTTTTAAGAACTTTGAGGTGATTATTGTGGAAGACGGATCGTCTGTTCCCTGTGAGACAGTCACGCAAAAGTATGCCGAGCTACTGCAAATAAACTATTATAGCAAACCGAACTCGGGACCGGGGCAGACGCGTAATTACGGAGCGGAAAGGGCATCGGGCGATTACCTTATTATACTGGATTCCGATTGCATCTTGCCCGAAGATTATTTCAAGGAGGTGGAGCAGGAGTTGACGGCGTCACCTGCCGATGCTTTTGGTGGTCCCGACAGGGCACACGCTTCTTTCAGTGACATGCAGAAGGCCATTAATTATTCCATGACTTCGTTTTTCACCACCGGGGGCATTCGCGGGGGCAAAAAGAAGATGGATAAGTTTTACCCGCGCAGCTTCAACATGGGGGTGCGCACAGAGGTGTACCGAGCCTTGCAGGGTTTCTCGAACATGCGTTTCGGTGAGGACATTGATTTCAGTATACGAATATTCCAACACAACTATGCGTGCAGGCTTTTTCCGGGTGCATGGGTGTATCACAAGAGGCGCACAGATTTGAAGAAATTCTTCAAACAAGTGCATAACTCGGGCATTGCGCGCATCAACCTATACAAGAAGTATCCTGATTCTCTGAAGCTGGTGCATCTGTTGCCGGGTGTGTTTACACTGGGTGTGGCGGTATTGTTGCTTGCTGCGTTACTGTGGCCGGTAGCTCTGATACCGCTGGCGATTTACGCCTTGCTGGTGGGTACGGATGCAGCGGTGCAAAACAGAAGTTTGCGCATTGGTTTGTATGCCGTAGCGGCTTCGTTCACACAGCTAACGGGTTACGGCACGGGCTTTTGGCGAGCCTGGTGGCAACGGTGTGTGCGGGGAAAAGATGAGTTCTCTGCTTTCAGCAAGAACTTCTATAAGTAACCGAAGCCCGAAAAGGCAAATAACTTAATACTATGAAAAAGGCATGGAAAACAAACAAAAACTCAATATCTCTGAATGGGCGGAGGAAGACCGTCCGCGTGAAAAGATGATGCTGAAGGGTTCCGGAGCACTTAGCGACGCGGAACTGCTGGCCATCTTAATCGGCTCGGGCAATACCGAAGAGAGTGCCGTTGAACTGATGCGTCGCATCATGCAGGCGTGCAACAACAACCTGAATGAGTTGGCTAAGTGGGACGTGAATCGTTTTGCCGGATTCAAAGGAATGGGACCGGCCAAAAGTATCAGCATCATGGCGGCTCTGGAAATTGGTAAACGCCGCAAACTGCAAGACGTGGAGGAGCGCACGCAGATTACTTGTTCCACGGATGTGTATCGCATCTTGCACCCGCTATTGTGTGATTTGCCGCAGGAGGAGTTTTGGATTGTATTGCTCAATCAGTCGAACAAGGTGATTGCTACCACGCGTATCAGCTCGGGAGGGATCGATGGTACGTATGCCGATGTGCGAACCATTCTGCGCGAGGCACTGATGCAAAGGGCCACGGGGGTAATCTTGTCGCACAACCATCCTTCGGGTAATCCCAACCCCAGCAACGAGGATAAAAAACTGACCGCACAAATTCAACAGGCGGCTCGTACCATGAACATTCGTGTTGCCGACCATGTTATTATTTGCGACGGCAGGTATTACAGTTTTGCCGATAACGGTGAGATGGTATAGCCGAATTTAGCTATCTTTGCAGAAATAACAATTACAAGTATGGACAAATTTGAAACTGAAGTTAAAATCGTTGAGATACTCAAAACAGTATACGACCCTGAAATTCCGGTTAACATATATGACCTGGGACTGATTTACCGAATAGACGTAAACGAGGATGCCAGCGTGAATGTAGACATGACGCTGACGGCTCCAAGCTGTCCGGCTGCCGACTTTATTATGGAGGATGTGCAGCAGAAGGTGGAATCTGTTGAAGGGGTGAAGAGTGTAAACATCAATCTGGTCTTTGAACCGCAATGGGACAAGGACATGATGAGTGAAGAAGCTAAATTGGAATTGGGTTTCTTATGAAAAAGGTATATTTCCTCTCCGACGCGCATCTGGGGTCACGTGCCATTGAGCATGGACGCATGCAGGAGCGCAGGCTGGTCAACTTTTTAGATAGCATCAAGCATCAGGCTGAAGCTGTTTATCTGTTGGGCGACCTGTTCGACTTCTGGTTTGAGTTCCGCACGGTGGTGCCCAAGGGCTATACTCGTTTTCTCGGGAAGATTTCCGAGCTGACGGATATGGGAGTGGAAGTGCATTTCTTTATAGGTAATCATGACATTTGGTGTGGCGATTATCTCACACAAGAGTGTGGGGTAATTATGCACACTCAACCGCTGACCACGGAGATTTTCGGGAAGGAGTTCTTTCTGGCGCACGGCGACGGACTGGGTGATCCGGATCCTAAATTCAAATTGCTGCGTTCCATGTTTCACAACCGCACGTTGCAGCGGTTATTTGCCGCCATTCATCCGCGTTGGAGCATGGACTTGGGACTAACTTGGGCCAAGCACAGCCGCATGAAGCGTGTTGACGGCAAAGAACCCGATTACATGGGCGAGAACAAAGAGTTTCTGGTTCTCTTCAGCAAACAGTATCTCAAAGAGCATCCCGACATCAATTACTTTATTTACGGTCACCGGCACATTATGCTGGATCTGATGTTATCAAGTTCGGCACGTGTCACCATTCTGGGCGACTGGATCAGTTATTTCTCTTATGCCGTTTTCGATGGGGAGAATTTGTTGCTGGATCAGTATATTGAGGGCGAAGACCTCAATAATGAATAGATTGAGGGTGTGCAATGTAAAAAGGCCGGCAACGAGTGCCGACCTTCGGAGAACTGATTATTAAATCAGTTCTTTTTTATTTGTATCCGCCTGCTTTGGCTATGCGTTTGGGGATTTCAATATTGTCCATCTTACCGTTGAACAGTTCCGCTCCGGCACCGATAGCAAACACGGGCACGTAACCGGCACTGTGATTACCGCTTGCCCAGGCAACATGAGCGATCTCATTCACCACTTCTTTGGCACGGGCAGCCAATGGCTCGCTAATGGCGTACTCTGTCTTCTCAAAAGCCTGCACATTCTTCACGAAAGAGTTTTCGTATTCGTCACGCAGTTTCTTTTCTTGTTCCCAGCTAACGGGGAGTTCTTTCCAAAGTCCCATTTTATCGGCCAGCAGCGCTTTCACTTCTTCCCAAGACACCTTGTGGTTCTTTTCTTTGCGCAACTTATTAATGGCTACAGAAAGGTATTCCTGAGATATTTTCTGGTATTGCAGGGCTTTGAGGTTGAGATCCATGCTTCCTGTTCCCAGACCGATACCACCCGTTTCATGGTCGGCAGTAATCACAATCAGGGTTTCTTTGGGATGTTTTTTGTAGAATTCATAAGCTACCTTAATAGCATTATCGAAGTCAATCACTTCATTGAAAGCAGTAGCTGCATCATTGTTATGACAAGCCCAGTCAATCTTTCCTCCTTCAAGCATCACGAAGAAACCTTTGCTTTTCTCTTTGGTCAGAAAGCTGATGGCTGCATCTGTGATTTGAGCCAAGGTTAAATCACCTTGTTTAGAATCGATGGCATAAGGAACCGCATCGGGAATGGAGTTATCCTTTTGTACCAGAATCAATTTCTTGGCACGAGGATATTCTGCCTTAAATGCATCATAGCCCTTTACGAGAGAATAACCTGCCTGTTCGAAAAGGGGATAGATGCTGGGGGCCTCTTTCTTGTCGTACGTTTTGTCGGGACTCAGGAAACCGGAGCCTGCATAGAAATCGAAACCGGCTTTAGGAAGATCGGTTGCTATTTCGTAGTACATTTTACGGCTTGCCTGGTGTGCATAGAAAGCTGCCGGAGTAGCATGGTCAATGCTCACGGTAGTGGCAACTCCGACTCGTTTACCCGAACGTTTGGCACGCTCGGCAACGGTAACCAGTTGCTTCTTATCTTTGTCGAGCCCGATGGCTCCGTTATACGTTTTTACGCCGGTAGACAACGCAGTACCCGCAGCTGAAGAGTCTGTTACAGAGTTGGTACCCGAGAAAGTTGTAGCTACTCCAGCAACTGGAAACTGAGTGAACAGAAGAGATTCGGCTCCTATCTTTCCATTCTTTTCGGCCAGATACATTTCGGTTCCGTTCACTTGGTTCACACCCATGCCGTCACCGATGAAATAGAACACATATTTGGCTTTACCTTGTGCAAAGACCGCACAGGCAAGGAGTAAGAAGATTAAAACATTAAAGGTTCGTTTCATGACTTTTTATTTAAAATTATTCTAATTAATGACACAAAGATAAAACCTTTACTTTTTCATGCAACCATTGGAGTGTTAATAAATGAATATCAGGGACAAACAAAGTCGATTGGCACGGCCTGTGCCCGCTGTTCACTTAGACTCATTACAATCACATGAACAATGTGAGAAAAAAAACAGCGTGCACCGCAAGAAGCAACACACGCTGTTATTATATAGGTGAAAACGAATTTACTTTTTCAAAATCGTCATCGTATCCGAAGCAATCATAAACTCTTCGTCGGTAGGTATTACCACTACTTTCACTTTAGAGTCGGCAGTACTGATGATTGTTTCCTTACCGCGGATGGTAGCGTTATATGGTTCGTCAATTTTCACGCCCATGTATTCCAGTCCCTGACATACGCCTGCACGGCAGGTTGCCTGGTTCTCGCCTACCCCACCGGTAAACACGATGATGTCAACACCACCCAATGCAGCAGCATAAGCACCGATGTATTTTTTAATGCGGTAGAAGTACATGTTCTCAGCCAGCTGAGCGCGTTCTTCGCCACGAGCCACAGCATCTTCCAGTTCGCGCATGTCCGAAGAAACTTCGAATATACCCAGAACACCACTCTTCTTGTTCACCAAGTCCGACAGACCGGTTGCATCCAGTCCTTCTTTTTCCATGATGAACGTAAGTGCGCCTGCATCGATGTCGCCCACACGAGTACCCATCATCAAACCTTCTACCGGAGTAAGTCCCATAGAGGTATCAATTGATTTGCCGTCTTTCACTGCGGTAATAGAACCACCGTTGCCGATGTGACAGGTGATGATGCGCTGTCCTTCGGGTTTCACTCCCAAGAATTCACATGCACGTGCCGAAACATAACGGTGACTGGTTCCGTGGAATCCGTAACGACGCACGCCGTATTTGGTGTACATTTCGTATGGAAGCGGATACATATAAGCGTAATCGGGCATGGTTTGATGGAAAGCCGTATCGAACACGCCTACTTGAGGAACATTAGGAAGCAATTTTGAAATGGTATAAATACCCTTCAGGTTAGCCGGATTGTGAAGCGGCGCCAATTCTGAGCATTGCACCATTTGGTCAACCACATCTTGAGTAATCAACACAGAAGAGTTGAACTTCTCACCTCCGTGTACCACGCGGTGGCCTACTGCCGTAATATCATCCAACGAGCTGATGCAACCGTATTTTTCACCGGTCAGTGTTTCCAGAACGAACTCAATACCTACGGTATGCTCAGGAATTTCACGTTCAAGAATAACCTTTTCGCCATTGGGTAATGCAAACTTAAGGAATGAACCTTGTAAACCGATTCTCTCAATACCACCTTGAGCCATCACTTCCTTGCTGTCCATATCGAACAGTTTGTACTTGATTGATGAGCTACCACAGTTTAAAACTAAAATTTTCATAATCTCCGTATTTTATTTTGTGTTGCTAGCTGCTATTGCCTGATTGGCTGTAATTGCAATCATTTTGTACACGTCGTCCACCGAACATCCTCTTGAAAGGTCGTTAACAGGACGGGCGATTCCTTGAAGAATAGGTCCGATAGCATCAACATTACCTAAGCGTTGAGCAATCTTATAACCAATATTACCTACTTCCAAATTAGGAACAACCAATACATTGGCATGTCCGGCAATCTCAGAACCGGGAGCTTTGCTGGCACCGATCGAAGGAACCAAAGCAGCATCGGCCTGTAATTCACCGTCTATTTTCAAAGCGGGATCAAGCTGTTGAGCGATCTTGAAAGCCTCAACGACCTTGTCTACATTTTCATGTTTGGCAGAGCCTTTTGTTGAGAAGCTCAGCATAGCCACACGGGGTTCGTCAATACCGGCAACGGCTGTGGCAGTACGGGCTGTAGAAACAGCGATTTCGGCAAGTTGTTGTGCATCGGGAACCGGAGTAACTGCAACGTCACCCATCACCAACACACCATTCTTACCGTATTGAGTATTTTTTGAAATAAGTAGCATGGCACCGGAAACGCAGCTGATACCGGGCACTGTTTTGATAATCTGCAAAGCAGGACGCAAAACATTACCGGTTGTGTTACGAGCACCGGCCAACTGACCATCGGCATCGTTATTCTTCACCATCAAACAACCCAGATACAACGGATCGAGAACCAACTTTCTGGCATCTTCCATTGTCATTCCCTTCTTCTTACGGAGTTCAAAAAGAAGTTCTGCATATTCTTCTTTTTTCGGCTGATTTTCGGGGTCAACAATCGTTGCCTGATCAATGTGCTTCAAGCTCCACTGAGCTGACAAGTCCTTGATTTCGGCGGGATTGCCAATCAGTATCAAATCGGCTACACCATCTGCCAATACCTGGTCGGCAGCCTTTAGAGTGCGCTCCTCCGTTCCCTCGGGAAGAACTATGCGCTGGCGGTTCGCCTTCGCCCGCGCAACAATTTCGCTAATTAAATCCATGAATATATTTTAAATTGTACTATAACTGAGGAAAGTATTTTAAAAATACGGTGCAAAATTACACATAATTGCAATATCTACATTGCAATATCTGGTATTTTTGAATCAGAAAATACAATTATTGTAATATTTAACATTAGCGAATAACAACGAAAAACGCTAATGTGAATTGTTCCGTACCCAAGCGGGGCAAATGGCTCAGATACAAGTTTTCACATAATATGAACCGAAGGGGTAACTTTGCTGTTTTTTTTTAGTAATTTTGCAACGTTTTCAAAAAGGTATATAGGTATGATACGTCAATGCGCCATTCTGTTCGGTTGCCTGGCCTTAGGTGAATTAATCGTCTTCCTCACAGGTATCAAACTTCCTTCCAGCATTATTGGAATGTTATTACTCACGTTGTTTTTAAAATTGGGGTGGGTCAAATTACACTGGGTTCAGGGTATGTCTGACTTTCTGGTTGCTAACCTGGGATTCTTTTTTATTCCACCAGGTATAGCGCTGATGCTCTATTTTGATATTATCCGGGCTGAATTCTGGCCCATAGTGATTGCTACATTAGTCAGTACCGCCCTGGTGTTGATCGTAACGGGTTGGGTACATCAATTAACAAGGAAAATAAAATGAGTTACCTCGAGAATAAATTCTTTCTGCTAGCCATTACGTTTGGTATTTATTTCTTTGCCAAACTGCTGCAGAAGAAAACAGGAATCGTCCTGTTAAACCCTATATTGCTGGCTATTGCCGCCATCATTGTCTTTCTGAAGACATTCAACATCAGCTATGACACCTACAACGAAGGCGGACAACTCATTGAGTTCTGGCTGAAACCGGCTGTAGTGGCATTGGGAGTTCCTTTGTATCTGCAACTGGAAACCATCAAGAAGCAATTGATGCCTATTATTTTGTCGCAACTGGCCGGCTGTGTAGTAGGAGTCGTTTCTGTGGTTGTGATAGCCAAGCTGATGGGTGCCAGTCAGGCCGTCATTTTGTCACTTGCCCCCAAATCGGTTACCACGCCCATTGCCATGGAAGTGACCAAAACCATTGAAGGCATACCTTCACTCACCGCTGCCGTGGTAGTATGTGTGGGATTACTGGGAGCTATACTGGGTTTCAAAACATTAAAGCTGCTCAGGGTAAACAGTCCTATAGCCCAAGGACTTTCCATGGGAACAGCTGCTCATGCCGTAGGTACTTCCACAGCAATGGATGTAAGTGGTAAATATGGTGCTTACGCTAGTCTGGGACTGACCCTCAACGGCATCTTCACCGCTTTGCTGACTCCCACAATTTTACGTTTATTGGGGTTCCTATAACAAAATGCGCACTTTTTTGTTATCTATGATGGATTTAATCAAACGTAAGGAATCAATATGATAGAATTTAAAGATATCACTGTAGAAGACAAAGACACAATCACCTCTTTTACAATGAATAGTTGCCGTCGCAATTGCGACCTCTCGTTCTCCAATTTGTGTAGCTGGAGATTCATGTACAACACAAAATTTGCGGTCATTGACAACTTTCTGGTTTTCAAGTTCTGGCTACACGGCAGAGTTTCTTATATGATGCCTGTGGGACAAGGTGACCCGGAGAAAGAACTCATAGAAAAGCTGATTGAGGATTCCCAACTCGAAGGCGAACCGCTTCGGCTAATGGGTGTGTGCCAGGGCATGAAAAAACGACTCAACGACATACTTCCGGGAAAGTTTGAGTTTACGACAAATAGAGATTATTCGGATTACATTTACCTGCGAAGCGATTTGGCTACTCTGACAGGCAAGAAGTTCCAGTCGAAAAGAAACCATATCAACCGGTTTAAGAAAGAATATACATATAAATATGTGCCCATTACGCCCGATCGTGTACAGGAATGTCTATATTTGGAGGCTGAATGGTGCAAAGCGAATGATTGCGATAAGCAAGACGGCACCGGCAACGAGCGCCAGGCCATTGTCTTTGCACTGGAACACTTCGAGGAATTAGGATTGAGTGGAGGTATCTTGTATGCCAACGACAAGATAGTGGCTTTCACATTCGGTATGCCAATAAACAAAGAGACCTTTGGTGTGCATGTTGAGAAGGCCGACACAACAGTAGACGGCGCTTATGCAATGATTAATTTTGAGTTCGCCAACCACATACCCGAAACATTCACCTACATCAACCGCGAGGAAGATTTAGGTATTGAAGGACTCAGAAAAGCCAAGCTGTCTTACCAGCCGGAAACCATTCTGGAGAAGTTTGTGGCACATTATAAAGGATAAATAACCGCCGTGAGGCAAATAAACGTATGGCATGTTCAAACAACAGATAAAAGAATTATGGAGATTGTGCTTTAATGATAGTGAAGCATTTACCGAACTGTATTTCACACACAGATATAACAACGAGGTTAATATCTGCATACAAAGTGGTGAGATGGTGATTTCGGCTATGCAAACATTGCCTTATCCCATGACCTTTTGCAACAATACCATTCCTACTGCTTATGTTTCGGGAGCATGTACGCACCCCGATTACCAAGGGCGAGGAGTGATGCGTGAACTGTTGTCACAAGCCTTTGGGCGCATGCAAAGTCAGGGGGTATTACTCAGCACGCTGATTCCGGCTACTGATCATCTCTTTGATTACTACAAAAAAAGCGGTTACGCGGCTGTGTTCGATTACATGGTTGAAACGCTTCTGCCGGAGGACTTAAGCTACGGAAAGAAAGACCTAAAGATTACTTCTTCTGCTGAATTTCAGGAAGATGTGTACGCCTATCTGGCGACTAAGATGGAGGAACATTCTTGCTGCATACAACATACGGCAGCCGACTTTAAAGTGGTACTTGCCGATTTAGCCCTGAGTGGCGGTGAGGTGTTTGTAGCCACCAGCGGAAAATCCATTTGCGGCATTGCCGTTGCATACTCCAAAGAACAGACTCTTCAGGTGAATGAACTGCTGACCGATAGTAACGAAGTGGAGCAAGCGCTTTTGCTGGCTGCCTGCGAACGGTGGAACTGCCGGAAACTTTCGGTAATTCGTCCGTATAAACAAGAGGCCAATCGGAGGCGTTTGGGCATGGTACGCATCATTGATGCCAAAAGAGTGTTGCAGCTATATGCCGCAGCCAATCCGCAAGTAGAGATGAACATGGAACTAACCGACTCATTACTGGCTGCCAACAACGGATACTTCTATATCAACAACGGCAAATGCATGAAGAGTGAAGAACGATTGCCGGGATCACATGAGCGCCTCAGCATTGAGGCGCTGGCCCTGAAAATCTTCTTACCGCTAAAGCCGTACATGAGCCTGATGCTCAATTAACAAAACAAACAAACAAAGCCACCTGTCAAAGGGTGGCTTTCATTTTATATGCTTGTTTGAACGGCTGTTTACAATCCGCTAAAATCAACTCCGTCGAATACCAGCGAAGGGATTCTCCACGATGACGACAAGCGGGGATCGTTACCTGTTTCAACCAACGAGTTCCAAAGCGAAAGCATGTTGCCTGTAATATTCATTTCGGAAACAGGCACAGTCAGCTTGCCATTCTCAATAAGGAATCCTTCGATACCGTAAGAGAAATCACCCGTGGAACTGTTGCAGTTACCACCGTTGAATCCGGTTACCAGAATACCGTTGCTAACACCTGCTGTTAGTCCGTCGAGGTCTTTGCTGCCGGTCTTCATCACCAACAAAGAGGGAGAGCTGATGGTAGGCTCCACGTTCATCTTCTTGGCGTTGTATGTATCAATGAAATACGTATTCAACACACCATTCTCAAAGATAGCTCTACGCTGAGTGGCCACGCCCTCGTTATCGAAATAGCGCGCACCCGAAGCTTGTGGCAGATGCGGCTCATCCATCAGTGTCATCTTAACGGCAGCCACTTGTGTGCCCAGCTTGTTCAGCATAAACGAGTTCTTCTGCTGAAGAGCGGAGCCATACAAAGCCTGTATCATGGGCGAAACCAGTCGGCCGGAGTTCAGCGGGTCAACTACCATAGTGTACTTACCCGATTTCACTTTGGTTTGTCCCAGTTTGCGCAAGACTCTTTCAAATGCTTTTTTACCGATGTCATTGCGTATCAGCTTGTCGAAGAACAAGGAAGACTCATACCAGTAAGACGAAGGACGCGCCTCCCCCTCTCCTTTTACGCTGACGCTGGCCGACAAAGAGTACCAGGAGTTTTGCGTTTCGCCTTCGAAGCCATTGCTGGCAAGCAAATAGCCAAAGTTCACCCCGTCACTGTACGACGACTCCACGGAGATAATCCGTTTGTCGGTTCCATACACCTCTTCGGCAATGGCACGAGCCAATCCCACCTTTTCATCGGGTTGAACCGAGTCAAACTTCCCGTCGAGCATTTGCAAGTCGGGCGCCCCCCCCTTATAATAGCGGCTACTATCCGGCAAAGAGCGGAAAGCATCTTCCGCCAAATATTTGGTTGATTCAATACCATTGGTAATGAACCGTTCTAGCTCCTTCTTGTCTAACCTGTTGGTCGAGAAAGAACCGTATCTGTTATTAACAAAAAGCGTGATAGACAAGCCGTTTTCAGAAGCCTGCTGTAACTTATCCATTTTGGCATCCCGGAGTTCGAACGAACTATTCGAGCCCGAATTAAGATTCACCCTTGCTGCCTGGCACCCGTTCTTCAAAGCAAAGTCCATTGCCCATTGTGCCAGTTTCTTGTTACTGTCTGATATCATGATAAGAATTCTTATTCGTTACTAAAATCAGTTACTGCCACCCACCGTGAGCTTGCTCACCAAGGCAGAAGGCATTCCACAAGTTACCGGACACGACTGCCCGTCTTTTCCGCACGTCCAGGTTCCGTTGTCAATCTTGGCATTATCCGCCACCATGGTGATATCCGCCAATGCCTTGGGACCGTTACCGATGATATTGATATCCTTAATCGGTTGAGTCAATTTACCGTCTTCAATGAGGTAACCCGACTTCACAAAGAACGTAAAGTCGCCCGCACCGATCTGCACCTGACCGTTGGTAAACTGATCGACAAAGATTCCCTTCTTAACCGAAGCAATAATATCTTCCTCCTTCACGTTGCCCGGATCCATATACGTGGCACGCATACGCGGCATAGGCATGCAGCGGAACGATTCCCTACGGCCGTTGCCCGTTGACGGAATGCCGTAATGCTTGGCACTGATGCGGTCGTGCAGGTAACTGGTGAGCACACCCTCCTTCACGATATACGTTTTTTGTCCGGCAGCCCCTTCATCATCCATATTCACCGACCCGCGGTTGAAAGGAATGGTACCGTCGTCAATCACACTGATGTGTTCATTGCATATTTTCTTGTTCAACTGATCAGAGAAGATAGAGACATTCTTACGGTTGAAGTCGGCCTCAAAAGCATGACCGATAGCCTCGTGCAACAAAATGCCCGAACCACCGGCACCCATTACCACCGGCATTTCGCCCCCTTTAGGCTTCACTGCCTGGAAAAGAATGGATGTTTTAGCTACAGCCTCCTGTGCCAGCAGTTCCACAACGTCATCGTTCAGGAACTCAAAGCCCATGCGGTAAGCTCTGGCCGCATAACCGTTCTCCACCTTGCCGTTTTCCTCCATGATACAAACAGCACCCAGCGTAACCATGGGACGGTAATCATAATACATCACTCCCTCGGAATTGCAGAAAAGAATGTGCGATGTGGTATCCGTAAGCGAAGCCGAGACCTTGTGCACCCTTTTGTCGAGTGCAAATATACGGTCATTGAGTCGTTGCAGGTAAGGCATTTTATTTTTCAGAATCACCTCTTCCCAAGGCATCTTAACCGAATAATAGTTTGTCTTGATGGGTTTATCGGTCAGCGACACAGGCAACGTAGCTTTTCCGCCTGTAGCGATGCGAGCCGCCGTACGGGCAGCATTGAGCATCTCTTTAAGAGTTACATTCTCCACATAAGCATAACCGGTTTGGTCGCCGGCAAGCACCCTGATTCCCACTCCAAAATCAATGTTCGAATTGCAGCGGTTCACAGCACCGTCTTGCAACCCTACATAATTATTAAAGGTATGTTCAAAGAAAAGGTCGGCATAATCGCCACCTTTCTCTAGAGCTGCGGCGAGCACCTTTTTCATATCTTCCTGCGAAACACCGAAATGATTCAGGGCAGAAGAGATACCCGATGCATCGTGAGCACCTTTCAGACTTTCGGCACGTAGAACAGATGAAGCGGCCATAGAGCCCAGCACCACCATGCCTCCTGTTTTTAAAAAGTTACGTCTATCCATAACGCGTAGGTTACTGTTAATGAACTATTTTAGTTTACTGTCACTCGTCTTTTGTGAGCAAGCTCTCAAGCTCTTCCGCACTGAGGCGAAGGTAGAACTGCCCTCTGTAAGCCACCGAGATGGCTCCTGTTTCTTCGGACACAATGATGGCGTGTGCATCCGATTGTTGAGAAATTCCCATGGCAGCCCGATGGCGTAACCCCAGTTCCTTAGGAATATCGAGGTTGTGCGACACAGGTAGAATGCATCCGGCTGCCCGGATTCTTCCCTTACCGATAACCACCGCACCATCGTGCAGCGGACTGTTCTTAAAGAATATATTCTCCAGCAATCGCTGGTTGACATCCGCATTGATCACCTCGCCCGATTGCAATACCTCATCGAGCGGCAGGTTGTGTTCCATGACAATGAGTGCCCCCACCCGCTGCTTGCTCATACTGATGCAAGCCATGACGATGGGCATAATATCGTCATGTTCCAGAGATTCTTTCTTGTTACCGGTGAGAAAACGTACCAGTCCGCTAGCCCTTTGGTGCGACCCCAGAGTAAGCAGAAAGCGGCGTATCTCATCCTGAAAAAGAACAATGAGCGCCAGCACGCCTACGCTGACCAGCTTGTCGAATATGGATCCGAGCAAACGCATCTCCAATACCTGAGACACCACCAGCCAAATAAGAATAAACACCAGAATACCGGTGAAAATATTGATGGAACCCGAAGCCTTCATCAGCTTGTATGTGTAATACAGCAAGAAAGCAACAAGCAGTATGTCTATAAAATCTTTTATTCCAAACTCAAAAAACATGCATCCGTTATTTTATGTTATTCATAGCTCTGTACTTTGGTAACCAGTTTCACGGCTTCGACGGCAGCCTTCACATCGTGCACCCGCAGGATGTCGGCCCCTTTCATGAGCGAAACAGCATGAAGCACCGTGGTGCCGTTCAGCGCCTCATCCGCCGTGATGCCCAGCAATTTGGTAATCATCGACTTGCGCGACACACCTACCAACAGCGGCAGTTCAAAGATGCGGAAGTCGGCCAGGTAAGCCATCAGCTCATAATTATGATCCACCGTTTTGCCAAAACCAAATCCCGGGTCAAGAATCATATCTTTCACCCCCATGGCACGCAATTGTTCCACCTTTCGGGCAAAATAAAGAAAGACTTCCTTCACCAGGTTATCGTAATGCGGGTTCTTCTGCATGTTCTGCGGCGTACCCTTCATGTGCATCATGATGTAAGGCACGTTGAGTCGCGCCACTGTTTGAAACATCTGGTCATCCATCTCGCCACCGGCTATGTCATTGATAATGGCCACGCCGTATTCGGTGACACACATCTCGGCCACATCGGCACGGAAAGTATCAACAGAGATGATGGCATCGGGATGGTTGCGTCTGATAATCTCCAACCCCGTGCGCAGGCGACTCATTTCCTCGGCCGCGCTGATGTGTTGTGCGTCGGGTCTGGAAGAATAAGCGCCAATGTCAATGATGCACGCCCCTTCGTCGAGTATTTGCCGGGCACGCGTGGCGATGTCCGTCTCCGTTTGCTGGCGACTGCCTGCATAAAAAGAATCGGGTGTAACGTTGAGAATTCCCATGACCCGGGGTACTGACAAGTCGAGCAAATGACCGTTTACATTGATATATTTCGAGAAAGTTGATTCCATTTGAACAAATTTGAAGTTTGGTTCTTGCAAAAATAAAGAATTATCTGGCATTATTTCATTAAAGATGCAATTAAAATACAATAAAAAACGCAACAATCGCAGCAAATGCCTATGGGGCAACAGTAGGCAGGCAAAGAATCCGGCTCTTTTTGCTCGTTTTCATTCCCAAAAAAGTTCAGGTAAAAAGAATATCGTGTATATTTGTTGCGTCTTTAAACATACAGTTATAATGGAAACATCAGTTCTATATAGTATCTTTCTGCAATGCAGCAGCGTAACGACCGACAGCAGAAACTGTCCCGCAGGCTCTTTATTCATTGCCTTAAAAGGCGATTCGTTTAACGGCAACGCCTTTGCCGCTCAAGCATTGGCAACGGGCAGCGCCTATGCGGTGATTGACGAACCCCAGTTTGCTCCGGCCAACGACCCGCGTTACCTGGTGGTCGACAACTGCCTGCATGCTTTGCAACAGCTGGCCAATTACCATCGCAAACAATTACAGACACAGGTAATAGGTATTACGGGTACCAACGGGAAAACAACGACCAAGGAACTGATAGCTGCCGTGCTATCAACAACATACAACGTGCACTACACCAAAGGAAATCTCAACAACCACATCGGGGTGCCTCTTACCTTGCTTCAACTGAAGCCCGAGCATGAAATGGCAGTCATCGAGATGGGTGCCAACCACCCGGGTGAAATAGAAGCGTTGGTCCACATAGCCGAACCCGATTACGGCATCATTACCAATGTAGGCAAAGCACATCTGGAAGGATTCGGTTCGTTCGAAGGGGTTATCAAAACCAAGGGAGAGTTGTATGACTTCTTACGCGAAAAGGAAAACTCGGTGGTCTTTATTCACCACGACAATCCGTATTTGAAGAAGATGGCCACTAACCTGCAACTGATTCCTTACGGTGAGGAAGCCGACTTGTTTGTGAACGGGCATGTAACCGATAACTCTCCTTATCTTTGCTTCGAATGGAAAAAGGGAACCGACGGTGAGATGCAGCAAGTGCGCACGCAACTTATTGGCGAATATAACTTCCCCAACGCATTGGCGGCGGTTACCATCGGAACTTTCTTTGACGTGCTGCCCCAACGCATCAACGAGGCTTTATCGGACTACACACCGCAAAACAACCGGTCGCAGTTGAAGCAGACAGCCCATAACACGCTGATTATTGATGCATATAACGCAAACCCTACCAGTATGATGGCAGCATTGGAGAACTTCCGCAACATGAAAGCCGACCGCAAGGTGTTGCTTTTGGGAGATATGCTGGAACTGGGAGCCGATAGTTTAAAGGAACATCAGAAGATAGTAGATTTCATTGACGGCTGCTCCTTCCACTCTGTTATATTGGTGGGCCAACAGTTTGCCGCCACACGCAACAATTATGCTTGCTACCCCACTGCTGCCGACGTGCTGGATGCTTTTCAAAAAGAGAAACCCCAAGGATGCACTGTGCTCATTAAAGGTTCCAACGGCACCAAACTGAGCACGTTGGTAGATGCTTTATAGCACCAACTTGGCAATACGGTTTGCAGCGTTTACATTGCTACGCAGCAATTGGTTGAAATGAACGCCTGAAAAGTTTCTATACACCCGGGTGTATAACCCTTGTACACCCGGGTGTAGGGACATTGTACACCCGGGTGTACAGACCCTGTACATGGGGGTGTACACGAAGTTTGTTCACCGGCAATTTGTTTTCCATATACGTGGACGAATAACCAGATACACGAAGACGGAACCCAGCAAAGCCCCTGTTGCATTTGCCAGCAGATCGAGCCAGTCGCCACCGCGGTAAGTGGTGCAATACTCCTGCAGCAATTCCACACAACCACTGAACAAGACAGGACACAACAAGCCTCCTACCCATGCGTGCCACAACGGGGCATGAAATTTCCGGTGATTACGAAGAAACTCAAGCCATAGCATGCCCGACATGCCGGCGTACATGCACACATGCACCACTTTGTCGAGGTAAGGAATTTCATTCAAATCTGTGGAAGGCGGTCTGAAGAACGACAAGTAGATAACACTAGAAATAACAAGCAGTGAAAACGGATACCTTTTTATATAGCGTAACATTATTCAATCTATTAACTGTTAAGGCACAAAAATAAGAAACATTTTCTATATTTGCACCGAAATAAAACAGTTTAGTACTAATTACGAGATAATACTTACAAAATGAATAAAAACGATAGAGCAAACTTCGGTAGCAAACTGGGTGTTATATTGGCCTCTGCGGGCTCGGCCGTCGGACTGGGAAACATTTGGCGTTTCCCCTATGAAACGGGCAATCACGGCGGAGCGGCCTTTATCATTATATACTTGGGCTGTATTCTGTTGCTGGGACTTCCCATCATGATTTCCGAGTTTCTCATCGGTCGGCATTCGCGCGCCAACACGGCTGCCGCTTATCAAATACTGGCACCGAAAACCCACTGGAGATGGGTGGGCAGAATGGGAGTCCTGGCGGGATTGCTCATCCTCAGCTATTATTCCGTTGTGGCCGGATGGACGCTCGAGTATATCACCGAAGCGCTCACCAACAGCTTCTCAGGAAAGAGTTCGGCCGATTTCATCGCTTCCTTCCAAGACTTTTCTTCCAATCCGTGGAAGCCGGTGCTGTGGCTCATTGTTTTCTTGCTGGCTACTCACTTCATCATTGTAAAGGGAGTGGAAAAGGGCATCGAGAAGTCATCGAAGATTATGATGCCGATGCTGTTCATCATCATATTGGTGTTGGTGGTTTGCTCGGTTACGCTACCCGGTGCCCAAAGTGGTATTGAGTTTTTGTTGAAACCTGATTTCAGCAAGGTAGACGGTAGTGTGTTTCTGGGTGCTATGGGGCAGGCTTTCTTCTCGCTCAGTTTAGGCATGGGTTGCCTTTGCACGTACGCCTCTTATTTCGGGAAGGATACCAACCTCACCAAAACAGCTTTCAGCGTAGGAGTCATTGATACGGTTGTTGCGGTACTGGCAGGGTTTATCATTTTCCCGGCTGCCTTTTCCGTAGGCATCAAACCCGACGCAGGTCCCAGCTTGGTATTTATCACCTTGCCCAACGTGTTTCAACAAGCTTTCGGAAGTATTCCTGTGCTGGCATACGTTTTCTCCGTTATGTTTTATGTGCTGCTGGCTGTAGCGGCGCTGACTTCCACCATTTCCCTGCACGAAGTGGTTACGGCTTATCTGCACGAAGAGTTTAAGTTTACCCGCGGCAAAGCAGCCAAGATTGTAACCGGCAGTTGCATCTTCTTCGGTATTTTCTGTTCTCTTTCATTGGGTGTAGGAAAGGAATACACGCTCTTCGGACTGGGATTGTTCGACTTGTTCGACTTTGTAACAGCGAAAATAATGCTTCCGTTGGGCGGACTACTCATTTCTTTGTTTACCGGCTGGTATCTCGACAAGAAAATTGTATGGGAAGAGGTTAGTAACCAAGGAACCTTGAGAATGCCTCTTTACAAGGTCTTTATCTTCATCTTGAAATTCATTGCGCCGATAGCCATATCACTCATTTTCATCAATGAACTTGGGTTGCTGCGCTAATCATGTGGAAGGATTATTTTTATTTCACCCGAAACGAACAACAGGGGATTATCATACTGATAATAGGTATCGTCTGCGTGGCGGGCGGTCTTTACTTTTGGCCGAAAGAGGCACGGCAGCAGGAGAAAACCAAACAGGAACTGCAACACGAAGAGGCTGAGTTCGCGGCTTCTCTGCAACGGAAGAAGAAAGAATACGACTACAAGCGTTACCGCACCTTTGAACAAACGCCAATACATCTGGCTCCGTTTGATCCCAACAAGACAGACTCTGCCGGGTTTGTGAGGCTTGGGCTGCGCCCTTGGATGGCTCACAACATCATGCGTTATCGTTCAAAAGGAGGACGCTTTCGCAAGCCCGAAGATTTTAAAAGGGTGTACGGCCTCACTGCTCAACAGTTTCAGCTATTGTTTCCTTATATAACGGTTGAAGAGCGTGCCGTCAAGAGAGACAGTTCTCTGTACACGGCGTTGAAACGTGATTCGGTTAAGCCGTTTAAATATGCGGCTGGGGTTACGATTGATTTAAACGCCACCGATACAACCGAACTTAAGAAGATTCCCGGCGTGGGAGGCAGCATTGCCCGCATGATTATTGGCTACAGGCAAAAGTTGGGCGGCTTTTACGATGTGTGCCAACTGGATGACATCAGGTTAAACGTTGAGAAGCTGAGAGGCTGGTTTTATGCAGATGCCAGCAAGACACAACGCATCAACCTCAACAAAGCAAGTGTTGAACGGTTGAAAGCGCACCCTTACCTGAATTTCTATCAGGCAAAAGTGATTGTGGAGCACCGTAGCAGATACGGTGCAATCAGTAATTTAAACCAATTGTCGCTCTACAACGAATTTACGCCGCACGACATACAGCGTATTTCGCACTATGTTTGTTTCTAATCAATACTGAATCATTCCGTCGATCATGTGCACCGTGCGGTCGGTTATCTTCGACAAGCTTTCATCGTGCGTTACAATGACGAACGTTTGCCCGAACTTGTTACGCAAATCAAAAAACAACTGGTGCAGTTCTTCTTTATTGTGGGAATCCAAGCTACCCGAAGGTTCGTCGGCCAAGATGACAGCCGGATTGTTGATCAGTGCTCTGGCTACTGCTACCCGCTGCTTTTCTCCACCCGATAATTCATTGGGTTTATGAGAAGCGCGCTCCTTTAACCCCATGAAATCGAGAATTTCCGAAGCACGGGTCAACGCTTCGCGATTGCTCACACCCGCTATAAATGCCGGTATCATGATGTTTTCAATGGCCGTGAACTCAGGGAGCAACTGGTGAAACTGAAAAACAAAACCAATGTGTTTGTTTCTAAAAGCAGAAAGTTCTTTCTGTTTCATCCGGCTCAGATTGGTACCATCAATACTAACAGTTCCTGCATCGGGATCATCGAGCGTACCCATAATTTGCAGAAGGGTAGTTTTACCCGCTCCACTAGGGCCTACAATGCTCACCACTTCGCCACTGTTTATCTCCAAATCAATTCCCTTCAGCACTTGCAGAGAACCAAAACTTTTTGTTATTCCTTCGAGTTGAATCATACGGATTTGCTTTTGTTACATTAACTTTTCTTGAACCATTTATAGAACCATCTGCCTACTGCTTCGTAATGCTGCGATTCGTTGTGATGCCCCAGATCTGAGAACGAAAGTGTGTCTTGCGGGTCGCCGTATTGGTCGGGGTATAGCACCAGCAGACTATTGTTATTGAAATACTTGGAAATCTGCATGGGCAGCTTCTCAAACAACGGCGAATACGAGATGGAACCGCGGCGCGCGCTGACTATCACCAACAGATGGTCGTAGTTAACCTGTCCGGTAAGCAGCAACAAGTCTTCCCAATTGGGAAATGCGGTAAACTCCGTACGCACGCTTTTATGCTTTTTCCTCACATAAGATTCCAGGTAACGAAGTGTTTCGGGATGCGCAAAGAAATGAATGCGACAACCCAGTTGTCCGCCCATGCGGCACAAACGGTCTATCCACTTCAAGAAGCCTGCTTCATACTCAGCCTTTACAGGAACGGCAACAATGATGCGCCTCAACGTGTTGGCAGGCATAAGGCATTTCACAATCATAACCTGACGGTGCATTCCTTTGAGTAGGTTCTCGGCAAGCGCACCGAAGAACGAATCGACAATCGTAGCCTTGCGGTGCAAACCAATAACGACTTCGGTGGCATTGTATTCCTTCACCGCATGTATGATACCTGAAACAGTACTCTGATCAAAACGGGTAGCTGTAGCAACTTTAACATCTACCGCTGCCGCCACCATCGCGGTGCGTTCCAATGATTTACGACCTCTGGCCAATACGCTTTCGGATGCATTATTATCATTGATTACGTTCAAGGCTACCAGTCCGTCGTTTCTTTTAGGGTCTTTCATAAGCAATGCCATGCCCATCAAACCTTCAATGGTATCGGGGTTCGACACAGGTATCAGTATTTTTTCTTCTTCTTTTGTCTTCTCATCGGGTAATATGAAATCATCCCCCAGCGTTATCTGACGGGAAGCTTTTTCGGTTACCACCGAACTAATGATGCAGGTAAACAGGATCATGACGACCGTTCCATTGAGCACATCATCATTCAGTAACGGAACGCCCGGTGATATCTCAATCTTATTTCCAATGAGCACAGCAGCCAAGGTTGCTGCCGCCTGAGCGTTACTGAGTCCGAAAATCATAGCACGTTCATGTTTGTGCATTCGGAAGGTTTTTTGTGTAAACCAGGCAGCAAGCCATTTGCTCAAGGTGGCAACAATGGTCATCACTACGGCTACCTTCAAGGCTTCGCCTTGCGCAAAAAGAGAGCGCACGTTGATAATCATACCGACTCCAATCAGGAAATAGGGAATAAACAAGGCGTTACCCACAAACTCGAGCCGATTCATCAGAGGCGAAACGTGTGGTATCAAACGGTTTAATACGAGACCTACCATGAAGGCACCCAGAATACCTTCCAGTCCGGCTAGTTCAAGCATTCCTCCTCCGAGGAAAACCATGGCAAGTACAAAGATGAACTGCATGATGTTGTCTTCATACTTCCTGAAAAACCAGCGGCCGATACGGGGAAAGAAATAAATAATCAGGAAAACTACGGCAATAACTTTCAACGTAAGCCACATCCAGAAGAAGCCGTCAATCGTACCACTGTATCCACCGGCAATAACAGCCAGAATGATCAATGCCAACGTCACGGTAATGGCGGTTCCGGCAATGGTGATGCTTACGCTGCGCAGTCGGCCCAAGCCGTATCGACTCACAATAGGATAAGCTATCAGTGTATGTGAAGCATACATACTGGCCAGCAAAATGGCCGTTGTCATGTTGTAACCCAATATAGTCATGCCACTCCAAATACCCAATGCCATAGGAATAATAAAGGTATAAATACCAAAGACCAGACCTTTTAAACGGTTTTTCTTGAAGTCTTCCATGTCCATCTCCAAACCGGCAAGGAACATGATATAATAAAGGCCTACTTTCCCAAACAGCTCGAAACTGCTATCTCGCTCCAGCACGTTAAATCCATAATCGCCGATAACAACTCCGGCCAAAATCATACCTATAATATGAGGTATACGCAAACGATTAAGCAAGATAGGGGCGAATAGAATGATGGTTAACACCAAAAAGAACACCCACGTGGGGTTCGTGATAGGGAGCTGAAAATCGAGATTAAGCCAATCCATCGTTATTTATTTAAATTCCTATGCAAAATAACAAAAAAGATACCAGATTGTCAATCGGAATGACCGGTAGATTACCAGTTGATGCTAATTTATCAGACAAAGAGTCCGTTTTTGTATAATTCCCAAGTAATTAATAGCTTATATACAGCAAATTATTATAAATTTGCAACCGATTAGCAGTCTCGTTGGCAGACTGGTTTGAATAATTTATTCACATAAAACAAAAGAAAAAAATGAAAGTAGCTATTGTTGGCGTAAGCGGAGCTGTAGGACAAGAGTTCCTTCGTGTGCTCGATGAAAGAAATTTCCCGTTGGACGAGTTAGTTTTATTCGGTTCTAAACGCAGTGCGGGAACCACATATACTTTCCGCGGTAAACAGATCGAGGTCAAACTTCTGCAACACAACGATGACTTTAAAGGTGTTGATATTGCTTTCACTTCAGCCGGTGCAGGTACCTCTAAGGAATTTGCCGAAACCATCACGAAGTATGGCGCAGTGATGATTGACAACTCAAGTGCTTTCCGTATGGATGCTGATGTGCCTTTGGTGGTTCCCGAAGTAAATGCAGCCGATGCTAAAGATCGCCCCAGAGGTGTCATTGCAAACCCTAACTGTACCACCATTCAAATGGTAGTAGCTTTAAAGGCAATTGAAAACCTTTCTCACATAAAGACCGTTCATGTTTCAACCTATCAGGCTGCCAGCGGTGCAGGTGCTGCTGCTATGGACGAGCTATACGAACAATATCGTCAGCTCCTGGCCGGCGAACCCGTTACAGTTGAAAAATTTGCTTATCAACTGGCGTTCAATCTCATTCCTCAAGTTGACGTTTTCACTGAAAACGGATATACAAAAGAAGAGATGAAGATGTTTAACGAGACCCGTAAAATTATGCACTCCGATGTAAAAGTTAGTGCAACTTGCGTACGTGTACCAGCTTTACGTGCACACTCGGAAAGTATATGGATTGAAACCGAACGTCCTATTTCGATAGAAGAAGCTCGTGAAGCGTTTGCCAATGCAGAGGGAGTTATCTTGCAAGACAACCCCGCTGAAAAGGATTATCCGATGCCTTTGTTTATTGCCGGAAAAGATCCTGTTTATGTGGGCCGTATCCGCAAAGATTTAACTAACGATTGCGGATTGACATTCTGGGCTGTAGGCGATCAAATCAAAAAAGGCGCAGCTCTTAATGCCGTTCAGATAGCAGAGTACCTCATTAAGGAAGGCGATATTAAGTAATTTGCATCAAATTCTTATATAACAACTCCTATACTTCTCATCATGCGAAGTATAGGAGTTGTTTATTTACCTTAAATCTGTACAAAAAGACCATTAGTCGATAGATTTATACTTTTTAGCAGTAAATCAATAATTAAATACAGTTTAAAAAGGACAGTATTAAAAAAAGCTATATATTTGTATCGAAATACAAAAAACTACAAAATGAAGCTTATTGCAGAAAGTGGTTCTACTAGAACAGAGTGGGCATTAGTTGAAGACTGCCACATTGTTCAACGTGTCTTCACGGAAGGGTTAAATCCTTATTTTCAAACGAGAAGAGAAATTAGCAGGAGTGTCCGCTTAGGATTGCCTGAGTTATTTTTTAAAAAGAAACTGGAACAAGTATATTACTATGGTGCTGGATGCACTACCAATGAAAAGAAAAATATATTAGGAGCCTCCCTCGTGGCCCAATTTAAAACACCAATACAAGTAGAAAGCGATTTACTTGCAGCGGCGCGCGGACTGTTTCAATGCGAAGCCGGAATTGCTTGCATCCTCGGAACAGGATCAAACTCTTGCCTATACGACGGCAAAATAATCATTAAAAACGTAAGAGCCGGTGGTTACATATTGGGCGATGAAGGCAGTGGCGCCGTTCTCGGAAAGATGTTTTTATCTGACGCGTTAAAAGGCATTGCACCTAAGGAATTAGTGAACGACTTTTATGAAAAGTTTCGCATCTCTGCCAATGATGTAATGGAGTCCGTTTACAACCGTCCATTTCCCAACCGTTTCTTATCAACCATTTCTTATTTTCTGGCTGATTACCTGGATAGTGATTATGTTTACCACATGCTAACCGGCAATTTGCGCAACTTCTTTGTTCGTAACGTATGCCAATACGATTACCAAAATTACCCCATACGATTTGTAGGCTCTGTAGCTTACTCATACGCTGATATACTCAGAGATGTAGCAGAAGAATTCGGGGTAACACTTGAGACAATTGAAGAAACTCCCATGCCGGGATTGATAGAATTCCATGCGCTTAATATAGAAGAGGTATAAGAAACAAAAACAAATAACTGTTTTTCCGTTCTTAACAGGTAGTCTTTTCTTAAAATACAGGTTGTTTTAAGCTATCACATAGTCAAATCGCAACCTTGCTGTTTATAAAGCAGTAAGAAAATCGTTTATATTCGTTAATACAGAGAGCAAAACGCTAATAAACAAGCGTTCTGTGCAAAAAAGAATATTTGATTCTAAATAAATGCAAATAAATGTTCGTAACTTGAAAACAATCTCTATATTTGCAAAAGAAGACATAACCTAATGGTGCACTGCCTTTGTTAACAACCTATTGATCTCTTAAAACAACCAACGAGCAGAGATAATGATCCCCTGTCGAATATAAAAAGACAGTCTAACTTATATAATATATAAACGTTAAGAGATAATATTCAATTTTTAAGCCTATGAGACAAAAACCCCCGATAATCAGGCTATCAGCTTATTATCAACTCAAAACTGAGAATTCATCCTTAAGTTTCCTAACAATTAAAATCAATCTTTTATGAACGAAGATCGAAAAAGAAGGAGTGTTAAATCATACAAACTCCTGACGACTTTAGCATTCGTGTTACTGATAGGTAACACCGAATCTTTTGCAGAAACAACGACCTTAAGCACAGTTAACACCTCAAGCGAGCAACAACAGGCACAGCAAATACAAGGAAAAATTGTAGATGCTAAAGGCGAACCTGTTATTGGAGCCAGTGTACTGGAAAAAGGTACAACTAACGGAACCATTACTGATATAGATGGAAATTTCACTATTCGTTGCAAAACGGGCAGCCTTTTGGTCATATCCTATATAGGTTATAAAACCCAAGAAGTAAGAGCTTCTAAGAACGTAAAAATCACATTGACTGAAGACACTGAACTTCTTGACGAAGTTGTGGTAGTAGGTTATGGAGCGCAACAGAGAAAGAACTTAACAGGAGCTGTAGCAACAGTTGATGTAAACAAAACATTGGATAGCCGACCTATAGCCGATGTTGGTCGTGGGTTACAAGGTTCTACCCCGGGATTATCTATCACAATTCCGAGTGCAGAGGTAGGAACAGAGCCTAATATAAAGATTCGTGGGCAAATGGCTTCAATAGAAGGCAATTCCAGTCCGCTTATTTTACTAGACAATGTCGAAATACCCAATTTAAGCTTAGTAAATCCAGATGATATTGAATCTATTTCTATATTGAAAGATGCAGCATCTTCTTCAATATATGGCTCCAAAGCAGCTTTCGGTGTTGTATTGATTACATCTAAAAAAGGAGCTAAACAGGACGTCGTCAATGTCAACTATTCCAGCAATGTGTCATTCCAAACATTAGCAAAAGAAAGCAATGTAGGAGGAATTAGTGGCATGGAATATATAATGGATGCAGCAGAGCGTACAGGAGGTACAGCTGCCGGCGCATTTTATTATATCACACGCGAAGGCATAGAAAAATCAAAACAATGGGAAGAACTTTACGGAGGGAAAATAACTTCAAAAGACCCGACTGTTTATGGTCGCGACTGGTACATTGACTCCAATAATCGTAAAATTGGTATTCGTCATTATGATCCGTACGACTATATAGTAAAGGATGTAGCAATTTCTCAGACTCACAATCTATCAGTAAATGGGAGAAGCGGAAAGACCAGTTTCAACATAGGTCTAGGCTACCTAAGTCAGGATGGGATGAACAAGGTAGCAAAGGAGGATAACTTTACACGTTACAATGCTTCAATCAATCTGTCTACAGAATTCAATAAGTATGTAACACTAAAGGCCGGAGCCATATATTCCAAGCGCATTAAAAGCTACCCCTATAATTCAACGGGAGTTTATGATCCTTGGTACTATTGCTACCGCTGGAGTGATATTTATCCAATGGGTTATGATGAAAATGGCAATGAGCTAAGAAGTCCCGCCTCTGAATTTCATCAGGCAAATACAGCCAAAGCAACTAAAAATTATACAAATATAAATATGGGGCTCCATTTCAATATATTGAAGGGATGGACTGCCGACGTAGATTACACTCACTCAAATCAGGAATATATATGGTTACGACCAGGGACACGTTTTACAGCAGCTAACACTTGGACTGGTGCTGCAGCACGCGTAGATGAAAACGGAAATCCTAGCTATGTCAATTATTATGGCAATCAAATGCAAGCTTATGACTTAGTAGTCAGCACATATACTGGAGCAGGGTCAGGAATTGATCTCATCGATCGATATACGCAAAATGAAATGCGTAATACAATCAATGCATATACGACTTATGAATTGAACCTAAATAAAGTTCATAATTTCAAGTTTATGCTTGGTATGAATCGCGTTACTTATGATATGGAATATAGTCAGGCAAGAAGAACGACTGTCAACGAATTAGACAACCCCCAATTTAATTTTGCTACAGGCGACCAATATGTTTGGGGAGATAAAGACTGGAATGCACAATTAGGTTATTTTGGACGTATAAACTACGACTACGCTGGCAAATATTTATTAGAAGCCAATCTTCGATATGACGGAACTTCTATTTTTGGCAAAAATAGTCGTTGGCGCTGGTATCCATCATTTTCAGGAGGATGGAGAGTTAGTGAAGAAGAGTTTATGGAACCCATCAAAAATATCGTTTACTCTTTAAAACTCCGTTCTTCATGGGGTAAGATTGGCGATCAAACAGTTTCAAACTCGTTGTATCTTTCGACCATTGACACAGGCACGACTAGTTGGATAGGCTCAGATGGAAATTACACAAGCTATGTAGGCACTCCTTCTTCCGTAGCAAGCGATATAACCTGGCAAGATATTACAACTTTTGATATCGGCCTTGATGCACGTTTCTTGAACGGGGAACTGGGATTCTCATTCGATTGGTATCGACGTAAGACCGAAAACATGATTGTTCCTAATCAAGACTTAACATATTCCTATGGAACTTCTTCTTTGAAAGGCAACTATGGGAACCTTCACACGGACGGTTGGGAAATCGCTCTTGACTACAGTCATCGTTTTAACAATGGTCTTCGGATTAGTGCAAATGCGGCGCTATCAGATTTTAAAACAATTATCGATGATTATGGGAATGTAAATGGGCTGACGAGCTATTATAAAGGCAAAGTTTATGGTGACATCTGGGGGTTTAAGGTAGATCGTTTATATCAAAATACTGACTTCGTTTACGACAGCAACGGCAATTTAGTAACAGAAGTTGTTACTTCAGGGAAAGGCAAAGGTGTTACGATCAACAAGCTTTCAGATTCAAATGCTCCTAACCAAGGTTATTTACAATCCGGTAGCTTAGTTTTTGGTCCTGGTGACGTTAAGTATAAAGACCTTGACGGTGATGGTGAAATCACACAAGGTGACAACACCATAGACAATCATGGTGATAAGGTTGTAATTGGTAACTCAACGCCAAGATATCAATATAGTTTCCGCCTTGGAGCCGACTATAAAGGATTTGATTTTTCTATATTTTTCCAAGGTGTAGGGAAATGCGATCAATGGGGATCTTCTTCATTAACATTGGCAGGTTTTAACACAGGAGATGGTGCTATAGCCAAAAGATTTAGCACGAATTATTGGACGGAAGAAAACACGAATGCATTTTATCCGCGTGCCACTAATTTAAGTAACAGTACGGATTTATTCAATATGCGTATTTCCGACAGATATCTACTAAATATGGCTTACTTGCGCTTAAAAAACATCACATTTGGATACACTCTTCCCGCAATGATAACCAAGAAAGCTCTTATTCAGAAGGCACGCGTTTATGCTTCGTTTGAGAATTTATTAACGTTTGACCATCTTGACGGGACTCCAATAGATCCTGAATCAGCAGTTATTGGGACCACAGATTCCTATGAATATTTAACCAACAGCAGTACTAGCAATTATGCTGGTGGTCGTGTCGGTATAGGCACGCCAGCTTTCAAGAGTATGTCAATCGGAATTCAATTAACCTTCTAAATTTTGACAAGAATGAAAAAGTATATATTAACAATATTATCTATTGTAAGTTTTTGTCTTACATCATGCGATGATATATTAGACAGACCAAGTGAGACTTCATATACAGATGATAATTTTTGGACAACTGAAGAACAATATCGTCAGTATTTCAATTACTATTATACCAATTATTTTACAGGTTACAATAGTGCCTTTAACGTAGCATTCACTCCTGTTAGGGGTTATACATTCAGTGATGATTATGCTAACTCTGGCAAGCAGTCTAATTTCACAGAAACTGTACCTAGTTCCAATGGTTCGTATACACTACTAAACTATTGGATAGGTGCTGAATATGGTGGACAAGGGTGGAATTTTGCTTGGATTCGTAAAACTAACATCCTTATCAACAGATTAGAAAGTCATAAATCATATTTAACCAGTGAAGCATACAATCACTGGATGGGTATCGCACGTTTTTTCCGTGCTTATGAATATTATCGTCTAGTAATGACTTTTGGCGATGTACCTTATTGGGACTCTCCGGTTGATGAAACAGATTTAGCATCAATGTATAAAGATCGCGATCCTCGCAGCACTGTTACAGATGCCATATATGAAGATCTGAAATATGCTTTATCAAATGTACGTGAAAGCGATGGCACTATGAATATTAATAGGTATGTGATAGCCGCTGTAGCTTCAAACATTATGCTTTTTGAAGGAACTTGGCAATACTACCACAAAAATAATACTCTTGAAGCAAGTTCTAAATTAAGCGATGATAACGCAAAAAAATATCTGCAGCTATGTATTGATGCTTCAGAGATAATCATGAATAGCGGTAAATGGTCTTGTACTAGCGACTTCCGTTCATTATTTGGCAGTGACGACTTATCATCCAATCCAGAGGTTATTTTCTATCGCCAATATATAGAAGGTATGACTACACATTGCCTCGGTTCATATTCTAATGGTTACGAGACCATATCAAACAATGCGAATTTAGCCTTACTCCGCTCGTTTATATGTAACGATAGCAAGCCCTATCAGGTTTCATCGGTGGAGAATGCAGCCAATTTTTCAATGAAAGAACTCTCCAAAACACGTGATCCACGTTTTGAGGCTACATTCTTAAACTTAACTTGGAAACAGTCTTCCACCTACGCATATCAAGATAAGTTTATCAGTCGTAAGGGTGCCTCATATTATAACAATGATGCAAACCGTCCCGATCAATATGAAAGTAGTGTAAATGTTAATGATGCTCCCTGTCTACGTCTATCTGAAGTCCTCTTAAACTGGATTGAGGCAAAAGAAGTCATGGCTGAGTTTTTTGGAGGAACAGCTGTTACACAAAGTGACATTGACAAATCAATTAATGTTATTCGTGATAGGCCTCTTGATGCAACGGCTATAGCAAATGGTGTTCAGAAAACAGCTCATTTAAAAATTGCTTCAATTGTTGATGATCCTTCACGCGATACAGACGTATCTACACTAATGTGGGAAATACGTCGTGAGCGCCGTATGGAATTTGCATTTGAGGGGCAACGCATGAATGATATTCGACGTTGGTTTAAATTGAGTTACATGGATAACAACACATATCCTGAAACAATGATGGGATCGTGGGTCGATTTTCCTAAAGAAGCTCCGGAACTTCTTGACGCAGCTCATATAAAAACTGATTTATCGGTAATAAAAGCTGATGGTTCCAAGGTTAAATGGGATGGAAGTAATCAGGATGAAATGGTAGGTTATGCACTCCCAACCAATGCAACAGCAAGAAATAATTTCTCTAATAAGAATTATTTGTGTCCAATAGGTACTAGTATTATAGCGACTTACAAGAATAAAGGTTTCACGTTAACTCAAACTGGAGGCTGGGAATAAGGACTTGTCTTAATTGATGAAACAAGGAGAGTGTAAACCTCACCCTCCTTGTTCATCATAATAGATTCATGAAAACTGATAATATATTGAGTCAGTAAAAGAGAGCCATATGAGCTATTATAAAGCAAGCATATGCAATAAATTAACTATAACACTAAAAGAAGTGCTTTTAATATTAAATAAAACATATCTTTGTTTATATAAACGCCCTTTTATTTATGAAGAATATTTTAGTTATAATCTTGACCTTATGCTATTGCATATTATGCCAAGCGCAAACTGAACAAGTAATTCTCGGTAACGAGCAAATATCAGCGTACTTCCCTCTTCTAAAAGGAAAAAGAATAGCAGTTTTCTCAAATCATACAGGAATGATTGGAAACAAACATACTGTTGATGTATTAATTGAGAATAAGCTAAATGTAGTTGCTATATTTTCCCCCGAGCATGGCTTCAGAGGAGATGCAGATGCCGGAGAACATGTTTCCAGTTCGGTAGACAGTAAAACCGGAGTTCCTATTCTTTCTTTATATGATGGGAAAGCTGGTAGACCGAGCGAAGAATCCATGCGTAAGTTCGATGTATTGCTAGTCGATATACAAGATGTGGGGTTACGCTTCTATACGTACTATATTTCTATGGTAAAACTCATGGATGCTTGTGCCGAATACAATCGCAAGATGATCATTCTTGATCGTCCCAATCCCAACGGGCATTATGTTGACGGTCCTATACTTGATATGAAATATAAATCGGGAGTTGGCTGGTTGCCTATTCCTGTGGTACACGGAATGACGTTAGGTGAACTAGCACTTATGGTCAACGGAGAAAAATGGCTTCCAGCGTCGAAGGAATGTGATGTTACTGTTATTAAATGCAAGAACTATACACATCACTCTTTGTATCAGCTTCCCGTTGCTCCATCACCTAATTTACCAAACATGAAGGCCATCTACCTCTATCCTTCTACATGTTATTTTGAAGCAACTCCGGTAAGTCTGGGCAGAGGAACATCTCTACCTTTCCAGATATACGGGCATCCCAACATGAGAGGCTATGACTATGCCTTTACTCCCAAAAGTGTTCCTGGAGCAAAAAATCCACCTCAATTAGATAAACTATGCTACGGTAAAGATTTAAGTGGGCTCTCAGACAAAGAGATATGGGAAAAAGGTGTAGATTTGAGCTATGTCATTGACGCTTATACAAACCTCAACATGGGAGAACATTTCTTCAGGCCTTTCTTTGAGTTACTAATCGGAACGGATTACGTACGCAAAATGATTATCCAAGGGAAAAGTGCTGATGAAATTAAGGCCATGTGGAAAGATGACGTGGAGAAATTCAAAGTACAACGCAAACCTTATTTACTCTATGCAGAATAAAATAACGGAGTAGCGAATCAACTAATTATAACAGTTATAAAAAACAATTTATGAGTCCTGTACTAGTCCTTATTACCATTGCAGCCTATTTTGCTATCCTATTTACAATATCATATATTGCCGGTAGAAAGGCAGATAACGCTGGTTTCTTCGTAGGAAATAGAAAATCAACGTGGTATGTTGTAGCCTTTGCTATGATAGGTTCGAGTATCTCGGGCGTAACTTTTGTATCGGTACCCGGTATGGTTGCAACGAGTAACTTCTCATATCTGCAGATGGTGTTGGGCTTTGTTGCCGGGCAGTTCATCATTGCTTTTCTATTAATACCACTGTTCTACAAAATGAATTTGGTCTCTATCTACGAATATCTTGAAAACAGGTTTGGACTTTCTTCGTATAGAACAGGTGCGTGGTTCTTTTTTATATCCAAAATGCTAGGAGCAGCTGTCAGACTGTTTTTGGTTTGTCTTACTTTACAACTTCTGGTATTCGACCCATTAAAGCTACCTTTTATTCTAAACGTTATCGCAACAGTGGCACTGGTTTGGCTATATACTTTCCGAGGTGGAGTTAAATCATTGATATGGACCGATTCTTTGAAGACTTTCTGTCTGGTAGTATCTGTTGTTTTGTGCATCTATTACATTGCTTCCGATTTGAATCTAAGTTTTACCGGTATGGTGAATACCGTCGTTGACAGTGATTTTTCTCGTTTCTTTTTCTTTGATGACGTAAACGATAAACGATATTTCTTTAAGCAATTCCTGGCAGGCGTCTTCACCATGATTGCTATGACAGGGCTCGATCAAGATATGATGCAACGAAATTTGAGTTGCAAGAACTTCAAAGATTCGCAGAAGAATATGATTACTAGTGGAATTTCGCAATTCTTCGTTATTCTACTCTTCCTCATGTTGGGTGTTCTTTTGTATACATTTACAGCGCAGAACGGAATTACAAACCCAGCAAAAAGTGATGAATTGTTCCCTATGGTTGCCACGGGAGGGTATTTCCCTGTAATTGTTGGAGTCCTTTTTATAGTAGGGCTCATATCTTCCGCCTATTCAGCAGCCGGTTCTGCATTAACGGCCTTAACAACTTCTTTCACCGTAGACATTCTAGGAACTAAAGGAAAAAGTGAACAAGAAGTTGTAACCATAAGGAAGCGGGTGCACATTGGAATGGCTATTGTTATGGGAATTGTCATTTTCATATTCAACATACTTAATAATACCAGTGTGATAGACGCCGTATACATCTTGGCAAGCTACACATACGGCCCTATTCTGGGATTATTTGCATTTGGCATGCTTACCAAAAAACAAGTGCGCGACAAATACATTCCACTTGTAGCCATTCTCTCTCCTATACTGTGTTTCATCCTACAGAAGAACTCGGAAGTCTGGTTTAACGGTTATGCATTCAGTTATGAACTCTTAATATTCAATGCATTTTTTACCTTCATCGGGTTATGCCTGCTGACTGTAAATGAGAAGAAATAAATAAATCGCAAGATCCATTTATAAACTTAACACAATGATGTTTATCAAAAAAATCTCTTTCTCGGCGATATTCGCTTTAGCAACAATTCAGGGCAGTATTGCACAAGAACTTTCCCCCGAAGTTCGAGTGCAAATAGCTACTGTCCTGAATGAAGTTGCACGCAAAGAGATATCCATCGGCAAGATAACGATTGATTCTGCCAAATTGCAAAAGGACGAGTTAATCTTGTTTGCCAATACAAACTGTTCGTATATTCCTTTCCGCGAAAATAACGTATTGGAGATCTACAGTAGGGTACGTACACTTCTTACGCCTGATTTTAGCAACTGTAAAGTGAAAATATACGCGGATAAAAAGGCAATTGAAGACTTGATACCCACAGCTCTTAGAAGTCGAAAAGAGAAGGGTACAATCAGCTTCACCCATAAATCGACCAAACCTTTAACTACCAGGTTATCAAATCCTTTTGCCCCCACAAAAGGTTTGGTTAACCGACACATTGCCTTGTGGCAAAGTCACGGCTACTATTACGAGGCTAAACTTTCAAGATGGGAATGGCAACGGGCAAGGGTTTTCCAAACCGTAGAAGATCTGTTTACACAAAGCTATGTTCTGCCTTACTTAGTACCGATGCTCGAAAATGCAGGAGCCAATGTACTTATTCCTCGTGAAAGAGACACACAAGTAGCCGAAGTTATCATTGACAATGATAACAACCGCGACAAATCAATTTATAGTGAAATCAATACAGACAAAGAATGGCAAACAGGAAGTTCTCCTGGTTTTGCACACTTCCGAAATCACTATGTTGACTTTGAAAATCCGTTTAAAGAAGGGACTTACCGTTTCACCCAAACCGTCAAAAAAGGAAAGGAAAGCTTGGCAGAGTGGATTCCTTCTATTCCTGAAACCGGCAAGTATGCTGTGTATGTATCCTATCAAACGGTGGATAACAGCACAGACGATGCACTGTACACGATATATCATAAGGGTGGAGCCTCGCGGTTTAAGGTGAACCAAACAATGGGTGGCGGTACTTGGATATACTTGGGACATTTCAGTTTTGATAAAGGTAAAAACCCATCTGGGAAAGTGGTATTAAGTAATAGATCATCGAAATCCGGTTGCATCGTTACTGCTGACGCGGTTAAGATAGGAGGCGGCTATGGAAATATTGCCCGCAGAGTTTCACCGTGTGGAATAGTCACAGAAAACAGGAAAAGCTCTGATGCCAATGCCCCTGCTGTCATCACAAAATTGCCGCAAATAGATTATCCTTACGAAACAAGCGGTTATCCCAGATTTACTGAAGCTGCAAGATATTGGATGCAATGGGCCGGTATTCCCGACAGCATTTATTCAGAAAGCCACGGGCAAAACGATTACACGGATGACTATAAATCACGCGGGCTATGGGTTAATTATTTGGCCGGAGGTTCTGCAGCAGCCCCAAATGATAAAGGACTAAATATCCCTGTAGATATGGCTTTTGCATTTCATTCTGACGCAGGTACAACACCAAACGATTCTATTATAGGAACATTGGGTATTTTCCAAACTGCTGCCAATGATGGTATCTTTGCTAACGGTACATCTCGGTATGCATCAAGAGATTTAACTGATTTAATCCAATCTCATATCGTGAATGACATCCGACGCTTGTACGAGCCTAACTGGACAAGGCGCGGCATGTGGAATCAATCTTATTACGAAGCAAGGGTACCCAAAGTTCCAACCATGCTATTGGAACTTCTTTCACATCAAAACTTTGCAGATATGAGATACGGTTTGGATCCACGTTTCAGGTTTACTGTGAGTCGGGCTATATACAAAGGAATGCTACAGTTCCTTGCCAATCAGTATAAACAAGACTATGTTGTTCAACCTTTACCAGTTGATCACATGAGTGTACATTTTACAAAAGACACAGAAGTGGAGTTAACATGGCAACCCGTTGATGATCCGCTTGAACCCACTGCCAAAGCCGAGCAATACATCGTATACACTCGAATAGGAGAAGGAGATTTCGACAATGGTATTCTGGTTAACAAAAACAGTTATCAAACCAACATCCCTTCGGGCGTTATTTGCAGTTATAAAGTAACAGCCGTCAATAAAGGCGGAGAAAGCTTTCCCTCTGAAATCCTTTCCGTAGGCAAAGCCATACAAACCAAAGGTACAGTTTTAGTCATCAATGGATTTGATCGCGTAAGTGCACCAGCCGATTTTGTAGCTCCTCAGGATAGCATTGCCGGTTTTCTAGACCAGTTAGATCATGGAGTGCCTTACAAAACGGACATAAGCTACATTGGCAGCATGAAAGAGTTTCGTCGGAATATTCCATGGATGGACGATGATGCCTCTGGATTTGGTGACAGCTACAGCAACTATGAAACAAAAGTGATAGCGGGTAACTCATTTGACTACCCAGCCATTCACGGAAAAGCCATTCTGAAAGCCGGATATTCCTTTGTTTCTTGTAGTGACGAGGCCATTGAAAACGGGTCCGTGTCGTTACAAGATTATCCATTTGTGGATTTAATTCTGGGCAAAGAGAAACAAACTAAAATGGGAAGAGGTGCAATGGCATTGGAATTTAAAACATTCACTCCCAGTATGCAGCAAGCTCTGACTGATTATAGCCAAAAAGGAGGAAGTCTATTTATATCGGGTGCCTACGTTGGCTCAGACTTATGGGATAATCCGATGGCTAACCAAACCGACAAGGATTTTGCTACCGAAGTACTGAAATACAAATGGAGGGCAGGGCAAGCTGCTGTTGAAGGAAAGGTGAAATCCGTAACCTCTCCCTACTCTGTTTTAGGTATTCAATATACTTATTACAACGAATTAAATGCAGAGTCATACGTGGTTGAATCACCAGATGCTATTGAACCAGCTACTAATGAGGCCTTTACCGTATTGAGATATAGCGAAAACAACCTCAGTGCAGGCATTGCTTACAAAGGGAAGTATAAAACCTTTGTAACCGGTTTCCCGTTTGAATCACTTCGCAGTGAGTCGGAACGTGAATCCCTGATGAAATCTGTACTAGATTTTTTTGATAGTCCAACCGAGTAATAAATTGTGCAGATGAAAAAGATACATTACATATTATTCTTTCTATTGTGTCAGTTATCACAATTGAATGCGCAAGACTTTCGTTTTGCATTAATTACCGATATACACATTGCCGATAATACTTCAGCAGCAGAAGACCTAAAGAATTCAATTGAGCAGATTAACGCAACCCCTAACCTTGATTTCGTATTGGTAACGGGTGACATCTCTGAAAATGGAGATCGTAAAAGTCTGCAAATAGCTCATGATCTATTGTCTCAATTAAAAATAAGGTATTACATTATCCCCGGTAACCATGAAACCAAATGGAGTGAATCAGGTGTCACAGCTTTCAGCCAGCTGTTTGGCTCTGAACGTTTTACATTTGAGCATAAAGGTTTTCTCTTTCTGGGTTTCAATAGCGGGCCGCTTATGCGTATGGCCGACGGCCATGTTGCGCCGCAAGATATCACATGGCTGAAAAAACAGTTAAGCAAGGTCGGCAAGAAAAAGCCCGTCATATTAGTTACACACTATCCCTTACAGGAAGGAGATGTAGATAATTGGTTCGATGTTACCGATGCTGCGAGAGCCTATAATATACGCGTTGTATTGGGAGGACATTATCACAGCAATAAATTCTTGTCTTATGATGGTATACCCGGTATTCTAAATCGTTCCAATCTTCGGGCTAAGAGTGCGGTAGGAGGTTATTCAGTTTATGACATAACCAAAGATTCCATAGTAGTATACGAACACAACATTGGTTCGCCAATGAAGAAGTGGGCCTCATTATCTCTAAGCAAGCAATATTTTCAAGAGAAAGGTTCGTCTCAAAAGTATCCCGACTTCAAGGTAAACAACGAATACCCGCAGGTTAAGAAGGTATGGCTCATTCAATCGGGCGTTGGCATTTACAGTTCACCTGCATACGATGGGAAAAATATATTTGTAGGAGACGACATGGGGTATTTAACATGCTACGATGTCCGTAACGGTAAGAAGAGATGGCGGTTCAAGTCCGGCAGTCGCATCGTTGGAACACCCGCAGTTGCCAACAATACAATTGTATTTGGCTCAGCCGACCAATATATTTACGGAGTGAATGCAGGTAACGGCAAACTGAGTTGGAAAGTAAAAGCCTCAAGTCCGGTGCTCGGAGCTGTTGCCATTGAAAACAACATAGCTTATATAGGAGCAAGTGACCATACGTTCAGAGCCATCAATATACTGAACGGAACAATTATCTGGGAATATAACCAGGTGAAAGGATATATTGAAACTCGTCCGTTGATTACCAATCACAAAGTCATATTTGGAGCATGGGACAATACGTTGTATGCTCTTGATAAACAAACCGGTAGAGAAGTCTGGAAATGGACCGGCGGACTTACGCGGATGCATTTTTCGCCAGCAGCAGTATGGCCGGTTGCAGCCGATGGCAAAGTCTTTATAACAGATCCGGAACGTGCCATGACAGCCATTGACTTAGAAACAGGAGAAACGATATGGCGTACCAAACGCTCCATGGTTAGAGAAACAATTGGACTATCCGAGGACCAAAAGAGACTTTACAGCAAAACGATGAACGACAGCATTGTATGCTACTCAACCCAAGGTAACCGCCCCACACCAATATGGGCAACCAATGTCGGCTTCGGATACGAGCATGCCCCTTCTATGCCGGTTGAGAAAGGCAAAGTTGTTTTCGGAAGCACCAAAAGCGGAATCATGTTTGGGCTGGATGCTTATTCAGGTAACGTATTGTGGAAACACAAAGTTGGGAATTCATTGATCAATACATTGGTTCCCCTCAACAGAAATCAGGTCCTATTCACAGCTTCCGGAGGTGAAATCGGATTATTAGAGTGGCAAGAAAAATATAATAAATAATATAAAACAAAGAATATGAGAACAACAATCGACTGCTTTATTCCCTTCTCGGGAGTAACACAAGTGCAACAAACCATAAAAGGATTACTGGAAACAGACCTTATCAATAAAATATATCTGTTGGCTACCGAAGATACTCACGAAGAGGTAAATGGTTGTGAAACAATTGTAGTGTCATCTCTTAACTCGAGTGCAGCTATCCATGCCATTGCTGCACGATCAACTGCAACATTTACACTATTATATACCAAATACACCACGCTTGAGTTTGGTCTCCATGCACTCGAAAGAATGACACGCTTATCAGCAGATGCGAGTGCCGGTATGGTTTATGCTGATCATTATCAAGTTTCAGGAGAGACAAAGACAAACAATCCGGTTATTGACTACCAATTCGGAAGTTTACGTGATGACTTTAACTTTGGTTCCGTACTCTTATATAAAACCGATGCTTTCAAAAAAGCAGTATCAAAGATGAAAGTCGACTATCAGTTTGCCGGACTTTATGATTTGCGTCTCAAATTATCACAAACAGAAATGTTGGTGCACATCAACGAATACCTCTATTCGGAAATAGAGAATGACACCCGTAAGAGTGGCGAAAAGATATTTGATTATGTAGACCCCAAAAATAGAGGGGTACAAATTGAGATGGAAAACGCTTGTACGGAGCACCTCAAAGAAATTGGAGGTTATTTGGCACCCAAATTCAAAGACATTGAATTCAATGATGGAAACTTTGAGTACGAGGCCTCCGTTATCATCCCAGTAAGAAATCGCATCCGCACCATTGAAGATGCCATTCTATCCACCCTGAATCAAAAAACAAAATTCAAATACAATGTGATTATCATTGATAATCATTCAACAGACGGTACTACAGAAGTAATAGACAAATACAACACCGATGAACGTATAATTCATATTGTTCCCGAGCGTAAAGATCTTGGCATTGGCGGTTGCTGGAATGTGGGTGCACATCATCCCAAATGCGGTAAGTTCGCTATTCAGCTCGATAGTGATGACGTTTACAAAGACGAGAACACTATACAAAAAGTGGTTGACGCATTTTATAGTCAGAAGTGCGGCATGGTAGTGGGTACCTATATGATAACCGATTTTAATTTGAATATGATTGCTCCCGGTGTTATTGACCACAAAGAGTGGACTCCCGATAACGGACGCAACAATGCCATGCGCATCAATGGTTTAGGAGCTCCACGTGCTTTTTACACTCCGCTTTTACGCGACATAAAGATTCCGAATACCAGTTACGGGGAAGATTATGCTACTGCATTGAATATCTCACGAAACTATCAGATAGGTCGTATCTATGATGTGCTATACTATTGCCGCCGTTGGGACGACAATTCAGATGCTTCGCTCGATGTTGTGAAAATGAATGGCCATAACACCTACAAAGACAGAATTCGCACTTGGGAATTGCAGGCACGAATTGCCTTGAATAAAAACAAATAAGCATGAAGGAAGCTGTTGAAAACTTATACAGAAAGCAGTTGAACAACTGGGAACTTGCAGCTAACAACTACAAAGCCTTAGCCTTGGTCAAAACCAAACAGGTTGATGTAGATGGCTGGAAATACTTGGTACAATTCAATCCGGCACGTATCGTTTCGTCGAGTGCAAAGATTGATCCTCAATCAATAAAAGAAAGAAAATGCTTTCTTTGCCGCGAACATTTGCCGGCACAACAAGAGGGGCTATCTTTTGGAGAACATTATACCATTCTCGTTAATCCGTTTCCCATTTTTCCGAAACACCTCACTATTCCTGATGACAGGCATCTGCCTCAACGCATTAACGGACGCATAGGTGATATGCTCGATCTGGCCAAAGAACTAGATGATTATGTACTCTTCTACAATGGGCCGAAATGCGGAGCATCAGCTCCTGATCACATGCATTTCCAAGCTGGAAGCAAAGGTTTTCTAACCTTGGAGTCCGAATGGAAATTCAAGAAAGCAGGAACCATCGTTGCTTATAAGGAGGCTATATTAACCTACCTGAATGACATTTCCCGAGCCACGTTGGCCATTGAAAGTACACAACGAGAGGACGCTATCACTCTTTTCGGAACGGTGTATGATGCCTTGCCTTCAACAGAAGGAGAAGAAGAACCCATGATGAATATCTTAACCTGGTACGAAGCCGGGAAATGGATTATCTGTGTATTCCCCCGAAAGAAGCATCGTCCCGCCTGCTATTTTGCAGAAGGAGAGGAAAACATCCTGCTTAGTCCGGCTTCCGTTGATATGGGTGGTGTGTTTATCACTCCACTTGAGAAAGATTTTAAAAAGATCACAGCAAAGAATGTGAAAGAAATCATGAAAGAGGTCAGCCTCAGCAACGAAGAGTTTCACGAAGTAAGACAATTAATAAAAGAACGTTTATGAAAGAGCCCAAAGTACAAGTCGGCATTCTGTTCGAACCACAGATAGAGTTTATTCTGAACGGTCAATACGTGATTAACGGTATCCATGTTACCGGACGACAAGTAGCCACCTATGACGAAGATCAGATTCTTTGGCAAGGGCGGTTGTACAACGAACTGATCTTTGAACCGGCACAGGAACAAGCGTGCTCGTTCGACCTGATTGATGTAACCATTGGCATCAACTTTCATTGGGAGCGAAAAGAAGATCAACGTTTCTTAGGCGCTTTAAAACTAATTGTCGAGAATAAAAAGCTCACAGGTATCAATGTCATTTCAATTGAAGACTACCTCACCAGCGTCATCTCTTCTGAAATGAGCGCTACCGCCTCTTTAGAGTTGTTGAAGGCTCATGCCGTCATTTCACGCAGTTGGTTACTAGCCCAGATACAGAAAAACAAGGAAATTACAGATACTCAAAGCTGCTACTCTGCTTTTACGGAAACAGTCGATGAACTCATCAGATGGTACGACCGCGAAGATCATACGAATTTTGATGTGTGTGCCGACGATCATTGTCAGCGTTATCAGGGGATTACCCGTGCGTCGACTGAAATCGTGCAACAAGCCATCCAAGCCACTCGTGGTCAAGTATTGTTATACGGAGATAAAATATGCGATGCCCGTTTCTCCAAATGTTGCGGAGGAGCTTTCGAAGAATTTCAATACTGTTGGGAGGATGTGAAGTATCCGTATTTGGTTAAGCAGCGAGATAGTAAAACCATTCAGGAGTTACCCGACCTGCGTATCGAAGCAGAAGCTGAACAATGGATCCGCACCTCCCCTGAAGCCTTCTGTAACACTACAGATAAAAAGGTTCTGTCGCAGGTACTCAATAACTACGATCAGGAAACAACCGACTTTTTCCGATGGAAGGTAACTTACCAACAAGAAGAATTATCGGAACTGATAACCAAACGTTCGGGCATAGATTACGGTCAGATACTAGACCTGATTCCCATGGAACGCGGTACATCGGGACGACTTACCAAACTGAAGATCGTAGGGACCAAACGTACTCTTACCATTGGCAAAGAACTGGAAATTCGTCGTACCCTGTCCACGTCACACTTATACAGTTCAGCCTTTGTAGTCGACAAAAAACATATTGAAGATGGCGTCCCCTCCTCTTTTACACTAACAGGTGCCGGTTGGGGACATGGCGTAGGACTATGCCAAATCGGTGCTGCTGTTATGGGAGAACAAGGATATAAATACAATGATATCTTGCTGCACTACTACATTGGTGCCAGCATTGACAAACTCTATTAACCAATGAGGATGAAAGATCGTAAAACATCACCGTGGGCATGGATTCCCACATTATATTTCGCACAAGGATTACCCTATGTAGCTGTCATGACTATCTCGGTAATCATGTATAAGAAACTGGGCATATCGAATACCGACATTGCTCTTTATACCAGTTGGCTCTATCTGCCCTGGGTCATCAAGCCCTTCTGGAGTCCGTTTATCGACCTACTTAAGACCAAACGTTGGTGGGTAGTTACCATGCAGCTCCTTGTGGGCGCCGGCTTGGCTGGTATTGCCTTAACCATACCCATGCCCGATTTCTTTCGGATCACACTAGCCGTTTTCTGGCTGGTGGCATTCAGTTCTGCCACGCATGACATAGCAGCCGACGGCTTCTATATGTTGGCATTGAATGTGAAAGACCAGGCTTTGTATGTGGGAATAAGAAGTACCTTTTACCGCATTGCTACCATTGCAGGACAAGGACTACTTATTATGCTGGCCGGCGGACTGGAAATATGGAGCGGAAACATTAAATATGCCTGGAGCATTACCTTCTTTATTTTGGCCGGGTTATTCTTGGCCTTCTCCCTTTACCATAAATACATACTTCCGGCTCCGGGTTCAGATAAATCAGTGGTTGGTCAAAACAACGCCAGCTCCATCATGGAAGGATTTATAGAGACCTTTGCTTCCTTTTTCCGGAAGAAACAGGCCGGAGTGGCCATCCTCTTCATGTTGTTTTATCGATTCCCCGAAGCACAACTTGTTAAGTTGATTAATCCGTTCCTGCTAGACCCTGTTGAGAAGGGAGGTCTGGGACTTACTACTGCTGAAGTGGGACTGGTTTACGGTACCATTGGAATCATTGGTCTTACGCTGGGAGGTATTATAGGAGGTATTTGTGCCGCCAAAGGAGGACTGCAAAAATGGTTGTGGCCTATGGCATGGAGTATTTCACTTACCTGCGTTACGTTTGTGTATCTCGGTTACGTTCAGCCACAAGACTTGCTCACAATCAATATCTGTGTATTTATAGAACAGTTCGGCTACGGCTTCGGTTTCACAGCCTATATGCTCTACCTCATTTACTACTCGGACGGAGAGCACAAAACGGCACACTATGCCATTTGCACAGCCTTTATGGCACTGGGAATGATGTTGCCCGGAATGGCTGCCGGATGGTTACAAGATCACATCGGATACGAGAACTTCTTTATATGGGTCATGATTTGTTGCGCTGCCACCATCACAGTCTGCGCATTCATTAAGATTGATCCCAATTATGGTAAAGAAGAAAGCCGAAAACAAGAAATAGAAAAATAACCAACGATTCGATATAGGATGAAAACGATCAAACTTATTTTGCTTAACACGCTTTGCTTCCTTTCACTCAATGCGCATGCTCAGAAGATAAAGATCCGAACGGGCATTGAAGTCTTGAAAGAGCAAAAATTCAAGTGCCTTGAGGGAAAACGGGTAGGACTCATCACCAACCCCACAGGTGTTGACAACAACCTGAAATCAACCATCGACATTTTGCACGAAGCCCCCAACGTGCAACTTGTCGCCCTCTTCGGCCCTGAACACGGTGTACGCGGAGACGTACATGCCGGTGACAAAGTCGACAATTCCGCCGATGCTTCCACCGGTCTGCCCGTATATTCTCTTTACGGTAAAACCCGGAAAGCAACCCCGGACATGTTAAAAGGCATTGATGTATTGGTGTACGACATACAAGACATCGGTTGTCGGTCATTCACTTACATCAGCACAATGGGTCTGGCCATGGAAGCCGCTGCCGAAAATAACATTGAGTTTGTTGTGCTCGACAGGCCCAATCCGGTGGGAGGATTAAAGATTGAAGGTAATTTAGTTGAAGATAATTACATATCTTTTGTCAGCCAATTTAAAATTCCATACCTTTACGGTCTCACCTGCGGAGAACTGGCCCTGATGTTGAACGGTGAGAAGATGTTAAACAAACAATGCAAACTACACATCGTCAAAATGAAGAAATGGAAACGCGATTTGGACTATTCGCAAACTGGTTTACAATGGATTCCATCCTCACCGCATATCCCCCACCCTCATTCCGCTATATTCTATCCTGTTAGTGGCATATTGGGAGAGCTGGGCTACCTGTCAATCGGCGTAGGTTACACCATTCCTTTCCAAATGTTTGCAGCCTCGTGGATCAAAGCCGACGAGCTGGCCGGTAACCTCAATCAGCTCAACCTGCCGGGAGTTACCTTTAGGCCTATGCACCTCAAGCCATTCTATTCCGTTGGCAAAGGCGAACACCTGCAAGGAGTACAAGTACACATTACAAACTTCCGAAAGGCCGCATTGAGTGATATACAGTTCTACGTCATGCAAGAGATAGCCACACTTTACCCGGATCACAAAGTCTTTGAACAAGCTGATAAAGGCCGGTTCGATATGTTCGACAAGGTAAGTGGAAGCAAAGAGATCAGAGAACGTTTCAGTAAAAACAATCGTTGGGAAGACGTACGTGACTATTGGTATAAAGATGTTGAAGCCTTCCGCAAACTGTCCAAACAATACTATCTATATAAATGAGTGTTACAAAGAAATACATCGATTTCTTGCGAGACATATCCACATTCATCCCACAAGAAAGAATCTACACCGATGAACTCCGTCGGCTAGCTTGGGGAACAGACGCCGGTTTCTATCGCCTGATTCCTCAGGTAGTGATCCGTTCCGATAATGAAAAAGAAGTGTCCGAACTGCTGAAGTGCGCCAACAAGCACCTGCTTCCCGTTACTTTCCGGGCGGCAGGCACCAGTTTGTCGGGTCAGGCCATCAGCGACTCCATATTGATTGTTGCCGGAAAGCATTGGGAAAAATACACAGTCAGTCCCGACGCCACACAAATTACTTTGCAGCCGGGCATCATCGGTCAGCGAGTGAATGAAATACTCAAGCCCTACGGCCGCAAATTTTCGCCCGATCCGGCTTCGGTCAAAAGCGCCATGGTAGGTGGCATCGTCATGAACAATGCATCGGGCATGAACTGCGGTACCCATGCCAATAGCGACAAAGTACTTCATTCAGCCCGAATGGTCTTTGCTGACGGTACTATATTAAACACCGGCGATGCCGACAGCCGACGCAACTTCACGTTGCAGAAGCCCGAGTTCATCCGCCAGATAGAATCCATGCGCGATTTGGTTCGGAACGATCATCAGCTGGCCGAAAGAATTCGCTATAAATACTCCATCAAAAATGTAACGGGACTGAACCTGCTTCCCTTTATCACCTTTGATGATCCGTTTGATATCATAGCACATCTGCTGGTCGGTTCGGAAGGCACACTGGCTTTCTTATCCGAAGTAACCATGCAGACAGAATACGATTATCCGTTCAAAGCCAGTGCCATGCTCTACTTTGATGATATAAAAGAAGCATGCCGGGCCGTGGTTGCCATGAAGAAACTGACCACAGAGAACGGAGAAACAGTAGTCAAAGGAGCCGAATTGCTCGACTGCAAATCACTGGCTTCCGTAAACGACCCAACAGGCTACGGGCTCACCGCCGTGTTAACGGAAACCAAAGCCTCAACAGCCAAAGAGTTAGCAGGCAACATACGGGTTGTTGAAGAAGCATTGAAAAACTTCAAGACTCATACACCGGTTCACTTTACCGACGAGGAAAGCGAGTACGCCGCATACTGGGCTATACGCGCGGGCATTTTCCCATCCGTAGGAGGAACACGTAAACCGGGAACTACCTGCTTGATTGAAGACGTGGCTTTTCACATTGAAGATTTGCCCGAAGCGACAGCTGAACTGCAACAACTTCTTGCACACCACGGTTATGATGATGCCTGCATTTACGGGCATGCACTTGAAGGTAACTACCACTTTATTATCAACCAATCATTCTCCAGCGAAGCCGAAGTAGAACGTTACGAGGCGCTCATGAATGAGGTGAAAATGCTAGTGGTCGACAAATACGACGGTTCGCTCAAAGCAGAACACGGCACGGGACGCAACATGGCTCCCTTCGTGCAATACGAATGGGGAGAAACCGCCTTTGAACTGATGCGCGCGGTGAAACAACTCTTTGATCCCAAAGGATTGCTTAACCCCGGCGTTATCTTCAATGATGATCCGAAGTGTCACATCCGCAACTTCAAACCACTGACACTGACCAACGCACACGTAGACAAATGCATCGAGTGCGGATTTTGCGAAGTAAACTGTCTGACGTGCGGATTCACCCTATCGTCTCGTCAACGCATTGTGATTCAACGTGAGATATCACGTTTGAAAACATCTCAGGAGGCAGCCGACCAAAAGAGGTTGCTCACCTTGGAAAAACAATACCAATACCTGGGCAACCAGACCTGTGCTGGCGACGGGCTCTGTTCTTTATCGTGCCCCATGGGCATCAACACGGGCGACCTGACACACGACCTCAGACAAGAACAGCTTCCGGCTAACAGTATGGGTTACCGTATGGGAGTCTTTGCAGCCAATCATTTCTCGGAAATAAAAAATGTGCTTCGTCCTGTGCTCACGCTGGCCGACACCGCACATGCTTTGCTGGGTAGCGGAGTTATGTCAACGCTAACGAAAAGCATGCACCATGCCATAGGCGTTCCCCAATGGACACCCGCCATGCCCAAAGCCTACAACCCCGAGAGCGTAAAGAAAGAGATCATTCAGAAAAGCTCTCAGCCACAACCGGAAGATTTAAAGGTAGTATATTTTCCCAGTTGCATTAACCAAACAATGGGATTAGCCAGAAAATCGCCCGAAGAACAGCCTTTGGTCAATAAAATGGTTTCGCTCCTGCACAAAGCCGGCTACGAAATCATCTTCCCCGACAAGATGGAGAATCTATGTTGCGGCACCATTTGGGAAAGCAAAGGCATGCCCGATGTGGCCGACAGCAAAGCAGCCGAACTGGAAACGGCATTGCTCCAAGCCAGTGAGAACGGAAAATATCCGGTGTTGTGCGACCAAAGTCCCTGTTTGTATCGCATGCGTCACACCATCAAGCAACTCAGATTGTACGAGCCGGCCGAATTCATCTATACTTTTCTGCAAGACAAGTTGGAATTTAGACCAACCGACAAGCCCATTGCCCTGCACATCACCTGTTCCATGAAGAAAATGGGACTGGGCGATCAGATCACGGCATTGGCCCGTCTTTGTTCGAACAACGTGTTCATACCCGAAGAAGTGGGATGTTGTGGCTTTGCGGGCGACAAAGGTTTCACCCATCCCGAAGTAAACGCTTACGCATTGAGGAAACTAAAGCCACAAATAGAAAAAAAGCACATAGATATAGGATACTCTAACAGTCGTACCTGCGAAATCGGGCTTACTACGAATTCGGGCATCGCCTATGTATCTATTGTCTATTTGGTTGATCAGTGTACCCTTAAAAAAGAAAAGATATGAATACCAACAAAGAAAATATAACTCTGCAAAGAGACACCAAAGCATCACAGCGCCTATTGGCACTGGATGTGCTGAGAGGTATTACCATCGCCGGAATGATTCTGGTCAATAACCCCGGCAGTTGGGGTAAAATATACGCCCCCTTGAGCCATGCCGAGTGGAACGGACTTACGCCAACCGACTTAGTATTTCCCTTTTTCATGTTCATCATGGGTATCTCTACTTACATCTCATTAAAGAAATACAACTTTGAACTCAACGCACAGGCGGTTTGGAAAATACTCAAACGCACGGTCGTTATATTTGCTATCGGACTAGGCATTGCTTATTTCTCCCTTTTGTGCCGCACGCACAACCCGTTGCCTTTCGACAACATCCGTATTCTGGGAGTCATGCAGCGCCTGGCACTGAGTTACGGCGTTACCGCTATAGTGGCATTGCTAATGAGCCACAAGCACATTCCTTATCTTATTTTTGTATTGCTGGCCGGTTACTTCGGCATTTTATTCTTTGGCAACGGATACGAATACAACGAAACAAACATACTCTCGGTGGTAGATCGTGCCATACTGGGCACCAACCACATGTACAAGGACAACGGCATTGACCCCGAAGGCCTGCTGAGCACACTGCCTGCTATTGCACATGTGCTAATAGGCTTTTGTTGCGGTAAATTGCTGATGGAAGTGAAAGACATCCATGAAAAGATTGAACGGCTGTTCATCATAGGCACCGTACTTACCTTCGCAGGATTCCTGCTGAGCTACGGTTGCCCGATCAACAAAAAGGTATGGTCGCCCACCTTTGTACTCACCACTTGCGGCTTGGCATCAAGCTTTCTAGCATTGCTGGTGTGGTTCATTGATGTGAAAGGCTATAAGAAATGGAGCCGTTTCTTTGAATCCTTTGGAGTTAACCCGCTTTTTATTTATGTAACAGCCGCTGTATTGTCCATTCTGTTAAGCAACATAAAGTTCCCCTATGCCGAAGACGTAATCAGTTTGCACGGCTACGCCTACACGGTGGTATTGCAGCCTGCCTTGGGCGATTACGCCGGTTCGCTGGCTTTCGCCCTGCTCTTTGTGGCACTTAACTGGGTTATCGGACATGTATTGTACAAAAAGAAAATATATATAAAGATATGATATTAATAGCAGATAGTGGATCTACTAAAACCGATTGGAGTTTGGTAGATAAGGGACAGCTCGTCCAACAGGTTTACACGAAAGGAACGAATCCTTTCTTTCAGTCAGAAGAAGAAATCAGTACCGAAATTGGTGAAGTGCTCTTGCCCCAACTGGGTAACCGCTCCGTAGAAGCCGTTTACTTCTACGGAGCCGGATGCGGTTTCCCCGACAAGATAGCATTGGTAACCCGGGCCATTGCCCAACACATTTCCGCACACATCGAGGTGGCAACCGACATGCTTGCTGCCGCTCGCGGACTGTGTGGTCATAATCCCGGCATTGCCTGCATCCTGGGAACAGGTTCAAACTCGTGCTACTACAACGGGAAGGACATTGTTGACAACGTTTCTCCGCTGGGCTTCATCCTAGGCGACGAAGGAAGCGGTGCCGTATTGGGCAAATTGCTGGTGGGTGATGTCTTGAAGAATCAAACATCACCGGCACTGAAAGAGAAGTTTCTTTCCGAAGTGAACCTCACCCCGGGTGAAATTATCGACCGCGTGTACCGTCAACCCTTCCCCAACCGTTTCCTGGCAAGCTTGTCGCCTTTCCTGGTGGCCAACCTGCACGAACCGGAAATTCATGAACTGATATTAAACAGCTTCATGGCTTTCTTTAAACGCAACGTGATGCAGTATGACTACCGCAACAACCCGGTACACATCATCGGATCGGTGGCTTATCACTACAGAGAGATACTGACAGAAGCTGCCCAGAAAAGCGGCATCACACTAGGCACAATCATACAAAGCCCCATGGAAGGACTTATTGCATACCATCAATAATCATCAGCAGAAACAACAATGAATAATCAGAAGGAAACCAACAACGGTGCTTTCATTAAGATATCAGAGCAACCGTCACTGTACAACAACCTTGAAAAGAAGTCGGTACGCGAAATACTTGACGAGATCAATACCGAAGACCAAAAGGTGGCACTGGCCGTGCAACGTGCCATTCCGCAAATAGAGAAGCTGGTCAACCAAATTGTGCCCCGCATGAAACAAGGCGGTCGCATATTTTACATGGGAGCAGGCACCAGCGGCCGATTAGGAGTGCTCGATGCATCGGAAATACCCCCTACATTCGGCATGCCCAACACACTCATCATCGGATTGATTGCCGGTGGTGACACCGCGCTGCGCAACCCCGTAGAAAATGCCGAAGACGACATGGAGCGCGGCTGGCAGGAATTGCAAGAACATAACATCAGCGATAAGGATACTGTGATCGGCATTGCCGCATCGGGCACCACGCCTTACGTTATCGGTGCTATGCGTGAGGCACGAAGCCACGGTATATTAACAGGATGCATCACCAGTAACCCCAACTCGCCCATGGCAGCAGAAGCCGATGTGCCTATTGAAATGGTAGTAGGACCGGAATACGTAACGGGAAGCTCGCGCATGAAATCGGGTACGGGACAGAAAATGATTCTGAACATGATTACCACTTCGGTCATGATTCAGCTGGGTCGTGTAAAAGGCAACAAGATGGTCAACATGCAACTCAGCAACAAAAAGCTGGTTGACCGCGGTACCAAGATGATTGTCGAGGAACTCGGACTCGATTACGAACAGGCCAAATCACTCTTGCTGATGCATGGTTCCGTTAAGAAGGCAATTGATGCCTACAAAGCCAAGTAAGTTTAACCCCAAATAATGAGAAGATGAGACGAACATTTTATCTGCTTGCAACCCTTTTCATGGCGTTGCAGGCAACCGCACAACCTTTGCCGCGTGTAACTCCCGAGCAAGTGGGAATGGACACACAAAGACTGAAGTACGCTGACCTAGCCATTCAAAAGGCTGTTGATAACAAAGAAATTCCCGGCGCCGTACTTGCTGTTGTGAAGGACGGTAAAATGGCTTATCTCAAAGCATACGGCAACAAGCAGGTTTACCCCAAGGTTATTGCCATGGATACCAACACCGTGTTCGACATGGCTTCGGTCAGCAAGTCCATGTCGACCGCCGTTTGCGCCATGATGCTCATCGAACGGGGACAACTGCGCCTGCAAGACAAGGTTAGTCTGTACGTTCCCGGCTTCAAACCGTGGCAAGATAGTGACGGCAAGAAGACCGACATACGCGTGGCCGACCTGATGACGCACACTTCTGGGCTACCACCTTACGCACCGGTGGACTCGCTTAAAAAGAAGTACGGCGCCCCTAACACAGACGGTGTCATTGAATACATCAGCAACTGCAAGCGCGACTTTGCACCGCGGACCGACTTTCAATACAGTTGCCTCAATTACATTACGTTGCAACGCATCATTGAAACCATTTCGGGACAAACGCTGCAACAGTTTGCCAAAGAGAATCTGTTTGATGTGCTGGGAATGAAACACACCGATTACTGCCCCACGGGCGAAACATTGGCCCGCTGTGCCCCAACGGAGAAGCAAGCCGACGGAAGTGTTCTGAAAGGAATGGTTCACGATCCGCTTGCCCGTATCATGAACGGAGGCATTTCAGGCAATGCCGGCGTGTTTTCTTCGGCAGACGATGTGGCCATTTTGGCGGCCGCCCTGCTGAACAACGGCGAATATAACGGCCACCGCATACTGAGTCCGGCAGCCGTCAAAGCCATGCGCACCGTACCTCGTTACGTAGCCGGACTGGGACGCACCCCTGGTTGGGATGTTTTTTCGCCCTACGCCTCGAACAACGGCGATCTCTTCGGACCTAATACCTACGGACATACCGGCTACACAGGGACTTCATTGATACTTGACCCCGACAGCCACACCGCAGTTATTCTGCTTACCAACCGGGTACATCCTTCCGATAAAGGAGAAGTAGTGAGATTGCGTTCGGTGGTTGCTAATGCTGTAGCGGGAGCGATAATTATCGCCCAATAGCAAACCCAATCCCCACACTCACATTCAAGGCGCGGCCGCCGGTAATGGTCTTATAAGAGAGACGTTCTGTCTCTACATCGTTGGCCTTTCGCACCAGTTCCCCCCTCGATTTCTGCAAAGGTTGCACGAAGTTGGTGCTGAGAAACAAGTACTTGCGTGAAGAGAAATAGTAATTGGCCGATAAGCCCATGTTCAATGTCAACGATGAGGCCCGTTGTTTGTACTCCACGGTATGGAGAACCTCATCGGAACCGGTAGAACTTTTAATAAATCCCCTGTCGCGCAAATGATACACGTAACCCACACCGAAAGAAGGATATATTCTCCATTTCTGTTGTTCGAAGCGATACACTAAACCGGCATCGACAGAGGGACGCATAATAGAAACCGGCCAAAAAAGAACGTCAGCAAGATTCTCGGTAAAACTGCCTAGAAAGCCCTGATCCACGGCCTCAGCCTGTTTGTCTTTATAGAAGTTCATTTGTATATTGGCATACCACCCTACTCTTTTCGAGAACAGATGCGTGAACTTAATGCCCAACAGAGGTGCCACATCGGGGCGGGTACCTAATAAACCGGCATTGGGACTGGAGCCGGAATGACTCAAATCAAAATTGGCGCCGGCGTATAAATCAATAAGCGCGTACTTACTGTAAGGCTTTAATTCATTGTTTATACTAAGGTATTTGTTTTGTGAATAACTCAATGCGGAAGTTAGCAACAGAGAAACAAGTAGTAATTTAGTCTTCATGGTTTATTAAATTTAGTCAATCATAAGAATAGCCGGTTAAGTCCGGTTGAGAATACAAAAGTAATAAAAATAATGGGTTAAATACTTGACTTTGGTAATATAATGTATTATCTTTGTCAAAGTAATCCTATAGTACATTCAAATTAATATAGGGGCAAAGGCAGGAGTTTCAACTCTTGCCTTTTTTGTTTTCTGTCGGTTCAATTTCTCACTGAGACGGTAGCTCATGCCGGTTTGCACGGTAGCAAATGGTCCGCGACAAACCGTCTCTTGGCCGTCAGACGGTTGCTCATGACTCAAAAGACGGTTTCTCTTTTCAAATTGCTCGTTATCTTTTTCAAATCGGCCGTTATGTTTTTCAAAAAGTTGGTTATGTTTTGCCCAACTCTTGCCGATGGGTAGTGGAGGTCTCTTCGTTCGTTAATAATATATAAACTTGCTCTTGACAAGATTCCACTGAAAAGAGTGGGTGAGTAAGGTTATTTCCATAAAACGGCAGGCAAAGAATCTCCGCTTCGCAAAGGTACTTACCAAAAAAGGCCGCCCGAAGGCAGCCTTTACTATATAAATCAAAAGAATTATTTCTTTATGATACTGACCAAATTAAGATCAAAGATCAGTGTAGAATAAGCGGGAGCAGCGCTCACTGAAGAGCCGTATCCTTGCTGCCAGGGAACATAAATTTCCCAACGTTCACCAACCTTCATGCGTTGCAGTACTTCGGTCCAACCGGGTACCACACCGTTAACGAGAAACTTCGTTGGCGATTCAAACGCGTTAGGTTCTTCTCCTGCAAAATTCTTATCGAATATATCCAACGACTGATAGAGTTTGGTATAGTAACGCGGAGTTGTTGCAGCACCAAACACGGCTTCGTTAATCAACATACCTCTATAATATGTATATACCGAGTCAGTGTAAAGCGGTGTTTCACCACTGGTTACCGTCTTCAGCTTTTTGGCATAAATAGGATAGTTCTTCTCTGCATAAGGAATGATCTGAATTAACTCAGGATCAGTCTTTGCATCATACACACTCTTTAATGAATCAATGAAAGCCTCGTTACGATTGCGCCAATCAGCGTACTTATTCACTTCCTCTGTTTCATCACAGGAAGTAAAAAGCAGCAAGCATTGGGTGAACAGCAGGCTCAACAGAATATATTTCTTCATTTAAATTAAGGTTTTAAGTAGCGTAGTAAGACTTACGCGGTCTGCAATAATATTGTTTAGCTCAGAGATAGCAACTCTTTCCTGCTGCATGGTATCTCTGTTACGCAATGTAACACAGTTGTCTTCCAGTGTCTGGTGGTCAATGGTCACACAGTAAGGAGTACCAATGGCATCCTGACGTCTGTAACGTTTACCAATACTGTCTTTTTCGTCATACTGACAATTGAAGTGGAACTTCAAGTCATCAATGATTTCGCGTGCTTTCTCGGGCAATCCGTCTTTCTTAACCAAAGGCATCACAGCCAGTTTCACCGGTGCAAGTGCGGCAGGCAGTTTCAAAACAACGCGGCTTTCACCGTTTTCAAGCTGCTCTTCGCAGTAAGAAGCCGACATGATGCTGAGGAACATACGGTCAACACCAATCGATGTTTCAATAACATACGGAGTATATGACTCGTTCAGTTCGGGATCGAAGTACTTGATGCTCTTTCCGCAATACTTCTCGTGCTGGCTCAGGTCAAAGTTTGTTCTGGAATGGATTCCTTCCACTTCTTTGAAACCAAAGGGCATTAAGAACTCAATGTCTGTTGCCGCATTGGCGTAATGAGCCAATTTATCGTGATCGTGGTAACGGTATTGTGAATCGCCGAAGCCCAGCGCTTTGTGCCATTTCAAACGGATGGCTTTCCACTTGGCAAACCAATCCAGTTCTTCACCGGGGCGAACAAAGAATTGCATCTCCATCTGTTCGAACTCGCGCATGCGGAAAATGAACTGACGGGCTACAATCTCATTACGGAAGGCTTTACCGATCTGTGCAATACCGAAAGGAATCTTCATGCGGCCTGTCTTCTGCACATTGAGGTAGTTAACAAAAATACCTTGCGCCGTTTCGGGACGAAGATATACTTTCATCGCTCCATCCGAAGTAGAACCCATCTCGGTAGAGAACATCAGGTTGAACTGACGAACTTCCGTCCAGTTCTTTGTGCCCGAAATGGGACAAACGATTTCTTCGTCAATGATGATCTGACGTAATTCGTCAAGGTTACCGTCGTTCAACGCTTGGGCGAAGCGCGTGTGCAAAGCGTCACGTTTAGCCTGATGCTCAAGCACGCGGCCGTTGGTCGTGCGGAACTGCTCCTCGTCAAACGAGTCGCCGAACTTCTTAGCAGCTTTGGCTACCTCTTTGTTGATTTTATCATCGTATTTGGCAAGTTGGTCTTCAATCAGCACATCGGCACGATAACGTTTCTTGGAGTCTTTGTTGTCAATCAACGGATCGTTAAATGCATCAACGTGGCCCGAAGCTTTCCAGATAGTTGGGTGCATAAAGATAGCAGAATCAATGCCCACAATGTTTTCATGCAACAAGACCATACTGTCCCACCAGTACTTCTTGATATTGTTCTTTAACTCAACTCCCATCTGACCGTAATCATACACCGCACCAAGCCCGTCATAGATGTCGCTTGAGGGGAATACAAAACCATACTCTTTACAGTGTGATACTAATTTCTTAAAAACATCTTCCTGTGCCATCTTTCTGTTTACAATTTATGCGTTTACTTTTAATCTTCTGTGCATTTACCCGTTACAGGTTACTGAAATAAAGTGCAAAGTAAATGATTTTTTTCAATTAAATTCGTATTTTTGCCTGCACATCATCCAAATAATGATGTAAAAAAGATAATTTGTTGTTAAAACAAGATAGAATAGATTAGAGGACCAGTTATTTATGAGCGACGAGATTAACGAGATTACGGAAGGACATTCTGATTACAGACCGGCCGACACACACGACCAAAGCATAAAACACCAACTGTCTGGCATGTACCAGAACTGGTTTCTGGATTATGCTTCTTACGTTATATTAGAACGTGCCGTGCCTCATATTAACGACGGATTAAAGCCCGTACAACGACGCATTCTCCATTCCATGAAGCGAATGGACGACGGACGCTACAACAAGGTGGCCAACATTGTGGGGCACACCATGCAGTTTCACCCTCACGGCGACGCTTCCATAGGCGATGCGTTGGTACAGCTGGGGCAAAAGGACTTGTTGGTTGACTGCCAGGGAAACTGGGGTAATATATTAACAGGCGACGGTGCCGCTGCTCCCCGTTACATTGAAGCGCGTTTGTCTAAGTTCGGACTGGAGGTTGTATTCAACCCCAAAACAACCGAATGGAAACTTTCATACGACGGCCGTAACAAAGAACCGGTTACCCTGCCGGTGAAGTTCCCGTTACTGCTGGCACAGGGTGTGGAAGGTATTGCAGTGGGACTTTCGTCAAAGATTCTGCCTCATAATTTCAACGAGCTGTGCGATGCTGCGGTTGAGTATCTTCACCAAAGGGAGTTCAGACTTTACCCGGATTTTCAGACGGGCGGTTCCATCGATGTATCCAGATACAATGACGGTGAACGAGGAGGCGTAGTCAAAGTCAGAGCCAAGATAAACAAGATTGATAACAAAACGCTGGCCATCACCGAGATTCCTTACGGTAAAACAACGACCAGTGTCATTGAATCCATACTGAAAGCGGTCGACAAAGGGAAGATCAAAGTCCGCAAGGTTGACGATAACACGTCGGCTCAGGTCGAGATATTAATTCACCTGGCACCGGGCGTTTCGTCCGACAAAACGATTGATGCGCTTTATGCCTTTACGGATTGTGAAGTGAGCATATCGCCCAACTGTTGTGTCATTGACGAAAGCAAACCTCACTTCCTGACAGTGAGCGACGTACTAAAGAAGTCGGTCGATAACACCCTGGCTCTTTTACGTCTCGAACTAGAGATTCACAAAAACGAGCTGCAGGAGAGTCTGCACTTTGCATCGCTCGAAAAGATATTCATCGAAGAGCGTATATATAAGGATAAGGAGTTTGAACAAGCCAAAGACATGGATGCTGCCTGCGCGCACATTGATGATAGGCTGACTCCCTTTTATCCGACGTTCATTCGTGAGGTGACCAAAGAGGATATTCTCAAGCTCATGGAAATAAAGATGGGACGTATCTTGAAATTCAATTCGGACAAAGCGGAAGATTTCATTGCACGTACCAAAGAAGAGATTGAAACCATCAACAATCACTTGGCCAACATCGTGGAGTACACCACCAACTGGTTCAAGATGCTGAAAGAGAAATACGGAAAAGGATTTCCCCGACGCACGGAGTTACGCAACTTTGATACCATTGAAGCAGCCAAAGTGGTGGAAGCCAACGAGAAGTTATATATTAACCGCGAAGAAGGATTCATTGGTACGGCACTGAAGAAGGATGAGTTTATTGCCAACTGTTCGGACCTGGATGATGTGATTATTTTCTATCGCGACGGAAGGTATCTCATTACCCCGGTTGCCGAGAAGAAGTTTATCGGTAAGAACATTCTCTATATCAATATCTTTAAGAAGAACGACAAGCGAACCATTTACAACGCCGTGTACCGCGACGGGAAAGAGGGTATTCATTATATGAAACGTTTTGCCGTAACTTCTGTTACGCGCGACCGTGAATATGACTTGACGCAGGGAACACCCGGATCGCGTGTGGTTTATTTCACAGCAAACCCCAACGGAGAGGCTGAAGTTATCAAAGTAACCCTGAAACCAAACCCGCGCATACGCAAAATTACATTTGAGAAAGACTTTAGTGAGATTGCCATCAAGGGAAGGCAGGCCATGGGAGTTATTCTTTCTAAATATGATGTGCACAAAATTGCACTCAAACAAAAAGGAGGCTCTACGCTGGGCGGACGAAAGGTTTGGTTTGACCGTGATGTGCTCCGCCTCAATTATGATGGCAGAGGGGAATATCTGGGTGAATTCCAAAGCGAAGACAGCATATTGGTAATTCTCAATAACGGAGATTTCTACACAACCAACTTCGACCTGAGCAATCATTACGAAGACAATGTGCAGATTGTAGAGAAGTACGACCCGAATAAGGTGTGGAGTGCTGCTTTGTATGATGCCGACCAGCAGAACTATCCGTATCTGAAACGTTTCTGTTTTGAAGCCGGATCACGCAAACAGAATTACCTGGGCGACAACAAAGAGAGCAAGCTCATTCTCCTGACGGATGAATATTACCCACGTCTGGAGGTTATCTTCGGAGGACACGACAGTTTCCGCGAAAAACTAATCATTGATGCCGATGAGTTTATTGCCGTCAAAGGATTCAAGGCGAAAGGGAAAAGAATTTCGACTTTTAACATAGAGGCCATCAATGAATTGGAGCCGGTACGCTTCCCTGAAGAAAAGCAGGAGGCAAATGAAGGTGACGATGAAACGGAGGAAATAGAGAACCTGGACCCTGACAACGGTAAGAGTGAAGACGATATTATTGATGAAATAACAGGGCAAATGAAGCTCTTTTAAGTCAGATATGAAATGACACATAAAGCCATGATAAAACGTATGCCCCAAACCATAAAGAGATTATTTATGGTTTGGGGCATTTGTGTATTTGCACAGACTGCATTGCAAGCACAAGAAGATTCGCTAAAAGCTAGCAGGTACCTGATGCGTGCCACTCTTTACGGAGTAGGGTACTCTAATGTGTATGACACGTATCTTTCTCCGCAGGAATATAAGGGGATGGACTTCAGGGTAACTCGCGAAACCATGCGGATGACCACGCTATTTGACGGGAATGTATCTGCGCAAAACTTTTTTCAGGCTAACTTGTCGTACACGCACAACAGAGCCGACAATAACAATACGTTTGCCGGATTAGTGAACTGGAATTATGGTTTACACTATCAATTCAGGATAACGGAAAACTTCAAATTGCTGGCAGGTGGACTAGCCGACTTTAACGGTGGCTTTGTATATAATCTGCGTAACACAAACAATCCGGCTTCTGCCAAGGCTTATATCAATCTCGATGCTTCGGGCATGGCAATCTGGCACGTCAAAGTGAAAAATGTGCCCTTAACGCTACGCTATCAGCTCAATGTTCCGGTAGCGGGTGTACTTTTTTCGCCCAACTACGGACAGTCTTACTACGAAATATTTACGTTGGGTAACAGTGACGGGGTAGTGCGGTTTACTTCTTTGCACAACCAGCCGGCATTCCGGCAAATGCTTTCTGTGGACTTCCCGGTGGGGAGTTCCAAATTAAGAATGAGCTATGTGTGCGACATACAACAATCTGATGTCAACGAGATACAGACACATATTTACTCGCATGTGTTTATGGTGGGATTCGTTAAAGACCTCTATCGCATTAAGAATAAAAAAGGAGCTCCTTTGCCGCCTTCCGTGCGGGCATATTAAAGAAAGACAGAAATGAAACGACATATCAAATACTTGATTCTGCTCACTGTTGTGTTGTTCTCTTCCTGCATAGGAGAAGAAGAATACGATAACTCTCCGCAAGGTAACTTCGATGCCTTATGGACTATCATTGATGAGAAATATTGTTTCCTTGATTACAAAGACATAAATTGGGGTAGCATCTACACCGTTTATCAGAAGAAACTGACTCCTACCATGAGTGACGAGAATCTTTTTGAGGTATTGGGCGATATGCTCGATGAACTAAAAGACGGACACGTGAACCTTTACTCTTCCAGCGACGTGGCGCGCTACTGGAATTGGTACGAGGATTATCCGAGGAATTTTAATGAAGCCATTATTGAGAAATACCTGAAAACTAATTATCGCATTGCGGGAGGAGCCAAATACACTATTTTAGATGACAACGTGGGTTACATCTATTATGAGAGTTTCAGTAATCCGATAGGCAATGGAAACTTAAATGAAATATTGCAATACATGGCCATCTGCGACGGTATCATCATTGATGTTCGCAATAATGGAGGAGGGAATTTAAGCAATTCGTCTACTCTGGCATCGCGCTTTACCAACGAAAAGGTGTTGACCGGTTACATCAGACACAAAACGGGGAAAGGGCATAGTGATTTCTCCGATCCGGAACCTATTTATCTGGAGCCTTCCAAACAGATCAGGTGGCAAAAGAAGGTGGTGGTGCTGACCAACCGTCATGCATACAGTGCGACCAATGATTTCGTCAACTCCATGAGATACCTGCCTTTGGTAACTACTGTAGGCGATCAAACCGGAGGCGGATCGGGCATGCCTTTCTCTTCGGAATTGCCCAACGGATGGTCGGTACGCTACTCGGCCAGTCTGCATTTTGACGCGGAAATGAACCAGATTGAATTTGGCATTGAGCCCGATGTTACTGTTAATATGGAAAAGCATGACGAAGATAAAGGGATTGATACAATCATTGAAACAGCCCGGAAACTAATAAAAAATTAACTTTATAAGCAAATTGTTTGCGAAACCGGAAAAAGTACTTATCTTTGCACCGCAAAACAAGGTAACTATTGCCTGCATGAGCGGATGTGGCGTAATTGGTAGCCGCGCCAGACTTAGGATCTGGTGTCGTGAGACGTGTAGGTTCGAGTCCTATCATCCGCACATAAAAAGAGGTTTGTCACAAGTGGCAAACCTCTTTTTGTATATACATACTTCTGCAACTACTGCTGCAGCGTTATACTCATTAAGCCTATCACCACATCGTTTGAGAGGGTTTCCAAAGTAAGATGACTTAATGTTTTCTTGGGATTCAAGGGCATATCGAGCAATACGCCTGCTCCACCGGGAATTTCACGACCATACACGCCTTTAATAGTCAAATCCTTCTCAAAATTGTTGCTTACCAACCCCGAAAGCAAATGTACCCGATAAGGACGTGGCGCCTTGATACTGAAAGCAACGTTATCAACGAAAAAGTCTTGCTCAATAGGACACCAGTTTTCCGGATTAATCAATTCCAAAGAATCGCAACTGCCATCTGTATAATGTACCTTTATGATTCCGTTAACGATGTGGCATTGCATGTGATTGGTACTGCCCGCCATTAATAAGTAAGCATGCGATGCACTACCCGTAAGCGACACCCGAATGCTATCGGGATAATTATCCCACAAAGAAGTAAATGCAATGTTGTTTCCTTCGGACGGTGTTCGGAAGTTGACCCCGAACGGTGTAGCAAACAACTGGTTTCGCACTTTCTTCCGAAGTCCCGAATCGTCTATCACCGCTGTAGTTTTAGGGTGACACCACTCACCTATTCCTTGTTTGGGCAATTGCAATGTTGTATACGGAGAGCGAGGAGTTAAATATTCATTTTTAAAAATGGCAGTAACCGGTGCGTTCCACAAACTATCCATGTTGACCGGTTGGCAATGTGCGGGCACTACCTTCGAGAAGGCTACCACAGTGTCTTTACTCTCCTCCTCCACTTGTATTTCTATCGGTAACCACCAAGACAAATCACCTTGCCGCACGCGTGCAAAGGCTGTTCGCCCTCCGGGAGCACCGGTAACCACTGCCACAAACTCTTTGGGATTGATGGGAATACGAGTTTTCAAGAAAACGTTTTGAGGGTCATATAGTTCCTCCATAGTCAATGATTGGAAGGAGATTTTGGCTACGTCACCTTTTTTGTATGCCTTGCCCGTTTGCAACAAAACGGCCTCAACAGGGCGACCTGCCCATTCAATTTTTATTTCCGCGGTTTTAGCGGAAGGAATTTCGATAAGCAAGCAGGGATAGCCAACGGACATTTCATTTTGTTTCCACTGAGCTTTTTTGCCATTCACCGTAACAGTTACCACACGATCCATACGGGCACGACATTGCAGCTCAATGGTCAACGGTTTATCAAAGCGGGTGGACACCCGGTACACGTCACTTGAGCCTTCTTGTTGGTAACCAAATGAAATGTCAGGCGTTTCGAGCGAAGCGTAAGGCCATTCAACCGGGAATCCCGGGCGAAGCAGCAAACGGTTATTCAACAAGTCGGGAACAATGCCGTAAAGTCCTTGAATCAAAGCACGTGAGGCAACTCCTATGGGATCGCCGAAATCTCGGTAACACTCACCGCGTGCCGCATCATAAAAGCTAACCTGACCAAAATTACCCGGGCTTCCTCCCAAGTACATGCCATCGAGAACGGAGCTTTTAAGAAGTTTAAAAGCTTCATCATTGCGTCCGGCTTGCCAATAAGCCAACGAGGTGTGCATCACTTCGGCAAATGCCACATTATTAATACTCCATGAATAAGGTAACCAATTCGTAGTAGAGATCGTTTCGAACTGCTCATCTTTAAGCCCTTCGGCACGGACGGGAATATGGGGAATAGCTGTATCTACATACCGAGTAGCCTGATACGCCTGAAAAGGATCGGCCGTTTCACTATCAATAGCATGATAAACAGTCCAGACCGCTGCACTTTCATGCACCCGTTTATGCCCCATGAAGTCTTTGTATTCTGCCCAATGTCCTTTGGATGGTATCCAAAGTTGTTCGTTCATGGCCTTGAGTATTTGGGCAGCCTCCAAAGCATAAGGCGACGGGTCTTCGCCAATGAGCCGGGCTATCTCGGCTGCCATCTTATTCGCTCGATAGTTGTAGGCCGACGAATGTGTTACTGCACCCGAATTATAATAGAGCGCGTCACTGGCCCATATACAAGCGTAAGCATCATACAATCCATCGTTATCGGGATCGAAATTGCGTTTCTCCCAGTCAAGATGACGAACCAAAACGGGCCACATCTTGCGAGCATAAGCCAAATCGCCCGTCCAATTGAAATGCCACAGCAATTCATCTGTATAACATAAGTTCATGTCGTAGTGATGCATCTGATCATTGCGGTTTGGGTTCCGACAAATGTATCCGTTACTATACTGCGGTGTACCCCACTCTTTGATGGAACGGGCCAGATTCATCTCAGGATCTTGCGCGGGATGCTGTTTAACCTGTGGTTTATGGGTGACCTGACTCGCTGCATACGCATCAAAATGCTTTCGTGCCCGGTCGTGCCAGCCCAGAACATCGCCTGTGTAAGCTGCGCGCCAACCGCTCAAAGGCATGCGCCAGCCTATGGCTCCGTGTAACCAGACTTCACCATCCCATATACCGTCGGCCGCAACGCTTAACGCGCCTCCCAAGGTATTAAAATAAGGATCAGGAGTTGAAATACGAATGCGCTCGGCCAAGGTACGACGAGTCCTTTCTGCTTTATCAAACAAAGCGGAAAGAACCACGTGAGAATCGGACAGTTCTCCGGAATGCAACAGAAAGTACTGTTCTTTTTGGAGTAACACGCTTCCGTGTAAACGAGGTAATTCATCGGTGGTAAGCTTGGATCCGGAAGGGAATAACCCACTCAGTACACGAGCACCCGTTTTGGATTTTTGTCCGAAAGCAACTTGGAACTGATTGTTTTTGATGGCATATACATTGCCCGAACAATATTCGGGCTTCAAGTCGAAACAATCAGCAGGATCTACTCCCATATCGCCTTCCCGACTGAAACGTTTGTCGGCCGCACCTCCAAATAACCAAGTCAGTTCGATACCCGAAGGAATGTTCTTACTCTCAATTTTCCAGATAGCTCCATCGGCATCGGGTAATGCCAGCGCAGTAATGACAAGAACACCGTTTTTACCCAAGATCGGATCGGTTATCTTATATATACGACTTCCCGCCCGGTAACGAGATTCAATACGCGATGCATGATTGAGTGACAGAACACGGTTTTTCAATCGCAGTCCTAAAGTCAGATTTCCTCCCATGCGGGGTAAATACAATGCGAATTCAGGCACATCGCTTGTCTCCAGGCGGAAACCGGAATGACTGCCATATAAGGCACGGTTAAACTTACGATCGCCATTAACGATTACAAAGTCTTCCCCATCCGGATGGTAACGCAACTTTCGGGCAGACGTATGTTTTCCTTCGTTCAATGAAGCAAGAGGCTGGCCCAATGCTTCACTGGAAAGAATACACAACAGAATGAAAAGGGTACAAAGCGCAGTAATCTTTCTTTTTCTCATAATAGTGTCCAAACAAAAGAATTAAGGCATGGGATTAAGGCCTTCCCATCGCACGTTCCACTTTCCGTCTTTCGGGAAACCGGGGGTTTGCTCTTTGCAACCGTCCCAACCCGCACACATCATAGCCACAGCCGTAAGCAGACCGCCATTGCCGGGTAGATAAACTCTGAGACGCCCGTCCTGGTAATTATGTCCGTTTACCAAATACGTATTTGTTCGTTTCTCCATCAGTAAGGCTCCCACTGCTTTTTCAGGTTCTCCTAAACGAGCGGCGTTCATTGCGGTCATAGGATAATCCCATCCCCAGGTTTTACCCCAGTTCCAATTATCCCAAATCCAATGAAGCGTATTCTTCATATAGTCTTCCCGAATCAATTTGCACATGGGCAAGATACCGACAGAGCCAAGCACCGCCATGTGGTCTGAAGTAAAACGGATATCTTTATAGGTATCGACAGCTGTTTCAGCTGCCAAGTATAACTTATCTTCATTGTAAGCCAAAGGAGAGAGTTTATCAATCATCTCATCCCACTGCAGGTTACGCTTTTCTCCGGAACGTTCGCGCCATTTTTGTGCCGTTTCCATGGCAAAGTGCCAATAAGAAAGTTCAAAAGGAGGGTTCACTGTTTCAGCCGCACGCAATGTTTCTTGAGCCGGGACAGCTCCTTTAAGCACAAAGCGACCTTCCAACTCATCGTACGTGGCAAAAGAATACATGAATTTAGCTGTTTCCTGCACCAAACGATTGTATTTCTTAATCACTTCTTCACTGGGGTTGGCACGATAAATCAGTTCGGCCAAATAAATAAGGTGAGGTTGCTGCCAGATAAGAAAGCTTCCTACCTTTGATGGCGCTTCCAATGCTCCGGGATCAGTCATCTTCATCCATCGAACTCCTTGAAACCCTTGGCGTCTTGCTATTTCACGGGCTATGGGTTCAGCCTTTTCATACCATCCGAGAGTACGGTCAAGCAAGTCAGCTCGGTTCCAAAGCGCAAACTGTGCCTGATGCCACCAAATCATTTCTAAATGAAACTTGCCAAACCACGAATTGTAAGTCAGCCCTGTTTCCTGCGGCGGGGTGGTCCCTGCGCACTGGATAGCCAATAGATACTGGCTAAGTACCACGCGACGTTCCAGTTCTTTGGCACGGGAATCTGTGCACAATGAGAAGTCAACCGCACCTCCTTTTTTCCAGAAGGAAACCCAATATTCAGCAGCGGCAGACAGGGTTTGGTCCACATTTACTTTCTCCTTAGATGGAGCGTCGGAAGTAAACTCGCAAGTAAAGGCCAAAGAATCACCTTGAGGAGTCAAAACGAAATAGTTCTTTTCCTTCTCTTTTATAGTTGCATTACCTTCCCAACGGATAGTCACGTAATAGGTAGTAGCATCCAAAACTCGTTTCAATACGGCCGATTGTGCATCTTGAGCAATGATTGTCGTTGAATGTTTATCATTCACATTCCATAAACAGGCATCATCACAATGGCCTCCGGTAGGATAAGGGAAGTGAAACTTAACACCCGAATGCCCGGTACTAGTGATACGCGCAGCAATCAGGTCTGCCTTAGGATGAACGGCCGTTTCTACTTCATAGGGAACACCTGCTATCATGTAACTACTGTGAATAAGCCCTTTCCACATATCCAGTGTCTGGTGAATATCTGTAAAATCAGTCGGGGTTACTCTCTCTGATAGTTCTAAGCCAACAATACCCAAATGCAGACGATGTGGGTTTACTCGAAACCAATTGGCTGCATCTTGCTGACGACCTTTTTCATTAAATTGAGTAGAATAGGGTTCCAAGCGCCCACGACCGAAATCATAATTCTTAAGAGTTTCTTCGTGACGATATCCTTCAGGGTTGGCGAATGCATGCCATCCCCACTGACTTTGAGTTCCAAGGGGCACGCCATTGGAATACATGGCCGGAAAAGTTTGCAACCCAGTTGCATCAACTGTATAGGCAAACTCTCCGTTGCCAACAGAAAGTGAAGCCAAAGAATCAAAGGAACTAACCTGAGGATTATTCCTTGTAACAAGGGCTTCTCTGTCAATAGGAGATTGCTTGCCCGCACCACATGCTCCGAGGATCAGAGCAGCCAATGAATAAAATAGTTTTTTCATGGTATTATCATTCGAATTATTTATTTCTAAAATCAAAGTATAAGTTCAAACGTATGCCTTCGTCTCCTTTCTTAATACGGATATTTCCGGGCTGGCTCTGAGGCCCATGCTGAGAAACCGGCTTAAAGGAACGTATGGCAGGAATATCAAACAAGAAAGAAATATCGCCGGCTGGGAAGTCGGGCATGGTATTCACACCATCTTGTCTGCCTTTAGGCTCTTCCGGTGTAAAAAGGCGGAGGAAAACTCCATCGCTAGCCGAATAAACAGTAAAAGGAGTTTCTTTATTCTCTATAGTCGCCCAATACAGATTAGCATGATAGCCTTTAAACTCTGGATAGACGAGATTTTCAAAGGATTCACCGGTAATTGTATTGTTGTAATCCTTATGCCATATTCCATAATTCGTTCCCGGAACACGATTCTTCCAAACTCTATAAGGGCCTCGGCCAAACCAACGCATGCCCGTACACTCCTTTTCAGGATATGAGAAGGTCAATCCCAAATTATAGACTTGCTCATCCATAAACGCATCATCGAAACCACCTCCCCCAGAGGCACGATTAAGCAGTACCGCATTCATATTAAGGAGGCCGTCGGCCGACATACGCCACACGATGGAGTCAACACCGCCTACATAATTGACGCAAAACACCGCATCGGTACCATCCATCCTGCAAGTTGAACGTATTGGCTTCATTTTCATTCCAACAGCAACCGGTCCTTCTTTGAAAGGGACTTGTTTATTTAAAGAGTTCAACACGCTGATAATCTTCCCATCTTGCTTTGTAAATGTAACAGTTACATGCTTAGCAGACAAAGTGACCGTGGAGTCTGATTCAGTGAAAAGAGCCGTTTCATCAGAAGAAATAAGGGTACGCTGCTTCTGAAAATAATCAGCCGCATAATGTATGGGCCACGTCCAGTTACAAATGCTTTTGCCTGTAGCATCAAATGCCTCTAGTTGAAGAACATCTCCTTCGAAGAAATTTTCAGGAACTTGCATCACAGCACGTCCGGTCTCACCCGGATGAAGCGAAGGTAATACAACCTCTCCAGATGCAAGCAAAGATTGTTGCCCCCCTTTTAAAGGAGACGGAGCCGCATATATTTGATACTTCATAGTACACTGACTTAAGTTCGTAAACAAATAGTTGTTGCTCAACATGAATTCACCTTTGAATGAAGATGTTATGTATTGTTTCTTGATTTGGATAGGCGACCATACCTCGCGTACGGTATAATAGCTTCCCTCTTTCTCACGATAGGGCCCCAGAATTCCATCTGGTGCATTAAAAGTTTCAGAGTCAAGTATTCCCCCTTTGTCAGCACGCTTCACTGCATTATCGCAAAAATCCCACATGAAACCGCCTGCAAACAATGGATGACGAGTATAGTTGTCCCAAAAATCTTGTAAACCGGCTCCGTGTCCCTGATCATATTGACCATGCATGAATTCGGTTGGCATAAATACATTATACCCGTTAGTAAAACGAGCCACACCTGTTAAATAGGCCGGATAGTGGTGCGTATCAAGTTGGTTGAAATCAGCCCAAGGGTGTATGACGTGTCTTTTTTGTATATCATAATCAGCAAAATGCTGATCTAAAGCATTGTTCCAACCTCCCTCGTTACCATTACTCCATAAAACAATGGAAGGATGATTCACGTCACGAAGCAACATCTCACGCTGCAATTTTAGTCCGGTAGTAGTATCATAGGAATTCTGCCAACCTGCCAGTTCGTCGATAACAAACAATCCTAACGAATCGCACATCTCTAAAAAATGAGTATCGGGAGGATAATGAAAACGAACCGCATTCATATTCATTTCTTTTATGAGAAGTGCATCCTGCAAACTTATTTCCCGGTTTGTAGTCCTTCCGCCATCGGGATGAAAAGAATGTCGGTTAATACCTTTCATGATCACTTTCGTGCCATTCACATAAAGACCGTCTTTAGGTTTAAACTCTACCGTTCTGAAACCAATGCGTTCCTGATAAGTATGTATCATTTCGCCTTTTTCATTAAGTAAGCTCAGTGTCATCAGATAAAGATTAGGAGTTTCCGGGGTCCATGTTTTAACCCCCTTCCAATTCACCGATATTCGCTGCACAGAAACAGTGTCTTGCAGAGATATGGATTGTGGAAGAAAGGTACCTCTGTCAGTCCCTATAGGAGCAATTGAAGCGACGAGATGGCATCCTTTCTTCAAGTTATTAAATTGTATTTTGGCTGAAAGGATTCCCTGCGAAGAAGCATCAACAGCAACGTGCTGAATGTGTGAGGTTGGTTTTGCTTCGAGCCATACCGGACGATAAATACCTCCGAAAGTCCACCAGTCAGCCATTCGCTCTGCAGCATTGACGCTTTTATTTAGAGAGTGCTTGCGAACAAAAACCTCCAATTGATTTTTTGCACCGTATTTTATTTTATCTGTTATATCGTATGAGAAACGGTAAAACCCTCCTTGATGCGTATCTCCAGCAGACATTCCATTGATCTTCACATCTGTGTCGGTCATCACTCCATCAAAATAAATGCGGATACTTTTGCCCTTCCATGCTGCAGGAACCTTAAAGGAATAACGATATAAACCAGTTTCCATACTTGGGACAGCACCTTTTGTCTTGTACCATCTACCATAAGTATATTCACCAAACCCTTGAAGTTCCCATTGAGAAGGGACCTCAATCTTACTCCATTTACCGCTTTTGTGCCCGTTAGAACAGAAAAAATTCCATGTAATTGTATTACCTAGACCTTTACCTGATAAATAGAGTGTCTCTGTCTTTTGAGCGTACACACAGAGCGAAAAGAAAAGAAGAAAGCATGTGCTTACAAATTTCATGATATTAGCATTATAGTTTCAAAGTTCATAAAGCGTAAAGATCATGAATATAAAAGAGAAATAAGGTAATTAAAATGTCATAATCATTAGTAATAATGACGTTTTAAGAAGATTTCCGGTTTATTCTTCACCACCTCTTGCATACGTACGGTATTCTAGAGGAGTAAAACCGGTACGTTTCTTGAAAAGAGAGAAGAAATGTTCTGTCGATTTATAATCAAGCATGAAAGAAATCTCTTTCACTGATTGAGATGTACCGGCAAGTAACTGCTTGGCCTTTCGAAGTTTCAATTCCTGAAAATATTTGGCCGGAGCGTAGCCTGTATAGTCTTTAAAAACTTTCCGAAACCATGAATAGCTTATATTAAGTCGCATAGCTAGTTCCTCAGGATCAATGTTTTTAAAAACGTTTTCATTCATTATAATTTTAGCCTGCTCTATTTTCTGATCAACATCTCCCATCTCAAATATCTTATTTTTGGAGATAGAAAGAATTAAACCAATCATGTGAAGTACAATTCCCGAAAGATACTGCTGTGCCGAGATCTTATCAGATTCTGCAATTTCTATTGCTCGGGTAAATAGAGAAACTAATTCTTCATTAAGACCGACCTCCAAGACTTGATTTTCACGGGTAATGAATGAGTTTTTAATTATGTTATCAATGATTGTTCCTTCGAAACCAATATAATATTCGTTCCAACCTGTCTGTTGAAGAGGATGATAGGTATGCCACTGATCTGGAAACAGAATCATCAGTCTTCCCTTACAGACTTGCCGCTCGGGAGTGGAGTCAGAAGCAAATAATCCGCGCCCTTTGGTTATATAAACAATTTGATATTCAGGCAGGATACGGCCTTTCGATGCATTAAAAAAATATCCAGAGGGGTGATCCTTGAGAGGATAAGGAGAGTTGGGTTGTATTGCTTGATAGCCGACCGTGTTTACCCAAAGACCAAACTGGTGATCTTTGTCATTTACAATAAGGTACTTGAATTCTACTCCTAAATCATTAAAACTCTTAGTCATATCCGAAAAGTCACATTGGTCTAAGGAGCAAAAATAAACATTAAATCCTATAAACTAGTATATTACAATAAAAAAACATCTTCTTTTAAATCGATAAAAAGCAAGAGTATGGTAGAGAAACGAGAAAACACTTCATATATAACCTTGCAAATACAAAGTATTTTCTCGCATCGCTATGAAAATAACATTATTTTTTCATCACAATTTTATCATATTGCTCTTCGGCTTTGATTTCACTGTATTTAGGCGCATCAATCATTTCAACAAGAGCACGTAATACCGGTCCCTCTCCCATTGGATCATTTTCTTGCACCGGACGATTATAATAATATGCCAATGAAGGCATGATGCCCGTACCAACACATATACCTTTTACATCGCCCTGATCAGAGATGAGGCGCATCATTCCTTTAAGACCTTGTTCTGCAACATAAATAAAGTCAGGATGTAACCAACCTTCTTTAACCCCCTTGGCTATCCCAAAAACAAACATGGCAGTGCCGGTTATCTCTTCATAAGAATCTTCTTTATCCAGTAATTGATGCCACAAACCATTTTTCCCTTGATACCGAGCTACACCACTTGCCTGTTGACGAAAGTTCCGAAGCAACTCTTCGCGTAGAGGATGCTCTTTGGGTAACACAGCCAACAAATCCGCTTGCGCCATAAAAACCCAACCATTTGCTCTGCTCCAGTGAGCAACTCCATGTTCCTTATTGTCTGTATGATAACAATGATAATAAATGCTTTTCTCCGGACACCACAGATAACGAGTATAATTAAGAACTTGATTGGCAGCATCGTCATAATATTTACTGTCACCAGTCAATTTGCCCATTCTAGAAAGAAAAGAGATCGCCATGAAGGCATCATCTGCCCATATAGTATTCTCGTGAGGCCAAATGCGAGCGATTGTACCATCTACCAAACGCGGTTCAGCGTAATTCAAATGGCTGGCTGTTTCATTTATATAGTTCAAGAATGATTTATGAGGGTATTTCAACTGTAATTCAATCAAACTAGCTCCCATCGGACCATTATCATCTAGACGTTTAGCACGAAAAATCATGTGCCAACTTAATTTGCGTATGGCTTCCCATCCTCCATCTTTAAATGCCTGATCATATTGCTTACGGAAGAATTCAAGATTTCCTTCATTAAAAACAAAATTCATATTTTTAAGTACATACTTTTCATACTTAAGGTCGCCCAGTTTATTCCCTAATTCCATCAGAGCCATGTTAGTCACCCCATTTGTATAATGCCATTGTGTGTATTTTGACGCCACTTTCACATCTTGATTAACGGGAATACCCTTCACCGAATTGTATTCTTCACCTGTTTTGACGTTTTTAAAGTCATAAGTAGTAGTATTTAATATACGATCGGCTATCTTCATGGCCACTTCTTTTGGAGACATATTAGTCTGGGCACTAAGCGACAGGTGTAAAAGAGGAAATATGCTAAGAAACAAGCATTTATTGACTTTCATAATTATCAGATTTTTAAACTTAACAATGTCGATTCGTAGAAATAATAAGTGTGCCATATGTACAGCACACTTATTATTAAATGGTATATAAGAAAAGATATTCTTATTTGGGCAAATTAAAGGCTACTTTAAGCTCTTCCATTAAAGCTTCAGACATTCCATCGGGTTCAAAACCCATAGATTTTGCAGTCAGGTAGATTTGAGCCGATTTTGAAAGCGTATCAATCATGTCAAAAGCCTCCATGACATTTTCACCAACAGCGCAAACGCCATGTTTCTCCCACATAACAACGTCATACTCTGCCAATTCCTTAACTGTAGCTTCAGCCAGTTCAACCGAACTTGGCAGAGCGTAGGGAATGATACCTAAACCTCGGGGGCAGAAAGCCCTTGTTTCAGGGATCATACTCCAAAGAAGTTTTGTCAATACATCCTTCTTGAGGAAGGCCGGATTGTGAGTCATTGCAACTAAATCAATCGGGTGAGTATGAACAGCCGCTTTATAGGTAGAACCACTTCCAATAAGATAATTATGCATAGACAAATGAGATGCCAACTCTGAAGTCGGTTTCACCGGATTGTCTGCTATGATTACATAACTTGCACAGTCATCATTAATACGTATAACAGAACCGTTTTCCATTGGCCATCTGGCCAAGTCACGCATTCTTTTATTAGTGCCTTTGCAAAAGAAATAGCAGCCTTTGAGATGCGGCAAAGTAGTTCCTATCTGCATATTATCACTAATAGGTTCCATTCCTTTGATTTCATCATCTACAAATTCTGTAACGTTGATGGTGATATTTCCACCATTACGTTCAGCCCATCCTTTTTGCCACAGATATCCGGCAACCTCAGCTACATTAGCAACCTGTCTTGCCAGTTCAGGACGATTATCTAAAATTGATTTCATAATAAATCTGTATTTTTTAAGCTTGCGCCATTGCCACAACAATAATAGAAGAGACCAATACCACCAAACCGGAAAGTAAGACCATAATCGTGAATTTGTTAGCGCCCTTCCATTCTTTTAATATCATACCCCATACGTTACTAAATGTAACATTGAGAGACATCAAAATACTCCATGAAAAAGCGAGTAAAACCGGACTTTCTTCAAGAAAGCTTTTACCCATTTCCAATCCAAAAAACTGAGAATACCAAAGACCACCCGCCAAAGCACAGAACAATACATTATTAATCCATGTTGAACGACTCACACTAAAGTATTCTTTACCTGTTTTATTCTTAATGTTCTGTTGCAAACAATATGCTGCATTGGTCATAAAACCACCAAACGTGACTAGAAAAATAACAGGCAAACCTGCATATAGTCCTTCTACTCCTGCAGATATGGCAGCTTCTTTAATAGGGGTTCCAGCTTCAAGTCCTAAAGCGAAACATGCACTCATTACGCCTGCAAGAAGCGCCACAAGCAAGCCTTTAGTTAAAGCAAAATCTTTAACAGCAGCTTTTCTTTCCTCTTCAGTCATGTTCTTTGAACGCAGACTTCCTGCATAACCTATGATTGCTATACCGGCCAAGGTAATACAGACACCAATTAATAGCATCAATCCTTCACCTTGAAACAGATCTTTTCCAGAAAATATGGCAGGAAATAAGGTACCGAACCCGGCACAAGTACCCAATGCAATACTTTGTCCCAATGCCACACCTAAATAACGCATACTAAGTCCAAAAGTCAATCCTCCGACTCCCCATAGTACACCATAAATAATAGATGGCAAGGCTCCACCTGAAGCCCACAATTGGAACAAATCACTTCCGGCGGGAACTCCTAATAATGCTCCTAAGAAAGGAAAAACTAACCAAGCGAATACTCCTTGTACTAGCCAAAAGTTTTCCCAACTCCATTGTTTTACTTTATTAATAGGAACATAAGAGCTGCTTTGCCCAAAACTGCCTATAGCAATAATAAAAAGTCCGATAAGTGTGTTCATGATATGTATTGTTGTTTAAATAACGCTCGTCAATTTATCTTTTTGAAGTAACTTCTTGTTCGTATTTCTGTATTTCAGAAATAAATGTTTCCCCAACCGGAACATTATTTTTCAAACAGAACATATCCCAAACAGCATTCCAAGGTAAAGTCTTTGATTCTTCAAGAAGTGCCAGACGCTCAAACAACTGATCGTTTGCTTCATATTCACGCAATTTAGCAATCGGTTCAAGTAGTCCCTGCAAGAAACATTTTTGCGTAGCACGACTACCAACTACGTATGCACCAATACGGTTGATACTAGCGTCAAAGTAGTCAAGTCCGATGTGTACTTTATCTAAAGCATCACAACGTACAATTTCTTTTGCCAAGTCCAATGTATCATCGTTCATGATTGTTACGTGGTCACTATCCCAACGAATTGGACGACTCACATGCAACATGATTTCAGGAGTGAAAAGCAGCAGCGAAGAAATTTTATCTGCAATGCTTTCTGTCAGATGGAAATGGCCTGTATCAAGCGTTACCATCTTGTTATTCTTTGAACCATAACCTAAATAGAAATCATATGAGCCAACGGTGTAGCTTTCTGCTCCGATACCAAATAATTTGGCTTCGATACAGTCTTTCATATTATCATATTTAGTCGCAAAAATTTCATCTAACGATTGTTTTAGAAGTTCGCGATAACGTAAACGATTTACGGTTTGATCCTTACTTCCGTCATGAATCCAAAGATTCATAATACAAGGATCTCCTTGAAACTGCCCCATCGCTTCTGCTATAGCACGACTACGTTTGGTATGCTCAATCCAGAAATTGCGTATGTCATTATCAGGATTGCCTAAGGTAAGACTTCCGCTTTTGGGGTGAGAAAAAGAAGTAGAGTTAAAATCAAGTTTCATTCCATTCTCCTTAGCCCACTCCATCCAACTTTGGAAATGCTTCGGTTCAATTTCGTCGCGATCAACAAACTTTCCTCCGAAATCGCCATATGTTGCATGCAAATTCAAACGGTGAGTTCCAGGAATATAGCTTGCAGCCTTCAATATGTCTTGACGTAGCTCCTCTATATTCCTTGCTTTACCCGGATGATTACCTGTAGCTTGGATTCCGCCAGACAACTGTCCATCAGGGTTTTCAAAACCTGTAACATCATCAGCTTGCCAGCAATGAAGTGACAACGAAATCTTTTGTAATTTTTCAATAGCCTCATTGGCATCTACACCTACAGCAGCATAGCGTTCAAGAGCTATATCATAGGCTTTCTTTACTAATTCTTCTTTCATAACACAAATTCTTTTTATGTAAATAAACTATTTTTTTAGATCAATAATCTGCAAAAACCTCTTATATGCGCAATTCCATTCTTCTGTATCCTGAGGGGCAAATATTGTCAAAGGAATCGATGAATTTATTAATTTTCTCATTTCATCCATGCCGGATGACTTTTCGGCTGCCATTGCCTGAACCATTATATTCCCGATTGCCGTAGCCTCCGACGGGCCTGCGACAACTGTAATGCCGGTAGAGTTTGCTGTAAATTGATTCAATAAGTCATTACGACTTCCACCACCAATCACGTGAAGTACTTCTATCGGACGGGGAGAAAGAGCTATCAGTGAGTCGAGAACATGTCGATAGCGCAATGCAAGACTTTCAAAAATACAGCGTACAATACGAGCACGAGTATCTGGAATTGGCTGATTGGTTAAAGCACAATACTCGCAGATTGCACTTTCCATGTTTGAAGGATTACTAAATAGTGCATCATCTGGATTAATAATGCTCCGGAAAGCCTCCGATTTCTGTGCTTCAAAAATTAATTCAGGGTAAGATGTTTCCTCCCACTCGCTTCTGCAGCGTTCAAGCAGCCACATACCACAAATGTTTTTAAGCAAACGAATAGTACCCTCAACACCACCTTCATTTGTAAAGTTAAATGATTCAGTTTGTGCGTTAATAACAGGCTTATCTGTTTCAATTCCCATAAGTGACCAAGTTCCACTGCTTAAATAAGCAAAATTCTTAGTCAATGCTGGGACTGCAGCCACAGCAGAACCTGTATCATGACCAGCCACAGCTACCACAGGAATAGCACCGAGACCAGTTAACTTTTGTACTTCAGCAGTTAAGGTTCCAATCAATTCTCCAGGGTATACGAAACGGCCAAAATTATCTTCTGTCAAGCTCAAAGAAGACAGCAATTCTGGCTCTAACTTACGAGTGTGAGCATTCACCAACTGAGCTGTAGATGCGATGGTATACTCAGTTACCATTTTACCGGACAACATATACGATAAAGCATCGGGGATAAACAAGATTTTATCTGCAGACTCCAACGAGCTATCATTATTCCGGCGTAGAGTATCTAGTTGAAATAACGAATTAAAGTTCATCACTTGAATGCCCGTAAGTTCATACACCCTAGCCCTTGAAATCCTATTAAAATAGGCTTCAGGAGCACCGATAGTATGGGGGTCACGGTATGCATAAGGCTGACGAAGTATATGACCATCTTTACCAATACAAACAAAATCGACCCCCCAAGTATCAATACCGATTGAAGTGATTTCTATTTCCTTTTGAGCAGCGATTTTCAGTCCTTCAATGATGTGCTGATACAAAGCATTTATATCCCAATAAACATGACCACCAACTTCAATCAAATGATTTGGAAAACGATTAACCTCTTCCAATTCGAACCCTTTATCTGTAAAAGCTCCCAATATGGTGCGTCCACTCGTAGCTCCAAGGTCAACTGCAAAAAAACACTGTTTCATAATACGTGTTGTGATGAATTATTGTTAGAATAAGAAATTTACTCTGAATACTAGTCGTTTAACATAGCATATTACAAAACTAACAAGAATATAAATAATCGTTTATGTGTATTTTGATGGAAAAGATAGCATATTTGGCAATAACTTATTGTCCATATCAAATAAATAAAGTGTGTACAAAGAATATAGATTCCGTACACACTTTTATTTATTAGCAAAAACTGGTAAACTTCTAAATTTCAATAATATCTTAGTGAATTTTATCGCAGAAACGACTTGTTATTTTCTCACCCTTTTTATTATGTATATTAACATTCTTGAGTGTTATATTTTTGCTGTAAACAAATTCGGCTCCGTAGGTTGATGTAATATCAATATTCTGTAGTGTGATACCATCTATAGGCATCTCAGGAATACCATTAAAGAATAATGCTCTACGCGCGCCTGAACACACCAAGTTATCAATATAAATATTCTTAAAAACCGGTGTAGTTTCATCAACAGGCATAGGCGTAACCTCATCGGGTTGCTTTATTCCACTTTCAAGTAGCTCCACTGCTGAAAGACCGCCATAATACAAATTAAATGTAACTGGTTCGGTAGCAATATCCATCATCGAAACATTTTTAACCCATATATTTTCTACAACTCCCCCACGACCTCGTTTACTTTTAAACCGCAGGCCCACATCTGTGCCAAGAAACTGACAATTAGCGACTGATATATTACGAACACCTCCACTCATTTCACTTCCTACAACAAAGCCTCCATGCCCTTTAAAAACAGTACAACCATCAACAATAACATTTTCCGTGGGACACCCACGCTTACGTCCATCTTCATCCTTCCCACTTTTAATACAAATACCATCATCCCCCACATCGAAAGTCGAATTTATAATGAGTACATTCTTACACGATTCCAAATCTAAACCGTCTCCATTTTGTGCATAACTAGGGTTACGGACTTGTATATCATCAATTATTATATTCTCGCACATCAATGGATGTAGATTCCAAGCTGGAGAATTTTGAAATATCACTCCCTCAAGCAAGACATTTTTGCAATCAATAAGGCTTAACATCACAGGGCGTAAGAAATGGCGTATACTCTGCCATTCCTCTTCTGTTTTCAAATTACGCGGAACATTCATATCACTAATGCTATCACCTTTCAAAGACTCGGGATATGGAAACCAATAAGTAGGACGTTTAAAAACACCACCTCTAGATATTGTCTCTTTCCAAGTACTTTCATTTACTTTTTCGCGTTTCAACGGACGCCAAAAATGACCATTTCCGTCAATTGCTCCATGACCGGTAATAGCTACGTTCATTAAAGCCCTACCCGATATAGGTGATTGGCAACGCCGAGTATCCAAACCTTCAAAAGAAGTTTCAACCAATGGGTATAAATCGACATCTGGTGAGAACAGAATAACTGCTCCCTTCTCCAGATGCAGGTTAATATTGCTTTTAAGAATGATGGGACCCGTAAACCAAACTCCAGCAGGGACAATCAATTTACCACCCCCTTTATCAACCAAAGCATCAATAGCCTGGGCAAATGACTCGGTACAGAGATGTTCTCCATTTCCAATAGCTCCATAGTCTTTCAAGTTAACCTCATTAGCAGCAAAAACGGGCTCCTTCACACGAGGCATATCAAAAGGCAAATTTTTATATAAATATTCGTACTTATACGGTTCCGAATGCTGACAAGAAAACAATCCTATCAACATACAGCATAGCACGAGACTAGTATTCAGCAATTTCATAAGTTATTATTTGAAGATTATATATTCATGTGAGATAATCAATGCGTTATTGGTTCCATAGGAATAAGTCTTACTGGAGTCAGAAGACCACTTGGTACTGATTCCCAGTTTGCATATCCAGTTTTATTATAGTTCCGATCCACCATATTGATTTCTTTAAAGACACGCCATTCCTTACCTCTCCTGTCCAGATCGGCAATTCTATTGGCTGGAAGATTAGTGACTTCAATCTCAATTGTATTGATACCCGATTTCAAATATTTGCCTATCATACAACGAAATGGAACAGCCCATAATGTCGCAACAGATTTGTTATTAATAATAACCTTTGCACTTTCTCTGACATCACCCAAGTCAAGCATCCATTCAGGCGCTGAAAGGGGATTGATTACAAAAGTTGTTTTATAAACACCTGTTCCCATAGTATTTTTCACCTCCGGCAAATTATAATTAGTCCACGTTCCTACTTGTACCTGTTTCAATGTTCCATGGACCTCCGGCAGCGATGTGGAAAAGCAAAAGTCAAATTTGTCTATTCCAATTGAAATCCCCTCTCGAGACGTCTTGAAATATTTCCATGCTTTAACATCAACATCATATGCTGAAAATGTTTTTAGAATAATTGAAGATCCTGAAGACAGTTGCATATAAACTTCTGTCTGTCCGTTTACATTTCGCAAAGCAGCCTTACCTTGTTCACCAGTCATTGGGTCAAAGAAGAGTGCCGATTTAGCTTTCACTCCCAACGGAATCCATCCCTCCGTATCTTCGCTTTTCAAAGCCGATATAAAATAATGATAACCATCTTCATTACAACGCCTGATACAACTTAGTCCCCAATCCCTCTTCATTATTTCAGGCCGTACACCTGTCTGTCTCAAAGTCTCGGCATAATCATGACCAAACAAAATACGCTCTTTATTTTGCGACTTGAGTTTTTCTAACCATTGATTAAAATTCTCCCTACGCAAATCTAAGGCATTATAACCTGGAACATCCTCAGGAAAACGGTCTAGAAAAACAAGGGTCGCTCCTTCATTGGCCAATTTCACTAACTTAGCAAGCACATCATCTGGCATCAATTTCACACCGGGGATAATTAAAGCTTTGAAAGAAATTCCACCGCTCGTAACGATCTTACCGTCTACACATTGTGCATTACGTATAAAATTATCAGAAATATAATCCACATCATATCCTGCATTATATATCCGGTGCACTGCTTCAATAAAACGAGGGGCTCTCTGAGACATTTTATGAATGTCGAACATTAATAATCGGCCGTCTTGTTCTTGCCACATATCATATATCGGAAGATATAACAAAAAGTCATTATCTGGTGCACCCATCTGCAGAAAACTTTGACAACGAGATATATAGTCAAAAAAGGAAGGTGCATCTTTCCAAATACTATTAGTAGGGCTCATGTCTATAGACGCATAAAACTTCCAACCAGGCCACTCGGCCTCTTTAGGTGAATAAGTACAACCGTGAAAATAAGCATGATTTACTCCCGATACGAACATTAAATCGATATCAGGTTTACACTGCGACAATGAAGTGCGAAAATGTTCGGTAAGCCAGGTAAAGGTTTCAGACGAGATATAGGGTTTTCCCGCAATATGCGCAGCAGACGAAGCATATTTAAGCATTGACAGGTCTGAATCATTAGAACGAGTAAGCGAATCTTTTCTCAAGCCTTTAATATTAAAATCTGAGATACCAAAACCTTCACATTCAGGAACATCAACAGTTGCATACAAATCAATTAAGTTACCTGGCGAACCATGTGCTTGGTTACGAGTCTTAGCACCATGGCTATGAGCCCATTCCGTCCACTGTTTTGTAAAATTCTCCTGCAACAGTTCAGCCATCGTTTCTCTATAATCAGAAATAATACGAGCAGTATTATCTGAACGCACTTCCGACAGAAATTCGGGCAAATGTTCTTCTAACTTATATCCTCTTCTTAATGCAAATTCTTCAAAGAATCGAGGTGTCCAATCAGCCTTATAGACTTCATAAGAATCATTAAAAAGATTATGAGGGTAAGAAACTTTACTATTCGAGAAAGCTTTATCAAAACGAGCCAGATAGTTTTCTACTGATTTTTCAGAAAAGTGGTCCATCACATATCCTTCTCCACCTGGAGCTGCTCTTTTTACCTTTTGAAGTGTTTTGCCGGTAAAAGCTGCAATAAGCCGCCAGTTTCCCTTGGAAGCCTTCCAATTCAGCATCCCTTTGCTATCCACCTTTAATGTTAAATCCAAACAAATCCCTTTATCAGAAAAACCCATCAGACGGCTTAAAACAGCATGTGCTTTTTGAGTCTTATCTCCCGGCTCTACTTTCACCCTTAAACGCTCACCACCCTTTAGCTTATATTCGCTAATAAGCAAGCAAGATGCAGCATCTTCAAGACTAACTTCAGGGCTGCCAAAAGGCCAACCGGTACCCGTATTCATATCAATTTGCATTCCGTTCCTATGTGCTTCGCTCTGGGTATGGCGCAACATCTCCATCCATTGCGGTGAGAGAAACGGAATCTCATTGGCATCATTTCCTTGAACTCCATATATAGGAGTTATTTCCAAAGTACCCATACCAGCTTCTGCATAACTCTTAATATTACGAGTTAAATTCTCTTTATCTACCGCACTACCCATCCACCACCAGCGAGTTGCAGGTTTAGCTTCCACATTTATATTCGGCCAGCTTGTCACTTGAGCATAAGAACGCACACATGATATCACAAAAGCTATTACTAAAAGCCACTTATTACGATTCATAGGTTATCAAATTGCATTTTTCATTTCATTATTTTGCTAATTCAAGACACCCCATAATAAAAGGTCCTGTTGCTTTAGCATCGTTATCTCTCATTTTCTCACCTATATAATATTCAAAACTCCCGTCGCGGTAGGGATTACCACCTAATCCTCCAACTTGACAACAACGAGTCAAGGTCAATGTGCCATCAGCATTCTCAACTAAAAGCTTTTCTTTAACTCCTTTGAAAGCCTTTTCCGCATAAACTTTATACTTTTTATCAACATAACCTTTGTTTACTGCTTTGGCATAAGCATACATAAACTGTGTAGTGACTGATGCCTCAGGGAAATTACCTTCACGCATTGGCTGATCAAGAACTTGATACCACAAACCATCTTTATCCTGATATTTAGGTAATACTTCTGCCAAGTTTTGAATCCAAATAATCATGTCAGCTCTTCCCTGATGGGTCTGAGGTATATAATCGAGTGCATCCACCAATGCCATAAACCACCAACCGATACTTCTTCCCCAGAAGTTAGGAGAATGCCCTGTTTTAGGATCGGCCCAACGCTGACTTTTACTCTCATCCCATGCATGGTGATACAAACCTGTTTTGCCATCATAAGTATGTTTATGACATAAAGTAAACTGCTTTACTGCTTCATCAATCCACTCGGGTTTATTGAACTCTGCACCATATTGAGCCAAAAAGGGAGAAGCCATATACAAACCGTCTAACCATATTTGATGCTGGTAAATGAGTTTATGCCAATATGCACCTTCAAGGGTACGTGGGTGATTTTTCATTTGTTTAACAAGTAGATCCATCGCCAATTTATACTTATCTTTATGGGTCTCACGATACAAATCAAACAAGACTTTACCTGAATTAACATAATCGATATTATACGTTTCAACACGATATAAATGGATATCACCTTTATCATCTATCAACGAATCTGCCCACTTTTCAACATAATCAAAATATCGTTTATCTCCGGTAGATTTCCACATTTGCAACATTGCACAACAACCTACTCCTTGAGCATAACCAAAAAACGGAGCTTTCCCATGATCCAACTGCCACGCTTCGGGAAAGCGCTGCATTTCAGAATCAGCAAACCACTGAGCATACCTTTCGGGTACAGATGTTTTTTTCTTTTTGTCACTCGAAGATAAAGCGCTTTCTTTTCGAATATCTCGGTGTACCATATCATAAGGGTTCAACTTAGCATGAACAGATACTAATGTAACAAATAAAAAGACAAAGAGGATTTCAATAAGTTTTCTCATTATGAATGTGCTTTTATGGTTAAAAAAATAAAGAATGATTCATTTTACAAAAATAACAATAAAACTTTTTATTCGAGGTTGATTTTTTGACTGTTATCTTATAGTTTTTGTCGTTTTATTCTTGTTTTAGCATAAATGAATAAAAAAATGACGCATTTATGCATCTTATCACCAAAATAATGCATACTTTTGCAAAGTCTCTAGAATAATTATACAAGATGAAGAAGAAAGCAAGCAGATTAGATGCCATTAAGATGATTATTTCCAGCAAAGAAATAGGTTCACAAGATGAACTCTTGCAGGAACTTAACAGCGAAGGTTTTGAATTGACTCAAGCCACACTCTCCCGTGACTTGAAACAACTTAAGGTAGCCAAGGCAGCAAGCATGAATGGAAAGTATGTCTATGTTTTACCCAATGACATCATGTACAAACGCCAAACTGACCAAAAGGCTTCCGAAATGCTATCTAATAATGGTTTCGTTTCACTACAGTTTTCGGCTAATATAGCAGTTATCAAAACACGCCCAGGATATGCCAGCAGTATTGCATATGACATAGACAACCGTGAAGGTATTGATATATTAGGTACCATTGCCGGAGACGATACAATTATGCTGGTTCTTCGCGAAGGAGCTGTTCACAATGATGTGCGTAAGTTTTTATCATCAATTATTCCGATACAAAAGAAAGAGTAAACAAAGAGCTTAGCAACCTAAACTCAAAAAATAGAATCAGAATTTAATTTTAAAGCTTAAAGCTTATTTCAGGAAATGGACAATCAAATTGAAGTCATGGTAGCCGACGCATCCCATGAGGTTTACGTTGACACTATATTAGAAACAATTACGACCGCCGCAAAAGTAAGAGGCACGGGAATTGCAAAGCGTTCGCATGAATATGTAGCGCAAAAGATGCGTGAAGGAAAAGCGATCATTGCCCTCTGCGGTAATGAATTTGCAGGTTTTTGCTATATTGAGTCATGGGGAAACAAACAATATGTAGCTAATTCTGGGCTTATTGTTGTTGAAAAATTCCGTGGTCAAGGGCTAGCTAAGCGAATAAAAAAAGCTGCATTTCAGCTTTCACGCCTCCGATGGCCTAATGCCAAGTTGTTCGGATTAACTAGTGGAGGAGCTGTAATGAAGATCAACACCGAACTAGGTTATGTACCGGTTCCTTTCTCTGAACTAACAACCGACGATGCCTTTTGGAAAGGTTGTGAAGGATGTTGTAATCATGACATATTAGAACGTACAGGTAGAAAATACTGTATCTGCACTGCTATGCTTTATGATCCTACAAAACATCAAAAGGACGGTGAACAAAATGATATTGAAGATATCAAATAAACAAATTCAAAAAAGGTCATCTACCAAAATAAAATAATTATGAAAAAGAAAGTTGTTTTAGCATTCAGCGGTGGTTTGGACACCTCGTTTTGTGCTATGTATTTATCAAAGGAAAAGGGATACGAAATATACACTGCTATTGCAAATACCGGTGGATTCAGTGAAGAAGATTTAAAAACTATTGAAGATAAAGCATACAAACTAGGAGCAGTTAAGCATGCTACATTAGATGTTACTCAAGATTACTATAATAAGAGTATCAAATATATGATATTTGGAAATGTATTGCGAAACGGAACCTATCCGATTTCAGTCAGCTCTGAACGCATTTTCCAAGCAATTGCTATAGCTAACTATGCTCGTGAGATAGGAGCTGATGCAATCGCTCATGGAAGTACCGGCGCAGGAAACGACCAAATTCGTTTTGACCTTACATTTGATGTGCTTGCACCGGGAATTGAGATTATTACTCCTACACGTGACATGGTACTGACTCGTGAATACGAAATAAACTATCTTCGTGAACACGGATTTGTTGCCGATTTCGTAAAAATGGAATACTCTATCAATAAAGGTCTATGGGGAACAAGCATCGGAGGAAAAGAAACATTGCAAAGCGATCAAACTCTTCCCGAATCAGCATACCCAAGCCAAGTAAGTACTACAGACAATCAGACACTCAAACTCGAGTTTAAAGAAGGAGAGCTTCATGCAGTTAATGGAGAAGTCTTTTCAGACAAAGTAAAAGCTATTAATAAAGTAGAAGAAATTGGAAGCAAGTACGGAATCGGACGAGACATGCACATCGGAGATACAATCATTGGTATCAAAGGTCGAGTAGGATTCGAAGCTGCTGCTCCTATGCTAATTATCAATGCACATAAAATGCTTGAAAAACATACCCTAAGTAAATGGCAGCAATATTGGAAAGATCAGGTTGGCACATGGTATGGCATGTTTCTGCACGAAGCTCAATACCTTGAGCCTGTTATGCGCGATATTGAAGCAATGCTTGAGAGTTCACAACGTAATGTGAACGGAACAGTTAGTATTATTCTTCGTCCTTATAGCTACACTCTTGTTGGAGTAGAATCAACTTATGATCTTGTTAAAACGGACTTCGGCGAATATGGTGAAGTACAAAAAGGATGGACAGCAGAGGATGCTAAAGGTTTTACCAAAATACTTTCAACTCCATTACGCGTATATTATGCCAACCAAAAAAAGAACGGCAAAGAAATTAAATAATATTCAACACGATTAAGTATGATTAGAGCAGGAATTATAGGTGGGGCAGGTTATACAGCAGGTGAACTTATTCGTCTACTAGTCAACCATCCTGAAGCAGAAATTGTATTTGTCAATAGCAGCAGTAACGCAGGGAATAGAATAACCGATGTACATGGAGGTTTGTATGGTGAATGCGATTTGGTCTTCACAGATGAGTTACCATTGGACAAAATCGATGTATTATTCTTCTGTACTGCCCACGGAGATACACGGAAGTTTATGGAAAGCCACAACATTCCCGAAAGTCTGAAGATTATTGACCTATCAATGGACTATCGCATAGCAAGCAGTGAGCACAACTTTCTTTATGGACTTCCTGAACTTAACCGCCGGGCTATCTGCAAAGCCAGCCGGGTGGCTAATCCCGGTTGTTTTGCTACATGCATTGAGTTAGGATTGCTTCCGTTAGCCAAACATCTAATGCTTAACTCAGACATCAGTGTAAATGCTATTACGGGTAGCACAGGTGCTGGTGTAAAGCCAAGTTCAACCAGTCATTTTAGCTGGCGCAACAATAACATGAGTATATATAAGGCATTTGATCATCAGCATATTCCTGAAATTAAGCAATCATTAACACAATTACAAAACAGCTTCAATGCTGAAATTGACTTTATCCCATATCGTGGAGATTTTCCTCGAGGAATCTTTGCGACATTGGTAGTAAAAACCAAAGTCGATCTCCATGAAATTACCCGTATTTACGAAGAATATTACGAAAGAGATTCATTTGTACACATTGTCGACAAAAACATTGATCTTAAACAAGTTGTAAACACCAACAAATGTCTTATTCACCTAGAGAAACATGGTGATAAATTACTCATAATCTCCTGCATCGACAACTTGCTAAAGGGAGCATCAGGACAAGCCGTTCACAATATGAACCTCATGTTTAATCTTGAAGAGACAGTTGGTCTTCGACTGAAGCCAGCTGCTTTTTAAGAATTATATTAATATTAAAACAAATAGTTATTAATCACCTGCCTCTTGTTTCCAGAATATCAGGCAGGTGCAAAGGAGGATTTTATCATGAAATTATTCGATGTTTATCCGTTATTTAACATCAACATTGTAAAAGGAGAAGGTTGTTACGTATGGGATGAAACCGGTACTAAATACCTCGATCTCTATGGCGGACATGCAGTTATATCCATCGGACATAGTCATCCCCATTATGTGGATATGATAACAAAGCAAGTCGCCCAGTTGGGATTCTATTCAAACTCTGTGATTAACAAATTACAGCAAGAAGTTGCAACTCGATTAGGAGTTCTGTCCGGTTACGACGATTATTCACTCTTTTTGATCAACACAGGTGCAGAAGCAAATGAAAATGCCTTAAAATTGGCATCTTTTCATAACGGAAGAACACGAATCATTTCTTTTTCCAAATCTTTTCACGGACGCACCTCTTTGGCTGTTGAGGCTACAGATAATCCTAAAATTATCGCTCCAATCAACAATAATGCTCATACCACCTACTTGCCGCTTAACGACATAGAGGTAGTCAAAGCAGAACTGTCTATGAATGATGTATGCGCTGTCATTATAGAAGGTATACAGGGAGTAGGAGGTATTAAATTACCCGACGATGATTTTTTAAAAGAACTTCGTGAAGCATGTACTGCCACAAATACCGTGTTAATTCTTGATGAAATACAAAGCGGCTACGGACGAAGTGGCAAGTTTTTTGCACATCAATATGCCGGAATCAAGCCCGACATAATCACTGTTGCTAAAGGAATTGGCAACGGATTTCCAATTGCGGGAGTACTTATATCACCTATATTTAAACCGGTTTACGGCATGTTGGGAACAACGTTTGGAGGCAACCATTTAGCTTGTGCAGCTGCTTTAGCGGTAATAGATGTCATTGAAAAAGATCATTTAACAGAAAACGCAGCACAAGTGGGGCAATACCTGCTACAACAACTTAAAACCTTCCCACAAATCAAAGACGTGAGAGGTCGTGGGTTAATGATAGGATTAGAATTTGAGGAACCGGTAAAAGAAATCCGCAACAAACTTCTTTATGAAGAGAAAGTCTTTACAGGAGTGAGTGGAACCAATGTAATTCGCTTGTTACCACCGCTTTGCTTGAGCATAGAACAGGCAGATGAATTCTTACAACGATTCAAAAAAGTTTTAGGCTGAGAAACTGAAGTTTTTTGCTGCAAAGTTATCATTTGCACATAAATCTTGTAACTTTGCCGCTATGGCAGTAATAAATGACAGATGTGTCAATGGTCATCATCTTGCTATTGCAACATGGCTATTGACACATTCTTCATAAAGAACATGTTAGAACTAAAATTTAAATACATGAAAGTAGCAATTATCGGCGCAGGAAATATGGGTGGTGCCATAGCAAGAGGAATGGCGCAAGGCAGCCTTATTCGGCCTGCAGATATCACCGTTTCAAATCCATCGGAAGGCAAACTACGCGCTATCAAGGAATTCAATCCACAAATTAAAACCACCTGCAATAATCAGGAGGCAATCAATGAAGCCGATCTTATAATTCTAGCAGTCAAGCCATGGTTCATAAAAGAAGTCATTGAAGGACTAACTCTACAAACCGAAAAACAGATTATCGCTTCCGTTGCAGCAGGAATACCTTTCGCTGAATACGAGCAATGGATCGGAGAAAAGGCTACAATCTTCCGTATCATACCGAACACGGCAATATCACAGATGCAAAGTATGACCCTATTGGCTTCACACAATGCAAGCAAAGAACAAGAAGCACTACTTGCCAACATCTTCAATGAAATGGGAGTAGCCATGCTTATTGATGAAAAACAAATGGGCGCAGCCACGGCTCTAACATCTTGCGGCATTGCTTATGTATTAAAATATATACAGGCAGCGATGCAAGCCGGAGTAGAAATGGGTATTTATCCGAAAGACGCCGCTCGCATGGTAGCCCAATCTGTAAAAGGAGCGGCAGAACTGATTCTTACCAATGAAAGCCATCCGTCAGTTGAGATAGATAAAGTTACCACACCGGGCGGACTCACTATAAAAGGAATTAACGAGCTTGAGCATGGAGGATTCACATCGGCCATTATCAATGCAATGAAAGCTAGTTTAAAATAAAACAATCAAACCATGGATGAACAAATTAAACAGATAGCAGAACGTCTTCGCGGGTTGCGAGATGTGCTGGAGCTAAGTGTAGACACTCTCGTAGAAGAATGCGAATTAACTAAAGAAGAATACCTTCATGCAGAAAGCGGACAATATGATATATCGGTAAGTATGCTCCAAAAAATAGCCCGCCGATATAATATTGCTCTTGAGGCACTCATGTTTGGTGAGGAACCCAAAATGAGCACCTATTTTATTACCAGAAGTGGCAAAGGAACATCTATTGAACGCCGTAAGGCATACAAATACCAATCTCTTGCTGCAGGATTTATGAATCGCCATGCCGATCCGTTTATCGTCACCGTAGAACCTAAAAATGATGACGAACCGATGCAACAGAACAGCCATAACGGACAAGAATTTAATCTTGTACTTAAAGGTAGTATGCTTTTTTGTATAGGAGGAAAAGAGCTTATCCTAAATGAAGGTGACAGCATCTATTTTGACTCAAAGATACCTCACGGAATGAAAGCCCTCAATCAACAAACCGTAAAATTCTTGGCAGTTATCATGTAAATAACTTCCGATAATCCAAACAATCAATCATTATGATAGAAAAGTTCTTATCAAAAACCTCCTTTACTTCACAGGAAGACTTTATTGAGAATCTTAAAATCAATGTGCCTGACTCTTTTAACTTCGGTTACGATGTAGTGGATGCATGGGCTGCCGAACAGCCTGAAAAACCCGCATTGATGTGGACCAACGATAAGGGTGAACACCGTCAATTCACATTCGGCGAAATGAAGCATTATACAGACCAAACTGCATCATATTTTCAAAGCTTAGGCATTGGACACGGGGATATGGTTATGTTGATTCTGAAAAGACGCTATGAGTTTTGGTTTAGCATAGTAGCACTGCATAAACTTGGCGCTGTGGTAATTCCGGCAACTCATCTGCTCACTAAAAAGGATATTGCGTATCGCTGCAACGCAGCAAGTATCAAGATGATTGTTGCAGCAGGTGAAGAAAGCGTTACCAAACACATCGTCGATGCCATGCCTGACTCACCAACCGTTCAAAAGTTGGTTAGTGTAGGTCCCGAAATACCAGAAGGTTTTCTTGATTTTCATGAAGGAATTGAAAAAGCTACTCTTTTCACCCGCCCTAAAGAAGCAAATAAGAATGATGACATTTCTTTAATGTACTTTACTTCAGGAACAACCGGACAGCCCAAAATGGTAGCACACGACTTCACTTATCCATTGGGGCATATTGTTACGGCAAGTTTTTGGCACAATCTCAACGAACAAAGCTTACACCTAACGATAGCCGATACAGGATGGGGAAAAGCCGTTTGGGGGAAACTCTACGGACAATGGATAGCAGGAGCCAATGTATTCGTTTACGATCATGAGAAATTCACACCAGCGGAAATACTCAAAAAGATACACGATTACCACATCACATCACTCTGTGCACCTCCCACCATATTTCGTTTTCTCATTCGCGAAGATCTTACCAAATATGATCTGTCGTCGCTCAAATATTGCACCATTGCTGGTGAAGCATTAAACCCTGCTGTGTACGAGACTTTTAAGAACCTAACAGGAATTAAGCTGATGGAAGGTTTCGGACAAACAGAAACGACACTCACCATTGGAACATTCCCTTGGATGGAACCTAAGCCTGGAAGTATGGGAGTACCAAATCCTCAGTACGAAATGGATTTGATTGATGCTGAAGGCCGTTCAGTAGAAGCCGGTGAACAAGGAGAGATTGTTATCCGCACCGATAAAGGAAAGCCTTTGGGATTATTTAAAGAGTATTACCGCGATGCAAAACGTACACAAGAAGCTTGGCATGATCATATCTATTATACGGGAGACGTGGCATGGAAAGACGAAGACGGTTATTATTGGTTTGTAGGCCGTGCCGATGATGTGATTAAGAGTTCAGGATACCGAATTGGTCCTTTTGAAGTAGAAAGCGCTTTAATGACACATCCGGCAGTAGTTGAATGTGCTATTACCGGTGTACCTGATGACATCCGCGGACAAGTAGTAAAAGCGACTATTGTTTTGGCGCATGATTATAAGCATCTTGCCGGAGAAGATTTAATTAAGGAATTGCAAGATCACGTAAAAAAAGTAACTGCGCCCTATAAATACCCGCGGGTCATTGAGTTTGTAAACGAACTTCCCAAAACGATTAGCGGTAAAATAAGACGCGTTGAAATCCGAGAGAACGATGTGAAATAAAAACATACTGTCGGCAATTAGCCCTATCTCAAGGCTGCAAATACTTAAAAATAGTAATTTGCAGCCTTTTATTGTTAAAACATGTAGCAAAACGATGTTTCGGTAACGTTTGCACTACATTTTTGTTTCAGAATATAAAACGGATTTATTTGCAGTACAAAAAAAACATCTATATTTGCAGCCGTAACTAAGTCAGCGTTAAAACAATGGTAACAAATAAAAAAAAGTCTTTAGTAGATGTTTTTGCAGGTAGCCCTTGGGAAGTAAACTCAGTCATTGAGTTACTCACTGCATCCTATATAAAAGTATCCATAAAAGACAAAGACCTCAACAGCATACGTCTTTCTGTTCCGTACGACCAATACACCGCAGCCATTCAGTTGATTGACGGAAAAAAAATATTCTAAGACAGACAAGAGAGAAGAAGTCTACATGAATGCTCACAACTAAAAGTGAGAAAAAGGTGCCAGTTTACTGACACCTTTTTATTTATCTATATGGATGTTCTAAATCAAGCATCCGAAAAACCGCTTCCGAATAATTGGCTCCCCATAAATCATAACGATCAAACTGAGTTTGAAGTTTCTGTGTAAACCGAACCCAGTCTTTATCAAAGCTCCACAACCGCTCAGCGAGAGCAGACATACGGGGAAACAAAGCAAATTCCAACTCTGCAGGAGTAGAAACATATTCAGTCCACATACACCCCTGTCCACCCAGCACTCTACTTTTCTGTTCATCAGACAAGCTATCGGGTAATATAGGCAAATCATATACTTTTTCTAGTGGAAGAAAGCCCGGAAAGCCTAATTCCTTTTGACGGCGTGACTCTTTTATATTCAAATAAGTATAAGCCGATGGAGTAACAATTACCTGATGCCCATTCTTCAAAGCTTTAACAGCTTGGGCCGACTTTCTCCAATTCATCACAACACAATCTGCTGACACACCTCCTTCAAGTATTTCATCCCATCCAACCAATGTTTTGCCTTTGGCATTTACCACCTCCTGAACATAATGAATAAAATAGCGATGCAATTCTTTTTCATTCTTTAAACGATGAGCACGCATGAAAGACTGAGTCTCTTCAGATTCTTTCCACCATCGAACAGCACACTCATCACCACCCACATGGATATAAGGCGAAGGGAATAAACTGCATAATTCAGAAAAAACACCCTTCAGAAAGCTGAACACCTCTGGTTTAGGAGCCAGTACATTATTAAATTTATTATATATACCCCATGTTAATGCACACTCCTTTGATGCATCGTTTACAGTACCAAACTCAGGATAAGCGGCCAACACTGACATACAATGACCAGGAATATCAATTTCGGGTATGATCGTTATAAAACGTTCGGCGGCATAAGCTATAACTTCCTTAATCTCCTCTTGTGTGTAAAAGCCACCATAAGGCAATTCCTTATATACACCAGGATATATTCCCTCTATTTCCCCTTTTCGATAAGCACCGATCTGAGTCAGCTTAGGATAAGACTTCATTTCAATGCGCCAACCCTGGTCATCAGTCAAATGCCAATGAAAATAATTCATTTTATGTAGTGCCATGTAATCAATGTAACGCTTGATATAGGCAATTGGAAAGAAATGTCTTACCACATCCAAGTGCATTCCACGATACGCAAAACGAGGTTCATCATGTATCGTTACGAGTGGAATGTCAGCCAACACGCCAGCTTTCACAGGCAATAATTGAATTAATGTCTGAACTCCATAAAATACCCCCGCCGCATCATTTCCTTTAATGAGAATACCCTCGTTAGTAACCTCCAGCTGATAACCTCCCGAAACCCTTCCATTATTTAGATTTTGCAAAACAATGGCTTTACGGATCGAATCAATCTCTTTACTCTTTACTTTTCGAGCAGACAGTGAAAGCCCCAGCAAATCAGTAGTATACTTGCAAAAATAATCTGCAACCGATAGCAACTCTTTCTGCCCCGTAACGACCAATGTTTCGCGGGTTACTCGAAACGTTCCATGAGCCACCGACATTTCCCGAGGCTGCGGAATAATATGAACATTTGAAAGAATTTGTGCAGACAAACCGATATTACACACAAAAGAAATCATAATTAAAAGTTTACGTAACATATTATCACAGGGGCTCTGAATAACACACATGACTATAACTCGGCAGAGCCCATAAACCTTGCCATAAGTCATTAAAAACAAATCCCCCATGAAATAAATCAAGCAAACATTCCAATTACGAATGTCAGCATATTAAGAAAAACTAATTATAAGACCAAAGATTCACCTTCGGGTATGCCATGCAATGGAAGCGTAAAGATAAAAGAGCTCCCCTTGCCTAATTGACTCTCAACCCTTAATGAGCCTCCGTTTCTTTTAACAAAGTCACTACAAAGCATTAAACCCAATCCCGAACCTTTTTCATTATTCGTGCCATAAGTAGAATGATAATGATCACGTTCAAACAACTTTTCAACTACCTCCTGCGACATTCCCACTCCACTATCTTTCACGGTAACTGCTACCCATTCATCATCATGAGTCAGTAACACCTCAATAATGCCTCCCTGCGGAGTAAATTTTATAGCATTTGAAAGCAAATTACGCAAAATAAGATTCACCATATTGTAATCAGCAAAAGCATTCACGTAAACTTCTGTATCAAACTTCAGGGTGATATCCTTTTGCAATGCTGTACCTTTTAGCAAAGAAATGTTCTCGGTTACCACATCATTCACAAGTATCATGCGCGGCGCATACTCAATTTCACTTCGCTGCGAACGCGACCAGTTGAGCAAATTCTCAAGCAAATAATAAGTATTGCGCGACATACTTTTCAGTTCATTCAACAATTCAGCCTGCATTTCTGGAGCAATCTCCACGTCGCTGGTCAACAATTCAATTACTTGCATGAAACTACCTATTGGTCCCCTCAAATCATGAGAAATGATAGAGAAAAGCTTATCCTTAGTAGTAAGCAACTCTTGAAGCTTGTGTTCTGTTTCTTTCTGTTGAGTCATGTCAATATGCGTTCCAACAGCCCGTATAGGTACCCCGTTAGTATCGCTTTCAACAATCTTACCATGGTCAAGTATCCACTTCCATCCCCCATCTTTGGTCCTTACCCGAAATACAATCTCGTAGAATTCAGTACCACCCAACCGATGTTCTGCAAAAGCTTTTTGTGCCAGCGGCCAATCATCTGGGTGCACCAATTCATTCCAATGACGGCTTGTAGGCTCCACCTCACCGGCATCAAATCCCAACATGGTGAAACAACTATCCGTAAAATAGACTTCATCGGTTATAAGATTCCAATCCCACATACCCTCTTTAGCACCGGCTAAAGCCATCCGCAAGCGTAGTTCACTGTTTTTATACTGTTCAATATACGCCTTTCTGTCGAGAGCACTGGCAATGTTACTAGAAATAACATGCATCAGATGGCGTTCTTCGGGCTGCCACACTTTGTGTCTCACACAATCGTCAAAAGCTATAAATCCCCAAATAGCATTTTGCACATAAAGCGGGTAGGCTAATACTGATTTTACCCCTATTTGTTGCAGAAAAGATTTCAAATCATCAGAGATATCAGTCACATTCTTAAAGTCAATCAAGACACTACCCAACTCTGATAGTTGCTTGCTCCAATCTGGAATTGAATCAACAGAAACTCGTTTTGTCAACTCTATTAAAGGACTAATTCCTTCGGCACACCATTCATAAATTGTAGAATAGTATCTTCCGTCATCAATGACCTTTGTTATATTAATCCGACTAACTCCGGAATGCATTCCTACCAAATGGAGCACTTTATTTATCGTATCATTGAAATCAACAGTTGTATTAAATAACTGCGCAACATCTGCTAACAGCTTTTGTTGGTAGAGAAGATAGCGCATCTTAGTTTCCACCTGCTTCCTTCCGGTAATATCTGTTGCAACAGCAAACAGATAGTCTTTATCACTAATCTTAATATTTTCAATGGAAAAGAGACAAGTCATTAACTCACCCGATTTGGTTTTTACAGTCGCCTCCCCTTTTGCCGTACCCGTCTTCACATACCTAGTCATAATTCTGTGGAAACGTTCTTCATTCAGAAACAAACCAATGTCCGTCAGTTCCTGGCCAGACAACTCTTCAATGGTATAACCACTAGCCTTACGAAAAGTTTGATTGGCATTATAGATGTATCTGCCATCGGTTGAAGCCAGAACCATCATTATTTCTGCCGAATTAAAGATGTGATAAAAGACCTCCTGAGTAAAGTGGTGAGCCGAAAGGTTAGTCGCTACAGCAACCAATACGTTTTCTTCATTCCACCATCCCACGTAGAATTTGGTATCAACCGGCACCACACCTCGTCCTTTTTTCTGCAATGGAAACGGACAATGTTCCACATCACCTTTAGCGGCCAACGGAAACATAACTCCCACTTCCTCACGATGCTGCGGCAAATAAAACGATATAAAGTTGCAACCCAATATTTCATTGCCATAGCCCAGCAAAGAATGTGTGGCAATATTGGTAAAGAGTATTTTTCCGTCCATATCCATGATAAAGAGGAAATCAAGTTCGTCAGCCATTAGCTGATTTAGCCGTTCTTCGGAAATAAAGTTCATATTATGTGGACCGCTAAGTTGCAAAATAACCTGTCTGATTGTTTGAGCTTTAAGATATAACAAATGATACACGCAAATGTATGCATATTCACTTAAAAAACAATTAAATAGAGACACAAAGAATATGCTACATAATAAAATAAGGCCTAATTCATTGAGAACCAGACCTTATATGTCGGAATGAGGCGACTCGAACGCCCGACCCCTACGTCCCGAACGTAGTGCGCTACCAACTGCGCTACATTCCGATCAATTGCGGGCACAAAGGTAAATCAAAAAATTAAAAAGGCAAAGAATCGACTAAATTTCTTGCAAAAAAACCACGCAGATATTGCAGTATTAAAAAATATATCTATCTTTGCACCCGCAATCACGCAAGGTGCCATAGCTCAGTTGGTAGAGCAAAGGACTGAAAATCCTTGTGTCCCCGGTTCGATTCCTGGTGGCACCACCTTTAAATCAAGCAGTTACAACAAGTAACTGCTTTTTTTGTGCCATAAAATGATCTTTTTATGGCTCTGGACAAAATCACCAAACGGACTAGTAATGACCTAATCTCTACATAAAAAGTATGAAAAAAAGTATCACCAAGTATCACCAACCTTATAACACACTGATAATCAAACCATTTCGTGTGACACTTGGCTAAAAAAAAGCCTCACCAAGTATCACCAAGTATCACCAACTTTTCTGCAGTGATTCCTTACAAGCATATAGCTATTTATCTCTTATATATAAGGTTTTCCATCAGCACGATTCTGCGATTTATTTTGCAGGTGAGCAAATTTCGTCTCCACCCAGATGTACACAGTTTGTACACCCCCATGTACACGGTCTGTAGACCCGGGTGTACCAATGCCCTACACCCGGGTCTACAAGAAGTTTTGCAACCAGCTGTAAACTGTTTACTCAGATAAAGTAAGGAGCTAAGCCTCCTTCAGCAGTGGAGAAGCCACTGATAAAGAGACCGAGAACAAACACTTTATCGGTTTAATATAAACTTTTCAGCACGTCCGGGAGTAAACAGCTCCCATAAGGAAGCGACTGTCCAACCCGGGGCAAATATATTATTATAGTACCCTTTGCCATTGCGTCCATAATCCCAGTTGGTATGTTGAACAACTTCAGGATAGTAACCTACTTTAGCAATGCCGCACATATGACCTTCGTAAGGCAACAACTGACGCATAGAAGTTGAAATAACAGCGGCAAACTCACCAAATCGAGGTTCGTTGCATTCTTTGGAAAGCCAGCGCAGCACATCGGCAAATTCAAAAACAAACACATCAATATGATTATTCTCCACAGAAACATTGCCCCAGCCGCGCGTCTTCAGTCCTATGTCACCCAACATCTGTCCTTCAGCAAAAGGAACATCCCAGGTGTAATACCATGAAAGCGCAAAATAAGTGGCTTTTTTAGCTAATTCAGTATAATGCAACCGTTCGGTTCCTTTAGTAGCCAAAGCCAGATAATAAGCCGCAGTAGCGGCATACAAGGAGGCCTCTTTGTCTTCACAATTGGCATCAAGAGTCGATGAAAAATAATCGGCTTTCGATATCAATTCCTTTTCCAAATAATCGACCGTACGTTTGGCGCTGGCTAAATAGCGTTTATCTTTGAAATACTTGTATCCCAAAACCAATGGTAACGTGGCCGATGGTGTGCTGCCACCACTTTCATCAACTATAGAGAAATCATCTTTGAATTTACGTGGAAAACTTCCATCGACATTTTGTAAACGTAAAAAACTATCAAGCATTGCTTTTACGCGTTTTTCCCACTCAAGATGTTTGCGTTTGTGTTGTTTTTCGTAATTCAGGTAATGCAGCACTGCATATACCCCCTCGGACTGACGACGAATGCTGTGATTACTTTCTATATTACCGCGTTTGTAGTGAACTACTTCGTTAAAAAAGCCCGCAGCAGAAAAACCATTTTGCAAATAGGTATTGAATATATTCACAGCATTATTAATTAAGTCGGCACGATTCTGCAGCTCGCCGTATTCCAACGCATTATAAGCATTAAGCAAGGTGCGTCCCACAAAGCCAACTTCGGCAACGTCTGTATTAGCGCAAGTAGAAGTTTCTAGTTCAACGCCTGAATAATAATGAGTCGGAGTTTCCCCCACATAGCTTTCCACAAAAAAATTACTCATAACTTCTTTCATGCGGTCAACGGAAAATAGAGTTTCAACAGGCTTCGGACGGTTAGTGTCATAGCTATATTCCCAAGTATGCTGAACAAATTCGGAAAAATCAGCAGACTCACCATGAGCCAGTTCCCACGTTAATTGAACGCTTTCACCCTTTTTTAGTAATTGAAAAGCTTCAACGGCAGGAGCTAGTGTTAATTTACGAATGTAAGTTTTAGGAGCCTCTTTATAAGGAAAACCGTAAGAAAGCACTGTCATGCCGTTCAGATTCTGGAATCCTGTGTAACCAATAGAGGTTGCGCCCGACAGAATAATTTCGCCTTCTTTATGAGTTGTAAGTGCCTCTTTATTGAATGCATCTATGCGAATAACCGAAGCCGACTTCCCATTTGTTGTATTATAGACAGCCGTAAGCGGTGTACTTAAACGATCCTCCCGAACCAGCCAACTGTCCGAAGAATGAAAAGAAGGTGCTTCTTTAGGAGAACGTAAGTTGCGGCGATACCAAAACCCAGGCATATAAAATTGGCAATCAGTATGATTATAGCCCGTTTTAAGTTGTTCACCGTAATTAAAATACACATTATCCAACGCTTTGATAACAACAGTGATACGCTGTCGGCCATTCATATCAAACACCTGACGACTAATGATCAGCGGCAATTTCTCAGGCAACTGGCAAATATACGAACCATCAGGTTGCTTCAAAAGAGACAGCGAATAATGCCGGGCATCATTACCCGGCGTTTTTAGGGAAACGGAAGCCGAAACACCTTCCTGAGCATAAGCAAGAACTTCTGTATTAGTAATACCTACCAGAAGCATAAATCCCCAGAACAATCTTTTTACTCTCATTTTTATTTTTATTTTATGTAATTATTAAAATACCGGTTTGTTGGATGTTGTTGAAGGAGATCCTCCGGATACTACGGGCCAGCCGTCTTTCCATTCTACCCGGTCCATCATCAGTACGCGTCCTTCGGGATTCTTTGTACTTACTGCATGATAAAACATCCAGTCATCCCCAACTTTATCAGTCACAATCTCTGAATTATGCCCGGCACCAACGAAAGTGTTATTTTTCTGAATCAATATTTCGTATTTGTTGTTCATCATGCTCGCCCCGCTTTTGTTCACGTAAGGGCCTAAGAGGCTTTCTGATCGTCCAACAACCGTGGTGTAGGTGCTTTTGAGACCTTCGCAACAAGTTCCGATAGAAGCAAAAAGGTAATAATAACCGTTTTTCTTATGAATATAAGTCCCTTCGTAAGCCGTTCCGGCTATTTGTTGCGGAACAGCATCTTTCTGAAGAGCCAACCCGTCATCCGAAAGTTCAATGGCATATATACCACTGAAACTACCCCAAAAGAGGTACTTTTTACCACCTTCCTCTATATAAAAAGGATCGATGGAATTTTGCACATTTATTTCATTGCTACGAAACATTTTACCGTGATCAGTAAAGGGACCTTCAGGTTTATCGGCAGTAGCACACCCGATGCCGCAAGTCCATTCCCCGCCCCATACCGACATAGAATAATATAGTACATACAGATTGCCTATTTTATTAATATCAGGTGCCCACAGTCCTCCTTTAGGTTCAAAGGAAGGACGAGTACTTTCAGTAAAAGCAGTTCCAACAAACTCCCAATCAACAAGATTTTTAGATCGATGAATGGGCAGGTTACGAATATTCTCGGTCGCATACAAATAGTAATAACCATCGTCGCCTTGTATGACCGAAGGATCTGGCAAGCTATAATTTACAACAGGGTTTTTATAATAATCCCCTTTTTCTTCTGGCCGTTCATCTTGTGCCGATGACGAACAGGATGCCAAACAAAAACAAGCCAATACGAATAAATCTTTTTTCATTTTATTAATTTAGGGGTTATGTATTCATGACTGATTCTCATACGGTCAACTCCATTCACATTATCAAAAAACACTTCGCCAATGTACATAGCACGCGGATGGATATTGTTTTGATCTTTATGAGCATGATAAACAATGCGTAATTTCCCCGATTTATCAGTAAACAAGGCACTATGACCCACTCCTGTTAAATCTCCTGGTTTCTGCAACAAAGGATTTTCCTCATATTTGCTCCAATTACCCATAAGATTTGCAGCAGTAGCACACCCAACACCATAGAAGGGACTTTCATAACTATTGGCAGAATAGGTCAGGTAATAAAGACCTTTATGTTTGATGATAAAGGAACCTTCATTTACCCGGGGCCATACTTCCTCCCACGACTGAGAAACGTGAATGCATGGGTGCATCGTCTCCTTTTTCAGCGTTACCAAATCGTTGTCTAATTCAGCAATCCACACATTATTGCCATCATTAAATCGAACAAAAGAGAGATAAGGAGTCCCGTCTTCATCTATAAACAAAGAATTATCTATGCACTTTTCATCAGCAATCATTGGTTCTTGTTTTGCTTGCACAAAAGGTCCGGCCGGTGAATCTGCCGTAGCAACACAAATATGCTCATCTGCAGAATAATACATATAAAACTTCCCGTTTACAGCATAAACTTCCGGTGCCCAAAACCAGCGATCGGCATATGAATTCTTTTTATCAAGAGCCATCCCACTGTATTTCCAAGTCAACAAATCATTGGAGGTATACACCTCTATTCCATCGGCAGCATGCGTTCCGTAAGCATAATAAATACCTTCATGCAACAATATAAACGGATCACCCAAAGGGACAGGAAGTTCTACTTCATCAACAATAACATCGTCAATGTTCGTATATTCAGAGGCGCACGAGTGGCAAGGAGTTAGTGTTCCCAAAGCCAACAGATAAATAAAAATCAAATGTTTTTTCATGTGGTTTATTTTTCTATGTGATAATATAATATTCCGTTATAAGTAACCGGTGTCTTTCCTGTGCAAAGACCAATACGTGATGCCGGATATTGAATCTCAATTTCATCAATTTCTTTTCCATCAACAAATAAATAGAGTTTGTCATTTCGCCTCACTGCACGAAAATTATAAGAGTCTTTAAATTGTTGATGAACTCGCAACTTATAAATGTGCCTTTGAATGTCTTCTGCGTTTTTATTTGTGAAACGAATGCCCTCTGCTTTTACTGGCTCTACTGACAAACGATTAAAAGCCGGATGAGCTGCAATCTCCACCAGTTGATTCTTAATGGGCAGCCATTTACCTTCTTGTAAATATTCAATTGTAAATAAGCTGAACATATCATCAACGAATGTCGATTTATGATCTGCATCATGACGATTTAAATAAAGGGTATCAATTAAACAAGGAGATGAGAAACGATAGTTCTTCTCTATAAAATCAGTATACTTCACATCAGGATAAACTGTTTGTATACAACTTAGAGAATATTTTTTGTGCCACAAACTCTGTCCTTTCTTTACAGCAGTCACTTCAAACATCCGGGTGGAGCCATTAAAAAATGCTTTCACATAATTGTCCTTATCAACATATATCGGATATGAACCCGAAACAGATTGTTCGGATAAACCGGACAGTTGAAAACTCAATTCGTATTGGCAAAGCAATTCTCCTTTCAGTATCTCTCTTTCGGCAGGTAGTGCAACCTCTTCGTCGTCGAAGCCGATGGTGTAAGTTACGCCTTCAAAAGTCGCATTTCCCGACTCATCAAACACTCCGGGAACTCCGGGAGTTAAAGCTGGAATTATATCTGAAAAAAGATGTTTTTGTGGGGTCGGTATTTCATCAAGCCAGACCTTCAATATTCCCATATTTCTCTCCACACGAAAATGATGATATACACCCCAACGAAAATCGGTAGGTAAGGGGAAAGTTTGTGTGGACTTAGAACCACCCATGCATGTTTGTAAATACCAGCACTGACTGCCAGCATCTAAACCGACCCGCGCATAATGATTTTCATCCTGCCACCAAGCAACCACACCTGCGTTTCTGGTAGTTTTAATGGCAGTTTCGAACAAATAGGCATTTGATGGTTTTAATTGTTTCAGTACACCAAACGAGGTTGTTTCCATATTCATTGAGAACGTTGGCAAAGAAGGTGTGGGATGATATCCGGCTGTCTGAGGACCGGTTATTCCGTCAACATACATGGTTTTATCAAAGAACTGAACGCGATTAATGTATTGCCCTCTTTGGTCGTTGTTCTTATTTGCCATGTAAACCAGCCACCATTCAAAGCCATTGGGTCCTCTGAGAATATTAGGTTGTCCGGGTGTCATGAGAATATCATCAGCTTTATCATTTCTCATGTCAAACAAAGAAACGTCAAAAAACGGCGAATGCCCTCTTTGGGTTTCAATAGCTAATAGATTATTGCCCTCTTTGAGAATAGCGCATTGCTTGGGTTCTAAATTTACAATGCAATAATTGCTACCCCCTTTTTCATAAATCAATAGTCCATTCAAATAAACTTTAGTATCACCCGTGTGCAACACACGCAAAGCCAAATTTCTGGTTTGCTGTGCTGTAAAGTTCTTCCGAAGCCATAAAAAAGAAGAGTCCCACTTGGTCCCAAATTTTCGGGTGGTCGACCCTGCTATTTCTTCTGCAGCAAATCCTCCTTCTCCTTGTTTCCAATCAGAATCCTTGTAAACAGGGAGCGTCCAACCTCCCAATGGTTTTGTTTCTGTATAAGCAAAAAAAGGATTATACTTACCATCATATCTCAAAACATCTACGTAATTTTCTTCCAGAATAGATTGGTTACTTTCTACAACCGGATAACTATATTTGTTACCATTTTGAAAACTTAAAGGTGAGTCGGCCTCAGCCACTCCCAGTTGATAATTACCCCAATGTGTTGAGGTATGATTTGCATTGTACATCATGTAGTAGCGTTGTCTATACTTGATTACCCAAGGGCCTTCTGCCACTCTGTTATCTATTGTTTCCCACGTATTGGGTAATGATGCAAATAAACATACAGGGTCACCGGCAAACTGTGAAGGGTTTTTCATTTTGCGTGCCCAGATGGTATTTCCATCAGTAAACCGCACCATATACATATAAAGTTGCCCATCATCATCCTTAAATAACTTGGGATCTATGCGATTGTCCATCCAACTTTTTTTATCGGGTTCCACGTAGGGTCCCAATACATGCTGACTTTGTGCATGTACAATATGGACGGCATGCTTGTCTTTGCCCCAATAATTAACCGACCAATATAAATGGAACTGCCCATTTAAATACAGCATGTCATTTGCATGAATCTGACTATTGTCTGCCCCAGTGTTTTGACTCCAATCGTTGTTCATTGACACAACATGAATGGGTTTACTCCAATGGGCCAAATCTTCAGATACATAGAAATCTCCGTTTGTACGAACTCCTCCAAGGTAATACTTGCCATTATATTTCATGACTCCGGCATCTGCAACTCCCGTGAGTACAGGGTTCTGAATATTTTGGGCAAATAAAGAGTTACAACAAGCAAATAAAAAAGGCAATATTGCTTTTCGAGTAACAAGCATAAATGTATTTGTTTATATATACGGAGACTATGCCCAAAAGCATTCAAAGTATTCTTGGCATAGTCTCCATTTATGATTTAGTAACTTGGATTTTGAGTAAGCTGTGGTTCACCGTTTACTTTACTGATATCCACCTCTTTCTGAGGAATAGGCATACGTTTATGTTTGCCTATAACGAAATTAGTAAAGTCTTTGTCTCGAACTTTCAGTTCATCAATACCGGCTTGTGTATCAAGTAATCCCCATCTTTTAATATCAGCCCATCGCCAACCTTCAAAACAAAGTTCTAAGGTTCGTTCAGTCTGAAGGCGCTTCATAAAGGATTCTTTAGAGTTCAAGCTTTCTTTCCAAGGACTATCTTTCAGTTTAGATAAGCCAGCCCGTTCTCTCACTTTATCAACATACACTGCCGCATCGGCCACACTACTGCCTGTTTCAACAAGGCATTCTGCGTAGTTCATTAAAATGTCGGCATAGCGCATGATGCGATAGTTGTTTCGTGCAAAATAATCCTCCCTTTCACGATAGTAAGAGGTGTTGTATTTACGGATATAACAATCCTGAGAATCTTGTCCCCAGCCGGCGGGCCAGCTAGAAGCCTGATAGTTATAATATTTGGCCGACTGATCAGGGAAATCAGTTGCAAAACCTTTATAAAGAATACTATTATATAAACGTAAATCATTCTTGCCATCTGTCCTCTTCTCTTTGAGGAACTCATCAACTAACCAACGGCGAGCCTTACCGTCGCCCCAACCAATTCCACTGGGTGCATAGAATTGAGTACGTTGAAAACCAAAGGCCATGCTTGCATCATTACCTGTACCCCCTTTGTTCAGGTCCGAAAACTGAATTTCAAAGATACCTTCCTTGTTGTTTTCGTTTAGATCAGTAAAATTATCTTCCCGATTAGACAATAGTCCATACAAAGAACCTTCTTTATCAACAAGCCATTTCAATTCTTCTTTTGCAAGATCAAATTTGTGTTGTTGCATGTATGCTTTTCCAAGCAACGCTTTAGCAGCACCCTTAGTTGCTCTACCTAAATTAGCAGCATCCCATGACTCGGGTAATTTGCTTGCTGCAAAAACCAGGTCCTTCTCTATTTGATCCCATATTTCTTGTTCAGAAGCATCTTTGGGTACGTAATTAGCATCTTGAGGTTCTAGTACCAACGTCCCTTTTTCCCACAAGAGATTTATCTGGAAATACCATAAAGCCCTTAAAAAAGAGGCCTCAGCCAATACCTGATTCTTCTCGGTCTCATCCATCTCAATACCGGGAACATTGGCCAATACTTGGTTACAACGGAAAATACCGACATAGAAATGTTCCCAGTGTACTACATTCCCTTCGTAAAAATTATAATTTGTATAAAGGAAACGGGTCCAATCGCCCAGTTCTATCCAGGGAGAAGAACTCCATCCTTCATCAGACGCCAAGTCATAGCGAAAAGACAACCAGCGCATCCAGGTACCTTCTTTATACAAGAAGCTATAGCAGGCATTAACTCCAGTCTCAGCATCTGAAGCTGATTTCCAGAAAGTAGGAATTGTTGTTTCATTGGGATTTTCAATATCCAGCAGGCTGGAGCTACATCCGGTACACAAAGACAATGCACCGACAATCAATAATCCATATATTTTCTTCATAATATTAAGCTAAATTGATAAGTTAAAAAGTCAAATCAAGACCGAACATAACAGAACGAGTATTAGGATATGAAAAACTATCTGTTCCACTGTTCCATATATTCGTATTCACGAAATCAGGGTCGAGACCTGAATATCCGGTAAATGTTATCAGGTTACTTCCGGTTGCAAACAGGCGTAGTTTCTCAATCCCCAAGTTAGTAAGCCACTCTTTCTTGAAATTATAACCCACAGAAATATTCTTCATTCTGAGATAAGAACCATTTTCAAGGAACCGGTCGGCATCCATAGAATTACGCTGATCTCCGTAAATGATACGAGGTGTATTTGAATTAGGATTGACTTGATAAGGTTCTTCTCCTTTCTTAAAGCGAATGTAATTGGAATTATCAGAGAATAAACGTCCCTGCCATTGGGCTACATTATAAATTTTATTTCCGAATTGCCCATTCCACATCATACTAAAATCAAAGTTTTTCCACTCAGCATTAAGTACAAGTGATAGTTGCATCTTTGCCCACGGACTTCCACAGAATTGACGATCCTCAGCAGTTATCTGACCATTATCATCTTCATCCATATATTTCACATCTCCAAGCTGAGGACGTTTACCATTAATAAGTATTGGTTGCCCTCCTGAAGTGATGTAATTATCAATATCCTCTTGTGACTTAAAAATGCCATCAGTCTTGTATAAATAAAACTCTGCTAAAGATTGTCCAAGAACGGTTCTGGCTTGCCCTGAATCGACTTGTCCTTTTCCGTAACCTAAATCAATGACCTTATTGCTTAAGGTGGTAACATTCATTATTGCACTATATTTAAGATCTCCTATTTGATCTCTCCAACCAAGACTCAATTCGAAGCCCTGATTCTTAAGGCTAGCAGCATTGGCTTTCGGAGCTCCTCCTTGGTTACCAGTAGATATTGCTATTGGCATATCTGTCAGTACATCTTTCGTCTTTGAATGATAATATTCAGCACTAAGTGTAAGACGCTGTTTCAGAAAACTAGCATCAAAACCGATATTGATGGTTTCTTTTGTTTCCCAAACAAGTCCACTGTTTACTATTTTCACTTGAGTAGACCCGGGAACCACCGCTCCACCAAAGACAGTTACAATACTTTGGTTTATGGTTCCCAAATAATCCCAGTCACCAATGGAAGAACTTCCTAAACGGCCCCAGTTTCCTCTTATTTTTAAATCATTCACCCAAGGTAAGTTGAAAAATTTCTCTTTTGAAATTCTCCAAGCAGCAGAAAAAGAAGGAAATGTTCCCCAACGATTTTCCTTGGTTAAACGTGAAGTTCCATCGCGCCGAAAAGTTGCAGTCAGATAGTACTTATCATCGTAATTATAATTAGCACGCCCCAAATAAGAGATCATAGCATTCTTGCTAATACTGTTTGAATTTTGTTGATTACTCTGTCCGGCATTCAAAACTTCAAGATAGCTACCATCACCTAAAAGAGGAAAGTTCAAACGAGAAGCCCACAAACCTTCCCACTCGTGCTTTTGATATGTTGTACCTAATACTGCATCAATATGATGTTTTCCAAAATCTTTATTGAAATTCAACGTGTGCTCCACTAACATATTATAAGTATTGTCACGAGCTTTTTGCCCTTCAGGATCACGATGTTCCTGATTCTGAGTCCAGTTTCCTTCTCCCCGGAACCATGAGTTTTCATAGAAATAAAGATCAATTCCTCCATTAAACTTATAAGACAGAAAATCGAAAGGTTTGAATTCCAACCACAAAGAGCCATTCAGTCGGTTTTGTCTGATATGACGTTCTTCCAGATTTTCACGCGCAATAGGGTTTGTTCCAAATGTATTATACTTAGCAGCATCACCGTAGCCATATCCTCCGAGATTATTTTCATCATACAAGGGAATAGTAGGCATCATGCGCAGGAAATCATTATATGTATTTGTCTGATTAGGATCTGTATTTGTAAGTGAATAAGCCATATTTTCGCCAAAAGAGAACCAGCCTTTTTTCCCTTGCGTGTTTACACGGAAACTGTATCGATCAAAAGTATTTCCATAAGAAACGCCATCATTATTATAGTATCCGGCCGACACGAAATAGCTTCCCGAATCGCCACCACCAGAGAGTGACACGTTATAGTCCTGAACCAAAGCCGTTTTCAAAACTTCATCCTGCCAGTTAGTGTCATAAGATGAATGTTGTTGAGTAGTAGTAACAGAAGCAATACCATCTTTAATTGCTTCTTTATAAGCAATATCATTATACTTAATGTATTCTGCCGCATTCATCAAATCATATTTCGGACTCCATTCAAATGTTTCCTTGGCACTTACATTCACTTTCATCGGGCCTTTCGTCCCTTTCTTAGTAGTAACAATGATTACTCCATTAGCAGCTCTTGAACCGTAAATTGCAGCAGCCGAAGCATCTTTTAGAATTTGAATAGACTCTACATCCGAAGGATTGAAGTCCACACCCGGATCTGTTATCATTCCGTCAACGACCCATAAAGGAGAGTTGTTGCTTAAAGATCCTATACCACGGATTTCAATGGAGGCATCTGCACCCGCTCTACCGGTACTGCGTACATTCACTCCACTAGCCAAACCTTGCAACTGACTTACAATTGTTCCTGCTGCACTCTTCTTCATTTCCTTGGTGTCGACAACAGCTACAGCTCCTGTCAAATCTGACTTTTTCACGGTTTGATATCCAATAACGACAACTTCCTCTAATGTCTTTGCATCGTCTTTCATCACAACACGCATTGGACTGCCTTTGTAGGGTAATTCGCTATTAAGCATACCGATATAGGAGAAAACAAGTATGCTGCCCTTCTTTCCATTAAGGGAGAAATTCCCCTCAACATCAGTAATAGCACCCATCGTAGTACCTTTGACAATGACATTTACACCTGTCAAAGGCTCGTTATTTACATCTGTTACAGTACCCGTAATCGTCACTTCTTGTGCGTAGACTGTAACTGCGGAAACAACAAATAATAAGAATAAAATTTTCCTGATCATCTTTATAGAATTAGATTTTGAACTATGCGGAAAACAGATTCCGCTTTGGGTTACAATTTTGAGAAAAGAATCCTGTCTTTATAATTTAGTTAGAGACAGGTACTTGATTGGAATTTTACGTCATAGGCTTCTGGTTCATAGTATCACAATTTGATTGGTTTTTCGGATTCAAAGATATCTTCATCTAATAAAACAAGATGCAAATATCTTATCAATCTATACAACTATAAATCCAAAAAACGCCTCTTGTCGGGCATACTACGATATGTGACTCAATTGTTCTATCTTTGTAATCAATCCGTTTGTTATTTCACAAAATCTTTAGGTAAGACACCGAACTGTTTTTGAAAACATTTAGTAAAATAAGACGGTGTATTAAATCCGGTCATGTAGCACACTTCATTAATCTTGCACTCACCTTCATTCAAAAGCTGGGCCGCTTTTTTGAGACGTTCAAGACGAATATAATCATTAGGAGTCATATCTAAAATACCTTTTATTTTTCTGTTTAAGCTTGATCGGCTCATATTTAGCAGACTAGACATATCATCTAAACAGAAATCGGGATTTTGCAAGTTAGCAATAACTATCTCGTTTAATGTTTTTAGGAAAGCTTCATCAGCTTTGGTCATGGCCATACTATTAGTTTGCACAAAAGGAGAATGCAAAAATGAAGCCCGGAGTTTCTCCCGATTATTTAAAAGATTAGAGACACAAACTTTTAGGTACTCAACTGAAAATGGTTTTTCTATATAAGCATCAGCACCTAGTTTCATCCCTTCAATCTTTGCCTGAAGAGTTGTTTTAGCAGTAAGCAGAATAATTGGGATATGACTGTAATCAAGTTCGGACTTCAAACGCTCACACAGCTCTAGTCCATCCATCTCAGGCATCATAATATCTGATATAACAAGATTGATCGTATTTTCTTCTAAAATTGTCAACGCTTCTACACCATTTTCTGCCGTCAACACCTGATACTCAGAAGATAATTGTTTGACTATAAAAGCCTGCATTTCAAGACTGTCCTCAACGACCAACAATGTATAACGGAACATTCCGGTCTGAACTTGTAATGCGTATTCTTTCAAATTATCTTCATCTGATTCTGTTTTATTGATCTTGAGATTCATTGAATGAACATGCTCAAGCGGAAGCATCAACAAAAAACAATTATTATCTAAAGAATTATTCATGTGAAGCGTTCCTCCGTGTAATTCAGCCAAAGAGCGCGCCAAAGCCAATCCGATGCCAGTACCAGAAGCCGTATTCAGCACTCCCGCTTTATATTGTATAAATGGCTTAAAGATTTCATCACGCATTTCCAACGGTACTATATTCCCATCATTACACATCGATAAATATAGTTCACTGTTTTCAGCATAAAGCTTAATCCATATTTGCTTATCAGAGTACTTAATAGCATTAGTAAGCAAATTACTAATTATTTTAGTCAGAGCCTCCTCATCAACAGAAGCAAATAATGTTTCGGGAGAATCAACAGTAAGTTCAAGACCTTTCTGTCTTGCCATAGGTTTGAATCGCCTATATGTTTTCTGCAAAATATCAGGAATATTACACTCTATAAGGTTTAATTGAAAACCTTGTGTCTCTGTTTTACGGAAGTCAAGCAACTGATTTACTAGATCAAGCAGGCGATTAGTATTAAGATCCATTATTTCAAGATCATCCTTTATATCCTCAGAAATAGAACGAGAAGTCAAAACATTTTCTAATGGACTTTTAATTAATGTAAGTGGAGTACGAATTTCATGAGCTACATTCGTAAAAAAGTCAATCTTTGCGGTGTATAATTCTCTCTCCTTTTCACGTTCAAACCTCTCCATTGTTTGAACATGTTTTTGCCGTGTTCTTTTTCTAAAAAACACAATAAGACTCAACAAAGAGCAAAGAGTAAGTATAATGTAAACAGCATAAGCCCACGGCGATAAATAAAATGGCGGGCGAATACGTATATTTAAAATTTTCTCTACCGCATTCCACTTTCCATCACTATTAGAGCCTTTGATGTGAAGTACATAAGTTCCGTAAGGCAGGTTTGAATAATTAATAATAGAATTGCGTCCAACAGCATACCATTCACGGTCAAACCCTTCCAATTTATATTCTAAACGATTCATTTCAGGAGCCTGATAGCTTAGTGCAGCAACTTGAAGAGAAAATGAATTCTGATTAGCGTCAAGTTCTATTTCGTCCAAATATGTAATGCTGCCTTTCAGAGGAGAGTCTGGACTCTCTACTGAAAGACGTTTATTAAACAAATAAAAATCAGTAATAACGATAGGAGGAAGAAAACTATTTTCGACAAATGTCTCAGGATCAAAAACAATAAATCCATTTATGCTTCCTAAGTAAATGCGTCCTTTTTTATCTCGAAATGCCGATTGAAAATTGAATTGATTACTTAACAAGCCATTTGCAGTTGTATATACTCGTTTAGTATCTGCTTCCGGGTTAAAACAGACTAAGCCATTATTTGTTGTAATCCATAAATTCCCTTTGTTGTCATCAATCATTTCATAAATGGTATTACTAGGAAATCCTTGCGACATATTGTAGCGGGTAAAATTGTCTGTCTGAGGGTTATATCGGCAAAAACCTTCGCCTAAAGTCATAAACCATAAACGTTTCTTATTATCTTCATAAATACCTATAACCTTATTATAAGGCAATGAAGAAGGATTATTCTTATCAAATTGATAATTTTTCCATCTACGGTTACGTACATTATAACAAAATACACCATTAGAGAAAGTAGCAAACCAAAGATTACCATTGAAATCTTCTAATATATCATAAGTAAACATGTTTCTAAGTTGAGGAATGCGCATAAAATCATCTGTACTTCGATTGTATTTTAGTAAGCCTGAGGTTGTTCCTATCCAAATATCTTTTGAGGCTGTTTTACAAATTGTAAAAGCATCGTTAGCCATCATTGAGTTTTCAGTATCACCTTTGGAATAGTGTTTAACTTGCTTTGTTCGTAAATTCACTCTATTCAAGCCCCCCGAGAAAGTTCCAACCCATAGTTCATCTTCATCTAAGCAGAGTCCATGTACGTTTTTATAAATCGCAGGATGTTCGAAAGGTTCAATCTTACCTGTCATTGGATTAAAGTTAAACAAACCTTTATCTTCTGTTCCAATCCACAATGTCCCATCATTACTTTCACAAATTTCTCGAACTCTACGACCAAAATGTTTCAAATCATCTCTGGGATAAAACTTCTCAAAATAAGTCCATTGATAGGGATAGTAGTTGACTCCTCCAAAGTATGAACCAATCCACATACCGTTTTCCTTGTCACGGCAAAGAGAATAAATGGCATTATCAGATAATGCATAAGAATCATCTTGATTGGGAACCGTCACATGAGTTAACACATCTCTTGTTAAGTTATAAATGTATAAGCCGGTTTCTGTTCCTGCCCACAACTCATCATCTGATTTAAACTGTAGCGTACGAACGTATGCATTCAATAGCCTTCTGGTTTTACCGCTTGTCTGATTTATTTCAGTTAAGCCATTGACTGAAGCAACGTAAACACAATTATGCGGTCCATTTACTTGCCAATTTATTATGTCACCTTTAAATATTTCTTCCCCTTCAGAATTTCTAAATGGTTTTAAAGCTGTTTTAAAATTATCTTTTGAATAGTAAAGATTATCAGCATATAAAGCTAGCCAACAGGTCTTTCCACTAAGCCAAAAACGAGTCACATTGGCTAAACCTGAATTCCCCAAATAATTAGTCAACTCCTTACCAACATCACGATAGGAAAATAGGCCTTGATTTTCTACTGATATCCAAATATTATTGTGTTCATCACCTCCTATCATAGTCACAAAATCCTTTATACATATTCCGCTGTTACTAACTTGATTGAAAGCTGAAAAAGAATCTAATTTTGGGTTATAGATATAAACTCCCCCATCAGTACCCACCCAAATATTCCCTTTATGGTCCTCATAAAGTGCCGTGATAAAATTCTTTCCTAAGGTTGAATTTTCCTTCTTATAAACCCGAAAAGAAAGGCCGTCATATCTATTCAAACCATCTTTGGTCCCTACCCACATGAAACCATTTTTATCTTGTAGAATCTGATAAACAGTATTTTGAGAGAGCCCGTTTCTTATATCTAAAGTTCTAAAATAATAATGAATATTATTTTGCGCATAGGAAGGCAATGAAGCCATTATGCACAAAAAAAGGAATAATCTTACCATTTTTGATATCATATAGTCATTTTCAAAAAATTATTTTTCTAACGCATTACAAATACGAGAATTCACTCTTTTAATCCGTTCTTCATCCAGTTTTATTACTTTACGATCATATGTCATTAAGCCATTCACTTCAACTTCAACATCGGTTATTTGGGTGTAAACGGCAGCAGAAAAACCTTTCTCAATAAGTCGATAAAGCTTTTCAGCATACTTTATATATTCATCAGTTGCTTCTGTTGAAGAATTAAACTGCACGTATCCCCAGTTTCTATCAGGTTCCCAAACATGATCTTTTAAAACTAAACCTATACCTCCGTATTCGCCAAGTACAGTTGCCCTTTGAGCGTCATAAAGATACAATTCAGGTGCCGGATAATTGTGAAGATCAAGAATATCTCCACAAGTATAATGATTCCCTCCGCTGGCCGGATTTACTAAACGGGTGGGGTCATATTGTTTCGTCCAGTCCGCAACTTCAGCTGTTTTGAACTGTCCCCATGCTTCGTTAAATGGTACCCAAGTACTAATACAAGGGTATGAATATAGACAGTCTATTATTTCTTTCCATTCTTTACGATAAATAGCCTCAGATGATAATGAACGTTTCATTTCAATGCCATCAAAATACTTTCGATTTTGCCATTGAGGATTGCTATCACCGCTAGGCATATCTTGCCAAACTATAATACCAAGTCTGTCACAATGTGTATACCAGCGAGCAGGTTCTACTTTAATATGCTTTCGAATCATATTAAATCCAAAATCTTTTGTTTTTTTTATATCATACAACATGGCATCATCTGTTGGTGCTGTATAAAGTCCATCGGGCCACCAACCTTGATCTAAAGTTCCAAATTGGAATAATGCTTTATTATTCAACTCCAGACGAACAATACCATGAGAGTCACGACGTACAGAATACTTGCGCATCGCTGCATAACTCTCAACAGCATCTAGTATTTCGTTACCCTTCTTCAAACGAATCTTCAATTTATAAAGGAATGGTGAATCCGGACTCCATAACTTTACATTTTGAGGCATTACAATCTCTACGGGCTGAGAATAAATACTTTTCTCTGTTAATATCAAGTTCTCATCATCATAAACTTCTACTTCTATTACATCAGCATTAATGCTTCCTTCCAACTCTGTCTTTACAATAAGCAAGTGATTATCAATATCAGGAGTGATATGTAAACTTTCGATGTATGCATTAGAAACAGGTTCTATCCATACTGTTTGCCAAATACCAGTAACAGGCGTATACCAAATTCCCTCTGGCTTACTCACCTGTTTACCTCGTGGTTGAGATGATTTATCTGTAGGATCCCAAACTTTAACCACAACACAATTCTTGCCTTTTGCTAAAATGGCAGATGTGATATTGAATGAAAATGGGGTAAAGCCACCAGTATGACTGCCCACTTTAATATTGTTAACCCATACATCAGCCTTCCAGTCAACAGCGCCAAAATGTAGTAAAATAGATTTTCCTTTCCAAGATGAAGGTATCTCAAAATATCGTTGGTAAACAAGCTCCTGCTGTTCTGTAATTAGTTTTCCAACTCCCGATAATGAAGATTCTATAGCAAAAGGTACAAGAATCTCTCCTTCAAATTTAATAGGTAGAGATTCGCCTTTATTAATGATTGCATAGTTCCATAAACCATTTAAATTTTTCCATTTATCCCGTTCCATGATGGGTCTAGGATATTCAGAAAGAACATTTGAAGGATCAACCTGAGAAGACCATTCCGTTTTAATTCTACTTCCTACAGCTTTCCATTGCGCAAAGGTTTCAATAATAGCGAACATAAAAAATAATAGAAAAACAATAAATCTTCTCATAGTATTACAATAAATTAGTTTTAGATAAAGCAAATATATAGCGATTCCACTATATAAAATAGAATTATACAACCAATAAATAGAACTTTAGCATTATATTCAATAAAACCAGGATTATTACTTCATTTTTTTTATAAATTGCGCAGCAAAACATAAAACGGCATCATTTTATGACCTTACCCAATGCTATACCCGAGTATAATTTCCACAAAACAAAGTATGGAGCAGAGCTACTTATTGATATTGTGGCGCTGAAGAATATCAAAAAATACCTGCCTCAAAAGCTTTTGCACCGGCTCACCTATTACGACATAACATTCATTACCGAAGGAGAAGGACATTTTTCTATTAACGAACAAGAATACCCGGTTAAGACTCGTGACGTGATTTTTACCCGCCCCGGAGATTACAGACAATGGGATGTAAAAGGAATTAAAGACGGGATGGCACTGATATTCGAAGAAGAATTTCTGCTGACGTTTTTTAACGATATGAATTTTCTAAAGAATATTGCTTTCTTCAATGCGCAGGGAAATCGGGCATTGCTTTCACTCAACGAGGAAGAATATCTACTCATCTGCCAACTATTGGAGCAAATCAAGAAGGAAATTAGTAATTATCAACATAAAGACAAGCATCTACTCCGCGCTATTTTGTATCAGGTGCTTAAATATCTGGACAGAATCTATTCTGAAAAAACACCTTGTCAGCCCAATCATATTGTAACGAGCTGCACGGACCGGTTCATGGAGCTATTATCCATAGAAGGCAGGGTGCATCATTCAACCAGTTTCTATGCCAATAAACTGTGCATTACGCCCAATTATCTCAACAAACGGATTAAAAACGACACAGGCATTCCGGTTACCAAACACATTCAACGTGCTCTGCTGATTGAAGCAAAGAAGCAATTATTGTACACGGATCACAGCATTAACGAAATCGGCATGACACTTGGCTTCGAGGATATTTCTTACTTCATTCGTTTCTTCCGAAAACTGACAAAGAAAACACCTGGAGAGTTCCGTAGAAAAGAAAAACCATAAAAAGTACCATTTTTGCCATTATTATGTCAGTTATTTAAAATCTTCGGGACTGTATCTTTGTTGCATCACTAAAAAACGAAGTATTATGAATTTACGAAAGTTATTATTTTTATGTTTATTGCTACCTGCCGGAAACAAGATTGCAGCCGACAATAAACCTGTTGAAGAAACAATTATAGCACTCGAAAGAGCAGCTATGGATCGATGGGTGCAAGGAGATCCTGACGGATTCATTGAGTTATCGACCGATGATGTTGTGTACATGGATCCTTTCTTGGAACAAAAGCTGGAAGGTATTGACAAATTAAAGGAACTTTACGAGACCGTCAGAGGCAAAGTAGAAATTGACCGATATGATTTTATACGCCCGGTTGTACAAATCGCAGGCGGATGTGCCGTATTAACCTACAATTTCATTTCTTACTATAAGGAAGAGGTGCAGAAATGGAATTGCACGGAAGTCTACCGTTTGGAGACTTCCGGCAAATGGAAAATCATTCACACACATTGGTCTCTAGTAAAGCCCTTAAAATAGCACTTTACTAATTCTCGCCGCCTCCACCTTCGGAGCTACCGCCGCCTTTCACGTCATCGTTATTGATGGTTCTTGCCGCTTTTTTCACACTGGCTTTCAACTCGCCAATGCGATAGCTCACACTGAACCCGTAACGCATGCGTGAATAGCTGCTGTTGGTATTTTGCAAAAAACTAGCCGAACTGATTGAATTGGAATAATCAGTGTATTTTTTAAGGAAGTTATAAGCAAATGCACTCAACGTCAATCTTTTGTCTATAAAGGAACGGTTCAAGCTCAATCCGTAATCATAATAACTGCTGCCTCTTCCTTGAATGCTAATGTAAGGAGTAGAACCCATCAGGTTCAGACTTAAACGGATATCGAGTGGAAAAGTGTGCTGTGCACCTCCGTATGCAAAGCCATACCAACCATTATTTTTCAGATTCTGAGAAGGGCTTCTGTAATCGGAATAATTGCCGCTGGCATTCACATAAATACGTGTTTTAGGCGAAGCATTCCAATTGATGTATGCGCTCATGCCGGTAGTGCGACTCTTACCAATGTTAGCATAAGTTGAGTTCAGGATGCCATCTTTTATGAAGCTATAATTTTCTATGCTATTGTTGTTAAAGCTATGGCGTAGCGAAAGGTTTACACTGAGCTTAGCCGTAAAATTACTGTAAGACAGATTAAAAGCATGACTTTTCTCACTTTTCAACTCCGAATTACCATAGCTAATGGCACTCGGATTACTGTCATCAACATACGGATTAAGGAAATAAATACTGGGGCGCCAAATGCGCATGTTGTAACCGAAACTTAGATTTTGAGTCTGACCTATTTTTAAACCCATGCTAGCCGAAGGAACCCAATCACTCAAATAAGAGTTAAAATCACTTCCGGTACCTACCAGGTAATTCACTTCCTGACTAGTATACTCATAACGAAGTCCTGCCTTGGCCGACAATGCCTTGTATTTAAAAGAATAGCCTCCGTAAATAGCCAAAATATTGTTTAAGTGCTCGTAATGACTGCTCTTTTTTTCGTTGTAAGTATAATCATCCGTTCCGCTCTGTGCCAGAAAAACATTATTCTCACTCACATTATTACGTATAATGTACTTCGCACCGGTTTCAAGCGTATGCATCTTGCCTAAAGGCGTAGTATAGTCAGTCTGGAAAGTATGTTCTGTAGTATTGGTCTCTCCGTCAGATCGACGGTTTTCAAGCGCCAAACGCTGCTTCCACTCATCTGGTATCTCCATGTCCGAGTAGTAAGCATAAGAATCTGAACTCTCTGGTTCCGTATTAATTTTATAAGAAAAGGTCAGCATACGATCCTTCACAGAAAACATACGTTGGTAATCTATATTTCCGCGGATGGAATACCAAGAGCCGTCCGACTTATTTCTAGCTACATATTTATACACAGGCAATCCTGTATCCGTTGTCATTTGCGTAAAACCATCGCCTTTAGTATCATTACCACCTCCGTACAATCCAAAAGACATGGAAAGCAGGCGTAGTGTATCAATTTCATAGCTAGCTTCAAGGTTACTGTATTGAAAGCTCCCGTCGTAATCATTGGCATTATCGGTTGTGAGTCGTGTTTTTCCAGTATAATCTTCACGAAGAACAGAACTATAATTTTTAGGAGAATTATTAAGGCTGTAGTTATAGTTCCCCGTTACTGTAAGTTTATTTCTCTTCACCGTTCCGTACACACTACCACCAACACCTGTATTTCTGGCACTCCCACTCAGTGTTACGGTATACCCTTCCACTCCACGGTTGTCTATGGTTACAATATTGAGGATACCTCCCACTCCTTCGGCATCGTATTTTGCGCCCGGGTTGGTAATCACTTCAATATATTTGATGGAGTTCGCAGGCATGCTTTTCAACACCTCCTTCGGATTACTACTCATCATGGTATTGGGTTTGCCGTTTACGTGTATCTTAAAGTTGCTACTTCCGTTTACCTGAATGTTATCTTCTCCGTCAACCGTTACCAGAGGAACTTTTCGAAGCATTTCTATGACCGTATTCGTTTTGGAATCGGGGTCATCTTGTATGTTGTATTCAATTTTATCAATATCGACTTTCACCAATGGCTTTTGCGCCACAACTTCTATTCCTTTTAGTTCGTTTGTAGCGTCACTCACAAAGAGTGTTCCTAAATCGATGGTTTTCGACTCTTCAGTGAATGTAAATTCTTTCTGCACGGTTGCTTTCCCTACCGAACTGATTGTAAGAATGTAAGTAGATGGTTCTGATAGTTTTTCAGAGAATTTACCATTCAAATCGGTCACAGCCATCTTCACAGCCTTTTGAGGAGAGTTTTTCTTAGCAATTTTCAAGGTTGCATACGGCTCGGCTTCTTTAGTGATGGAATCGAGCAGTAGACCTTTAACAATAAAAAGAGGATTTTTGGGTGCTTGCGCTCGTGAAACAGATGATACAAGAAGTATCAGCAATAGTAAGAAAGTCTTGTTTTTCATAAGTATCTTTTTTATTTCGTTAATGCGCAAAAGTACATGATAGACAACACCTTACAACAGTTCGCTCGTTAATTAAACGAAACTTATTCCTTTTTAATGTTAAACAAGAAGATTTTATATCTTACCAGATAAAGTAAAAAATAACTAGCAGTAGGAGATTGATGCTTATTACAGTTCCGAAACCTCCCAGAATTCGGGGGATGAGGTCTTTGCGTGCACCCGAAAAGAAGATAGCATAACACATATTAACCACAATGTTACTGATAATCGCTTGCATACTACAAGCCGCTATAACCAAAGTAGCCACCCCACCGGTGCCTTGCAATAAGTTCAAAATGAAGGGTGTAATGTCACTCAAGCCGGTAATAAACGAAAGAAGATTCAATCCGCCGGTTCCGGCATAAAGCAAAGTATAATGAGTAAGCAACGTGAATACGACAAATAGAATAGCAAAGATCAACGCAACTTTAAATTCGAGGGGGTTGCTGCTACTCTCTTCTTCACTGGTTGGCTGGCCTGCTTTCTGGCGATGCTTGTCACGTGCATAAGTTAACCAGGCAGATGCTGCTGCCGCAACGGCCATTATAAGCAAATAGGGATATACAATGGAAAAAACATCTTTACTGAATATCAGGATAAGAATGAGGAAACGCAAAAACATCATGCTCACAGCCAGCAACATAGCCGCTACGTATTCGGATATTTCATTAAGTTGGGCGGTTCTGCTTTTGCGGGCCAGCACGGAAATGGTAGCTGTACTGCTATACAATCCGCCTATCACGCCTGATACCAATACGCCCGATTCGCGAAAAACATAACGGCGCAACAGGTAAGAAAGGTATGATATGCCCGACACAACTACTGTTGCCAACCAGATACTATAAGGGGTAAGATTCACTTCGGGAATGATATTCTCGTTGGGAAGCATGGGGAGTATAATACCACTGATGGCAAGGAACTTGGCCAAAGTGGCTATCTCGTCATTTTCCATCTGTTGTGCAATTTCCGTAAACGTGCGCTTCATTTCGGTAAAGAGCAACACGGTTACAACTACCATGACATAGAACCAAGACGGCTGGGTAGATACAATCGGTGCCAGGCAGTATGTAATCAGTGCAATGATAATGGTGGTAACTCCAAACACATGAAACTGGGCTTGCTTCACGTAGTAGTTGATGCCCAACAGCAGTCCCAAAATAAGTCCGCCACCCATAAAAAGACGCATTTCAGAGGGATCTAATATATAAAGAAGATATCCTAATATACCAATAAAGGTAAAGGTTCTGTCTGTTCCGAAAAGGGTAGTCTCCCCTTCACGTTTCAGACTGATTTTTCGTTGATTCAGTCCGATTAGAAGAGAAAAAAGGGTAACCAACACAAAGGTAACCAATTCTGCCGGGAAGTAGTTGTAGAGTTTCTCCATGAAGCGCGCTTAGATGTTAGTATGTTGATAACAGTTGTGAAGTGGTATTGTTCGAAACAAAACAATTCACCAACTTTTAAAGGGCTTTTTCATTAACTGTGAGTTATAATAACGAATATCTCCGGTGACTTCCTCTCCGATGAAATGGGGCTTTACAAACGATTCGTTTTCCTGGGACAATTCCACTTCGGCCATAACAAGTCCTTCATTATCACCATAGAATTCATCAATTTCAAAGACATGATCACCCGACTTAACGAGATAGCGTGTCTTATCAATCACACCGGGTTCACAAAGTGTCATTAGTTCACGGGCCTCATCAAGCGCAATTTCCTTCTCCCACTCATAACGACTCATTCCGGCAGTATCCGAAGCTCCTTTAATCGTTAAATAGCCCTTTTCATCGCGAATACGCACGCGAACAGTGCGTCCACGCGCACTGCTGATATAGCCTTGAACAATGTGGCTGTGGGCGTATGCATACGACTTGTACTCTCCCTGAACCAAAAACTTACGTTCTATCTCTTGCGCCATATATCATTTCCTTTGAATGGTTCAATGCTTAGAAGTTCAACTGCATGCGAAGTCCCAGAATTCCGTAAGCATTTCCTCCTTTTCCGCTGTTTTCATCGACTTTTTCGCCGTCGTAAACCTTTTCACCGGAACTGTTGTAGCCCACTGCCGCGCTGTTAAAAGCATCAGCATATTTATCATTATCAACGTATGAGTAATTGAGTTGCAACTTCAGGTTACGGGTAGCGTAATAGTTTAATCCCAGAGTCAGCCCGTTGGCCGAGCCTCCTTTTACCTGAGTTCCGTTCAGGTCGATACGGTCAAAACGAGCAGCTAGTTCCAAATCGCCCCAACTTTTGCCGGGCGTAGGTTGCGTAAACGCTCCTCTGGAAGTACTGTATTTCTGTTGTCCCCCAAAGAGCAGGTAGCCTGCTTGTATATAAAAGCCGTTGAATTTCTCCGTACTCAAATCGCTACTACGATGGGTATGGTTCAGAATATACTCGCCTTGCATGCGAAACTGTCTATGGAATGCCGCCAGTTCTAAACCTGCCAGCAAATCATTGTCAACATTCGTAATAGGTGCAGTGTCTAAAAACTTAATCTTATTAATGTATGATAATGAAGTAGTGCTATAACGAACTGTGTTGGGCATTAGTGAACCCACTGTTGTTTTCGGGGTGCGATACGAGAGCGCACCGCCCAAATGGAACCCTCTGGTCTTGTCTTGGGAAAGGGGCATCCATACGGCACGCGCCGTATATGATATGCCTTCGTCCTGGCCTGCTTTATTATTGGTTTCGGAATAGTCTTTTTCTTTGCTACCGTTTATTCTTCTAAAGTAAACTCCGGCCGCTGTCATAAATGAGCCTGACCTCCACTCTCCTTGCACTCCCATGTGATATTCAGGGGCGAAGGCAGATACCACATTCGCCTTCTCCATAAACATCAAATCGCCCGATGAGGTCATGGCTGACATAGCAAAGCTTTCCTTAAAATTGCCGGCTTTGACACTAAGGCTATGTGGCAGGTCGTATTTCACAAAACAATCTTTCAGCGAAAAGCTGCCATCGGTAAAGTCAACTTCCATCTTGCCGGAAAGGTGATCACCAAAAGTTGCGGTAGCTCCCAGTCGCACTCTACGAAAGCCCACCCCGTTGCCCAAAGGCTGGTAGTCCTCACCCACAAAAACAGCGCCATCGGCCTGTATCCGTCCACCAAATGACAATTTGAACTTTTCATCGGCCGACTGTACCGATAAGGATTTACTAATTAAAGAATTTTCGGGCTCAGCCGACTGTAGTTTCATGGCAGCAGCCAGCATAAGTAATGTGGAAAAAGCAATAAACTGTTTTTTCATTGTAAATGTTGTTATAAAAATCTTCATACTGACAAGCGTTTGTAGTTTCATGCAAGCTTGTCAGCATGAAAACTAGCCGGTCAATCAGGCAAAAAATGAGAAGCTAACTAACAGGACAAGTGCTAAAATGAATAATGCCAGAAATAGCATCTTCAAAACGCGGTTGGCCTGCATCTCTTCTTGTTTGGTGTGCTTTAGTTTACGACTTCTGTTCATAGTGATGATTTATATTAAGTTCAACAAAATCAGCAAACTGTCTTTGCTTTGTTGTTCCAAATATACTAACTAATTTAGAAAAAGCAACACCTTAAAAAAGAAAACTTCCTACCGCCCAAACAGGCAGCAGGAAGTTTCGTTATTAGTTCTCTCCTTCCGAGGAAAACTCCATCAGATAGGCTTTGATAAAATCGTCAATCTTTCCGTCCATCACTCCGTTTACATCAGAGGTTTGGTAGTTTGTACGATGGTCTTTCACACGGCGGTCGTCAAAAACATAGCTCCGGATTTGCGATCCCCATTCAATCTTTTTCTTTCCGGCCTCAATCTTCCGTTGCTCAGCCAAGCGTTTTTGCAACTCTCTATCATACAGTTGCGAACGCAAAAGTCGCATGGCATTCTCACGGTTATCGAGCTGAGAACGAGTCTCTGTATTTTCAATCAGAATTTCTTCTTCCTCACCCGTTTCAGGATCTTTGTATTTGTAACGCAAACGCACACCGGTTTCTACCTTGTTCACGTTCTGTCCACCGGCACCGCCCGATCGGAATAAATCCCAGGTAATAGCGGCTTGGTTTATCTGAACTTCAATGGTATCATCAACCAAAGGAGAAACAAATACGGATGCAAACGAAGTCATTCTTTTACCCTGAGCATTGTACGGAGAAACACGCACCAACCGATGAACTCCGTTTTCTCCTTTCAGATAACCGTAGGCATAATCGCCTTCTACCTGAATGGTGCAGGTTTTTATTCCGGCCTCATCTCCTTCTTGTAAGTTCGATATGCTGGCTTTGTAGCCATTACTTTCTGCCCAACGCAAGTACATACGCATCAGCATAGAAGCCCAATCCTGACTTTCAGTTCCACCTGCGCCCGAATTGATTTTAAGCACACAGCCCATCTGGTCAGCTTCTTCACGAAGCATATTTTTCAGTTCCAGATTCTCGATAGCCTCCAGAGCTTTGGCATAGGCCTGGTCTACTTCTTCTTCTGTTACCAGCTCGTCTTTATAAAAATCAAAAGATAACTCCAACTCATCACTCAGTGTTTTGACTTCCTGATAACCGTCAATCCACTTTTGCAAACCTTTCACCAATTTCATCTGGGCTTCAGCTTTTTTCTGATCATCCCAAAATCCGGGAGCTTGAGTCCTGAGTTGTTCTTCTTCTACTTGTATTTTCTTGCCATCGACGTCAAAGGTACCTCCTCAGCGCATCAGTGCGCTCTTTCACGTCTTTAAGTTGCTCAATTGTAATCATAAATAAAATTTAATTGTTTATTCTCGCTGCAAATATAACTATTTTTTTAGCAGCATAAAAACAGCATTTCTATGAATTAATAAATATCTTTGTCGTAACAACTTAATTTACAATATATTTTATGAAGAAAAGTATCAAACTATTCTGCTTGCTGGTTGCACTGTTGTGCTTTACCGGCTACAGTAGCGCCAATCAAAAAGATTATCGCTACGTGACTGTTCCAAATGACCCGATGAATGCACGTATTTACACTCTCGATAACGGATTGAAGGTGTACATGACTGTATTCAAAGAGACACCACGTATCCAAACGTTTATTGCAGTCCGCGTAGGCGGAAAAAACGATCCGGCAGAAACGACCGGACTCGCTCATTATTTTGAGCACCTGATGTTTAAGGGTACCGAGAAATTTGGAACACAAAATTATGCCGCCGAGAAGCCACTACTTGATGCCATAGAGCAACAATTTGAGGTGTATCGCAAAACGAAAGACGAAGCGCAGCGTAAAGCCATCTATCACACAATTGACAGCTTGTCATACGAGGCTTCAAAATACGCTATACCCAATGAGTACGACAAACTAATGGCGGCTATCGGAGCAAATGGGACCAATGCATATACCGGTTTTGATATGACGGTTTACACTGAAGACATACCTTCCAATCAAATTGAAAACTGGGCTAAGATACAAGCCGATCGTTTCGAAAACAATGTAATACGCGGTTTCCACACTGAGTTAGAAACGGTTTACGAAGAGAAAAACATGTCGCTCACCCGCGATCCGAGAAAAGTATACGAGGCCGTTTTGGCTTCTTTATTCCCTCACCACCCGTATGGGACGCAAACTGTTTTAGGTACACAAGAGGATTTGAAGAACCCATCCATCACTAACATAAAGAATTACAAAAAAACTTGGTATGTACCTAACAATATAGCAATCTGTCTGTCGGGCGACTTTGATCCGGACAAGATGATTGTCACCATTGATAAGTATTTCGGGCACATGAAGCCTAACATGAGCTTACCCAAGCTGAATTTAGCTAAGGAAGAGGCGCTAACCGCTCCGGTTGTCAAAGAGATACTAGGTCCGGATGCTGAAAATATCACGCTGGCATGGCGTTTCCCCGGAGCTGCCAGCAAGGAATACGAAACGTTACAGATTGTTTCTCAGATATTATACAATGACAAAGCCGGATTGATTGACCTGAACATTAATCAGCAACAAAAGGCCTTGTCGGCTTATTGCTATCCGCTCGACATGGCCGATTATAGCGTGCTTTTAATGCAGGGTCGTCCTAAACAGGGACAAACACTCGATGAGGTGAAAGGCTTGCTGCTAGAGGAAATTAAAAAGTTGCGTGCCGGTGACTTCGATGAAAAAATGCTCGAAGCTAACATCAACAATTTCAAGCTGGGCTTAATGCAACAGCTCGAGAAAAATGAATCACGTGCTCAAATGTTTGTTAATTCATTTATCAACGGTAGTAATTGGGCTGATGAAGTGACTGCTTTAGAACGCATGTCAAAACTTACTAAGTCTGAAATTGTTGCTTTTGCCAATAAGTACTTGAACGAGAATAATTGCGCTGTCATTTACAAGAAACGCGGACAGGATCCGAATGAAAAGAAAATGTCGAAACCTGCCATCACACCGATAGTAATGAATCGCGATGCCGTAAGCCCCTTCTTGAAAGAGATACAAGAAAGTAAAGTAGAACCAATGAGCCCGGTCTTCTTAAACTTCACAACGGATTTAAAACAGTTGAAAGCTAAAACGGGTATTCCTGTACTATACAAACAAAACACAAGCAATGATCTTTTCCAATTGCTCTACTTGTTTGACATGGGCAATAACAATGATAAGGCTCTAGGTATTGCATTCCAATACATGTCTTACTTGGGCACTCCGGATATGACAGCGGAGCAGATAAAAAGTGAATTTTATCGTTTAGCTTGTACATTCAGAGTTATGCCGGGCAACGAACGTACGTATGTTGTACTATCAGGACTGAATGAGAACCTACCTGAGGCTATGGCTCTTTTTGAAAAGTTAATGGCCAATGCACAAGTAAACAAGGATACTTACAAAAACCTGAGTGCAGACATCATCAAAGCCCGTAAAGATGCCAAATTAAACCAAGCGCAAAACTTCAACCGATTGGTAAATTATGGCATTTGGGGAGCTAAATCACCTGCTACTAATCTACTTTCAGAGGCTGAATTGTTAGCCATGGATCCGCAAGAGCTCATTAACAGAATACACCAACAAAACAGTTACGAGCATCGTATTTTGTATTACGGACCAAGTGGCGAAAAAGAATTGCTTGCTACCATCAACAAGCTTCACAATACTCCCCGAAAATTGACAAAAATTGTACCCAACGATCAATTTAAGATGGAATTGACCAATCAGACCAAGGTGTTTATTGCTCCTTATGAGGCTAAACAGATATACATGAGCCAGATTTCAAACAGAGGAGAGAAGTTTGACCCAAGTATGGAACCGGTATTGAACCTTTATAACGAATATTTCGGCGGAGGTATGAATTCCATTGTTTTCCAGGAAATGCGCGAAAGCAGGGGACTTGCTTATTCTGCCAACGCTAGGATCGTACAACCCTCGTACTTAAAGTATCCTTATATGTTCCGTACTCAGATTGCAACTCAGAATGACAAGATGATTGACGCAATCAAGGTATTTAACGACATTATCAACGAAATGCCTGAGTCGGAAGCGGCGTTTAAATTGGCAAAAGACGGACTGATAGCGCGTTTAAGAACTGAACGTATTATTAAGGACGAAGTATTGTGGTCTTTTATTGCTGCGCAAGACCTTGGCATGAAAGAAGACAGCCGCATTAAATTGTATAATGACGTGCAGACTATGACACTAAAAGACATAGTTAATTTTCAGAATAAATGGATCAAGAATCGCACCTATACTTATTGTATTCTTGGCGATGAGAAAGAGCTTGATTTGGAGAAACTGAAAGAAGTAGGACCTATCATCAGACTGACCACGGAAGATATATTCGGTTATTAATCAGTATGTAACTTCATAGAAATAAAAAACGGCTGCCAGATGAAGCAGCCGTTTTTTATTTCTATTATTCTTGGTACATTTTATCTATCTGTTCTTTATAATTTCGGGAGATAACTGCTCTGCGAAGTTTAAGCGTATTGGTCAATTCTCCGCGCTCCATGCTGAATGGTTCCGGCAACAAAGTAAAGCGTTTAATTTGTTCGTAGTGTGCAAATAGCTGTTGCAAAGTATCAATACGACCTTTGAACAAGCTAATTATTTCGGGCTTTTCAAGCAAATCGGCCCGACTTTGATAAGCAATGCCTTTTTGTTTGGCATACTCCTCTACAAAACCGTACACGGGAACAATGAGAGCCGATACAAATTTGCGTTGATCGGCAACAATGGCTATTTGATCAATATAGCGATCAACAACAAGTTTCGTTTCCAATGCCTGAGGGGCTATGTACTTACCGTTAGATGTCTTAAACAAATCTTTCAAGCGTTCGGTAAGATACAATTGGCCATCTTTGAAATAGCCAGCATCGCCCGTATGAAACCAACCTTCAGCGTCAATTGCAGCCGCCGTGGCTTCACTTTTCTTATAATATCCTTTCGTGATGGTCTTACCACGAAGAAGTATTTCGTTCTCGTTACCAATTTTCACTTCTAATCCAGGCATCACATCCCCCACGGAACCTATCTCGTAACCGGTTTTCCATGTACAAGATACAGTGGCAGTCGACTCGGTCAATCCATAACCGGTAAGCATATCAATCCCAACCGAATGTACAAACTCGCATATTTCATCCGAGATAGCAGCACCGGCTGTAGGAAAGAAATTACCATTTTCTATTCCAATGGTTTTTTTCAGCAACAAATAGATGGTTTTCTCGTAGAATTTATATTTCATCTGAACAAGTAAAGGAGGAGTCTTACCTACTCGTAGATAGTCTACATTGTGAATTTTACCTATTTTAATCGCATCAAGCATCAAAGATTTCTTCAAACCAGTTGTTTCAGCTATTTTTTCTTGTACTCCTGCATATACTTTCTCCCAAAAACGAGGAACACTGCACATTAATGTGGGACGAATCTCTTTGATGGTAGTCTGTATGTCTGCCGGACGAAGGTTCACACAAATCTGCACACCTTTATGTATGCACAAGTAGCACCAGGCTTTTTCAAAAATATGAGTTAACGGAAGAAAGTTCATCGAGATGTCCTGATCAGTCATTGTCTTCAGGCGCTCATCATGGGTGTGAAATACCTCCATGTAACAAGAATGATGAATCATCACTCCTTTAGGTTCTCCCGTTGTACCGGATGTATAAAGAATATTAGCCAAGTCATCTTCAGAGGCTCGCTTCGTACGTTCTTCCACCGTATCATAATGAGTTAACCCCTCTCCTGTCTGAAGAAATTCATCGAAATAAACTGAAGCAATATCTCTGGGGTCTTTCACCACTGATCGGTCAAATATAACTATCTTCTGCAACGAAGGACACAATGAAAGGATGCTGAAAGCCACATCATATTGAAGTTGTTCTCCAACAAAAAGGAAACGTATTTCGGCATCATTTACAATGTATTGTGCCTGAGAAGACGAACTGGTTGCATAAAGTGGAACGGTAACAGCTCTATTTGCAAACGCTCCGAAGTCAACATAAAAACATTCAGGTTTGTTTTGAGAAAAGATAGCAACATTTTCTTCCTCTCTAATACCCAACGCTACAAAAGCATCGGCTGTTTTCTTGATGATATCCGAGAAGTTGCTCCAACTAACAGATACCCATTGTGCCGTATCGTAATCACGATATTTTAAGGCTATTTTTTCTCCGTACTTTTCTGCTTGATGATGAACCAGAGCAGACAGATGATGATAAGTCATACCTTTTCTCTTTTAAAATTGAGACACAAAGGTATAGTTTAATTTGGAATTAAATGTTAATACTACAATACATTTAATTATCTTTGCAACAAAACAAGTAACAATGACAACAGATTACGCAACCATGACAGCAGAAGCTGTAAGCTTCCTGAAGTCTATAATCAGCATTCCCGCTATTAGCAGAGAAGAAAATCAAGTAGCCGATTTTGTGCAAAAATATATAGAAGAAGTTGGCATGCAAACTGGTCGTAAAGGCAACAATGTTTGGTGTTTAAGCCCTATGTTCAAAATAGAAAAACCCACTTTATTGCTCAATTCTCATATTGATACGGTTAAACCGGTAAACGGATGGAGAAAAGATCCTTTCACCCCTCGCGAGGAGAATGGGAAATTATACGGTTTGGGAAGCAATGACGCAGGAGCAAGTGTGGCAACATTACTACAGGTATTTCTGGATCTCTGCCGCAAAGAGCAACCCTATAATCTGATTTTCCTGGCATCCTGTGAAGAGGAAATCTCAGGAAAAGATGGCATTGAAAGCATATTACCGGCTCTGCCTCCTATTTCTTTAGCTATTGTAGGAGAACCAACGGAGATGCATCCGGCTATAGCCGAGAAAGGTTTGATGGTAATTGATGTAACGGCAAAAGGAAAAGCCGGACATGCCGCCCGCAATGAGGGAGACAATGCCATATACAAGGTATTGAATGACATAGCTTGGTTTCGTGACTTCCACTTTCCCCAAGAATCACCTCTGCTAGGTCCGGTCAAAATGAGTGTGACACAAATTAATGCAGGAACACAACACAACGTCATACCCGATCTATGTACATTCGTCGTCGATGTAAGGAGTAATGAACTTTATTCAAATGAGGAAATATTCAGGATTATTGAGAGGAGTATTTCTTGTGAAGCTAAAGCGCGCTCTTTCAGGTTAAATTCTTCGCGTATTGACATGGCGCACCCTTTCATTCAAAGAGCCATCCAACTCCGCAGAGTTCCTTTTGGTTCTCCAACGTTATCTGACCAAGCATTAATGAATTTCCCATCGGTAAAAATGGGGCCGGGAAAGTCATCTCGTTCGCATACTGCTGATGAATATATCATGATAAAAGAAATGGAAGAAGCCATAGAGATATACCATCGGCTACTCGATGGCTTCCGCCTATAACATTTATCGGTTCAGCCACGGTTCAGGATTAAGTTTCTCCTTTTCACGCCTTAACTGGAAGTGCAAAACCGTGCGACCGCTATCACTCATATCAGAAAAGACTTGTCCGATGCTCTGTTTGGTACTCACATTATCGCCTTGCTTAACAGAAGCTGACGACAAGTTGCAATATACCGAAATGTAATTACCGTGGCGAATTAGAACATTAAACAGTCCGTTCAGCTGGAATACCGCGGCTACCTTGCCATCAAAGATGGCACGAGCTTGTGCCCCAGGCCTCCCTTGAATATCAATACCTTTGTTATCAAGCTTCACATTCCGCAATCCCTCAACAGCATATTCGCCATAATGACTGGTAATGATGTATGATCCAGAAATAGGCATCGGCAAACGTCCTCTGTTATTTGCAAAATTGCCTGACAATTCTCTATCTTCGCGACTCATGGAATAAGATTCCATGGGTTTCTCCGCAGCACGTTTACGACTTGAACTAGATTTCCGGGAATCAGATTTTTTTGCTTCCGACTCTTTGGAAGTAGATTTCGCTTCTGCAGCTTTCCTTCTGGCCTCGGCTTCACGACGAGCTTCTTCTTCAGCCCGCTTACGAGCTTTCTCAATTTCTTCTGCAATCAAACGATCAATACGCGCATTCAAACGATTAGCCTCTGTCTTTTTACGACGGATTTCACTTTGAAGTCCTTGTTGTTTTTTCTTCAAATTGGCTACCAAAGTACGCTTTTCCTTTTCCTGAACTTCCAATTTGGCCTTCTCAGATTCACGCTCTTTCAAAAGTGACTCTTTAGCAGCCTTAACTTGTTGAAGTTCGGCTCTTTTTCGATTGATTTGTTCTTGCTTTTTTAATATCTCTTCGCCTTGCAGACGTTGATAAGTAGCATATTCACGAACATAACGTAACCTTCTGTACATTTTGGTCAGGTTATCTGCTGAGAAAATAAACATTAACTTCTCTTCAATGGATTTATTCTTATAAAGATATTGAACAGATGATTCATATTTCTTTTTTTTATCAGCCAAATCTTTACGCAGCACGCCTAGTTGTCTTTCTAGTTTATAGAGTTCATCGCCAATGGCGTCTACATCCTTATTGATCGAATTAATATAGCGTTTTCGTTCTTCTATCTGTCCGGAAAGAGCCGCCAATCCATTCAGCTGACTGCCCACATCTTTCTTGGTTGTCTTCAACAACGATTCCGTCTCTGCTATCTGTTTTTGCAAAGCTCCTCTCTTGCTTTCAAGTTCTTTAATCAGCTTGTTAGATTGCGCTAAAAGAGTCGTTGAAGTACCAAGTAATAAAATAATAGCGATTAAAAAGTATCTCATAAATCAAAAAGGAGTTTTATCAGATCATTGAATTCAACTTGTGCGTATTTAGAAGAGACCTCAGTTGCCGTAACATTCATTTCATCGGATGAAAAATCATATAATTGGATTTTTGCTTCAGCCATTGAAGAAGTCAAACCGATTTCTTTGCCTGTAAGCACATTTTTACCACCCGGTTTTGAAGCATCCATAAGGCGTTTCTGTAATTTCTCAAAATCACTCCCTTTAGGCAAGAATGGAGTCATCTCAGCACGGGTCGCTTTAACAAAACGTTTATTCATACGATCAACGAACAACACTTCCTCCGGTGTTATATCAATACGTACCACTTCTGTCCGGATAACTGGTAACTGCACGGAAAGCTGGATACGTTCGTTTTGCTTCATTTTCATAGTACCGCCCATAGACATTTTATCACCTTTATAGGGAAATGTTAGTTGCATTTTCGATGACAAATAAGGGTTTGATGGTTCACCCGATGGTAACATTCCAATCTGCTTAGAGCTTTTACAGGAAGTAAAAAGCATTACCAAAGTAAGTATGCCACAGAATATATAAATTGATCTTTTCATTCTGTTATGTATTTTTTCTGTTCAATTTTCTTTTTTATTGTAGCCGACTTACTGCCCATTTCCAATGCTTTCTTCCAAAATTTAAGTGCATTTTCTACGTCTCCGGTCATGTAATAAATATCGCCACTATGTTCAACAATCACATCACTTTGTTCGCCGCCATTTTTAAGGGCCTCATCGATATAAATACGAGCTTCAGCATAGTTACCTTTCTCAAAAAGAATCCAAGCATAAGTATCTAAATATGTTGAATTTTTAGGCTCTGCTTTAACTGTTTTGAAACTCATTTCTTCAGCTTTATCTAACTCCCTTCTTTCAACAGATAAGTAATAAGCATAGTTATTCAATGCTCCAATATTTGAAGGGTTGTATACCAAAGCAGAGTCGTAGGCTGCATAAGCCTCTGCCATTTTATCTTTTGAGTGATAAATATCACCCATCATACTATAAAAGTCAGATACGACTTCTTTCTTACTATCAGCAGTAACATGTTGCAACGCTCTTTGATATATTGCAAGCGCATCATCTAACCTTTCAGCCTGATAATATGCAATTCCCAAATAATAATAAAACTCTAATGATTCCGGATTGGCTTCAATACCAGGCTCACAAAGATCTATTACCTCTTGAAAATCATTTTTACGGATAGCCGATCCCAACAAAGTCATTCGTGCAGCCGTATTAGTAGGGTCTATTTGCAATACCTGCTTTAGCACCGGAATAGATTCCCTTTCCATTCCTTTAGACAATAAATATTGAGCATAAAGCATCGGTACTTGGTCATCATCGGGATCTTGACGTAACATCCGATCAAACATAGCGATGACGCGCGTACTGTCTTTGGATTCTTGCTCTGCCTGCACGATAAATTCCCGCATAACATTCACTCGGGTTTCGGAAGGAACTTGATTATTGAGCAGCAACGTATCAATCTGTTGCTGATAAAGTTCTTTCTGACCAGTTTGCTCATAATAGGAAGCTAAAGCAAACATGGCCATTGCATTATCTGGTTCTATGGAAAGTACTTTTTGGTAAGTGCTATAAGCCTCCTGCTTTTTGCCGTTTTGAAGATACAAATCACCCAATAAAGTAAGGTAACGCATATCCATAGGATATTCCTCCGCAAGCTTCTCTATTTCTTGAAAAGCTTTCTTATCATCTTCCATTTGGAGATAAATGCGGAACTTCTCCATACTGAGCTGTTCATTCTTACCAATGATTTGCTCAAGCCTGTCAAGCGTATGAATGACATTCTTATAATCTTTTGTTTGATTATACAGATCGACCAGATTGAACAGGGATTCTCTTCTTTCCGGAAAACGCTGATACATGTCTTCGAGGAGATTTATGGCTTTTTCTTTCTGCCCCTGTTGTTGGTAAAGATTTGATAAACCTTGGGAATACCAATAATTCTGAGGATCATTTTCTACTGCTTTTTCAAGTGCCTCTTGTCCTTGAGGAACTTGTTTCAAATACAAATAGAATTGAGATATTTCATACAAAGCAGAAGGAGCATCTGGTTGAATTGCCAAACAATGTTTATATAAATCAAAAGCAGCATCGTACTGTCCTTTTGCTTTGAGGCGGGCAGCCTCAAGAAAATAATAATTATATTTACGCTGCATATCCAAAGAAAGCACACTTGTTTGAGTGAGGGATTCCGATCTCCGACCTTTAATTATCCCAGCCGACGAACAAGCATTAAGAAAGCAAGAGAGCAGTACCAGACAACTCAGTGATAGAAAACTATTTCGTATCAGTCCGGCCATGCCACGACTTCTTTTTCCTCGGAAATACATCATAATTATTATTTTTTACTTTAGTAAAAGCAAAACAGTTAAATCAGTCTTTGCCTGTATGCCCAAATCCGCCACTGCCACGTTCTGTCTCATCCAGCGTTTGTACTTCAGTCCACTCAGCTTGTTCGTGGCGGGCTATCACCATCTGAGCAATACGTTCACCATCTTCAATCACAAACGGCTCAGCAGAAAGGTTAACCAAAATAATACAGATTTCACCACGATAATCGGCATCAATCGTTCCAGGCGAATTGAGTACAGTGATTCCTTTTTTAATAGCCAACCCGCTTCTAGGGCGTATTTGCGCTTCATATCCTTTTGGTAAAGCGATATATAAACCCGTTGAAATAAGACATCTTTCAAGTGGTTTAAGGGTTACTGAAGCTGATAAATTGGCGCGAATATCCATTCCTGCCGAAAGTTCTGTGGCGTATGCGGGCAACGGATGCTTTGATTTATTGATGACTTGTATATTCATATTCATCCTTGTTTACTTTTTAATTTGCGAAATTAGGTAATTTGGGGCTATTTTTCATACATTTGCAGTTAATAACGGTTAATGATTAATTTATTACGCAAGATATGGAATGGAAGAAATTAATTTCCGCCAAACGATTTGGGATGGAAGAATTTCACGAGGAAAGACAGGAGAACAGAAGCGAATTTCAACGAGACTATGACCGATTGGTCTTCTCTGCTCCTTTCAGAAGGTTACAAAATAAAACTCAGGTTTTCCCTCTTCCCGGAAGTGTATTTGTACACAACCGACTAACACATAGTTTGGAAGTTTCTTGTGTAGGCCGCTCATTAGGAAATGACTCTGCCAAAGCAATTATCAGCAAAAACCCCCAATTGAGTGATACTTTTTTACCCGAAATAGGATCGATCGTATCAGCCGCATGCCTTGCTCACGATCTGGGAAATCCACCTTTCGGACACTCCGGCGAAAAAGCCATCTCTACCTATTTCTCCGAAGGACCGGGCATTCGATTAAAAGAACTCTTAAAGCCTGAGGAATGGGAAGACTTAATTCACTTTGAAGGAAATGCTAATGCGTTCCGCCTATTAACTCATCAATTTGAGGGCCGACGAAAAGGAGGCTTTGCCATGACCTACTCTACATTGGCCTCAATCATAAAATACCCATATTCTTCCAGACTAGCCGGCAATAAGCCAAAATTTGGCTTTTTCGTTTCAGAGCAAGATGATTTTCAGCTTATAGCGAATGAATTAGGTATGCATCAACTTCAAGCTTCTCCATTGAAGTATGCACGTTATCCACTTGTTTACTTAGTTGAATCCGCCGATGACATATGCTACCAAATGATGGACATTGAAGATGCTCACAAACTCAAAATACTTTCTACAGAAGAAACAATCGGCTTACTTATGGCCTATTTTGACGATGAAAGACAGAACCATCTTATGAGAACATTCAAAATCGTTAAAGACCGCAATGAACAGATAGCTTATCTCCGATCTTCAGTTATCGGATTATTAATAAAAGAATGCACCAACGTCTTTGTCGAAAATGAAAAAGCCATTTTAAACGGAGAGTTTAATAGTACCTTAATAAAGGAAATAGCTCAACGACCAGCTTGTGCATATAAGAATTGTTCAGAATTATCATTTGAGAGAATATATCGTTCCAGGGATGTATTAGACATCGAACTAGCGGGATTCAGAGTAATAACGACTCTACTTGACCTCATGATCAATGCGGTAATGGAGCCTGAAAAAGCTTATTCAAAACTTTTAATAAATAGGGTTTCCCAACAGTATAACATAAAAGCGCCTGCGCTCATTGACAGAGTGCAGGCTGTTCTAGATTATATATCGGGCATGACTGATGTGTTCGCTCTTGATCTTTATAGAAAAATCAATGGAAACAGTCTGCCTGCGGTATAAACTTACTTCGCAGAGGGAGGACTGAAAAACACTTTATTTGCGCCCGAGGTGAGTTTGCAGCCATTAGGATCTTTTTCAATAAAGGACTGAATGTGACGCATTCTTTTTTCTTCTAGAATTTCATCTACAGCAATAAGAATTCCAGTCTCTTCTACATCACCAAAACCATAATTAATGGCCGTTCCGAACATCCTCATCGTTGGGCTCAAGCTCATGTATGCATTAACCAAAGGAGGAATATTGTAGCCGAGTTTACGAACCTCGGCATTGAGGATTTTATAGTCTTCTTTAAAAGTATCTTTGTCAAACAAGCATTCTAATTCATGCATATTTGTTTCTATCTGTAAAGGTTTCATCGGAGTTATCAAGCCTTCTTTGTCTCCAAAATGTTTTCTCAAAAAATAAAGAATCATATCACGCCCCTGACGATGAAAACTAGGATACATAGTCACCTTTCCAAAAAAATATTTAACTTCAGGCATAACCACAGTCAATGCGCCTAAACCATCCCATAAGTTATCTAAAGCAAATAATCCTTTGCTACCAGCACGAGTTGACTGATACTCTAGCGTAACAAATGAACGCCCTAGTTCAATGGTAGTAGGAAGATACTCTTTCAAAAACTTCTCGGAAAAGTTAAACATATGTGAAGTGGCAAGAATAGGATGTCCATGCTGATCAAATTCAACATCCGTACCTCGTATATAACGATAGCCACCAAGTATCTCTTCAGCTTCTGGGTTCCAAACGATCAATTGTTTATAAGCATTCTCCATGGTATCATACTCATCAATATCCATTGACAGACCACAACCCCCACCTGCAGCACGAAAAGCGATTTCACGCAAACGGCCGATTTCTCTCATTAAATTCGGCGAATCATGATGAGTGATAATATAAATCTGATTATTACTCTTGTTCGTCATGCGCAAGCGCTTGTCGTCGGTTAATTCAGCTATAAGCAGCTTCTTACTTACAGGTTTAATAATTTCTTCCATATCTTTCGTCAGTAGTGTCTTTATTTCTTAGAGTTTATAAACAATGTCTTTTACATATTGCGCCCATTGAGCAGGCGTTTTAGACTTATCAAACGTTTGCCATGGAATAGGTTTTCCAAATGTAACGGTAAAAGTCTTATGGCGATTTCTAAACATTTCGTCTGCCAAATATAGCATAGCGATATTAAACTTAATGCCTAACATCTTGCAAACAGTGGCCAGATTATAGAAAAAATTCGAGTTGCGTCCATTAAAATGAACCGGCACAACATCTCGTTGAAACTGTACACTTTTGGCCACAAAAGTTTTCCTCCATTCAAGATCTTTGATAATTCCATTTTGTCTTCTGGAACACAGACCTGCCGGAAACATGATGAGTTGATTGTCTGATTTAAAACCAGCTTCAACCAATTGCGGGAAATCTTTGGCTTGTTTTCCGGTTTTGTTAATGGGAATGCACAACGGAGCTAATCCGCGCAAATTCATCAACAAGTCGTTGACGAGATACTTCACTTTACCATTATAATGTTTTCCTAAGACATAACCTAAAGCAACGCCATCTTGCCCTCCCAATGGATGATTACACACAAATGTATAGAGACCGTCCTCCGGTAAATTCTCAGCGCCTTTTATTTCAATTTTCACATCAAGAAACTGCAATGAAGCCTCTAAAAAATCAACTCCCACTTTGTTTCGTGATTCAAATAAGAAGACGTTGAGTTCTTCCTGATGAACAATCTTCTTCAGGTAAGAAACAACAAAGGATGGTATGTATTTATAGTACTTACGCGCTTTTTCGCGTAGTATCTTTTCGACATCAATCAAGAACAAACTCTCTTCTGCCATTCTTTTTAAATAAAAAACAATAGCGCAAAATTAACGCATCTTTTTAATTAATTGTAATAAATGGCAAGAAAATACTAACTTTTAAAGCATCAAGCCCATATTAAACAGCTATTTTTATCATTTCAATGAACTTAATCTGCGATTATATCTCAGCCAAAGGCGAGTAATCCAGGCTATTCAACCCAGACCTTTTAACCATTAAAAAAGCTGTTGAAAACTTATTAGAAAAATATTCGTGGAATATTGTGGGGAATTGTGGGGAAATACCTATTTTTACCGTCGCTTATTTATAATAATGTGCATGGTACGTTTTTTAGGCAATATTGAGGCTAAAATGGATGCGAAAGGGCGACTTTTCATCCCCGCACAATTCAGAAGACAGTTACAATCCGCTTCCGAAGAAAGACTTATTATGCGCAAAGATGTCTTCCAAGATTGCTTAGTTCTCTATCCGGAAAGAGTTTGGGAGGATGAACTAAACGAGTTAAAAACCAAATTGAACAAGTGGAATCCGGCGCACCAAAATATTTTTCGCCAATTTGTGAGCGATGTAGAGATATTAATACCCGACAGCAACGGACGTATCCTCATTCCTAAAAGATATCTTCAACTTGTAGATATCATCACCGATGTACGTTTTATCGGAATAGATACAAAAATTGAAATTTGGTCAAAAGAAAAAACGGATAATCTTTTTCTCACGGCAGAAGCATTTAGCTCCGCTTTAGAGGAAATCATGAAAAGCAATAACGAATAATTTATAAACAAAAATGGCAAACGAAGGAAATATATATCACATACCTGTTCTTCTCAAAGAAAGTGTTGATGGGATGAACATATCACCCAGCGGCATTTATGTTGACATGACTTTTGGAGGTGGTGGGCATTCTAAAGAAATCTTGTCTCGCCTAGATGAAAATGGTCGCTTATTGGGATTTGATCAGGACGAGGATGCTGAAAGTAACATTCCAAGCGACAAGCGCTTTATCTTTGTACGCAGTAACTTCCGCTACCTGGATAACTTCCTTCGTTATCATAACATCGACAAAGTTGATGCCATATTAGCAGATCTTGGCGTTTCTTCTCACCACTTTGATGATAGTGAAAGAGGTTTCTCGTTCCGATTCAGCGGAGCACTTGATATGAGAATGAATAAACGATCGGGCATTACGGCTGCAGAAGTAATCAACAACTACGATGAAGAAAAACTTGCTGATCTTTTTTATCTTTATGGTGAGCTAAAGAACAGCAGGAAACTAGCTTCGGTAATTGTAAAGGCACGTAAAAGCAAAACCATAGAAACCATTGATGATTTTTTGAATCTGATTAAACCATTATTCGGCAGAGAAAGAGAGAAAAAGGAGTTAGCAAAAGTATTCCAGGCGCTACGAATAGAGGTTAACCAAGAGATGGAGGCACTAAAAGAGATGCTTGAAGCAGCCACTCAATCTCTCAAACCGGGAGGACGGTTAGTTGTTATCACCTATCATTCTTTGGAGGATAGGATGGTAAAGAACATCATGAAAGCTGGAAATGTAGAAGGAAAAATAGAGCAAGACTTCTTTGGGAAAGTGCAAAATTCCTTTAAACTCGTAAATAACAAAGTGATCGTTCCCGCTGAAGATGAGATACAAAGAAATCCACGTTCAAGAAGTGCAAAATTGAGAATTGCAGAAAAAAAATAAGGATACACGGATATGGCAGATAAAGCAGAAGATAAAAAAAGAAGTCCCTCCGTAAAAAGCATCTTAGGAGGTGATATTTTGGCGAATGATTTTTTCAGGCGTCAGACCAAACTTCTCATCTTAATGATGGTCTTCATCTTATTCTACATTCATAACCGGTACGCCAGTCAACAGCAGCAAATCGAAATTGACAAACTTAAAAAAGAATTGATTGACATCAAATATGATGCATTGACAAGAAGCTCCGAATTAATGGAGAAAAGTCGCCAGTCACGCATTGAAGAATACGTATCAGAAGAACAAAGTGATTTGCAAACATCAACAAACCCACCTTATGTAATTAAGAAAGATTAGGTATGGCTGTTAATAAGAAAAATATAATGACCCGATATTTCTTCGTGATCCTGCTAATGGGCATGGTCGGAGTATCTATTGTCATCAAGGCAGGAATTACCATGTTCGCCGAAAGACAATATTGGCAGGACGTTGCAGATCGTTTTATAAAAGAAAATGTAACAGTAAAGCCAAGCAGAGGTAACATTATATCATCTGACGGACGACTAATGGCCAGCTCTTTACCTGAATATCGTATTTATATGGATTTCAAAGCAGGTGGAGAAACAAAAGACACAATGCTTATCAATCACATAGATGAAATATGTGAAGGACTTCACCAAATATTCCCCGACAAAAGTACTTCTGAATTCAAAACTCATATCAAAAATGGTAGAAAAAGAGGTAGTCGGAATTACCTTTTATATCCCAAACGGATATCTTACATTCAATACAAAGAGGTGAAACAATTACCTGTATTTAATTTGAATAAATACAAAGGAGGGTTCCACGAACAAGCATATAACAGAAGAAAAAAACCTTTCGGATCGCTCGCTACAAGAACGTTGGGAGATCTATATGCAGATACTGCAAAAGGAGCAAAAAATGGTCTTGAACTGTCTTTTGATAGTATCTTAAGAGGTAAAGATGGAGTTACTCATCGCCAGAAAGTGATGAACAAATACCTGAATATAGTTGACATACCACCCGTTGACGGTTGTGATGTGATTGCCAGCATAGATGTAAGCATGCAAGATATATGTGAAAAAGCTCTTGTTGACAAACTTAAGGAGATTAACGCCAGCGTAGGTGTTGCCGTACTTATGGAAGTAGCAACAGGAGAGATAAAGGCGATCGTAAACATGACAAAATGTGAAGACGGCATTTACCGCGAAATCAGGAACAATGCTATCAGCGACATGATGGAACCCGGCTCAACATTCAAGACAGCTTCAATTATGGTAGCTCTAGAAGATGGAATGATTACACCTCAAGATGGAGTAGATACGGGCAATGGCGTAATGAAAATGCATGGCAGAGATATGAAAGACCATAACTGGAGAAGAGGAGGATATCAATACCTTACTGTTCCTGAAATTTTAATGGTTTCATCTAATATTGGAGTGTCCTATCTCATTGATAAACATTATGGAAAGAATCCCCAGAAGTTCGTTGATGGTTTAAAAAGGATGAGCATCAATGAGCCACTGCATTTGCAAGTTCCCGGAGAAGGGAAACCAAACATCAAAGGTCCCAAAGAAAGGTATTTCGCAAAAACAACCTTGCCATGGATGAGTATTGGTTATGAAACGCAAGTACCTCCCATCAACATTCTTACGTTTTACAATGCTATTGCCAATAACGGTATCATGGTACGACCTAAATTTGTAAAAGCCATATCTAAAAACGGAGAAATAATAAAAGAATATCCTACAGAGGTTATTAACCCTTCTATCTGCTCACCACGCACTTTAACTCAAATACGGGAAATCTTGCAACGGGTAGTATCTGAAGGTTTGGCAAAACCCGCTGGATCCAAACAATTTCATGTTTCAGGAAAGACAGGTACAGCACAGATATCTCAAGGAGTAGCCGGTTACAAAAGCGGTACAGTGAATTACCTCGTCAGTTTCTGCGGATTTTTCCCTTCTGAAGCGCCCAAATATAGTTGCATTGTTTCTATTCAAAAGCCTGGGCTTCCTGCTTCGGGAGGATTAATGGCTGGTAGTGTCTTTGCAAAAATAGCAGAAAGGGTATATGCCAAAAACTTGGCTCTTGACCTGAAAAATGCGATTGACACCAATCGTATTATCATTCCTGAAGTAAAAGCGGGCGAGATGAATGAGACTAAGCGTGTACTAGACGCCTTGAAGATACAAGCTCAAACAGAATTCAGCACTACTGGAAAACAGATATGGGGGAACAGCTATTCAACGGCAAAATCGGTTGTATTACAAAACAAACATACACTCAAAGGGTTTATCCCGAGCGTAATTGGTATGGGAGCTAAGGATGCTGTTTTTATATTGGAAAGTAAAGGATTAAAGGTACAACTCAATGGTATAGGTAAAGTGGTCAATCAATCCATACCTCAAGGTACGTTAGTCCGAAAAAACGAGAAAATCATCCTCACATTAAAATGATAACAAATAAGAAAGCTATATGAAATTAGGAGAATTAATTAAGCCAATTCGTATAATACAGGTTATAGGAACTTGTGAAACTGAGATAAAAGCAGTGAATATTGATTCACGACAAGTTGAAACTGGAGACTTGTTTATGGCTATGAAAGGTACGCAAACAGATGGTCATGCGTATATCTCAACTGCTATAGAGAAAGGGGCAGTTGCTATTCTATGTGAAGTTCTTCCTGAAACGCTTTCGGATAAAATAACCTATATCCAGGTTGTCGACAGTGAAGATGCTGTAGGAAAGGTTGCAACCAGATTCTTTGGGGATCCTACCTCAAAATTAAAGTTGGTAGGAGTAACTGGAACAAATGGGAAAACAACTATTGCCACCTTATTATATAATACATTTCGATATTTCGGATATAAAACAGGGCTTATATCAACTGTATGCAATTATATAGATGACGAGGCAATACCAACAGAACACACAACCCCTGACCCGATAACTTTAAATAAGTTACTCGGTCGCATGGCCGATGAAGGATGCAAATATGCTTTCATGGAAGTCAGTTCACATTCTATAGATCAGAAGCGTATCAGTGGGCTCACCTTTGCAGGAGGAATTTTCACAAATCTCACCCGCGATCACCTCGACTATCACAAAACAGTTGAGAATTACCTGAAAGCCAAAAAGAAATTCTTTGATGACATGCCTAAAAACGCATTTAGTCTGACCAATGTTGACGATAAGAATGGGCTGGTTATGACTCAAAATACAAAATCGCTGGTACATACCTATTCATTGAGAAGCCTCAGTGATTTTAAAGGCAGAGTCATTGAGTCGCACTTTGAAGGAATGCTGCTTGATTTCAACAACAAGGAACTAGCCGTGCAATTCATCGGACGATTCAACGCGTCTAATCTTTTAGCTGTATTTGGTGCCGCCGTATTATTGGGTAAAAAAGAAGAAGATGTATTAGTAGCACTCAGTACTTTACATCCTGTAGCCGGACGATTTGACTCAATGAGATCACCTCGTGAATATACCGCAATTGTTGACTATGCACACACTCCCGATGCGCTGATTAATGTATTGAATGCCATACATGACGTACTTGACGGAAGAGGTCATGTTATCACTGTAGTAGGTGCCGGCGGAAACCGTGATAAAGGTAAACGCCCCATCATGGCCAAAGAAGCTGCGCGCTACAGTAATCGTGTCATCATTACATCTGACAATCCTCGTTTTGAAGAGCCTCAAGATATCATCAATGATATGATGGCCGGTTTGGATGCAGATGATAAAAAGAAAACCCTAAGTATTGTCGACCGTAAGGAAGCCATCCGCACTGCATGTATGTTGGCGCAAAAGGGTGATGTCATTTTAGTTGCCGGTAAAGGGCACGAGAACTACCAGGATATCAAAGGAGTCAAGCACCATTTTGATGATAAAGAAGTTCTAAAAGATATATTTGATAACGAATAAAAGGATTTAAAACAACCCATTTAAAATAGAGCGCTTATGTTATACTATTTATTCCAATGGTTAGACAAATATGATTTGCCGGGTGCGGGAATGTTCGGATACATTTCTTTCCGTTCGCTAATGGCAATCATTCTGGCACTGCTCATCTCCAGTATATTTGGTAATAAGTTCATCAATCTACTCAAAAAGAAGCAAATTACAGAAGTTCAGCGTGATGCCAGCATAGATCCATTTGGTGTAAACAAAGTCGGAGTCCCCAGTATGGGTGGAGTCATTATTATAGTGGCAATCATGATTCCTTGTTTGTTGCTAGGCAAATTGCACAACATATATATGATTCTTATGCTGATCACTACCATGTGGTTAGGTTCTTTAGGATTTGCCGATGACTACATAAAGATATTTAAAAAAGACAAGGAAGGATTACACGGAAAGTTTAAAATAATAGGTCAGGTAGGTCTCGGATTAATTGTAGGGCTAACGCTTTATTTAAGCCCCCATGTAGTTATCAAAGAAAATATTGAAATACAAAAAAACGGAGAGCAGATAGAAGTAGTTCACGCGACAAAAAATATGAAGTCCACGCAAACTACTATTCCTTTTTTCAAGAGCAACAACCTTGATTACGCCGACTTGGTTTCTTTTATGGGGGAACACGCACAAGCAGCCGGCTGGATTCTATTTGTGATCATCACTATATTTGTAGTGACAGCCGTATCAAACGGAGCCAATCTTAATGATGGTATGGATGGAATGGCAGCAGGCAATTCTGCAATTATCGGACTAACGCTCGGTATATTGGCATACGTTTCAAGTCACATTGAATATGCCAGCTACCTCAACATTATGTACATACCGGGAAGTGAAGAGCTGGTAATATACATCTGTGCATTTATAGGTGCCCTTATCGGTTTCTTGTGGTACAATGCCTTTCCGGCACAAGTATTCATGGGCGATACCGGCAGTCTTACCATAGGTGGTATCATTGCCGTATTTGCCATCATCATACATAAGGAATTACTCATTCCCATTTTATGTGGAGTTTTTCTGGTAGAAAACTTATCTGTAATTCTACAGGTCAACTTCTTCAAAATAGGAAAAAGAAAAGGAATAAGACAACGAATATTTAAACGTACGCCCATACATGATCATTTCAGGACTACCCTATCCCAACTTGATCCTAATTGCACGTACATGTTCACCAAGCCAAGCAATGTGTATCATGAATCCAAAATTACAGTAAGATTCTGGATTGTAACAATTGTTTTGGCGGCAATCACTATTATAACTTTAAAGATTAGATAAGAATAAATAATATGAAAAGGATTGTAGTATTAGGAGCGGGCGAGAGCGGAGCCGGTGCAGCAGTATTGGCCAAGGTAAAAGGGTTCGACACCTTTGTATCCGACATGTCGAATATATCAGAGAAGTATAAGAATTTACTCAAAAAGCATGATATTTCTTGGGAAGAAGGCAAGCATACGGAAGAGTTGATTCTGAACGCTGACGAAATCATTAAAAGCCCGGGTATACCCAATGAAGCTCCCATAATCCAAAAGTTAAAAGCACAGGATACCCCTATTATTTCGGAAATAGAGTTTGCCGGCAGATATACCAATGCCAAGATGATATGTATCACCGGCAGTAACGGCAAGACCACTACTACTAGTTTGATATATCACATCTTTAAAAGTGCGGGAGTGAATGTTGGCCTGGCCGGTAACATCGGAAAAAGTTTAGCTTTGCAAGTTGCAACCGAACAACACGACTACTATATTATTGAGTTGAGTAGTTTCCAATTGGATGACATGTACAACTTCCGTGCAAACATTGCCGTATTGATGAACATAACGCCCGACCACCTGGATCGTTATGATCACAACATGCAAAACTATATTAACGCTAAGTTTCGGATAGCTCAAAATCAAACGCAAGACGATGCCTTCATCTTCTGGAATGATGATCCTATCATTAAACAAGAACTGAGCAAACATGGCATCAAAGCCCAGCTTTATCCTTTTTCAGCAATTAAAGAAGAAGGAGCCGTTGCCTATGTTGAACAGCATGAAGTGGTTATCAACAAACCTATCGCTTTTAACATGGAGCAAGAGAAATTAGCGTTGACCGGCACACACAACCTATACAACTCCCTTGCCGCAGGAATCTCGGCCAATTTAGCCGGAATAACCAAAGATGACATTCGCAAAGCACTGTCTGATTTCAAGGGTGTAGAACACAGACTTGAGAAAGTAGCACGCGTAAGAGGCATAGATTTTATCAATGATTCTAAAGCGACCAATGTAAATTCATGTTGGTATGCCTTGCAAAGTATGCCTACAAAAACCATACTTATATTAGGCGGAAAAGATAAAGGAAATGATTATACTGAAATAGAAGATCTGGTTAAAGAGAAATGTAGTGGTTTAGTATATTTGGGATTGCACAACGAAAAACTACACACTTTCTTTGATAGATTCGGCCTGCCCGTAGCAGACGTACAAAGCATGAAAGATGCAGTAGACGCAGCCTACAAAATGGCACAGAAAGGAGAAACCGTGCTCTTGTCACCTTGTTGTGCCAGTTTCGACCTCTTCAAAAGTTACGAAGACAGAGGAGAACAGTTTAAAAAATGCGTTTTAGAATTATAAATTAGCAATTTGTAAACCGGTGAATGAATGGATTTAGTTAAAAACATATTTAAAGGAGACAAGGTCATCTGGATTATTTTCCTCTGTCTATGCCTCATTTCCATCATTGAAGTGTTTAGTGCTGCCAGTACCCTTACGTATAAAAGCGGAGATCACTGGGGACCTATTACGCAACACTCAGTCATATTGATGGTAGGTGTAGTAGTGGTGGTATTCATGCACAACATTCCTTATAAATGGTTTCAGGTTTTTCCTGTGTTCTTGATTCCTTTGTCATTGGTTTTACTGGCATTGGTTACCTTAATGGGCGTACTGACCGGTGACCGTGTAAATGGAGCTGCCCGTTGGATGACCTTCTTTGGAGTTCAGTTCCAACCATCAGAACTGGCCAAAATGGCTGTGATTATTGCCGTATCATTTATTCTATCAAAGAAACAAGATGACGAAGGAGCTAATCCGAAAGCTTTTAAGTACATCATGTATATCACAGGGGCTATTTGTATTCTCATCGCACCCGAGAACCTGTCGACAGCCATGTTGTTGTTTGGCGTTGTTTTTTTAATGATGTTTATCGGTCGGGTAGCCATGAAAAAACTACTTTCATTGATTGGTATATTGGCTTTAGGTGCCGGCTTGATGGTAGCAGTGGTATTTGTTGTACCCGAGAATAGCGAGTTACCTTTTTTACATCGTCTCAGTACATGGAAAAGTCGCATCACCAATTTCACAAGTAAAGAAGAAGTCCCGGCTGCCAAATTTGATATTGACAAAGACGCACAAATAGCACATGCCCGCATAGCCATCGCCACCAGCAACGTAGTTGGTAAAGCACCCGGAAATTCAGTTCAGCGTGACTTCCTGAGTCAGGCTTTCTCCGATTTCATATATGCTATTATCGTAGAAGAATTAGGTTTGCTGGGAGGAGGCTTCGTAACCATGCTCTATATTTGGCTGCTCATCCGAGCCGGACGTATTGCAAAGAAGTGCGAACGAACGTTTCCGGCTTTTCTGGTCATGGGCATTGCCTTGATGCTGGTATCTCAGGCCTTGCTCAATATGATGGTTGCCGTAGGATTATTCCCCGTTACCGGACAACCCCTACCGCTTATTAGTAAAGGAGGAACCAGTACCTTGATTAATTGCGCCTACATTGGCATGATATTGAGTGTAAGCCGTTACACCGCAAAACTGGATGAAGAAAAAGAGAAGAATAATCAAATTCAGATGGAAATTGTAGCACCCGATGAAGAAGCGGCCGAGCCCACCTCTCAAATGCTGAACAGTGACGCTGAATTTGAAGAATAACAATAAGAATGCAAATGGAAAAGAAAATCAAAGTAATTATAAGCGGAGGAGGAACCGGCGGACATATTTTCCCGGCTGTATCCATTGCAAATGCGGTTAAGGAACAACACCCCAACGCTGAAATTCTTTTTGTGGGTGCTGAAGGCCGAATGGAAATGCAACGTGTTCCGGAAGCTGGTTACAAGATTATCGGATTACCAGTGGCAGGTTTCGACAGAAAGCATTTACTGAAGAATATCTCTGTACTGATAAAACTGGCTAAAAGTCAATGGAAAGCCAGAACTATAATCAAAGAATTTAAACCTGACGTGGCAGTAGGTGTAGGGGGTTATGCAAGCGGTCCTACGTTAAAAGCAGCAGGCATGATGGGAGTTCCCACCCTGATTCAGGAACAGAATTCGTATGCGGGAGTAACCAATAAACTTCTTGCCAAGAAAGCACACAAAATATGTGTTGCTTATGATGGGATGGACAAGTTTTTTCCTTCGGAAAAGATCATCATGACAGGCAATCCTGTACGTCAAGCCCTTCTCAACAATAAGGTAAGCAAAGAAGATGCTCTGGCTTCATTCGGACTCGACAGTCGCAAGAAAACGATTCTTATTTTAGGAGGAAGTCTGGGTGCCCGTACCATCAACCAATGCGTTATGGGAAACCTCGACAAAATCAAAACGTCTGAGGTACAATTTATCTGGCAAACAGGAAAGATTTACATCGACCAGGCACGCAAAGCTGTTGAAGAAGCTGGTGAAAGTGAGAACTTACATGTCACCGATTTCATCAAAGACATGGCAAGTGCTTATGCCGCAGCCGATCTTATTATCTCCAGAGCCGGTGCCGGATCCATTTCTGAATTTTGCCTGCTGGGCAAACCGGTTATTCTGGTACCCTCGCCTAACGTAGCAGAAGATCACCAAACAAAGAATGCAATGGCTCTAGTCAACAAACTTGCAGCAATTTATGTAAAAGACGCCAGCGCTAACGCCGAACTGATTGACAAAGCACTGCAAACGGTGACAGACGAAAAATTATTAAAAGAATTAAGTGATAACATTAGCAAACTAGCTTTACCCGACTCGGCAAACATCATTGCACATGAAGTATGGCAGCTAGCCACTAACAAACAAAGATAAAGATGAATTTAGCAGATATCAAATCAGTATATTTTGTAGGTGCAGGCGGCATTGGTATGAGTGCCTTGGTTCGCTACTTCTTATCCATAGGCAAATTCGTAGCCGGATACGACCGCACTCCCAGCGAACTTACCGAGCAACTCATAGCCGAAGGAGCCGCCATACACTACGAAGAAAACATTGATTTAATTCCACCCATGTGCCTCGACAAAGAGGCTACTTTGGTTGTTCTCACTCCTGCTGTTCCCAACGAGCATGCTGAGTTGTGTTATTTCAAGGAAAACGGTTACACCATTCAGAAGCGGGCACAAGTGTTGGGTACAATCACCCATGCAAGCAAAGGGCTTTGCGTAGCGGGTACACATGGTAAAACAACGACCTCAACCATGACAGCCCACCTGCTGCATCAGTCGCATGTAGGATGCACCGCTTTTCTGGGAGGTATTTCAAAAAACTACGGCACCAATCTTTTGTTGTCAAAAGATAGTCCTTACACAGTCATTGAAGCGGATGAATTCGATCGCTCCTTCCATTGGCTTTCACCCTACATGTCGGTTATCACCTCTACAGACCCCGACCATCTCGACATTTACGGAACGGAAGAGGCTTATTTGCAAAGTTTTGAGAAGTACACTACATTGATACAACCCGGCGGATGCCTTATTATGCGAAAAGGAATTAGTTTGAAACCTCAGGTACAGGCCGGCGTAAAGGTATACACTTATTCAAAAGAAGAAGGCGATTTCCATGCCGAAAACATCCGCATAGGCAATGGTGAAATTCAAATTGATTTTGTTGCACCCCATTGCACCATTAAAGATATCAAACTAGGCGTGCCCGTAAGCATTAACATTGAAAACGGAGTAGCCGCCATGGCATTGGCATATCTTAACGGAGTAACTCCCGAAGAGATTAAAAGAGGAATGGAAAGTTTCCGGGGAGTTGATCGAAGATTCGACTTCAAACTAAAGAATGAAAAGGTTGTCTTCCTGAGTGACTATGCACACCATCCGTCCGAAATCAAGCAAAGCGTGATGTCTATTCGCGAACTTTATGCCGACAGAAAGATTACAGCTATTTTTCAGCCGCACTTGTATAGCCGCACGCGTGACTTCTATAAAGAATTTGCCGACAGCTTGTCTTTGCTCGATGAAGTGATTCTGCTCGACATCTACCCGGCCAGGGAACTTCCCATACCCGGAGTGGACAGCGAACTGATATACAACCATCTCCGTCCGGGAATTGAAAAAACATTGTGCAAGAAAGAAGAGATTCTCGATGTTGTGAAAAACAAGCACATTGAAGTTTTGATTACCCTTGGAGCAGGCGATATTGATAATTACGTACCCGCTATTGAAAAAATACTTGCAGCCCGATGATTAAAAGAATTCTTCTGTCACTTGTCATGCTACTACTGATAGCCTATCTGGTAGTAGCCGTAACCGCCTTTAACAAAAGACCGGCAGACAGGATATGCAGTGACATGGAATTAGCGATCAAAGATTCTGTGAATGCCGGATTTATAACCAGACAGGAAATAGCTACGTTAATGCACCGAAAAGGTATCTATCCGGTAGGCAAGAAGATGGATCGTATACACACCAAATCTCTGGAGAAAGAGTTGAATAAGCATCCTCTCATTGACCGTGCCGAATGCTATAAAACTCCCAGCAACAAACTCTGCATAGAAATTACTCAACGTGTACCGGTATTAAGAATCATGAGCAACAATGGCGAAAATTACTACATTGACAACAAAGGCAATATCATGCCGCCCGAGTCAAAATGTGTTGCGCATCTGGCTATTGTAACCGGAGAAGTAGAAAAATCTTTCGCAACGAGGTATTTACATAAGTTTGGTGTATTTTTGCAGCAAAATGATTTCTGGAATGCTCAGGTAGAGCAAATTAACGTATTACCCGGAAAAGAAATAGAATTAGTTCCAAGAGTGGGTAATCATATTGTATATTTGGGAAAAATAGATAACTTTGAGGAAAAACTTTCTCGTCTCAGATTATTTTACGAGAAAGCATTGAATCAGGTAGGGTGGAACAAATATTCTCGTATCAATCTGGAGTTCAATAACCAGATAATATGTACCAAACGAGACAGTACGGATACCGCCCGGCCACAAGTAAAGTTATAGAAACATTTGGTTAATAGTCTAAATAGAAAAATAGATATGGTGTCAACAACAGATTTTATAGCCGCTATCGAGATCGGTTCGTCAAAGATTGCCGGAATGGCAGGCCGCAAAGCGGGTGACGGGAGCATAGAAGTTCTGGCATACGCTGAAGAACAATCGGGTTCATTCATCCGTAAAGGAACCATTTATAATCTGGATAAAACAGCGCAAGCGCTTACATCAATTATCAATACGCTGGAAGGCTCTCTTGGTAACGAGATAGGCAAAGTATATGTCGGCATGGGAGGACAGTCATTACGCACAGTGAGAAATCTGGTGGGCCGCGACTTGAAAGAAGATACAATCATTTCCCAAGAGCTGATTGACTCCATCTGCGACGAGAATCTGGCAATTCCGCTTATCGACATGGATATTCTTGATGTGGCACCACAAGAGTATAAAATAGGTAATAACCTGCAGGCAGATCCTGTGGGAGTTGCATCTAGTCACATTGAAGGAAGATTTTTGAATATTGTGGCTCGCTCCATTGTAAAGAAAAACCTTGAAAGGAGTTTCGAGCAAGCTAAAATTAACATAGCCGATTTATTTATTTCCCCACTTGTTATGGCCGAAGTGGTTCTGACTGAAGGAGAAAAAAGAGCAGGCTGCGCATTAGTCGACTTCGGCGCCGACACAACGACCATCTCTATCTACAAAAATAACATCCTGAGATTCCTTACCGTACTTCCATTAGGAGGCAACGCTATTACACGAGACGTTACAACTTTGCAAATAGAAGAGGAAGATGCCGAGAAACTAAAGAAGCAATTTGGGAATGCTCTCTTTGAAGAAGAGGAAGAGCCCGTTGAATGCCAAACAGAAGATGGAAGTCGCAGTTTCGAATTGCAAACGCTCAATAATATCATTGAAGCAAGAGCTGAAGAGATTGCAGCCAACGTGTGGAACCAGATACAGCTTTCCGGATTTGACGACAAGCTCAACGCAGGTATCATTATCACAGGGGGCGGATCCAATCTCAAAAACATGGACGAGCTGATCAAAAGAAAAAGTAAAGCAGAGAAAGTAAAGGTAGCACGGTTTGTGCGCCATGCTGTTCATGCTTCCACAGAGCTCCTGAAAAAAGACGGAACACAAAACACCATTTTAGGTATCCTCTTTGCCGGAGAGGAAAATTGTTGTCTGGAAGAAAAGCCAGTCATTCAGAAATCTTATACAGAAGCCGCTCCTGCGTCAACCGTAGCACAGAAAGAAATTTTCGAAGAAGACGAGTTCCTCAAACAACAAGAAGAAGAAGCCAAGGCTGCTAAAAAGTTGAGAGATGAGGAAGAAAAGCGGAAGAAAGAAGAAGAAAGACTAAGAAAGATAGAAGAGAAAAAAAGAAAAGAAGCCGAAAAAGCAAATAGACCAAGTTGGCTTAAGAGCACGTTCGACAAGATTTCTAATGAGATATTCTCTGATGACGATATGAAATAACCTGTAACGATAGCAAGATATGGACGAGATAGTACAATTTGATTTCCCAACCGATTCACCAAAGATTATCAAAGTAATAGGAGTTGGAGGTGGCGGCGGTAACGCTGTTAATCACATGTTCAAAGAAGGTATTCACGATGTGACTTTCGTACTTTGCAATACCGACAATCAGGCCCTGGCCGAATCTCCCGTTCCCGTTAAGTTACAACTGGGGCGTTCCATAACCGAAGGACTCGGTGCAGGTAACCGCCCCGACAGGGCAAAAGACGCCGCCGAAGAAAGCATTGAAGAAATTAAAGATTTGCTGAACGACGGAACCAAAATGGTGTTCATAACCGCCGGTATGGGTGGCGGAACAGGAACAGGTGCTGCTCCGGTTATTGCCCGCATTGCTAAAGAAATGGATATACTAACCGTAGGTATTGTAACCATTCCTTTCATTTTCGAAGGAGAAAAGAAAATTATTCAGGCGCTGGACGGTGTTGAACGCATTGCACAGCACGTTGATGCCTTGCTGGTCATCAATAACGAACGCCTGCGCGAAATTTATTCTGATCTGACCTTCATGAATGCTTTCGGAAAAGCCGATGATACACTCTCCATTGCCGCCAAAAGTATTGCAGAGATTATCACCATGAGAGGAACCGTGAACCTCGACTTTGCCGACGTGAAAACCATCTTGAAAGATGGTGGCGTAGCCATCATGAGTACAGGCTTCGGCGAAGGCGAAAGCCGTGTGACCAAAGCCATTGATGACGCCCTGCATTCACCGTTGCTCAACAACAACGATATATTCAACGCCAAGAAGGTAATGCTCAACGTCTCATTCTGTGATAAGTCAGAATTGATGATGGAAGAAATGAACGAAATACACGAGTTCATGAGCAAGTTCCGTGAAGGCGTGGAAGTGATTTGGGGTGTTGCAATGGATAATTCGCTCGATATGAAAGTGAAAATCACTGTACTTGCTACCGGATTCGGCATGGAAGATGTTCCCGGTATGGACAGTGTGCTTCAGAAACGCAGCCAAGAAGAAGAAGAGCGTCAGATGTTGCTGGAAGAAGAAAAGGAAAAGAATAAAGAGCGTATTCGCAAAGCTTACGGAGAAAGTGCCAACAGCATTGGAAGCAAGAACTTTCGCAAGCGCAGACACATTTACCTATTCAGCGCAGAAGATCTTGACAATGACGATATCATCTCAATTGTTGAAGAATCACCAACGTACCTCAGAGACAAAACAACCCTGAGCAAAATCAAGAATAAGGCCATAGCCGACGAAGAGCAACAAATTCAAGAAACAACAGAAGAAAGTGGAGTTATCACATTCTAATTAGTAACAAACTAATAATTTCATTATATAATGGATCTATTTGATAAAGTCAGCGAAGACATTAAAAACGCAATGAAGGCAAAAGACAAGGTTGCCCTCGAAACTTTGAGAAACGTAAAGAAGTTCTTTATTGAAGCCAAAACAGCTCCGGGCGCCAACGATACGCTAGCCGATGCCGATGCACTTAAAATACTGCAGAAGCTTGCTAAACAAGGAAAAGACTCTGCCGACATCTACCTGCAACAAAACCGCCAGGATTTAGCCGATGCGGAGCTTGCTCAAGTGAAAGTGATCGAATCATACCTTCCCAAACAACTCAATGCAGAAGAGCTCGAAGCGGCTTTAAAAGAGATTATTGCAGAAGTAGGTGCTACCGATGCCAAAGACATGGGCAAAGTAATGGGAGTAGCTTCTAAAAAGTTGGCAGGAATTGCAGAAGGACGCGCCATTTCGGCCAAAGTAAAAGAGTTGCTCGGATAAAGACACCCGGTGCAGGTGAAGTAACGCTACATAAAATGCTTGAAAAAAAGTATCACCAAGTATCACCAACTCATCAACTAACTGATAACCAGTTTATTATGGGTGATACTTTCCTAAAAAAAAGCCTCACCAAGTATCACCAAGTGTCACCAACTTTTTTGCAGGTGAACAATTCTAGTCACCACCCAGATGTACACACCTTGTACACCGGGATGTAGGCAATCTGTAGACCCGGATGTATAACATATGTACACCCGGGTCTACAAGAAAAATGGCCACGAGCAAATCTTTCTTAACCGAAAAGCTCTTGCAGGACCGACAATGACTTTAGCACCGGGAAGTCAGGTATATGAAGCCGGTAATACTCATTTAAGATAACCAGACACCTCATTCTCTCCACTCTATTCATACCAAAAAGATGCATCGTTTCATAATTCATACGCATCAATTGCTTAATTCGGGCAGCCTCATCGGGTCCTACATAAAATACATGATGCGATGGTTTAGTTGCAACAAAACAAGCATTCAACAAATCAAAATAATCACCTTCCGCATAGTCATCAAGATTGGGATACAACCCTATAAAGCGTGAAAAACGCATCAAAAAAACAAGATGAAAGTTCGCAAAGTCGGACTGGCATTCATCAAGCCAAGTGATAGAATGCTTTAAATAAGCAAAAAGCGACTCATTTTCAGTTTCCTCACGCACACCACGATAGAGAAATTCGGCTAAAAACAAAGCAATGGCCGATTTATATGGATCATAAGGAATCGTTGTATAAGGAAGGTAAGAACGAGCCTCCTTGATGCGATGCAAGGAACTACCCGGTCGCCAGTCAGAGTCAAACTCAATCATAGCCAGCGGCTGAAACAACACTGATTTCAACGCATTCTTGCGCGAACGAGGAACAGTAACCAGGTACGAAGTCCTGCCCGAATGCTCGGTATACATATCAACAATGTTCGAAGAATCATTGTATTTCAGCACATGAAGTACTATTCCTACTGTTTTTTGCAACATAAAAACCACATTATATTAAGCGCGGAAGCATAGCAAAACTACAAAATTAGAACCTGAAAGACAAGCACAAAAATTAAATCAAAAAAATATTGGTAAATAAGAAGAAAAAATTCATCGCATTAAAAAAGCTTATTATCAGCACATAAGACACGAATATACGCTTTAAAATGAAAACTATTTTAAAACTTCATAGAATAAACATTTTGCCAATTCAAAAATAGTCCCTACATTTGCATCCGCAATCGGGAACAAAGCCTGACAGGCAAGCAGAAATGCTTCTACGATGGCCCATTCGTCTATCGGTTAGGACGCAAGATTTTCATTCTTGAAAGAGGGGTTCGACTCCCCTATGGGCTACAATTAAAGAAATATAACGAATTTAAAAAGATTAGTCGAAATGGCAAATCATAAATCATCAATCAAGAGAATAAGACAAGAAGAGAAAAGAAGACTTCATAACAGATATTATGGTAAGACCATGAGAAACGCTGTTAGAAAACTTCGCTCGACTACTGAGAAGGCAGCAGCTGTTGCAATGTTCCCTAGTGTAGCTAAGGTTATTGATAAATTAGCTAAAACTAATGTTATACACAAGAACAAGGCAAGCAACCTGAAGTCTAAGCTAGCTCTTCACATCAATAAGCTCGCTTAATCTAGGTAGCAATCTACTTGTATAAACAATATACAGGCCGGACTTTTTAGTTCGGCCTTATCTGTTTTTAGTCATCACACACACCATAAAAGTAAATCGTTCAACTTTATCTTAAATTCTATATTTTTCACTACATAATACTTCCCCAACTGATATCTTTTCACTATATTTGCTCTGTTATTACAATTAGAAAACATATTATGACTGAAGAACAAATTGCTACCAATAACGGCGCGTATTCTGCCGATAGTATCCAGGTACTTGAAGGGCTCGAAGCTGTAAGAAAACGCCCTGCGATGTATATTGGCGACACTGGCTTGAAAGGATTGCACCACTTGGTATATGAAGTCGTAGATAACTCTATTGACGAAGCACTGGCAGGCTATTGCGACCGCATCGATGTGACAATCAACGAAGATAATTCAATTACAGTTCAGGACAACGGACGCGGAATTCCGGTTGACTACCACAAGAAGGAACAGAAATCGGCTTTGGAAGTGGCAATGACCATACTTCACGCCGGCGGTAAGTTCAACAAAGGTTCTTACAAGGTCTCGGGCGGTTTGCATGGTGTAGGTGTTTCGTGCGTAAATGCACTTTCTACTCACATGACCACACAGGTAGAAAGAGACGGAATACTCTACCAACAAGAGTATGAATGCGGAAAACCTCTCTACAGCGTTAAAGAAGTAGGTCCGGCAACCGGCAATGGAACTCGTCAAACTTTCTTGCCTGACGCTTCCATATTCACTGAAACAGTTTACAAATATGAAATATTGGCAACCCGCATGCGCGAGCTTGCCTACCTTAATGCAGGTATCACCATCGTACTGACCGACCGCAGGGTTGTCAACGAAGAGGGTAAGGTTAAGAGCGAAAAATTCTTCTCAGAAAACGGTCTGAAAGAGTTTGTTCGTTTCATTGATTCATCGCGTGAGCATCTGATTAATGATGTAATCTACCTGAATACCGAAAAACAAGGTATCCCCATTGAAGTGGCTATCATGTATAACACTTCATTTTCAGAAAACATACACTCTTACGTAAACAACATCAATACCATTGAAGGAGGTACGCACTTGGCCGGATTCCGCCGTGCACTGACTCGTACACTGAAGAAGTACGCTGAAGACTCCAAAATGCTTGAGAAAGTGAAGATAGAGATTGCCGGAGACGACTTCCGCGAGGGGTTAACAGCTGTTATATCCATCAAAGTAGCAGAACCTCAGTTCGAAGGACAAACCAAAACTAAATTGGGTAACAATGAGGTAATGGGAGCCGTTGACCAAGCTGTAGGCGAAGCGTTGACTTATTACTTAGAGGAGCATCCGAAAGAAGCCAAAATGATTGTAGACAAAGTAATTTTGGCTGCAACAGCACGTCACGCAGCACGAAAAGCACGTGAAATGGTGCAACGCAAATCGCCGATGTCTGGTGGCGGATTGCCCGGTAAACTAGCCGACTGCTCGGACCGTGATGCTGATCGTTGCGAATTATTCCTTGTCGAGGGTGACTCGGCAGGTGGAACTGCCAAGCAAGGACGTAACCGTATGTTCCAAGCTATTCTTCCACTTCGCGGTAAGATTTTGAATGTAGAAAAAGCCATGTACCACAAGGCACTCGAAAGCGAAGAAATACGTAATATATACACTGCATTGGGCGTTACTATCGGAACCGAAGAAGACAGTAAAGCGGCTAACATTGAGAAGTTAAGATACAAAAAGATCATCATCATGACCGATGCCGATGTCGATGGTTCTCACATCGACACATTGATCATGACTTTCTTCTTCCGTTATATGCCCGAAATCATTCAGAACGGATACTTGTACATCGCTACTCCCCCGCTCTACCTTTGCAAGAAAGGAAAAACAGAAGAGTATTGTTGGACCGACGCACAACGTCAGAAATTCATTGAGGTTTACGGTGCAGGAGAAGAAAAAGCCGTGCACACTCAGCGATACAAAGGTTTGGGAGAGATGAACGCTCAACAGCTTTGGGAAACAACCATGGATCCTGAAAACCGTATGCTGAAGCAGGTGAATATTGAAAATGCTGCTGAAGCAGATTATATTTTCTCCATGTTGATGGGTGAAGACGTAGGCCCTAGAAGGGAATTCATTGAAGAGAATGCAACTTATGCCAATATTGACGCATAAGGCACAATCACAGTCAACCTCATAACGAAAAGCGCCGGACGAAAGAAATTCTTTCAATCCGGCGCTTTTCTTGTTCTTACACTAGAACAAACTATTCACACATTAAATGTGATTACTTTTGCGTAATTCTTCGGCTACAGACTCCATTTCGTTGTACCATGCTTCACCAAACTTACGTATTAAAGGTTCTTTCAGGAACTTGTAAACCGGAACATTCTCTTTCTGACCCAGAATCACAGCAGCTTTGCAAACATCCCAACGATGGTAATTAACGGCTTTATAAGGACCATAGTTACCCACACGAATGGGATATAAATGACACGAAACCGGTTTGTAGAAATCAACTTTCCCATCGCGGTAAGCCTTCTCTATGGCGCAATAACAACAACCTTTCTCGTCATAACAAGTAAACACACAATCCTTACCATTGACGATTGATGTTACCAAGTCACCATCCTGATCCGTGTAACACACTCCTTGCCTGTCTATAATCTCGCGAGCCTGTGGTGAAAGTTGATCCCAAATAACCGGAAGAACCTTCTCCAATTCAGCCACCTCCTCCTCTTCCAGAGGCGCACCGGCATCACCCTCAATGCAACATTGTCCTTTGCAAGCATCCAGATTACAAATAAATTTCTCCCGAAAAACATCGAGCGAAACAACTACATCATCAATTTGTACCATACATATACAACATAAAAAAACGGGAGAATGAATCTCCCGTTATAATTACTCAAGAGAATTTTTTTATTTCACTAAAACCTTTCCGGTCATCTCTTTAGGAGCTTCCAAGCCCATCAGTTTCAAGATAGTTGGAGCCACATCCGCCAAACGTCCGTTTTCAACCACTGCATTCGTGTTCTCAGAAACATAAACACAAGGAACGGGATTGAGCGAGTGAGCCGTGTTGGGGCTGCCATCTTCGTTAACCGCATTATCAGCATTTCCGTGATCGGCAATGATGATAGCCTCATAGCCTTGCGCTTTAGCCGCCTCAATGGTTTCTTTTACACAAGTGTCAACAGCCGTTACAGCCTTTTCAATTGCTTCATATACACCGGTGTGACCAACCATGTCACCGTTTGCATAGTTCACAACAATAAAATCGAATTTATTTTCATTGATTGCTGCTACCAGCTTATCTTTCACTTCATAAGCACTCATCTCGGGCTTTAAGTCGTAAGTAGCAACCTTAGGCGATGCTACCAAGATACGTTCTTCTCCTTCGTAAGGAGTTTCACGACCACCATTGAAGAAGAAAGTGACGTGTGCATACTTTTCAGTTTCTGCAATGTGCAACTGAGATTTACCTTGTTTAGACAGATATTCGCCCAATGTATTTTCTACATTGTCTTTATCGAACAATACGTGCACATTTTTAAATGAAGCATCGTAAGGAGTCATACAGTAATACTGAAGTCCCGGCACTGTTTGCATTCCGGCTTCCGGCATATCTTGCTGAGTTAAAACAACTGTCAGCTCTTTAGCACGGTCGTTACGGTAATTAAAGAAAATAACCACGTCACCTTCTTTAATTCTTCCGTCGAAGTTAGCGTTTACAATAGGCTTAATAAACTCGTCAGTAACACCTTCATCATAAGACTCCTGTACAGCCTCAACCATGCAGGTCGCTTTTTTACCGGTTCCGTTTACCAACAAATCATAAGCTTCTTTCACACGTTCCCAACGTTTGTCACGGTCCATAGCATAATAGCGCCCTATGATAGAAGCAATCTTGCCGGCAGAAGCCTGGCAGTATGCATCTAGTTGTTCAATAAAGCCTTTTCCGCTTTTAGGGTCTGTATCACGACCATCCATAAAACAGTGAACAAATGCATTCTCAATACCATATTCTTTGGCTATATCACAAAGCTTAAACAAATGATCGAGAGAACTATGTACTCCACCGTCAGAAGTCAACCCCATGAAATGAATATTTTTGCCATTCTCTTTGGCATACGTAAAAGCCGCAACGACTCCAGGGTTTTGCATAATGCTATTGTCGCGACAAGCCAGGTTAATCTTCACCAAGTCCTGATAAACCACACGACCCGCACCGATGTTGAGGTGACCGACCTCAGAATTTCCCATTTGACCATCGGGCAAACCTACATTTTCGCCGCTGGCCTGCAGTTGTGAATTGGGATAAGTTTTTACTAAATAATCCCAATAAGGAGTAGGAGTATTGAAAATAACATCAGCTTTTCCGTGATTACCGATTCCCCAACCGTCGAGAATCATTAAAAGGGCTTTTTTACTCATAATTATGTTAGTTTATAGATTCCTTATTTTTTCGGGGGCAAAGTTACAAAAAAAGGCCGTTAACGAGCTTTAATTCAAATGATTTATCTACTTTTGTGCTGCAAAAAATCATAAATAAAAATATGGACGATTCAAACCCGCGAACGTGCAAAGATAATATGAACTAAAGCGAACAGAGTCACACTCATGCTGTCTCTGCTCGACCAACTAACGAAAGGAGGCAATAATGAGAACCTATCTTTATTGTGAGGCCGGCTTTGTAGAAAAGCCGAACTGGCAGCCTAACTGCTGGATTAACGTAGTTTGTCCCGACGAAGGCGATTTTCAATTTCTACTCAATGAACTGGGAGTACCCGAGTCTTTTCTTAGAGATATTGCCGATACAGATGAGCGCCCAAGAACCGAGACAGAAGAGAACTGGCTGCTAACCATCATCCGCATCCCCATGCAGAGTCCCCAAAATGGTATTCCGTTTACAACCGTACCTATTGGTATTATTACAAACAACGAAATTACCATTTCAGTATGCTATCATCATACTGAAATTATTCCTGATTTTATAAGCTACACACGTCGCAAGAATCTCATCGTACGCAATAAGTTCGACCTTATATTACGTCTTATTTACTCTTCAGCTGTATGGTTTCTAAAATACCTGAAGCAAATAAACAACGATGTGACAAGTGCGGAAAAGGAACTTGAACGGAGCATTCGTAACGAAGACTTGCTTCGTCTTATGAAACTTCAAAAGACATTGGTCTATTTCAACACCTCCATTCGCGGCAACGAAATCATGATCGGTAAGTTAAAAAGTATCTTTCAAGAACCAGAGTACTTAGACGAGGAGCTGATGGAAGACGTTATCACCGAACTCAGGCAGGCGTATAACACAGTAAATATATACAGTGACATTTTAACGGGAACAATGGATGCTTTTGCATCCATCATATCAAACAACGTGAATACCATCATGAAACGAATGACCAGCATTTCAATTATCCTGATGGTTCCCACACTCATTGCCAGTTTTTACGGGATGAATGTTGATATTCATTTGGATACCATACCACATGCATTTGCCATCATTGTATTATCATCCGTGTTTCTGTCTGCCCTTGCATTCGTTATTTTCAAAAGAATCAAATGGTTTTAAAACAGTTCCAGTTGCGCGTCACCCAGTAGGTTATAACTCAACCGATGATAAGGCGAAGGGCCATTAACCGCAATTGCGGCACGGTGCTTCTTAGTAGGATAACCCTTGTTGTGATCCCAATCATAGCAAGGGAATTCTTCGTGCAAACCATTCATGTAATCGTCACGGTATGTTTTTGCCAAAATAGAGGCTGCTGCGATAGAAAGATACTTGCCATCGCCTTTGATCACGGTAGTATGAGGAATGGAAGGATATGCTTTGAATCGGTTTCCATCAATAATTAAATGTTCCGGCCGAATATTTAATTGATCAACAGCCCGATGCATGGCCAGAAAAGAAGCATTCAATATGTTGATTTTATCTATTTCCTGAGGCGTAACAACGCCGACGGCCCATGCAATAGATTCTTTCTCTACCACTTCGCGGAGCAAATAACGTTGTTTTTCGGTCAGTTGTTTGGAATCGTTCAATAATTCATTCTTGAAGTCGGGAGGTAATATAACCGCTGCCGCGTAAACTGATCCGGCCAAACATCCGCGTCCGGCTTCATCACAACCGGCTTCAATCAGTCCTTTATTCAAATAGGGTAATAGCATACAAAAAGATTTTGCGGACAAAGATACAATTCTTCTCTTCAAAGAAATACAAGCTATCAGAAAAAGAACCATCTTAGTCCGCAAAACAACGATCAGAATAAGCTCCAGGCAACGGTAAGTCCCGCCATAACAATAGCTACCATGCTCATTAACTTAATAAGAATGTTCAAGCTGGGGCCCGAGGTATCTTTAAAAGGATCGCCAACGGTATCACCAACCACAGTAGCCTTGTGAACTTCTCCACCTTTACCGCCTAAGTTACCTTCTTCAACAAACTTCTTGGCATTATCCCATGCACCACCGGCATTGGCCATAAAGATGGCAAGAACAAAGCCACTACTTAATCCTCCGATAAGCAACCCCAACACACCGGGCACACCAAATATCAATCCGGTTGCTATGGGAGCAATAATAGCCAGAATAGAAGGAAGCACCATTTCCTTTTGTGCACCTTTGGTAGAGATAGCTACACAACGTTCATAATCAGGTTCTGTTTCTCCGGTGAGAATCCCCTTGATTTCTCTAAACTGCCTGCGCACCTCATCGACCATGTGTCCGGCCGCACGGCCTACAGCATTCATCGTTAATCCGCAAAACAGGAACGCCATCATCGATCCGATAAACATCCCCGAAAGTACTTTCGGATTCATCAGTGTTACATTATAATAATCCATGAAATCGACAAAAGTAGCATCGGCAGTTTTAATAGCTCCCCCATGCGGCAACGCTATTTCTATTGTTCCCAAACGGGTAAGTCCGATACGAATTTCTTCCACATAAGAAGCCAGCAAAGCCAAACCCGTCAGCGCAGCCGAACCAATAGCAAACCCTTTCCCCGTAGCGGCAGTCGTATTACCCAACGAGTCGAGAGCATCTGTTCGCTTTCTTACCTCTTCGCCCAAAGCCGACATCTCGGCATTGCCTCCTGCATTGTCGGCAATAGGACCATAAGCATCAGTAGCCAGCGTAATACCCAGAGTTGAAAGCATCCCTACTGCCGCAATACCTATGCCATACAACCCCATGCCCACGTTGGCAAAATCAAAGCCGGAAGCAAACAAGTAAGAAGCAATAATGCCTACTACAACAGCCAAGACAGGGATTGCAGTCGACAACATACCCAATCCAATACCTGAAATAATGACCGTAGCCGGTCCTGTTTTGCCGCTCTCAGCTAGATACTTGGTGGGCTTATATGACTGTGAAGTATAATATTCCGTAGAGCGTCCGATAATAATTCCAACAATCAGCCCTACAACCACCGAACAAGAAATATACATCCAGTTATCTATCTGTAGTAACCAGAGAATAAAGAAAGTAGCAGCCACAATTAGCACAGAACTTAAGTTAGTTCCAAATGCCAGGGAATTCAGCAAATCTTTCATGGTGGCATTCTCTTTGGTACGAACAGAGAATATTCCGGCAATAGAAAGCAATATGCCCACGGCAGCAATCAACATGGGCGCTATGACAGCTTTGAACTGCATTGCCGCGTCGGCTGTATGAATAAAAGCAGCGGCCCCTAACGCCGCAGTGGCTAAGATCGATCCACAGTATGATTCGTATAAATCGGCCCCCATTCCGGCCACATCACCCACATTATCACCTACATTATCTGCTATGGTAGCAGGATTTCTCGGATCGTCTTCAGGAATTCCGGCTTCCACCTTACCCACCAAATCGGCCCCTACATCGGCAGCTTTGGTATAAATACCACCGCCAACACGAGCAAACAAAGCTTGTGTGCTGGCTCCCATACCAAATGTCAGCATGGTTGTTGTAATGATACACAACTTATGTGTAGGTAAAAACACATCGGCAGGAATTACTGCATTTAACAGCAAATACCAGAAAGCAATATCAAGCAGTCCCAAGCCAACAACGACTAACCCCATCACCGCACCGCTTCGGAAAGCAATGCGCAAACCGGCATTCAGAGAAGTACGTGCTGCATTCGCTGTACGAGCGGAAGCATAAGTCGCTGTTTTCATTCCCAAAAAACCCGATAAGCCGGAAAAGAAACCACCAGTGAGAAAAGCCACAGGCACCCATGGGTTCTGTACCTGAAATCCGTAAGCCATGATGGAGAACAAGATAACCAATCCCAAAAAGACAAAAGCAACAACTTTATATTGCTGCTTCAGGTAAGACATCGCCCCTTTACGTACTGCAGCCGCTATTTTTACCATCTGAGGAGTGCCTTCACTCTCCTTCATCATCTGTTTATGAAAATAATAGGCAAAACACAGGGCTGCAAAAGCCGACAGGGGAATCATCCAAAAAAGTAAGCTATCCATAGAATATTATTTAAAGGTTCAATGCCCTAAAAGTATTCATTATCAATGAAATAGCCAATGAAAAAAATCATAAAAAAACATTCGGATGAATTATTCCGAAAAAAAGACTGTTCCCTTTAGGTAAAGCAACAAACTGTTTACACTTTTTTATGCTTGAGAGCGAAATCAGCCGGTTTCTCTCCGAATTGTTTCTGAAAACACTTAGCGAAATAGGACGGATTATTGAAGCCAACCGCATAGGCTACTTCATTAACCCGTAAATGACTCTCAGAAAGAAGTTGTGCAGCTTTCTTCAGTCTCATAACTTGAACCAGTTCATTGGGCGTAACATCTGTCATGGTTTTTATTTTGGCAAACAAACCGGAACGACTAATGCATAATTCTTTGGCCAAAGCATCAATGGAAAAGTCTTGGTTCGAAATATTCTTTTCAATGATTGCATTCATTTGAACCAAAAAATCTTCCTCAGCCTTGTTGGCCGCCATACTTTGTAACGGAACAAAAGGCATTTCGGAGAATTTCTTTTTCAGCAATTCTCGCGACGCAAGAAGGTTAGCAACGCAAGCTCGCAAATATTGAATAGAAAAAGGCTTTTCAACGTAAGCATCGGCACCTGTATTCATTCCTTCAATTTTAGAGTCGACATCCGTTTTGGCTGTAAGCAATATAATCGGAACATGGCTATACAACCTGTCGGCACGTACCTCGCGGCAAAAGGATATTCCGTCCATACGGGGCATCATCAGATCGCAAATTGCAAGGTGAACATTTCCTTTATGCAGTTCCTCTAATGCTTCAACTCCATCTTTGGCCGTTACCACCTGGTATTCATCTAAAAAGCTATCGGCCAGGAATGTTCGCATCTCTTCGTTGTCATCAACTATCAACAAACGAAGTTTGTCAGAGGAGTAACCGGCTGCTCGGGGCAATTCAGTTTTCTGACCATCGGGCAGTAACTGGGTTTGTGCTACATGCGGATACAACGGGGAATGATTTTCTTCCTGACTCTCTTTACCAATAGGGATCGTCACTTTAAAAGTACTACCTTTACCGGGAACGGAATCGACTTCAACCATTCCGCGATGCGCCTCTGCAAGACTTTTAACTAAATTCAGTCCAATACCTGTACCCGGTTTCCCTCTTCCGGCTACCTGATAAAACGGCTGGAAGATTTTATGGCGTTCTTCATCAGGAATTCCGCAACCGTTATCAGTTACACTAACGGTAAAACAAGCCAGGTCTTTATGGAAAGAACACGCAAGGATAATCTTGTCTTTTGTGAATTTATTGGCATTCGTCAATAAATTGCTCACCACTTTTGTGATGGCTTCCTGGTCAACAAAAGCCTCTAGGTTTTTCTCCGGACAATCGAAGGTAAATTCAATGCCTCTTTGCTCAACAACGGGCTTAAAACGTTCGTACACATTGTCAAGCAGTTCATAAATACGATACTTGCCTATGGAAAGAGTAAAAGCACCTTGTTCTACTTTCCGGAAATCGAGTAACTGGTTGACCAGATTCAACAGGCGCTGACTGTTCCGATTAATAATGCCCAACTCTTTTTTAATGCTTTCGGGTAAAGAAATACTTGTAGAAAGGATATTTTCCATAGGGCCTATGATGAGTGAAACAGGCGTTCTTATTTCATGCGCAATCATAGTAAAAAACTCAATTTTAGAATTGTATATTTCACGTTCCTGTTCTTGCTGCATCTCCTTAATTTTATCCTTATGCTTTCTTTCTGAACGGCGAATCAACATACGTATAACCCCGTAAAGACTCAGAAGAAAAAGAATTAAATAGAGTATTTTAAACCCTAATGTAAGATAAAAAGGTGGATGTATGTTTATTCTCAACGTGGCTCCGGCCTCGTTCCAAACCCCGTCGTTATTACAAGCTTTCACCTTAAAAGTGTAAGTCCCGGCCGGCAAGTTGGTATAGGTGGCTTTTGTCTGCGTTCCTACAAAATTCCATTCTTCATCAAATCCCTCTAGTTTATAAGCGTACTGATTCTTTTCGGGAGTATTATAACTTAGCGCTGCATACCTCAGACTAAAAACATTATCTTTATATGATAAGTCTAAAACATCAAGAGAAGATAAATCACCCGGAAGCTTTCCATTAACATCAACGGGAATTTCCTTATTATAAATTTCCAGACTGGTTATGTACACGGGAGGAACATATGCATTCTTTTTAATGCGATCCGGACAAAAAGAATTAAATCCGTTCAAAGTTCCCACATAAATTTCTCCGGCCGATGATTTCATCGCCGAATTAAAAATAAACTGATCACTCCTTAATCCGTCACTTTTAGTAAATACCTGGCAATTGTTTCCGTCTTTGGCAGCCGGATTAAAACGAACCAATCCTTTGGAAGTTGTCAACCATAGCAATTTATTACTTTCAACGATACCACAAATATTGTTACTGGGAATGCGAAGTGGCATCCTGACAAAAGCATCGGTCGCAGCATGATAGGCGCACAAGCCATTCCCTGTTCCAATCCAAAGCACGCCGCGGGAATCAACATACATGCAGTTTACCTGATTACCGGCTATGGAATGAGGATCATTGGCTGCATGGGTATAGTTACGCCAATCACGAGTGGAAGGGTTATATCTGAATACTCCTTTTCCTTGTGTAGCAAACCAAATGGCCCCATTACGATCTTGCTTAATGTCTATTGTCATGAAGCCAAAATTCTTAATCCTGCTGAAGTCATCTGTCTCGGGATGATACAGATTGACACCCGACATACTGGCCACCCATATCCGTTTGTCGCGATCACGAAATATAGCGTAAATGCTGTTACCATCGAGTGTTCGCGGATCTTCCTCTTTGGTATCATAATGCCTGAATTGTCCGGTTTTCAAATTCAGCACATTCAATCCGCCGGAATAAGTGCCAATCCACAGTTCCTCATCATTCAAACAAAGCGCATGCACATTGTGATAGGATAAACTATTTTTGCCGGCCTGTGGCATAAATGCCTTAAACAAACCCGTCTGCGGATAGAAGCAATTCAAACCGCCATCATCAGTCGCAATCCATATATTACCTTGCTTGTCTTCACAAAAGCGACTCACGATGTTACCGTTAATTGAATTCCTGAAAAGAGAATGAGCATACCCTTTGAACATCCCATTATTAGGAGAGACATAGTTAACCCCTCCGTAATAGGTCCCCACCCATATCCCACCTTCGCGGTCTTTTACGATGGGGTAAACAAATTTATTGGAAAGAGAACTTGCATTTGTTTCGTCGGAAACAAGCAACTGGTGTTCTTTTTTTAGGGTATTCAATATGCTCAAACCATCATCGGATCCCACCATAAGCACGTGTGGCTCCAGTTCAGTAATACTATGTATGTGCAAAATACCCCCTTGTTTTTTAGGCGAAAGCAGTGTTTCAGTATCACCTGTTTTTCTATTTAAACGACGCAGACCATCGTCCCATGTTCCAAGCCAGAATTCACCTTTTGAACTCTCCAGTAAATATAAAATAGTTGATTCGGTATCATTAGCCGACAAGTTTAAAGTGAAATTTTCAAACTTGTTTTTCTTCGGATTATATTTAGCCAAGGGACTTTGGGGGTTTCTGGTAGTGATCCACACTGCATCCTCGCGATCAACATAAACATAATTAACCAGACTCTGCGGTTGTACCGGACACATATATTGTTCCAACTTGCGGTTTTTTGTGTCATATTTAAAAGTTCCCTGTCCGTGAGTTGCCAGCCAAATATTTTGATGTTTGTCTTCTACTATGTTATTAACAATGGATGTTATACTTGTACCATAAGCCGTTTGCGGACGGAAAAGATAAAACAAATCTTGTGCATGCAAGTAGAGATAGACTCCCGTATCTGTTCCAATCCAGATTTTGCCTTCCGAATCTTCAAAAAGCACATTGATATAATTGTTACCTAATGTACAGGAGGAGCCATTATTGCAGAGATATCTTTTTATATTTTGTCCGTCGAAGCAATTAAGCCCCTCTTCCGTACCAATCCAGATAAAGCCGCGACTATCTTGTAAAATGCTCCGCACAATGTTAGAAGACAATCCGTTATCGACAGTATAATGGCGAAAATTGAAAGTACGGGGAGCAGCTGCCAGAGCAGGTAGAACGAGAAAAATAACCAATAGGGAATATATAAATCTTTTCATGGATGTGTTCTCAATGATTAGTGCTTTTTGTAAGTGCAATAATAGCGCTTTTATCTGAAAGAGCACCCAAATATAATCCATAAAACTAAAAAAATAGTCTATCAAAAACGTCCAAACGGCTTATTCAAGGGAATTTGCGAAAGATTAGAAGAAAACGATCGCCGGACAATTGTTGCATACAACTGGACTATTATTCCATATTCTATATTCCGTTCGTGTTTAATTTGCAGTCATATCTAATGCAAATTATAAAATCTAATTCAACAATAAAAACATGAAAAGCAAACTATTTCTCTCAATCGGATGTACACTTGTCACGTTATGGTCATGCAACACATCTTACAAGCCTTCAGGAGACCCCATAGCAGAGGTTCCTTTTACACAAGTTCACTTTTGCGATAGTTTCTGGGCACCGCGCATGGAGACAAACCGGACCGTTTCTATCCCATCTGCATTTGAGCAATGTGAGTTGAACGGACGGTTCGACAACTTTGCTCTTGCGGGAGGTTTAATTAAAGGAGAGCATAAAGGTGATTTTTCATTTGATGATACGGATCCATATAAAATAATAGAAGGAGCCTCCTACTCACTTGCTGTTAAGTACGACAAGAAACTGGATGCCTATCTAGACAGCGTAATCAATCTCATTGAAGCAGCACAAGAACCCGATGGGTATTTGTGCACTTGCGTTACCAATAAGTGCACCCGCCTGTCCGGTTGGTGGGGAAACAGCCGGTGGGAAAAAATTAACAGTCACGAACTATATAACTGCGGACATCTTTACGAAGCAGCAGTTGCACATTACAAAGCTACCGGGAAAAAGACCTTGTTAAACATAGCCATTAAGAATGCCGATCTTATTTGTCAGGTGTTTGGACCGGCAGAAGGTCAGAAACATGTACCCTCGGGACACCCGATTGTAGAAATGGCATTAGCCAAACTCTACAAGGTCACTAAAAACGAAAACTACTTGAAACTGGCGAAATATTTTGTAGAAGAGACAGGAAGAGGTACCGACGGGCACAAACTCAATCAGTACAGCCAAGACCATATGCCCATTCTTCAACAAAAAGAGATTGTGGGGCATGCCGTGCGTGCAGGATATCTTTACTCGGGCGTAGCCGATGTGGCATCGCTAACACATGATACTGCTTATTTCCATGCATTGAAAAATATTTGGGAAAACATGGCCGGTAAAAAACTTTATATCACCGGAGGAATTGGTTCACGCGCACAAGGAGAAGGTTTTGGTCCCAATTATGAACTACACAATCATCAGGCTTACTGTGAAACTTGTGCCGCCATTGCAAATGTGTACTGGAACCAACGCATGTTTCTGGCTACCGGTGATGCCAAATACATTGATATTGTAGAACGGGCCATGTACAACGGAGTCATTGCTGGCGTATCACTCAGTGGTGATAAATTCTTTTACGACAACCCACTCGAATCAATGGGACAACATGAACGCCAGAAATGGTTTGGCTGCGCTTGCTGCCCCGGAAACATTACCCGTTTCATGCCTTCCATTCCCAATTACGTATATGCCACACAAGGGAATGATATCTTCGTGAATTTGTATGTACAGAGCCATAGCTCCATCAACACAAACAGTAACACGGTTGAGATTAGGCAAACAACCTCTTATCCTTGGGAAGGAAAAGTTGAGTTGACAGTAAATCCGGACAAACAAGAAAAATTTGCCATCAGATTACGTGTACCCGGATGGGTAAAAAGCAATCCTGTTCCTTCTGATCTGTATGCATTTACAGACAAGCCTCAAAGCGTATCCATCCAAATAAATGGAAAGAAAGAATCGGCGAGTGAATCAGATGGATATTCCACCATCGTGAGAACTTGGAAAAAAGGAGATAAAATAACAATCGATTTCCCAATGCCTGTACGTCAAATCAAGGCGAACGATAAAGTAATGGATGACAAAGGGAAACTAGCTATTCAAAGAGGTCCCATTATCTTCTGTTTGGAAGGGCACGACCAACCCGACCAGCATGTGCTAAACAAATATATTCCCGAAAATTCAACATTTCAAGTAGAGTTTGATAAGAACTTGTTAAACGGAGTCGTTGTACTAAAAGGAAAAGCCAGAGAAGTTCTTGAAGCAGGCAAAGAAAAAGAAACGGATTTTACAGCCATTCCATATTCAACCTGGAACAACAGAGGAGCCAACGAAATGGCAGTATGGATTCCATCCTCTGCCTCTTACGCTCGCCCGAACCCGCAACCCACCATTGCTTCGCAAGCAAAAACATTCACTTTGAGAGGTCCCATACAAAAAGATGCACCGGTCACTGCTGAAACAGAAGAATGGGCATGGGGAGTAAATGACCAGTGGGAACCAAAGAGTTCATCGGACATTTCCAAGCCTTATCATTATTGGTGGCTCAAAAAAGGTAGCATAGAAACATTAGTCTACGAATTCGATAAACCGGAAACGATATCAAGCGTGGATGTATATTGGCTTGATTTTGACCATTACGACGGAAACTTCAGAATACCCGAAAGTTGGAAACTTTATTTCAAAGAAGGGAATAACTGGAAAGAAGTGCAAGCCTCAACACCATACAGCGTCAAAAAAGACTGTTACAATCACCTGGCTTTCAAACCCGTTACGACTAAAAGTCTGAAAATTGCGGCACAACTACGCAAAGGAGAATCGGGAGGAGTCATTGAATGGAAAGTAAATAAATAACCTATAGTATTAATCTTAAATTTAAAAAAAACAATGAACACATCTCAATGTTATGCAAGCTTTTGGCACAAAAGCTTATTAAAGATGGCAGCTTGTGTTTTTTTGGCCACCGGCGCCGGTACCTATCCGCTTTATGCTGCTGATACAAGCAACCGACTGGCGACAGAAAACACACAGCAGCGAATCAAAGTTACCGGAACAATCGTTGATAAATCCGGCGAACCCATTATTGGAGCCAACATCGTAGAGAAAGGAACCACTAATGGTACTATCAGTGACCTTGATGGACGATTTACGTTGAACGTACAAAGTGCTACCTCTGTACTTGTGGTTTCTTATATCGGGTATAAAACGACAGAGACGTCAGCTAAAGAGAAAAATACCCGAATCACTTTAACTGAAGACTCTGAATTAGTAGATGAAGTAGTAGTAATTGGTTACGGTACTCAACGCAAAGGAGATGTTACAAGTGCCGTTGCTAGTGTGAAAGCCGAAGATTTTACCATCGGTAAAATTGGTGATGCTGCTGAATTGATTAAAGGAAAGGTAGCCGGATTAACCATTGCTAAAGGTAGCGGTGATCCAAATGCCGAATCAACCATCCGTTTACGTGGGGTAATTTCATTGGCAGGAAGCAATACTCCATTAGTATTGGTTGATGGTATAGAAGGGAATTTGGGGACTGTTGCGCCTGAAAATATCGCTTCAATAGATGTACTAAAAGATGCATCGGCTGCTGCTATTTACGGAACACGAGGTGCCAATGGAGTGATCTTAATCACGACTAAAGCCGGCAAGCGGGAAGAAAAGACAAAAGCCAGCTACTCCGGTTATACCGCTTTATCAAAATTTGGTAAAACACTCGATTTTATGAGTGCAGAAGATGTTCGTCAAGGAATGACAAGCTTTACAGACAAAGGCTATGATACTGATTGGCTGAAAGCCATTACTCGCACAGCATTTACACATAATCATAATTTCAACATCAGCGGAGGTAATCAGAAAACTACTTATTCAGCAGACTTTACCTATCGAAAAGAAGAAGGTGTGATTATTGATACTTATAATGATGAAATGAAAATGAATTTTGACGTATCGCACTGGATGCTCAACGATATGTTAAAGGTCAATTTCAATATGGTCAAAGGATTACACAAGAACAGTGCTACCAATGCAAACGATGACGGTGCTTCTAACATATATCGCCAAGCCATTATTCATAACCCAACGGAATCTATTTGGAATGAGGACGGAACTTATTACGAAAACTTCCAAGTGAATTATTACTACAACCCTGTAGGAATGGTAAAAGAACGGAAAGGTGAATATGACACCGAATGGACAAGAATGACTGGAAACGTAACTTTAGAACCCATCAAGGGATGGCAAACCAATTTAATGTTAGCTACCCGTCGATCCAAGGCTCATGATAAAGGCTACTACACTTCTGAATACTTCAGTCAGAAAATGGAAAACCATACTGGATACGCCTATCATTCACAAAACGACAGCCGTACCGACAATCTGGAAATTACGTCCAAATATGATACAAAATTCAAGAATCATCGTTTGGATGCCTTGGTTGGATATAGCTATCAATATAATGTAAACGAAGGATTTAATGCCAACAACTATGACTTCCAGAATGATTTCTTCTTATATAATAACTTGGGCATCGGTTCGGCATTGAAAAAAGGAAAAGCCGGAATGGGTAGTTACAAAAATGACAATACACTCGTAGGATTCTTCGGACGTGTTAGTTATGGATATGCCAATAAATATAATGCATTAATCAGTGTGCGTCACGAAGGTTCATCTAAGTTTGGTGATAACCACAAATGGGGTACTTTCCCCTCTGCATCTTTAGGATGGACTATCAGTAATGAAGAGTTCATGAAAGGATTCGATTGGCTTAACAACTTAAAACTTCGCGCCGGTTTCGGTATTACAGGAGTTATTCCCGGTTCATCTTATCAATCGCTGACTTTATATAATTTAGGAAGCTCATATTACTACGAAAACGGAGAATGGAAACCTGGTCTGGAAGTAGCTTCCAATCCTAATCCCGATTTGAAATGGGAAAAATCCACTGAATTCAATGTTGGTTTGGACCTATCTGTTCTCAACGAACGCTTAAGTGCCTCTGTTGATGTTTATACCAAGAAAACATCCGACATGCTATGGTGGTTTGACGTACCAACTCCACCCAATTTGTACCCTCAAACATTAGCCAATGTAGGAGAAATGCGTAACTCTGGAATCGAACTGGCTATTAATGCCACGCCTATTAGCACCTCAAAGTTTGAATGGAAAACAACGTTGACTGCTTCTCATAACATCAATAAATTATTAAGCCTCTCAAATGATTTGTATGAAACTGCCAATAAGCACGATGAAGGAGGTTTAGGCGAACCAATCAGCATATCCACTCACCGTCTTGAAGTAGGAAAAGCTGTTGGACAATATTTCGGTCTAAAATCGGTTGGCGTATCGGAAAAAGGTCTTTGGTTAATAGAAAACCCAGCAACAGGTGAGGCGGAAGAATTCACCGACAACATGCTGAATAATGATCAGTACCGCCAATACTTGGGAACAGGTCTTCCTAAGGTCTATCTGGGTTGGAATAATACATTCCGTTACAAAAACTTCGATTTAAGCTTCCAGATGACTAGTCAGTTGGGCTTTAAGATATTAAATGAACCCAGAGCTTTCTATGAAAATAATTCAATTGCATACAACCGTTTGAAATCAGTTAAAAAAGCGCCTTATGGGGGGCAATACACTCTATCATCTGCTCAAAAGCAAACCATAGTAAGCTACTACCTAGAAAGAGGTGATTTCTTAAAAATGACAAACATGACGATAGGCTATACAGTTCCCTTGAGCGAAAATAAATACATAAAAGGAATACGGGCCTACGTTTCAGGAGACAACCTTTTCTGTATCACAGGATACGACGGATTAGATCCTGAATTGTCGAACAGCGAAGCAACTTATGCAGGTATCGACCGCCGCGATAAATATCCCGTAATACGCTCATTTACATTCGGTGTTAACGTAACATTCTAAATAATCAAATAGTATGAAAACAATATTATATAAATCTATTTTAGCTTCTGTAATTGGCTTCACGGCATTCAGCTTCAATAGCTGTACCGATCTGGATGAAACCATTTATAGCAACATTGCTGCCGAAAAATATGAATTTTCGGAGAAAGACGCAGCCAGTATGTTTGCTCCTGTGTATAGTAATTTGCGTAATCTTTATTGGGGATGGAATGGTTATTGCGACATTCAAGACGAATCTTCTGATTTGTGGTGTACCCCTTATCGTATTGGAATTGGATGGGGCGACCTCTACGTATCCATGCATAAACATGAATTTCATTCTCAGATAGGACACATCTGGACAGAATGGAACTATGCTTATTCAGGAATAAACGCCTGCAACAAATTACTAGCAGATGAGGCTGTTCAAACATCAGAATCGGCCGTTGCCCAATTAAGAGCTTATCGTGCATTGTACTATTATGTACTGTTTGATTTGTTTCGCAACATACCACTTGATACCACCTACGATCACCCTGCGGGCTGGTTGCCTGAGCAATCGGCTCCTCAAGAGACCTGGGATTTTATCATTAACGAACTTAATGATATAAAAGGGAAATGTGGAGTAGATAATGGTATGGGGCAAATTAACAATGCAACTGTTAACATGCTTCTTGCCAAAATGTATCTCAATCACAATGCTTGGTTTAATTCCTTCTCGGATAATTCGTGGTACGGCAAAGCAATAGACGAGATCAATGAGATAATACAAACAGGCAAATATTCATTGGCCGCCAATTATTCCGATTGTTTTAAAGAAGACATCTCAAAATGTTCTGAAGTAATCTTCGGTATTCCATTTGAAGAAAAATATGCCAGCGGCAATTACTATGCAAACAAATGGATACACACTGCAGGTAGGGCTGTATGGAACTTCAACGGTTGGGCAACAGGAGGAAGTACTGTATTACCACAGTTCCTTAGCACATACGATAGTGAAGACACGCGCTACACATCTTGTTGGGCATTGGGGCAACAATATGATCAAAGTGGAGCTGCCATTATGGTTGATGGCGAACCACTTGTGTATACTAAAGAGGTACACAGCATTGATAATCCGGGATGCTATCCGTTTGAGGGTGGACGTTTAATTAAATACGAAATCCTGTCGGGAGACTTTGGAACAGCATACGATGACATTCCTTTCTTCCGTTTGGCTGATGCCTATATGATTAAAGCCGAATGTTTGCTTCGGTTAGGAGGATACAAAGGCGAAACCGAACAAACGGCTGCTGATTTGGTAACACAAGTTCGTCAACGTGCATTTAAGAACAATCCATCCAAAGCTACACGCACAGTTGAGCAACTTAAAGGAGGAAGTGTTTATGCATACGGATATCGCGAAAATCAAGGAAAAATGGGTGAATCTGATAAGTGGGTAACGACTGAAGAAGGCGGTAATGACATTGAGCTAGGTGGTTTATTAGATGACTTGGCATGGGAATTTGTGGCTGAACACCACAGACGCCAAGACCTTATTCGATTCCGTATAAAAGGTAAAAATCAAAATGTATACAACGGAAAATCATGGTTCTGTAAGAAAGCAAAGACTGATGCTTCAGACAATCATTGCGACATCTTCCCTATTCCAAAAGATTTCATGGATGGAAACATCAAGTTAAAACAAAATCCGGGTTACGGAGATAGCGCAAATTAAAATTAACCCTATAAAATAAATAGATATGAAACACCATCTGATATATGCTCTGATAAGCTGCTTCATGCTCACATTTGCAGCTTGCGACGATAACATTGAAGACGCAACGAGCAAACATGTATACGGAGAAGATGAAAGTCCGTACTTGAAAGTAAACACCAATGCCGTTGTTACGAACAATCTGGAGTTTGCCGTAGGGCATTTTGAGCCTCAAACCATTCAATTATCTGATTATGCCGACAAATTCGAGAAAAATATGAATATGACCGTTGATCAGGTGATCAACGGTCTCAAGGACGGAAGTGTTGTATTTTACAATATCAACACAGCACGTAATAATTGGAATAAAGCCGAAATGACAAAAAGAACGACCGGTTGGTATTACAATTCTGCCGGTGGTATTTGTTCTGTCGATGATCCGACTCAAACCGTAAGCATGGAGATCGACACTCAAGCCAAAACATTTATCGTCGATGTCAATGAGAAGGCCACTGTTGGAACTGTCCTCACATTCAATGCCGGCTTTGCAGTAAATGGACCCGATTATGATAAGTATGTCCGCTTCACATTCAATGTTTCCATTACAGATCCTTCAATCATTCTGACAAGTATCAGTATTCCCACAGGAGATTATGCTTCATACGGCATTGACTTTAATAAATACGCAGCAACGATACAAACCTGTATGGGCATGAGTGTGGCCGATTTTCTAGCCAATCTTGATTATAACGGAGACAGCGGAGAAGCAACAGGTAAAAATATCCGGATGCATGTCATTAATCCCTCAACTGGGGTATGGGACGAAACAAGCACCTATACTGCTGAGTCTCCCGGATATTGGATTAACAACCTAGGAGCCGTATGCAACTGGGGTGCTACTGGATATTCATTTTACGCCAATACCAAGAACAAAGATCATGCATTATATGTAGGTAGGGCACCCGGATTGACAGCAGGTAGCAAGTACACCATCAGTGTAGGGTATAAAGATTCAAAGAATACAAATAATTTCTTCCGTTTCATTATAACAGCTACGTTAGAATAAATAAAACCACCCGGTGAAGGATAGTTGAACCAATACAGGTTTCAACTATCCTTCTACATAGAGAGCATGATATCCCAAAATAAATACCAACCCCATTATCACATGAAAAAAATGATTTCAACTATTTTGTTATGCCTATCCCTCCTATTTAGTGGATGTAGTAGTGATGATTCTTCAAAAGAAATCAAGAAAACGAATGAACCCGAAGGCAAAGAAGTATACATACCTCAAGAACTACGTACAAACGATTTTACCAAATCAACAAGCAAATGGTGTTGGTCACGATCTAAAGCCTCTACCAACTGGATTGTTTTTTGGGAAGCAGGATTTGGTAACGATCCCAAGTCATCACCGGCACCATACACCGTAGATATTGATGACTTACTGATTAAGGCAGAACAAATTTATAGCTATTATGCAAATACCTTGAAGTTTATAGATTCATCCAATTCTAAAGCCAATCAATACCGCATGATGATATTTCTGAGCTATAGTACCGAATGGAATGCAACCGGAGCAGGTTACGACGACGTTATTGGTTCGTTGTGGATCAATCCTTCTTCAGCCCAACCCGTGGGTTCAGTAGTGGCACATGAAATAGGCCATTGCTTCCAGTATCAGGTATTTTGCGATAATCAGTCGGGCAATTCGGGCTATCGTTATGGGTTTGGACCTAATGGAGAAGGCGGCAATGGCTTCTGGGAACAATGTGCACAATGGCAAAGTTTCAAAGTATATCCGCAAGAACAGTTTACCAACTACAATTACAACGAATATTTAAGCTCATTTCACAAACATATTTTGCACGAAACGCCCCGCTATGCCAATTATTTTATTCAGGATTATTGGTGCATGAAACACGGAATGGATTTCGTGGGGAAATTATGGAGGCTGGCACAACGACCGGAGGACCCAATTGACACGTACAAACGTATTACGAATATCAGTCAGGAAACCTTCAATGATGAAATATTTGATGCTGCCCGACGTTTTGTGAATTGGGACATTGACGGTATTAGAGAATATGGAAAAGGCTATGTAGGCAGAACACAAGCCAATTTGGAGAAATTGCAAGATAATTATTACATGATTCATCCCAGTCAATGTATAGAAAACTACGGATACAATGTGATCACTCTTAATACGCCAACATCTGCAACCACCGTTAGCGCAACTTTTGAGGGACTAGCAGGAGCTACTGGATACAGAAGCCTCAACATAGAAAAAGCCGGATGGAGATATGGATTCGCCGCTTATCTCAATAACGGAAACTGCATCTATAGCGAAATCTTTTCCGGAACAAGCGGAACTGCCACTTTCAATTGTCCCGATAACTGCAAGAAACTCTATTTTATTGTTAGTGGAGCGCCAACAGAGCATTGGCATCATCCATGGGATGACAATGATGCGAATGATGAACAATGGCCCTACAAAGTAAAATTCACAGGAGTAAGTGTAACCGGATTATAATAATACCCTATTGATTATGAACCTCAAGTACATCGTTTTTTCAATGTTTTCTCTATTCTTTATTTCCATTGTTCAGGGCGTTGTTACTGAACAAAAAAAAGTCATTCGGATAGAACAAACACTTCGCGACTCTCTTCAATTGCCTGCTTTTTATAAAAAATATATAGATGCAGACGGAATAGCTGTTACCTCATCGGAAAAGGTACAAGATGAAGCATTGTATACAGCTCGTCAACTCATCATCGGGATGCTTTCCAAACGGCAGGATATCAAGCAATATATGGTTCAAAAACGATGCCGGTTCATGGTTATCGGCCAAAAAGAAGAAGTTTGTGACTTACCTGAATATGCTCACATCTGTAACTCTCCCGAAAACATTGCCTTCTGGAATAAGCGTGCACGCGGATTTGGTGGTGCACCCGAAGACGATTTAAGTTCCAGCTGCGGAGAAGAAAATCTGATTTGTCTGCCGGGCGATAAATACGAAGGAGAGAATATTCTGGTTCACGAGTTTGCGCATCTTATACATACTGTGGGCATTGTTGGAGTAGAACCCAGCTTTAACGAGAAACTGGAACAGTTACTGGCCCGGGCCAAAGAAAAAGGCCTATGGGAAAACACCTACGCAGTAAGCAATAAAGAAGAATACTTTGCAGAAGCTGTTCAGTCATTCTTTAATTGCAACCGGCACTCGGAAAAGCCAAACGGCGTACACAACAGCATCAGTACGCGCGAGAAACTTAAATCTTATGACCCGGAAATGTACGATTTGCTTTTGCAGTACTTTGACGAAACAGATTTGCCTATACATCATGTAACTCATCTTTAAAATGCATACCATGAAAAAGTTGTCTATTCTAACAGTTATCATACAAATTTGGTTGTTCATTCCGACAGAAGTGGGGGCACAGAATGACAAGTGGAATGCTCCGGGTAACGGCAATCCTATAATTGCCGGTTATTTTGCCGATCCAACCATCAAGAAGTTCGGAGATACCTATTACATTTATGCCACAACCGACGGAAATGGCGGTGGGTTAGGTCCATCGGTTGCCTGGACGTCCAAAGATTTAGAAAACTGGACCATGGTGCCCATGAACTGGCCTACCACTTATCATATCTGGGCACCCGATGTAATGCAAGGAAAAGACGGAAAATACTATATGTATTATTGTGAGCCATGCAAGATTTATTGCGGTGTTTCCGACACACCTCTGGGGCCTTGGCATAATATTTTAGGAAACGATACAACCGTATTGGTACCCGATCGTTTTGTGAAGAATGCCATCACTTTAGACGGGCAATCATTCATTGATGATGACGGCTCTGTCTATCTCTATTGGGGAACCTGGGGCATTTACAAAGGGTTTGGTTGCGGAGTTGGCCGACTGTCCGAAGACATGAAGAGTTTTACCAAAACCCGATTGATACCTAACACTGAGGCTACCGACTTCTTCGAAGCTCCCTTTGTGTTGAAGAAAAACGGCATTTACTATTTTATGTACTCGTCCGGTTCGTGCCATGACCACACCTATAGGGTGCAATATGCAACCAGCACAACCGGACCGATGGGACCCTTTACTTACGGCAAAAACAATCCCATCTTGGAAACGAGTGCCGACAGCACCATTCACGGTCCGGGACATCACAGCATTCTGCAAGAAGGAGACGATTATTACATTGTATATCACCGGCACAACATACCACAATCAACACGTGGCATGCACCGACAAATAGCGATTGATAAATTGGTGTTTCTTGAAGATGGCAGCATAAAGCGTGTTGCCGCCAGTCACAAAGGCATTAAGAAGTCTGCTGATGCCCCTTTGAATCTGGCTTTTGGAAAAACCGTCAAAGCCTCATCATTTTACAACGATTACTTCAAACCACAATATGCGGTAGACGATAACAATGCTACACTTTGGAGACCTAAAACCTGCGGAAAAGAATGGTTGGAGATTGATCTCGGAAAAGTAGAAAACATCCGACGCATTTGTACGCAATTCGAATATCCTACCTCCTATTATCAATACACCCTAGAAACATCTTTAGACGGTGCCAACTGGGTTCTGTTTGCCGATAAACAAGAGAATCGCTTGGCCGGAAGTCCTATGATTGACTGGGGGTATGCTCAAGGAAGGTTTGTGCGACTCACGGTGACAGGCGGACAAAAAGGGGGACAGTTTGGTGCTGTGTGGAACATCAAAGTCTTTGCCGATGATAAGAAATCAACCAACCTCGTGACCAATAATACTTGCAAACAGCCGGAGTTACTACTCGATATTCAGGCTAGCGACTATAAAGTGGGATGTTCCCTGACCGAGATACGTGAGCGAACCGGTAAAGGGAGTTTTCAATCGTTGGGTAAACCATTGCCGGTGGTAAAGAAGGCAGGATTAAATGCTTTTGCTTTCGACAGCACACAGTGGTTTCGCTCGGATTTTATACTTCCTACTTCTATCAAAGACAGTGCGCCTTATACCTTGGAAGCCTGGGTTCTGAACCCCGATGCAAAAGTAAATGAATGCATAGCCGACCTGACATCTTCAGAAGGAGAATTACAAAAAATCATGCTGTGCAATGGTAAAGAACCTCGCTGCGGTGTGGTTTGTCACTTCGGTTGGTATGAAGATATGGGATTTCCTGAGTTAGCGGGAACGAAACAATGGCAACATTGGACCTTCACATACGATGGTTTTGTAGAGAAAATCTATCTGAACGGTAAAAAGATTAAAGAAAAGGATATTGTCTTGCTTTTACCTGAAAGTAAGTACGTAACTTTGGGCAGAACAGCCATTGGCGACTGGCCGTATAGCGGTTTTCTTCATTCATTGAAAGTGTATGCAGGCGTTATACAAGAAGAAGAGGTGTTGCAACACTACCAAATGAGCAAACCAGGCAAAACAACAATTAAAAAGTAACTAATAATAAAGAATACCATGAAAAAGAGTCTATTTACCATCATTCTAGCCTCGGCTACTGTGTTAGCAAATGCTCAGAAGAAGCATGAACAGACAGGATATCCGGTCAATCCGGTGCCTTTTACCGCTGTGAAAGTGACCGATTCGTTTTGGGGGCAACGCCTTAATGCCAGTCGTGAGGTAACCATACCGCTGGCCTTCAGCAAATGTGAAGAGACAGGGCGCTACCTGAACTTTGTCAGGGCAGCACATCCTAGTGACACCATTACCGTAGGTGGATTGGCTTTTGATGATACCGATGTGTATAAAACCATTGAAGGGGCCAGTTACTCAATGCAAACGTATCCCAATAAGAAGCTGGATAAATACATTGACAGCGTTTTGGTTATTGTAGCAGCCGCGCAAGAGCCAGATGGTTACCTTTACACCGCACGTACGCAAAATCCCAAACATCCACACGAATGGGCAGGAAGCAAACGATGGGAAAAGGTTGAAGACTTAAGCCATGAATTTTATAATTTGGGGCACATGGTTGAGGGTGCCATTGCACATTATCAAGCTACAGGAAAACGCAATTTCCTTGACATTGCGATTAAGTATGCCGACTGCGTATGTCGGGAAATTGGAGACAAGCCGGGACAAACCGTAGCAGTTCCCGGTCACCAGATTGCCGAAATGGCATTGGCTAAACTATACTTGGTAACCGGTGACAAGAAGTACTTGAATCAAGCCAAGTTCTTCCTTGATAAAAGAGGATATACCACCCGCACCGACGAATACAGTCAGGCTCACAAACCGGTTGTTCAGCAAGACGAGGCCGTGGGGCATGCCGTGCGTGCCGCCTATATGTATTCGGGCATGGCAGATGTAGCCGCGCTTACCGGAGACACAGCCTACATTCATGCCATAGATAAGATATGGGATAATATAGTGACCAAAAAGCTCTATATTACGGGCGGAATTGGTGCCACCAGTCACGGCGAAGCATTCGGAAAGAATTACGAGCTGCCCAACATGTCGGCCTATTGCGAAACCTGTGCCGCTATTGGTAACGTATACCTCAACCACAGATTGTTCTTGTTACACGGTGAATCAAAGTATTACGATGTGCTGGAGCGCACACTCTACAACGGACTAATCTCCGGTGTATCTCTTGATGGAGGCGGCTTCTTCTACCCTAACCCGCTGGAGTCTATTGGTCAGCACCAACGTCAGCCCTGGTTTGGTTGCGCCTGCTGTCCGTCCAACATCTGTCGCTTTATCCCCTCCGTTCCGGGATACGTATACGCCGTTCACAACAACGATGTTTACGTAAACCTCTTCATGGGCAACAGCGCTGATGTAAAAGTGAATGGTAAAACAGTACACTTACAACAAGAAACAAACTACCCCTGGTCGGGCAACATTCAATTGAACGTATCACCTAAAGGCAAACAAACGTTCAATCTGAAAATACGCATCCCCGGATGGGTTAAGAACAGTGCAGTGCCGGGCAACTTATACAGCTATACAGATAAGAAAAACCTTCATTACAGCATCAAAGTCAACGGAAAAACCGTTGAGGCAACTGAAGAAAAAGGATACTTTACCATTCAGCGAAGCTGGAAAAAAGGCGACTCAGTAGAGATACATTTTGATATGGAAGCCCGTACCGTTAAAGCGCACCCGCTGGTGGAAGCCGACAGAGGTAAAATTGCCATTGAAAGAGGTCCGCTGGTTTACTGTGCTGAGTGGCCCGATAACGACTTTAGCGTGCTAAGCATTCTGTTGAACAAGAAACCACAGTTCGAAGTCCTCTCCAAACCCGAACTATTATACGGCATAAACATGTTGCAAACAGATGCACAAACACTGAGCTACGACGCCAACGGCCGCTTAGTGGCCAAAGATGTGAAGCTCAACCTGATTCCCTACTATGCATGGTCGCACCGTGGTAGTGGTGAAATGGCGGTATGGTTACCCGTTGACCTCAATGCCACTCGTCCGGCTATGCCCCCTACTGTTGCATCAGAAAGCAAAGTTTCTGCTTCGCACATGGTCAAAGCTATTAATGCCATCAACGACGGACTGCTGCCGAGAGACGAGTTTGACCGCTCCGCACCTTACTACCATTGGTGGCCTAAAGAAGGAACAACAGAATGGATTTCGTACACCTTCAACTCTCCCAAAACCCTTTCGCGTTCAACCGTATACTGGTATGACGATGCTCCCTGGGGTGGATGCCGCGTTCCGGAATGGTGGAAGCTATACTACAAAAACAGCGCAAACCAATGGGTTGAGGTTGAGTCGGTAAGCCAATACGGAACAGAGAAAGGTGTGGGCAATGAAGTGATCTTCGCCCCCGTTACCACTCAAGAGATGAAATTGGAAGTGAAGCTTCCCGCCGGTAACGCCTCCGGACTTTTTGAATGGGAAGTAGAATAACAAAAAACGCACAAATGAAACCTTTTATAAAACAATTCATAAGCTACACCGGCGCATGGCTATTATTGGTCGTGCAGCCGGTGGGCACTCTCTCCGCACAAGGCACGGCAGATGATTACCGCAGAGCATACGCACTACGTAAAGAGTTCAGCAACAAAGTTTATTACGGAGATGTTCGTCCGCAGTGGATTGGCAACACTCACAAATGCTGGTACACCAACCATACGCCCGAAGGCAAACAATACGTATTGGTTGATGCCCAAGCTAAAAGTAAGAAAGCTCTGTTCAATCAATCCAAACTGGCTGCATTGCTGTCGAAGCATAGTGCTACAAAAGTAGAAGCCAACAACTTGCCCATTCAGCAATTAACGGTCAACGCCTCCTTAGATACATTGAAATTCATCTTCAACAACCATAGATGGAGTTACGCTGAAAAGAAAAGCAGTTTAAAAGATGAAGGCGTTCCCGAAAAACCAAGTAACCGATATTGGGCAGAAGCTGCCGACGAACAAACCGGAGAACCGGTGGTATCGCCCGACGGTAAGCAAACAGCCTTTATCAAAAACAGCAATGTATATGTAAAGGACAATAAAACAGGAATCGAAAAGCCCATGAGTTTCGACGGTTCCCCGGGAGAATTCTACTCTGCTTACCTGCAATGGTCGCCCGATTCTAAAAAAATAGCCGCAATGAAAGTCCGTCCCGCCGAAAAACGATTCATTTACTTCGTTGAATCTTCACCGGCCGACCAACTTCAACCCAAGCTACATAAGCGAGAATATACCAAACCGGGAGACGCACTACCTTTCAGACGCCCTTGCATCTTCCATACGGAAACAGGTAAAGCTTGCATTCCGGATACAAAACTATTCGACAAACAGTTTGATGTACACGGTTTGGACTGGGATGCTCAAAGCCGGACCATTCTGTTTGAGTACAATGAACGGGGGCATCAAACCTATCGGGTGTTGGAATTATCGGCAGAAACCGGACAAGTGCAAACAATTATTGAAGAGAAAAGTCCCACTTTCGTGAACTACACCCGTTATTTCCGTAAGGACTTGCAGAACGGCAACGAGATAATCTGGATGAGTGAGCGGGACAATTGGAATCACCTGTATCTGTACGACCGCCACAACGGAAAAGTAATCAATCAAATCACAAAAGGACAATGGTATGTAAGGGAAGTATTGCATGTGGATGAAGAACAACACGTCATATACTTCTCGGCCAACGGCATGGTGCCCAACGAAGATCCGTATCTATTGCGTTACTATCGCATTCATTTTGACGGTAGCGGACTGACTTGCCTCACCCCCGAAGAGGGTATGCATCAGGCAACCTTTTCGGCCGATAGGAAATATTTCGTCGATGTTTACTCACTGGCATACAAAGCGCCTGTAGCCATCCTGAAAGAAGCCGAACAAGGAAAAGTGGTTATGCCATTGGAAACAGCCGACATCTCCGAGCTGACAAAAGCCGGATGGAGAGCTCCGGAAGTATTTTGCGCCAAAGGTCGTGACGGACAAACCGATATGTGGGGAATCATTGTGAGGCCTACGAACTTTGACCCGACCAAGAAATATCCCGTTATTGAATACATCTACGCCGGTCCCGGAAGCCATTATACTCCCAAATCATTCCTGGCTTACAACTGGAATATGACCAGTTTGGCTGAACTGGGCTTCATTGTGGTGCAACTTGATGCCATGGGCACTTCGTTTCGCTCAAAAGCGTTTGAAGATGTGTGCTACAAAAACCTCAAAGATGCCGGTTTCCCCGATCGCATCGCATGGATAAAAGCAGCATCTGCCAAGTATCCGTATATGGATGCCGAGCGAGTGGGCATATTTGGAGCCTCGGCAGGCGGACAAGAATCGACTACCGCCGTGCTCCTTCACCCCGAGTTTTACAAAGCTGCCTACTCTTCCTGCGGATGTCACGACAATCGCATGGATAAAATCTGGTGGAACGAACAATGGATGGGCTACCCCATTGGCAAGGAGTACGAAGAATGCTCTAATGTGTACAACGCTCATTTGCTTCAACGCCCGTTAATGCTCGTGGTAGGTGAGATGGACGATAATGTTGACCCGGCCTCAACCCTGCAAGTGGCCAATGCTTTGATTAAAGCAAATAAAGACTTTGAGCTTGTTGTGTTACCCGGAGTAAATCACACCATGGGCGGTGACTATGGAGAGCACAAAAGGTTTGATTTCTTTGTTCGTCACCTGCTAAAGGTAAACCCTCCGGCTTGGGACGAAATTAAATAAACCATTCATTTTTTGATATGATATGTAGCACCCTATTAAGAGTTTATACTTGTTGGGTGCTACTGCGTTTTATTAGCTATTCTACTTGCAAAGACGTCCTCAAACATATTCATCTCTCGTTTTGCGATACCCAATTGAGTCGCTAACGCTTTCCGGTCATTCATCGCTGCTATTACTTCAGATATTATTTTTGTTGCGACATCATACTGTATCATATAATCTTCACAAGCATTCAGCAGAATATGTAGGTCGGCTTTATTGGAAGAAGACGAAATGAGCAAGCTTTGATACTCATTTAATGTTGGATTCATGTCATAAGCAGGAGAAAGTGTCCAACCTTTAGCTGTGAGGAGGAAACCATGGTTACGGAAATGATCATCAGAGTTACCGATGCAGATGTTAAAAGCTACCCGACGAAAAAGCTCTTGAAGATTGGCACTCACGTTGGTGCAGTTTCGTAAAATGAAATCTACGATATCTAAATAACCATGTCCCGTACTAGCATTATCACCATCAACAAAACCTAATAATGTCATAGCCGAAGCAAAGTGTATTCGCTTCCCGGCATCAGTTCTGTCAAAACGTTTGGATAGCAACGTATGATGTTTATCATTGGAGGCTATGAGCTGTGTAGACGCCGCATTAACACCTGCTTTCTTTGCAAGCAAATGACTGAAATGCTCCCACAACCCCATATCATAGTCATCCTTACGTGAAGGAAACTTAGCGATATAAAGAGTTTTATCTGCATCAATTACACTTGCTTTGGGACGTGCACCACCCAAAGAAGAGCCCGGTTGAAGCAATTGTGTCAACCATTTCTTTTCCGGTAGTAGATTTTCTTCTTCACTTTTTTCTATCTCATGACTAGCGTGCATGAGTTCACGGATACTTGTTAAGGGTGGAATGCGAAGAGTATTTGTTGTGTTTATATAATCACTTTCAACAGTTTCTTTGAATCGGAAGCCTCCCATGCGTGAGAAATCATCGATACCCATAAGGTAATCAAAAGAAGACAGGCGTTTAGCCGGACGCCCTTCCTCATTTGCCAAAACTTGCTCCCTTCGGTTCAAAAGGGTACGTCCCCAGCGGTCGGGCAAAGCATCAGAAAAACATCCGAAAATATCTTTCCCTGGCTGTGTATGTTGCATTCCCGGATAGTTATTCAAGTCATCGCTTAGGCACAGATTACCATAATCCTTTAGCCATTCACTATTGAACGTAAAGCTATAGTTATCAGAACCACGCAATGATTCATAGCATAGCTCCCCAATGAGTTGACTTTCTTTTAGCCATTCAAAATCAGCATAAACCAATAACTTCTTCATTATTTACTCCTTTTTGGATGCTCTCTCGCGATTCTTCAAACTCAAATCTTGCAAGGCTTTTCCCAATTGATCCTCCTTAGCAAGCCAAAGAATATCATCATCTAATTGCAATGCGTAAAGCACACGAAGATAAATTCCAATAGCAACGGTAGACGCACCTTTCTCAATACGCCCTACTGTTAGCGGTGAGCATGTAGCCCGTTCGGCAATTTGCGCCACACTGAGGTTACGTCGTAAACGAGCCAGCTTAATTTGCTCACCTACAATCTGCATCTTTTGTTCCAATTTTCTAGGGAGCTTGCTCCCCATTGTACTCTTCACCATACGCTTAACATATCATATAATATACAAATATAGCTATTAATATTTATTTTATGATATATTGATGTTAATAAAGTGTGTAATGGGGGAAATTAGTCTGAGTCTATATACACTTTACCATATGCTTAATACATCTATAATATACAACTAATAGAGCATTATTGTACGCAGTCATACGTTGCATAGATATTGCACCAAGCTATTTTCTCTAGGCTTGAAAGGAGTTCGGATGGAGTTAAGGGATATGTTTTAAAAAAGAGGTCATAATTAAAGACTTGATAAGAATTTTCTATTGAGAGTGTTTGCGCTCCTTCATACGGAAGGCAATAGATATAAATCAAAGCCACGTGATAAATCAGTTTACCACTCTTCATACAAGCGATATTACTCCAACTCTCATTCGTTTCTTTTACAAGAATAGAATCTCCCTTGAATTTATAGCATTTTTTGATATTATTATCAAAACTCAAAATAGAGTCGCTATATAAAGTTATTGATTTTGGAGGGATAGACAAGCGATATCCCCAAATGTCATCAGGTGAATAGTTGGCGGTTGCCTCCTTTGCTCCGTTCGGAGAACCATTATATACGCTAAAGTCTTGGATTTCGCTGCTGCTAAATTTGAAATATTTGGGATAATCAGAGGCTACTGGAGCAGGTGGATCAACTTCTTCTTTGCTGCATGAGAATAATAAAAGTAAAGCGCTTATTGAAACATAGTGTAATACTTTCATTGATTTAAGTGCAACTAAGAATAGTACGGCAAGCTTTTTTTTCATGATTTTATTCATTTTAGTTTTGTCAAAGGTATGAATATATCGTAATTCTCCCTTGTATTTTCATGACTTATGCATAGACACACCTTACTTGATAATCAGCGAGTTACGTATTTTTGCGTAGATATGGGGAAATATATGTATTCCTTTAGCCTGTTTAGAGGGGATTATTACGATGAAATAGTTCTAAATGTGAGGGAGGAAATAAGATAAAAAAATGCTGTGATTTTCAACCGTTTTTTAGTCCATACGATGGATTAGGTATTCGTATAGTGTCGTTTTGGGTTCTAAAGTAATGTTCAATCTTTGTCTTAATCTTAAGTGTTTTGTTCGTGCAGAACCGGGGCTAATGTTTAATAGTTTAGCTTCATCTGAGCTGTCAAAGTTGAACATATAGAAGCAACAATATAGCCATTCCTGGGGAGATAGGTCAGGACACAAATCATACACCAACTTTTCCAGATTAGGATATGCAACTGTTATTGTATCCGTTATAAGTTGCCAGAGATTATCAGTTATCAATGGTTTATCATTGCCCGGCATATTTTGTTTAGCTAATTGCGATAGCTTCTTGTAGATTGCTGAATTGGTCAAAATGTTGTTTTGCAGTTTTTTGTATTTAAGTAACAAATCACCTATATCTTCTTGCAATTTATCTACATTCTCACTCTTAGCCTTTGCTGTTTCAATCTGATTTTTCTTTTTCTCTAATTCCAAAGAGAGATTGAGCAACTTGAATTTGGTTTGATTCAATTCCTCTTGCTGTTTTTGGATTTTAGAAGTTGCTTGTTTTCTATGTATATGGTAGGATAGTAAGATCAATAGAGTGAAAGCGATGGATGCAGTAAGAATAATAATGTACTTTTGTTTGGCAATCTTTAAATCATCAATTTCCGTCCGTGCCTTTAGAACATTGTATTTACTCTCTATTTCCAGTATCTTTGATTGATTATCAGCATAGACTATTGAGTCTGTTATTTCTGTATATTCTTGTAAATTCTCCAACGCTTTTTTGTAATCACCTTTGGCTTCATATATTTGGCTATAGAAATATTTTATCGTAAAGGTGTATTTAGGATCTTTCTGCGGTGCTGTTTCTAATAACTCGTATGCTTGTGATATGGAGTCTATTTCGATATACAGTTTTACAAGTGCCATAAGATCGGCCATTTTGTCTTTTTTACCTTGCAACAATGCCTTGTTGAAGCATGACTTCGCTTTGTCATATTCATGCTGCATTAAATAGATATTTCCCAGAGAATTACTAATTGAACCTTTTACATTATCGTCATCCAAATTGGACGCAATTGCATCAGCTTTTTGCATCACTTTTAAGGCGTGTGATAATGAATCCATGAATGCATACTCACGGCCGACGTCTCTCAAAGCACAAACATAGCTCCTCACATTGTTTGCTGTTTTAAATTTATTGGCCCCTATTTTGTATTTGTTTACAGCTTGCTCCTGCATATTTTTCTTCTCGTACAAGTCGCCTATGTAACAATTGATATATCCGCATAAATTATGTAGTTTATTTTTTTCTGCCATTTCTAAAGCGTTAATATATATAGCCATGGCTTTATCGTAGTTACCATCAGTCACGTAAGAACGTCCCAAATAAAGCTTCATTTGTACTTGTTCTTCTTGGGTTCCATTGTTCACATACCACTTAAGAGCACGGTCTAAATAAAATGTCGGCAAAATAGAAGCATTGATTTTATCGGTTACTTTGCCCGATAGCATACACCAATGCGCAAACGTTTCATCGTCTAATCTTTCTGGATATGGCACATGTTTTAATATACTCAAAGCACTATCAGGGTTAGTGCTAACCAATCGTTCTGCTGTTCTTAAAGCCGGTAAATTTTCAAAAGGTCGATGTTTACATCCTATACATAGAAAGGGGAACAGTAATATTAGCATATTTAGCAATTTCGTAGCTTTCTTCATCTTTTTTAGCCAGATTGTGTTTTAAACTCATCACAAAGATATATTTTTTGTTTTACTAACAAATACATTTTTCTTTTTTTGTTATGCTGTTTGTTTTAAATAAGGAAATTATAGATTGAAGCGGGTGCAGAGTGATATCAGGTGGATGACTCTGAATGATCTAGGATACTTCCCTCCAGTGAACATCGCTATTGAATCATGCTATCGTATTTTATTTACTATTCTAAAATTAGATGTCTAATATATCATATACAAATATAGCTATTAATATTTATTTTATGATATATTGATTCTACTTTAAATACTTTTTGCCACTTTAAATATTGTCTCGAATCCTTCGGACCATTTCTTTTGAGATAGTACATCCTGAAAGTTTAAATCGTGATTGTGCTTCTTAAAGATATATACATTCAGGCTCGTCTTATTGCATACATCAAATCTTGATTTTAAATCGGATACACTCTCTACAGGAACATTAGCATCTTCTTCTCCGTGAAATACATAGATAGGGATCTGAATCCTTAAAAGTCGGGTTTTATTGGGCTCCAGTTCAAAGTGAGACTTAAACCAATGGGGAGTAATGTTAAAGTAGCTCGTTTTTATCCATTGATAATTATTGTTCTGAACACATTTCATGAGGTAATCGTGAAAAGGTTCTCTCATCTTTTGAATATCTTTTATATCAATAAAACCATCTGCTACAATGTCTAAAGAATTAAAAGGCATGTTTTGGAATAGATGGCCTCTTTGTTGAGCCAACTGTTCACCCGACGCTTCGTATTCTTCTTTGCTTATTCGTTTATCGCTATCTTTATCGAAAATGGAATTCACCATGATCATCACTCCATGCCCCTGATTCTGCCATTTTATAATGTCGAACATATTATCATGGGCATAGCCATGCAATAATAGAGCGTCAGCTCTCACCTTTTTTCTTTCCGCTACAAGAGGCGCAATAATGGTCCCTTCACTTATTCCGTAGAGTATTATTTTGCAATTCTTGAACCTTCGGTCTTTCACCAGAGAGCTAATCATGACTTCGATGTCTTCGGCCTCTTGTAAGGGGCAATATTTTGCATATTTCACGGAATCGACGTCAACAAACAAAGGAGGTGTTTCACTATTTGTGCAGCCTCGGCGATTATAAGTAAAGAAAGCCATCCCTTGTTCACAAAATCCATTAGCCAACTCGTCATAGTAGTTGAAGGTAGTTCTTTTGGTCAGATAGGTACTTGGTCCGGTTCCGGGAACACAGAAAACAATCGTTTTCACGTCATTGTCGGGCAGACAAAGGCGAGCGGTAATCTCCTCTCCGTCTTTTAATTTAATATTCTTTATTTCAGGTGTAAATGAAAAAGCATTGATGCTCATAAAGCTTGCGGCAAGAAGAAAAAGTAGTTGTTTCATGGTTTGTTGTTTTTATAGTTTGATTCTTCAAATTGTTTGTATATTTCCTTGAGTTCTTCGAGGGTTTTCAGATGTTTTTTATTCAAGGAGTAAGTGATTATTGCTAAATAGATTACTAACCCCACAAATACAACTCCTGAAAGAATAGGGTTAAACGGTTTTTTGAGTATTATTTGATGAATGACATGAAAGCCAAAACCTAGGATAAATGCCATGCACATTATCAGTATATTATATTTCTTTCTCCTACATATCGTTTTATTCAGTTCATTAATACGATATTCTAACCATTCTTTAATTGGCGTGTCATATTTGTATTTATCCATTTTATAATCTGAATGCTTCCATAAAACAGCACACACAAATATAATAAACAACCCTGAAAAATCCAATAATTTCATTTCAGGACTATTATCACGGAAAGCCAGCATTAGTATTGAATATATGATAACTCCAATAACAATAAATTGAAATATGCCACCCAACCGAATTGCTTTCATTGACTTTCTGGCTGATCTTATAACGATTTCATTCAGCTCAGAATTGGAATAAGGTTTAATTTTCGAATCAACTCCTAACTTCCAGATTTCTTTTATTTCATTTTCTTTCATATTCTTATCTGTTTAATTGTTTTTGTAATTGATCCTTCAGGCGATGTATCTTCACGCCTACACATGAAACGCTTACGCCTACTATTTTAGCGATTTCTTCATAACTGAACTCTTCCATGTACAATAGCATGATAGATTTATCTATCTCATTAAGCTTATACAACGCATTCATTAGTTTACAGTAGTTTGTGTTTTCATCATATTCATGTGGCTCAACGGCCGTAAAATCGGGAACAACATCATAGAACTTCAACTTACTATCTTTTCTTATTTTGGAGATAGAAGTGTTGATTGCAACTGCATAAATCCACGAAGCAGGCTTTTCTCTATTTATCAAGGTAGGGAATGTTCTCCACAATTGATATACTATTTCCTGAAAGTTATCTTGTTTATCCATGTCTGACTTAAAATAAGCCAGATTCACTTTATGAATAATTCCTTGATAATCTGTTAGTATTTTGAGAAATTCTTTCTGAAGATTCTGCATACATTCTTTTTGTTTTTCTGTATAGTCGAAGATAGATTCTATTTATTACAAAAGAAGATGAGTTTTTATTATATATTGTGTATGAGCTTATTTTTGTAGTATGAATTATAAGTGGAGCGAAGTGTCAAGCTCATGGGAAAAGAATTCAGGAAGAATGAAAATAGAATGTCGATTCTGGCTACATCTTTTTTAATACCTCAATTTCCTTTTCGGCATATTTTCGCATCTCTTCATCTCCGTATTTAATAGTGAGGTTGTAATACTTTATAGCTTTAGGAATATCACCCTTTACTTTGTATACGTGAGCCATATTACTCAATACAATGCAGTCCTTATTATTTATCTTCTCTGCTTTTGTCAATGCTGCAAGAGCTTCATCAAACTGTTTATGTAGAAGATACACGATGGATAGATTAGACAAACTTTCAATATGATCAGGATACTGTTCGAGTACACACTCTGCTATCATTTTCATGTTATCCAGCAAAGCATCATCTTCGGTGTTATATAATTGGATTACGTAACTTTGGATTGACGATAGCATAAATTCTTTAGGATCTTCCACTGGTTCATTGCCTTGCCACAACCATTGACAGTTTATTGCAGGTGCATATTTTACAGTTTTAATAATCTCTTCTGTGAAATGATGGTAGTCTTCGTTTTCGCCAAGCATATAAATCTTGCCGAAGCGCATATCCAATCTATTAGGAAACTTCTCTATTCCTTTGTCAATGTAGCTATATGCTTTGTTGAGTAACGAACGATCATAATAAGCATCGCCATACATATAAGCAACCGGGTTTCCGCTCAAACTGTCTTCTTTTACTATTTCCAATGCCTCATTGCCTTTTGGATTATTGCCTAGGGCAATGACTTCATTTCTGGCTCTCATTGCATAATAGTTATAATAAGCCACATAAAGTTCCGGATCATTATTATCAGTCTTCTCCCAATTATTCAATAGCTGTATTTGCCCAACAGTATCTTTTTTAGATAACAGATCTTCGAATTGTTGCATGAAATTTTGCCCGTACGAGATATTCGGTAAAGTTATCAGGGCTAGCAAAGGGATAATTTTCTTTTTCATAATATTAAGGGGTAACTAAGATTTCAATCATACCTACTTCGCGTAAGCATTAACTTTGTATATATTAAAATTATTGGCATCCCATGATCATCTTCCCAACCAAAGGGCTCTAGTATCACCTGGCGCAATTATTCGTTTCATTGTTACTAATTCCATAGTAAAAACAAAGAAACGAAAAAAAAGCGGAACTCCAAGCAAGGAGTTCAACCAAATTTGATATTTACAGAATAGGTGCTATCAGTTAGTAGTAATAGAAAATAATTTGACTAATTCAACCCCTTCACCCCATTAATAAGGCCATTCTTGTCAAGAGCAACTTTATGCATTATTAACTAACGAGAAGTGTCGCATGAGTCACTAGGAAGAATCAGGCAAAACATAACCAGCTTTTTGAAAAAGATAACGGCCGATTAGAAAAAGATAACGAGCAATTTGAAAAGATAAACCGTCTTTTGGGGCATGACAAACCGTCTCGCGGCCATAAGACGGTTTGTCACAGACCTTTTGCTACCGTGCAAATGGCAATAAGCAACCGCCTGAGTGGGAAAATGAACGGCACATAACGAAAAAAGGCAGGAGTTTGAGCTCCTGCCTTTGCGCCTATATTAATTTGAATGTACTATAGGATTATGATGACAAAGATAATATATTATCTTGTCAAAGTCAAGTATCCGACTAATTATTTCGGTGTTCTCATGAAAATAAAACCGAAAAATAGTCTACAACTCGGTTGTTTTTGACAAATACTACTCAATATAAACCGCAGTGCCGCTGGCTGTTACCATCAGCATGCTGCCGCTGCCACCAACTGTTTCATAATCAAGGTCAACACCAATAACGGCATTGGCTCCCATACGTGCCGCCTGATCCTGCATTTCACGCAGAGCCGTTTCTTTGGCCTCACGAAGAACTTCCTCATAAGCGCCCGAGCGACCGCCTACAATGTCGCGAATGCTGGCAAATAAGTCACGAAAGACATTGGCACCGATAATGGTTTCGCCCGAAACAATGCCGTAATAGTTGGTTATTCGTTTTCCTTCGATAGTGGGTGTGGTAGTAATTAACATCTTCTTTTCGTTTTATAGTTTATAACTCATTAGACGCTTGTGATACTCCAAAAGTTGCAATGATTAGAACATTTTCCTGACCCTGTCGACACCTGCCACCAGTGCATCAATCTCTTCTTTGGTGTTATACATGGCGAATGATGCGCGAACGGTTCCCTCAATGCCCAGCCGCCTCATCAACGGTTCGGCACAATGGTGCCCCGTACGCACGGCAATGCCCAAACGATCGAGCAGGGTGCCCATGTCAAACGGATGAATGTTGCCCACCAGGAAAGAAACAACACTGCTTTTGTGGGCAGCTTCACCCAGAAAGCGCATGCCTTCAATCTCACCAAGTCGTTGCATGGCATAAATGGTCAGTTCGTGTTCGTGCGCCGCGATTTGCTCCAAGCCGATAGCCGAAACGTAATCGAGCGCCTTCGCCAATCCGGTAGTGCCAATGTAATCGGGCGTTCCGGCTTCGAACTTAAAAGGCAGTTCATTGAATGTGGTTTTCTCAAAGCTCACACTTTGAATCATCTCGCCTCCTCCCTGATAGGGGGGCAGTTTATCGAGCCACTCTTCTTTTCCATAAAGAACGCCTACGCCGGTAGGTCCGTACACTTTATGACCGGAGAATGCAAAGAAATCAACGTCAAGGTCTTGCACATCAACTTGAATGTGAGGAATGGATTGCGCGCCGTCAACCAGCACAGGAACTCCATGTGCGTGTGCCGTTGCAATCATCTCCTTCACGGGATTGATGGTGCCCAACACATTAGAGATATGGGCGATGCTGACTATACGGGTACGATCTGAAAAAAGCTTTTCATATTCGTCGAGCAGAAGCTCGCCCCGGTCGTTCATCGGAATAACCTTAATACTGATGCCTTTACGCGCAGCCAATAGTTGCCAGGGAACAATGTTGCTGTGGTGTTCCATGGTCGAAATAATGACCTCGTCGCCTTCTTTCATAAATTCTTCTCCGAAAGAGAAGGCCAGCAAGTTAATTGCTTCGGTGGTGCCGCGGGTAAAGATGACTTCGGCAGAAGTACGGGCGTTAATAAACCGACGTACGGTTTCGCGTGAGCCTTCATGTAGTTCGGTAGCCTGTTGCGACAAGAAGTGCACGCCTCGGTGAACATTAGCGTTCACCGAGTAGTATTCGTCCACAATAGCATCTACAACACAGCGGGGCTTCTGCGTGGTTGCACCGTTATCAAAGTAGATGAGCGGTTTGCCGTACACCTCTCTGGATAGTATCGGGAAATCTGCTCTTATTTTTGTTATATCCATCGTAATCAAGGGGTTATTTGCAGATGGCACATCCTTGGCATTTATTCAATTCCCCACGGAATCTCTTTTCTACCAACAGGTGCAATCTGTCTTTAAGTGCATCTAAACGCACGGTATCAATTACTTCGTTGACGAAGGCAAACATCAGCAACAAACGGGCTTCCTTTTCGGCTATACCGCGGGCACGCATGTAGAACAAAGCGTTCTCGTCGAGCTGTCCCACCGTTGCTCCGTGACTGCATCGCACATCATCTGCATAAATCTCCAGCTGAGGCTGTGTGTACATGCGCGCATTGCGGGTAACACAAAGGTTACGGTTGGTTTGCTGCGAACTGGTGCGTTGGGCATCGGGACGAACCAGTATGGTTCCTGCAAAAGCGCCTACGGCACTGTCATCGAGTACATATTTAAAGAGCTCGTTGCTGGTACAGTCAGCTACTGCATGGTCAATAAATGTGTTGTTGTCAACGTGCTGACTCTTGTCGGCTATGGCCATGCCGCACACATTGGTGTCGGCTCCTTTTCCCGAAAGGGTAACGCGGGTTGTGTTGCGCGTTGTTCCGTTATGCAATGTCATGTTATTCAGAAGAAGACGGCTGTCGGCCTCCTGATTAACAAACATATTGCTTACACGCACCGTGTTGTTATGAGTTTCTTCAAGCTCATACAAATCAAGCTGTGCATTCTTGCCTACGTATACCTCTGCTACTTGTGTTACCAGGAAGTGAACGGGATCCATCGCATGATCACAAACCAGCAGACGCGCTTGTGCATTGTCTTCAAGAATGATCAGCAAACGGCGATTCATCATGAAGTTAACATCGCTACGCAATATGTTTACCAATTGAATGGTTTTATCAACGACTACATTCTTGGGCACGTAAAGCACTACACCGTCTTGCACAAAAGTAGTATTGAAAGCAATAGTGCCATCGGTGGCGTTATCGGCCAGCTTCGCATAATATTTTTCAATAACCTCAGGGTGCTCGGCCGCAAAGTCATTCAAGCTGCTGAACACAACTCCTTCGGGAAGGTTTGATTTGGGTAGTTCTTTTTTATAGAATGAATCATTCACCACAAAGAAGAGTGAAGTACTCATATTGGGTACATCGCACTTAAACACTTCGTACGGGTTTACGGGTATATCCAAACGATTCAGGTTCAATCCGTAATCCATTGCAAAGCTCTTGCTTAGGTCTGTATACTTATACTGCTCTAGCTTTTTAGTAGGAAACCCTAAGCTCTTAAAATGGCTAAAGGCTTCATCCCGAAAAGCGTTAAGCGCCTCTGCACTGTGCTTGCAAATCATAGATTTGCACTGAGTGTAAAGGTCTATATATTGTTGTTCTACGCTCATAACTATTCTCCTAATTCCTTCTTAATCCAGTCGTAACCTTTTTCCTCCAGTTCCAAGGCAAGCTCGGGACCGGCAGTCTTAACAATGCGTCCGTTATAAAGCACGTGCACTACATCCGGTTTGATGTAATCAAGCAAGCGTTGGTAGTGGGTAATAACGATGCAGCTGTTTTCAGGGCTTTTCAGTTTGTTCACGCCTTCGGCTACAATGCGAAGAGCATCAATGTCTAAGCCTGAATCGGTTTCATCGAGAATGCTCAACTTAGGCTCAAGCATGGCCATCTGAAATATCTCGTTACGTTTCTTCTCGCCTCCGCTGAAACCTTCGTTTACACTACGGTTTGCCAACTTGCTGTCGAGTTCAACGATGGCACGTTTTTCACGCATCACCTTCAGGAATTCACTTGCCGACAACGGAGGAAGTTCTTTGTATTTTCTCTGCTCGTTAACCGCTGCACGCATGAAGTTAACCATGCTCACACCGGGAATCTCAACAGGATATTGGAAAGAAAGGAAAATTCCTTCGTGACTGCGGTCTTCGGGACTCAGTTCCAACAGGTCTTTTCCGCTAAATTCTACGCTTCCTTTAGTAACCTCAAACATGGGGTTACCAACCAATACACTGCTTAACGTGCTCTTTCCGGAACCGTTTGGTCCCATGATAGCATGAATCTCACCGGGTTTCACTGAAAGGTTGATACCCTTTAATATCTCTTTGCCATTGATAGAGGCATGCAAATCTTTTATTTCTAACATTTTATCTGATACTATTAACTATTAACAAGACTATATTAACCTACACTTCCCTCTAACGAGATGGAAAGTAATTTTTGCGCTTCAACGGCAAATTCCATCGGTAGCTTGTTGAGCACCTCTTTGGCATAACCGTTCACGATAAGTCCTACGGCATCTTCCGTATTGATTCCTCGCTGATTGCAATAGAATATCTGATCTTCGCTGATTTTGCTGGTAGTGGCTTCGTGCTCAACCACAGCAGTTTCGTTGCGGATATCCATGTAAGGGAATGTGTGTGCTCCGCATTTATCGCCCAGCAACAAAGAGTCGCACTGGCTATAGTTACGGGCGTTCTCAGCTTTCTCGGCCACACGAACCAATCCACGGTATGAGTTCTCGCTTCTGCCTGCCGATATTCCTTTGCTCACAATGGTGCTGCGGGTATTACGCCCCAGATGAATCATCTTCGTGCCGGTATCGGCCTGCTGGTAGTTGTTAGTTACTGCCACGCTATAAAACTCTGCGGTAGAGTTGTCGCCCGTTAGTATGCACGATGGATATTTCCATGTAATAGCGCTACCTGTTTCTACTTGTGTCCACGAAAGTTTACTGCCTGCTCCTTTGCAATTGCCGCGTTTGGTAACGAAGTTATAAACACCGCCTTTGCCTTCGGCATCGCCCGGATACCAGTTTTGTACCGTACTGTATTTCACTTCCGCACGATCATGCACGATAATTTCCACTATTGCTGCGTGCAATTGGTTCTCATCACGCATGGGAGCCGTACAACCTTCCAGATAGGAAACATACGAATCATCGTCGGCAACGATAAGCGTTCGTTCAAATTGGCCGGTATTGGCAGCATTGATACGGAAATAGGTAGAAAGTTCCATGGGGCAGCGCACTCCTTTGGGGATGTACACAAAGGATCCGTCAGAGAAAACGGCTGAATTCAACGCTGCAAAGTAATTATCGCGATAGCCCACCACAGATCCCAAGTATTTCTTTATCAGGTCGGGGTGTTCACGAACAGCTTCACTAAAGGAACAGAAAATAATTCCTTTTTCCATCAACGTATCTTTGAAGGTAGTCTTAACAGACACGGAGTCCATTACCGCATCTACGGCAATGCCGCTCAGCGCCATCTGTTCCTCCAAAGGTATACCTAGCTTATTAAATGTTTTAATTAATTCAGGATCAACTTCTTCCATACTCTTCGGACCTTCTTTCTTCTTGGTCGGGTCAGCATAATAAGAAATGGACTGATAATCTATTTCCGGAATTCTAAGATGAGGCCAGGTAGGCATTTCCATTGTTAACCAATGACGATAGGCTTTTAGCCTAAACTCTAGTAACCATTCAGGCTCACCCTTTTTGAAGGAGATTAAACGAATTGTATCCTCGTTCAACCCTTTTTCAATAACGTCAGTATGAACTTCTGTTGTAAATCCATACTTATATTTCTCTTGGGTGAGTTCCTTTACATATTTGTTAGGTTCTTCCTGTTGCATAATTCTATTTGAAAATATATTGTTGCGAAACTTGTTTGGCTACAGGGAAAAACACCCCTGCAACATTCCTTATGGGATAATATAACACTGATTCAGCCTTCTTTGTTTGACTGATGAGGTGATTACTCGTGTCTATGAACTCAAGTATGCTGATAAGCAACATAAGCAGAATGAGATTTTTAAGCAGTCCGAGCGCTGCTCCCAGCGACTTATTTACCCAACCAAGCAGAATCACATCCATCGTCTTGGTCAGAAACATACCTACCATACCAAATAACACAGGCACCACAATCCAGATAGCCATAAAAGATATTATCTGGGCGAGCGTCATTGACTCGGTCAATGTTGGGCATAATCTTTCTGCAAGTGATGCATAAAGCATCTTGGCAGCAATAAGCCCTACTATAAATCCGGCTATGGCAGCTAATTGGTTGATAAAGCCTTTCATAAATCCCTGATAAGTACCTATCCCCAACACAATGAGTATAAACCAATCTATCAATTTCATATCATATAACAAAAAATGTGCCAACATGCCTATTGAAGTGAGCCGATTCAACGAATCGGCTAATAAGCATATTGGCACATTAGCACATTTGTGCTTTTGTATTTATAAAGTCTGCTTCACTTCTACTTCTTCGTATGTTTCGATTACATCGCCTACTTTTAAGTCGTTGAAGTTTACGAGACTAATACCACACTCGTAGTTAAATGCTACTTCCTTCACATCGTCTTTGAAACGTTTCAAAGCATTGATTGAACCCGAGAAGATAACAATACCGTCACGTACAAGGCGAGCCTTGTCTGAACGTTTCACTTTACCTTCCTTAACCATAGCTCCGGCAACTGTACCCACCTTGGTTATGTGGAATACTTCGCGAACTTCGATAGAAGAAGTAACAACTTCTTTCACTACAGGAGCAAGCATTCCTTCCATCGCTGCTTTCACTTCTTCTATAGCATCGTAGATGATTGAGTACATGCGGATATCAACACCTTCTTGCTCAGCATATTTGCGAGCCGACGCCGAAGGACGTACTTGGAAGCCGATGATAATAGCATCTGAAGCTGCTGCAAGTGTAACATCCGATTCGGAAATTTGTCCAACTGCTTTGTGGATTACGTTCACCTGAATCTGCTCGGTTGAAAGTTTGATCAACGAGTCACTCAACGCCTCAATAGAACCGTCAACGTCACCCTTAACAATTACATTCAACTCTTTAAAGTTACCCAATGCAATACGACGACCCAACTCATCAAGCGTAAGAATTTTCTGCGTACGCAATCCTTGTTCACGTTGCAACTGCTCGCGCTTATTAGCAATTTCGCGTGCTTCTTGCTCTGTTTCAATAACATGGAATGTATCACCGGCAGTTGGCGCACCGTTCAAGCCCAATATCAACACAGGCTCTGATGGTCCGGCTTCTTTAATTCGCTGATTACGTTCGTTGAACATAGCCTTAACACGTCCAAAATGAGTACCGGCCAAAACTATATCACCCATCTTAAGTGTACCATTCGATACCAATACAGTTGCCACGTAACCACGTCCTTTGTCAAGGGTCGATTCAATAATAGAACCTGTAGCGCGACGAACCGGATTAGCTTTTAGTTCAAGCATTTCAGCCTCGAGCAATACCTTTTCCATAAGTTCCTTGATTCCCAGTCCCTGTTTAGCAGAAACGTCTTGCGACTGGTATTTACCTCCCCACTCTTCTACAAGATAGTTCATATTGGCTAGTTCTTCCTTTATTCTATCTGGATTAGCAGTTGGCTTATCAACTTTATTGATAGCAAATACAATAGGAACACCAGCAGCCATTGCGTGGTTGATTGCTTCCTTCGTTTGAGGCATCACGTTATCGTCTGCCGCTACAATGATAATAGCAATATCAGTTACCTTAGCACCACGAGCACGCATGGCGGTAAACGCTTCGTGACCCGGAGTATCGAGGAACGTTATCTTACGTCCATCTTCCAACGTTACGTTGTAAGCACCAATATGCTGAGTAATACCACCCGCTTCACCTGCAATAACATTTGCTTTGCGAATGTAGTCAAGCAACGAAGTCTTACCGTGGTCAACGTGTCCCATCACAGTTACGATTGGGGCGCGAGGTCTTAAGTCTTCAGGAGCATCCTCTTCTTCCACAATAGCTTGGGCTAGCTCTGCACTAACATACTCTGTCTTGTAACCGAATTCCTCAGCAACCAGATTAATGGTTTCAGCATCTAGGCGTTGATTGATTGACACCATCATACCGATACTCATACAAGTACCAATAACTTGATTCACAGAAACATCCATCATGCTTGCCAATTCATTGGCCGTAACAAACTCGGTCAATTTCAAGACTCTGCTTTCTGCCATTTCCTGGTCTTCCAGTTCTTGTTGTCTGCTGAAAGCACTGTCTCTTTTTTCCTTGCGGTATTTAGAGGTTTTATTCTTTCCTTTGCTGGTAAGACGTGCCAACGTTTCTTTTACCTGTTTTGCTACATCTTCCTCGCTGACTTCTTGTTTTACAACAGGCTTTTTGAAGCGGTCTTTATTATTACGGCTTTTATTGTTTCCACCGCCACCACCTTGTTGTGGTTGTCCACCTTGTCCTTGGTGTGGAGCACTGCCACCCTTGCCTTTTTCACTATTAGGAATAGGACGAGCAAAATTAGATGCAACATTGTTGATGTCAACTTTTTCTTTATTGATACGATTGCGTTTCTTTTTGTTGGCAGCCGATTCCGCAGTCTCTTTAGGCACTGGTTTATTGACCTTAATATCGTCCTTTCTGATTTCCTTGATGATGGCTTCTTTCATCAATTTCTTTTGATCCTGACGAACTTTATCTTTTTCTTCGCGTTCACGACGCCTTTCGTCTTTTGACTTTTTCTTCGGACGTGTATTCTGGTTCAACGCAGCCAAGTCAATCTGACCAATAACATTGATTTTTGAGACAAACTCAGTTGGTCTGATTTTAAACACATCTTCTTCATTTGAGGCAGCCTGTTCCGTCTGAGAAACTACTTCTTTCTGGTCTTCCACCTTCTTAGTAGGCAATACTTCTTCCACTTTATTTACTTCTTGAGGGGTTTCTTTTGCAATCTCAGGTTTAGCAACAGGCACTTCAGCAACAGGATCGGGTGTAATAACAACGGGCTCTTGTTTCAGAACCGGTTCTTCCATCACAACCGTCTCTACTATTTGTACTTTTTCTACAACTGCCTCTTTCGGTTCTACTTTCTGTTCGGCAACAGGTTCTGCAGTTTTTACCTCAACCTTCTTCTCAACTACCACTTCGGGCGTTTTATCTGCTTTTTTATTTAAATTATCCAAATCAATCTTGCCGACAGGTTTAAACTTTGGACGTGCCTCTTCGGGAACAACCGTTTTAATCATGTTGTCCGTCTTAGGCTTCTCGGGTTCAGCTTTATCATAACCCTCTATCGCAACAGAACCTTTGTTGCGGTCTTTAGTCTGTCGCTCTTGAATAAAGCGTTCAGACTCTAGTCTGAGGTTTTTATCTGTGCTGAATTCTTTCACGAGTATAGCATATTGTTCCTCTGTAATTTTAGCATTAGGACTTGCTTCAATGGCATGCCCTTTTTTCTGCAAGAACTCAACAACTGTCGTGATTCCCACATTCAAATCTCTTGTTACTTTGTTTAACCTTATCGTCATAGTTCAAAATAAAATGAATAATAAAGCGTGAAGTGATATAAAAACTACGAACCGTCTTTATCCCTCTTCAAACTCCGATTTCAAAATACGCAACACCTCGTCCACTGTCTCTTCTTCCAAATCCGTTTTTTCAATCAACATCTCACGAGGAGCACTTAGTACTGCTTTTGCCGTATCAATTCCAATGCTCTTAATTGCATTGATTACCCATCCGTCTATTTCATCACTGAATTCATCCAGATAGATATCTTCGTCCTGTGCGGTTTCATCTAATTCACGGAATACATCAATAGTGTACTCGGTTAACATACTGGCCAGTTTGATATTCAAACCGCCTTTTCCAATAGCCAGCGACACTTCTTCCGGTTTCAGGAAGACCTCAGCCCTGCGTTCTTCTTCATTCAGCTTGATTGAAGAAATCTTTGCCGGGCTTAAAGAGCGCTGAATAAACAATGAAACATTAGAAGTATAATTGATAACATCAATGTTCTCATTTCTCAATTCACGTACAATACCATGGATACGACTACCTTTCACACCCACACAAGCGCCAACCGGGTCAATTCTGTCATCATAAGACTCAACCGCTATCTTAGCACGCTCGCCCGGAATACGGGCTATCTTCTTTATGGTAATCAATCCATCATTAATTTCAGGTACTTCCATTTCAAACAAACGTTGAAGGAATATTGGAGACGTACGTGAAAGAATAATTTTAGGATTGTTGTTTTTATTATCAACACGGGCAACAACAGCACGTGCCGTTTCTCCCTTACGATAGAAATCGCTGGGTATTTGCTCTGTTTTAGGAAGTAGTAATTCATTGCCTTCGTCATCAAGCAACAGAATTTCTTTCTTCCATATTTGATAAACCTCTGCATTTACAATAGTACCCACTTGGTCAATGTACTTGTTGTAAAGACTATCTTTTTCAAGCTCCAGAATCTTTGAAGCTAATGTCTGGCGAAGATTTAGGATAGCACGACGACCAAATTTCGCGAAAATGACCTCATCCGTAACCTCTTCTCCTACTTCATAAGAAGCATCTATTTTTCTCGCTTCAGAAATAGATATCTGCATATTGGGGTTTGTTAAATCCTCATCAGCTACCACCTCACGGTTACGCCATATTTCAAAGTCTCCTTTATCAGGATTTACAATTACGTCATAATTCTCGTCGGTGCCAAACATTTTCGAAATAACACTACGGAAAGACTCTTCCAGTACGCTTACCATAGTTGTTCTATCGATATTTTTCAGCTCTTTAAATTCCGAAAATGTATCAATCAAACTGATTGTTTCCTCTTTCTTGGCCATAATTATTTAAAACTAATTAAGTATTTAGTGTATTTTATCTGATCATAGGCGAAAGCTTCATCCTCTTCTTCCACTTTCGGACGTTTACTTCCCTCAACCTTTTTCTTCTTTTGTACGCTAACAACAAACTTATCTTCGTCAGCATCCTTAAGAACCCCAATAAGTTTTCGCCCTTCTTTGGTAAGAACCTCAACATCACACCCGATGTGAATACGGTACTGTTGCAAAACCTTAAAAGGTTGGCCGATACCTGCTGAACCAACTTCTAGTTCATAGTCTTCTTCCTCTCGATTAAGCTTAGATTCAATAAACCTGCTTAAATCAACACAATCTTCTATCCAGACACCTTCTGCGTGGTCAATCTCTACCACAATCTTGTCATCCGAATTAACCGTCACCTCTACCAAAAAGTAGTCTTTTCCTTCAAGCCACTCTTCAACAATCTGACATACAGTTCTTTTTTCTATCATGGAATAATTATATGAGAACAAAAAAAGGAGCCTAATTGCCCCCTCCACCTTTCATCCGTTTCGAGCGCAAAGATACAAATAATCCGTTCGATTACAAAATATTAGCAAAAAAAAGTAAGATACAACAAACAAGCCATTCATTTAATGAAATAGCATCGGAACAAATTCAGTCAGATAGATTCGCCAATTTCTCCAGATATGCCCTTCATCTGTTTCATAGTATGTATATTTAAACCCTTTTTCATTAAGCATTTTTCGGTATTCTTCGTTTGCTTTATAAAGAAAATCTGTTTTACCAATTGCAATCCAATAAAGCTTTGGATTCTTATTGAATTGTATCTTCAATTTATTCTCCGTATTGTCATAAACCGAAGACTTAACCTGCTTATCAGGCATTATTGCTGCCGAGAAGAGCCCTACATAATCAAACATATCAGGATATTGTTTTGAAATATGCAATGAATGAAAACCTCCCATCGATAAACCTGCAATGGCTCTACTTGACTTACGTTTTACAGTCCGGTAAGTAACATCTACAAAATTAACGACATCAGGGAAACTTTCTTCCATTGATCCATCCATCGTTTTAGGTAATTGCATGGTAGGCACAATATAGCCTAAAGAAGATTCACCGGGCGCTGCTTCTTGAGATACGTTACCATTCGTCATAACAACGATCATTGGCTTAGCTTTACCTGCTGCAATGAGATTGTCAAGTATCTGACTAGCTCTACCTAATGCCAGCCAAGCTTCTTCATCACCTCCCATACCGTGAAGCAAATAGAACACCGGATATCTCTTATTGCTTTCTTCATAACCTGCCGGGGTATAAACAGCCAACCGTCTATTCATTTTCAGAGAAGGACTCCAATACCAACGGCGTGACACGGTTCCATGGTTAACAGAATTAACTTTATACAAATTAGCTCTTGCGTCTCCTACAATAAACACATTGAAAACTGTAGCAACATCACGAATCAAATATACATTAGCTGGATCTGTAGTTTTCAATCCATCAACAATAAATGAATAATTGTAAAGTTCTGGCAGTAAGGGAAGTGGAGTGGTATATTCCCAAACACCTTCTTTTCCTTCTTTCAAATCTGCTATTCCCGGAACATCATACTTTCCATATGCTGATTCAGAATGCTGCATAGGTAGAAAATCTCCGGTAATCTGTACTCTGACTGCTTTAGGAGCTCTCATGCGAAAGGTTACAGTATTATCAGAGTGAATTTCAGGAGAAACAATCGGTTTATCTCCCCACAAAGTCTGCTGAGCATGAGCATCAACAAAAACAAAAAACAGCAAGGTTAACAAAAGTCTTTTTATCATCTGCTTTCATATTTAATCATTATCCACAAAAATAGTTATTTCGCACAAATTACTAAATCAATTAACAGAGAATTATTATCTTTACCTCAAAATAGAAATAATAAAGTATCGTTTCATGACCAAACATCTTAATACCAATAAACAATTTATGGTAGGCAATGGCATTTTAGCATTTGCCGTTATCATCGTAGTTGTAATCTTTGTGTACATGAGCATGAAGTTACAACAAGACAAAAAAAACGAGCGTACATTCATGGAGAAGTACACATTCGTATTGGTTAAGGGGTTTGCTGGCGACTCTATTTCTCTGTTTGTAAACGATAGTCTAATCATTAACAAGCAAGTTAAAGAAGAACCTGTCACAATTGAAACGGCACGTTTTGCAGACCAAAGTGCACTAATGATTGTTAACAACGCAACAGAAAGTGTTTCAACATTCGACCTCAGTGAAAAAGGAGGTACTTACCGTTTTGAAAAAGATGTTGATGGCATTAAATTGCTACCTCAATAACAATGTATTTGCGCTAAATATCCGTTTTGTACTTTCGTAGTTCTTCACGTAATTCGTGCGCCTGCCCGCTAGTTACACTGTTAAGTATCGACCAAAACTTTTCGCCATGGTTCATTTCACGAGTATGACAAAGTTCATGTAATAACACATAATCTATCAGATGCTGTGGTAAAAGGACTAAAAAATAAGAGAGATTTATCCCTCGTTTGGCAGAACAACTACCCCATCTTCCTTTGCTGGAGTTGATTTTAACACTTTCATAGGTAAAACCAAATTTTTGGGCTAACATATAAAGTCTTGGTGGCAGAATGATTTTTGCATTGCGACGAAGAGCTTCCTCAATTACTTTTCGAAGCCAAGTTTGTAATTTATCATCTTGAAAATCAGCGTTAGAAGGACATATTATTTTCATCTGACCCAATTCTGAATGTGCCAGAAACCGATCACGATTTCCGTGTATTAACGACAGCTTAAAAAAGGGCGTATCTAGATTATAACTCAAATCAATACGAGTACGCACTAACTTATTTTTTGCCACTATTAGCTTAGGACGCAACTGTTCAATGGCAGCTGCTACTTCTTTTGTTGAAGTATGGGGAGGTACGGATATAACAATTTCATTATTCTTCGTACGAAAAATAAGACGCCTGGCCCGCGCATTTACATGAACAACTAGACGTCCCAACTCTTTATCTTCAATAACTTTATCCAATGATAATTCTTTTATGTACGGGTATCCGTTAATCGTTAATATAAATTTCGGTTTTTAAAACCAAGTTCCCTATATGGGAAGACCGTCGATCAAATATCAGCATCTTTATGCTTTTAACAAAAAACATAGCATACAAAATAAATTCTTTTTTTGTTTAATCGCAAACCAAATCAGCAATTAAATAAAAGTTTGCACTTACATCTTAAAAAAAATAATTCATGTCTTGCAACTTTTAGGAAGTCTGTTGCGTCTAATAATAAAACATCTAAAAAACTTAGAAAAAATGAAAGCCTCAATCAAATTAATTTTATCAGCCGTCACTATCACCTTGTTGATTAGCAGTTGTACCATTTGGGAAGATGGCATCAGGCCCAGCAAGCATTACATTACCCGTAGCTATAATATTGGCGATTTCAATAAAATAGATGCTTCAACCGTAGCAAGCATCCATTATGTACAGTCGGCCGATAGTAGTACATCTCTGGAGATATATGGCTCAGATAACATCGTTCCGCTTATAAAAGTGTACGTTGAAAACGGCACGCTTTATCTTACTACGAAAAAAAACAAGAAGATCAATAACTCCGGAAAACTTAAGATACAAATAAAAACACCTGACCTACATGCTATCTACTTTAAAGGAGTAGGTGATATATACGTTGACAGCGGATTAAGAACCCAGTCACTTGAAGTAGAAAGTAAGGGGGTCGGTAACATTAAAATAAAAAACTTAGTTTGCGAATCTGTGAACATCAATTCATTGGGCGTTGGAGATGTCGAAATAGAAGGAACAGCCCAAACAGTAACATTGCGTTCAAAAGGTGTAGGTAACATTGAAGCTGATGAGCTCAAAGCTCAAAACGTAGAAGCCTCATCAATGGGTATTGGTAGCATTTCATGCTTCGCTGCTAATAAATTAAATGCTTCTGTTAAGGGCATAGGTGGAATTAATTACAAAGGGAACCCTGAGCACAAGAATCTAAGCAAAGGAGGAATTGGATCAATTAATGCAATAAACTAAATAAATAATTATCATGAAAAAAGGGATAATACAAGGCACAATATGTGCAGTCATTCTGTTAGCAGCGACTGCTTGTCTACAAGCAAAGAAAGTTATTGGGAACAAGAATTACATAACCAGAGAGATAAAAACAGAGCAATTCGAACATATCAAACTATCAGGTAGTCCGGACGTTATCTACAAACAAATATCGGGTTCACCCAAAGTGCAAATTTATGCGCCCGATAACGTTATTGACTTAATTGAAATCAAAGTGATCAATAATACTTTAATGATTAAATTCCGCGACAATATAAGTCTCGTAAATTGTGACAAGCTCGAAATCAGGGTAAGTAGTCCCAGTCTGGAAAGCGCATCAATTCAAGGGTCGGGTGACATTGTTTTGGCAAATGGCATTAAAAGTACGAACAAAGATTTCAAACTATCCATATCAGGATCGGGAGACATTGAAGGAAAGCAGATATATTGCGCCAACCTTGATTTATCAATTAATGGTTCAGGAGACATTGAGTTAGACCATATTGTAGCCAATCATGTAGAAAGTAAGATAACCGGATCAGGAGATATCACACTCGAAGGTAAAGCAAAAACTGCAAATTATGGCATCTCAGGTTCAGGAGATATTGAAGCTAATAAATTAATGGTAAATACAGTGCACGCAAAGATTAGCGGATCTGGTGACATAACATGCTTTGCAACACAGAGTTTGAGCGGTGGAGTTAGCGGTAGCGGTACAGTAAGTTATCGGGGTAATCCTAAGAACATTGAATTCTCAAGAAAAGGACTCAGGAAACTATAACAATAACTACTCTCTTAAATAAACCTGGAAACATACAGGTTGTCAATAGTGTAAAGGAGGGGTTCGTGAGAATACCTCCTAAAATAAAAAGAAGATTACAGCCTCTCGCTGTAACCTTCTTTTTATTTAGTTAGTTATTTACAAAAATTAGAGAGGGGTGAAACTTCACAGTTTCGAATTGTTTTAATAAAGCACACTAACTATATTTAAAGCAAATGAAAATGTTACATCTTTAAGAATGCTTTTGTTTCATAGAACCTGCCAACTTAGAGATAAATTCAGAACTCATGGTTCCCGTAAAATTTATCACTGTAAAGTGAGTATTTTCATGAATAAGCATTACCAATTCTATTATTGCATCGTTTTTCTTTCTGATCATAATCTGACAATTTTCAGATTTGTCACTAAAAGAAAGAAACGGCTCAAATCTATTTGAATTCTTATGCATTACCTTCAATGCATCATCATAGTAATATTTACCTTTCACCTTGGAAGAAAGCATTTGCATACTTTTGAGATTAGCAATAATCTGCAATACATCTTCGTCTTTCTGCTCATCATTCTTCAAAATCTCCTCCATCATTTTGGGGCTAATTGTCACACAAGAGAGATTAGTATCTGATTTGTGTGCTGCCAAAAATCTACTGGCAAAATCTTGAGCCGAAACAAACATCGCTAATAGCGATAAGGTATTTATTAATATAAATCGTTTCATTCTTTAATCATCTCAACTTTAGCATCTACACTATCAGCCAAATGTTGTTCTTGAGATTTATTAATCCCTTCGGATAGCATCATCAATGCAGAGGAAACTTCTTTATAAGCAACTTCCGGATCGTCATATGTATCCTGATATGTTTCATAATTATAATCTAACTGGTCATTTCCAAAGAAAGTATGCTGGGCTACATTTCCCAAAGACACCATCACCGCAATCACAGCCGCAGCTTTAAGAACAGGCATAAAACGACCTATCAGAGTAAGCTTCCGAGCCCTAACCACAGGTTTTTCAACTTCAGCAAGAACCCTTGCATCAAAATCTGTACTCAAACCAACTTCCTGTTGCAATTGTTGATATACAAAAAGATCTCTATACTTGAGCAAATGTGCCGGTATATCCTTATGCATCATAAAGAACGAGCGCAGTTGTTCTTCCTCTATCAAAGAGGTTTCGCAACGCCAATATTGCTCCAAAAGCTGTTCTATATACTTATAATCCATATCCTTCAATCTCCGTATATCTTTGTTTTACTTTTTGTCTTGCTCTAAAGAGGTTTACTTTAACTTGTTCCTCTGTTAAATGCAAAACATCTGCAATTTCTTTGTATGATTCTCCTTCAATATCTCTAAGTTGCATAATAAGACGTTGTTTCTCAGGAAGTTCATTTATAAGACGATGAATTATTGCCATTCGCTCTTGTATAACCAATTGATCATACGGCCCTAATTCATCATTCGCTTCTTCCATTTCCGAAGTCAGCTCCACATGCTGGGCCTCTTTCTTCTGACTGCGATCAATTGCCAAATTCCGGGTAACGACCAAACAGTAAGCTTCAATTGATTCAAACTGAGACCACTCTTCACGCTTATTCCAAACCCGAATCATCGTATCCTGCACAACATCTTCCGCTTCGGCTCTATCCAGAGTTATCCGGAGCGCCAACCGAAAGAGTTTATCTTTCAATGGCAATATGTCGTTACGGAAGCTTATTTCTTGCATCTCTATAATAATGACGGGTTCATAATTGAAAAGTTACACTCCTCTCTACTATTTTTTCAAATTATTTTTTAATTCGAGTTCCATCAGATTCATTAATGGCTGATGCTAAGGTAATTACAACTTGAGAAACACCTGCATCAATCGCACCAAAAGCATTCTCCAGCTTAGGAATCATTCCCCCTTGAATAACTCCTTCTGACACATATTGCTTAAACTCATCTCTATTAATAGAGGAAATTACACTATTATCATCATTTTCATCACGTAAAACGCCCTTCTTCTCAAAGCAATAGATAAGAGTCACATCGAAAACAGATGAAAGAGCTTTAGCAACTTCTCCTGCAATGGTATCAGCATTTGTATTCAACATATTCCCATTACCATCGTGCGTAAGAGGCGCCATCACAGGTACAACTTCACTCCGAAGTAACTCTGTTAAAGATACCGCATCCACCTTCTCAACATCGCCCACATATCCATAATCAATGTCTTTGACAGGACGCTTCACCGATCTGATCAAATCCATATCTGCTCCAGTCAGCCCCAATGCATTAACACCTCTGGCTTGCAAACCTGCTACAATAGTCTTGTTTACCAAACCTCCATACACCATTGTCACCACTTTTAAAGTTTCAACATCGGTAATTCGCCGACCATTCACCATTTGACTTTCAATGCCCAATTGAGAGGCGATTTTTGTCGCTGATCGTCCGCCTCCATGGACCAATACTTTGCACCCTTCTAATTTTGTAAAATCATTCAATAAGGCATTAAGCGAGCTTTCCTCTTCAACCACTTTGCCTCCCACTTTGATCACCGTGAGTTTTTTTTTCATTTTTTCAGGTCATTAAAAGCAAAAACATGCGTTCTGCATCTTCATAAGAGTTTTATAAAGTTACAAAACGCATGTGATGCGTCTTTAGATTATTAATTTGACTTTTATTTATTCAAGATAAGTGTATCCATACAGCCCGGAGCGATAATTCGACAAGAACTCTTTTCCTTCTTCTACTGTAATTTTACCTTCTTTCACCGATTTAGTAACCCATGTTTCCAGTGTACGCACTAATTTTTTAGGGCTATACTGTACATAATCCAATACCTCAGCTACTGTTTCACCATCAATAATCTGCTCAATATTATATCCTTTATCACTTACCGAAACGTGCACCGCATTGGTGTCGCCAAACAAGTTATGCATATCGCCCAGAATTTCTTGATAAGCTCCAACTAAAAAGACACCCATATAATAAGGATCCTTAGATTTTAAGCTATGAACCGGCAAGTAATGCGACACATTTTTAGTTGAGATAAAATTGGCAATCTTGCCATCCGAATCACAAGTTATATCTTGAAGAGTAGCTACCCTGTCAGGCCGTTCATCCAGTCTATGAATAGGCATAATAGGAAATATCTGATCTATTGCCCATGAATCCGGTAACGACTGAAAAAGCGAGAAGTTACAGAAGTATTTATCAGCCAACAATTTAGACAGCCCCCTAAATTCATCAGGAGCATGTTTCAGCCCCGCAGCTATTTGGTGAATTTCACGTGTGATTGACCAATATAATCTCTCAATTTGTGCACGAGTCTTAAGATCAACAATACCGTGACTGAATAAGTCAAGTGCTTCTTCTCTGATCTGTTGCGCATCGTGCCATGCCTCAAGCATTTTATTTTGGTTCAATGCATTCCATATACTGTATAATTCTTGAACCAATTCATGATCTTTGTCAGTGATCTCTTCATCTTCATCCCAATCAGGAAGTGAAGTCGTTTCAAGTACCTCAAAGATAAGAACTGAATGATGAGCGGTTAACGCCCTTCCACTTTCTGTTATAATATTTGGGTGAGGGATACCATTCTTATCACTTGCATCAACCAAAGTAGAGATTGAATCGTTTACATATTCCTGAATAGAATAATTCACACTACTTTCACTACTTGACGACCTTGTTCCGTCATAGTCAACGCCTAGTCCACCACCAATATCAACAAACTCCACATTAAATCCCATAGCATGAAGCTGCACATAAAACTGAGAAGCCTCTCTCAATGCAGTTTTAATACGACGGATTTTAGTAACCTGACTACCTATATGAAAATGAATCAACTTCAAGCAGTCTTTCATCTCTTTTTTTTCCATAAAATCGAGTGCCTCCAATAATTCACTGGAAGTTAATCCAAATTTACTTGCATCTCCACCCGATTCTTCCCATTTTCCACTTCCGGAAGAAGCCAACTTTATGCGTATACCAATATTAGGTAAAACATTCAACTGCTTCGCCATTTTTGCTATCAGACGAAGTTCGTTAAGTTTTTCAACGACTAAAAAAATTCGTTTGCCCATTTTCTGAGCAAGCAACGCAAGCTCAATGTAACTCTCATCTTTGTAACCGTTACATATAATAAGGGAATCAGAATCTGTATTTACAGCTATTACCGCATGTAACTCAGGTTTAGAACCTGCCTCTAGTCCCAAATTGAACTTTTTACCGTGACTGATAATCTCTTCAACTACAGGACGCATTTGATTCACTTTAATCGGATAAATTATAAAGTTTTGCGCTTTATAACCATACTCTTCAGAAGCCTGTTGGAAGCAACGAGCCGTTTTCTCAATACGATTGTCCAAAATATCAGGAAAACGTATCAACATGGGCAAAGCAACATCTCTCAACTGCAACTCGTCAATCAATTCTTTCAAATCAACACCCACCCCGTCTTTACGAGGTGTCACAACAACATGTCCTTTCGAATTAATACCAAAGTACGAAGTACCCCAACCAGTAATGTTATAGAGTTCCTCAGAATCTTCAATACGCCATTTTCTCATTTTCTATTTATCAGTCGTTATTTATGAATAATGGGGCAAAAATACGGATAAATATATAGTATTCAATCAAATCCCTTTCGTTTTTTGCATTTTTACGCTAATTAAGAAAGGAAAATGCACTATTATAGCAGTATTAAGCAGACATCTACTAATAAAAATGCAATTCAAATACAATCTATAAAAATATTTATTCCAAACCAACGAGCCCACTCAAGTGGATCACAGAGTTTTCTATCTGATGATAATCTTCTAATTCATCTGCATTGAATATATATTGCGCCTGATTGTAAAAAGGAGCACGATTCTGAAGGGCTGATACAATAAAGGAAGACAATTCGTCATCACTCTTACCTTTTAGTATGGGGCGTTGTTGTTTAGCTACCCGTAAACGTTGAAAAAGAATTTCAGCTTTTACATTAAGAAAAACAGTAATTCCGGATTTATTCATGAAATCCATATTATCAAAAAAACAAGGTGCTCCTCCTCCAGTTGAAATAATAACATTTTCGAAGTCGGCAACTTCATGCAACATGTTACGCTCCAGCTCGCGAAAGCCATCTTCACCTCTTTCGGCAAAAAGTTCTTGCACAGTTTTATGAAAGCGCTCTTCAATATACCAATCTAAATCAACAAAAGAAAGATTATATTTCTTTGCGAATGCTTTGCCTAAAGTTGTTTTGCCGGCTCCCATGTAGCCAATTAAAAAAATACGGATCATCATGTTGAACTACATTAAGTTTGTTGCAAAGGTAATCAATTTGAATACATCCTTATATAAAACGAACAGTAAAAGCTAACAAACTTGGCAAAAAGACTGCTTAATCAGCAACACGATGATCCGTATTATCTTATTATTTAAAGACTTTTACCCGAGCCTCCAAGGTTTGAAATTCTTTTGGACCTGGTACACCCGCGGGAGATCCAAACGGCATTTGAGCTACAAGTTTCCAAGAAGCCGGAAGATGCCAAGTAGCCGCAACTTCTTCATCAATAATAGGGTTATAGTGTTGCAACGAAGCGCCTAAACCGGCATCTTCCAACATCGTCCACACTGCAAGTTGATGCATTGCAGAAGTATGCATGGACCACACCGGGAAGTTAGTAGCATAAGCGGGGAAAGCATCCTGCAGACCTTTTACAACAGAATCGTCCTCAAAAAACAAAACAGTACCATAACCACATGAAAAACAGCCATCAATTTTAGCTTCAGACTGAGCATACGCCTCGCTTGAAAGCATCTTCTTCAAAGTATCCTTCACTATACCCCATAACTTTCTATGGTTATCTCCCAGCAGTAGTACCAGTCGGGCCGACTGCGAATTAAATGCTGATGGAACATGTTTTACAGCTGTATGTACAATGTGCTCTATCTCCAAATCAGAAATTGGAGTTTCGTTTTTAATGGCGTAATAACTTCTTCTATTTATCAACGCCTCTTCGAAAGATCTACTCATAATAACTTTATTTAGGTTTTACAGTCTTTTTATTCTCTTTTAAAAACAACTCGAAACAGGGTTTGTTCAACCCCCAAATATACTTTTATAGCCTCAAGTAGCAAATCTCGTCCGATATTAATTGGAGAAATATTCCGACGGGGTTTTTCCGGTGTATTGTTTAAAATTCCTAAGAGCAGTAGCGCGCGAACGAAAACCAACATCGTAAAAAATATCCTGATAATTTGTAGACTCTTTGCTACGAACCCGTTGAATAAACTCTTCAATACGTAATGAATTAATATAAGCGCTAAAGCTCACATATCCCAATTCATGCAAAGCGCAAGACAGTGTGGTGCGGTTAGTGCAAAGTGAAGCAGCCAACATATTCAGAGAAATATCAGGATCCCTATAATCACAAGTCAATTTCATGTGAAGAGTTATCTTTTCACATAACGAACTCCTTCTTACTGATAAAGTTTCAGCAGGAGCCGACGGGTTATCAGGACTTGGGACATCAATATTACCAGTAGATAAACTTCGTTGTTCTATCAATCTTTCGAACAATTCCATATAGGCTATGTAAATGCTACAACCTGCACTCACATAATAATATACTGTTTTAATAATTAATGTATCAAAGCTCAGAACAATCATATAAGCCAATATATTGACAGTGAAGGTTATTGTATATTTAAGTATCCATGTCCTGTTTGTGTTATTGTAACGGCGCGTATAAGGAATGGTAAAGATAAATAGCACCGGAGCAAAAACCAACATAGAAAGTAAAAGACGAAACCAAACTTGAAACTCAGTAACCTCTGGCAACATCTCAAACAATGAATGGTAAGGTTTAAAAATGATTCCGGCCTGTAAACAAATACAATAAACTAGAGCTAATACCAACCATGGACTGTAGAGCTTCACAATACGTCGAAAATTAAGATACCCGGGGGATATAACCTCAATGGGATACATTATATAAGATATAACCATAAAAATGGCAAGTAATAACATGGGGACTGAGATCAGTAACTTAGGATCTTCACCATGACATAAAGCTAAAAATCGGGTCATGTAGTTCCCCACAGAAAAAAAGACGATGCACGCAAGAATAATACGTGAACGCTCCCCGCTCTTCCTGCGAGCGAAAATCAACAGGGAGGTGAGTAAACAAGCAACAGCTGCTGCAAGTGTAGTGGCTAAATATAGACTTTGCATAATTGAGACACAAATTTAACAGATATTTCGGCAATCGTATCTAATTCGAGACTTTAAATCGTAATATTTTGTATTTATGATACACAGGTATTGTAATTATGAAACATTAAGTAATGAAATGAAGACTACTTTTACACAACCTATTGATACACTAATAATGAAAGACTGAAAACTGAATACATTCAAATAGATATCCATTTGATTAAAGTAGGTTATATACTATTGATGCACCTTAAAATAATGTACCACTAATATTTTTTATGAAATGAAGAAAATAAACTTTTTATTACTAGTAGCATTGGCCTTTACTTTGGCATCTTGTAACTCTGACGACAAGGAACTTTCTAACAATCCTTTTGACTCGATCAGTGAAAGCAGCAACAATGAGAGAGACAAGATTGTTGTCATCAGTGACCTACACCTAGGGAATGACCTGGCATATTCTGAAAACGTAAAACACTTAGAACGACTTGAACAATTTCTAAATGAAGTTCGATCGTCAAGCACCGTTAAAGAGTTAATTCTTGGAGGTGACATATTGGATGAATGGTACATCCCCACTAGAACAGATACTTATGGGAGTGGGTCTCAAGCTGATTTCGTTAGAAAATCAGTAGCGGCAAATCAGGGTGTGTTTAACGTTCTAAATGGCATTATCAAAGATGGAAAAATAAAACTAACCTATATTCCGGGTAATCATGACATGGGAATATCTGCTGAAAATATTAATATTGCGATGCCGGGTGTAAATCAGGCTCGTGACACAGATGGTAAATCAGCAGTGGGCACCTATAACCCCGATGGATACGAACAAATTGCCATTGAACATGGACATAGATATGACTTCTTCAGTGCAATAACTCCAAATGCCAATGAATCAGAAGCACCTGGAGCCATCTTGCCTCCCGGCTATTTCTTCGCCCGCATAGCTGCTAACTCATTTACAGATCCAACCACGATTGAAGCAGCAACAAAGGTTCCTGACGTTACATTAAATAATGAAAGTGACCCCGAGCAAAAAAGCAAAAGTATCTACTATACTCTATGGAAAAAAGTAATGACAAAAGTGATTTACGTAAAGGATAATTTCAACGAACCCATTATAAAGACAAACATAGGAAATTACACGAAAACGTACGCTATTAATGATATTTTGCCTAAAAATGCTACTGACGGCAGCATCCAAATGAATCTCTATAACGGATTGTTTACGCAAGCCAATTGGGATGCCCGCCAGAAGTACAACAATGTTAAATCCATGACAGCTATCAACGAAGCAATAGTTGGTAGTCTGGAAACAGAGTTTATTGACAAGCAGGCAGACGTGCAATATTTCCAGAATTCTAAGTCAAAGGTCCGTCTTGTCGTTTTTGGACACACTCACTTACCCAAGATTCAATCATATACCAATAGTAATGGAGAGCCTTGTATATATGTTAATTCAGGTACTTGGGAGGACCAAAAAACTCGTGATAAAAACGCAGCAATAGATCAAGATGTGATCAATATGAATTTTGTTGTGATTGCCCCTATCAAATCCAACAAGCAAAACCTACAAGTGGCATTATATAAATATAACCGCGGAGAGCATTTGTTGGTAGACAGCAAAAAATTAGATCTATAATATTTGACCTATACAAAACAAATTACCCCGATGCGAACCTTCTCATAAAGAAGATTTGCATCGGGGTTAAACTGTTTATCTCATTTTTTTCGTTCCTTTGTATACAAATAAAGATATAATCAACTACCGAATTCACATGGGCAAACAAAAATATTATGTAGTTTGGAGCGGTGGCACACCGGGTATCTACAAAACGTGGAATGAGTGCCAGCTTCATACGAAAGGATATGAGGGGGCAAAATACAAATCATTCGACTCCTTGGAGGAAGCCGAACGCGCCTTGAGCTCATCACCTTACGCCTATATAGGACAAAAGAAGAGGTTAGCAGCAACAAGATCAGCATCTTTGCCTGAAGCCGTTAACGATAATGCCCTTGCAGTTGACGCAGCCTGTAGTGGCAACCCTGGTCCTATGGAATACAGAGGCGTTCACATTGCAAGCCGACAAGAAGTCTTCCATTTTGGACCGCTAAAAGGGACCAATAACATTGGTGAGTTTTTAGCCATTGTGCACGGACTAGCATTAATTAAACAAAAAGGATACGATATGCCTCTGTACAGTGACAGCGCCAATGCCATTAGTTGGGTGAAACAAAAAAAGTGCAAAACAAAACTGCCACGCACATCAGAGACTGAGTATCTTTTTGAGCTCATAGAACGCGCCGAAAAATGGCTCAAAGAAAACAAGTATTCCACCCCTATCCTAAAATGGGAAACCAAAGAATGGGGAGAAATACCTGCTGATTTCGGAAGGAAATAAAAAACCCGTTTACAGACTTTGCATATCGTTTAGCTTTTTATAATATCCGTCCAATGCCAAAAGCTCTTCGTGCTTACCACGTTCTACAATTTCACCTTCATAAACCACGCAGATTTCATCAGCATTCTTAATGGTTGAAAGACGGTGAGCAATTGCAATAGTCGTTCTGGTTTTCATCAACCTTTCCAGTGCTTCCTGAACCAAACGTTCAGACTCCGTATCGAGCGCAGAGGTGGCTTCATCGAGAATTAATATAGGCGGATTTTTCAAAATAGCTCGGGCAATACTGATGCGTTGACGCTGTCCTCCCGAAAGTTTGCTTCCTCTATCGCCTATATTAGTATGGTATCCGTCTTCTTTTTCCATAATAAAATCATGCGCATTAGCAATCTTCGCCGCTTCAATAACCTGTTCCATTGTTGCATGCTCCACACCAAAAGCAATATTATTAAAGAAAGTATCATTAAATAAAATAGCCTCTTGATTAACATTACCTATCAATCCTCGTAAATCACCAATCCGCACATCTTTAATATCAACACTATCAATTGTAACACATCCTTCTTGCACATCGTGATAACGTGGTAACAGATCAACCAAAGTCGATTTCCCGGAGCCCGATTGTCCAACCAAAGCAACTGTTTTCCCTTTGGGTATAGTCAGGTTCACCTTTTTAAGCACCTCTCTATTATTGTCATAACTAAAAGAAACCTCCTTGAACTCAATCTGTTCTTTCAACTCATTCAGTGGTTTTGGGTGAATGGGCTCCAATATCTTATTCTCGGCTTTCAAGATTTTATCTACCCTCTCCATAGAAGCAAGTCCTTTGGGAATATTATAGCCCGCCTTTGCAAAATCTTTCAGAGGATTAATAACACTATATAAAATAACCATGTAAAAGATAAAAGCCGGAGCGTCGATAGGAGAATTTTGGCTCAAAATTAATGAGCCTCCAAACCAAAGAACCATAACAATCAATATTGTACCCAGCAATTCACTCATCGGGTGAGCCAGAGCTTGCCTCATAGCCACTTTATTAATAGCATCACGGAACTCATTACTGCATTTGGTGAAGCGATCTGTCATCTTTTTTTCTGCCACAAATGCCTTAATAATACGAAGTCCACCTAAGGTTTCTTCTAATTGCGACATCGTATCACTCCACTTTGCTTGTGCCTCAAGAGATTGTCTTTTTAACTTTTTGCCAACTGTTCCCATGATCCATCCCATCGCAGGTAATACAATCAGGGTAAAAAGAGTCAATTGCCAGCTCGTAACCACCAGTGTACCAAAATACATCAAAATTAATATCGGATTTTTGATAAGCATATCGAGGGAACTCGTTATAGAGTTTTCCACCTCGCCTACGTCACCGCTCATTCGAGCCATGATATCACCTTTGCGCTCTTCCGAGAAGAAACCTAACGGCAAACTCATTACTTTTGAATACACCAAAATACGAATATCACGCACTACACCAGTACGCAAGGGAATCATTACAGCCGATGATGCAAAGTAACAAGACGTTTTCAACATCGTCATAAACGCCAGAAACAAACCTAGATAAAACAAGGTAAGTGAAGGACCATTCTCAATGATCAGATTAGTAACGTAGTAATAAAAGTTATTAATTGCGATCTCTTTTAGTCCAACTGCCGCATCCCAAGGTATAAATTCATATACCTTATTATCCATCTTGAAAAGAATCTGCAAAATAGGAATCAACAAGGTAAAAGAGAAAATATTGAATATAGCCGAAAGCAAATTTAAAAAAACTGCCCAACCTATATATCTCTTATAAGGTGAAACGAAACGTTTCATTAACTGAAAAAACTCCTTCATATAGTTATAATTATTATTTTTGAGACACGAACAAACTATCAAACAAGCATAGCCAGGAGAGTCCGACTGCTTCTGTTGAATATTTCTTTGATTTTTGAATCACATTCATCTGCATTTCTTTTATCCTTGAAGGATTGTTTAATAATGCAACAAGTGATCGGGCATATTTTCTAATAGAAAACGGAGGAATAATGTACCCGTTGACTCCCGATGGCGACAATATTTCTTTTACGCCCGCAGAACAGCCAAACGCAAATGGAATAACCCCATGTGCCTGAGCCTCTGTAAGACATAACCCCCACCCTTCAAATGTGGATGTCAAGCATAACACCGTGGCTTGACTGTAATACTCTCCAACTTTGTTTGAGTATCCTTCAAACGAAATCCGGGGCAACTCCATCTCAACAGCTTTTTGCTGTAAAGTAGCACGTTCGGGACCATCTCCCACCAATACCAGCTCCCAATCGGGTAAATCAGAACAAGCCAGTTCCCATATCTTCAGTAACCGGTCAATTCTCTTATCCGCATAAGTCATTCTACCTACAAACAGAATTTGTTTCTTCTTATTTAGATTCACCTCTGTAACAGGCCTTTCCGAATTATGAATCACCCGTATTTTATTATTTTCAGATTGTACTCCCAGTTTAGAGATCAGCTTCTTTTTATACTCATCACACAAAACCGTATAAGCATCAACCGTATTATAGATCTTACGATATTTCTCCAAGTACTTCTTTTCAAACTTGCCTAGCAGTTTGTATTTAGGATAACGTAATAAATGCCATTCCAGCTTTTTCGGAAAGTTTCGTGCAGATTTTCTTTTCATAATTGAAAGCTCATTCTCAACCTCCCAAAGCGGCACGCCATGATGTGCAAAAACAATTTTGCAATGTGTACGGCTACGAATGTAACTTAACGTAACTAACTCATAATGAGGCAAAATAAAAATATCAACCTCATTCTTATCTAAAGAATAAATGATAAAATCAGCATTCTCAACAGAATCAACGTTCGTTGAATCGGGTAGCAATAAAGGCTTAAAACTATTTACAGACTCAGTCGGTAATTTTTCCGATTCTAAATTACAAGTGAAGATATATGATTCGTAGTTAAAAGAAGAGATATAATTTATTATATCCATCGTTATCCTTTCGGCTCCTCCGTCAGGGAAAGAAACATGCAAAAAAGCAACTTTTCTTTTCTTCATTATCGGGTTTTATTATTGAGTAAAATCAGCGATTTTTGAGGATCAGTGATGATTTGGTTGATATCCGATGCTGTAAGAACCTTCTTACGTTTTAATTTGCATGCCCTTAAAAACAGATACCAGTAATATCTGATGTAATAATGAGCAGAAACCGCAACAGGTACAACATGACAATTATACTCTCTTGCCAGTTGAACATATCTTTTTCTGAACGGACTATCACAATTATGCACCCAAGGCTTCCTCCTTCCGGTAAAATGCACTATGGCCGGTTTCTCAAAAGCGGCACACAGATCATTCAGCCTTCTCTTTTGAATATCGAGTTTGGTAAAAAGGAAAAAATCCATCAGATTCCAACGAATCGGAAGAAGTTTCTTTTTATCGTAAAGCAAAGCATTAAGTACATCTTGATCATGCAACTCTATTTTATCGAAGTTCTCAGAAATATACTCCTGACACGCTTTTGATAATTGAAGCTTTCTCCAATATTTGAGATTAATAAGCATTACTCCCGAATTAAAATACGAATAAGACTCCGGATAACCAAGGGTACGAGGCGATTCTACATCAAACGGGGGCCTCTCTTCCACAGCCGCTACAGCAAACTCTTCTAAGTCGATATTCCATAAATCGGCAATTGAGTCCATGATCAATAAATCACAATCCAGATAAAGCACTTTATTGACAGTTTGAGGCAACAAATCAGAAATAAAAATGCGCAAATAAGCCGCCAGACTCAAATGATCTTGCTCTTTAATAGGATAATTTTCAATAAAAGAATATGGAACTTCACAAAAGACTATGTCAACACGAAAAGTTGATTCCAGTTCCTTAATTTTTTTATTTGCCGACTCTTTAACCTGGGTTTCAATGACATATACAGTAAACTCTTCATCCGGATTATTTTTAAATAATCCCAGAAGCATAAGTTTACAAAAGTCCACATAGGTATCATCTATGTTACAAACGATGTTAATCATATATAGTTTAAATACTTTTTGCCAAATTCATTCCTTTATGTATTCCGTTGGCACACCATGCCGTGCGTTGAATAATTACCTTTCTCAAAACCATGTTGTGGTACATCAATCGTTCTCTGGAAGCTTTTGTATGATACAAGTGATACTGTACTCCTCCCATTTTCAAGAATTTCTTCTTCACTCCGGAATGAATTAAACGATAAGCCATCTCAGTATCTTCCTGCCCCCACATGGTCAAATCTTCGTTATACCCGTTCACCTTCAGCAAATCGTCTCGCCAAAAAGCCATATTGCACCCTCTTAAACGAGATATTTTATTCTGTCCATACCGTTTAGCCAAGTAATTCCGAAGCATTTTGGACCTTAATCCATTGAGTGCAAAACGCAAATCTTCTTTAAAACATGACGGCTGCATTATATCCCCTTTTAAAATATGATCAGTAGTCTCTTCCCGCAGCCACACCCTGCTTCCGCAGACAAAGTATCCCCTTTCTGCCAATTCCAAATGATCTGCAATAAAATACTTATGAAGAATGACATCTCCGTCAATTTGAATAATATAGTCACCCTTAGCCATTTCAATAGCTCTATTACGAATAGCAGCCACACGAAACCCTTTGTCTTGATGCCAAACGTGTATGATGGGTATTTTGGTTTGAAGTTTCATTTCTCGAATCATTTCCTTAGTACCATCTTGTGAACCATCATCGGCAATAAGAATTTCATCAGGTAATATGCTTTGATTAAAAACACTTTGCAGACAGGCTTTTAGGGCCTCTTTCCAGTTATAAGTAGATATTAATAAGCTCGTATGCATAGTATGAAAATTGTTATTAGATATATAAAGTTAAATACAATATTTTTGAGATACTGCATTCATCCTTATGCTATTTTATGTATAATCAGTTTGTGAACGGCGCATTTAGTATACTGAAATTTTCTCATCTTCCTTCCAATTATAGTCTAACGCTGCCTCACGCTGTAAAGCCGCCTGAACAATCTGATTGGTGCATTCGATGATACATTTCTTAATAACCGTTGTGCTAACGCCCGGTGTATAAGGAAAATAAACCACCTTTTTGTCGGGCTGTGATTTCATCCATTCCAAGCCTTCAAGATATTTATGTTCCCAATCGTCACCTATGGTTACAATGTCTATTTGTTCTCTTTGTAATTGAGCTATTTCAGTGAGCTTCACTTGTTTAACCACTTTAGTGACACACCTTAGTGAGGATATTATCCGAAAGCGTTGTTCAAAAGGAATGACAGGTTTCATCCCTTTATATTGTTCTATGAGTTCGTCTGTACTGACCCCAACGATTAACTCATCGCCCAGGGCAGCTGATTTTTCAAGAATATTTAAATGCCCCACATGAAACAAGTCGAAGCTTCCCGATGTAAATACTCTTATTTTTTTATTTTCATTATCCATTATCAGAAGTTCATTTGTTCAATTACTTTAATTCGTCTAGCCAAATCATTGAGTTCTTCGACAGATTGCAAACCAATATGCGAAACCCTAAAATAATGAGGAGTTCCTCCTGGCATAATATAAATATCTTGCTTCAGAAGTTCTTCAAACAGATGATCACCATTGTGATGAACGAAAAAGCCTGTAATGCAGTTCGAAGGAACTTCAACCGGCATTTCCCAGCCGTTTTGGGCACAAAGCGACCTGAAATGTTGAGCTTTTTGTTTACGGCTCTCAATTAGCTGCTCCACTCCTATTTGTACATACATGTTTAAGCGAGCACGCAACTGCATAAACAAGCTTGTAGCAGGACTATACGGTGTTTGTCCCCTCTTTAAGTTAGTCAGATTTTCATTAAAATCAAGATAGAATCCTTTATGAACAAATTCTTGATGCAGCATTCGTTCCGAAAGAATCACAAACGACAAGCCGGGTACTATATTCAACCCTTTCTGGCTGCTAGTAATACATACATCAATACCCAATTCATCCATATTAAGCGGATCCGTCAAGAAAGAACTGATAACATCAACTATTAAAAAGACTTCGTACTTTTTACAAATAGCTGATATGTTGGATAAATTATATAAAATACCCGTTGACGTTTCATGATGCTGACACAACAACACCTCGGGTTGCGAAACCCTTATTGCCTCCTCCAAAGCATTATAATCAATATCCTTAGCAAAGTCAACATGAAAAACATCGGCAGGACACTGATAGTAATCACACAAGTTTTTCCAGCGCATGCCAAACGACCCGCCGGCAATAACAAAAGCCTTTTGCATGGTTGAAACAAAATTAGCAACAACAGCCTCCATGGCGGCTGTTCCCGAGGCTGTATACGGAATAACCCGACCATTTGGGCAACCTATTAACGATAATAACATCTGCTCTGAGTCTTTTACCAGTTCAGAAAAAAGCCTAGTTCGCATATAAGGAAACGGTTGTCCGCTGATTCGGAGTATATCTTCTTCAATATCTCCGGGAAATACATAAGATTTCATAGTACGTATAAAATTTAGTCTATGTTTTAGTTATATTATTTTATTCGAGAGTCATTTCTTTATTCTTCCAAACGTTTTAATGCTGGTATATTTACGCCATATATTCAACTTTCGTTCTCGGGGCACTCCATGTTGTTCAATATAGCGAGCAGCTGCATCAAGCATGCGACGACAAACTTGTCCGTCTGTATATGGATCATAATTTTGCATGACCCATTTCCTTTTGTCAGCAATTTCTTTATTGTCAATATTTTGATAGGCATAGATTAGCAAAGACGGATCTTCAATATTATTCCAATAGATATCTTTTGCAATGGTACGTAAAGTTATAACCGGCTTATCAAGCAGAAGAAACTCATACACAGTAGATGAAGTGTCGCTGATCATCACATCGGCCATAAGCTGCGCCTTTGTTACATCAAAATCATCAAGCCACACAATATGCTCTTCCTGAGTTGCCAGTTGCTTATACTCATCCACCCATTCCTGCTTGGTTAACGGATGCAATTTGATTAACAAAACCACATCTTCTTGATGTACCAGATTGACTAGTTCGGTCTTTATATGAGGCAAAGAAGTTAAAGATTTAGAGAAAGTAGGTGCATATAACACCAGTTTGCCTCTTTTATGATCAGCCAAAAGCTTCTTTTTCTCCACATCAAAATCATTGTGATGCTTTTGAATCCAGTCTTGTTTAGACCAGCCGGTTTCAACCACAGAGAAATCTTTGTACTTTTGAGACAACTCAGTAAACTTTCTTGTAAAAAAAGGACCTTGAGTAAGGTATAAATCAAAGTACCTCCTGATTACCCAATGATCTTTTTTCTCGGCTGCATATCCGTGAAATATTTGAATTTTCACTCCAGGCAAGTAATAAGGAACGATGTTTCCGGGAACAAAAATCACATCCGGAGAGAAATCATAAACATCCTGAATAGAAGTTGTGTAATTAACCTCATCCTTCAAAGGAAATTGAGCAATTCTCGGAGCATGCACATACCACAAAAGAGAGGCGTTATCACTAATAGATAGCGCTTCTTTATGTATTGGCAGCAAAATATCAATAGCATATAAGTTTTCGCAGAAAAAAACAACTCGCATTTTATTTTTCAAAATATTATATAGTTTAATTTCGTACATTGTTTAAACAATGATCACAAAAGTCTAAATTAGAATAAATTCATGGAACTGTTGAATATAGAAATGACATGAACAGATATTCTAAACTATCACTTTCTTTAGTATGTCTATATTGAGCAACCGTCATAAAGATAAACAATAAAGTCTTTTCTCTTTAAAATTGCGATCGCAAAGATATACAAAAAAGGAAATATAGCATAGTATATTCATATTATATTCATTCAAAACGTTCATTTTATAATAAATGCAGTGATAAACTAAATACTGCATACTTAGCTGAACATAATTTAGAAAATAATAGGAAAAACTATCGGGTAAAATTATGAAAAACGAAAATACCGGGCTTTGATACGTATCTTAAACTTACGCCACAAATTAAGCGGTTTGGGCTTTAGCTTGCCTTTATAATTAGTAATGAAATCATCAACGGCTTCGAGCACACGTTCAGAATTTTTTCCGTCACGATGCGGCTCATGATGCATGGTGTAATTATGAATGTGTTCCATCAGGTGTTCAGGGCGTGACAATGCTTCTTCAAGCGCTCCCTCTACCTCTTCTTCATTTAATACATTCAGCAGATAATCCCCGGGATTTGTGTTCCTAAAAGTAACAACCGGTTTATCCAGTAACATAAACTCCACTATGATAGAGGAACTGTCGCACAACATAACGTCGGCCTTTCTCAATAATTGGATATCTACCGGACCATCATTAAAGGTCACATTAGTATTTTCTCTTGCTAAATTTCTGTACTCTTCAATTAATTCTACGTCATTAATTTTGGGATGAAGAGTAATTATCCAATTCCATAAACGTTGTTGAGCTAATTTCTTAATTACATATATTAATTGAGGTGCTGAAGATATATCTTTAGTAAAAGTAGATGAATAAATAATTGTTGGTTTTTCTGAGGAGATATTTTTTTCTGCCTGAACTTGAAAATAAGAATCTACTTTACACCACCCGGTTTCATACACTTTAAAATAGCGATACTTCTTTTCAAGCTTTAAAAATTCTGCGGTGCTTGATTCTCCCTGAGTACAATATACATCATACCACCCTCTAATGGAAAAAGAATCGTCTATGCTTTTATTTCTTTTTTGAATAGGATATCCATGAAACACTGCTACTTTTACTCCCGGGAAGAAGTGATACACCCAGTTTCCAGGAACAAAAACAGCTATCGGATTATAATCCATTACTTGCTGAATAGTATGCAACTGTTTCTCGTCGTTACGAAGCCAGTTCTCACAGCCATCTTCTATAAACCATGCCGCTTCGTCACCTCGTTGCCATATTGCATCTTGCAGCGGACGTAAAATAGAATATGAATAAGTGAGTGAAACAAAAAACAAATAGCGCTTACCAGACATATCTTAAAATTCTAATTTGTATTTAATTCGGTGCTTACTGGCAAATCTTTTCCAGAATTTCTTTCTGTATGCAAGAATTAAACGTGTACATTCTGCTTCATCGGCTCCCCTTGCCAATGCATATTCTTTTGCCAAATACTCAAAGAAAGGAATTTGCCCCCACAAACGGGCAAAATTAGCACATCCTTTACGTATATCAACGACTCCAAAACTCATCCTGTTTATATCGACCAGTGAAAATTGATACTCACCATCTATTTTATCAAAAAGTATATTACCGGGAGAGTAATCGCGATGTAAAATGCCAGCTTCATGCAAACGAGCTGTATACCGGGCAAATGCCTTTACCACATCTTTACACTCTTCAATATCAGCATCACCAAACTCATAAAATTTGCGTTTATACGGACATTGAATACTTACAAAATAGGAATGCTTAATCAAACCGAAACTTTCTTCTTCGACATAAGCTACCGGGTGGGGAGTCTGAAAGCCTTTTGCTAACAACATTTGTGGATAGGTAAAAGCTCTAAAACCTTTGGAAGGCCGAAAATAAGAATAAATAATCCGATTAAATAAAGACGGCACCCCGTATCGTTTTACGTTAATGAGCAAGTCACCGGTACTAAAAACTTTGATTTGGTTCCGACCTGAATAAATAAGTTTACCTTGATTTTCGAAATTCACGACTATTTCTTCAATAAAACTTCGCAAATATTCATATTCAGTATTAATAATTATCTTCATTTATTTTAGCAGACTGTTATTCTTATCTCAAATTTAAACTACATGAATAAGCAAAGATAAGATAAATATAGTTGATTTCTATATTTACAGATACATTTTTCTATCTTTGCAGCGCAACAGAAGGTAAATTACAAATAAAAACAATGAAACAAATCAACAAAATACTAATTATCAGATTCAGACAAATAGGAGATTCGATCCTTGCTACTTCATTGTGTAGTACTCTCAAAGCGACTTTTCCTGAAGCTGAAATTCATTTTTTACTCAACGCAAACATAGCACCACTCTACCAGGGTCATCCTCATATTGACAAAATAATAACTTATGATAAGAATGACAATAAACCTTTCATCTCATATTTAAGAAAAACGTGGCAAACCGTGCATCAAAATAAATATGATGTTATTATTGATATGAGATCTACAATCAGAACTTTATTTTTTTCACTATTCTCTTTACGAACTCCTTTTCGCATTGGATATAAGAAAAAGTACACTCATTTTCTTCTGAGCCACAGTATAGATATAAAAGAGAAACGAAGAACACTTGACATGGTTCAACAAGATTTATTGCTAGCGCAACCACTTTCCGCCTTAAAAGAGATTCAATATACGAACAAATTCTCTCTCTTTCTCACTGAAGAAGAAAAAATGAACTTTAGGAATTACATGGAGCATGAAGGAGTAGATTTCAATAAGCCTGTTGTTTTAATTGGAGTAACGACTAAATTGGCCCATAAGATGTGGAACAAAGAGTATATGAAAGATGTGCTCAATCGTATATTAACGATCCATGAGAACCTACAGTTAATATTCAATTATGCGCCCGGACATGAAGAAAATGAGGCAAAAGAGATGTATGAAGAGCTAGGTCGCCATAAAAACATAAAAATAAATATTCAAGCATCTTCTCTACGCGAACTTGCGGCACTCTGTTCTAATTGCTCCTTTTATTTTGGTAATGAAGGAGGCACAAGACATATGGTACAAGCTTTACAAATTCCATCTTTCGCTATATACTCACCCAGTGCGTCCAAAAAAACGTGGTTACCAGCTAATTCTGTTACAGCAAGTGGAATTTGTGTGGACGACGTTCTTTCTAAAGAAGAACAGAAAAACAAAAGCAAAGAAGAATGTTATAATGCTATCACACCCGATAAAGTATTCCAACAGCTGAATGATATGCTAAAAAGATTGTAAAAGCTCCTCATACAACTTAAGGTAAGCGTTTACATGTTTCTCATAGCTAAACGATTGAGCATGCTCCTTTACCCTATTAATGCGTTCTTCGTCCAAGTAGAAGTTCGGAAGATTATCTTTCACTAATTTCGCCATATCTTCGGGCAGCAAGTTCTCCCAAATCAAAGCATGACCGGAGCAAATTTCGGGTAAACTAGTTTTATTAGCTATAAAAACAGCTTTACCAAACTGCATTGCTTCTATAGCAGGTAAGCCAAAGCCTTCTCCTTCACTTGGAAATAAGAATGCACTACTATTTTTATACAACCAAATTTTCTCTTCTTGTGTTATACTTCCCGCCAAATATGCATTTGTAATTTGTTTCTCTGTTATCATCTGTTCTATCTGCCGAGCGTACTCGAAATGTGTATCACCACAAATATACAAATCATGATCGGGGAAAAACTTCATCATCTCTACTAAGAGATGAAAATTCTTTTTACGTCTAATTTGTCCAATTGCAAAAAAGAACGGACGGTTTTTTACAACAAAAGACGGAGCTTTTCCTTCTAAATGATCAATGCGTTCTACTCCATTATATATAACCCGAATTTCCTTCCCTTTAAGATCAATCACATCATTCACAACACCAGCTACATAATGCGAAATAGCGGTCACTACGGTTGCCTTATCGGCCCTTTGTTGCATCCTTTGAAGGTATAACTTCGCTTTCCAAGGCTTTTTTTCCGTTAAGAAATTGAAGTCATGAATCGTAAATATGTATTTGGTATTTCCATTTAATCGGAGCAATTTTCGTTGCTGATTGACTGTATGCCATAAATCAACCTTGGGAAGTAAAAATGGAAATAACTTATGCATGGTATTTGCACGCACACAGGTAATATGGTCACCAAAATCATTATGACAATTCTTAGGCAATAAATAAACGAATTGTAAATCAGCGCCAATTTCTTTACGAGAAAAGAAGCTGGCGTAATTCGTTGCTATTTGTCCGAAACCAGATGTTAACTTGCCATAGTTAGTTAAATCGATTAAAACCTTTTTTTTGTGTGGCATGAAATAAAGCGTTTAATATATTATCCTACTAGACCTTCAATTCGGGAAATCACCTTCTCGGGTTTAATATCATTCAAACAAGCATAATCGCCCCGATAACAAGGCTTTTGTCCAAATACGGAACAAGGACGACAGGGCATATCGAGCTGAATGGCATTTGTGGGCAACTGCTTCCAACCCATAAAACCTGCATACGGATGTGTTGCGCCCCAGACGGATACAACAGGTATATTAACCAATGAAGCGAGGTGCATATTGGCCGAATCCATTGACAGCATCACATCCAGATGACTCATCAGAGCCAGTTCGGTAGACATGTTTAACTTTCCCGCTAAAGATACTACCGCAGGATATTTATTCACCCATTCGGCAAAACAGTTCTCCTCTTCTTTACCGCCTCCAAATAAGAAAACCCTTACTTCAGGGTTCGCAGCAAAGTGTGCAACAACCTTTTCTTGCAGCTCTAAAGGGTATATTTTGCCTTTATGTTTTGCGAACGGAGCTATTCCAATCCATTTCTGAGTTCCTTTTTGTCCAACGATGTGTTGAACAGTCTCTAGATTTCCTTTGCTATCTCCGTACAACGAAGTGAAATTCAGCAAAACCGGATAGCCTGCTTTCTCAAAAACTTCTGCATAACGTGTGAAAGAGCTTTTTTGATTAACCAATATCTTATTGCGCTTACGCACAAGCTTCCTCTTGGCCCACCGACCTTTATTAATAGAGCAAACTTTAGTTCCCGCCAAACGAAACAAAAAAGCAAGAGCTTTACTTCTTAAAACATGATGCAGGTCAGCAACCACATCAAATTTCATCAGTTGCAACTCTTTAAAAAGTGTGTACAACCCCCCAATACCTTTGTGCTTACCTTTTAAATCGGCATTATAAAAAGATACATTCTTCGGTAATTCTGTAAAAAGAGGGGCTAATGAAGGTCTGCTTAAAAAAACAATCTGATGTTGAGGGTATTGACTGGCCCATGAATGAATCACGGGCACAGACATGGCAACATCTCCTATAGCAGAGAAACGAATAACAAGAATCTTTGCCATTGATTATTTTTTACCATAAAGAACCGGATTCAGAGCCGGATCATTATACATCTTCATCTGTTTATATACCTTCATGTATTTCTTTCCGTTCTCTATATCTTCAATCAGCTGATCAATAGCCGATGAAAGATCTTTTCTTTGCTCAAGCAGAATGTTCAGTTTGGTTTTACACTGATTTAAGTGTTCTTCCGTAACATCTGCGCGATCAACCTCCTGTTGCATGTGATATATTTTCAGCGCAAGGATAGAAAGGCGGTCAACAGCCCAAGCGGGACTTTCCGTGTTGATGGTGGCATCTGCCAATGGTTCAACTGATTTGTATTTATCTAGGAAATAACTATCAATAAGCTCTACGAGGTCAGTACGATCCTGATTTGATTTATCAATTCTACGTTTTAAAGATAAAGCCTCAACCGGATCAATTTGCGGGTCGCGGATGATATCTTCAAAGTGCCATTGCACGGCATCAATCCAATTCTTTAGATAAAGATAATACTCAATGGTTTTCAGTTCGTACGGGTTATTCATTGGTGCATCCACACTATCAGTCACATGATAATCTGTCGTTGCCTTCCAGAATATCTCATTGCAAAGCTTACTAAATGTCATAATATCAACTTATTTATATAAATACATCGGGCAAAACTATAGAATATTTCCCATACAACCAACCCTTTACTGTTTTTTATAACACAATGAGGATAATCTGCTTAGCAAATTCTATATTTTAAAGCCAAACATTGCCTTAATCTGTTTCCACGTGGAGAAATTCAGGGTAGACCCGGGTGTAGGGTATTCGTACACCCAGGTCTACAGACCGTGTACATGGGGGTGTACAAACTGTGTACATCCGGGTGGAGATGAAAATTGCTCACCTGCAAAATAAATAGCATAAGCATGCTGATTATAAAGCTTATATATAGAAGCTAAATAGTGATATGCTTGTAAGGAATCACTGCAAAAAAGTTGGTGATACTTGGTGATACTTGGTGAGGCTTTTTTTTAGTAAAGTATCACACATAAAAATCTGATAATCAGATCGTTGCAAGGTTGGTGATACTTGGTGATACTTTTTTTCATGCATTTCATGAGCGATTTAATCGAAAAACAACTAAAAAGGCCTATTTTTGTACCTGTCGTTTGCAACCCAACATAATATATAGTCATCTTGTTATGAAAGTAATTGTCGATAATAAAATACCCTATATCAGTCCTGCCATTGAACAACTTGCCAACGAAGTGGTGTATGTGGAAGGCAACTTGTTTACCCCGGAATTAGTTCGCAACGCCGACGCTTTAATTATACGTACCAGAACCCATTGCAACAGAGAGTTACTGGAAGGAAGCAACGTGAAGTTTATAGCTACAGCAACCATTGGCTTTGACCATATAGACACGGCCTACTGCAAAGAGAAGGGAATTACCTGGACCAATGCGCCGGGATGCAACTCCGGTTCGGTTGCCCAATACATAGAGTCGGCCCTTTTGTTATTAGAAAAGGAGAAAGGGTTAGAACTCTCAAAGATGACTCTGGGAATTGTGGGAGTGGGTAATGTAGGCAGTAAAGTAGAGACCGTTGCCAGAAAGCTGGGTCTGAAAGTGCTGCTCAACGACCTGCCCCGACAAGAAAAAGAAGAAGAAACAGCCTTCTCTTGTTTGCAACAATTAGCCGAGGAATGTGATGTGATTACATTCCATACTCCTTTATATAATGAAGGTGCATACAAAACATATCACCTGGCAGGTGCCGACTTCTTTCAATCATTAAAAAAGAGTCCTATTATAATAAATACATCAAGAGGAGAAGTGGTTGACACCAACGCACTGCTTCATGCCATGAACCAAGGGATAGTAAGTGATGCAATTATTGATGTTTGGGAGAATGAACCTCACATCAACCTCGAATTAATGAACCGGGCTTTTATTGCAACCCCTCACATAGCAGGATACTCTGCCGACGGCAAGGCAAACGCCACACGTATGTCTTTGGACGCTCTATGCAAGTTCTTCAACCTGAAAGGTACTTATCAAATCAACCCGCCTGCACCCGAGAACAAGATTATGGTTGCCAACACCTATTCAGAAGCTATATTGAAAATATACAATCCGCAAAGAGACAGCATGACGCTGAAAGCTAATCCCGAAGATTTCGAGAAGCAAAGAGGACATTATCCTTTCAGAAGAGAACCGGATGCTTACTGTATAGAAACAACCTCTTCTATAATAAGAGGATAGTGAGCGTACTCTAATGCATGAACCTTAGTCGCCACATCAGAAGGGGTATCTTCTTTAGATACGGCACAAGTAGCCTGAAATATAACCGCACCTTCATCATAATGCTCATTCACGTAATGCACGGTGATGCCGCTCGTCTCTTCACCTGCCGCCACTACGGCTTCATGAACCCGATCACCGTACATCCCCTTTCCCCCATACTTGGGCAACAAAGAAGGATGAATATTTATAATTTTGTTTGGATAAGCATGCAATAAAACATCGGGCACACGGATTAAGAAGCCTGCCAACACCACAAAGTCTATTTCAAACTCCTTTAATAAAGCAAGAATTGCTTCGCCGCCGGCCCATTGATCCTTCAGAAACACCTTGAAAGGTACTCCTAAGCTCTCTGCACGCCTTAAAACATAGGCATCCTCCTTATTAGAGAGCACCAATTTGATGCAAACCGACGTGCTTTTACTAAAATAACGGATTATATTCTCGGCATTAGTACCCGAACCGGAGGCTAAAATAGCTATATTTCTCTTCATAATCAAGCTGTTTCTGCACACAATAGTGAAAATTGTGCAAAAGATTGCATTTATTTAATCAAATATTTGCTTAGAACAATAAATATTTATTCCTTTGCACCGCAAATTTAAAGAAATAAAACTAATTATTAATTAAAAACTTAAAGTTATGTCTGAAATTGCATCAAGAGTGAAAGCGATTATCGTTGATAAATTAGGCGTTGAAGAATCAGAAGTTACAATCGAAGCTAGCTTCACTAACGACTTAGGAGCTGATTCTCTTGACACTGTTGAACTTATCATGGAATTCGAAAAAGAATTTGGTATCTCTATTCCAGATGATCAAGCAGAAAAGATCGGAACTGTAGGTGACGCTGTGTCTTACATCGAAGAACACGCTAAGTAATCTGTTTTTCATAATATGGAATTAAAAAGAGTCGTAGTAACAGGTCTTGGCGCCATTACTCCCATTGGCAATAACGTTCCGGAATTCTGGGAGAATCTTGTGAACGGGGTTAGTGGAGCAGGGCCTATTACTCATTTCGATGCATCGCTATTCAAGACTCAGTTTGCCTGCGAAGTGAAAAACTTCGATGCAACTCAGTACATGGACCGCAAAGAAGCAAGGAAGATGGACCTGTACACACAGTATGCCATTGCAGTTGCTAAGGAAGCTGTTACTGACTCTGGTCTTGATGTTGAAAAGGAAGACTTAAACAAAATCGGTGTTATTTTTGGCGCCGGTATTGGAGGAATCAACACATTCGAAGAAGAAATAGGCAATTATTACACGAACAAAGACAAAGGACCTAAATTCAATCCTTTCTTTATTCCCAAAATGATTTCCGACATTGCCGCAGGGCAGATTTCTATCTTGTACGGATTCCACGGTCCTAACTACGCAACATGTTCTGCATGTGCAACATCAACCAATGCAATAGCCGATGCTTTCAATCTGATCCGTTTGGGCAAAGCTAACATCATAGTAAGTGGTGGTGCCGAAGCCGCAATAACTCCCGGTGGAGTAGGTGGTTTCAATGCAATGCACGCACTTTCTACCCGTAACGATTCTCCCGAAACTGCTTCACGTCCTTTTAGCGCTTCACGCGATGGATTTGTGATGGGAGAAGGTGGCGGTTGCCTTATTCTGGAAGAACTTGAACATGCTAAAGCGCGTGGTGCAAAAATATATGCAGAGCTGGTGGGTACCGGTATGTCTGCCGATGCTCATCACCTGACTGCTTCTCATCCCGAAGGTTTGGGAGCAAAGTTGGTAATGAAGAATGCATTGGAAGACGCAGAGATGCAGCCCGAAGAAGTTGATTACATCAACGTTCACGGAACATCGACTCCGGTTGGTGATATTTCAGAAGCTAAAGCCATCAAAGAAGTATTCGGCGAGCAGGCTTTCAAACTGAATATCAGTTCTACCAAATCTATGACCGGTCACTTATTGGGTGCTGCCGGCGCAGTAGAAGCTATTGCAAGTATCCTTGCCATTAAGAATGGCATTGTGCCTCCAACCATCAACTTTACTGAAGGCGATAACGACGCTGAGATTGATTACAATCTGAACTTCACATTTGGCCAAGCGCAAAAGCGTGAAGTAAACGTTGCTTTATCTAACACCTTTGGTTTCGGTGGTCATAACGCATGTGTTATTTTCAAGAAATACGCTGAATAAATCGTGTTACGCAATGAAATAGATAAGATAAGGCTCCTGTTCAATAAGAACAGAGAGTCTTATTTTTGTTTCTACCGAATACTCGGATTCTTTCCGCGTGATATACAAATTTACGAACAAGCACTTCTCCATAAATCAACTAGTCTACGATCTGACAAAGGAAAGCCCATAAACAATGAGCGGCTGGAGTTTTTAGGAGATGCTATTCTTGATGCCGTTGTGGCCGATATTGTATATCTTCATTTCGAAGGGAAGCGAGAAGGCTTTCTCACCAATACCCGTTCAAAGATTGTGCAGCGGGAAACGCTCAACAAACTAGCCGTTGAGATAGGACTCGACAAGCTAATCAAATCATCAACCCGAACTTCTTCGCACAACAGTTACATGTACGGCAATGCGTTCGAAGCATTTGTTGGTGCTATCTACATTGATCAGGGGTATGATAAGTGCAAGATGTTTCTGGAAGAGAAAATCATCAAACGGTACATCGACCTCGATAAACTGTCGCGCAAGGAGGTTAACTTCAAGTCAAAGCTGATTGAATGGAGCCAAAAGAGCAAGATGGAAGTATCGTTTGAGCTTATTGAACAGTTCCTCGACCAAGACTCCAATCCGGTATTTCAAACGGAAATCATGATTGAAGGATTATCTGCCGGCACCGGCACCGGCTATTCCAAGAAAGAGTCGCAACAGAATGCCGCTCAAATGGCTTTAAAGAAGATAAAGACCAATCCGGAGTTTATCAGTTCCATAGAAAACATAAAGATAGACCGCACTACTCTTACCGGCACTCCCGAAGCAAGCACAGCAGACAACACCCTTGCTCAGCCTATCGAGTCGGATACGAAAAGTGAACCGGCGCAATTATCCGAAGCAGACACCCATTCTTCGTCCCTGAACGACTAAGTCGTGCTCTTCAGTTACCAGCTTTAGCTTACCCGCTACCTCTTCTAAAGGTATAGAAGAGATCTCACTTCCAACTAACGTAATCATGCGTCCGTATTCGCCATTGGCAATAAGTTCGGTGGCGTGTCCCCCCATTCGGGTCGACAAATTACGGTCGAACGGTGTTGGCGATCCTCCCCGTTGAATGTAACCCAGCACGGTTTCACGAGTTTCCAACCCTGTTTCACGCTCTATTTCCTGAGCTATGAACTCGGCCGCACGCCTGTTACCGTCCGTTTGAATGCCTTCGGCTACCACAACGATGGAATAAGGCTTACCTCTTTTGATGCGGTTCATAATGGTTTCGCGAATATTTTCCAGTTTATAAGGAATTTCGGGAAGCAAGATAACGTCACCTCCTCCGGCCATGCCCGAATAAAGAGCAATCCACCCGGCTTTGTGCCCCATTACTTCAATGACCATAACACGCTTGTGCGAACTAGCCGTTGAGTGCAGACGGTCAATGGCATCTGTAGCAATGGTCACAGCCGTATCAAAGCCAAAAGAGAAATCCGTACCCCAAATATCGTTATCAATCGTTTTGGGAACAGACACAATATTGACGCCCATGGCAGCAAACTTAGCAGCAGTTTTCTGCGTACCATTACCACCGATGCACACCACACAATCAATACCCAGCTCACGGATGTGCTGCTGAATAAGGGCAGGCTTGTTTACATCGGCAGGAACGCCCTTCTTTTTGAAAGGCTTTTCACGCGAAGTACCCAAAACAGTACCGCCCTGATTTAGTAAGCCCGACAACGATTTATCGGTAAAAACCTCCACATCTTTATCGAGTAAGCCCTGAAAACCACTGTGTATACCCAACACTTCCATACCATAATGATGAATGGCAGTCTTGCACACACCACGAATGGTGGCATTGATACCCGGACAATCTCCACCTGAAGTCAATATACCTATTCTCATATAGTTTTAACGATATTTTCGTGGTAAAGATAGAAAAAAAAGATAAATAAGCTTACTTTTGTACATTCAAACGTTATTTTACAAAAATAAGTAATGAATAGCACTAAGATAATAAGAAAACTTTTTGATTCACGACTAAAAGAAATAGATCTTTATGCCACACAAGCGGGTGAGATACAAAGCAGGGTGCTTACCCGGCTAATTAAAGAGGCTCAAAACACCGAGTGGGGCAAGAAGTACGATTACAAAAGTATTACCAGCTACGATGAATTCAGAAGACGTCTGCCTGTTCAGACCTATGAAGAGGTGAAGCCTTACGTAGAACGTTTGCGTGCCGGAGAGAAGAACCTCATCTGGCCTTCTGAGATACGCTGGTTTGCCAAGTCGTCGGGCACCACCAATGACAAAAGCAAGTTTCTTCCTGTCAGCAAAGAAGCTCTTAAAGATATTCATTACAAGGGAGGCGCCGATGCCGTGGCCCTTTACTTACGGATGAACCCCGAAAGCCGTTTCTTCTCAGGCAAAGGAGTCATCTTAGGTGGCAGTCACAGTCCCAACCATAATTCCCGACACAGTTTAGTAGGCGACTTATCGGCCATCCTGATACAGAATGTCAGTCCGCTGGTAAACCTCATCCGTGTTCCTAAAAAGGAAATAGCGCTGATGAGTGAATGGGAAAGTAAGATAGAAGCCATTGCCAACAGCACGATTCAAACCAATGTGACGAGTCTTTCGGGAGTTCCCTCCTGGTTTCTGGTACTCATCAAACGCATACTCGAAAAAACCGGAAAGCAACACTTAGAAGAAGTGTGGCCCAACCTAGAAGTCTTTTTCCATGGAGGCGTAAGCTTCACCCCATACCGCGACCAATACCGCCAAGTGATTCAATCGCCCAACATGCACTATGTGGAAACTTATAACGCATCAGAAGGTTACTTCGGTACGCAGAATGACCCAGCAGACCCTTCCATGTTGCTGATGATTGACTACGGCATATTCTACGAATTCATTCCGCTGGAAGAAGTCGGCAAAGAAAACCCCAAAGTGCTTTGTCTGGAAGAGGTGGAACTCCATAAAAATTACGCGCTGCTTATCACTACCTCGTGCGGATTATGGCGATACATGATTGGCGATACGGTGAAGTTCACCAATAACAAGCCTTATAAGTTTGTCATCACGGGCCGCACCAAGCATTTCATCAATGCCTTTGGCGAAGAACTAATCATTGATAATGCCGAAAAAGGACTTGCCAAGGCATGCTCCGTAACAGGCGCTCAGGTGAGTGAATATACCGCCGCCCCCGTATTCATGGATGCCAATGCCAAGTGCAGACATCAATGGGTTATTGAATTTGCCCAAACGCCCGATTCCATTGAGCATTTTGCTTCCGTGCTTGACAGTACACTGAAAGAGCTGAACTCTGATTACGAAGCGAAACGCTGGAAAGACATCGCTCTGCAACCGCTGGAGGTAATACCTGCACGCAAAGGATTGTTTCACGACTGGCTGAAGGAAAAAGGCAAACTGGGCGGGCAGCACAAAGTGCCCCGTTTAAGCAACAACAGGCAGTACATTGACGAGATGCTCTCTCTCAACAACGCATAAACACAACGACTTGCTCCTCACAAGAGCCAAACACCTTAAAAAAACTACATGAAACAAACTATTCCATCTACAGAAATAGTTATTGTTCTGACGCAACATCCGGTATTGGGACATCTATTGGTCCCCTATACCGTGGCGCGGAGAGACAATGAAATGGTGCAACTTGCCGAACAGGCTTTCCATGCGCCCGAAGGTTTGATTGACCGTCTTTCGGCACCGGAGCGTAAAGCCATAGCTATTGCCGCGCACTACACCGAGAAGTATCTCACGGCAGTCTACTCCAAAGAAAAGAGCAGCAGTGTGTTTCTGCATAAACTTACCGAGAAGAAGTACAAGGAGCAAGTGCGACCGTACATTGAGAAGAAACTACTCGAAATGATCAAGCTCATTGTAAAGCACCAATTGCCGCTGTACGAAAAACAAGCCGGCAGCAACCTGCTTTACGAACACCATCGTTATGAGGTGAACGAGCAGTCGAGCAGCCTCTCGTTTCACTTTACCCTGACCAAAAAGCTATTCAGCTATGCCATTAAATGTTCCCGAAATGGCGATGAGGTGAGCCTGCCCGACAAGAAGCCGGTTATCGTGCTCAGCTCCTCTCCTGCCGTGCTCATGCTAGGCAGGGAACTTCACGTGTTTAACCACATTGAGGCTTCGCGCATACTTCCTTTTACCCATAAAGCGCAAGTTAGCGTGGATGCTTCTCTGAGCGAAAAATACATGGAGAACATCGTGTTGCCGGCCATGCGTTATCATCACGTTACCGCTTCGGGGTTCGACATTGTAAAAGAGTCGGTTTCGTGCGAACCGCATCTCACCGTAAACCTGACTCCCGGCCTAGGCTGGGGCATCCGGTTACATTTTACATACGGTGATCAGGAGTTTACGCACGATGCTTGTGCCACAGCCAAGATAGCCCGGTTGGACAATACCACGGAGAACATCCGCATTGTCTATTTTGAGCGTGACATTGCCAGGGAAAACGAAGCATACGAATTCCTGAAAGCATCGGGATTGAAACAGGTAAGCGACAAACTATTTGTTCCCAAGAACACTCATTCCAATGATTCTTCTCCCCTCGTAAGCTGGTTGTACCAACACAAAGAGTTGCTACACAAACGGTTCGTTATCACCAATGAAACCGTCGAAGCCGAATATTGTTTGGAAGACATACGCATTGAGCAATTTTATAAGGAAGATGACCGCGACTGGTTTGAACTGAACATCCAGGTGATGATTGACGGCATGGTACTGCCCTTTACTCACTTCAGGAAGCATATACTGGAGGGGAATCGTGAGTTTGTGCTGCCCAGCGGGAAAATCATGCTGCTGCCCGAAGACTGGTTCAGTAAGTACAGCGGTTTGCTACAAGCAGCCACGGTAAAGGAAGACAAAACGATTCGCGTCAGACGGTCGCTCGTGGGATTGGTGCAATCGGCTTTTTCGGAAGACGGTAAGAAGACGGGGCCGTACCAACCCAAGCGTTTATTAGATGCTCCCGAAGGGTTCCGTGCCCAGTTAAGGCATTACCAGCAAGCGGGATTGTCATGGATGGTGCATCTTTACGAGCACCGTTTTAACGGCTGCCTGGCCGATGACATGGGATTGGGCAAAACCATTCAGACTTTAGCGCTTCTGCAATACGTGTACAACGCCAAAGCCAAACATGCCTCACTCATTGTGGTTCCTACGTCTCTTTTGCACAACTGGGCCAAAGAAGGACAACGCTTTACCAACCTGTCCATCGGACAATATGAAGGTAATGGCGTGGGCAAAAAAGGCATTACGCCGAAAGAATTCAATCAATATCACATAGTGCTTACCAGCTACGGCATTATGCGTAACAACATCAGCGAGCTGAGCAAATACGTGTTCGAGTATGTTATTCTGGACGAAAGTCAGAGCATCAAAAACAGCGACTCGTTCACCTTCAAGGCAGCCGTGACATTGAAAGGTAATCACCGGTTGGTACTTACCGGCACACCGATAGAGAATTCACTGAAAGACCTTTGGGCGCAGTTTTGTTTCCTGCAACCCGATTTACTGGGCAGTGAGAGGCACTTCACCAAGAACTTTATTCTTCCCATCAGGCAAGGTAACGAAGTGAAGGAAAGTGAGCTGAAACGGTTGCTGGAACCTTTTATTCTACGCCGCAGCAAATCCGATGTTGCTCCGGAACTACCATCATTAACCGAAGAGGTTCTTTATTGTGGCATGACGGAACAACAGGAGAAACTTTATAAGGACGAAAGAAACCGCTTGCGCAGCATCTTACTCCATGAACTTGAGGTTGAGAGTGAAAAAAGAAATTTCACCATCATCAACGGCATCATGAGGTTGCGCCAACTGGCTTGTCACCCCAAACTGACGCTGAAAGACTTTCACGAGGAGTCGGGCAAGATGGAGGAAATTGTCGGCACCTTCGAAACATTACGAAGTGAAGGGCACAAGGTTCTTATCTTTTCATCTTTCGTACAGCACCTCGAACTGGTGGCCAAAGCATTTACCAAACGGAAATGGAAGTATGCCATGCTCACGGGCAGCACCACCAACCGCGAAGAAGAAATTACCCGCTTCACGGACGATGAAAACATACAGGCGTTCCTGATTTCGCTCAAGGCGGGGGGCGTGGGACTAAACCTCACGCAAGCCGACTATATCTTTATCATCGACCCGTGGTGGAATCCGGCGGCGGAGATGCAAGCCATCGGGCGGGCACACCGCATCGGGCAACAAAAGCAGGTCATGGCCTATCGTTTTATCACCCAAGACAGCATTGAAGAGAAGATGATGCAGCTGCAGGCAGAAAAAAGGAAGCTGGCCGAGTCGTTCATCACCGACAACAACCCGCTCGATTCGCTGACCGACAGCGAATGGGAAATGCTGCTTACTTGATCATTGATCAATGGCATTTTCGGCATCCACCCCGTAGTATCCGGGCAGGGGCACATAAATGGGCTGCATGCGCAATCCGATGTTCTTGATTTTACCCTCAGCAACTAATCGGCGAAGATGATTCGTTGCCGTATTTCTAAGCAAGCCGCAACCTTTCTGAAAATCGGCACGGGTCATGAAACGATGCGTGCTGAAGTACTCCGTGAGATACCTATCTATTTCTTCCGGTGACAATCGCGAAGAGTGCTCGTTGTGCTTCACATGCTGCACCTTCACCTCACCAACCGAGCTATTCAGCTTCTTATCGGCTCTGAATTTAATGCTTTTCAAACGCACCTTGGCATTCTTTTGCTTCGTATCTTCCTTGATTATTTCCGTGCAAGTCAGTGTGGGGTGAAAATACCCTATCCCGTCCAGGTGCACCTGCCGGCCATCTGCCAACTCCTCGCCCATCACGCGAGACAACGCATCGAGAACTGCCACTACATCGGTCTCCGACAGCGTGCAACGTTCTTGTATTTTTTTCCGCAGCTGAGCCGTATCTGTTTTCCCGTTAAAACTAATGCGCGCATGCAGCGTCTTCTCTTCCGGCTGATGCGGTGCCACCGGTGTTTCGTACCATTCAAAATGAATTGCCATTCCTATTACATTATAAAGTTTATACAAAGGTGTATGCTCTCCGAAGCCTGACAAACACCCACAAAGGCATTTATCAAATAAGCGGCTAACCTTGGTTAGCTGATTTACCAACCTAGGTTAGCCGATATGCCCACCATGGTTGTTCAGTCGTCCAACCATGGTTAGCCGCTTTTCTTCTCACTACAAAAATACAACTCTACGGGCAGAAAAGCAATGAAATGGTTATCTTTTAGTGGGTAAAGTCCATCTAAATAAACAATTTATTATAACTTTGTAGTTCTTAAAAATAAATCAAAGCGTTATGGAACACCAACTGACGATTTACAACACCTTAAGCAGGAAAAAGGAACAGTTTATACCGCTGCATGCACCTCACGTAGGCATGTACGTATGCGGACCAACCGTTTACGGCGATGCACATTTGGGGCACGCACGTCCGGCTATTACTTTCGATATATTATTCCGTTATCTTACTCACCTGGGGTATAAAGTACGCTATGTGCGCAACATTACCGATGTGGGACACCTGGAGCACGATGCTGACGAAGGGGAAGACAAGGTAGCAAAGAAGGCTCGGTTGGAGCAATTGGAGCCTATGGAAGTGGTGCAATATTACGTGAACCGTTACCACAAATCAATGGAAGCACTCAACGTTTTGCCGCCAAGCATCGAACCACACGCTTCGGGACACATCATTGAACAGATTGAATTGGTAAAAGAAATTTTGAACAACGGCTATGCTTACGAAAGTGAAGGTTCTGTTTACTTCGACGTAGCTAAATACAATAAAGATCATCACTACGGTAAGTTGTCGGGACGTAATCTGGACGATGTGCTGAACACCACCCGCGAACTCGACGGACAGAGTGAGAAGCGCAACCCGGCCGACTTTGCTTTGTGGAAGTGTGCACAACCGGAGCACATCATGCGCTGGCCATCGCCTTGGAGCAATGGTTTCCCCGGATGGCATTGCGAATGTACCGCCATGGGACGTAAGTATCTGGGCGAGCATTTTGATATTCACGGAGGCGGCATGGATCTTGTTTTCCCTCACCACGAATGCGAAATAGCACAATCGGTGGCATCGCAGGGTGACGACATGGTTCACTACTGGATGCACAACAACATGATTACCGTTAACGGAACGAAAATGGGTAAATCATTGGGTAATTTCATTACGCTCGATGAGTTCTTCAATGGCTCTCATGCCATGCTGACTCAGGCATACAGCCCCATGACCATTCGTTTCTTTATCCTTCAGGCGCACTACCGCAGTACGGTTGACTTTAGCAATGAGGCGCTGCAAGCTTCTGAAAAGGGACTACAAAGACTTTTGGAAGCGGTTGACGGACTTGATCGCATCAAAACATCGGCAGCATCGGATGTAGAGGTGCAAAGCATACGCACCAAATGCCACGAGGCAATGAATGATGACCTGAATTCTCCCATTGTTATCTCGCACCTCTTCGAGGCTGCCAGAATTGTGAACAATGTATTGGCGGGAAACAATAAGCTTTCTGAGGCCGACTTAAAGGAGTTGAAAGACACATTCCACTTGTTCTTGTTTGACATACTGGGATTGAAAGAAGAAACAGGCTCGTCTGACGGTCGCGAAGCGGCTTACGGCAAGGTAGTCGACATGTTACTGGAGCAAAGAATGCAAGCCAAAGCCAATAAAGACTGGGCTATGTCTGATAAGATACGCAACGAGCTCACGGCCTTGGGATTCGAGATTAAGGATACCAAAGACGGCTTCGAGTGGAAGCTCAATAAGTAGCAACCAGAACAGTGAACTGATTGCTACATTCAACGCAAGTGTTTATCGAAAAGATATACCGTTAGGTTTTACTTTGTAACGATAGATGTAAGCGGGTGCCTGTTGCCCCGCACGCTACTTAAGAAGGCTTTTGCCGAGCCAAAATTGAGGTACAAATCCAAACGAACCGGGAGGTGATTTTTATCGTCTGTAATATAGAAGGTAATCACCTCCTTTTCTTTTCCTTTCTTATACTCCACCAAAGAGAAAACCAAGCAACGATAGGTTGTGTCATTCTCGGCAGTAAAGCTTTTCCTTCCTCTGAAGATGAGGGTTTGCTCCTCAACCTTACGACCGGTGGTCATGGGAAATTGAATGCGCTGTCCCACTTTATAATCAGTAGGGTCAAATGAACGTGCCTGCGCCAGAATGCTCAGCATATCATAAATGCAACGGCTGTCACTGTACTCCGAACGCTCAATCTTTCCGTCCTTCGTTCGGGACTGTTTTACGTGGCACAAGCCATTGCTATAAGAAAAGCGAGCCTCATCAATGGTATAACGTTTACCTTCTTCGGCGGCCTTCTTAAAATAATAAGGTTCCAAGCGGTTTCCGATGATACAGGTAACCGTATCACGCATTTTAAAGAAGAAATCGGCTTTCTTGCTTCCTATAGCCAACAGGTTAATGCGGTAAGCCGGTTTGGCCTGATAGATGGTTTCATTGGTAGTAAGACTTGCCAATCCCGCTTTCGTCCAGATGAACTTCCAGTTGAAAAACAAATCGTACATCACGTGTTCGCCCGACTTAAAAGCATCGTTCTTAGCCTCGCACTGTGCACTTGCCGGCATGGCAAATAAGCTCAATGTTATAACGAGCAGCAACAACCTGCAACTAGTAACTACGCCTCGACGAGCTATTCTGCTTATTGGCAGCATTGTTCTTTTTCTTTTTGTCTTCATCCGGTTTTTGTTTTTTAAGTTCATCTAGTTTTTGTTTATCAAGGGGTTTAGATAGCACATTCCAGTCTTGCTCCAACTCCCAAAGAGCTTTTAACTCTACCAATTGGGGGTAATAATAAACCATTTCGGGCTGAAGCTTCTTTTCATAGTTGCCCGTATCCCATTTATAATTACCATTCGTATCTTCAATAAGTCGTGCGGTATATTTACCGGGGTTCAGGTAATAGAAATCGGCCTGCCCATTGAGCACCGGTAGCTTTCTGACCACCTTATCCTGCCCATCGAGCAACTCAACGAAAGCAGCAGTTTGAATACCGGACACATTGAAGTAAATGGCTCCGTATTCCTCCAACGAACGAACCTTGAAGTTCTGCTTTATCTTATTGGAATGCAACCCGTATAAACCGACAAAAGCCATTGAATCAACCTCTAGTTCATATTCAGCTCCGGGTTCCCAATTACTGAATAGATTATAACGACGCAGCTCAACGGAATCGGGTGCAAAGGCAAAAGGCGCCTCTTTCCAAAGAGAATCGACCTTCTGTTTCAGGTGAATGGCACCGCCTATGTAATGATCCAAAGGTTCATCAAACACAAAACTGATACTATCATATACATTCATAGAAGCCGGAATGGTAGGCGTCACAGCAATAAAGCGTGTTGGCTCCGGTTCATTCTCCTTCCCTTTTTTCTTTTTCTTCTCAGGTTGGCGGTCATCGGGTGCTCCCTTCGCCTTTTTAACGATCAGGTTCAACGTATCGGTACGAGGAACCAGCTGATTAAGCGTATCGGTATACAAATAGCTAAGACTCATGCTTAGCGTATCTTTTTTATAGATCAGCGAATCTTTTACCCAATAATGTATGGTGTCATTCTTATGATTCTTTTCAATAAGGAACGCATCTTTCTCGTCAAAGTTAAGTCCCTTCAAAATCGGTAACGTATCGGCTTTAGCCACAAAATACAAAGAAAACTTACGATCCAGCGTACGCTCGCTCTTAGCCAGGTACTGCGAGAAGAGTTCTTCTTTGAAAGTACGCAATATCAGGTTATCGGGCAGATAGTGCGTGTATTTACGTGGCACGATGGTGTCGATGGTCAGTGAATCTTTCCAGGTAGTATCGTTGCGAAGGCGTTCTTCAAAACCGGGAATCACTAACGAGTCATTGAAAGCAAGTACTTCACTTTTCTGAGAATAGATAAAATTCTGATCGGCATCCTGCAAAGCGTAAATGCGATATTTGCCGGGCGCTATACCCCGAATGGAGAAATGTCCGCGACTGTCTGTCCGTGCTACCCTGTCGAACGGTTGCTTCACAAACGCCGAATCTTGTAAATTAGCGTGCAAGCCTACCAATATGCCTTTAACCGGTTCCAGGTTCGATGCGTCGAGTACGGTACCCGAAACAACCATGCTATCAATGGCACTACCCGTCGAGAAGGTAAAAGCAAAATTACCCAGCGGATTACCTTCGTTGTTATCAACAATGGCATCGGAGAAGTCAATGGTATAAGTGGTATTGGCTTTGAGGGAGTCGAGCAGATTTATAGAGACCTTCTTCCCTGTCGTTTTAATTTCAGGCTGCTGCACCTGAGGAGGCGAAACAACGACTTTTTCGTTAGCCTTTTCGAGCTTGACGAATTCATCGAATTCAATCAGTATTTTTGTTCTTTTATTGTTTAGGGCACCCGCCTGAGGGGTACTCCCTATTACTTTGGGAGGCGTTTCATCAATAGGACCTCCTTCGGGACGGCCCACGTTGGCACAAGAGTAAAAAACTCCTACCATGGCGGTAGCGGCCAATGCATACCGGGCAAAACGCTTCGTGTTATGATACTTTCCGTTTAACATGCTGCAAAAATAAGGGTTCTGCCTGAATTAGCACTATCTTTTACACATATTTATAAAAAATAAGAGTGCAGGAAAGCAATCGCCTGCACTCTGTTGTTTACGGATGTACCTCTTCAAATGCCTTGTTTTCTTCCTGAACCTGCGAAATAGTTTCTTTCAGGTCGGCAATGGGAAGGTCAAAACTATACCACGCTGTATAGCAATCTGTTACATACCAGTTACCGTCAATCAATTCAAAGACAACACGAAGGTCAACTTCCGATTCCTCATAACCGGCCTCGAATTCTTTGTGAGTAGGCTCATTCACCACAAACCGCGACACATAAACTCCGCCTTCATCTTGAACGATGCGTTCTTCCTTCAGCGTTTCTTCATCGAGCAATGGCCATTTCTCTTTGGTGAAAGGAAATGTTTTCTCACTGTTTCCATCATCAGACATGAGCGTAATGGGAGTTTTCAACGGAAACTTAACGCGAGTGTACTGAAAAGCGGCACTCGAAGTAAATTTAGTCAGAAACGCCTCAAAGCTGTCGTCTTTTTGTGTAGTACCGGGAGTCACATCTTTCCCCGATGAATCTTTCGCCGATGTGTTACCACAAGAGATAAAACACACGCTAGCCAGCATAGTTACCATCAATAAACAGAGCGCAAATCTTTTTGCATTCATAGCCATAAAACATTAAATTGTTGAAGCTCAAAATTCAGCAGGCAAATATAGTACAAGTTCGGAAAATAGAATCAAAAGTGCAGACTTATTTATGCTTGAGGTACTCGTAACCAAAACGGCAACGAAGACAATCCTTTTTATCACAATATTCTTTCTGCAACTGTAGTATGGCTTGCGAGTCGGCTGCCGATTCCACTTCAATGCCTGCCGCCTGCCACAAACGGATCACGTGGTTATTCTCTGCCTTCAATAACTCCAGATAGCTGCCTACCCTTTGGCACAATTTGTCATCGCCTTTATGTAATCCGTAAGCATACAAGAACGGAACCACTGTATTAATGAGAATAAGGTTGAGCGAATCTTCACTCAAGTGCTTCTGCCGGCGAGGCGACGGCTTGCTAAAAATGAAGTGTACCTCCCAATAAGCTGATGTTTGCGTCAAAAGCAATTTCTTTACTTGTTCCATAGAAGCAGCTTCCACGACCTTGGAAAGGAGTGCGCAGGTAGAGTGATAAAGATAGGCCAATTGGGCAATCCTGACATGCGGAAAGTTACCGGGTCGTAACCGAAGAAAGCGCCACAGAGAGGCATCCATCTCATTCAGACTGAATTTGTGTTTCAAATAAGAATATTCTCTCTGCAACGATAAGTAATAGTCATCTCCTTCTTCCTCATTCAAGAGTCCGGCTTGTCCAAAGAAGATAGCCTCAACCTGAAATAAGTTATCGCGATGCTTATCCACCGCCCTGAAAGAAACCAGATTAGCCCAAGTTTCAAAAGCATCTCCATTCAGCCCGAACCCATAATTACGGGCCAGCGTCATAAAGAAAGTATCTTCCCAATGCTGATTGGTGCGTTGAAGGCGTTGCCTGATCAGAGCCGTTTTCTGCTCAAACCGTTCCGACTGAAGTGCTGACATCCACGAATGTACAGCCAGTTTAGGTAAACCAGACAAGATAGAGTAACAATAAGGTTTCACCTCAGAACGATGCAATTGCTCGTAATTAGCCTGAATATGGTCGGGGCAAACCAGTTGCAGCTGCGGTATGGATTCACCCGTGGAACGATGCACTTCACAATCGGCATGGGTAATAATGTGCATAATAACAGAATCGTATGTCTTATCGTGATTATGCCCGTGACGCATCCAGTCCGACGAAGACTGGTGCACTTCCACATTGCCTACCCAAAGTGTTCCGTCAATTTTAAGTTTCGCATTGAAAAAGTCGGGTCCCGAATTACTGTTTTGTAAACCGGTATCAATCACCTCGACCGGTAGTCCTGTCGTAGTTCTTAACTCTTTTAAAGGGAAAATTTTGTGTTTCCATACGTAATACAGTAGTTGTTCCATTGTTAACAAGGCGTTAATATGCGGCAAAAGTAATAACTTACCATCAAAATAATTATCTTTGCGTCAATTATTTCTACAAAACATATAGAACAATGAAGATTGCATTGATTGGTTATGGAAAAATGGGCAAAGAGATAGAAAGAATTGCCTTAAACCGCGGACACGAAATAGTGTGTATTATAGATCTCAACAATCAGCAGGACTTTGAATCGGAGGCTTTCCGCTCTGCCGATGTTGCGATTGAGTTTACCAACCCCATGGTGGCTTATTCAAATTACATGAAAGCATTTGCCGCAGGTGTGAAAGTGGTTTCGGGAAGTACCGGCTGGATGGATGAGCACGGAGAAGAGATCAGGCAACTTTGCAGCACAGGAGGAAAAACATTATTCTGGGCATCTAACTTCAGCCTGGGTGTTGTAATCTTCTCGGCAGTAAATAAACACCTCGCCAAAATCATGAATCAATTCCCTGCGTATGACGTAACCATGAGCGAAACGCATCACATTCATAAGCTAGATGCTCCGAGTGGCACAGCCATTACCTTGGCTGAGGGCGTGCTTGAAAACCTGGATCGTAAAAGTCACTGGGTAAAAGAAGATGCACAACAAGCCGATGAGCTGCCTATCCATTCAATCAGAGAAGGTGAGGTATTCGGTATACATACCATTCGATATGATTCTGAAGCCGACAGTATCAGCATTACGCATGATGCTAAAAACCGTAAAGGTTTTGCATTGGGAGCCGTACTTGCCGCTGAGTATACGGCGGGCAAACAAGGCTATCTGGGCATGTCCGATCTATTTCCCTTTCTTAACGAATAAAAAAACTAAAAGCAATTCACCATGGATAAACGTACACCCCGTCAATGGCTAAAGTGCTGCATAGCAATTGTACTTTACCTTCTGTTTCTTATTTGGGTTAAAAGCTGGTGGGGACTTCTTTTCGTTCCTTTCATCTTTGACATATACATTACCAAAAAGATTCCTTGGACATTCTGGCGGAATTCTAAGAATGAAATGGTACGCAGCATCATGAGCTGGGTAGATGCCATCGTTTTCGCTTTAGTAGCCGTTTACTTTGTGAATAATTACATATTCCAAAATTACCAAATTCCATCGTCTTCTCTGGAGAAGTCATTGTTAGTAGGCGATTTTCTGTATGTAAGCAAAGTCAGCTACGGACCACGGGTACCCAATACGCCCCTATCCATGCCTCTGGCTCAGCATACGTTGCCCATATTGAATTGCAAATCGTACATTGAATGGCCTCAATGGTCATACAAAAGGGTGAAAGGTTTAGGCAAAGTGAAACACAATGATATTGTGGTATTTAACTTTCCTGCCGGAGATACGGTTGCACTGAACTACCAGCAAACTGATTTCTACACGCTGGCTTATCAGGAAGGCAAGAGCATGTACCCGGCCAATGTAAACATGGACAGTATCTCTTTCAAAGAGCAATCCATGATTTATGATCTGTATTATGCTGCCGGACGTAAAATGATACTCTCCAATCCGGCCAAGTACGGTGAGGTTGTGATCCGACCGGTAGACCGCCGAGAGAATTACGTAAAACGTTGCCTCGGCTTACCGGGCGATACACTGAAGATAGTGAACGGTCAGGTTTACATCAACAACAAGATATCTCCCGATCCCGAAGGTGTGCAGTTTAACTACTTTGTGCAAACCACAGGCTCATACATATCCGATGATATGTTGCGCGAAATGGGTATCAGCAAAGACGATCAGGTCATGTTCAACATTGATCAGGCTTCTGAGCCCGCACTGGTTGCTATGGGACTGGACGGCAGAACTGCCGAAGGACGCCTTTGTCCGGTTTATCATTTCCCGTTAACCAAACAAATGTTCAACACATTTGCGGCTAACAAGAAGCTGATTCATAAAATAATCATGGAGTCAGAGGATTATGCCGGACAGCTGTACCCATTGAACATGAACACCAAGTGGAACAGAAACAATTACGGACCGATATGGATACCGGCAAAAGGAACAAGCATTACACTGACCGAAAAGAATCTGCCTATTTACGAACGATGCATTGTAGCGTATGAAGGCAACAAGCTGGAGAAGAAAGCAGACGGACTCTACATCAATGGAGTTAAAACCAACCGGTATACCTTTAAAATGGATTACTACTGGATGATGGGCGACAATCGTCATAATTCGGCCGACTCACGCTATTGGGGTTTTGTTCCCGAAGATCATGTAGTTGGTAAGCCCATTGTAGTATGGCTTTCATTAGATAAGGACCGTGGATGGTTCGATGGAAAGATACGATGGAACAGAATATTTAAGTGGGTTCATTAACAGCCAGATGAAACTAAAGGGAGGAAAGTGGATACTAGCATTTGCGGGAGCAATAATCGCCGTATTGTTGTTCCGGACCTTTGTGTTCGGCTCCTTCCTTATTCCCTCTTCGGGCATGGAGAACGCCCTCTATCAAGGAGATCATATTCTTGTTAATAAGTGGAGTTACGGATTGCGTATGCCATTCATGCAATGGTTTTCTTATCACCGCATACTCGAGAAGCCTATTGCCGTAGGCGACTTTGTAGTATTCAACAATCCGGCTCAGCCCCAAGAAAAAGTATGGAGTAACAGAAAGGTTTTCATCAATCGCTGTGTCGGAATACCAGGTGATACCCTCTTACTTGATTCCTTCTTTCACCCTATCAGGACAAGTCAGGGAGTCATACCCGATGAGAAGTTGCTATATGCTTATCCGCCCGAGAAAGAAAATGCGATGGATTCGCTGATTTCGGTCTTATCAATTGCCCCCAACAAGTTATTAGGGCAAAGCAAGAAGATGCACGTCAGAAGCTTCAGCCGATACGAATACTATCTTTTGGGGCAAGCCATCAGCGGAACCAACTGGGTGCGTCCGCTGGCAAGCAATGAAGACAGTCATCAACTAACCTATCGGCTACCCATACCCCGAAAAGGGTCTGTTATTAAAGTTACCCGATGGAATGCCGTATTATTGCGCAACACGCTGGTTCTGCATGAAGGCAAACAAGTGGATATAAAAGGAGATACCCTTTACATTAACGGCAAACCCACACAGCATTGCTACTTCACAAAAGATTATTATTGGATGGCAAGCAATAACTCCATCAACCTGGAAGATTCACGTATGTTTGGTTTCGTACCGAAAGATCACGTTATTGGAAAGGCATCGTTCATCTGGTTTTCCAAAGAAAAGGGAAAGGGCTTATTCAAAGGATACCGGTGGAATCGGATTTTTTCGGCAGTGAGGTAATCGTAAAACAAGCATCATGAAAACAATATATCTTAGTTCAGCCTATTTGGCACCCGTAGAATATTACAGCAAACTGAAAGCGTACGATAAGATCTACATAGAGCAGCACGATCATTACGTCAAACAAACCTATAGGAACCGGTGCAACATTGCAGGTCCCGAAGGGGTATTGTCGTTGTCGGTGCCTATCATAAGACCCGACACGCCCAAGTGCGCCATGAAAGATATCCGCATATCCGATCACGGCAACTGGCGGCATTTGCATTGGAATGCCATAGAATCGGCCTATAACAACGCCCCTTTCTTTGAATACTATAAAGATGATTTGCGCCCGTTTTACGAGAACAAATATACTTTTTTAGCTGATTTCAACGAAGAATTACGCTGTAAGATCTGTGAGCTAATGGATATCAGTCCTATAGTAGAGCACACCGCTTCTTACCATACCGACTTTCTGCCGGATGAGGCCGACTACAGAGAAGTGATTCATCCGAAGAAAGATTATACGGAAGTTGACCAGGACTTCCTTCCCAAACCTTACTATCAAGTATTTGAAAGCAGGCACGGTTTTTTACCTAACCTGAGCGTTATCGACTTATTATTTAATATGGGACCGGAGAGTGTTTTGGTTCTGTAACCTATAAATGAATTAAAAATCAATTAACTATATTATCAAATCATGGCAAATTTATTTAGTGTAAAAGACAGAGTTGTAGTGATTACCGGAGGAACCGGAGTTCTAGGAAAAGCTATAGCCAACCATTTAGCCGAGGAAGGGGCTAAAGTAGTTATTTTAGGACGCAAAGCCGAAGTAGGCAACCAAATTGTAAACGAGATTAAAGCCCAAGGTGGTGAAGCCATGTTTCTAGTAACCGATGTATTGAATCGTGAAGTCTTGGAACAAAATCTCGCCGATATTTTAAAAGCGTACGGACGAGTAGATGCACTGCTTAATGCAGCCGGTGGCAACATTGCCGGAGCAGTTATTGCACCCGATGCCACATTCTTTGATCTTAAAATAGATGAATTCCAGAAGGTGGTTGACCTCAACCTCACAGGAACCGTGCTTCCAACGCAAGTATTCCTCAAACCCATGGTTGAGCAAAAAGCCGGATGCATCGTTAACTTTGCTTCCATGGCTTCATTCCGTCCTATCACTCGTGTTGCAGGATACGCAGCTGCCAAAGCAGGCATCTCAAACTTTACGCAATTTATGGCCACTGAGGTTGCAGTAAAATTCGGCGAAGGAATACGCGTAAACGCTATTGCTCCGGGCTTCTTCCTGACCGAACAAAACAGAAACCTGCTGACTAACCCCGATGGTAGCTATACTGCCCGCGGAGAAGCGGTAATTCGTCAAACTCCTTACGGTCGCATGGGACGTGCTGAAGAATTGTGCGGAACCATACAATACCTCATCAGCGATGCATCGAACTTCGTAACAGGAACAGTAGCTGTTGTTGACGGAGGATTCAATGCTTTTGCTATGTAAATTCAATAACAAGGAAAGAAATGGAAAACAAAAAACAATTATACTTGAGCGAACAAACATGGCGCTGGTACGGTCCGAATGACCCCGTTAGCCTGTGGGACATTAAGCAAGCCGGTGCAACGGGAATTGTTACGGCCTTGCATCACATTCGCAACGGTGAAGTATGGACAGAAGAGGAAATTACCAAACGAAAGGAACTCATTGAATCGGTAGGCCTGGTATGGTCTGTTGTTGAAAGTGTTCCCGTGCACGAGCACATAAAAACTCAGACAGGTAATTTTAAGACCTATATAGAGAATTACAAGGAAAGCATACGCAATCTCGGTAAGTGCGGCATCAACATTGTAACGTACAACTTCATGCCTGTACTCGACTGGACTCGTACAGACTTAGCCTACGAATTACCCGACGGCTCGCGTGCACTTCGTTTTGAACGGGCTGCATTCGTGGCTTTTGATCTTTTCCTGCTGAAGCGTCCCGGTGCAGAAGCCGACTACAGCGATGCCGAAAAGGCTAAAGCCAAAGCTCGTTTGGAACAAATGACGGAGGATGACAAACAACTGCTCATCCGAAACATGATCGCAGGCTTACCCGGTTCAGAAGAAAGCTTCACGCTGGAACAGTTTCAGCAAGAGCTCGACAGATACAAAGACATTGACGCAACGCAACTGCGGTCCAATCTCATTCATTTCTTAAAAGAGGTAGCTCCTGTAGCCGACGAAGCCGGAGTTAAGCTGGTTATTCACCCCGACGATCCCCCTTGTTCAATACTTGGATTACCCCGTATCATGAGCTCGGCAAATGATTTTCAGGCGTTGATTGATGCAGTACCCAATGCATCCAACGGACTATGCCTTTGCACAGGTTCTTTAGGAGTAAGCAGCAGCAATGACTTGGAAGGCATGATGAAGACTTTCGGAGAGCGGATTAACTTCGTGCATTTCCGCAGTACACAACGCGATGAAGAAGGAAACTTCTTCGAAGCCAACCACTTGGAAGGTGATGTTGACATGTACCATGTCATGAAAGCATTCCTGGAGCTTCAGCAGCGCAGACAAGTATCCATCCCCATGCGTCCGGATCACGGGCACCAAATGGTTGATGACTTAAAGAAGAAAACCAATCCGGGTTATTCTTGTATCGGAAGACTCAGAGGACTTGCTGAACTCAGAGGTTTAGAAATGGGTATTGCCAAATCGACTTTACTATAATCGATAGACAACGAGTAACAGCGTAGTATAAAAAAAGAACTTGTCATCTTCCGTAATGGATGTGATAAGTTCTTTTTTGTTTTATATCGTTTTTCCAAGCGTAAGCATCCAATGCCCTACATCACGCCATTCATCAAACTTACGTCCGACTTCCTTCATGGTGGAAACCTGAACAAACCCAAATTTCTCGTGCAAACGTACACTACCGTCGTTGGGTATACAGATTCCTGCTATCAATACATGCGTTTGTTCAGGATCAATCTGCTGTAACATGTGCTCATAAAGTAGGGACCCTAACCCTTTTCCCACATACTCTTTATCCAAATACACCGTTACCTCTTTGGTTGACGAATACGCACATCTGTTTTTCCATTTATGAACATAATAGTAGCCCACCACTCTACCCTCAACTTCAAGCACGAAGTACGGTAAATTTTCATTTTGCACCTCAAGGACGCGCTGCCCCATTTCTGCTTCCGACACCGGATCCGTTTCGAACGTTACAGCCGTATGCACTACATAATGATTATAAATACGACATAAAGCACTCGCATCATCCGGGTTCGCTTTCCTTATTACCATAATGACAAACTAATTTAATGAATAACATAAAGATTGTCACAAAGATAAGGGATTTAAGATCATAAAGAAACAAATAAGCTTTATAATGTCAGAGACAATCTGCCAAATACATAACGACCGTTGAAACCAAACTGCTGGCCGGTACGGGAATAGATAAAATACCCGGCTCCCACATTACTTCCTTTGTTTTTATCAGGATACACATCAAACAGATTATTAGCACCTACAGTCACCCTTAAGCTCTTTGTAAAAGCATAGCTAGTACTTAAATCGGTAATAATCTTAGGATCGTACGTTTGATAATCGGCAACCGTATTGGTGGCAGCTTCGACCTCACCAAAATACACATTTCTCAAGAACACATTCCAGCGGCCCAGGTTATAGTTCAATGAAAGATTGGCTTTAACCCGAGGCGTAACAGACTCAATATACACCCTGCTGGCATGATCCAGATAAATAGATTCTTTGCCAGCCAGCAAATCAGAAGTGTGTGCATCGCCTATAATGGCTGTTTTAACGTACGAACCCGATAAATCAGAACGGAGTGTACCGCCGAATAAGGAAGTCTGATGCGAAAGCACTACATCTACCCCCTTAGTCTCCGTATCAATGGCATTGGCAAAGAAACGAGCCGTTGAAGCTCCCGCCTGATCCAGCAAGTTATAAATTTCGCGATCCTGATCCGTAGCATCGGCAGCATTGCTTCCTTTAAACTGACCGGTGTAGATAACACGATTATCAATCTTAATATAATAACCATCAACGGTCAGCTTAAATGCTCCCAAACTACCGGTAAAACCCAAACTGTAGTTCTGCGAAGTTTCTTCTTTCAGTGCGGGAATACCCAACAACTTAGCCACACGGCTGTCATTACGGAAGGTACCCGATTGTATGATCTCCCCGTCAGTAAACACACTCGAAGTGGCACTAAAATAACGCTGGTGAAGAGAAGGCGCACGAAATCCGGTACTCGCAGCACCGCGCAGAGCCCAGTTATCATTTAACTTATAGCGCAAAGAAGTTTTCCAGTTGAGGGTTGAACCAAAATCAGAGTAATTTTCAAACCGAAGCGCACCGGTAAGCAACCATGAATCAGAGAAGTTCAGCTCAGCATCCGTATAAACCGCCACCGATGAACGTGTAGCATTAACAGCATTCTCCGGTCGGAAACCGGGAAAAGCCTGTGCCCCACCGGCGTATGCCTTCCCGTTAGCAGCAAATAAAGTAGAAACATTTCCGTTTACGTCGGGCAAAAGTATATCATCACCATTGGCATCCTCTCCAATCACCAGCGCCCTTCCATAATCACGATACGAATCCTCCGTACCGGCTACAATCTGATACTTCTCGTAACGATGTTCGGCACCAAAAGCTAAGTTAATGCCACTCCACACATCAAAAGCTCTGTTGACATCAAAATTGGTTGTATTCTGGAGGAAACGATATCCGCCAGCCTCAAAAGACGTTGGCGAAGCCGCAAGCAGCGAAGCATTCAGCGAGTTTGTTGTCTTGAAATCAATGGCATTCTGTCCGAGCGTATTAGAGAAATCAATATTCCATTTACCTCGTTTCCCACGAATACCAGCCGACAACGAGCGATCCGAATTATCCGTATTGATCAAAGGCAAAAAGCCATCGGGATAGATGCTTGCAATGTTTTGCGTAAGCTGAGCCGGCTGACGACGGAATGCCGCAGACTCACCGTTCCGGAAATTAAGTCCCCCAAAGAAATAGACCTCCGCATTTTCGGCTACAGGCAAAACACTATTCACAAACAAGGCACCTCCCCTGTTCTTCGATTGCCCAACGCGAGATACATAATCGGCACGCGTTTTACCCTGTCTGACCAGTTCCTCTTCGGTAATATCAACTCCCGTAGGATTGGGATACAAATCGGGGCGGTTGTAATCGAGGAATATAGATCCGGTAAACTCCTTCTGTCGGTTTGTGGGATTACGGAAATCATACGAACCCGCCAGATTGATAAAGCCACCCTTCTTTCCAACGGGCAATCCGAAGTTCACATTAGCCTGTACAGACTCCCCGTCGACTGTGTTCTCAGAGTTCTTTGATAGATACCCGCCCGTAGTAAGATTAGAACGGAGCTGTTCCGTATTATCTTCCAATATAATATTAATAACACCCGCTATAGCATCAGAACCATATTGTGCCGCCGCCCCATCGCGCAGAATTTCGATACGCTTGATGGCAGAAGTCGGTATGGCATTCAAATCGGTTCCAACAGAACCCTTACCAGCCGTTCCGTTTATATTAATCAGTGACGTGGTATGCCTTCTTTTCCCATTGATAAGAACCAACACCTGATCGGGTCCTAGCCCCCTTAACGAAGCCGGATCAATGTGGTCTGTTCCGTCACTTATCGTCTGCGTACTTGAATTAAAAGAAGGCGCCAGGTAATGCAAAATCTGGTTTAAATTCACTTGCGGTATATCCTTCAGCAATTTCGTATCGATTACATCAACAGCTACAGCCGTCTCCAGTCTGGATCGCGGCGCGGCGCGTGAACCCAGCACAACCACTTCATCCAGTTCCAGTAACTCATTGAGAACAAAGTCTACCTTCAAAGGCTTTCCTGCCAGTACCTGAATGGTTTTCTTTTGTGTTGAATAACCTACAAAACTAGCTCTTAATGTATATTTACCCGGGTTCAGGGAGAGTTGAAATTCACCATCGGCATTTGTTATTCCACCGGTCGCCGTTCCCTCAACCAACACAGAGCCACCTACTAAGGAGCCATTGGCATCAGATACCTTCCCTTGCACCTTTACTTGCTGCGCTTTTGCAGTGCCGATGCCTATCCCCAGAAAAAACAGAGCTGCTAATAGAAGCACTCTTCCCAATCTTACATTCCTTTTTTTCATAATCCTTTTACCTTTACTGAATATCATTAATTACTTATCAACTTTCCATGTTGCAAAAGTAAAAGGTATACCATAAAGCATCTATAACATGTTTATGGTAATTTTATAACATGTTAATAGTATTTAATAGGGAAAAAGGAGCAATCCCAACGCCGATCCGCCAATAACCAGCCATGCACTATTCACTTTTTTAAAGAAGAAAACAACCAGAAGTCCTAGCAAAAAGATAAGAGTAGTTCGCCAGTCGGTAACCGCCTCAAAGCCCATTTGCAAGCAAACCGCCAGAATAACAGCCACGGAGCCCACGTTGACTCCATCGAGAAAGGCCGATACCGGTTTCCATTTCCTCATTCGGGGAATCAAAGGATTGAGCAAAGCAACCAACAAGAAAGAAGGGAGGAAAATACCGATTGTAGCTAATAAGGCCCCCTCAGGCCCTTGAAGAATCCAACCCACAAAAGTAGCGGTCGACAAGACCGGCCCGGGGGTAAATTGCCCTACGGCCACCGCATCCATCAACTCAGTTCGGCTCATCAAACCGGTAGCCACCAATTCCGCATCAAGAAAGGCAAACAACACATAGCCACTGCCATACAGCAAAGCACCCACTTTCAGAAAGATCAGAAACACACGCAAGCTGTCGGCAGTAACTCCCCCGGTAGTCAACGGCATCAGTAAAACGGGAAAAACGCCGCTGCCTCGTTGCCTGAAAAGATAAAGCAATAAAGCCAGAACACCAGTTACGAACAAAGCCAAGATTTCATTGACACCCACTAATGATAACACCACACACAAAGTCCCCAGTACATACAATTCTTTAGTCTTTAAAGCCTTTTTGCCTAAAGTGATAACTGCCGAAGCGATAATTGCCACAACCGCAGGTTTAATGCCATAGATAAACGGTTCCGCCTCAGGAAGCTGTCCATAAGTAACATACAGCCAGGCAAATAGTGAAGTGATTAAAACTGCCGGAAAAATAAACGCCACTCCCGCCACAACAAGCCCCCTCAAGCCGGCACGTTCGTGTCCGCAATGCATGGCCATCTCTGTGGAGTTAGGACCCGGAATTAAATTGGTAGCACCAATCAGATCAAGAAAATGGTCAGCATCCATCCACTTACGCTTCTTCACAACTTCCGCTTCCATCATTGCGATGTGAGCAGCAGGTCCGCCAAATGACAGGAACCCCAGTTTAAGAAACAAACCGGCTATTTCTCTTAGTCGTCCTTTATCATATACCTTATCCATAGATTGCAAAACACAACGTTATAACTATAACAACATGTGATAACAATTTATTGTTTGAGTCACCTGAATTCAAGTTGCAAATGCGACAGTGATTATTATCTTATGTTAAATTCCTT